>Ga0080006_1155796_pt1 | contig 384221 bp, 366 predicted proteins | sample RS3BMetagenome_FD_69209 | JGI IMG/M metagenome (GOLD analysis project Ga0080006, IMG submission 69209) | Ferric oxide microbial mat and aquatic microbial communities from Rainbow Spring, Yellowstone National Park, USA - RS3B (SPADES... ... | reverse complement strand
CCCCCCATGCCTGCCGCGAGCCCAACTTGCAACGATTCCATGTCCATGTGTTTCGATGCAAGAAGGAGTGCGGACAGAAGCGGCAGGTCATCCCCGCCACAGGCGGTGATGGAAGCCGCATCCGCATTCACTTCACAGCGCAGTTGATAGGCTTGCAGCAACTCCTGAAACCCAAATCCCGGGAACGCATTTGCCAATAATTGCAGGAAAAAACGTTGCAGAGGATCATGCGCGCTCGCATGCTCGAATTCGTGATACAGCACCGCTCGCAATGATTCTTCTGGCAAAGCGTCCAACAGACCGCGTGAAATGACAATGCGGCGTTGCCCGAATCCCCAGGTAAACGCATAATAAGCGGTGTCTTCAACGATATGCCAAGTGGCGACGGGCGGCAGATGTGCAGTCAATCGACTCCCCAATGGAACCAAAAGCGGCTCAAACTGTAGACGGATTGAGCGATTGTACCGCATTTGCAACGCGAGTGAAGTAACAAGGCGATAAAAAAATACAACCAGTGCGGTCAACAGTACGATGGCTGTGACATCGAGCCACCAAGGGCGGGACATCACGGAACCCCTGTTCCCGATCCAAAACATGTGGTCAAGCGTACCGTAGAGGGCAACACTTAGGCCAACCGCCATGAGAGACACCATGGCCATCGCCACCAACGAATTTCCGTAGCGACCTCGCATCGATTGGATACTCACTGCTGTTCCTCCTTCTTACGGCGCTCCACGAGGATTCGTTCCAAGTGTTTTAAAGACTCTGGATCGAGCTTGTCGACTGCATCGACGAAATGAACAAGTCCGGCTTGTCCTGAGTTCACAAGCAGGTCGACCGCGGCCCGCTCCGCTCTCTCTTTGGCAACACTCTCCGTCGAACTGACTTCGTACAGATAGTGACGTCTGGCGCCAGATCGTATGACAAGCCCCTGTTCCACAAGCCGATTGAGCACCGTTTGTATGACATTCAGAGTGATATCACGATCACGCCGTAATTTCACGCCCAATTCCGGAGCCGTATGGGGTCCGTCTTCACGCATCAACCACAAAATCTGTTGGCGTAACTCACCGCTCTTCAAAGGCTTCCTCCTTTCTGCACTGGAAGGTCTGCCCCACGGCTGTAAATGCCATGGGGCAGACTGGAGAAATGGTCACGACGGAAGAACGGTCCAGCGATTGCTCATCAACTGACTGAATGTTTTCGATATCGTTCCATTCATCAGATTTACGATCACGGATTCTTTCTGGTTCTCAACCGTGACAAACGCCTGCTTGCCTCCGGGAAGCACGGCGATGCCACTCAATTTGCTGGGTTGACTTGCCGATGACTTGACGGCTATTTCTCCAAGATATGTGTCATGGATCGCTGAAAACTTGAGAATATGGCCGGAGAATCCCGCCGCATAGACAACAGCCTGATTCGGGGAGACGGCCAACTGCATGAATCCTGCCGTCGCAGCCGGAATATTGGCGTAGTTGAAGGCGGGATCGACCTCTGGAGTCGCAATATTGACGACCCTTCCCGTTTTCACCTCCAGTATACTCATAACTCCCGTCTTGATGTCGGCAGAAAAAATTTGATCGCGCGCCCATATCAGATCACCCGACTGTTGAATGGGGTATCGGTGAATGACCGTTCCGGTCGGCAATTGAACCTCCGCCAGAGACGAGTCCATATTGCCCCCCACGTACACGGATTTTCCGCCGGGACTTACAACCAAGGCGTTACCCCCAACGCTGGCGTGAAAGAGCATCTTATGCGCGCCTGTCGTCGAGTACGCGGCCAACTCTTTTCCAGAGAGAACAAGAACCAGTTTGTACTGTGGAACAACCTCGGCAACCCTTCCGCCCGGAATAGTAGGAAAATGGGCTGTCAGTTTATTTGAACTGGCGCCCATGATATCGGTGACTCCGGCTGCAGTGGGTATGTAAATGGCCTGCTGCGCGGCGTCATACGCCACATAGAAGCTGTTCCCTGCAGGACTTGAGGAAGGTGCGAAACGAGTCACATGCGGTTCATTTTGATTCACGTAGAAGGCAGCCAGGAGTCCAGGGCCTGCTCCTGTAGGCGGGGCGGGAAACGCGCCGACAACTTCGGGTCGCGCTGCTGTCTCTTTCGCCGTGGGATGAGTGAATCCTACCATCAGAATTGAGGATGCGAGCAGAAGTGAGACGAGCAGAGAAGATTTCATGCGGTTAAATGTCCCCCTTATCAGTTTCTGCAACCGGCGGCACGGATCCAGACCACCGTTACAGATCAAATATATGATACGTTACGTAGTATATCATAACTGTTTGTCTCTGCATCTTTTCTATATGTGACAGAAGTGGAACCGATCGACTCATGGGCCTGCAGGACCGATCCAATGCCTATGCTGTTCGCCGCCCAAACTGCGCCAACCAGGAAACGCCGCATACAAGCGAAATCAATCCGATGAGAATCCCAGTATGGGGAATGCCCCAACTCACGAATGCGAGACCGCTGAGCGCATAAGACAGTTGCATGACGCCTCCATATGTCGAGCCGTGAAGGGCAAATACACGTCCACGGATGCCCTCTTTCGTGTTTGACTGGAGCAAATAGGTATCGAGAGGAATGATCACGCCAGACGCGATTCTCATCAACAATAACATGGCAGCCCCCGCTGCCAGCCATGGCGACTGTGTCAGCAGCGCAAAGAAGATCGCTTGTCCAATGTAGGCCCAGCCATACCACAGGATCGCTCGCCGATGATGTTCGCGCGTAAACCGCCGAACCAGATCCGCACCCACGAGCACGCCGATTCCATCTACTGCATACAACAAACCGATACCCAAGGCACCCATGTGATAGATTTGACTGCCTAACAGCGGAATGACCACATAATATCCGCCTCCCGCAAATCCCCAACTGATACCGATCAAAATGATTGCGCGCACCACTTTATTATGTGCCGCTTCATCAAATCCCTGGCGCAACGAGGTGAAGTAAGATACAGCCCATCGGCCGCGCTCTGGTTCTTCCCAGCGACTCCGCGCAATCGCCACAGCCGATGCCAGATACGACGCCGCATTGACAACAAACGCAAACGTAGGACCCATAAATGCTGCAACCAGACCGCCAGACGCCGCACCGACAATTTGCAAAACCCCGGACGCCCCCGATTCCAAGGCGCCCACGTTCACCCAATCTTCCTGTGCCACCACCTGCGGAATCGCGGCCTGCCTTGCGGGCGAAAAGACCAACCCTGAAAAGCCCAGCAGGACGGAATTGGCGTATAGGATCCACTCTGCTTTCCAGATGACAGCCAACGCATACAAAAGCGCAAACACGGCGCGCAAAAGATCCGACAGAAAGAGTTGGGGTCGCTTGCGGAACCGATCGACCCATGGGCTTACGAAGGGACCCAAGAGAACTACCGGCAAGGAACGGCACAGCAGGACAAGTCCCATTGCCGCCGCCGAGTGCGTCCACTGCAGCGTCACTTCACTGATCGCCACCTGATTGAACCAGTCCCCGAAGCCGCTGCCCACCTTCGCCCAAAATAGGTTTCTGTAGTTGCGATTTCTACGAAGTACGTCGAAACGAAACATGGTTCTGCCTCCTGTGAAGAGTTCCATGCATCAAGACTATCTAGATTGCGAGGAAACCACTATACGCCAAAGGTCGTAGTACTCCTCGAATGGATCAACGGAGATCATACCCAATTTGCGGTCTGCAAGTTGGTCGCGATCGCTACACTTCTCAAAATTCTTGACCCCGAACCTTAGCGAATACCATCGTGTCGCTCAGATGTTCCGCCACGTCACAAGAATCACTACGCAAGACACCTTCCAGCGTGAATCCCAGGCGTTCTGCAATGCGACTGCTTCGCGTGTTTCTTGCGTCACAGCGGATCTCTATACGATTGGCCTGCAGCTGCAAAATGGCGAAAAGGGTGATTCCCTCGACCGCTTCGGTCATCAGTCCTCTCCTACTCCACGAGGTTCGAATCCAGTAGCCAATCTCAAACTTTCGCGCATCCCAATCGATACGATGAAGGCCGCTGCTGCCGATCAGGTTTCCTGTTTCTTTATAAAAAATGTGCAGTCTGAGGTCCGACCTCTCCAGATAATTCAATCGTGCCCGCCTCACGTTTTCCTCCGACTCGTCGATGTTGGGTTCTTTCGCCGCCCAGGGCATCCAGGGGCGAAGTTCGTCCAAACTCTCGCATATCGCCGCGTTTAGCATCACCCCATCTCCCCACAGAGGAGAACGGATGATCAATCGCTCGGTCTCAAACTCATCGGGTACTGTCAGAAGTAGTGGACGATGGCTCATGGTATACGCGTTTCCTCCTTATCGCGTGCACGGTTATGGACAACGTGATCAGAATGGCCAGGATCACTCCTCATGAGATCTCATAGGTCAGCCATTCGTTCCTATGGGCCCCCATTTTATCGTAGAGCGCTTGCGCGATGTGGTTGTCTTTCGCCGTCTCCCATTGCAGATACGCAAAATCGTGTTCCCTTATATACGTGATGCAATGACGGAGCAAAGACTCCCCAATCTTCTGTCCTCGTGCACCTGCATGCACAAACAAGTCATTCAAGATCGCGGCCCGTTTCACCTGCAACGTGCTGAAGGTGAAGTATAAGGTAGCAAAGCCGACAACCTGCTGTCCGTCGATGACCACAAACTGGAGCCCATGATCCGGATGGTCCAATAAGTGAATCGCCAACGCCTCAATCGCTGCGTCGCCAGGGTTCGGGCGCTGATAAAAGTCCACGATATAAGACCGCATGAGCGGTACCAGTTGGGGCATATCACTTCGTAACGCGGGGCGGATGTTCACTCGCATTCCTCCTCGTCAGACTATCAGAGTTTCCTCTTGAATCCGTAGTCCCGCTCCACCTTGCAGACTCTCGTCTTGTAGGCGCGGTACCACTCATCGATGCCTCGTCTCTGCGCGAGCAGATGATGTTCGTTTTGTTTCCAATTCTGAATCGCCTCCAGAGAGACCCAATACGACACCGTGATTCCCAGGTCCTCCCGTGCGCTCTCGACACCCAAAAATCCAGGTTGCTCCTTCGCTAACTGCATCATTTGCTCTGCCATATCGGCGTATCCGTTGTCGCCATCCGTGCGCTCTGACGTAAAAATGACGGCGTAATACGGGGGCTACGGTGTGCGCGCCAACTCACTCATGTCGTCTCTCCTCCATATCTGACCAGATTCTTGATCGGATGAATACGACCCGCCCGCAGTTCCTCAAAGCACGAGATGAGTTCATGCGGACGAATGTGAAGCTGAAACAAGGATCGCAGAGCCTGAGCGCCCTCGAACTGTCCAAAGAACCACTCGGCGTGTCGTTGATAGTTCCAACCGTCACTGGACCCTACGAGTTGCAGTTCATGAGCGAAGAAAGACGGATGAAGCACAAAGGGATCATAATTGCCATCGGATAATATACAGACGCGCCCGCCCTTTTCCATATACGCCTGAAGAACTCCGAAGGCCGCATTTCGGCCCGAACATTCGAACCCGACGGCGAAGGCGTCAGAGGCAGGCGGTCGTTCGCGAAAGCATCGGGCCACCCCGAGTAGTGCGCCTATGCGCGCGCGTTCCTCATCCGGCTCCACTGCATAAATCTCCCGAACTCCCATGTAGGTCCGCAGGAAATGAACTGTCAGTAGCGCCATCTCCTCTGCGATGCCGGGAGGCCCGATCAATAGCAAAGACCGCGCTGTCATACTCGACCCATTCAGCACCGCACATTCCCCCATTTGTCATCCGAATATCCCAAGCGAAATAACGCCAAGTGTAATCAGACTGGCGGCCGTGATTCGCCGTGTGCCTTGCGCCTCTCTAAGCACCACGACGCCGAGAACCGCACCGAACACGGTTCCGACTTCTCGCATGGGTGCAAGTTGCGCCAGCGGCAATACATGAAGCGCCAGGAGAAACAATAGGTATCCCCCTGGCGAGATGATGCCTCCGAGTAGAATCGTCTTCCAATTGAACTTCCATTCTGTAGCGATGGCGCCTGATGTGACGGCCATCCAGGAGAGTGCTCCCAGGTTTCCGAGATTGCTGGCGTCGTTTAACGTCACGGCCGGTATGTATTCCAGTGTGATTTTGTCGAGCGTGGTGTATAGTGTGATCGCCAATCCAACTGCGAGCGCCAGCCAGGTAACCGACTGTGCGAGTGTGCGGTTGCCATGCCTTCTGTCGAATCGCCAGTTTCCAAGAATCCAGACGCCGATGACGATGCACCCCACGCCCACCCATCCAAAGACGGTAAGCCGTTCGCCGAGTATCCAGACCCCGATGACTGGAACCAGGAGCGGGCTGACGCCGCGCATGAGGGGGTACACCTGCGACAAATCCCCAGCCGTGTAAGTCTTGGACAATAGAATCACATAAATGCCGTGAACCATCACCGCGATGACCAGGAGTTCCCAACCCATGGCGGGAACGCGCCGGTTTGCGATGGCGCCGACAGCCCACGGAAGGTAGAAGATGACCGCCACCCACTGGATGGACCAGAGGAATACGACCTTATTGAGACTTTGTTTTGCAAACAGGTTCCAGACCGCATGAAGAAGACCCGATGCCACAACGAGGGAAATGGCAATTAAAAGCAAAATAACCCTCCTGTCCGGACTATACCGTCGGCGGGGGATTCACACCCTACGAAACCCGATCCACCTGCCATCCCTGTTACACTCGACGTCCGCGTTCAATCACGCCATATGTGCCCGGAGACACATAGAACATGGGCCGGAGGTCGACCATTGGATCATCCGCGTCAAGAACCGACTCGTCGACCGACGCCGCCGTCACTTTCAAAATGAAGGCGAGTTCGTCGCCGAATGTGAGGACATCTTCCATAAGGCATTCCATGTGCGCGCGACACTCCACAAGTCGTGGAGGCTTGACCTTCACGGCTGGAATTGTGGCAAAGCCGCGTGCCTGAGGTTCATCGGGCGCAGGCGGAAGAGGGGTCTGAGCGTTCCACACTTTTTGGACGGTGTCGTCGCTGGGAAGATTGATCACGCATTCGCCGTTTGCAAAGGTTTATGGCCGTGTGATGCTCGCGGTGACAGCCCAGAACAAGCCGAAACGGCTTGCCGGATACGAAAGAAACCCAACTCTTCGGGGCAATATTCACCCAGCCGTGAGCATTGACTGTCGTCACCAGCACGACCGGGCCCGCGAGTGGATTGACCGCCCAGTGACGCGACGCAACATCAAGATCTATCTTGTTCATCCGGCATCCCTCCCGGTCGAGCCCGTCATGCACATCCTGAAGCGCTGAGCGCAATAGTGTCAATAGAGATGTACAGTCTATCCGTATTGTACACCCTGAGCACATCAAACCGTTCTCCGGAAAAGTGGCGCGCGTATCCGCGAAACATGCTGGTAGAATGTTGACACAGGAATATAAAACGCCCATTTTTTTGGACCACAGCCTTGGGTATTAACAACATCGGTTACTACAGCGACGAATTTTCGCCAGTTGATGCATGGAAAGGTACCCTGAAGGGATCAGCTTTCGAACTGATCGTGTACAAGAGTCGCAATACATTATTTGGTAATTATCCCTCAACTACCTACATTGTGGGCGAATCATTTATGGGGAAGCCGATCGCGGCACTGGCGTTCCATTCACCCGTATGGTGGATTCGCTTTACCGCCAACACGATTGTCTGGGCAGCAAAATATCAGATTCAAGGACAGCAACAAGCACCCTTGCGGTATTACGCTGTTGATCTCGCAAATGGCAAAATTACTACAGTTGACTTCCTCCTCCGCGCGAACGCGGAGGATTCCTTCCTGCCATCAGGAACCCTATAGCACTCTTTGGATCGATTCCTCATTCTTGCGTCGGAACCGACTCTCCCACTGTTAGGCGGGCGAACAGGCGAACTGGGCCAGTCCGGCCCTTAGAACGTTCATTGCACCTACTGTATCGGCGCCCTCTGCGAATCCGCATTTCTCGCACCGAAACTCCGATTGCGACACTCGGTTGGATTTGCTGGTATGGCCACACTCTGGAACTGGGCAGGTGAGACTTGTATAAGGAGCCGGGACTTCCTCAAGCCGTCCACCCGACCAGTCCAACTTATAGGTCAAGAACGTTTGAAACATCGACCACCCTTGATCCAAAATGGCCTTATTCAGACCGCTTTTAGCCCGTACATTCCGGCCCGGATTTTCCTTCGTGCCCTTCGCTGATTTGGTCATGTTCTTCACACTCAGATTCTCCACAAACACCATCGCGTGGGTTTGGCTGATGGTTGTGGATGCCTTGTGCAAGAAATCCCGACGGGCATTGGCGATATGGGCGTGCAACCGTTGAATCCGAGCGACCTGCTTGCGCCAGTGTTTCGAGAACTTCTTCATACGAGAAAGCTTGCGCATCTCCCAGGCAATTTCCGATTCATAGCGACGAAACCAGCCCGGTGCATCGACGAAGGTTCCGTCGGATAATGCCAGAAGGTGCACCACGCCGTGGTCAATGCCAACTTCTGATAGGAACGGATGAACGACCGGATCGGGAACCTCAATTTCTGTCTGAAACGAAATGTACCAGTGGCCCGCACGCCATGTCACCGTCGCGTTCTTTATGCTGCCGTCAATGAAGCGCGACTGGCGAAACTTGACCCAGCCTATCTTGGGCACAAACGCCTTTGGGAAGACGTTTCGGCCATCTTGGTCTTTCCTCATCCGATCGAGCTTGATTTGCTTGGCGTCCGGGTAGCGAAGACCTGCCTCGTTCCGATTCTTTTTCTTGAAGACCGGGAACCGCGCCGGGTTGGAGGGATCAAAGGCCGCAGTGATGGACTGCATCAGAAACTTGAGCGTCCATTGCAACGGATGCTCGGGGGCGACGGCCAAAAACCCGTACTCTTCACTGTGCCGCCAGAGTGTCAGCAGTCGCGCCAATTCTCCATATGACAACAAGGGATAGCCAGCTTCCAGCCGCCCCTTTTGCAGCGCAAGGGCTTTGTTCCACACAAAGCGCATGCACCCTTGATATCGAGAAAACTTACGGGTCTGTTCGTCCGTAGGTTCCAAGCGAAAGCGGAACGCCTTGAGAATCTTCATAAGTATATGATACGCTTGGTCTATGAACCCGTCAAATGATATTCGAACCGGAAGACACTGTGTATTCAACCTGCACGTTCACTTGGTCTTTGTCAACAAATACCTCCGCGGTGTGTTTACCAAAGCCATTCTGGACGACTTGCGCTCAGTCTTGGCTTCTGTCTGCCGCTATTTTGAAGTTGAGCTGATGGAGTTCGACGGAGAGGATGACCATGTGCATCTGTTGGTCAATTATCCGCCCAAAGTGTCGATCTCCACTTTGGTCAACAGCCTGAAAGGCGTATCCAGCCGCCTCATTTGGCAAAAGAACGATCCGGAGATCCGTCAGAAACTATGGGGCGAAAATCTTTGGTTCCCCAGTTACTTTGCCGGGAGTTGCGGCGGTGCGCCGCTGTCGATTATCCGGCAATACATTGAGAGCCAAAGGACACCGCAGTGACGCACCAAACCTCTCCCTGAAGGAAGAGGTTTGCGGCGCTAAAGAGAGATCAATACCAAAATGGGTACAGGAATTTTCTTACAAGCATTACCCAAGTCCGATCCTGCCGCAGTAGAGCATATCCTGAATCCGTTGCCGGATTCGCCAGAGCAACCTTCGGTTATGATGGATTGGCGTGTTGCGGATCAATCATGACGGTAACGTGGATCTGATCCTCCGTAACATCGTACCCAGCTTGCTCAAGGAATGGCAACACATGCTGACAATACCCTCGATGAGATCCCTTGCCCCAGTACTCGACACTGTACATCAATCGTCGAATGGCGCTGCCGAATTCAGTAAAATGCGTAGACCGAATTTCTTCAGACCGACTCTTCGCGTTCATCAGTTCCATAACCTTTGGATTGAAATCCGGATGGAACACGGCGGAGCAACGATCGGCCATGGTCATGACTTCGTCGGAAAGCGCTTCGAACGTGAATCGTTCCACGGAACTTAATTGCTCGATGCAGCGCAACCCGCAGATAGCGAGCGCGAAGAGAACGTCCTCATCCACATAGTGGGCATTTTGATTCACCAGAAAACCGATCTGTTGTTCCATCGGATAAATAAGGGGATAGTAGGCCTCCTCGTTGCCCCTGATATTCGAAAACTGTTCAAATCGACGTCGCCACTGCTTCAATACGTTGTGCCGATTGACGCGAATGGACAATAGGTCCGGCACTGCAATTCCCCCTTGTACGCCCGAGGAACCTTGGATGATCATCACTCCCCTGGACCGCGTTGTGGACGATCCCATGCCAGAATTGACTGCATTGCTGCTTTCCTCGTCGACCAGCCTGCTCCCCAGATCGTCGAAGATCTCAAGACGCCTTTCAGCCCACACCCGATTGCCCTTCCTGTCATTCGACAATGCTATGTCAAAGTCCCAGGTCCAGTTGAGAAAATAATCGGTCAGTCCATCGCCCGCAAGCTCCTGGATGTCATCGAACGTCCGAGCTGGCTTGTCGGCCAACCGTGCCTTAGTCTTCTCCCACGCTTCCCACCACTTCTCCAGAGCGGCTTCACTCTCATTTCTTTCCTTCAGACCGTATCCTTCGACTACTCGCCGATCGACGTCCTCTATGCGAACCCGATCGGGGAGGCAGTTGCGAAAAGATATCCTCCGTCGGCATGGCCCGGACCGAGTCTTCCGACCAGCGCGCCCCGTCCCGTTCTATCGCGGCCAGTCTCCTCTCTCTGCCTGACAACAGCATTTCTTGAACTTCCTGCCGCTTAGCCAAACCATGAGGGCCGCCATACAGTTCTGGTCCATTTCAGCTATTCCGAGCCTCCTCACACCGACCAGTTTGCTATGGCCATCCTGAGTGAGTCCACGATGAGGCGAATCTGGTCTTCTTCCACAGTCAGAGGAGGAGCGACGGTGATCACGTTGTTAAATCCCCCCACGGTGTCGGCCGTCCTGCCAACAATGACGCCGCGCTCCTTGCACTCCGCCACGATGCGTGTGACGGCCTCAAACCGCAATGGAACCTTGGTCTTTTTGTCTTCCACCAGTTCGATTCCCGCGAGCAACCCCATTCCGCGCACATCGCCGACGTTGGGGAGGTCGCGGAGGAGGTTCATTTGTGCCAGGAACAGTTCTCCCAGTCGGGCAGACCGGGCCACAAGACCAAGCTCCTCAAAGATGGCGAGATTCTCCAAAGCGGCGGCGCAACTGACCGGATGCCCTCCAAATGTATTCACTTGCCGAAATCGGGCATCCTGTTCTTCTGAGTCAGCGAACACTTCGGCCACTTCCCTGCTGACCGCTGTCGCAGAGAGGGGTAAATAGGCGCTGGTCAACCCCTTGGCCATCGTCACAATGTCAGGCTGGACGCCGCTATGCTGAAATCCGAAGTTCTTTCCAGTGCGTCCAAATCCGCAGATGACTTCATCCACAATGAGCAATACTCCGTATTGACGGCAAATTTCTGCGACTCTGGGCAGATAATTGGCCGGTGGAACCAACACCCCTCCTCCCGTAATGATCGGTTCCATCACGAAAGCGGCGACCGTATCAGAACCTTCCCACACGATGGCCTTCTCCAGTTGTTGCGCCGCCTGCTCGCCGTAAAGCGCCTGATCCTGGCCTTCGGCTTCCCGATACGGATCCGGCGGATGAATATGGATGAACCCAGGAGCCATCGGTTCATATCCAAATTTTCTCTGATGCTGCCCTGTTGCGGATAACGCGCCCAATGTAGCGCCGTGATACGCTCGATAGCGCGATATGATCTTGTAACGCATGGGGCGGCCGAGCAGTGTATGGTACTGGCGGGCAAGCTTAAAGGCCGTTTCGTTGGCCTCCGACCCGCTGTTCCCAAAGAACACGCGATAGTCGCCTTCCAGCCACTCATTCAACTTCTCGGCCAGGACGGCGGCAGGCTCGTGCGCAGCGGACAACGGATAGTAAGGGAGCCGCACCATCTGTTCATAGACTTTTCGGGCAATCCGCTCGTGTCCATAACCCGCATTGACACACCATAGCCCGGACATGGCGTCCAGATAACGGCGCCCATCGACATCGGTTACATAGACTCCATCCGCGCTGTCTACCATCCAGGCATCCTGGCGGCTGGGACCGAAAGCATGCCAGACATACCGTCTATCGCTCGCGAGCAGTGACTGCCTGTTCTGTTCATCGTTCAACTCCATCGATTTTCACCCTTCTCCAAGTAGACGATCCTTGCCAATCGGCGCAGACAGATGGCGATCGTGATAAAGTGGTCAAGTGATCAAGTGTGGTCAAGTCATTCCTTGTTTCCTGCATTCAGGTCCTTGAGGGAATGAGATTCGATCTTGGTGATCCGGTTTTTTTCGTCTACGTGAACCACACGGGAAACAATCTGATTGTATTCCTCATCGCTCACTTCGCACAGGGATAGGATAATGACGAGATCGCTCGGCTGAAACAGGCGGGCAGGCGGACCGTTTAAACAAATCGTGCCGCTGCCCGCGTTCGCCGGGATCGCGTACGTCCGCCACAAAGCAGCGTTTGAGACGCTTGTAACCTGCACCATCTCGTAGGGGCGAATATCCGCCGCATCCATGAGGGAACGATCAATCGTGATGCTGCCCACATAATCCAGTTGCGCCTCCGTGACAACCGCACGGTGGATCTTCCCTTTGCAGATCGTGCGGAGCATATGATCAGTCCTTTCCAGTATCGACTGTTGACGCCAGGTCTCTGTGCGGCGGCCGCTGTTCGCCGCTGTCGGCATGACCGCCGAGACCGTCCTGCTTTCCACTCGCGAGCGCCCGTGCTCTCCTCACAATGCGTGAGCCCGTTTGTGACGGATCGTAATCACCTTCGTTGCCGTCATTTCGTCGATCGACGCCCGCGCGCCCTCTTTTCCAATCCCGCTGTTTTTGACACCGCCATAGGGCATTGAATCCGCGCGCATGTTCGACGCCTGATTGATATTGACCCCACCGACGCGCAATCCCCGCGCGACGGCAAATGCGACGTCCAGTTGACTCGTAAATACACCCGCCTGCAGTCCAAATTCACTTTCATTGCACAGATCAATGGCTTCTTCAACCGTCCGGTACGGGATAACGCTCACGACCGGACCGAACGCCTCCTGGCATACGACCGCCATGTCCGGCTGCACATCGACCAGGATCACCGGATCAAGCAGATTGCCCCGCCGGTTCCCTTGCGTCAAGGCCGTTGCGCCGCTTGCCACGGCGTCCTTGATCCATTCCTCGACGCGAACGGCCGCCCGTTCCGCGATGAGCGGACCGATGTCTGTCGATTCATCCAGTGGATCGCCCACGCGCAATTGCTTCACTCTGGACACAAAGCGATCCAAAAAATCGCTCCAGACCGATTCCTGCACATAGATCCGTTGCGCCGAAATACAGACCTGCCCGGCATAGGCAAAAGCGGCCTTGGCCAGAGACTCAACGGCCAGATCAAGATCGGCGTCCGCGTGCACCATGTTTGGCGAGTTCGATCCGAGTTCGAGAATAACTGGACGTACTCCGGACTGTTCCTTGATCCGCTTGCCCACCGCCACGCTCCCCGTAAACGTGTACAGTGCAATGCGCGGGTCGGACACGAGATCCTGTCCGGACCGCGCTCCTCCCAACACCATATTCAAATATCCATTTGGCAGACCCGCCTCAATCATGAGCTCAAGCAAGCGCACCGCTGTCATCGGTGTGGCGTCGGCTGGCTTCAGGATCACGGCGTTGCCCGCCGCCAGCGCGGGCGCAATTTTGAGCGCCGTCACATTGAGCGGGAAATTGAACGGCGTAATCGCGCACACCACTCCCAGCGGTTCACGCAGCGTCAGACTGAACGCGTCATCGTCAGATATAGTTTCCTGAACTTCTGTGTAGCCGTGAATTCGCGCCGCTTCCTCTGAGGCCAAACGGAAATTCTTGACCGCCCGTCCCACCTCCAAACGGGCGTCGCGAATCGGTTTCCCGGTTTCCAGAGTCAGTGTCCGGGCCATGCTGTCCGCGTGAGTCGCCAGCAGTTCCGATGTGCGTTCGAGAATAGTCGCCCGCTCGCGAAATCCCAGCGCTCCCCTGCGCACAGTGAGCACGGAGTTACCAACGATTTGGGAAATCTCAGCGGAAGTTGGCTCCGCATAGCGAAAGATTGCTTCCCCGTTCCACGGATTGCGGATCGTGACTACCGATGAGTCTTCCGCCTCTTTCTCATGCCAGGCGCCGTCCATAAAAAAGCTTCTGACCGTATTCAAGACGCTTCCCCCTTGCGACTTCATGTCTGCAGGCATCATGGAACGATATGGAACACCGCAATCGTAGAGCAAATTGTTTAAACTTATCTTAATGGATAATCTACTCATTTATATAGACAATCACCTGATCGATGTAGTTGTCTATAGATTGTGCGGTATTCACTCTTATCCATTTAACATCAGACGGCACCTTGCTATTATTGATTGCATTTTTAAAACTCTCTTCAGACGAAACGTGTTCGATCTGACTGATCATTCGCCGACGCTTCTTCAGCCTAGTGTTAATCTCGTCAATATCGTGATCTATGACAATCGCGTTCGTATGTTTTGCAATCAATCTGCCAAGAGTGGACTTTCCCGATCCCGGGAACCCTGACATTTGCAAAAAGAACACACTAAAACCTCCGTCCAATCCTGTCACTAAATTGTACCTATACTGTAACCATCGCAGCCGGATGCAGTTTGACGTTCCGCCGCGATCTTCATGGCTGCCCGTAGAACAAATTCCTGCGGGTCAGGCGGTTCCCGTCTTCAGATGCGCGTACAAGGCGTCAAATACCACACGGGCTTGCAGCAGGGCCTCCAGATCATCGTTCGCCAACGACCGGATTCCCTGGCAGATCGCTTCCACGCCTTCGGATTCGGGCGGTGGAATCACGGTGGTAATGCAATCGGCGCCGTCGACAATGCGAGCGATTTGAGCCAGAACCGGATCCGTCAACCCATATTCCTTTAAAAACGCAGCAAAACTGCACCGCCCGCGGTGATGGCTGAGCCGGACTCCCGGAATGTCAAACGGGATCGCGTCCGCTGTTTCCTCCGCCATCTGACCGGAAGGAAGAAATTGAAACTCAGCGTGCGCATCAACGTACTTCCAAATCAGCCAAACGCACGCCATCCGGTCAATCCCGACTCGTTGCCAGGTCACCCATATCATTTACTCTTCCTCCTCTCCCGCTTCGCCAAACCGTGTGCGGAGCAGGCGCTCCAGTCGGTCATGCACGGTGACTCCGGTTGTCGAATGGAAAAAATCCTGCGCGTACGCCAGCCGAAACTGCATCGTCAATCGTCGCAGCGCATCCTCCGCCTCCGCCTCCGCGTCCGGGGAAGGCGCTGCGACCTCCCATTGATCCAGAACCTGCGTGATACTCGTATAGCGTTGCGCCGCCTGCTCCTCAAATTGTCGCCGCAACTGGGCGTCTTGCTGCGGACCGAGTGAATTTGCCTGCCAATACGTCGCCGCACCGCCCAGCTCGACGATTTCCGCAGCGATCCATTGCAGATGTTCGCGATGCCGTTCCGTGTAAGGCAGGGCGCTGACCGAATCCACCAGATACACGGCGCCAAGCTGCTTCAGCTTGCGCCATACATACACCCGTTTGTTGCTGGGGTGCGCAGGCAAGCTATAAATCAGGAGTAACCAGGATACAGGAGACACCGCGCCATCCATGATCGTTCGCCGTCCTCACCGGTGGTCCGCGAACCGCAGGGGCACGCGACGAAAACTTTGATATGTAAGCAAATCATACCCGATCTTTAGCGCACCCGCCAAGTAAAATGGCCAACCTGCCGCAGCGAATGTCAACAGCACACCCGCAAGCGCTGGCGTCAAGGCCGAACCGATATTTCGCGCGCCGTTGGTCCAGGTGGCCGCAAAGACCCGGTCGGACGGGGCGACCAATGCCATCGTGTACGCCTGGCGCGTGGGTACGTCCATTTGCGATAACACATGGCGCAACAGCAACAGGACCACAGCAAGCGAAGCGGTGGGCATGAGCGGTATCAGGCAAAGAAACACGTTGGATGGAACATGCGTAAAGACCATCGTGTTCAGGAGACCGATGCGCTCCCCGAGCCACGCAGCCCCAAACGACGACAGCGCCGACAGCACATTGGTGCCAAAGAACAGCAGACCCAATTGGGATAAATCAAAGTGGAATCGTTCGTAAAACCAGAAGGCCAGCAAACTCTGTACGATGAATCCACTGCCGAACGCATCGAGCGCGAACAGCGCAGACAGCGCGTACACACGACGCCTGCCCTCCGAGGACTGTCTTTCCGAAGGCTGGCTTGTTGCCTCTTCTGTACCCTTCACGGATTTCCTTTCATCCATCGCGTTCCTGTCTTCCAGCGGTTCGCTTCGGGGCGAATCGGGTTGAGGCGCGACGGCGCTCGACTCGCTTCCACCCTGTCGCCCGGCGCCGCGAGGCAACCTGGCATACAGCAGTCCTTGAATCAACCCTGCAGCCATGTACCCCCAAAGCAGTACGCGGTACGCACCAAATCCCATGCTCCATCCGAGCGCGCCGACGAGAAGCGCCCCCGCCGAACCGCTCGCATAGCCTATAAAATTAAACCAGGTGTACGCACGCAGTCGTTTTTGACCTCCGTACAACACCGCCAGCAGAGTCTGTTCGACGGCTAAATAAGGCCCGACCTCCTTGCCGGTGGGGCTCACCGAACCCAGCGCCACCGCAAGGCCGAGCCACCAGGGATTGCGGTTGAACAACAAAAGCGGAACCATTGCGACCCACAGCCCGCTGCTCGCCAACAGTGAGGACCGATAGCCCCAGCGATCGGAGACGCGGCGAAACAGCACGGTGAGCGCAAAGGAGCCGAACAGCGCGACTGAGTATAACGTTCCGATCTCAGCGGCGGACAGCCCCCCGGTTCTCCAGTAAATCGGCAGGGCGATGGAAATCCAGCCAAAGGCCGTTTCCCGCACAGCGCGGGCTGCCAACAACAATCCTGAGGCCCCCGCTGTGTTCCCCGCATTGCCACCTGCCACGCCACTCGCATCATTTGCCGCCTGCAACACAAAAGAGCCTCCTTTATCTCGTTCGCTATCTGTTCGCTATCTGTTCGCTATCTGTTCGCTATCTGTTCGCTTCCACGCCGCAACGGCGCGGGTGTTTACCAGCGCGCGCCGCCTTCGTCTACCATGCGATCCATTTCCTGCGAGCGATTTCGTTCATCTGACTCTTTCTTCATATATGGCCGCTTGACCGGTTTTCGGCAGAAATACATACAGTCGTTGTCGTCTTTCATCAAACGTAAGGGTGTGTGCTCCCTGTTCAGTCACAATCTCCTCGACAATTTCGTACGTGTCCAGGTCGATCGCCTGCACGCATCCCGGCTCGCCGATTGCGACGTACAATCGTCTTTTCAAAACGTTTAACCACACAACATCCGGCGGGCCAGCCAGCATGCATTCTCCAACGACGCGGCCGGTATCCCGATCGAGCGCCACGAGACGACCTACATCACAGGCGACCAGCAACCGTCCCGTTGCCTCGTCCAGAGCGAGACCATGCGGGCCCGCCGCAGCGACGGGGAACTCGACTTCCATTTGTAAATCCGCGCCCCGCAGTCCCACCACCAGAGCAGGTTCGACGATGTTCACCCAGTACCGGTCCCGTGCGGCGTCATACAAACACCACCGCGGTCTCCCTGGGAGCGCTGTCTGGGCTACTGATGAACCGGACAGAACATCCATGAGTCTCGCCGAATGATCCTTGACGTCGGCGACGAGAACCAGCCTTCTTCCCCCATCCCACGCCAGTCCGTTCGGCCGGGGCCCAACTGATATCCCCCGAATCGCCTGCCAGGAATGCGCATCCACCAGAATGACGCGTCCATTTGCGCGGGCAGCGCCAACAAAAGACCGCAGTTCGGGAAGATACAGGACCCCGCTGGCATCGGAACAGTCCGGAATAGACAGCTCATGCCGAAGTGTCTGTGCGAAAAGAATTTCCAGACGCCCTTGCGCTGCGTTGGCCACGACGACCGTTCCAGTGTCCGGATCAAGGTCCGCATGGTCAAACGCGCCCGGAGGATCGTTCAGAATCTGGATAGCCCCCACGAGGTGAAGACTCATGCTTCAACCCCCCTACCGCAGTCCGAGTTCGTGTTGAAAGAACGCATACAGGGCATCGTACATCGGTGACTCCAGTTCGATTTTGCGATGATCCCTCTTGCCGTGCAGGTAGGCGAACCCGTGCGCAATGGCCCGCAGTCCCTGGCCATAGGGAGACGTGTCGATGTCCGACAGCACATCGGCGGCGTGAACAACCTTCGCCATTTCCGCTAGTGCGGGAATGCCGGTCAATCCGTATTTCAGCATGATCGATTCAAACGAGCAGCGGCCATCCACATGCCCCAACTCCACACCCGGAACATCAAAGGGAATGGCGCCCTCCTGCTTGGCGACTTCCTGCACCTGATCGGACGGCACATAAAGAATCTCGGCCTCCGTATCAATGAACCGCTTGATCAACCAGGGGCAAGCCACCCGGTCCACGTTGGCGTTTTCCCGCGTAATCCACTTCATTTGTCCATCTCCTTATACTATGTAACGTTAGTTACATTTGCATTTTACTTAATTCTCTCCTTCAGGTCAAGGGGTCTGTTTGGAAATCAGTGTTGCCACATGAGCTCGTGTTGGAGAGACCGCAGGAATCGTCGCCAGTCATTTGAGTGGCTGTGCTTCTTCCATTGGTGAAAGCGGTCACTCAGGAGACCTTTACCTGAAAGCACCGTATAGCCCCCGGATTTATCCGTGGGAAAATAAGGCGTGCCTTTTGGTCTTTGTACTGGATATAGATAGAGAAGAGTAGTATGCTGATCCTGTGGAATACAAATCCAATCGGAATGTTGTCTACTCTGGTAAGGTTCATGTCGTCTGGCGCCCGAAATATCGACGCCGTGTGCTTGTGGACGGCGTCGACGGACAGCTGAAGGCCAGCGTCCTGTGGCGCAGGAACGGCAGTTAGAGATCATCGAGCTTAAAGTCATGCCGGATCATGTGCATCTCCTGATGGAGGTCGATCCGCAGTTTGGCGTTCACCACCTTGTCAAGTTTCTCAACGGGCGTTCTTCACGGGATCTGCGCCAGGAGTTCCCGTGGCTTAAAAGCCGTTTGCCCACTATGTGGACGAATGCCTACTTCGTCTCCACGGCTGGAGGTGCACCCCTTGCAGTTATCAGGCAGTCCATCGAAAACCAGAAGAATGTCTGGCAAACGGGAGCGCACGACCTCTTTTGTCTGTGAGATTCCCCTTCGCGTGACGAGGCGACAAGAAAAAAAACTGGACGTTCGTTTTGAAGCGGCCCGGCAGCTGTACAACGCACTCCTTGGCGAAGCCAAGCGGCGTCTGGCTCTGTTTCGGCAATCGATCTGGTATACAAAGGCCAAGCAGACGAAGGACGAGGACGAACGTCGCGCCCATTTTGACGCTGCCCGGACCGCCTACGGGTTCTCCTCCTATGCACTGGAAGCCGTGGCCGACGGGATGCGGCGCGACACCTGGTTGGGCGATCACATTGACTCGCATGTGGAACAAAAGCTGGCCGCCCGCGCTTTTGACGCCGTCCAGAAGATGGCATACGGAACGGCCAAGGACGTGCGCTTCAAGGGCCGACGCGGGTTGCGCAGCCTGGAAGGCAAGACCAACGACGCCTGCATCCGCTGGCGGGATGACCGTGTGCTGTGGAACGGCCTCGCCCTGCCGATGGTGAAAGCGGCACACAAAGACCCGGTGATTCAGCATGGTCTCTCTTCGCGCGTAAAGTACGTGCGTCTCGTGCGCCGGGAGGTGCGGAGCCGGACCCGCTACTATGCGCAACTGGTCTGTGAAGGGCTCCCCTACCGGAACCCGGAACACACCATCGGAACTGAGACGGTCGGGTTGGATATCGGACCCTCGACGATTGCGGTGGTGGGCGAGACACAGGCGTCGCTGGAGCAGTTTTGTGAGCCGGTGGCGCGGGATCACAAACGGATTCGGCGTCTGCATCGGAAACTCGATCGGCAACGGCGGGCGAATAACCCCGATTGCTACGACGGACAAGGCCGCGCCGTCAAAGGGAAGCGTCCGACAAACAAGAGCCGTCGGCAACAAGATACACAAGCGGAACTGGCTGAACTGTTCCGGCGTGAGGCGGCGCATCGCAAGACCCTTCACGGTCAGATGGCCCATCGGATCATCGCGATCGGAGCCCATATCCATACTGAGAAGTTGAGTTATCGCGGGTTTCAGAAGCTGTACGGCAAGTCCATCTCGGTTCGAGCGCCGCGCGCGTTTTTATCGATCTTAACCCGCAAGGCTGAAAGCGCCGGCGGGAAGGTGATCGAATTTGGCACGCGCACGACGGCGTTGTCGCAAGTGTGCATATGCGGCCAGAAGCACAAGAAGAGGCTCTGCGAACGCGTCCACATCTGCGACTGCGGCGTGGAGATGCAGCGGGATCTATTCAGCGCGTATCTGGCCGGGCACGTGAAGGACAACCTACTCCAAGTCACCGAGGCGAACGAGTCTTGGTCAGGTGCGGAACCGCTCCTGCGGACGGCTTGGGAACAGGCGACTGAAAACCAACCTGCGAGTGGAAGGCGAAAGCCGACCTCCTTTGGCGCCTTCAGGCGCCCGAGTCAGAGCGGGTCGTCCGAGAAAGAAAGCCTGCCCATGCATGAGGCGTCGGATGGTGTAGCGAGGGCGAAAGCCAGCGCGAGAGCCGACGAGAGTGCGGCGGTATAGGCTTTTAGAACCCCATGGATTTATCCATGGGGAGAAGGTTCAGGGCGCGGACATAGTATTGTACGGTGTTGCAACGGTCGCGGAAACCTGGACCAAACGACGGGAGTTCCAGTTTCGCGGCAAGCTGCTCCAGTTCCATGCAAAACGCGTCCAAGTCTGGGGGTGCGTCTTGAACCATTCCGATGAATTCGATCTGCAATCCCACTTGTTCAAACAGACGAGCGATCTCCAATAGCGTGAAAAAACGCAAATGAGTCTTATCCAGAATGCCAGATTCCTGATAGGTCCAGGATCCTTCCAGAAGTCCTTTGAGAACGCTGGCATGGCCGACGTTCGGAATCGATGCGATGACATAGCCCTCCGGTTTCAAATAGGAGGTCAAATTGCGTAGCGCGGCGATTGGATCCGTCAGATGCTCAAGGACATCGGCAAAAACCAGCGCGTCAAACGAACCAGGAGGATGAGGCAGGTGAATCGTTGCCGCGTCTCCAATCCACACCTCATCGAGCACAGTGCGCGCGTCAATGGCCGCGCGTTCATTGTATTCGATCCCCGCCACATAGCCGACACCGCGGTTCTTTAACGTCAGGCCCAGCCCACCGCAAGCACACCCGACATCCAGCACGCGAGTTGCATCTTGCGGAACCAGTTCCGCAAGATCTTCCCGCGTCCACAGACTGTACTGAGGATTGATGCCCCATTTTGAAAAAAAACGCTGCAGATTTGACTGCAACAAGTCGCCATAGTTTGGATTGACACGCTGACTTACACTGCCGTAGTGATGGACAAACGTATCAGCCGCAACAACCAGACGGCGCCCAGAGCGCCGAATGCGCAGACAGTAATCGTCATCCTCGAAATTACCCTGACCAAAATCTTCATCAAATCCGCCGAGTATCTCATAGACGCTCCTGCGGATCACAAGGCAGAATCCAACAAGTCGTAAAGTGTAGAACCATTTGGATGGATTCGGCTTGTTATGTTCGAGCGAAAATTGCTGCATTTCCTCCATTGACGTATAGGAGCCTGGATGGAATTGAACGCCGGAAACGTAATTCGAAACTGGCCCCACCGCCCCGTGACTGGGATCGCTGTGTAAACAATTCAAGAGATTGTCGAGCCAGTTGTGGGTGACGACCACGTCATTGTTCAGGATGACGAACTGCTCTCCCCGCGCCGCTTCCATTCCCTGATTGCACGCCTTGGGGAATCCGAAGTTCGCTGGATTTTCAATGAGTATCACTTCTTTATAAGCGCGTAGTTCGGCAACCGTTTCGTCGCTGGATCCGTTGTCGACGACGATGAGTTCATAAGGACAGGTTGTGAAACGATGAATGCTCTCGATGCACTGGCGGGTATAGGTCCACTGATTGTAAGTGGGAATGATGATGCTGGTCAACGGCTGCAACACAGCGACGCTCTCAGACTTCATGTCTCGTTCCTCCAGTTTGAATGTGATGCAGAGCGGTCTAGACGACACGCAACGGGTCAATCTGCTGAAATAGGCAATTTTCGGTGTCGGCGTCGATGAGAGCGGTACGGATTTCATACGTTCCAGTTTTGCCCGGAACGAAATTCGATATTTCCCAGTAATTTCGGATGGTATCCCAGAAGCGGTGTCCGACCAGAAAGGGAGACATGCGGAGATGCGCTTCCACATCACCGTCCGGATCGACAATCTGGATTTCTTCCACGCAGCGCAGTGGTTGCTCGAGCGAACAACACCATTCGTGCACAATGTAAAACGGAGCTGGAATGCTTCGATCAATTTCAAACAACCAGTCAATGAGCGCGGTCTTGTCGGCCTCATGCTGCACCGTCCGACAGAGCAGGCTCGTTTGCAACCGGATAAACAGTAACTCCTGCATGCCTGCGAGCGTCATGATGGCGCCCCGCTTTCTCGCCTGTCCGTGCCTATTTGCGGCCACAGTTGCCGGAACAATGCGAAATACTGCCGGGAACACGCCTCATAGTCTTCACGCGCCAGTGCGGATCTGTTCTGTAGGCTGCTTAGTACGTCGGCGAGATCGCGCTTGTTTTGCCAAGTCGCTGTTGCCCGCAATAGGACGAATTGACTCGCAAGGTCTGCACTGTCTCGCTGTAACGCAAGTTCGCATACGCGCGCGCAGTCGTTGAATTGGCACAATCGCAAGTGACAAAAGGCGAGCGAATATGCGGCCAGTTCCCAAAACGGCGCGGCAAGTGCGGAATTCACGACACGTTCGAATAACAGCGCGGCGTCGCTCCACCGTTCACAACCGAGCCATTCCGTGCCTAAACAATAATCGCTCCAGGGTGTTGGACCGTTCTCCTGGACATCCAACTGCAACAGATCGATGTTTCGCTGTCGTTTTTCGCGCTTCAGTACGACAGCGTCCAGATATCCGAAATGCTCAATTTCCAAGGGCGCGCCGGCGATATTCAGATCCTGGCCGTAGCGGCGCGCCAGGCTTTCTGTGATATCTTCGTGCACGCGGCGTCTGAAGCGAATCGCAGGGTCCGTTCGAAACAGGACGATGCGGGCGTCGTGAATCACCGCAGCCGGGCTCGCGACAGAGCCGACATAACTGCGGATGACGGCTTTCAGAGCCTGGGCAGGCGTGGTCATGAGGAGTGCCGCGAATTCTTCGCGAGTGCACAGCAGGCGAATCTGTTCGTCCGCGTCCAGACAGAGTGTCCAATCGCCGCGAGCGTGGCTCAGTGCATAGTTGCGGGCAGCGCTGAAATCATTTCGCCAAGGGAGAGAATAGACTCGGCAACCGAATTCCCTTGCGATGGCAGGGGTGTGGTCACGGGATCCGGTGTCCACGACGACGATGTCGGCAGTCAAACGGCGCACGCTGACAAGGCATTTGGCCAGGAATTCCGATTCATCCCGAACGATCAAACAGGCGGACAGCAAGCTCATCGTCAAACCTCCTGCAAACAGCGTAGCGCGTTGAGCCAGAATTCAGCCACTCGTTCGTAACTCCACGCTTCCTGGCGAACATGTTCAGCCATGCGATCGGGAAGCTGCAGCACCATTTGTGCGACCCCGCTCAGCTGACTGAAACCGGCAAGAGCGGCCAAACAGTTAAAAAGGGTTGGGCGATGGCGTTCCTCATAGAGATTGGCGGTCATTGTATTGGTCCTCAGAGCCTCATTCAGATGGCTGAGGAAGCGAATCCATGCTGGATCGGCGGCTGCAGACTCCAACTCGGCGAGCAGTTGGCGAGTCGCTGCGTAATCGCGCCGGAGCCAGTGGCACAGGCACAGTTGCGCCACAGCCGGCTTGTAATCCGGATTCATCCCCATACTATGCCGAAAATGCCTTATGGCGACGTCTAGATTGCGTTCTTCGAGCCCGATCATGCCCAGGAAGAACGAGGGCACAAACGTTCCGCTTCCCACTTGTGACGGGAAATGCGCTGGTGTCTCACCGAACTCCAGGCATGCAGTGAACGCTTGCTGGGCTTTATCGAACGCGCGTTGTTCCAGCAAAATGCTCCCCATCTGCAGTCGTAAGTCGGTGTATTCCGGAGTCTCTTGCAAGGCTTTCTCCAACACAGCCAGCGCCGCTTGAGGATCTCCTGTGTGCCACAGGCAAAACGCATGTTTTGCAGGCAACTCGGGAAGCCAGCAGGTGGAACCGGACGGCAGGGTCAACTCCTGCGCCGCCTGTGCGAAATAGGACAGTGCCTCCCGCAAACGATTCGCCCGCAACAGTTCGTTTCCCATGTAGTACAGCAGCGCCGGGTCATTGCTGCTATGTTCCAGTTCTTGCTTTAGAATGCTCATGTTGCGCTCGATTTTTTGTTTCCCTGAAACCACGCCATCCAGATATCCGCGATGGATCACGTGAATCGGAACCAGGTGGCTGCCCACGCGCGAGACGGCCGGCATTCGTTCGTGAATGGCACCCTCATAACGAAACTCTGGTCGATTGCGAAACATGCGCAGTTGCGCGTAGTTGAGCAGGGACGGATTGGCGGCGTCTCCGACCCAGTTTTCCGTGATAAAGTGATAGGCGACCGCCTTGTCATTGTCCATCAGTGAGCGAACCAGGCGCTTGTCGTTTCCACTTATTTCGTCATCGGCGTCCAGCACTAAAATCCAGTCGCCAGTCGCTTTTTCAAGCGCATCATTGCGCGCTCCCGCAAAGTCTTCCTGCCAGACGAAGGGAAACACAGTGGCGCCAAAAGACTCGCAAAGCGCGACGGTGCCGTCCGTCGATCCGGTGTCGACGATGATCATTTCGTCGACAATCCCATCGACGCTGCCGAGGCATCGTTCGATCATATCCGCCTCATTGCGAACAATCATACACAGGGTTAATTTGTTCATGAAATCCACTGCTCGTAGTCTGATTTGATTTCCAACAGGACAGACGAATCCGGAAAGCGCTGCAGACCTTCTTGCACGATCTGCAGCCCCTGTTCCAGCAAATGGCGATGTATGCGCGCGCGCAAGGCGCCGTCTCGGTCGCAGCGACTGAGCAACTGGCGCAATTGCTCCGGCTCGTTCAGGAAGGCGTAGGCGAGAGCCAGGTGTTCGGCGACTCGCTCCACATTTGTCGCTGATTCCAAGTGCGTTTTCCCTTTAGTAAACTGATGAACCTCTACCAATGCCATCCCCACAAGTGCGGCGCTGTCTTCCCCAGCAGACTCCGCCACCTTGGCCAGATAATCAATGGTTCCGGAGTCTGCGCTCGCCTTTAGCAGAAGCGTGGCAAAGCGTACATACGATTGGGTAAATTGAGGGTTTAGTTGAAATGCTTCGCGATAGGCCACGGCGGCTTCCGCAATTTTCCCGACGCTCTGATACACCTGGCCAATGGCAAAATACGCTCGATACGAAGAAATCCCCCTTTCCACGGTGTACGGGGGAATCGGCGGATCACCCATTTCAATGCAACGCGAGTAACTGTTCAGCGCACAAAACCACTCTTGTCGCTGATAACAGGCTACCCCCTGAAGGTAATACAAGTCTGTATAGTCAGGGAACATACCCAGAGCTTCGTGCAGAATTCCCTGAGCCTGCTCCCACCTGTCGTTTTGCATCAACGCGGAAATGAAGATTTTGTAGAATCGGGGCACCCACAGCGCGTCAGGCGCGCGCTCATGATGGGCGCATGCGAAGGCTGCGATCGCTTTTGGCCAGTCTTTCAGGCGAACGTACTCCACTCCCAGGTTGAAAGATCGGAAACCGTCATTCGGATGTGCTTCACACTCTCTCAGGGCAATCGCGAGATTTCGTTGCTTCTTCTGTTTTTCTTCTACGGCGCTCTGCAAGTAACCCAGGTGCAGAATCTTGATTCGCGAATCGACAATGATACCCGCTGCCGGTCCTGTCAAAATAGTTTCGGCGATCTGTTCGTGCAATGCGCCAGAAAAGCGATTTTCTGGTTGATTGCGAAAAAGGCGCACGTTTAACGATACTTCGGTCTCATCTATGTCGTCTGCATCGGTTTGGTTGTAAATGTGAACAAAGAACCCACCCGCGTCGGGGTGCGCAAGAAGCGCTTGGTGAAGCGCCGACGAGCTTTCCGGCAACCACAGTTCATCCGCATCCAGCACAAGAATGAAATCCTTTGTCGCATGACTCAGGCTCACATTGCGCGCTTTTGCGAAATCATGCTCCCAGTCTACAGAATAACAGCGTGCGCCGTACTGTTTGGCTACTTCGATGGTTCGATCGGTCGATCCAGTGTCAACAATGACGATTTCATCCACAACGTCGCAAACGCTTTGCAGGCAAGAGGTCAGCGAGGATTCTTCATTACGGACAATCATACAGAGCGAGACGGAAGACATGATGAACAATCCCTCCAGGGTTTTCCCTATCTTATGTTGCTGAATCTGCCTGCTCATGGGCGGGTGTTCCGGATACAAGCCTATTTTTAGTAAAACTGGACGGTTGTCGAATGCGTTCTCCGGTTGTTTGCAATACCGTGTACCATCCGGTTGTAAGAAGGGAGGGGTAGTATGGCGAATTTTAAGGTATTTTCGGAAGTTCCTTCGCAACTGCTGACGCAGGTGTCGCAGACCAATGCGGCGTCGCTTCTGACGACGTCCCAAAACCTGACGGCGGCGAGCTTCCTGACGACGGCGCAGAACCTGACGGCGGCGAGCATGCTGACGACGGCGCAAAACCTGACGGCGGCAAGCTTTCTGACGACAGCGCAAAACCTGACGGCGGAGAGCCTGCTCACGACAGCGCAGAACCTGACGGCGGCGAGCCTGCTGACGACGGCGCAAAACCTGACGGCGGCGAGCCTGCTGACGACGGCGCAGAACCTGACGGCGGCGAGTCTGCTCACGACGGCGCAGAACCTGACGGCAGCGAGTCTACTCACGACGGCGCAAAACCTGACGGCGGCGAGTCTGCTGTCGCAGGTGTCAAACCTGACGGCGGCAAGCCTGCTGACGACGGCGCAGAACCTGACGGCGGCGAGTCTGCTCACAACGCTGGGAGACCGTACAGTGGTGGATACGTCAGAAACGGTCAGCGCGTCGGGCGCTGCGTTCACCGGCGGCAACGTACTGACGGCCATTTCTCTCACCGAATTGACATTTACGGTGTACAATGCCAGTTCGACGGCTGGTGCTGAGGCGGTGCTCTATTTGAGCGCGGACGGGGCGAATTTCTCGGTCGATCCGACCAGCGCGACACAGACGGTTGCCGCGGGAGCGCAGTATTTCTTTGCACCGGGTAAATTCGTGAAGTATCTGCGCATCATGTATGCTGCGCAAACTGCGGGAATTACCGCTTCGGTAACCATTTACACGCAAGCTCACGTATGATGTTGAAACGTTGCTTATTCGAGAAAGCGAGGGGTACACATGTCTGTGGGCAAACAGTGGGAAGTCCGGGGCATGCGTATCCTGCTGCCTTCTTGTCAAACGGGTCACAAGACAATGCGCAGGACGATGCAGCACCGACGGACAAGTTCCGCGCATTTGCAGGCCAGCAAGTTTCAGCATCCTGTCTCCATGAAGAGCGAGTGTCGGCCTTTGAAGAGCGAGTGTCGGCCTTTGAAGAGCGAGTGTCGGCCTTTGAAGAGCGAGTGTCGACCTTTGCTGGTCAAAAAGATTTTACGGCCGATTGTGGTAAAACGCATTGAACGACCCGTCGATGTCCATTCCGTTAAGGATCCGATATCCGTCAGGAAAATCAAGAAACCCATAACAGTCAGTCGGATCAGGGAACCTGTCAAGATTTTCCCTTTGAATCAAACCGAGGATCGAGTGACGGTCTTTGGCTCAAATTCGACTGTTCCCATTCGGACGGATGCGGAAGGTCGACTTGTGATTGCCGGGGAGATTCACGTCTCGCCTGTGCAGTTTACCGAAGTCGTGTTTACCGGCGCCGTATCGACCGATGAGTTTAGAGCGTTGCCTTCGCAGAACGTATCGTTGCAGACAAACTTATCATATGCCCTTGTGAATCGGTCCGCCAACGCGGTTTTCATTCATCTCGAAATCAGTCCGAACGATACTGACTACACTGTGGATACGGAAAGCACGGTCGAGGGTTTTTCGATGAAAGTGATTACTCCACTGAAATTCCTTAAATTCAATCGGATCTCCTTTCGTTCGCTCGAAGCGGGCCAAAGCGCCACACTCGATGTCTACTACCAGGCACAATCGGGATAATGCCTGTAACGCCTGGTTATCGCTTGACGCAAGAAAAAAACCGCTCGGCTCCGACACACAGAGCGAGCGGCGACAGGCTGGATTAGCCTGTGACTGCGATGGCCTTCGTGTTCCAGCCATGTTTCATAGCCCACTGTACAAAGGCGTCGGCACTCGCCTTGTCGGTAAATTCAACCGTGTACTCCGTTTGTGACGGGGTGGTCGGTGTGGGCTGTGCCGTACTGGAAGCGGCTGCAATCGTCAGCGTTTGCGCTGCGGGATTCAGTGTCAACTGCAACTGCTTGTCGATAAAAAAACGCAACCCGAAGAGTTGTGTATTGGCAAGTGATGGATCAACGATGCAAGCTACACGATCGTACGTCTGTCCGCCGATTTGCAGATCGACTTCGCTTTGATACGCCGTTGCGGCGCCTGTGACGCCTTGGATCGTCAGTGTTCCAAGGTTCGGCAGATTGAGCGCAGCCGCCGTATGTTCGGACAGCGTCAATTCAAATGCGCCAGTATCGAGTATGAATGAACTCGCCATCGTGCTGCCTTGGTAGCCCAAGGTCAAGTTGAATTGAAAAGCGTCTTGTGCAATGGTTCCCTGAATCGTCGTCTCTGTCATGGGGCCATCCTCCTTTGCGGTTTGCAAGTGTACTGATTCGCGCACCGCAGCGCGATAGGATATCGTAGTTCAGAGACGGTGATATTGAACCGGCGCAAGCCCGCCAGGCTGGCGCAATCACAGTTAAATCCGCATATGTGTATGAAACCCAAACTATTGTCCGCGTCAGAGATGGGAATAGACAGCGTACTATACAGTATCTCGAAAACCTTGCGCATCAGAAAGTGAGATGACTGCTATGATCAACGTCAAAGAACACATCATCACCAAAACTCTGCACGAAGTCGTCGTTACGCCGGATCATGCACAGCGTTCGGAGTCGGAGGAGTTTCGGCGCACAAAAGAGCGGCTGAAAGCAGACGGCCACTACTGGTGCTGGGCATGCGGGGCCACGGATAACCTACAGGTCCATCACTTCGGCATCGAGTGGTCGCTTGCCAACATCGCAGACTGGGATAAGGTGAAAGCGTTCTGCGAAGAATGGGACCCATACGGATATGGACGGCTCTTGCGAAATCAGCCAATGGCCAGCCCGGACGATGTGCGGAATATGTTGGTCCTTTGCCAGGAACACCATACCGGCGTCGATCATGCCGATGGTGGCAGTGGAACAGGGATTCATGAACTGACCTTCCCGATCTGGTTGGTGCAGAAGTTGGTCAAGGCTGGAGCCGATCCAGTACCGCAAGCGGGCGAGACAGTCGAACAGGTAAAGGAGAACGTCAAAGAGACCGAAGAATCATGACCGGGCCCAGGCAATATTCATTCCCGACATCGTCGAATGTGCACGCAACCTGGGACAGCATTTCACTCAGGAATTCTCTGAATCCTTGGGTCGGTGAAGATATCGGACTCATCGCGACTCCTGCTGGAGAACTCCGACACCACCGCGCCCTCCGCCCCAGCCTGAAACCAGTGCAGCGTATCGGGCGCAATCGTGTACTGTTCGCCCGGTTGCAATTCGATTTCGCAAAATACCGTATACTGCTCCTCACTGCCTGCGGGCACACGCGCCTTTGGGTGTGCCGTGGGCTCACCCTCCACATACAGCCACACCGTTCCCGCGCGGCAGCGAAACGTTTCCATCTTCCCCGGTTCGCCGCCGACGGGGGGATGCCTGTGCTGCGGACAGGTCTGACCAGGCAACAGCACCAGTTCTTTCGCGCAATACCGATCCGTATTCACATAGGTGATGATCTGAAGTCCCTGGCGTTCAAGATCCCCCAGGCCAAAATCTGCCACCTCGATCTGCGCGCGCTCCTCCGGCGACAGCACGATGCGCGCGCGGGCGAGCGCCGCCAGCGTCTTCTCCCGCGCCTCCTGCACCTGACTGGTTGTCAGCATAAAAACCGCCTCCTCATCTGTGACTCTGATCGCTTGTGCCCACCCAAACTGCCTGGTGGGCGTTCCAGTTCCATCCCGTCAAGGAGATCGTCACCGGACGCCGCTTCCATCCCGCTTGCATCCGCTTCTCCACCGCGTTCCAGGACGGCACGCCGCTCGTGGCGTCTGCGGCTTCGACGTTGCAAGCGCCTACAGCGACCGCGTGCGTCAACGCTTCTTCCGGCGTCATGCCATGCAGCAGCGCCGCCAAAAATCCGGCCACCGTCGAGTCGCCGGCGCCAGTCGTACCCACCATCTCCACGAGGAAACAGGGCGCGAGCAACTCCCGCCCCCGCCACGCTTCAACCGCTACATCCGTCGCAAATCCGGCCCCCATGTCACCCCAGCGGCCGGAAGAAGCCGAGGTGCGCAAATATAGCCCCTGATCGCCCAGCTTAATCCCCACCACGCCAGCTCCCCAGGAAAGCAACTGGTCCGCGAGTTCCCTGAGCAACGGGCCGTCCGCGAGCAGAATCAGTTCATCCGCTCCGGACGCCCGCTTCAAAGCCTCAAACCGATCCCGGTCCAGCATGAACAGGATCTCTTCAAAGCTCGGTAAAAACACGTCCACATACGGCAGCGCACGCCGCAAAATCGTTGACCAGTCCGCCCGCCCTGCATCCGTTTGCGGGTCCGGTCGCGCCATGTCGAGAGACGTGGTGATCTGCCGTTCCTTGACCGTGCGCAGGATGGCGGCCAGTTCGATTCCGCCATCCGCGTACAGGCGGCGCATCAGCGGCGGATAGCCAAAATGAAACAGGCTGACGTCGTCCAAATCCGGCAACGCGATATCGGCGGCGCCAAACGTGTCATTGGCGCCGGGATAATGCAAAAAGATCCGATCCACCTGGGGCGGACTGATGACGACCGAATAGGAACTGGCTTCGCCGCGACTCACGATCATCCGATCGATCAGCGCCGGATGATAACTTTCCAGGATCGCGAGGATCGCCCGACCAAAGACGTCGTCGCCCACTTTCCCCAGCAGCCGCGTCGGGATCCCCAGTTTGTGCAGCGCAAGCCCCGTGTTGGACACCGCGCCCCCGGTCGCGAGCGCGGCCGCGCCCACTTCCAGCAACCTGCCCGGTGCAAACGCCTGTTCGAATCCCCCACGCGTGGAGATCGCCGGAATGATATCCAGACAGATGTGTCCCGCCACAGCCGCGATAAGCGGAGTATCTGGCACAACGCTCCCTCCCTGTCTACCCAATGCGCACCGTTTCGCCAGTGCGCTGCGATTCCAGGGCCGCCGTGAAGACCGCGTGGCTGACGGCGGACTCCTCCAGCGTGACGCAGCGCAACGGCTGCGTCATGTTCGACCCGTGCGCCACCTCATCGCAGAACGCCGCCCACATCTGTAGAATCGAGTCCGAGAACCCGAACTCAAAGATGCCGCCCGTGATCGTTGGGTACGCCGATGCATACGGGGCATCGAGCGTACGCCACGCCTGATCTGCGCCGGGCGTATACGGTAAGTACGCCACCTGTTTCGGATTCTTCGTGCTAAATTCTGCGGAAAAAGTCGTTCCTACGATGCGAATGAACCACGTATTGGCGTGTCCAGGCGCAATCCGTTTCGTGGACAACACCATCGGGAATGCCTGATCGGCGGTCTGCACGTCGCACGCCAGCACCGCATTGTCCCACGTTTCGCAAGGAACCATGCGACCCTCGTGATCCGGGCGCTCCGTCACGACCTGCTTAAGCAAAGCCCGCACCGAGCGCGGCGTCCATCCGAAGCGAAGGGGCAGGTGCAGGACATGCAACCCCAGGTCTCCCATGCAGCCGTACTCGCCGTTGGTGGCGATCCGCCGCTTCCAGTTGATCGGCTTGTTGGGGTTCAGGTCGCTGCTGTGCCAGAACCCCGCCTCCACCTCAATGATCTGGCCGAACACACCCTCGCTGACCCATTTGTCGATCTGATAGGCGCCGGGAAAGAAGGGGAACTCCGAGGAACAGCGCACCACGACGTCCGGTCGCTGTGCGGCAGCCGCCAGAATGGCCCGATTGGCCTCCTGGTCGATCCCGAACGGCTTCTCGCCCAGCAGATGTTTGCCCGCCCGGATGATATCCGTATACAGCGATTCGTGCAGGTTGTGCGGCACGGCGCAGTAGATCGCGTCAATCTCCGGATCCGCCAGCAACTCGTGATAATCCTGAACAGCCAGCCGGACATCGGGAACGTGTTGCACGAACCACTCCGTGGCCGCAGGATTGGTGTCGCAGACAGCCACGATGCGCGGCCGCACAGCGACGCCCTCCAGATGCAGCCACCGCGCCGCTGCGCTGGCAAACTCACGGCCCATCAACCCGCACCCGATGACGCCAAAACGAATGTTCCGATTCCCCATGTGACTCACTCTCCCTGTACGATCGACATGGCCTGCGAAACGTCTGCACCGTGATGAATGAGCGCCATGAATGCCTGGGTCATGCGATCCGGATGAGGGTGCTGGATCACGTTTCGTCCATAGACGATCCCGGAGGCCCCTTGTCGCAGGAGCGCATGTGTGCGCGCGAAAATCTCCTCATCAGAGGCCCGTCCGCCGCCGCGCGGCAACACCGGCCTGCCGCCGGTCGCCTGGACGACGAGATGATAGTCTTCGACATCGTCGCAGGGATCGGCCTTGATGATATCCGCGCCGAGTTCCGCCGCCTGGCGCACCAGAGGCAGGATTTTGTCGATGTCGCCGTCCACCATGTAGCCGCCGCTTGCCGCATTCGCCTGCATGACAAGCGGTTCCACCATCAGGGGCATGCCAACCCGGTCACAGGCGGTTTTCAGTCGGCATACATTGTCCACGCATTGATGATACAACTCAGGCTGATCGGGCAACTGCAGCAGATTGACAACGATGCAGGCGGCGTCGAGCCGCAGCGCCTGTTCGACAGGTTCGTCGATCAGGTGGCTGAACAGATGGCGCGGCAGTTCACGGCCGTATACATTCGCGATATCCGTGCGCAACACCAGGGCCGGTTTCTGTTTGCCGGGAATCCTCTGCAAGAGGGGCGCCTGCCCCGGACTGAGCTGAACCGCATCCGGATCGGCCTGTACGATTACGGTCACCGCCCGCTCCATGTCCTCGATCCCGGTGAGAAAACTGCGCTCATTGAAGAATCCATGATCGATCGCCACATCGAAACACTTTCCGTCAACAGCAAACAAACGATTGAGTCGGGCAAACTTGGCCATACAAGACAGTCACTCCATTTCAGCTCGAATAGTGGGCTCGTGTTCCACCTGTCCAGCCCGGATTTGCGATGTGCGCCGTTCCTGTCCATCCCGGAGGCAAGACGCGCGTCATTCCTGTTCGGCGCCCGTCAACACCTGCACACCTTGGTCGACCAAGCCGCGCCGGATCTCCTCGGGAAGGAGATGGTCGGAGACCAGGATGTCTGCGCTGTCCCAGCGCGCGAACACATGGTACGAGGTGCTCTCAAACTTGCTGGAATCGGCCAGCACAATGACCTGGTCGGCCGAGGCGATCATCGTCCGCTTGATCTCCGATTCGTACAGATTCGAGTTCATTAACCCCCGTTTCAGGGAGAGCGAGGAGACGCCCAAAAACAGTTTGCTCGCCCGCAAGTCGCTCAAAAACTCTTTCGTCTTGGGCCCGATGGTCGACTGTGTGGAGGGGCGCACGATGCCGCCGGCCAGCAGCAGCGACGATGCCTTGCCGTTCAATTCATGCGCAATCGGAATCGAGTTCGTCACGATGACGACATCCTCGTAGCGCGGAAGCATCCGCGCCAATTCCAGCGTCGTCGTTCCGGCGTCAAGGATGATCACGTCCCCCGGCTCGATCAGTTCCACGGCGCGGCGAGCGATTTCCCGCTTCAGATTCGCGAACGCCCCCACGCGCACATCCATGTTCACATCCTGGTTCACGCCCGTCACGGACGTGGCCAGCACGGCGCCGCCGTACACCTTTTTGATGATCCCCCGTTTCTGCAGGATGTCGAGATCGCGCCGAACCGTCATATCCGAGACGTCGAACTTCTCCATCAACTCGGCCACTTTCACGAGTTGCTTTTCCCGCGCCATCTCCGCGATCAGCGCCTGCCTTTCCACACTCAACACCGCAGCGCACCCCTTCTCGCACCAAACAACTTACCTACACTATTATAACAACATAGATCGAAAATACGCAACAAAATCAACAGAAGGAGAATCATGCAAACTCCACACAGACACTCGCGATGACCAGAGGGGAACGAAAAAATTCACCCCTGCTCATCGCGATCAATGTAACGTCGAGTCATCACTCGCCGTCTCTTTCATTATGCAGCCGCCATTCTGTCATGCAACGTCCGACAGCCTGTGCATGCGGATCATCCGACATTTCCAACTTTTTCACCACGCGGTCCTGCACTGCGGGGGATCTGTTCTGGCTGAGCTTCGCCTTGCCTTCTATTTTCGTAATGTCAATCCGAAAACCGACAATTGCCTTCATCATATTGCGATAAAATGATTCATTCTCGCGAGTCGGCAACTGGGAATCTGGCTCGTAGTAACGCACGGTGTCCGCCAGAAGCGTCTTCAACCCGTCTTCACCGGCGAGCACGCTGCATGTTCCGTACACATGCACTGCCACGTAGTTCCATGTTGGCACCGCTGCCGGTTCCTCGTACCAGGAGGGAGATATGTAAGCATGCGGACCGGCAAATACAACAAGCGCCTTTTGTCCGTCCAGTTCACGCCACTGTGGATTCGCTCTGGCCATGTGGGCGAACAGGACACGCTGCTCTGCGTCATAAAGAAACGGCAAATGAGCCGCGAATGGTTCGTCCTGCACACTGCTGATCAACATCCCGAAGCTGTGAGTACGGATGAACTTCTCAATATCGGCCGGAACGTTCATTGCAAAGTGTTTGGGTACATACATGCGGTCATCTCCTCACCGTACGTCCTGTATTTTTCGAAGCAGTTCAGTTTCCTTCTCCCGACTTATTCCCGCTTTCAGAACGATATCCTTCCGCCGAGTCTGATCCCACTGAAACGTATCCCTAATCGTCTCCTGCAATGGTCGAAATGTCAGTCCGTGCTGAATCGCCCGATTCACATTGATCGTGAGAAATCCCGGCCAGTAATCCAACATCCCAGCGGCGACCACGGAGCGCTTCCAAGTTGCCGTCCCGATCACCCCGCGGCTTCTCGATTTGGGGAAACAACTCTGGATTCGTTTGCCCCGATTGAACAGCGTGACATCGTGCCCTTTCGACAGCGCATTTTTAATCAAATGACGCCCGAGGAACTCCGTTCCGCCCAGAATAAGAATTCGCATATCACCGCCCCCATTTCAGATGCCTCTATTTACCGCAGAATCAGTTCCGATTCAGTCCAGACGCCTCCCCTTCAGACGTTCGCTCAAAAGGATACGGGTGCAACAAAAAATCTGCAAATTTTGCGTCAAGCGAATATCGATTCGGATCGCCCGCAATACAGCTTCGCCCGAAAACCTAATGTATGATATTGATTGTAAAGGGGATATTTAGTCTGTATGAATTGCAAACATTACAAGGATGAACCGACATGCCGCACAGAATTCAACAAGCAGCGCAGCAGGCGCAGCGCTTTCAGTCTAATCCAGTTTGACGATCTGCGTCGAGTAGAATTCCTTTTGCATGTCATCTTGGATACGCGCGATGCGATACTTTTCCGTTGGCAACAGCTCTTCCATAAAAGGAAGTCCCGGCGCGTAATAGAAACTTCCGCTCTTTTTCAGCGCCTGCAGCGTATCCATGAAGATCCTCGCGTATACCTCCGGCTGTCCATTTTTCCGCAGATGGTGGTGGTTGAAATGATTGGAAAACGCCATATGCGAAATAACGGTTCCCCACGTTTCGCGTTGCCAGCGAAAAGCAGACCAATCCGACTGCAGGAGGTAAGGATGATCCATGACATTGCGGTCAACTCCGTAGGCCTCGTACCCCCACTCACGCAACTGATGGACAAGTCGCCCTTCCCTGCCGCACCCAATGTCCAGTATCGGCTCCTGAATATCGGAAACAGGTACGCCGAGCAAACGAAGTTGCAGCGCCGGACTGTAGTCAATACAGGCAATCGGTTGGTTCTGATCGGGATCGATGAGCCCACTGTCATGAATCGTCATTAAAAAATGACGCAACAAAGACGAATGGCTGCTCGCGAAGCTGGACAGGTTTTCTTTAAACGATTCAAGCGATCTGCCGGAATCAAGAGCGCGCAGGGTTGAGTGAACGAGTCTTCCGTAAAGAGCATTCAGAGCTCTGCTGTCCTGGTGGGTGAGATTGACGAACTGATTCAACTCATAAATGTTTCTCGTGGTCTGCTCTGTCATACGATCGACGAGGTTCTGGCGCGACTTGTGATTCCTCGTGTAGTATCTAAAGATTGTCCTGCGCATCAGCTGCTCCAACGTGTCCATCCCGTTTCTCTCGATCGATCTGCTACTTCGTGTACATGACTGAATTATACACTACTGACGCGCTCCTGCTGCAATTGCATAATTGTGGATCCGATAACCCGATTCACTGATTTCAATATCGGCCAGGACAATGCCAGTAATCTCGTACACCTCTTCCACCAATCGCGACAGCCGTTGCAACAGTTCCTCCAGATCTCCGGCAGCGGATGACAGCAACGCGACCGAATCTTCACGCAAAACACTGTTCACCATATCCTTACAGTCGCGGTCCGTTAACGGAGCGGTGCAGATCACATCGGAGTCCACAACCGAATACGGATATGCAGCTTCCGCCGCGCCGTCTTTCCAATATCTCCGTAACCCCACTACCATTCCAAATAACGGATCCCATTCTACCGCTGCGCCAATTCGCAGCATCGTTTTCGTTTCCCCAGTCACCTGCGCTTGTCGTGCATCAACCCGTATCCCGACAGCTTCCAGGACAGCGGCGGCCACATCTCCAGGCAACCAGCCTGATTCTGGCGCCAATGCCTGTCTCACCGTGGCTCGCGCCAGATCACAATCGACATTCTCCGAATCAGGAATATGTCCGCGCGGGGCGCGACAGTATTCTGCGTAGTCCATCACCTTCGCAAGGGCGCGCACCGCCTGTTCCGGAAATGGGTATACGGGAACACGCTGCTCACCCGCCTCGATACATCTGACAGAATCATCACCTGTACTCATGAAATTTGCGATCACCGGCTTTACGTGATGAGTCCTTTGCGTCGGTATGCCCACACCCTTGTCTGCTTCCTGTGCAGACTCCCGCGTATCCGCGTCAATTTCCTGAAGAGTCTGCGCAATCGCGCGCGAAACCTCTTCTCCTGCGGACAACCCGGTGGAGATGAAGATCACCATGACCGCATCGACGTTGGGGTCGCGCAACAGTTCGGGAAGACACCGGCGATAGTCGTCCGCCAGAGCTTCAAACCCCAGATCGATCGGCGGCCGCATGAGCAGCAGGCCTTCCTGCAACAGTGCGTCGACCGTCATGACGGCGCCGCCTGCGGTGTTGGTCAAGATCGCGATCCGCCTTCCCCTGGGCAGCGATCCAATCGCCAGAAGCGCCGCCACGTCAAACAGTTCATGCAGCGTATCCACACGAATGATGCCCGCTCGGCGAAACAACCCGTCAACCATGGCATCGCTGGCTGGCAACGCCGTCAGTCGCGCCTCAGAGACCGTCGCCCCGATCATTGTGCGGGCGCTTTTGACCGCAACAATTGGTTTTTTGCGCGTGATTCGGCGCGCAATGCGCGAGAATTTGCGGGGATTTCCGAACGATTCCAGGTAGAGCAAAATCATGCCTGTATCGGGATCATCCTCCCAGTATTGCAGCAGATCGTTGCCTGAGACATCCGCCTTGTTGCCCATGCTGGCAAAACTGGAGACGCCCAGTCCGATCCGACTGGCATACTCGAGAATCGTAATCCCGAGCGCGCCCGACTGGCTGGCAATCGCGACGCGGCCCCTACGCGGCATGTGACGGGCAAAACTTGCGTTCAACTGAATGTCCGAAGCCGTATTGACAAGTCCCATGCAGTTGGGTCCGATCAAGCGGCAACCCGATCCGCGCAAGCGCTGAGTGATTTCCCGTTCGGACTGACTCCCTTCCCTGTCGCGTTCCGCAAATCCAACCGACGTGATCACGACGGCGCGCACGGCAGCCTGTATACAGTCATCCACCACACTCAGCGCGTCTTGCGCCGGAACGGCAATGACTGCCAGATCAATCGGCCCCGGAATGTCAGACACGCAGCTGTAGGCCTGCACTGCGGCCACAGACTGGGCGCTTTCGTTAACGGGGTGGACAGTGCCGCAGAATCCACCATCAAGTATGTGCCGGAACAGCATATGGCCCACACGCCTGGGGTCGCGGGAGGCGCCCACCACCACAACGGTTTGAGGACGAAAAAAAGGCACCAGGGACGCCGCCGTCGCCAGCTTTTCGCGTGTGTCGTGGAAGGCGCGACTGCGTTCCGTCTGCGCCAGTGGAAGCGTCAAATGAATTTCGTCCGACCGCAGCTTACTCTCCAATTCATAACCGCTGGATTTGAACACCTCAATCATGCGATAGTTGCCCGTCAGAACGTAGGCGTCAAAGCGTTTAAAGCCATGGCGCCAGGCGATCTCAGCCAAGTGTTCCAGCAGCATCGTGCCAATGCCTTTGCCCTGCATGCGATCATCAACCAAAAACGCCACTTCCGCGCTTTCTTCATCCACTCGGCTGTATGTGCCCATACCCATTGCCTGATCACCCGCCATGCATAACAGCGTTTGATTGTTCTCGTCGTTGTTCTTTAACTGTTTGTCAATAAACGCGTCGCTCAGTTCTCCCACCGCCTGAAAAAAGCGGTAGTAAAGACTCTCCGCTGATACATGCGTAAACAGTTCCCTGATGACGGCTCGGTCCTTCTGATCGTTGCGTATTTCACGAAATTCGGCCACTTTGCCGTCGCGCAGAATGATTCGCATCAGTCGCACCTCCTGGAATGACCGTCTCGCAATACGCTCAGAAACTTCGCCACAACTCTTTCGCCGCTCTCATCAGGGAGTCCCGATCATCCGGGTGGGCGATAGCGATCAGCAATCGCCCACGTTCTTCAAGGGATTGTCCACGCAGTTCGGCAACGCCATACTCCGTGACCACATATTGAACGTGATTCCGCGTCGTCGTGACCCCGGCGCCCGGTCGCAAAGACGCCACGATACGCGAATGACCCGAACTGGTTCGCGAAGGCAACGCGATGATCGACTTTCCTTCCACCGCAAGACTCGCCCCACGCACGAAATCCATTTGCCCACCAACGCCGGAAACAATCTCTGAGCCAATCGATTCAGCGACGACCTGCCCCGTCAGATCCACCTCAATGGCGGAGTTCACCGAGATCATGCGCGGATTGCGCCGGATGACCGCTGTATTGTTCGTATAATCCACTTCCCGCATCGACACAGCCGGATTATCGTCAATGAAGTCAAACAGCGCCTGGGAACCCATGGCAAAGGTGGCCACAATATGCCCCGGATTGGTCACTTTATGCCGACCCGTGATGACTCCCTGTTCAGTCAGCACCCGCACCCCGTCAGAGATCATCTCACTATGCACACCGAGGTCTTTATGGCCAGTCAGTTGACTTAAAACGGCGTTTGGAATCCGGCCAATGCCCATCTGGAGCGTCGCGTAGTCGGGTATCAACTCGGCCACATGGCGACCAATCGCATCCGTAATGGGATCGCCGGGGCGCGCAACTGACAGGTCCAGGGGTTCGTCCCAGAGAACACCATAGGTGATGCAACTCACATTGATCAGCGCATTGCCCAAAGCGCGGGGTACGTGCCGATTAATCTGCGCGATCACGATATCCGCATGCTCGATCGCAGCCAAAACGGCTTCCAGCGTTGGACCGAGACTGACAAACCCGTGGCGATCCGGCGGACTCACGTTAATCAGCGCCACGATCGGGCGAAACTGCGGTTGCCCCAGAAGCCACGGCACTTCCGACAGGAACAGGGGCGCATAAGATGCACGGCCATCGTTGACCGCTGCTCTCAGATTGGCGCCTACGAATAGTGAAATGTCGCGCAGACGGTTGTCAAGCGTTGGGGTGATCCAGGGGGTTGGTCCTTCGAGATGCAGATGATACAGTTTTACACCTTCCAGCTGGTGACACCGCTCGGTGAGTCCAGCCAATAAATGATGCGGCGTAGAAGCCATTCCTTGCGCATACACGCGACTTTCAGAACGAACGGCCGCCATTGCTTCCTCCAGCTCCACGATCTTCATGCAATATCATCCCCGTCCGGAGCTGCAGCCCCGATAGTCAACCACAACGTACCGTTTCGCCTTGCATCTTCATCATAACAGATGATCATTTGTGAAATAAATCACATTCATGGACAGCGTAGATCCATTCCCATGCGACCACTCTGCCCGGCGTTCTTTATGGACACCGGGCGGTGTGGCGGCTGCTCAGGAGACAGTCTAGTGCAATTTTTTGACGACGATGCGATCATACCCGTCCAGCGATTCAACGCCGATGAACTCGTGACTTGCCTTGGCCACCCATTTCGGAATATCTTTTCGCGACCCCTGGTCGCTGGACAGAATCGCAATCACATCGCCTACCTGGGCGCTCCGGATGACCCGGATCAATTCCATCATCGGTCCGGGGCAAAAACTGCCCCGCGCGTCAATTTCACGTGTAACCTCTACATTATTAGTCATTGTCGCTCCTCCTCAGGTGCAGCGGATTCATTCAGATATATAGCGTGGTGCCCGCTTCCTGTGCCATCGAAATGAACTCACCGACGCCGATCACTTCGTCAATCACTGGTTCAAAGTCTTCCAGGCCCAAGTCGAACAAATCCGCGGTCATGGCGCAGGCGTATATGTGGATGTCGCCCAATTCCTTCGCCTGCAACAGCGTATCATACCAGGATGGAACCTTTTTTTCCTGCAGCACCCTCATCATTTCAGGCGCCCATTCTTCATAATCCTTGCTGATCTTGCTGACCTTGTACGGTTCTCCCTTGCGAAACGCCAGCAAACCCCAGAAGGTGAGAAAGATGTCCACGCGCATATCGTTCATGACCGCGCCCGAGGCGATGATCGCTACGGGAAACAGTTTATCAACGGTGCCGTCAAATACCACGATGCTCATGCGATTTTGATCGCTCATCAAAAACCCCTCCTTCAAATGTTCCGAAACCCCAGTGCTGATGGGCATTATCGGCGTCAGACTACACTACGTTGCTTTGTCGATGCTTTGCAACAGATCAGTCGCTTTCTCAGTCTGCGCCTTTTTGCGGACGAACTGTGATTTGCGCCTCCTTTCGCATGCCTGCGCCGAATTGTCTCACCACCTGCAGGCCGACGGCGATTCCGACACGCACATCCGGATCGCGCAAGGTTCCCAACAGTTGGCGCAATGACCCTGCTTTCGGATCGGGCGGATCTTTCATATTCTTCAGCATGAGATCCCACTCCGCCAACGCATCCGGCAATCCCCGCGTCATACCACTTTGCATGAAGGTATCCGCCAATTCCATAAAGCGGGCGGCCGTTTTAGCCAAACTGGCGATGATATCCGGGGTCACAACATCCAGCGCCGCATTGACCAATAAGAGAATCTGCTCGATCCGGTCAAGCATCCCGCTGTGCTCCATCCTGGCCACACGTTGGACAAGCCGGGTCAAATCATCGCCCGCGTTTGCCACCGCATCGACCAATTCCAGCATCTCCGGTCGGTTCACCCTGTCTGCGATCTCACCGAGTCCTGCGGTAAATCGCACCATGCCCTGCACCGTATCCGCTGTCACTACATCGTTGAATGCTGCGAATACACCGAGCAACTCGCGCAGATTGGCCAAACCATTGGGATCGAGCATTTGCGCCATGGGCTGATTCTGCGCCTCCGGTATTTGACTGCCCTGAACGGCCTCTGTTTGTTCCATTTTGTCATCTCCTCCTTTCTGGAAAAACATCCCGTCTTAGATTAAACCGCGCAACGACAACCAATACATTTCGTTGAAGGCGAGCTTGAACCAGTGGACCATGGTTCCTGGTTCAGAAGGATGCGGCGGCGTCTTATAGTCAAAAGTGATGTGTGTCGCTTCCTCAAGGCCCGCTTCGATGAAACAGAACACTTTGCCGTCATACAGGACAGTCGCAGGTTCGCCGCGCAGTTCGTGGGCCACATTGCGGGCAACGATTTCCGACTGGTAGTGGGCCGTCGAACCAGCCTTGGAAATGGGCAAGTCTGTGGCGTCGCCCAGCACATAAATGCGCTCCTGCCCCTTCATCCGGAGCGTTCCCCGGTCCGTGGGAATCCAGCCGTCACGATCGCCAAGTCCCGAATCCCGTATAACGCGGGCGCCGGTATGCGGAGGAATCCCAATCAGCAGGTCATAGCTCCTCTCCTCCCCTTCCAGTGTATTTACGACTCGGCGTGCAGGATCGATGCTTTCTGCATTAAAGAACGTCTCTGAATGAATGTCGCGCTTTGCAAATTCCAGTTCCGCCCACTCAGCAACGGGTTCAAGAGAATGCAGACGCGCAATCGGATAGGTGTAAGTCAGTTCTGTTTTGTTACGTACTCCTGACCGCTGCAGCGCTTCGTCGAACATGAACATGAATTCCAGCGGCGCAACCGGACACTTGTGCGGTACGCCGATGATGAGCAGCACCTTGCCGCCCTTAAACTGTTGCACTGCCCTGCGCAACTCCAGCGCTTCCGGCAGGGTGTAAAAGGAATGTGCGCCTTCGCGAAATCCCGGAATTGCGTCCAGATCTGGAACAGACCCCGTTGCGACGACGAGGAAATCGTACTCGATCTTCTTTCCGCTTTCGCACTGCACCGCCCGCTCCTCCGGGAGCACCCGAACGGCAGGATCGACGACCATCTGCACACCAGGCAACAGCACGCGCTTTTCCGGTCGGGAAAAACCCTCTGGAAATGCCTGATCAAGCGCAATATACAATAGTCCAGGCTGATAAAAATGTTCATCGGAATCGACCAGCACCACCAGTTCCAATTCACCTTTCTGAATTTCCTCCGGCATTATGCGAGCCAACCGATTGGCCGCCATCACCCCACCTGTACCGCCGCCGAGAAACACGACACGCTGTGTCATGACCTGTTCACACTCCTCACTTGTCTGCACTGTTTACTATACCTCAACTACAACACCATTGTCGCTCATCAAGACCCTGATCGACAGTGATATTGTGACTATTTTCACATGATGCCCCGCTTGTATTGTGACTATTTTCACATAAGGACTCTCTAGTTCATTTGCACCTCGACTGGTCCAAATGAACTATCTGTTTTCTGACGTAAGATAGGCCAGGACATTCTCCGCCGCGCGAGTGGCGTCCACAACACAGTCCGGAATCCCCACGCCCCGGTAGGCGGCGCCTGCCAGTACAAGTCCGGGATAGCCAGCAATCTGTTGATCGATTTCTTTGATCCGGTTCAGATGCCCCACATCGTACTGCGGCATGGCGTCCATCCATCGACTGATCAACACGGTCTCTGGAGCCGCATTGATGCCGAGGATCTGACGCAGATCGCCTCTGACGGCCTCCTCCATCTGTTCATCACTCCAGTGCACACTGGTTTCGTCACCGTCGCGCCCCAGATAACACCGAATCAGCGTATGTCCGTTGCGAACCAAGTGAGGCCATTTATTGGATACAAAAGTGCAGGCAGTCAATACTCTCTTTTCGCCTGGAGGAACAACAAATCCCGAAGCGGTCATCTCCGGCGGCAGGACGTTCCCCGCGTATCCGAGAGTTACCGTTGCAGTCGATACATAGCGAATTGAACACAGCAACCCCGAATCAACGTTCAGAGATGTCAACACCGTTGCGGCTGCAAAAGCGGGTATTGTAACCACCACGGCGTCCGCAGTCAATACTTCGACCTGGCCAGCGGACTGCAACTGGGATTGTACCGTTACCTCATACCTGCCATCCAATCGGTGTCGCACTCCCGTTGCGCGCGTGTTGAGCCGCACCTCGGAAAATCCATCCAGGCGGTCAGCAAGGCGATCAACGAGCGATTCGAGTCCGTCGCGCAGCGTCACGAACATCGGCTGCAGCGGACCCTGTTTAGACCCATTCTTTGACCGCGCTTGACTCTGAGCCATCGCCCCCAAAATCAGACTGCGGTGTTGTTCACTCATTGAACGCAATAGCGGCATGGTCGCGTCCAGGCTGAGACGATCGATGTCCCCCGCGTGAATCCCCGCCAGCAGCGGCGCCGCAATTACATCGACCAGTTCATCCCCCAATCGACGCCGCAAGAAATCCCCAACAGACAAATCCACCCCTGAGACTGCACTTGGCAAGAACAAATCCGCCAGAGCACGGATCTTGCCAAGCGGTGAGAGCAGGGGAGTCTGCGCCATGGCCCCCAAATCCGACGGCACCCCATAACTCATACCCGGCGGCAACTGTCTCAGACGGGATTTATGCAACACATACGCGTTGCTTCCCGAGCGAATGGGTACCTTTTCAGATTCCAGATCCAGCGCTCGAATCAATTCAACCCCGCCGCGTTTACGCGTAAAAATTGAGTCTGGACCGAACTCAACAGTGTATTCGTCACTCTGGTGAGTGCGAATTTTTCCTCCCAAGCGATTATCCTGCTCGCAAATTGTACAGCGCAAAAGAATACCCAATTTTTTACTGGATTCCAACAGCCTGAATGCGACTGTCAACCCGGTTATTCCACCGCCAAGAATGACGACATGGCGCTCGCTCATATGACTCACTCCAGACTCAACTTGAATACTCGCTGCGGCCCAGCAGCCGCTTTACGGCAGCGGCAACCCCGTCTCTGTCATTGCTGTCCGTGATCCAGTCCGCTTCACGCCTGACTTCATCGGAAGCGTTGTCCATCGCGATCGCGCGACCGGCGAAGCGAAACATCGGCACATCATTGAGACTGTCGCCTATGGCCGCGACCTGATCAGGCGAGATGCCCAAGCGCGCGCACACTACTGCAAGACCGCTCGCCTTGCTCACACCCAGTGGATTCACTTCGATATTGTGTCTGCTTGTGCTTGTCACTTCAAATCCGCCGCGTTGCGCCAAACGTTCCCATATATGATCGATAACCTGCAAATCCTGTCCCAGAAAAACGAATTTGGCCCACACTCGACGCTCCATCATTTGCTGAAATACTGCTCTATCGACCACTTCATCAATCATGTGGGCCCAGAATGAAATTTCCGTTTCACACGCCAGATCATACAGATACTGAACATCGTCTGCCGCAAATGAATGGCTCTCGATCAGTTCGCCGTCCGCAGACCACACCGCGCTGCCATTCATGGTCACAATCGGCGCGCCAATGTTGAGATGTCGCGCGTACTGCTGGACGAGCCCTTTGAACAGTCGCCCGGTCGCGATCGTAAACTCGACACCCTCTTCTCGCGCAGCAAGAAGCCAGCGCTGATTTGACTCCGAGATCACATAGTCCGATCCCAATAGCGTTCCATCCATATCGAGAGCGATCAATTTACAACTGTGCATGCCATAGCCTCCTCTTTGACTGCAATATCCATAACACCAAGTTATAACATATAGGACCGGCTGACATGTGTCACTGATCTGGCCGATTTGCCTGAATCCCGTTCACGGCAGTAAGATGAATACTGGCTGCAGAACACGGAGACTAGGGGAGCAGTGATAATCCAAATTAGGGCAGGTGAACAGTGTGGCTGATCTGAGGGTGTCGCTCCAGGTGCCAAGAAAACGGTTTACAGTTGCGCTTGATACGACCATCGAGGAAGGAACCGTATATTGCCTGTTTGGACCTTCAGCTGCGGGCAAATCGAGCATCCTGTCGGCGCTCGCAGGCTTCGAACAGGGCGCCGCGGGAATCATTCGCCTCGGCGAGCAAGTATATCTCGATTCCTTGTCCACCGCGCCTGTGTACGCGCCTCCCTGGACACGCCCCTTTGGCTATGTTGAACAGGATGCGCAACTATTCCCACATCTCACCATACGCGACAACATCAACTACGGAATCTCTGGCAACAAATATTCCCACAACATAGTACGCACTACTGGACCAGGACCGGACGATCTCGCGGAGATCCTTGGACTGACGCCATATCTGGATGCACGACCCCACACGCTGTCAGGCGGTCTCAAGCAGCGTGTGGCGCTGGCGAGAGCCCTGGCCCTGCATCCGCCCGTGCTGCTGCTCGATGAGGCCCTGTCTGCACTGGACTGGACAGCGCGTCGACAATTGCAGGACTTGCTGATCAAGTTGCAAAGACAGTTGCGCTTTACCATGATCCTTGTCACCCATCAACTGAACGAAGCGCAGCATCTCAGCGATCGCATAGGCATTTTGGATCAGGGGCGCATACTTCAGGAAGATTCACCGGAACGCCTCATGGACCGGCCGCACTCTACGCGCGTAGCATCCATGCTTGGTTACAAAACGTTCATCCGGACTGCAGACGACGTGATAGCCATTCATCCCGACCGGGCGCTGCTCGGCTATTTCCCAGATCGCGGCGCCGTTTTCGAAGCCGTGGCCGCAGGCCATGAATGGAACGAAGGCAGAAGACGGCTTACCGCCCATTTGCCCTCCCACTCCCAGCAAGCCATAGAGATCTCACTGTCTCCGCTTGACACGTACCGCACCGGTGAAACCATCTGGATCACAGCCGTCAACCCACCCCGCTTCCCTCACCCGAAACCATGAAGGATTGACTGAGTGAGGGCGCGCTGCTTAGGCTTCTTGGCGCTTCTTAACCATCAGCAGATGATAAACTCGCTCTGGCGAGATCGTATGCTGTGCCGAGGCGAGTTCGGCGCAGCCGTGTCTGAGCAGGCACAGCATACGATCCCGCCAGAGCAGGCACATTTCAGGACGGCCACAAGGTTCCAGTCGGCACTTGCCTGTCGCCGATATCGCCTACGATAAAATACTCATCGGACGATAAATGGCGCAGCCCCTCGCTATCCGCTTTAAATAACCACGCATTCATCTCCGACTGCGTCCGGTGAGCGCGAAATGCGCGCAGTTTGGCCGGCAACTGCGACCGTACGTCGACGCGAATCAACTCCCCGGCGCGCAGACCGTACTCATCCGGTCGACTGGCCATCGCCGGCCAACCTACAAAGTACAACTGCGCCGCAGGCTGACTCCTGCGATAGTCGCGAAAAGCCGCTGTGGCGGCGGCCCCAATCGTGCAGTGATCCGGATGCCCGCCCAAACGTTCATGAAAGGTGACCACAATCGCCGGCTGGACATCTTTCATATGCGTCAGAATCGATGCAACCAGCGTGTCGAACGGCTGGATTTCCAGACTCTTGTCACGCAGATGGAGCAACCGCAGGTCTGACACGGCCAACATCGCACAGGCTGCGATCAGTTCCTGCCGACGCAACGCGCCAATCGTCTCTCTGGTTGCCGCCGGAGGAACGCCCATACGGCGACCCATTTCTCCGAGCGTGGCGCACACCAGAATAACATCGTGCCCTTCTGCCGCGTACTTGGCCAGCGTACCGCCACAGATAAACGTCTCATCGTCTGGATGCGCAAATACGGCAAGCAGCGTTCCCATCGATTCCTGCCCCCTCAAAGAGAGAATGGCGCGCGACTGATCAGAATGGTGCGGGCGAGCCGTTCATGTTCATCGTAAGCAGTCGCAATGATCAACTCAGCGGACAAATCCATGTGCGTCAACTGATCGATCTGGATCAGACTCGTCCGCCCATCAAGTTCCAGAAACACGCGATAGGAACCGTTCCCCTTCACATGCGCCTCATCCAGGATGGCGCTGCCGCTGCGCCAGTACGCCCCCGGATTCACCTCCAGATGTATATAGACGCGCTCTCCGCGCCACTGTTGCAACGACTCTGCAAGACGCCCCGCTGCGATGGCAACCATGGAAGCATCCCCTTTTTCAGCTGTACTGTGCGACAATCCTGTTGCGTTTGTTGACATGCTTATCCGCAGACATGGCGGCGATCGCTCCGTCAGCCGCGGCGACAACCGCCTGCTTTACAGGAGTGCGGCGGGCGTCTCCGCCTGCAAATACGCCCTCGACACTGGTCCGCAGAAACTCATCCACAACCACGTAGCCTTCTTCATCGCGTTTGACGGCGTCGCCCAGAAAGTCCGTTCCGGGTCGATTGCCAGCCAGATACACAAACACACCGTCCACATCGATTCGCTGTTCCTTGCCGCTGGAACCAACCAGGATCCCTTCAAATTTGTCCTCGCCAATCACTTCGCGCAGCGGATGTTCCGTCAGAACTTCGATATTGGAGAAGCTCTCCACCTGATCGGCGGGAACGTCATTCGCCCATTTTTTGCCAGGCAAATACACATGCACCTGGCTCGCGAACCGCGCCAGCTGAATCGCATCTTCGGCAGCCTCGGCGTTGTCGCCCACCACCGCCACCGATTTGTCCGTAAAAAAGGCGGCGTCGCAGGTCGCGCAATAACTGACGCCGCGCCCTTCAAAGCGTTCCTCGCCCTTCACCTTGGTCGCCCGTCCACGTGATCCCACAGCGATAAAGAGCGAGCGACCGCGCGCTTCCCCTTCGGGCAGTTTGACGATCTTGGTTGCAGAATCCACAGCGACAGAAACGATATTGGAGCGTATAAATACAGCGCCAAATTGTTTGGCCTGCCTGCGCATCAGAGTGAGCAATTCCAGGCCCGTCACTTCGCCCAGCACCCCAGGATAGTTGGCGATTTTGTGCGTCAGGGCCAGGGCGCCGGCTGTGGGAGCCTTATCGATCACCAGGGTCTTCATACGGCCGCGCGACGCGTACACTGCAGCCGCAGAACCGGCTGGACCGCCGCCGATGATGACAAGATCATACGTCTGCGCCAGAATGTCTTCGGTGAGCGGCGCAAATACGCTCTCCGCGTCGTCTTCTTCCGCGAGCGCTTCCTGTGACACCGGATTGGCTGCCTGCTCGCCGTCGCCGTGCTGTTTCCCAAGCGTCCAGCCAAGTTCCTGAAGTTTCTTTTTCATGGCGTTCGGCCGGTAGCCAATGATCGGATGCTCATCCACAAAGGTCACCGGAACCGAATAGATCCCCTGGCCATGCAGATCGTTGAAAAAAGCTTCATTTTCCGTTACGTTGCGTTCTTCGTACGGCAATCCCCAGTCGGTCAGATCGGCCTTGATTTTTTTACAGTACTCGCAACCCGTGCTTGAATACAGGACAACGTTCATGACTGAATCCCTCCCCTTTGTATCACAGGGTCATCACACCGCTCGCCTGTTCGTGCGCATGGTATGAACTGCGCACCAGCGGCCCTGATTCCACGTGATCAAATCCGCGCCGCAACCCCTCCTGCTTCAACTCGGCGAACTGTTCCGGCGTATAGTACCGTTCCACCGCCAGATGACGTCTCGACGGTTGCAGATACTGGCCAATGGTCAGGATGGAGACTTGCGCCTCCCGCAAGTCGTCCATGGTGGAGAGAATCTCCTCCCACGTTTCCCCCACGCCAAGCATTATGCTCGACTTGGTGGGAATCGCTGGCTGCATGTCGCGCGCCCGGCGCAACAGTTCCAGCGTCCGTTCATACTTCGCCTTCGAGCGGACTCGGTCTGACAGACGGCGGACCGTCTCGATATTGTGATTGAGGATGTCAGGACGCGCATCCATCACGGCTTGCAACGCTTCACGGCTGCCCATGAAATCGGGAATCAGCACCTCTACCGCGCATTCCTGCCTTGCCTTTCGCACCTCATGAACGCAGGCGGCGAACACGGAAGCTCCGCCGTCCACCAGGTCGTCGCGAGCGACGGAGGTGATCACCACATGGCGCAGACCCATCTGCGCTACGGCCTCCGCCACCCTGCGCGGCTCTTCCCAGTCCAGTTCCGTTGGCTTTCCCGATGTCACAGCGCAAAATCGACAGGCGCGCGTGCACACGTTGCCAAGGATCATGAAGGTTGCCGTCCGATGAAACCAGCACTCGTAAATGTTGGGGCAACGGGCTTCTTCGCAAACAGTGTGCAGGTTGCTCTTGCGCATGATTGTCTTTAACTCTGTAAAGTCACCGTCAGTGCGCAGATGCACCTTCAGCCAGTCGGGCCTGCGCAAAGGCCGTCTGGCTGGTTCGGCAACAGGCAATGCATCGCTTTCAACGCCCTTCATGTGCGTTCCTTCTCTCTGCGTCTCTATAATAACACCTTCGCGAAAACAGACCCCCATGAAAAAAAAGGTGCCCATCGCGTCACCACGACGAACACATCACGACAACTGGAGACGATACTCGAACTAGTATAAACTGGTCTGTTCGTCCATTTGTTCCAGCCGAAGTTTGACGGCCCGCAAAAACTGTCCGGAAACCCACCCGTCCAGCACGCGATGATCCAAGCTCATACATAAGTTTACCATTGATCGAATGGCAATACTATCATCCCCGCGTACAACCGGCCTGCGCACGATCGATTCCACTGTGAGAATCGCCGCCTGCGGCGCGTTGATAATGGGTTGCGACAGAATGGATCCAAAAGCGCCCGTATTGTTGACTGTAAATGTTCCACCCTGCACATCGTCCAGAGTCAGTTTGCCGCTTCTGGCTCTCTGCGCCAGTTCCGAGATGGCAGACGCCAATCCGGAGACACTGAGGCGATCTGCATGTTTGATCACAGGAACCACCAGAGCGTTTTCAGTTGCGACGGCAATGGAGATGTGAAGATCCCGTTTCACAATGATCTTGTCCTCGGCCCAGGTCGAATTGACCAAAGGGAACTCTTTGAGCGCCTCAACAGTCGCTTTGATGAAAAAGGGAAGATAGGTCAGATCGATTCCTTCACGCTGTTTGAATGCTTTTTTTTCGCGTTCGCGCAACCGCGCCAGAGGAGTCACGTCCACCTCCACCATCATCCACGCGTGCGGGGCCTGCTGTTTGCTTTGTAGCATGCGTTGCGCGATCGTGCGCCGGATCGCTGTCACGGGCAGCCATTCTTCGCGTTCTGGCGCCTCCCCTGACGCTGGCGGGGTGGACGGGGATTCGCTCTTATCCGGCGCCGCATAGGCGCTTGCGGACGGCAGCGTCGCAACGTCGCCCTGTTTACGTTCTGCAGCCTGCGCCCCGCCAGCGGATTCACCGTCTTTTCCGGGAACGTACGCCAGCACATCCTTGCGCGTCACGCGCCCAGCGATACCCGAACCTTTGATCCTGGCAATGTCTATGCCGCGTTCCTGGGACATCCGCAAAACCACAGGCGAATAACGGCTGCGCTGTGCGTCGTGCTCAGGCGACTGGGCTTCCCCATCGTCCGAAGCGCGTTGCGCAGCCGGTTCTGCCGCGGCAGTCGCGCCTGTTTCATTCTGACTGGCGGCGGCCTGACCCTCTTCGGCGATGACGGCGAGCGGTGTGCCCACTTTGACAGTTTCGTTTTCAGCGACCAGAATCGCCGTAAGCACCCCGTCAAAATCGGAGGGGATCTCCGCGTTTACCTTATCGGTCGTCACTTCCGCGATCGGTTCATATTTGTAGACGGAATCGCCCACCTGCTTCAACCATTTGCCAATCGTACCTTCTGTCACACTCTCGCCAAGTTTTGGCATCCTGACTTCTGCCATACTGCAAAACTCCTTCCCCACACGCGGGTCGCCATCTGAAAAGACCTAGAACGCCGCCAACTGCCGCATGGCAGCCGCGATCTTATCAGGATCCAGCATATAAAACCGTTCCTGCGGCGGACTGAACGGCATGGCGGGAATGTCCGGTCCGCACAGCCGGGCAATGGGCGCATCCAGATCAAACAGCGCCTCTTCCGCGATGATGGCGGAGACCTCGGCGCCCACGCCGCCTGTTTTATTGTCCTCGTGCACGATCAGCACCTTGCCTGTTTTGCGGGCGGCCGACACGATGGCCTCGCGATCAAGCGGAGCTACGGTGCGCAGATCGAGCAGTTCCGTCGACACGCCTTCGCTCTCCAACTCTTGCGCCGCTTCCATGGCGTGGTGAACCATGAGCCCGTATGTGATGACGGTAATGTCCGTTCCCTGTCGCCGCGTGGCCGCTATACCGATCGGCACGGTATGCTCGCCGTCCGGCACATCGTCCTTGACCAGCCGATACAGGCCCTTATGTTCAAAAAACAGCACAGGATCGGGATCGCGAATCGCGCTGATCAGCAGGCCTTTGGCATCCGCCGCCGTTGCGGGCATGACGATTTTCAAACCGGGAACATGATAGAACAGCGCTTCCAGACTCTGCGAGTGGTACAGTGCGCCATGGACGCCGCCGCCATAAGGCGCCCGGATCACCAGCGGACAGTGCCAGTCATTGTTGGAGCGATAGCGCATCTTGGACGCTTCGCTGATGATCTGATTGACAGCAGGCATGATGAAATCCGCAAACTGAATTTCCGCAATCGGCTTCAAGCCATAAGCGGCTGCGCCAATCGCAACACCTGCAATGGCGGATTCAGCAAGCGGTGTGTCCATGATGCGCGATTCACCGAACTCTTCAATGAGCCCCTGTGTCACGCGAAACACGCCTCCGCGCACCCCGACATCCTCGCCGAGTACAAAGACACTGTCGTCGCGGCGCATTTCTTCTTGAATCGCGTCGCGAATCGCATCGATATACAGTTTAACAGTCATGACGGGCCCCCCTTACTCTGCGTAGACGTATTTGAGCGCTTCTTCAGGCGGTGCATAGGGAGCCTTTTCCGCATACGCGGTGGCCTCGTCGACCAACTGGGCAATCTCTTTGCGCAATTCGCCCACGGCTTCCGCACTGAGCACTCCTTCCGTCAGCAAATACTGCTCAAACACGATGAGCGCGTCGCGGCTCTTGGCGTCTTCGACCTCTTCGCGCGTCCTGTACACACGGTCGTCATCGTCGCTGGAGTGCGGATTCAGCCGATAGGTGAGCGCCTCGACAAGCGTCGGCCCCTCTCCGCCGAGAGCTCTCTCCACAGCCTCTTTCATGGCCGCGTACACGCCGAGAACGTCATTGCCGTCCACCGTCACGCCGGGAAATCCATATCCGGCCGCGCGATCCGCCACCCGCTCACAGCCGATTTGCTTTTTGAGCGGCACGGAGATCGCGTATTTGTTATTTTCGCAGAAAAACACCACTGGCAGGCGATGCACGCCTGCGAAATTGCACGCTTCATGAAAGTCTCCCTGATTGCTGGAGCCTTCTCCAAAGGACGTGTAGGCAACCAGTCGTTCACCGCGCATGCGCGCCGCCAGCGCCACGCCCACCGCATGCGGAATTTGCGTAGAGACAGGGCTGGAACCCGTGACAATGCGGTGTTCCCGAGATCCGAAATGACCCGGCATTTGCCGCCCGCCGCTGTTGGGATCTTCCCATTTCGCAAAACCGCTCAGCATCACGTCGGTTGCCGTCTGTCCGAACACAAGCACGATCCCAAGGTCGCGATAATAGGGCAGCACGTAATCCCGTTTGGCGTCGAGCGCGAACGCCGCCGCAATCTGCGCGCCTTCCTGGCCTTTGCAGGAAACCACAAAGGGAATCTTGCCAGCGCGATTGAGCAGCCACATGCGTTCGTCCAGCGCGCGGGCCAGCAGCATATACCGAAACATGTTGCGGACATCGTCGTCCGCAAGTCCGAGTTCACTGTGTCGACTCATGACTGTTCCCCCTTACCCGTGTATCGCCATGCCATCGATTGCCAGCGACGCTTCTCCCAGCGCTTCCGCGAGCGTCGGATGGGGATGGATGGTATGACCGATTTCAAATGGCGCCGCATCGAGCACATGCGCCAGCGCCGCCTCCGCAATGAGATCCGTAACATGCGGGCCAATCATGTGCACACCGAGCAGGTCAGCGGTCGCACTGTCAGCGACGACCTTTACAAACCCGTCCGCTTCGCCGAACACAAGCGCCTTGCCATTCGCGCGAAATTGAAACTTCGCCGTTTTAACGGCATGGCCGCGCTCGCGCGCCTGGGCCTCCGTGATCCCGACGCTGGCGACTTCCGGACGTCCGTATGTGCAGCGCGCAATCTGCTCGTAGCGGAGTGGATCAGATTGCAAACCCGCGATCGTCTCCATAGCCAGAATCCCCTCGTGGGCCGCCACATGCGCGAGTTGCATCCCCCCGACAACGTCGCCGATGGCGTAGATCGCCTTTTCTTTCGTGCGCATATGCGGGTCCACGACGATGGACCCGCGCTCCACTTCAATGCGCGTAGCCTCCAGCCCGATATCGTCAATGTTCGGCTGACGGCCGACCGCAACCAGAATCAGGTCGGCTGTCAGTGTCTGCGCGGCGCCGTGCACAGACACATCAATCATCGCCTTGCCGTCTGCAACCCGATACGTGTCTGCGGCGATCGTTGCGTCAACCAGGACTTTGACCCGCCGTTTCTTTAGCAGCCTTGCCATTTCCGTTGCGATCTCCTCATCCTCCTGAAAGAGAATGCGCGGCAACGCTTCCACCACCGTGACCTCCACCCCAAAATCAGCCAACATGGAGGCCCATTCGACGCCGATCGCCCCGCCGCCGATGATCAGCGCCGACTGTGGCAGAGTCTGCAACGCGAGCGCCTCATCGGAAGAGAGCACGCGCTCGCCGTCAAAAGGAAGCCCCGGCAGCGGGCGCGGGCGGGAACCTGTGGCTATCACTGTGTAGCGGGGCGACATGATTTCCGACTCCCCATCCTTGCGTTCCACCCTGACAGCGCCCGCTGTCGGCGAGAAGATAGAGGGGCCCATGACCCGCCCGTAACCCTCGATGACCGTGATATTGTGCTTGCCCATCAGGTACTGGACGCCTTTGTGCAACTGGTCGACGATCTTGCCCTTGCGCTCCATTGCGCGACCCAGGTCAAATGAAAGACCCTCGGCCAGCACGCCAAACGCGGCGCCTTCTTTCATCGTCGCAAATACTTCCGCAGAGCGCAAAAGCGCCTTGGAGGGGATGCATCCCTGATGCAGACAAGTGCCGCCAAGCTTTCCCCGCTCCACAACAGCCACTTTCAAACCAAGCTGCGCCCCGCGAATCGCTGCCACGTATCCGCCCGTTCCACCGCCCAGGATCACGACGTCAAACGCTTCGGCCAAACTCCTCATCCTCTTTTCGTAGTCTTCAGCAAAAGTGTCAATCCCGAAAAATCGCCACAGGCGAATTTTCTTCCCGGTTGTTGGTGGCGCGCAGCGCCATGAAAGTCTATCCCGAAAAATCGCCACAGGCGAATTTTCTTCCCGGTTGTTGGTGGCGCGCAAGCGCCATGGAAGTCTATCCCGAAAAATCGCCACAGGCGAATTTTCTTCCCGGTTGTTGGTGGCGCGCAGCGCCTATGCGCGATGAAGCAGCGACCGGGACACCGGCAAAAACGTGCTGCGCACCTGCTTGATCGCCGCAATTCTGGCTTCGGCCATGCGATCCGCCGCCTGATACGTGGGAATGTGGAGCTCCCGTGACATGGCGAAAATCTTGCGCATGATGTCGTAAATGCCTTCCACTTTCTTCTGGGCACGATCCGCGTTGTAACCCTCCAGTTCATCCGCCACATTGATGAGACCGCCGGAATTGATCACGTAATCTGGCGCGTAAAGAATTCCCATCTCATGCAGCAGGTCGCCATGGCGTTCCTCCGCCAGCTGATTGTTGGCGGAGCCGGCGACCACCTTGCAGCGCAGAAGCGGAATCGTATCATCCGAGATGACCGCCCCGAGCGCGCAGGGAGCAAACACGTCGCACTCTGCCGCGACGATGTCCTGAGGCGCGACCGCCGTGGCGCCAAATTCTTCAACCGCGCGTTTGACCATGGTGTCCGATATATCGGTGACAATCAGTTTGGCGCCGACTTCATGGAGTTGGCGACTCAGATCATACCCCACATGCCCAAGCCCCTGCACAGCCACTGTTTTGCCTCCGAGATCATCACTGCCATAGACTTCCCTGACCGATGCCTGAAGCCCGCGAAAAACACCGAGCGCGGTCACCGGGCTGGGGTCTCCGGAACTGCCGTACGCCTGAGAAACACCCGTCACATACCGTGTTTCCTGGTGGATCAGATCCATGTCGGACACGGAGGTGCCGACATCTTCAGCGGTGATATAGCGACCGTGCAGACCTTCGATATAACGTCCCAGAGCGCGAAAGAGCGCTTCACTCTTGTCTGTTTTGGGGTTGCCAATCACAACCGTCTTGCCTCCGCCCAGGTTGAGTCCAGCCGCCGCCGCCTTATAGGTCATCCCGCGCGACAGCCGCAACGCATCCGTAATCGCCGCCTCCTCGGACGCGTAGGTCCACATGCGGCACCCGCCGAGCGCTGGGCCCAGCGTCGTATCGTGGATTGCGATGATCGCCTTGAGTCCCGATGTTTGATCCTGGCAGAAGACAACCTGTTCGTAATCGTACTTGACCAGTGTATCAAAGAGTTGCAAATCTGACGCCTCCCAAGTCTAGTCTGTACAGCGGTCTCTATCCGCAAAATAACAAAGCAAGTTCCCTGCCACGCCGCTGCATTCGGTTCAGAACTACTTGTCCGCTCAGACTGCCATTCTATATCATGCAATATATTGCGTTATTGAGCAAGCAATGGCATGCAGCATTTTGCGTGAATCATAGCGGCTGATTGCACAAATACAGAAAGTGTGACTGCTCTGGCGGGATCTTATACTGTTCCGCTGCTCAGACACAGCTGCGCCGAACTCGCCTCGGAACAGTATAAGATCCCGCCAGAGCGAGTTTTCATCTGCTAATGGTGAAACGCAAGCGCTTTGGGTTTTGCTTCGCAAAACTCAGGTGAGATTTTGCTTCGCAAAACTCAGGCATGGCCGTCTATCATAGTCGGTCATGAAGATGGCAAACCTAGTTTTTCCAACTTATAGTATAGGTTGCGAATCGAAATTCCAAGCAGGCGCGCAGCCTGTGTTTTATTGTCTGCCGCCGCCTGCAGGGCGTTTCGGATGATCGTGCTCTCCGCTTGGCGAAGGGCTGTGGCCAGATCAAACGAACCAGACTGTTCCAGCGGCAGAGCGACAGCTTCAAGGCGCTGTTGCTGCTCGGGCAAATCGATATGTCTGGACTCCATCACGGCATCCTGATAGGCCATTTTCACCATGCCGCGACCGATGACGTTCTCCAGTTCCCGTACATTGCCCGGCCACTGATATGTCTGCAGCAACGCAAGCACATCGCCTGTCACGGACTGCACGCTGCGACCATAATCGTGGTTGAAGCGCTCGATCATCATCGCCACAAGCGGCTCGATATCCTCCATGCGGTAGCGCAGAGGCGGGATGATAATCGGCAGCACATTGAGCCGATAATAGAGATCTTCCCGAAATCGCCCTTCCGTAATCGCCCGTTCCAGATTCACGTGGGTGGCTGCGATGACCCGCACATCCACCGCAAAGGCGGCCGTGCCGCCAACCGGCACAATCTCGCGTTCTTGCAGCACCCGCAATAGCTTGGCCTGCGTGCCGGGAGACAGTTCGGCGATCTCATCGAGGAAGATCGTGCCGTACATCGCTTCTTCAAATAAGCCCTTTTTGCCGCCCTTGCGCGCACCGCTAAACGCGCCTTCCACATAGCCAAACAACTCGCTTTCCAGAAGGCTCTCGCTGATCGCCGCGCAGTTGACGCGCACAAACTGATTGGAGCGCCGTTCGCTCGCATTGTGAATCGCGTGCGCAAACAGTTCCTTGCCGCACCCCGATTCCCCCCGCAAAAGCACAGTGGCTCTCGTTTGCGCCGCGCGCCGCGCCGTATCGACAGCGGCAGTCATGGCCAGACTGTTCCCGATGATGTCCGCAAATGTGTATTTCGCCTCCAGCTTGCGGATCCGCTGATGCGCCCGCGCAAGCTCATCTGACAATGATCGCATCTCCGACACGTCGTGAATGACAGCCACGCTTCCGCGCAGCGTATCGCCAACAATGATGGGCGCGACATTGACAATCACATCCCGGCGCTTCTGGCCAACTTTCATCTTGGCGTTGCGCACGGCCTGTCTGGTCTGAAGCACCCGCAGATGCATGCTCTCTCCTTCGGCGATGTCCACATCGGCGGGTTTGCCGATGACAGCCGCTTCCGAGAGCCCTGTAAGACGCGTGTAGGCAGGGTTGATCATGATGCCCCTGCCGTCTGCGTCAACGACGGATATCGCATCTTGCGTAGCGCTGATGACAGCCTCAAGCAGTGTCTGAATCTCCTTCAGGTTCGTCACCTGCGCCGCCAGATCGCGCACTTCGGTGACATCCCGAAAGACGGCGATGGCAGCCATCGGCCGGCCGTCTTTCGCCAGCACCGGCACACGATTTGTGATGATCTCGCTGGCGCCCAGAGACTGCACCTGATTGAGTTCTGGAATGCCAGTCTGCAATACGATGTGCAGTCGGCTGTTGGAAATTGTCTCGCTGGCCAGGGTTCCCAACGCCAATTCCGCCGCAATTCCGGTCAATCGCTCCGCAGCGGAATTGAAGAGGGTGATATAGCCGCAATCGTCAATAGCGATCATGCCGTCATGGGCTGCGTCAAGCAGTGCGGTCAGTTCACCAGTCATTGGCCACCTCAAATCCCTTGCGCTCATTCTCATTCTTCATCGTATCTGCGCACACTGCGTCAGGTCCGGCGCGCACAGGTCGTCCACGGGCGCCGACGCATATGCTGGCCGGCCGTCAAAACCTGCGCGTCTTAACCATGATCAAAACGCGGCGAACACATCACCGCAAGCGCGTGCGGCAGCACGTCGAGTATGGAGCGAACGGCGGCGACGGCCCCTTCAGGCTTGCCCGGCAAGTTGACGATGAGAGTCTGTTCCCGCATGCCGACAACTGCGCGCGAAAGCAGCGAGTAACGCGTTTGCGCCAGACCCTGGCGCCGCATCTCTTCAGCGAGTCCCGGCAGTTCGCGGTCAATGACGCCCTTTGTCGCCTCGGGGGTAACATCGCGGGGTCCTGCGCCCGTACCTCCCGTGGTCAGGACAAGCGGAGTACGGCGGTCAGCCAGATCGATCAGCGTCGCCCGGATGACATCGATCTCATCCGGTATCACGGTTGCGGCAGTCACGATAAATCCTGCCTCCAGCATACATTCGACCAGCAGCGATCCCGCTCTGTCTTCCCGTTCCCCCGCATAAGCGCGGTCGCTGACCGTCACGATCGCCGTCTGCAAAAAGCGTCCTGTATCCTGCTCGGTCACGTTGCCATCTCCATCCTGGGTGCGCGGACGCCGTCAGTTCTGGCGACGATATACCCCGCTTTTCCCTCCCGATTTCTCCAGCAAGGCCACACCTTCAATCGTCATCGATCTGTCGATCGCCTTACACATGTCGTAGACGGTTAAAGCGCCAACCGTGCACCCCGTGAGCGCCTCCATCTCAACTCCGGTTTGCCCAACCGTGCGCACGCGCACTTCAATCCGCAACACGTCGTCGTCTATGTACGCAAACTCCACATCGATGCCGGTGAGCGCGATGGGATGGCAGAGGGGAATCACCTCAGCCGTTTTTTTCGCTCCCATAATGGCCGCCACCTGAGCGACCGCCAGTACGTCGCCCTTTGCGACGCCGCCAGCGCGAATGCGCGCCAGAGTTTCGGAACGCATCCGCACATCGGCGCGCGCTCTGGCCACCCGTTCAGTCGCCTCCTTCGCGCCGACGTCGACCATTCGCGCGCGCCCTTCATGATCCAGATGCGTCAAGTGCTGTCCAGTGTCCGCACGTTCTCCGTCCATGTAGTCACCTCAATCAACAGTGTAGCGATGTTGTCCCATTCTCGCAAACACCCGCGAAACGCTGTATAATTGACCGTGTTTTGCAGCGCCTGTGTTTAATTGACGCCCGAATATTGACACCGGATAGGAGAGACCGCAGATGCGCGTGACAGTGCGCCTGTTTGCCGCAGTGGCTGAAGTGGCAGGCCAAAGCAACCTGAAATTGGAATGGCCAGATGGACAGGACGTTCGTCTGGTCGATGTCCGAACTCGCCTTGCCGACTCCTTTCCCGCTCTTCATGATTTGCTCGCACGCGCCTGGTTCGCGCGCGGTCAGGAGTACGCCACACTCGAGACGCGCTTGACGGACGGAGATGATATCGCGGTGATTCCGCCTGTGAGCGGAGGCCAGGACCGTGCGCCCGCAGCGAACTTCGAGCCGCCCGTCTCCGGGGCTGGCGACATCACGGCGCTGGCCGCTGTTGTCACTCACGAGTTGCGGCCGGAAGCAATGCATTCATTTGTACTGCACAGAACTGCGGGGGCTGTCGTCGTCTTTGCGGGAACGGTGAGAGAATTTACAAAGGGCAGACAAACGCTGTATCTCCAGTATGAAGCGTATGCGGACATGGCCGTCAAAAAAATGGAGGACATCGCATCCGAGTGCCGCAAACGCTGGCCAGACTCCACAGTGGCCTTGTGGCATCGCGCGGGTCAACTGGCTATTACAGAAATCAGCGTCCTCATCGGAGTGGCGGCGCCCCACCGCAAAGACGCGTTTGCGGCCGCCCAATACGCGCTTGACACACTAAAGCAGACGGTGCCCATCTGGAAGAAGGAGTTTTATGCGGATGGCGAGATCGAATGGCAAGGGCCCGAAGGCGAATGGAATCCTGTCGAACAGGTCTAGGGGAGCAGTGATAAAGTCCGCGATGCAGGCGCAGTGATTCCAGATATAGCGTCTGAGGCCTTATTCAGACGCTATATGTACCGTTATGCGCCTGCCCTAATTTGGATTATCACTGCTCCCCTAGAAGAACTGTGGAATTCGATCGGTCGGCCGGCGGAGAAAGCGGTTACACGATGGGCGCAGGCAAAAGCCTGCATACGGGCTAGCGTTCATCATCGTCTTCGAGCAAATGGGGAGAAAATTTCTGATCTCCCGATTTGCGCCGATACGACTGGGAAAGTGTGAGAAACGGATCGTTGTTTAAGTGCGTTGCTTTACGCAGCAACTCTTCCGCTTCCCGAACACTGGCCGTCTGGCGGGAAGGCTTTTGCCCATCGGACACTCGGTACACCCCTCATAAGATGGCCTGATGATTGCCTTGTTAACCTTCTTATGATTGTACTACGTTGATAGTCCAAGTTCCAGTACTCCTGACTGATTTTCCGAATTTGCGGCAGCCCCATTTTGAGGAAATTCAGAACACTCCGCGTCAGTGCGTCTCGACGCGCGCAGCGACCACTCCACCGCCTGCCACATGCGGTCGGCGTGAACGGCGAGCAGACGGTCAAGATCTTCCCACAAGAGCACCAGCAGCCCGAGTTGGTCTGCATCTTTCAGCACGTCTTCATGAACTGGACCCAGAGCGAGAATGACCGTCCGGTCTGCATACTCAAGTCCGGCGTGCGTGTAGGCCTCTGCTACGACAGCCGCAACCACGGAACCTGCAAGCACGGTTCCCACCTGAAACAGTACCCGTTTCCCCGCCGATACGACTACAAAATAGCCCTTGTCGCGGGCCGTCGCGTGCTGCTCTGCAGCGTTTTCGGGAGTCGCAAAAACGCCCTCCAGCCGCCTTGTGACAGCGGCAAGGTCAATCTCAGCCAACTGAGCCAGAACCGCCGCACCCTGTTTTGCGAATGGTCCGGGCAAGGACTGCTCCTGCTCCACGGAGTCTGTATCGGCGGCCAACTGATTTTGCAGCGCGGCTTCGAGTCGAACTGCCCGTTTCGTTTGCAACGACCTGTTCCAGGCATCTGCGACCGCTTTGTCGATAATGCTCGAGACGCTGGTCCTGCGCGACATCCGGCAGAACATGCGCAGTTGCTGGACAGTAAAATGAGCAAGCACACTCTCAGCAAACAGGTCGCGGTACAAAAGCGTGCAGCCTCCCTCGCACCTGCTGCGTTCCCGCTCCCACACAGCGAACCGCAGACACGCCGCAAAAAAATCCGTCTGTGAACTGTGTCCCCGCCCCTGCCAAATTGCCTGCAGCAGCGTCTCTGTATGCTGCCGTCTGACCTCCCTGTTGATGATGAGCAACAGCGTCAGGGGATCAACCACTGTGTGCGTACGCCGACTGACGATCATGGCCAGATCATGTACAGGGCCCGGTACGATTGAATGAGAGAGTGACGTCTTGCGCTCGGCGGCAGACGGAGCGAAACGGATTTCATCTTCTCCCAAAATAAACGGGAGACGGACATACACAGGATAGCGTTCCGCATATTGTCGACACAGCGGCAAGACTGCAGACGCGACGGCCAGATCTCTGCGAAAACGCAGGCGCAGGCGAGGCAACTGCGCCTGCAGGCGCACCCGCGCGCCAAAACGGGAAGCGGCCGTTTCGTCCATCAGCTCAATCCAGCAGACGGTAAAGACGCCCGCCCCGATTACAGCGATTCCAACGGCCTTCCACCATAGTCCAAGCGCGAACAGAATTCCGCCCGCCAACAATGCAACCGTCATGTAACTGCCGCCCCCTTTCGCCACACTCTCAAGTATGGAACGAAACGGGAATTTTCAGTCTTGTGATCAAAAAAATTGCAAACAGCCGCAATACTTCTGATCCGTTGGACGACAGCCTGCTCTGAGTCGCTGACTGCGTGCGGGGTCAGGCTCTCAGGGCGCCAGTCGGTAACGGACTGCGCCGTCTGCATCGCGCCTGCCTGAAACCTGCCCCGCGACCAGCGCGTAATCGAGATGGCCGAGCACTTCCGACACAATCAGCGTGAGCTCCTTCAGATGACGTGGAAACAGTGCGGCGGCAAGTTCCCACACTGTGCGCTCGCCCGTGTAAATGGCAGTCATAAGCTGGGCGATCCGCGTTTCCTGTTCCTCCAGGCGACGGGCGAGCAGGGCATCCGGATCCGTGACAGATTGACCATGTCCCGGTAATATTTCGGTAATTCCCAGCGCCAGCAGTTTCAAAAACGTTGCGCGAAAATGAGCTACGCTCTGCACTCTGTCGCGGTATTCCGCGTTCGGTTCGACCAGGGCGTTCACAGAAACGTGTTGGATGCAGACGTCTCCCCCGATCAGCACGCGATCTTGCTCCCGCCATAATGAGATATGACTCTCTGAGTGGCCCGGTGTATAGACGACGCGCCAGCCAGCGACGGCGTCATGCTCCGCCACAGTCGCATCCAGACGCACAGGCCGCACCATTTGGCGGTGCAAGTTGCGTTCTGCGTGAGCAGACTCGCGCAGTGACTTCGCCAAACCACACTCCGTATAGAGCCGTTCGAAAAATTCTGCTTCGGCCTGAAGTGATTCCGGCGTCGGCTGCAGCCACCCAGGCAACAGCGGATGACCGATCAGGCGGGCATTCGTGCGCTCCTGAAGCAGCGCGGCCCCGCCTGCATGATCAGCGTGCCCATGTGTCAGAACAATGGTGTGCACCTGACCAAGCGCAGAACCGATGTCTGCGAGACCCCGTTCCAGCGCACTCATCGACTCTTCAGTACCAAGTCCCGTATCGATCACCATGACACCATTTTGATCAGGAACCAGATACACATGGACATCACCCACTGAAAAGCCGGTTGGCAGCGCACAACGATACACGTCAGGCGCGACCTGTGCCACATTTGTACCAGATATCAAATCATGAAGCCTCCTTACCGTTTCTTCTGAGCGTCCTTGCCAGACTGTGCTGACACTCCGGTCGCCGCGACAGCAGCGTGCGGCTCTAAACATAATTGTACCCGTCAGTCGACTTTGTCGCCACAAAACAATCTCCCGTACTAGAGTCATAGAGTCTTGCATAAGGTACAGTGAACCCGCTATGCCGCATTGCGAGATGAGAGAGTCAGCACAGTGACAGGAGGGAACACCCATGATCGGCAAACGCAGAATCCAGCGCCTCCGGAGACAAAGCCAATTTGGAAACCATGTATTTATGGCCGCGCTGTTCATGGCGACAACTTTGGCAGGACTGCTGCTTGCCCTGTCGCTGTATGGCGGCGCAAAGGCCGCAAGGCTCGCTCTGACATCAGGGCAAACTTTTTTCCACGCGCTTAAGGCGACCGCTGTCATGCAGATCGAGCCTGCAAAATTGCCGTCGCCTTTAGCGGCGACCATGTCGTTCGCCTTGCTGTCCATGAGTGGTCTGTCCGCGTATCATGCCGCACAGGCGCAGACTGCATCACCGCCAGTCCTGTCGCCTCATACGGTTGCCTGGTCAAGTGTTGTGAACACACTGACGCAAAAGGTCTCCGCTCCTCACCGCCTGACCGTTGGCTGGTCGCTCGACACAGGCGCCGCAAATCTGGAAGCCACACTCGCGAACACCCCTGGGCTCACCGTCTTGGCGCCCAAATGGCTGCATGTGGATGGCCTGAACGGCGCCATTGCCGGCCAGATTGAACCAGGCGTCGTAAAAAAAGCCAAGCAAATGGGAGTGCAGGTTTGGGCGGTAGTCGACAATGGATTTAATGGCTCTCTCAGTCATCAGATTTTACGGTACCGTGACCAGCAGAACAAATTGATCGCGCATATCGTCCAGATTGCCGTAGATTCGGGTATAAATGGCATAAACCTGGATTTTGAGGGTCTCTTTCCAGCAGATCGCTGGAATTACTCACGCTTCGTGATGTTTCTGGCACAGGCGCTGCACAAACACCATCTCGCACTTTCAGTGGACTTGCCTCCCGATGTCGCATTCGGCAACAACAGCGGCCCCTATAATCACGCCGCACTCGCTCAGGCTGCCAACTATATTGTGTTAATGGGCTATGATGAATACTGGGGGGGGGAGCAGACGCCTGGACCGACGTCCTCTCTGCCCTGGGTGCAGGGGTCTGTCAAGGATATGATTCAAACGGGCGTTCCTGCGCGCAAACTGATTCTTGGCCTGCCTTTTTACACACAGAATTGGACACTGTCGCCCAGTGGTTCAGTGGTCGGCAGCACCGCCCTGTCACTCTTTCAAACACGCAGTCTGCTGGCGCAGCAAAAGGCAAAAATCAGCTGGAATCGCAGCCTCGGTCTACACGTTGCAACATTTGCGCAAGGCGGATTCACCCATGAAATCTGGATTGAAGACAGACGCTCCCTGCTGCTGTCTGCGGATATCGTTGCAGAGGATCACCTGGCCGGCGCAGCGGCCTGGTATCTGGGCCTGGAACCCGCGTCCATCTGGTCGTCCCTTGTGAACGCAGTCCATTCTGCCGTCGCCTAGCCGACGCAAAAAGCGTCTGGCCGCCCTACTCGCGTAAAACGGCCAGACGCCAACTGCTACATTGTCGAAACTCTAACGCAACTGACGGAGTACATCAAAAATCTCTTCGTTATCTGGTTGCTTGTCAATCGGATGCACGTCGATAAAACGCACGACACCCTCTGCGTCGACCACGATCAACGTACGCTCATTAAATCCTTCGGGCCGCAGCACGCCGTACTTTTCAGCGACTGCTCCATGCGGATAGAAGTCAGAGCAAAGCGGATATGTGATGCCTCCAATGGATTTCTGCCAAGCTTCATGACTGGGAATGCTGTCCACGCTAACGCCCAGAACCTGGGCATTATGCTCCTCGAAGCGCGCGAGATCGTCTTCGTAGGATGGCATTTGCGCGCCTCAAACGGGCGTCCAATCTAGGGGATAAAACGCGACCAACACGTTCTTTCCGCGATATTCCGACAGTGTGACGGTACGTCCACCGTGCGCATTGAGCGTGAAATCAGGAGCCTGATCCCCCACTTTCAAGGTTTTGGTTTCAGTTGCACCTTTTGGCATCGTGTTCCTCCTCCAAATGATTTTTGTACTCAACTCCTATTATAAGTGATTAAGAACAAAACTCAAAAATCGACGACGCATATCACTCGCTATGGCACTACTCCGCTGGACAGCTGGCGCCAGAGGCGACGTTCAGCGCGCAATAAAGGATCCAGATCATGAGCTTCGTAGACCTCTGTGGCGCCAGCGCTGTCAAGCCAGTCGAGCACCTGGCCGGTCGCCCAGACGCCTGCGGCGAGACCCGCCAGCAGCGCGGTTCCCAGCGCCGTCGCATCGCCATGCCTCACAACCAGCGGTCTTTCGCTGATCGCCGCCTGAAACGAAAACAGGGAAGGCAGCGCATAGCCGCAGACATCCGTATGGAGGCGCACAATGCGTTGACCGGTGGCCCGCTGCACACTCTCCACCAATTCAGCCACATGATAGGCCATGGCGCGCAGAGCGGCGGCATAAATCGCTTCCAGCGTGGTTCCCGAATCGATTCCTACGATTGCCGACCGCCCTGCGTCCTGCGGCATGGATCCCACCAGGACGCTGCGATCGGTAAAGAGGGGCAGGGTGATCTGTTTGTCGAGTTCTTGCAGCCTTGCGAGATCCGTCGCACGCAGTCCTCCCTTTGTTTCCAGCCAGTCCAGAACCATTTGGGGCGCTCCAAAACGCCCGATGAGCATACGCGGATAGAGGGTGAAATCCGGCAGCGGAACGGGGTGGTTGGTGAGATGTTCCAGGGGATCGACGCGAATATCCTTCTCGTTTGCCGTGAGAAACACTGCAAATCCATGGTGTTGATACGATACAAACGCTTCGTTTGGTCCGGAAATCGCGGCCCCGAATAAAACGCTTCCCGCAACGGTCGTGACTGCCGTAATCGGCACAGTCGCGCCATGAAGATACGCGGCGTTGACCATCCCAATCGATCCCTGTTCGCCCACAACCTTCGGTAAAGCTGGCGCGATCACAGGCGACAGGGATAATGTCTGCACATGCGCGGCAAAGCGGTGTCCGGACGCTACCATGTGCACTCTGCCCTGAGTCAGATTCCAGACCAGCCAACTGTCAACTCCGCCAACACGCCAGGCGCCAGGTTTCGGACGCAGGTCAGACTGCCTCTGCATCTGTTGCAGCCAGTCTTCCAGCCACTCCGTCAGATCGCTGTCAGACAGATCCACTTCTGATAGTGGTCGAATCGGCGCCAGCGGAGCGCCTGATACACTATCCCAGACTGCCACCATATCATCTGCTGTGGCAACTCCGATGGCGGAAAGTTCCCAGGCTGAGATGTCGGCGCGTCGCAACACGGTTTCAATGAGAGTGATGGCGCCGCTCAGAAGCGCGTCCGCATCCAGTTCATCCCGCGCGACTTCGCCGTCGTCAAATACGCGCTCCGCCAAACCCGCCGCCTGCCCACTCTGGTCGACGATCGCCGCGGACAGCGTGTTGCTCCTTTGCACCAAGCTCAGCACATACTGCGAGTGACCGTTCATCCCGTGCTATCGCCCTCTTCCCGCAGACATCGCCAAGCCATTTACCTCATTTTACCGCAAAGAACCCGCCTGTTGCGACAGGCGGAAAGAAAATTCGCGGCATGATCACGGATTCAAAAATGGACCAGGAGTCGCGTCGCAATCACCTTTTTACAGTTGGAAACAGTCAGCCCGCAAGTCCGACACAGTATTGACCGCAGCAACGGGCGAAACGGATACACTTGCAAAAGCGCGACGGTCACCCACCCCCACAAAGCGAAATCCGGCGCGCTCGGCGGCAATGGCGTCAGACACCGAATCGCCAACGACGTACACATCATGCGCAGGAAAACCAGCCGCGCTGCGCTGATACGTGTAGGGGTGGGGTTTGGCCAGCGCAAATGGAGCGACGCCCCTCTGCTCTTCCTCCTTTTGTACCTCGTCGATTGTGCAGATGCGGTCTGGCGCGAACGCGCTCCAGAGTCCAAACCGCGTCAGAGCCTTCTTCGCTTCTGCACGCGGTCGTCCGGTGCCGATGCCAAGTGTGGCGCCCCGTTCGCGCAGATCGTTCAGGAATCGCCGCAAGACCTCCTGTTCAGCCAGCAGCGTCTCAAACGCGGACGTTCCGCTGCGCAGGCACGCGGCGGCCGCCCGATCATCCCCCAGATAGTAGCGCTGGAACACTGCCTGGACGGCTGAGAACAGATCTTCTGGATACGCCATGCCGCGCTCCCGTTCTCTAAGTGTTGCAACCAGGTCCTGACCGCTTCCTGCCATGGACCGCAACTGTTTTATGGAGGACGCGGCGAAGCGCGACGCGGCAAACCTGTGATCGCGCGCGGCGCTCTCGCATCCCGCCAGAACCACCAGAGTGTATGCTTTGTCCCAGTTGCTGTTGAGCGCCCGTGTGCGTAGGGCGTCCAGAAGCAGAGGAGGCAAGAACAATTCGCGCAACAAACGGAAATCAGCCAGTGTCATAGACTCCGCCGGGCGCCTGAAGAGAACATGCGGATACAGCAGTGAAACAAATTCGCCGACGGTGGCTGCCGTCGCGTATAAGTAAGCGTCCTCCGACAGCAGCACACCATCCAGATCAAACAGCACTAACTTCTCCACTCCGTCTCACTCCGCACTGTCAGCATCCGTGCTCACATCGTAAGCAATCGCACCGGCCACTCCGGCGGTCATGCCGCTGCGCCACGGGCGCGCAGCGAGCGCTTCGTAAAGCGCCATGCCGAAGCTGCGAAACGTGGCCTCCCAGATGTGATGGCCATGCCCGCTGCGACCCTTTAGCAAGTCCAGGTGCAGTGTGCACTGCGCGCCCTGGACAAAGCCTTCAAAGAAGGCGACCAGATCCTCACTGCACATGCCTTCCATCTGTTCGGGCAAAGTGACTGCAGAGGCGTTGAAATCAAGGTAAGCGCGACTCTCGAACGACAATACCGCCCGTGTCAAAGCTTCATCGATCGTTCCATACGCGTATCCGTATCCGACTATACCCGCCGCGAATTGATCCTGTATATACTCTTTCAGAGCTTTGCCGAAGGCAATCCCCACATCTTCGGTGACAACATGCGCGAGGTCGAAACGATCCAGCGTCACTTCCACCGCCAGATTCAACTCACCACGCCAGGCGACGTGTTCCAGCATATGGTTGAAAAAAGGCATGGGCGTCTGCAGCATTTCTCTTTGCAAAGCGTTGCGCGGACCCCTGTCAACGGCTACCGTGATGCGCGATTCAGTGGTCGTCCGCGTGACCCGTGTGACCCGTCTGTCCATGATACAGCATCTCCTTCATATCGAAACATGTGCCTGCTCTGCCGGAACCCGATGCTGTGCCGCTGCTCAGACACGGCTGCGCCGAACTCGCCTCGGCACAGCATCGGGTTCCGGCAGAGCGAGTTTCGGGTATGCCTCTTCGGCGCTCATTTTTGCTCACTCGGCGGCCGTCTGCGCAACGCCGTCGCGTGCGTCTCAAATCCTTCGAGGTCGGCGAACTCGGCAGCCATGTCGCGCACTTTGGCAAATCCCTCTTCCGTAACGTAGCCAATGGAGGAGCGCTTCAGAAAGTCCCACAGAGAGACCGCTGACACCGTGCGCGCCTGACGACCCGTGGGAAGGATGGCGTTTGGTCCCAATAGAAAATTACAGAGTGTGATGGGCGTGTGCTCTCCCAGCAGAATTTCTCCGGCGTGCCTGATCTTCGGTAAGACGGAGAATGGATCGCGCACCATGACTTCCATATGTTCAGGAGCGTACTCATTGACAAAAGCCAGAGAACTCTCGATGTTCTCTGTAATGATAACGCCCCCATACTGCTGCAGCACCGTCTCGACATACCTGCGCCGAACATCGCTGACAATCTCGGCGACAAGCGACTGCACCCGCGCGATCACTTTGTCCGCCAGAGGTATGCTGTGAGTCACCAACAAGGCCGCGCTGTCCGGACCATGCTCAGCCTCGATGAGCAGATCAAGAGCAGCCTTTTCCGGGTTCGCCCACTCATCGGCCAGGATCACGGCTTCACTCGGTCCCGCAGGCACGCCCGGATCGATATCCCTGGCCAGCAGCCGCTTGGCGGCGCTGACGTATGGGTTGCCGGGCCCGATGATTTTTGAACACTTAGGTATGGTCGCCGTGCCATAAGCGGCGGCCGCCACCGCCTGCGCTCCTCCCACTTTATACACCTCGCGAATCCCCAACAGATCCGCAACACACAGGATCGCCGGGTCAACGCCGCCCTGTTCATTGGGAGGCGTCAACACGACAATGCGCGGTACACCCGCCACCACGGCTGGCGTGCCGAGCATGAGCAGCACGGAGGGAAAGCTCCCCTTGCCGCGCGGCACATACAACGCCACATCGGGGATTGGCGTCACTTTTTCGCCGGCCATGATGCCTTCGTCAATGTCCATCATCCACATCGGTGCGGGCTTTTGCGCCTCATGAAAACGGCGGATGTTGCCAGCTGCGTACTGGAGTATGTGGAGTGTGCGCTGATCCACCTGATTTCTTGCCTCCAGGAAGTCCTCCTCTGTCACAGCCATTTGCCCTGCGCTGAGCGCAATCCCATCAAAGCGTTCGGTGTATTCGAGCAATGCCGGGTCGCCCCGTTCCTTGACCTCCCGGCAAATCGCCGCCACCACATCTTCCTGAATGGCGACATCCCGACCCGCTCGGCCCATGATGCGCTGGCGCGTCTCCGGACTGGCGTCGCGCCAGCGAATGCGGTTTACTGCTGTCATTTCTCTCGCCACCTTACCTGCACTGATGAATCGCTGCCGATGAGCAGCCTGCGCCCAATCGCAACAACTCAGTCCGGCGCTTTAGTATATTAGCATACTAAAGCATCGAACTGATTTTGTCCAGTATGAAATGGGATATCGCTCACTCTGACTCGGGCGGCTTGGCTTCCTTTGCAATAACGGCAACCGTACAGCGCGAGACACAGATCAGCCGATCTTCATCGTCGCGAATTTTGATGTCCCATACGTAGGTAGTGCGTCCCTTGTGCAAGGGAATCGCCGTGGCCGTGACAAATCCGCCCGTGGCGGAGCGGATGTGGTTCGCATTGATTTCTAACCCTACCGCCGTCTGCCGCTCCCGATCGATCAGCGTCCACGTACCAAGACTGGCGACCGTTTCCGCCAGCGCCACCGACGCGCCGCCGTGAAGCAGCCCGGCGGGCTGAGTTGTTCTATGGTCAACCGGCATGCGGGCCACGAATCGTTCCGGGTCCACATGAAGCACCTCGATGCCCAACCATTCAATCATGGTTCCCCGAATCAAACCTTCATCCATCTTCCTTATCCCCTGCATCTTCCTTACCTCCTGGCTGATCCATTTCAAAGAGCCGACGTTCCTAATGATAACGTCAACCACTTCCGCTTTCGCGTTGCCTTAGAAGCGGGAGCTTGTACCTCTCCAGAAGTGCGAACGGTTCTTGCGAACCTCCTTCCTTACCTTGAGGGTACATCGTGGGGAAGTTGACAATTCCCCAACTACACAGGGCCTGCCTGTGTAGTCACTGCAACCAGGTACTCAATTCCCTTACGGTGCAGATTCATCGCGCCAATCCGATCGTCGTTGGATTGATATTGACAGTTTTTACAGACAAAATGATGGCGCTTTTTTTCTCGGTTCGACTTGTTTACGTGTCCACATTTCGGACAGGTTTGCGACGTGTACCGCGGGTCCATGGCTACCACTCTGGCTTGATTCACAGCCGCTTTGTATTCGATCATGTGGCGCAATTGATAAAAAGCCCACGACACGATCTCGTAGCGGTCTCTTTTCCGCACTTTTTCTGTGGCCGTGCGTATTCCTGTCAAATCTTCCAAGACAAACAATGTGTTCTTGTCATATCGATCAACGAGTGCCTTACTGACCCGATGATTCACATCGGTCATCCAACGGGTTTCTCGTTGTCCCATTTTCTTCAATCTGCGTCTCGCAGAAGGAGTCTGCCTCTGCTGCAATTCTCTTCGTAGCTGCTTGAAGTGAGAGCGGCGGTCTTTGCTGGATCGCCCGTTGAAAAAGTACGTATTGCCTAATGAATCGTACGCCGTCGCCAGAAAGTTCATACCCAGATCCACACCAACGACTTGGGCCAGATCACTCAGACTGGTTTCGTCTATTTCCTTGGTCATCGGGATGTGCAAAAAAAACTTGCTGTGTTTATAGATCAGTTTGGCCGTTCCAAACGACCACGTGTGATCAAAGTAGCGTTCCATGCCCTTATTTTCAAACGGCACTTTGATGCGGCCTTGCAGTGTGTTGACAGAAAAGACGCCTTGTACAAGAGAATAATCACGGTTCCAAACCAAATCCAGTTCGGGTTTTTTGAACTGAACTTGCGTCCACTCGTGACCGGTGCTTTTGAGACTCTTGTAGCGGGCAATGACCGTTTTCAGTACGGATTCGGCCATTTGAGAGCGCAGGCCATACACGGTGCGCAGTGGCTGATACGTTTGTCCGTGCAAAGCAGCCTGAACCAGATTCTTGGTGTCAAAAATCAAAGCGGACACAAAGTTACAGCCGTCGCGGTACACGTTCAAGGCTTGGCGCAGAAGTTCTTGCTGTTCTGCGGTGGGAAGAATCTTGAGTTTTGCCGTAACGGTCAGTTCCACTTTCGTCACCTTCATTCACTAAATATATTTTACGATATATTTAGTGATATGTAAAGAGCAGACAATTCCCCCTGCCCTAAGAGGATGGAGTCTCCTTGTCCAACTGCGATGAAAATTGCAGGGTATTTTGCAGGTTGCTCGCCAAGATGCAGCCATATCCAGCTTGAGAACCGCATACCTTATAGCAGGAAATGCCATGGGGAGGGTCTGAATTTGTATCTATTTACGACCAAAAAAGGTGATACGATCGCGAATGTGGCCAGGTCAACGGGAACTTCCGAACAGGAAATCTACCGTCTCAACGGTTTGGAAAGCGATAAGCTCACGCCTGGGATCAGTCTGCTCGTTCCCGGGAAACCGAGTACGCTGGTCCATCATACCGTTGGCCCCAGAGAGACACTGACATCCATCGCCCGTCTTTACGGCATTCCCGTAACCGCCGTGGCAGGCGCGAATGCACTCGCCGACAATGCCCAACTGGAGCGCGGCCAAATCCTGTTCGTTCCCATGCCAATCAAAACCAAGCGCCAGATTGAAGTGAACGGCTATCTGATCCCTTCCGGCACTTCGTCGGATGCAACAACCATAGCAGAATCCGGCGAACTGAGTTACTGCACGATCTTCAGCTATCATGTGAACGACCGTGGGGGCATCGTTCCACTCCCCGACCAACAGGCGCTAAACGCAGCCAAGTCGCACGGCATATCATTACTCCTGTCCGTAACCAATTTTGACGGCGCGAACTTCAATACGGAACTGGCTCACACGATATTGGCGAGCGCAGCACTGCGAAACAGTGTTATTGCTGCGATTGAGGATAAATTGTCTACTCAGGGATTCAGTGGCGTCAATATCGATTTCGAGCATATGCAACCCTCGGATCGCCCGCTCTATAACACCTTTGTCACAGAATTGCGCGATCGCATGCATCCGCAAGGCTACAGCGTGTCAATCGCCATGGGCCCCAAAACAAAAGACGAGCCAAACGCCGCATGGATGGGCGCATTCGACTACAAAACACTCGGTTCAGTCGTAGACTTCATCATGCTCATGACCTATGAATGGGGCTGGGTGGGCGGCCCTCCCATGGCGATCGCGCCAATCAATCAGGTGCGGGCGGTGCTGGAATACGCGACATCCGTCATCCCGGCCCAAAAATTGCTGATGGGAATCCCTACGTATGGCTACAACTGGCTGATTCCAGACACGCCGAACAACCTGGCCACTGGCATCTCTCCCCTGTCGGCCCAAAATCTTGCGATTGAAAAAGGCGCAGCCGTCCGCTTTGATCCCATGGGAGCAAGCCCCATGTTTCACTACTGGATGGGGTCGCAGGAACACGAAATCTGGTTTGAAGACGCCAAGTCGATCATGGCCAAATTTCACCTTGTCTATGAGATGGGATTGCGGGGCGTGAGTTTCTGGGTGCTGGGTCAGACGTTCCCGCAGCTGTGGTCGCTGGTGACGGACTCGTTTACGGTGAAGAAACTGTAGAAAACCCGTTGATAAAGTGTAAAGACCTGTTTTTACTCCATCTTGATTCCGTTTGGGTGAATATCCCTGTTCCAGCCTGCACCGTGCCTTCAGAGCGCACCTGAGCACTGGTCGAGAATTCGGGATACTCGCCCACCACGGCCTCTGTGAAGTCCTTTTTTCCCATTCAGCTCATGGTGTGGAGGCATTCTGCTCCACGGATCTGAGATTGGCCAGATCATCCTTCACCGGCAACAGAAATGAGAGACCGCTCAGGACGCTGAGACTGCCCATCACCGCAAACAGCGCAGCCAGTGGAATATAGACCATCAGCCCGCCGAAAACTGCCATGCCAAGCGGTGTGGCGATGGTGCTGAGAGCGCCCAGGAGCCCGAAGACTCGCCCTCTCATCTGTTGTGGTATAACTGCTACGGCCATGGCGCCCAATGATCCGTTCAAGATCCCGATGCTGAGGCCGCAGACCAGCAGAACGCCAATGGTCCAGTATGCATCGGCAAACGCGCCCACAGAACCGATGCACGCTCCCGCAACCAACAATCCGGCCATCAGCGTAACCCGTAAAGAAACGCGTTTCGTGACCATGCCGAGCAGTGCGCCGCCCCCAATCACACCTACAAAGAACGCGCCCATGACAAGACCCAGCCAAAAGGCGGTTCCGTGAAGCGGACCACGGACCCACGCTGTCAGCGTGATGTCAAATGCGGCCAAGCCAAAGTTTGTGACCAGCGCCGCTGCGGTCACAAGGATAATCAGCTTCGAACGGACCACAAGCGCCAGTCCTTCCTTCCACTCCGCAAAGAAGGATGTCGAAGTCTTGCGGCGCGGAGGTTCAGCGGCCCTTATAAACAGCAGGCTGACAACCGAAACCAGGAACGAGGCGCCGTCCAAAAAGAACAACAGCGGCGCGCCAAGGACTGTCAATAACGCGCCGCCCCCGACCTGCCCCGCCAGTTGCGCCGCGGCGCTCCCGGACTGGTTGATTCCCATGGCGGCGGGCACCTGTTCTTCTCCCACCACCATGGGAATCAACGCGATCTCTGCGGGTCCGAAGCAAACACCCGCGAATTGCAACAACAGCACCAGCATGACTATCCAGGGAAACGGCCACCCGAACAGCGCGACGATCCCCACCGCCAGCGCCAGCACAAACCGGATTGCATCGGAACCGAGCAACGTTTTTCGTTTGTTCCAGCGGTCCACAAATACACCCGCAAACAAAGCGGACACGCCCGGCAATGACTGAGCGAATCCGACAATGGCCAGATCCGCCTTCGAACCCGTCGACAGATACACATACCATGGAAGGGCAATCAAAAAGAGACTATTGCCCAGCATTGAGATCAATTGTCCGGAAAATAACAGCGCATATTGCCTGTTGCGAAGCAGCGCCACGCCAATCCCCCTCGTGGTACTCGTGTACTGTGGCTTGACTTCCGGTTATGGACTCGACTCACCGGAAAAAATGGCGGCCAGTACGCCTTTCTCTGTCAGCACAGGTATTCTCAGCATCGATCTCTTCCTTGCATTTACAGATTTATGTACACAGATACACTTCGACTCGCCGCAGATCTATTCCTGCAACTGGATACGGATATTTTACATATGTTATTGTGAATTCAGAGCAAAGGAGCATTTCTGGTGAAGAGCTATTCGTCAAGGGAATTTATTCGGATGCTACAAGACGACGGTTGGGTTCTGGTTGATGTTGCGGAAAGGGGAGTGGCAAATGGATAAGCGCACCTATCTTGCGTTGTTTGATCCAGAGGAAATGGGGAACGGGTATACCGTGACGTTCCCGGATCTGCCGGGCGCCATCACGGAAGGAAACGACCTTGCGCAAGCGCGCCGCATGGCCCGCGAGTGCCTGGAGTTACACCTGTGGGGTATGGAGCGCGATGGTGACGAGATTCCGGAGGCTTCTCAACCAGAATTGATGCAAGTGCCGCCAGGGGCCTTTCTGGCCCCGATCGATGCCTGGATGGACCTCATCCGCGATGATATGGAAAACAAGGCTGTCAACAAGATGGTCACGTTGCCGGAATGAAACTGACAACTCCTTCTGCGCAGGATTGACTGACTGCGCAGACTTCTAACGTCCTTTCTGCAATCGTCTTTCACGACCGGTTTCTGTCGCGCGTTTCCATTTTTTCCGTTCGGCGATCTGCGCATGACGGTCTTCTTTACGCGCCAGATAAGCCATTTCTTTTTGCAGTTTTCGGAAATTCGCAAGTCGCTCCGGATCCAGATCCCCGCCTGCGAGCGCGGCCTGAACCGCACAGCCAGGCTCATTGTCGTGTTGGCAGTCGTGAAATCGACAGGCGCGCGCCAACATTTCCACATCGGAAAATGCCTGGACTATGCCGTCGGCGCCATTCCACAACTGCAGTTCGCGCATACCGGGCGTGTCGATGATCATGCCGCCGCCCGGCAGCAGAATCAACTGGCGGGCTGTCGTGGTGTGTTTCCCGCGATCGTCACTGGCTCTCACTTCGAAAGTCTGCTGCACAGACTCTCCACAAAGAGCGTTGACGAGTGTGGATTTTCCCGCGCCTGAAGACCCGAGCACCACTGCGGTCTTGCCGACAGTCAGGTATTCTCCGAGCGCTTCAAGCCCACTCCCCGTCTGTGCGCTGACGGCGTGCACCGGCGCGCCCATCCCAACCGCCGCCGCCGCGGCGATCTTTGTATCCACGTCGGCGCACAGGTCGGATTTGGTCAGCACAATCACAGGCGTCGCACTGCTCTCCCAGGCGAGAATCAGATAGCGTTCCAATCGGCGCACATTAAAATCGCGGTTGAGTGACTGTACCAGAAACGCAGTGTCCACATTGGCGGCCAACACCTGCTCTTCGGTCGTTGTTCCGGCGATTTTCCGCGAAAATGCGCTGCGTCGCGGCAGTACACTTCGAATTATGGCGCGCTGTTGCCCTTCCTCAATGCGCGCCGAGACAAAATCTCCGACAACGGGAAACTCGCTGCGCACAGTAGCATTGTGCGCAAAAACGCCCGCTACGACACCCGGAATCTCACGATCCCCCGTATGCAGCGTATAGAGTTCGCGCTGCACTTCGATCACCCTTGCCGGCTGGCACGCGACCTCGTTCCGTGCAAAAAATGCGCGTTCAAACGCCTCATCGAAACCCAATTGCTCCATGGTAACATTCATTCTAAGTGGATACCCTCCCCTACTCCAGTGCGGAGCAGCAAATTAAAAAAGCTATGGACCTGTCGCCCATAACTCGGAGGATATCGTCATCAGGCGCCTGCACAAAACAGTGTAGCACCTTAGAAACTCACTCGCAGACAGAAATCACGGGTGATCCATCGGAGTATGGGTGACAGCAGAGCGGCGCACATAAATAAACAAATGAACCGTCATCGTTCCCACCTCCTCAAGCGCACCACACAACCTCTGTCGCGCATATTGTATGTGCACAGTTTACGCGATCTACCGCCGGGAGTCAATCAAGCTTGACAATCAGGCCACAGCACGGTCCGACAGATCACTCCGCACACTGAGTAATCTGTCGGACCGTGCCCGCGCCTAAAGCCACTGCGCAGGCCACACACCATGGCACCACGCACAGCACCCCTTCATCCCCGAACAGGCTCGCGCAGATGAGTGATAAAGTAATCCCACAGTCTGCGAATCAGATACGGGTCGCCGGCGATACTGTGGCCTCTGTTTGGCAGAATCAGCAGGTCAAAGTCTTTGTCGGCCTTGATCAAGGCGTCCGCGAGCCGCATGGTGTGATAGAGATGAACATTGTCGTCAATATCGCCGTGAACAAGCAGCAGCTTCCCCTGGAGACGGTCGGCCAGCCGTTCATTAGACTGCTCTGCATACGCGTCCGCATCGTATAAGCCCTGATAACGTTCTCCCCATTCCACGGAATAGAGGCTGTTTTCATGATCGCCGCACCCCGCCGCCGCCACCTTGTAGAAATCCGGAAACTGCATGAGGGCGCGCGCGCTGCCGTAGCCGCCGCCAGAAAAACCATAGATGCCAACGCGATCCAGGTCAAGATAGGGAAAACGCTCCGCCAGTTGCTTCACGCCGGTCACGTGGTCGGGCAATCCCGCAGCGTCGCCGAGGTGGCCGCGGCAGGCGTCGTAGAATGCCTGCGAACGTCCAGGCGTGCCCAGTCCGTCCATGACGATCACGACAAAACCGAGTTGCGCCCACGACTGTGCGGTGTGCATGCGATCATGGCCCTGCCTGGTGAGCGAAAAGGCGACAGGCGCAAGCGTCATGTGAACGCCGCCATATTCATAATCGATCACCGGATACTTCTTTTCGGGGTCAAAGCCGGCCGGTTTGATCATGACGCCGTACAGGTCTGTCACGCCGTCGCGCGCCTTCACTGAAAATGGTTCTGCCATCTGATACCCGGCAGACAGCAGCGGTGTGATATCCGCCTCCTCAAGCACGGCGACAAGTGTGCCGTCAGCGCGGCGCAGCACTGAAACCGGAGCGGCGTCCACACGGGAATAGGCGTCGACAAAACAGCTGCAATCAGGCGCCATCTGGATGCTGTGTTCGGCGTCTTCGGGCGTCAGCAATTGCGGCTCTCCTCCCTGCGTGCTGACCCTGTACAGGTGTCGATAGTAGGGGTGACGCCCAGCTTCGCGCCCGTTGCCAAGAAAATAGACCCATCCTGCCTGCCGATCGACACAGAGGATCGCCTCCACTCGCCACTCTCCGCTGGTCAGGACGGTCCTCACGGCGCCTGGCCTCCCTTCATACAGGTAGAGGTGATCAAACCCCGTGCGCGGCGACAGCCAGACAAACGCTTCATCGCTGTCCACCTGAGCAAACGCAGCGCCCCGCGGCACATAATCCAACTGCAAGAAAGTGTCCGAGCGTTCCTGCAGCAGCGTTTGCACCTCGCCGGAGGACACGTCGCCGCGGCGCAGTCGCGTACCCTGCGCTCCCCGTTCGACGTCGAGATAGTATACGGCTGTGCTGTCGCTGGACCACCAGGCGATGGGTGTGTGCGGATCGAACAGCGTGTACTGCAGGGCGCTCATGGCAAGCGGCTGTGCGTCCAGCCACCGCTGCCCTCCGGTCAAATCGCAGATCACCAGCTCAAGCCTCGGCACATGACGATCCCCAGGCAGTGCGTACCTCATGCTGTGAAGAACAGGCGGAACTGTTTCCCCCTCCGGAACGAACTGGTTGACATGCAGTTCGCGCACCAGGCGCTGATCCATGCGGTGTGTGAATATTTTTGTTGAATCCGGCGACCAGATCGCCATGGGGGCCAGTCTGCGCTTCTGCAATGCATCGATGATCTTTGCGCCATAGGCGTCAGGCTGTGTTCCATAACTGTAGTTCTCGGCGCCGTCCCGCGTCAGTTGAGTCTGTGCGCCAGTTTCCCGTGATTTGAGCCACAAGTTATAGTCCTGGACAAAAAGCGTCCACTTTCCGTCGGGCGAACAGAGTTCATGAGCCTTGACCGCACTGTATTCGGCTGCAGGTTCACAGTTGTAGGAGGCAAGATCACAGCGTAAGCGTTCGTCGCCCAACTGGAACGAGATCGCGGCGCCGCCTTTTTCGAACTGAGTGGCGTCAAAAGGAAGCTGCCAGGGATCAATGGCAGCACCCTGCTGCTCGATCGCGTCATCCGCGGCCATTCCTCCGTCAGGACTTGCATCGCCAGTTCGCATACTCCGGTGTGCCCGTATTTGCAGCGCCCTGGCCAATTTTTCGTGATCAAACGCGACTTCCTGCGCGCCGTCTGACGTATTCACGATCACAAACTGCTTGCCTTTCCCAGCGTCACACTGAATCTCGCGACAGTACAGCAGTCGTTCATTTTCCAGCCAGTGCGCTTCAATACTCAGATTGTACGCCAGTTTAGCCTGTTCCTTGGGCAACAGCGCTTTGGCGCGTGTGTACTCGTCAGCCCGCACAGAGATCACCAACCTTCTCCACATATAAATAGCTAAGGCGCAACCTGAGTGATCAGGTCGCGCCGTCATACACAAGTTTCCTGCCGGTCACGATCAGGCGAGCCTCCGCGAGTCCGGATTTGCCGCAGTCGGACTGGCGCCCCAACGCCTAGACGCCTGATAAAATACCGCGGGTCGCCGTGACAAACGCCTTCACGCCGATCGCAAGCGCATCTTCGTCGACTGTGAAGCGGGGATGGTGATGGGGAGCCGTGATTCCTTTACTTTCGTTGCCCGCGCCGATAAAAAAGAAGCAGCCGGGAGCCCGCTTCTGAAATGCGGAGAAATCCTCGCCTCCCATGGTGGGCAACGCTTCGCGCACCACTTTTTCGCCAAACGTCTCGCGCAGACTCTGCGCGAGACGTTGCGCGACGCCGTCATCATTGATCACAGGGCTGTAGCCGTTTTGATAATGGAATTCATAGGAAGCCCCATGTGCTTCCGTGACGCCCTTGATGATCCGTTCCATGAGTTCTGGCGCGCTGGCGCGCAACTGTTCATGAAATGTCCGCACAGTGCCAGTCAATTCTACGGTTCCCGGAATGACATTGTCCGCAGTGCCGCCGATAAATTTTGTGACAGAGACCACCATTGGTTTGAACGGATCGGTTTGACGCGATACAACGTGCTGCAGGTTGGTCACCACCTGCGCTCCGATGGCAATGCTGTCCACGGTATGATCCGGATCTGCGGCGTGACCTCCCTTGCCGATAATTTTAATATTGAATGTGTCCGGCGCCGCCATGAGTTCCCCGGACCGCACGCCAATCAGCCCCACTTCCAGGTCTGCCCACAGATGAGCTCCTATGACGAGATCGACATCCTCCATAACGCCTGCGTCGACCATCTGCTGAGCCCCGCCAGGAAAGAGTTCCTCCGCGTGTTGGAACAGGAATCGCACTTCGCCTGCAAGTTCGCCCCGCATACCGCTCAAAATCCTGGCGGCTCCAAGCAGGATTGACGTATGGCCGTCATGTCCGCAAGCGTGCATCACGCCGGGGTTATCCGATACAAATGCAAATGTGTTTTCCTCTGTTATAGGCAAAGCATCCATATCGGCGCGCAGGGCAAGCGTTTTGCCTGGATGCGCCCCGATTAACCGCGCCATGACACTCGTCGCCGTGGGACGAGTCACTTCCAGTCCGCCAAACGTCAGCAGCGTGTCATAGACAAATTGTGCGGTCCGCGTTTCCTGAAAGGAGAGTTCCGGATTTTGGTGCAGGCGCCTTCGCCACTGCAATACATCGTGTTTCACGCTTTCCACCAGATTATCAACATCACTCATCATTGTGTTCATGTCACACGCATCCTTCCCCGAATAGAACAGTGATCATCGCTATCAGTTATTATACTCGCATTCCCGTAGTTACACTACCGTAAATCCGAGGGAACGATCCAGCGCAAGTTCGTGTTTTATTTGGCGCAGGCGTCGCTGTCTGAAACACACCGTTTCGGGACCATACTGTGCAGGGAAAACCATCATGGAGGTTGTGGCATGACTCTGCTCACTCTGATTCGCGGCGCAACCATATATGCGCCAAAACCGCTGGGGAAAAAAGATGTTTTGATCGGTGGACGCCAGATAGTGGCAATTGCAGACGATCTCAGTCTGCATGGCTCACTGCCAGATATTGATGAACTGGATGCCAGCGGTCTGACGCTGTTCCCAGGCCTGATCGACCAACATGTGCACATGGCCGGAGGAGGCGGGGAGGGCGGTTTTCACTATCGAACACCCGAGATTTCGCTCAGCCACATCACAACCTCCGGCGTTACGACAGTCGTTGGGGTGCTCGGTACAGACGGTGTGACAAGAAGCACCCGTGAACTGCTGGCCAAGGCGATGGCGCTGGATTTTGAAGGAGTCAGCACCTACATCTACTGTGGCGCCTATCAGATTCCCACGCGGACAATCACCGGAATGCCGAGGTCAGACATTGTCCTGATCGACAAAGTAATCGGAGTCGGCGAAATTGCGATTTCCGACATGCGTTCCAGCCACCCCAGCGACCAGGACCTGACGGAACTCGCCAGTGAGGCGCGCGTTGGCGGACTTTTGTCCGGCAAGGCTGGTGTGGTACACCTGCATGTGGGGGACGACGACAGCAAACTGGACATCCTCTTTGAAGTCCTGAAAAAGACCGAACTTCCAAAATCGACATTCACGCCAACGCATCTGAACCGCAATGCAGATCTGTTGAAAGAAGCCATTCGTTACGGCAAGGAGGGCGGTTTCGTCGATGTCACATCGGGCATTCGTCCAGACGAACACGACCATGTTTCGGTCAAGCCCGCAGTGGCCATTCGACGCCTGCTCGACGCCGGAGTAAAACCGCATCTGATCACGATGAGTTCAGACAGCAATGGCAGTTCCCCCATTTTTGACGACAAGGGAAAATTGGTGGCCATGGGCATTGGCTCGATTGCGACGCTCTGGGAAGAAACGCGCGACGCCATCGTCAAAGAGGGTGTTCCCATTGACGTGGCTGTGGGCATTGTGACCAGACATGTTGCGCGAGTGCTGAAGCTGGGTCATAAGGGCGCGATTCATCCGGGATACGACGCAGATCTGCTGTTGACAGATGAGCAATATCAGATCCGCCACGTTTTTGCCAAAGGCAGACAGATGGTGAAAGATGGTGAACCGGTCGTGTTTGGCACATTCGAAAATGTGGCGGGCATCCCTGGTTCACCCGACAGCAAGGACAGCACAGGGAACCCCGACACAGATCGCGGACGCCCCATGATCAGCCCGGACGAAGACGATCCTGACGACTTTCCAGACCGGGATGAGCGCCAGAAGCGCAGTCGCCGCTACTGCTGCTGACAGCAGTAGCGGCGGGGCGTCCGCGATCAGACATGACCACGGGCAAAACCAATGAAGACGAGCACGATCATCGCAAGGATGTAAACTCGTAGACCCCAAAAAACCACTCGCACCCAACCCTGCAAATGAGCCTTTGTCATTTCTACGGGAGTCAGATTGTCAGGCCGTGCTACAAGTTTTATAGTATCCCTATTCATCGCAATCACTCCTCCTCTGTCATCTGTCGCTTTTTTTCTTAAAAAAGATGCGGCATGACCACCGACAGCCCGTACACGCCATTCAGAATCACCAGCAACCCCACGATGCTGAAGGCGGCAATGTTTTGCCATTTCCGATTTGTATACTCGCCCATGATGGTTTTGTCGTTGAGCAGCAGCAGCAAAAAGAGCATGGCGGCAGGCATGAAAATCGATGCGATCACCTGGACCGTCAAATTGAGAAATCCTAGTGGAGCATTCGGAATTAACACGACGCCCGCAGCCGCCAAAGCGCTCAAAATACCAGGCAGATAAAAGCGCCACGCTTTGCGCGCCGGCATATTGATGCTTTTTGGCCAATGAAACGCTTCCCCCGTCGCCCACGATGTGCTGGCGGTAAGCGCAATCGCCGCAATCATGCCCGCCTCAACCAACCCAAGGGCAAACAGATCTTCACCGAGTGGCCCGAGGCGCTGACCCAGCACACTCAATATTTGCTGGATATCCAGATTCGCGGCTCCCGGCATCCCGTAGACGAGACTTCCCGTCAGAATGACCAGCGCCACCGCCACCGCCACCATCGCAACAGTTCCAATCGCCGTATCGATTTGGCCATGTCGAATGTCAAGGACAGTCAACCCTTTGTCAACAACGGCCGATTGTTGAAAGAAGAGCATCCACGGGGCGATCGTTGTGCCAAAATTCGCAAGCACAATAAACAGAAATGTGGGTGTAAAACCCCCTTGAATATGCCAGTTGGAGAATGCCGAAACTACGGTTGACCACTGTGGATGAGCCATTAACGCGAGCGGAATGAACACGAGATTACCGAGGGCAATCCACAGCGATACGCGCTCCCAGGCATAGTAACGCAGTACGAGCAGCACCAAAATATCAATGATAATCGCCGCCGCAGCGCTCACCAGATGGGGAACGCCAAACACACCGAGACCAAGCGTGACGCCGATAAATTCAGTAATCAACGTTAATATATTGGCAATCACCAAATCGACGAGAGAAAACCAGCCCCAAAACGCACCATAGCGACCCCAGATCATTTCCGCATGACCGCGATGGGTGACAGCCCCCAAACGAACCGTCATCTCCTGAACAACATATGCGATGAATCCCGACAGCAGCAGTGCCGGAACAAAGAACCCAATCCCATAAGCGGCGCCCGTTTGTGCGTAGGTAATCACACCGCCAGCGTCGTTGTCCGCGATCATCACAAGCACGCCCGGACCGATCAAAACCAGTCCCAGCAGCAGCCGGAACAGCCAGCCTTTCTTCTCCCGCAATGCTATAACTCTGGCCTGATCTTTTGCGCGAATTTGCGCATCTTCTTCAAAGTCGATAAATGGGGCGTACGCAACGTGTTTGCTCATCGCGGGTTCCCTCCCGTGGGCATAGTAGGATGAAGTTCAGCATAAAAAAACCAGTCGAAACCACAGTTGTTTCGCTTATACTTCGACTGCGCGAGTCTGAATCCAAACCTACCACCGCCTCTCCGGAAGAGAATAAAGATCGCGAATACGCAAAATGAAACCCCTGAAATTTTTCAGGGGCATTGTAACCTGCGCACCAAAACCAAGGTGCACAACTTTTACAATCCCCCTGGTTGAGCTTTGGCACTATACGACTTTGAGCGATGCTCAGCCACATTAAGTAAAGCCTTAAGCCGGCAATACCTGTTCAACCCATTGGCGTCTTTCGACGTTTCCGGGCAGTGGCATATATTCGTATAGAAGCCTCGCCTAACGAGGATTGGTCATATGCGACTAACGAGAAATTCAAATAACTTTTTCCAAGTGCACTATACCATCGTTCGCTACCGCTGTCAATGGGCAGGGCATGGCGTCGCGCGTATGCGGTCATGGTGTGCGCGGCCGTTCGTCAGTGATATTGTCAGCTTGGTCCCGTTCAAGTCCATCATAATTTAGGATTGCTTTGAATACGTCTGAGTTTTGGTAAAATGTTGGTATTTTGACAAGACGCTTTGATAAATGGGATGTTCTTTCGGGATGCCCGTGTATTTCGTGATGGTTGGCTGCACCCCGTTTTGCTCGATGATTTTCTGCAGTGTCATGGCCTGGTCGTCTTTGTCGTAATCAAACATGAACGCCGCCGCCAAGGCTGACGTTAGATTGGGAGTGTCCAACCCGTTTTCATAAGCTTGCATTGCAGGTCCGACCAGCCGCTCGTCGGCAGAAAGTTTGCGAATGGGAGATCGTCCAACCCGAACGATTTTGTCGATCAAGTGTGGATTTGAAAAGCGTTGCAAAGTTCGCCGAATATAACCCCTGTGCTGGTCTATGTCAAAATGGTATTTCTTAATGAGCAGTTCCCCTGTTTCTTCCAAAATAAGTCGAATCTTTTCCCTCATCCGCGGATTTTTCATGACTTCTTGGATGGTTTGATAGCCCTCTATATAACCCAGGTATGCCGCACTGCAGTGACCGGTGTTGACCGTGAAGATCTTTCGTTCGATATACGGATCGAGCGAATCCACGTAGCGCACTCCGTCAATTTCTGGAATCGTGTCACGTAGGTCAGAGCGATCGATAATCCATTCATAAAAAGGTTCCACTTTAACCATCAATGGGTCTTTGTACTGCTGCACAGGAACAATCCGATCGACCACAGAGTTTGGGAAACCGATGTATTGATTTACTTCCGCGCGCAATTCACTAGCAATATATGGGTAAACGAATGTCTTGAGTCTGGAACTGGCTCGAATGGCATTTTCGCACGCAATGACGTTCAACGACTCCGGGTTTTGTATCATACGCCTCTCGATGCCTTTCGCGATCACTTCTGCAATGCTTTTGAGGGCGTTGACTCCAACCGCTGTTGTCACCAGGTCTGCCTCGGCAACGGCTCGTATCACTGCCTCCCGGTTCTTGACGTTGATACCGGTCACGTTTCTTACAGTGATAGAGTCGGCCGCGTCGTTGGCCAACGTCACAGTGTAATGACGCCTTTGCTGAAGCAGCGATATCTTTTCCGAATTGCGCACGATAAAGCGGACCTCATAGCCCGCTTGGGACAACAACATCCCGATAAAACCCCGACCAATGTTACCCGCACCGAAATGAACGGCTTTCACAAGCGAAGACTCCCTTTCATGTTGCCATGACAATTCCGAACTTGAGGCAAAGCCAATCTTGAGACTTTTGTATGAAAGAAAAAACCCCGCCAAAGACGGTGTTGCTTTTGCTGGGCCGTTTATACTGCCGGCTCAGCACTTACATCACATTCACTGCTTCGTTGACTGTTTGAACGGAATCCAATGGGCAGTGCATCCAGATGCACTGTATCAGGAGGATAGCGAACAATCATCAGTATTCGCCTACGAGGTTAGCTGACGGATTCGGCGTCATCCAAAGTAACGACGATGCCTATATCAACTTGCGGGCGCAAATTGATAATTCACCCCAAAATGTGGATCCCCCGTTTTCGTTCCGCACTACCGGATCAGAAATTAGGCCCGTTCGTCGACTGTCTTGTGGTGGAAGAAGGCTTGTTTTTACGTTGATTTCCTTAGCTGTGTAATTATTATAGCACTAAAAGGTGTTCATATGTCAAGTTTACTCACCGAACCGAACGTACAGAAGTAAAATTTGTACGACAAGCGTCAATGATCCTTCATATATCACATATCGAGTCATATTATATTACACTATATTGCGTGAGATCATCAGGAGACTGACGGGCCCGCCGCCCGGTCAGACGTCGGGCTGATCCGGAACAAGGCGGACCTGTCAGTCTCCCCGTTATAGACCCAAGTGCTTGGCGATGATGGTTTTCATAATCTCATTGGTGCCTGCGTAAATGGACATCACGGCGATGTCCCGGTAACGGCGGGCAATCGCATAATCCTCCATGTACCCATAGCCACCGTGCAGTTGCAGACATTCGGCGATCACCTGCTGAGCCGTATCGGTTGACCACCATTTGGCCATGGAAACCTCTGCAACAATACTCTCTCCGGCCATGTGCCGGGCAATCAACTGATCCAGGAAGACGCGGCTGATTTCAACCTGAGTGGCCATTTCCGCCATTTTGAAGCGGGTGTTTTGAAATTTGCTGATGGGTTGGCCAAAGGCCTTGCGCTGCTTCACATAATCGGCGGTGACGCCCAGCGCCTCCTCCATCGCGATCTGCGCACTGATGGCCACCAGCAATCGTTCCTGCTGAAGTTTTTCCGTCAGGTAACGAAACCCTTCCCCTTCCTGACCCAGCAAACTGTCCGCCGGCACCAGGCAATCCTCGAAAAAAAGTTCAGCGGTGTCCTGACTGTGTTGGCCTATTTTGTTCAACTTGCGACCGCGTGTGAATCCATGCGCTCCCTCCTCCACCACGAACAGGCTGAGGGCATTCTGGGCTGGACTCGCCTGCGTATCCGTTTTGCACGCCACCACCACCAAGTCCGCCTGGACGCCGTTGGTGATGAACGTTTTTTGTCCGTTGATGACATAAGAAGCGCCGTGGCGCGCCGCCGTGGTGCGGATGCCTGCCAGATCCGAACCCGCCCCCGGTTCCGTCATGGCGATCGCGGTGATGTGCTCGCCGCTCACGCAACCGGGCAACCAGCGGCGCTTTTGTTCCTCTGTGCCATAACTGACCAGGTAGGGCGTCACGATATCGCTGTGCAGACCGATTCCCAGCATGCCTGAGCCAACCCGCTCAAGTTCTTCATTGATCACCACGGAGAATCCGAAATCCGCATCAGCGCCTCCGTATTGCGCAGACACCATCGGACACAAGAATCCCTGTTTCCCCATCTTCAGCCAAAATGCTTTAGGAATCAAACGTTCCTGTTCCCATTGATCAAAATGGGGAACTGCTTCCTTTTCCAAAAATCGACGCACCGAGCGCCGGAAGATATCGTGCTCTTCTGTAAGATACAGGTGTCGCAATGAACCCACTCTCCTTCAACGCGGCGCCATGCGAATGGCGCCGTCAAGACGGATGACTTCCCCGTTTAACATCGGATTCTCCACAATATGCCTGGCCAGCATCCCGTACTCCCTGGGCTGCCCCAGGCGCTGCGGGAAGGGAACCTGCGCACCGAGGAAACGGCGCGCCTCTTCTGACAGCTGCCCCAGCATCGGCGTGTCAAAGATACCCGGCGCAATACTGACAACGCGGATGCCGTATTGGGCCAACTCACGGGCAATGGGTAAAGTCATGCCCACCACGCCGCCTTTGGAGGCCGAATACGCCGCCTGACCAATCTGACCGTCAAAGGCCGCCACCGAAGCGGTTGTGACGACAACGCCCCGTTCTCCGCCTACGTCGGGTTCCGTGTCGCGAACAGCGGCCGCCACCCAGCGAATGACATTGAACGTTCCGATCACATTCACCTCTATCACGCGGGCGAACTGATCCAGGGGATGAGGGCCATTTTTGCCCAGCACCTTGGCTGCAATTCCGACACCCGCGCAGTGGACCGCCCCGTGCACCGGGCCAGACTCAGCCAACATAGCCACGGCGTTTTGCACGCTCTCGCTGTCGGTGACATCCGTCCGCACAAAACGCCCGCCTGTTTCCTTCGCCACCCGTTCGCCGGCTGCTTCGTTCACATCAAATACAGCGACATGCGCGCCAGCCTCCGCAAACACTCTGGCCGTACCCGCTCCCAACCCTGATCCGCCGCCCGTGACGATGAATGTTTTGCCCTGCAGATCCATTGTCCGTTCCTCCTGTTCTTCCGTTTATTGTCCAAGCCGCTCAATGATGGTCGCGTTGGCCATGCCTCCCCCTTCGCAAATCGCCATCAGTCCATAGCGCCCCTTGCGTTGCTCAAGAGCGCTCAGCAGACTCGCCGTGATCCGCGTTCCAGTGGCGCCAAGCGGATGACCGAGCGCAATCGCGCCGCCGTGGACATTGACTCTGTCCCACGATGCGCCAATTTCCTTTTGCCAGGCAAGGACGACAGAAGCAAACGCTTCGTTGACTTCAAACAGATCAATGTCGTCCACGGTAAGCCCCGCCCGATCCAGCGCCTTGCGCGTAGCCGGGATGGGGCCGGTCAACATGGTCACCGGATCGACCCCGGTTACTGCGAACGACGCGAACCGCGCACGCGGACGCAGTCCCAACCGTTTCGCCGTCTCCGCCGTAGTCACCAGAACCGCGCTTGCACCGTCGGAAATCTGGCTGGCATTCCCGGCGGTGATCACTTCAAGATCGGGAAACGCAGGCGCCAGCGTCGCCATTTTTGCCAGAGTGGTATCCGCGCGAATGCCCTCGTCTGCAAAGAACTCTTTCTTATCCCCCGTCGCTGTATGAACGGGCACAGGAACAATCTCTGCCTGAAACTGTCCTGCCTGGCGCGCCGCCGCCGCCAACTGATGGCTGCGCAAACCGAAACGGTCCAGATCCTCGCGGGTGAATCCCCACTGTTTCGCGATCATCTCCGCCCCCAGCGCCTGATCGAAAAACGTCCGGTTAAAGCGATCCAGCTGATACCGCCGATGTAAATCTTCCGTCATGGGCGTACCGTGAATTCCTATGGTGCTGAGCATGGGCACGCGCGTCATCGATTCCACGCCGGCGGCGATGGCGATATCATACGACCCCGCCATGATTCCCTGCGCCGCGAAGTTAAGCGCTTGCAAACTGGATCCGCACTGACGGTCGATCGTCACCGCCGGCACGGATTCCGGCAATCCAGCAGACAGCCACGCATTGCGCCCGATATTGGCCGCCTGTTCTCCCACCTGATCCACACACCCCACGATGACGTCATCTACGGCGGCCGCATCCAGACGGTTTCTGTCGACGAGGCTTTTCAGCATGTAAGCCAGCAGGTCTACAGGATGGGTGCTTGACAATGCGCCCTTGCGTCGTCCAATGGGCGTGCGAATCGCATCAACAATCACAGCTTCAGACAAACGATCACCCTCCAAAATTAGAATCATGACTTCCCAAAAAATGCGCCTGCTCAACCGGGATCGTATGCTGCGCCGTTGCCCAGTTGCGGCGGCGCCTTCATCGCCTCGCGTTTGTCCACACCCGGTGTTCCCGTGGAATGAGTTGCAACCTGCCGTAGATTCCCCCACAGTGCGGTCTCCAGATCGAACGCGATTCCCCGGACTCGCGCGTGCTCTCCTTGCATCGCCTCTGACGTATGCAGCACGGGTTGCAGACAGCAATCTGTCCGTTCGCCGAAGCGGGTCCAAAACGCCAGATCATGCGCCTTGAACAGTTTCTTCATTTCTCCATAGACTGGGTTGTTTTCCGTGGTCAGTGTGAACTGATAAGAGATCCATCCAGGTTTTGCAACCGACTCGCAAAAAATCCTCCAGAATTTCTCTTCCAGAGCCGCCAGGGACACCAGGCGATCATCGCGCGTTTCGTACAGACTGTAACAGACCAGGCTGCCCGTCAGTTCCTTAACACCAGTCTCCACGCCAAATTCTTCCGCCGCAAGCGCCTGGATGTGCTGCATGCCCATCAGCGCGTCTGTCATGGCCACATCCAGATAGGCGCCTTCGCCGGTCCGCTGCCGTCGCACAAGCGCAGCGAGAATTTCCTCTGCAGCTACGGTTCCGCCGAGCAGGTCTGCCCACTGAATGGTGGGCACGATAGAGCGGCCCGCCGCATCGCGCAGTTGCGAGAGCATTCCGCTGCGCGCCATGTAGTTCAAATCGTGGCCGGCAAACTCAGCCAGCGGCCCCGACTGCCCGTAGCCGGTCAGGGAACAGTACACCACGGCTGAATTCAGAGTCTTGGCCACTTCATAGTCAATGCCAAGACGCTCTGTCACTCCAGGACGGAAACCCTCGACGACCACATCGGCGGTGCGCAGCAACTCATGGGCCTGACGCTGGCCGGATGCGGACTTCAAATCGATGCAGACGCTTTGCTTGTTGCGGTTATTGGCCAGGAAAACCACACCGGTTCCATGGATGGCGCAACTCCTGCTACGGGCGGGGTCGCCCTCCGGCGGCTCAACCTTGATCACCTCCGCCCCCAGGTCGGCCAGTCGCAAAGTGCAGTAAGGCCCCGGCAACAATGTGCTAAAATCGATGACCCGAACACCGTCAAGGAACACCGTCGACCCCTCTCCCCGTACTGCGATCCCCGATTGCAACGCGTTTGGCTGCCCTCGCGGATCTCCTTCCAGACTATCGTTCAAAAATACATCCACAACTAGACCAACCAGTCAATATAAGTGTTATTATATAGCAAATACACAGTATCCGTCCGTGTATTGTTCACAAACTTCTTGTCTTATTTAGCGCCAAACACCTGTCAAGAGCGTCCGTAACGGGGAGGAATGCATGGCTCATGATGAAACGGACATTGCGGGAACAGTACCAGACATACTGGACGTCCGCAGACGCAAAATAGAAGCGCGCCAGAATGCGACACGCGCACAGATTTCGCTTCACACAGGCAAATCTGTGCGCCCGCGCTCTGCCAGAAACTTCGCATAGAGGCTATACGCCGGTTTGATGGCGGGCAGCAGCTTGAGCGCTTTCGGGATCGGCCCCTTGGCCACGATCTGCCGCCGCGAGAGGGCCGCCAGCAAATTCACTTTGCCGAGCCAAAACTCATGGGCAACGTCCGCTTTCATCGTCATGTAGATTTCCGGTTTGATATCTGTCGGACCAAGGATCACCTGATAGAATCCGCCGTCCGGGTCGTCTCGCGTAGCGTCGATTGTGACAATGCCCGCCGGTTCCGAGTACTCCCACTGTACGATGATCTTCGAGTTCTGAATCTGCCTGCCCATCACTTCATCAAACTTCAGCTGGTTGAAGAACGCGCCCAAAATCTCGTACAACTCCTCGGAATTCTTGAATATCATGATGCAAGCACCTCTCTCCTGCAAATTGTGAATGCCCGCCGGAACCGTATGCTGTGCCGCTGCGCAGGCGCTTTTTCAGCCTGCTGATGGTACAATGCAGCAACGCTTGAAATGTTGCTGCGCAAAACTCAGCGTTGCGAGTCTACTCGTAGAGATACAAAATCTCATCTTCGAGTTCGACATACACGTTTTTCACCTGGGTGTAATCAAGCAGGGCTTCCACGCCGAGTTCGCGGCCCATTCCCGATTGCCTGAACCCGCCAAAGGGAGCTTCAACCCGCAGCAAGTTATAGTTATTTACCCATACGGTTCCCAGTTTCAGGCGGCGGGCCATCCGCAGACCCTTCTTGATGTCTGTTGTCCAGACGCCGCCCGCCAGCCCGTACTGCGATCGGTTGGCCAGCGCCGCGGCTTCCTCCTCACCTGCAAACGGCAACACGACAACCACCGGGCCAAAGATCTCTTCCTGGCAGATGTCGGCGTCGGGAGAGACGTCCACAAACACAGTCGGTTCGTAGAAGAATCCACCTGCAAGCTCCGCTGAATCAGGGCGTTTGCCTCCACACAGCAGTCGGCCTCCCTGTTCAATGCCGCGATTCACAAAGTATTCTACCTTCTCCAGCTGCTGCCTGGAAATGAGCGAGCCTACATTGGTATCCCACGCCAAGGGGTGGCCAATCTTCAGTTTTGCGGTGCGCTCCAGAAACGCCGTCATAAAATCATCCCAGACAGCCCGTTCCACCAATATGCGCGTGCCGGCGATGCAGACTTCGCCCTGGTTCATAAATGCGCCTGTCAACACCCCGCTCACCGCCTGCGTCAGGTCGCAGTCCGCAAACACGATGTTTGGTCCCTTGCCGCCTAGTTCCAATGTGATCTTTTTAAGCGTTCTGGCGGCAAGTTCCATAATCCGCCGACCTGTGGCTGAGGAACCGGTGAAGGAGATTTTATCCACGGCATCGTGTGTCGCCAATGCTTCTCCGGCAGTCTTGCCATAGCCTGTCACGACGTTGAAAACCCCCGCTGGCAGACCCAGACGTTCGCACACTTTGGCCAGTTCCAGAGCAGTGACCGGCGTGTATTCAGACGGTTTCAAGACGACCGTGTTCCCCGCCGCCAGCGCCGGAGCGACCTTGAATGCCGCCAGCAACAGCGGGAAGTTAAACGGCACGATCATCCCGATGACGCCAAGCGGTTCGCGCAGCGTGAAATCGAGCGCCTGCTGCGCCAGCGGAACCTGCCTGCCTCCAATGTGGGCGGCGAGATCCGCGTAGTATTCAAAACAGTCAGCCGCCAGATGAATGTCAATGACGCTGGTCTCCATGATCGGTTTGCCCGACGACAGCGACTCCAGTTCCGCCAGCCGGTCGACGTCTTCCCGAATGGCCGCAGACACCTGGCGCAGCAGTCTGGCCCTGGCGTGCGCGTTCAGATGGCTTGACCAGTCGTCCGCGTCAAAAGCCGCTCGCGCCGCCGCAACGGCGAGCTGGACGTCTTCCCGATCCGCCTCAGGAACGACTGCGACAACCACACCGTCCGCAGGGCAGATAACCTCCATGCGCCGCCCGCCAGCCGCCGGCGTCCACTCTCCTCCTATGTACATTTCGTAGTCCAATGATCAATCGCCTCCCATGCAGGCTGCTCCGGCTCAGGCCATAACGCCCTCAAACAGCTCCCGTATATCGTCTTCCAGCGCCAGTCTCGGATTGTACAGCAAGCTGCCGTCTTCGCTGGCCCGTTCCACCAGCAGCGGCAGTTGTTCTCTGCGGACACCCGCCTGTGTAAGCGTTTCTGCCATGCCCGTGATCCGGCACACTGTCGCCCGCAGCGCCGCCACCGCTTCAATTGTGGCCTGCGCCGTGGACCTGGCGTCAGGCGCCTCCTGCACAAACCCAGCCCGCACCCCAATGTCTGCAATCCGCTCGGAGACTTCTTCCATATTGAACCGTAGGCCCTGTGTCAGCATGAGACTGTTGGCGACTCCGTGCGGCACCTTCGCAACCCCGCCGAGCGCGTGCGCCATGGCATGGACAATACCGACCATACTGTGGTTGAACGCAATACCCGCCATAGTGCTGGCCCACTGCAGACGCGTTCGCGCCTCCGCGAAACCTTCCGGTTGCAGCGCTTTGACAAGATTGTCGCGAATCATATCCGCCGCCGCAACGGCCCACATGTCGCTAAAAGGCGAATGCTCCAGGTCGATAAACGCTTCCAGCGCGTGTGTCAGGGCGTCCATCGCCGTTGCCGCCACCAACTTTTGCGGCAGACTGAACGTGACCTGCGGATCGAGCACAGCCAGTGCTGGCGCCAGCCTGTGGTCCAGCAGGGTCAGCTTGCGCTTGTCCTGCGTATCCGCAATAACTGCCGCCATGGTGACTTCTGAGCCCGTGCCCACTGTGGTCGGTACGGCGATCAGCGGCAGGAGCGGTTCCGTCAGAATGTGCGCCCCCTGATAGTCGCGCAGTTCGCCTCCATGCGTCATCACGATATTTACAGCCTTCGCCGTATCGATGACACTGCCGCCCCCGACAGCGATGATCAGGTCACACTGGTTGGCCGCAAACAGGTCGCGGACAGCATGCACCACGTCTACGTCACTGTCCTGCGGCACATCCCTATAAACCGCGCCAACCGCAATCCCGACCGCAGCCAGGCTGGCCTCCAGAGACCGGAAATAGGCCATCGCTCCAAGTACGGGGTCCGTTACGATGCCCGCGCGCAGGCCCGCAAAGGGGGCGAGTTCCGGCGCCAACTCCCCAAGCAGGCCCGGTTTTCCGGCTACGACACGGGTCGGCGAATAAAACTGAAAAAAATCGATCATTCGCTTCTCTCCTCAACCACGAATGAATATGCTTCCCGTTCGACTGCCTGATAGACAAAGAATGGCAGACTGATTGACGGCTGTCAAGACGCCGCAAACACGCGACCGTGCAGGTCAGCTTCAGGTCAGCCTCCGCCAGCGTTGCACCTCCCGCCACACCAAGTCAATCGCGATCGCATCGTCGACATAGCCAATCGGAAACGAATAGTCCGGAATAATATCGGTAGCCAGAATAAAATATAGCAGAGCGCTGCCCAGCACGGAGCGCTGCTCCAGATCTGTGCCCGCGTCCATGTAGAAAGCGAACATCGCCTGTAACTCGTCGATGAATGGCCCGATTCCCTGCACCTGATCGATCTTGTGCTGAAAGTCCCTGGCAATGATCTCCTGTCCCTCAGGCGTTCTCGCATAATCTTTGCATTTTTGCAATTCCGCTTCGATGCGGGAGACATCCAGCCCCGTGATCACAGGCAACGTAAATGGATCGCCTGTGCTGTATGGCGACACTGCATCCGGGGCTCTCTCTGCGATCGAAAATCCTGCAGCCTGCCACAATTCGCCTGCGGGAACATCCAGTGATTTTGCCAGCAGCGCGATGTGCTCGGGTCTGACCCGCTGTTTTCCGCTGGCAAGACGGGATACTGTGGCTGGGTCAACGCCGCATAGTTGCGCGAGTTTTCTCATGGACAACCCTTTTTCCCTCAACTGAGCGCGTAAATAGTTTCCGAATCCATTCGCTTCTTCAGCCATGTCGCACCCCCTGTGATGCGTCTGTGCAATGAGAGATGGGCTGACACAAGTTGAACCGCAACAGCGTGCGGGGTTTGAATCATTTCAGACAACCTTCTGTTGCGGTTTTTGCAACGGCGGCGCTTGATCATGCACTTCCTGCAACGCGGTGTCATACGGTGATACTGAGACGCTGGGAGGAAAGCGCATGATCGATCAGGAAGCGACCACAATGGCCCCGACTGCACCGACGGCCTCTGCGCCGACAGAAGCCTCGCCGCTGTCCGCCCCGGTCGGCGGCTGGCGCAGGCGCACATGGCTGCTTTGGGCGCTGATGGGACCCGGTCTCCTTGCCATGATTGGAGACAACGACGCAGGGGGAGTCATCGAGTATGCAGTCACAGGCATGCAATTCGGAATCGGTTTCTTCATTCCCTTTGTTTTGTGCCTGGCCCCCATCACGTATACGATTCAGGAAATGACCATGCGCCTTGGCGCAGTGACACAGACAGGCTATACAAAGCTGATTTTCCGCCACTTTGGCCGGTGGTGGGGATACTACAGCATCGGCACCCTGGTAATTGAAAACCTGCTGACCCTGATGACTGAGTTTATCGGCATGACTGCGGGCCTTGTGATGCTGGGCATTCCACTCTGGATCGCAGACGCCGCCTGTTTGACTCTGGTCGTCTCGCTCGCCCTGTTCACAGGGTATTGGACCAAAGAACGGCTGGCCCTGTTTGTAGGCGCATTAAACGCCGTCTTTCTGCTGATTGCGCTTCTGACCCATCCAAGCTTCGCAGCCATTGGCCACGCCTTTGCCGCATGGTCGATCCCGTCAGCCATGCGCGGCCACATCGTCTGGTTTGTGATTGCCACAGTGGGCAACGCCATCGCTCCCTGGATGATCTTCTTTCAGGGCAGCGCGGTGATCGACAAGGGAATCACGGCAAAGCAACTGAGAATTGGACGCATCGACACTCTGCTTGGCAGCGCTTTGCAAGTCATCATCGCGACAGCGATTATTTTGTGCGGCGCCGCACTGTACGGGCATGTGACAGGTGCGGGCGCGCTCAGCCCCTCCGCAATTATTTCCGCGCTGGCTCGCGCAGCCGGTCATCTCGCGGCCGTGTTATTCGCGTTTGGGCTGTTTAATGCGGGATTTCTCGCCGCCATTACGATCTCCCTGTCATCGTCGTGGACGATCGCAGACGCCTTTGGCTGGTCGCGCAGCCTCAATGACAAGATATCGGGCGCGCCCAAATTTTATGCCGTTTACATGGGCAGTCTTGTCGTTGCGGCCGCCGCGATCCTGATTCCCCATCTGCCGCTCAATTTTGTCGCCGTACTGTCACAGGCTTTGGGAGCCATGGTGATGATTCCGATACTGCTGTTTCTGGTGGTGCTCACCAGTCGCAAAAGCATCATGGGTGCCTACGCCAACACCCTTCTGGCGCGCATCTGGGGCGGCTCCATCGTGGCTCTGCTTGCGGGGCTGACTGTGCTCCTGATCGTACAAACCATTTTTTGAGCCGCCGGTTGCCTACACGGCGCTGGCGCCTCCATCAATGGGCAAAATCTGTCCTGTCATATAGGCCGAAGCCTCAGACGCCAAATAGACGGCGAGACCCTTCAGATCATGCTCCCCGCCAAACCGGCGCATCGGGGTTCCGACCAGGATCTTTTCGCCGCCGTGGGCGAGCACGCCCTGACTCATCCGGGATGGAAAAAATCCGGGTGCGATCGCATTGACCGTTACCCCGTGCGGCGCCCATTTCACAGCCAAATCACGGGTCAGCGCGATGACGGCGCCCTTGCTCGCATGATACCCCACCGCGTTCATGATATCGGGGTCGATCCCGAACAGTCCTGCAATCGACGCTACATTGATCACGCGACCCCAACCGCGATCCACCATGCCTCTGCCCAGCGCCTGGGCCATCAGAAAGGAGCCTGTGGCGTTCACTGCCAGCACCCGGTTCCATTTTTCGAGCGGCATGGAAAAGACGTCTGCTCCCCACGAGACGCCCGCATTATTGATCAAAATATCGATCTGGCCAAACAGCGACAGCGCCTCGTCGACTGCCTGGCTGACACTCGCGGGGTCGGCCACGTCCAGCGCCAGCGCGTGCGCCGACCGACCTGTCGCGGATACGATGTTTTGCGCCACTTCTGCGCACGCCTCCAGGTGTCGCGAACAGACGATCACATCTGCTCCCGCCTCCGCGAGCGCGAAGGCCATCTGTTCGCCAAGCCCCCTGCCGCCGCCGGTAATGAGCGCTTTCTTGCCAGTCAGATCCAGCAGTTCCTGTACACGCATGCAAACGCCCCCTAATCCCCGGCGCCCGCAGGATCTCTGTTCCCCGCTTCCGGCACGGGAAACCGCTCTCCATTCAACACGAGCACCGCGTGCAGATCGGCTGACAGAGAATGCGACGCCGAACAGTATTTGTCCTGTGACAGTGTGACCGCCCGCATGACTCGTTCCAGCGGAGCACCAGGCGCGTCGACTTCGTAAGTCAGGGTGATCGCGGTGAACTTCTGTGGAAGATCGGCGGCCCGTTCGGCGTCCAGATGGATGTCAACCCGCTGATACGGGATGCGCATTCTTTCCAGAATCATCGTGACGTCGATCCCCGTGCAGCCGCCGAGACCAACCAGGAGCAATTCCATAGGCCGCGCGCCGCTGTTCTCTCCGCCTGCTTCCTGTTTGGCGTCCATGGTCAGGGCATGGCCTGACTCGCCCGCGCCCACAAAGCGGCGTTTCCCTTGCCAACTCACTGTTGCATGCATGTGTCGCGTCCTCCTCTGATTTCTAAAATATATCCATACTCAAATAGCGTTCCCCCGTATCCGGACAGAGCGCCACAACACGTCCTCCAGTTCCTGTTTCCCGCGCCGCCTGCAGCGCCGCCCATACCACCGCGCCTCCGGAAATACCTGTCAACACCGCCTCATCCCGAGCCAGCCGTCTCGTCATGTCGACGGCGTCCTCGTCGGATACCTGCAAGATCCTGTCGTAGACACTCGTGTTAAGGATCTTCGGAATGAACCCTGGGCTCGTTCCAACGATTTTATGCGGACCAGGCTGACCGCCTGACAACACCGGCGAACCTTTGGGCTCCACAACATATACTTGCACGGATGGCAATGCGCGTTTGAGCTCCTCCCCGCATCCGGTCACCGTACCGCCCGTACCTGCGGATGACACGAACACATCAAGCCGACGCCCGGTCTGCTCCAGAATCTCCAGCGCCGTGCCCTTGCGATGCGCATCCGGGTTGTCAGGATTGTCAAACTGGCCCACGACCATCGCTTCAGCGCCCATTTCGAGTTGCAGTTCTTGCGCTTTTTGCACGGCGCCAGCCATACGCAGGGCGCCAGGAGTCAGCACCACCTGCGCTCCGTACGCCCGCAGGATGGCAATGCGCTCCCAAGTCATCGTGTCAGGCATGACAAGAATCGCCCTGTATCCCCTGGCCGCCGCCACCATCGCAATGCCGATCCCCGTGTTGCCGCTGGTCGGTTCAATCAGCGTCATCCCCTTGCGCAGGCGCCCTGCCCGTTCCGCCGCCTCAATCATGTTGACAGCCGGCCTGTCCTTCACACTGCCGCCAGGATTGAAGCGTTCGAGTTTGACGAACACGTCCGCAGCGCCTTCTGGCGCCACTCGCCGCAGTTTCAGCAGGGGCGTCCTGCCAATCAGTTTTGTGACATCATTCACAACCGCCATCCGTTCATCAACATCCCTTCGCAAACGGCGCTGTACAGATCCTCATTACCTGTTGACCATCTCGGCCTTCAGTACGTTCTGCATGTGATTCACGGCAAAGTCGTGCGCCTCTTGGGTAAGGTCCGCCATGGCCGCGGGATCGGAAGTAACCGGGAAGCCTCTGCAGTACGCTCCGAGAGCTGTCGCATAGCAACAGATGGAGGTGCATACACCGACGACAGTGACCGCAGTCACCTGATCGGCGGTCAGCCAATCGGCCAGCGGCGTGTCAAAAAAAGCGTCGTACTTCGTTTTTGGCAGATAGCGCACACGGTCGCTCTGATGGCGATCATAAAAGTCTGCCAGTTGTCCGTACAGCATGGCGCCCTTTGTGCCAATCACGCAATGGGGAGGCCACAAAACAAATTCCGGATCGTTCACTGTGTGCGCATCACAGGCAAAGACAATCAGTTCTCCGGTGTGTACGAACTCCTCAAGCAGATCAAGCACCGGCGCAACCGTCTGCTGGCCAGGAAGTCCACAGGTGAGCGCTCCGTCATCCGCAAGAAAATCATAGGTCATGTCTACTACGATCAAAGCCCGCGCCACAACGCGATCACCCCATTCTATGACGTGCCTCGAAATGAGTCTGCCAGAACTCAGACGCCTCCGCGAACGTACAGAACCTGTCCGGTGATAAACGAAGATTCGTCGGCGGCAAAAAACAGCACCGTATGCGCGACATCCACAGGCAATCCCACACGCTGCACAGCAGTCTCCTTTGCAGAATACTCCTTTAACTGCTCGAAATCGATCCCCATGCGCGCCGCCGTGGCCCGTGTCATATCACTCTCGATGAATCCCGGCGCAACCGCGTTGCAAGTGACGCCATAGCGCCCGAGTTCGATGGCGAGCGTCTTTGTCATGCCCTGAATTCCCGCTTTTGCCGCGGCATAATTGACCTGACCGCGATTGCCCAGCGCCGAAGTCGAAGAAAAGTTCACGATGCGTCCGTATTTTTGCGGCACCATGTATTTTTGCGCAGCCTGCGAGCAGAGAAACGTTCCTTTCAGATGGACGCCGACGACAGCGTCAAAATCATCGTCTGTCATCTTGTGCACCAGGTTGTCGCGAATGATGCCCGCATTGTTGACGAGAATGTCCACTCTGCCAAAGTGGTGGACGCACGCCTCAAACAGCGCTTCGACCTGATCCCTCTTTGAGACGTCCGCAGTCCTTGCGATCGCTTCGCCCCCAGCTCGCACGATCTCTTGCGCCACACCGTCTGCCTGTTCTTCGCTGATGTCGGTCACAACGACTTTGGCTCCGTGACGGGCCAACTGGCGCGCCGTTTCCGCTCCGATGCCGCGCCCGGAACCCGTTACGATGGCTACGCGATTGCTTACAGTCATGAGTCGTTCCTCCTTAGATCACATCACAGGTAGCGTAACATCGCCGTTCCTTTGACAACGGTCTCCTGGCGCTGCGTTTCCGCGCTGACCTGCAAAGTGGCCAATAATCCAGAATCGTCTTCCCTCATCTCGGTGACAACGCCCCGGCAAACGATCGTATCGCCAGGCCGCACCATGGCCCGAAAGCGCACGCGAAAATCCACGAGATCGGCGTCCATGCCTGCAAAATCGGTGAGCATCTGGCCGACATACGCCATCGTCAGCATACCATGGGCAATCACACCGCCCAGTCCTGCCGCGATCGCAAACGACTCCACAGTGTGAATCGGATTGAAGTCTCCGGAAGCCCCCGAGTATTTGACCAGATCAATCTGCGTCACGGGCCCCTTGTGCAGCGGCGATATCTCCATACCTGCAGACAGTGGTCGAGTCATGCGCCCGCACCCTCTTTTTGAATCACATTCGCACGCGTGGTGAAGACCAGTTCGCCGTCCTTTGTCTCACCCTTTTGCGCAAAGATCAAAAAAGTCATTGCGCCGCTCCCGCCAGAGCGGGTGTATGTATCGGTCAGGCACTCACTGCACCACAGTTCTTCCCCAACGTAGACGGGCCGTTCAAAATGAAACGACTGTTCGCCATGGATCAAGCCCTCCTGAGCAATGGTCAAGCCTTCAATGATCCCAAAATCAAACGTTCTGCAAAATGTCGGAGGCGCAATCAGTCTTCCGAAGCGTGTGCCGCGCGCATACTCTTCGTCGCGATACAGGCGATTGGGATCGCCGATCGCGTCCGCGAACTTCCGCACGGCGCCCTGTTCCACGACATTGGCGACCGGTCTGGACCAGACGCCCACGATACTCTTATCCATTGCCCCGCCTCCCGTGTCCACACTCACTGTTATCATAGCACAACTGGGGGCGCTGACTGGAATGTGGTACAATTTATGGCGAACAGAAAAGGGAAGGTGAACGGATGCCATACACACTGATGGCCACAGCGCCGCTGGGCCTGGAAGCGGTCGTCGGGCGCGAACTGGAGAGCCTCGGATTCGGCGGGTTGACTGTGGAGAATGGGCGCGTACTATACCGGACAGACGCCGCCGGGATCTGCAGGAGCAACCTCTGGCTACGGACCGCCGATCGCGTCATGCTGGTTGTCGGGCAGTTTACGGCCACGACATTCGATGAACTGTTTGAGGGAACGAAGGCGTTGCCGTGGGCGGAACTGCTGCCAAAAGACGCCCGTTTTCCCGTTGAAGGGCGCTCCGTCAAATCACAGCTCAGCAGCGTGCCCGCCTGCCAGTCCATCGTCAAACGGGCCATCGTCGCAAGTCTGGAGGAAAGTTATGGACAGCGGTGGTTCGAAGAATCGGGCGCTGCCTATGCGATCGAAGTGTCGCTGCAAAAAGACACGGTGACGATTGCGCTCGATACGAGCGGCCAGGGACTGCACAAACGGGGGTACCGCACTCTGACCGGTCCTGCGCCCCTCAAAGAAACGCTCGCCGCCGCGCTCATTTTACTCAGTAGATGGGCTCCGCACCGCCCCTTTGCCGATCCGCTGTGCGGAACCGGCACGATCGCAATCGAGGCGGCGCTGATCGGCGCCAATATCGCTCCAGGACATGCGCGAACCTTCGCCTGTGAATCATTCGCCTGGATGCCCGCAGACGCCATGGCCGCCGCAAAACAGGAAGCCGTCGAACTGCGGCGTCCGCTCACCGATATTCACGTATATGCGTCTGACATCGATACGGAAGCCACGCGCCTGACCGCAAGACACGCAGAGCTCGCCGGCGTCGCAGAAGCCGTCCGCATCACCAGAGCCTCACTCGCCCAGTTTTCGGCGCCAGGTGAATACGGCTGCATCGTAACGAATCCGCCGTATGGAGAGCGCATGGGCGATGAAAAAGAAGTACGCTCCCTATACAAAGACCTCGGCCGGGTGGCAGGAAATAACCCGACATGGTCTGTGTTTACCATCACCTCGCACCCTGCCTTCGAGCGGCTGTTCGGCCGCCGCGCGGACAAGAATCGCAAACTGTACAACGGGCGGATCGAGTGTCACTTCTATCAGTATCTGGGTCCGCTGCCGCCGCGCAGACAGGCGGAGGGGTAAGCGGCGCGCGTCATGCGCGAAACCGCGTCATGAACTGAACAGCATCGCTCCGCCTTCGGCGGCCAGTTGGACGGTGACATGGCCGTTCGCGACAACATAGACGCGATTCCCGTGCAGTGCGTCGTACAGCTTGACCCCATTCGGCAATAAGCCATTCACCGGGATGGCCAACGTCTCTGCCTTTCCATTGTCCACTGCGATCAATGCCGTTGCGTTCGCCGCCTGGCGTCCAAATACGTCCATCCCGCCGCGAATGGTTCTTGCGAAGGCGTACGAGGCACCTTGCGCGTAGAGTTGTGTGAAATTGCCCGATTGCAAAACAGGATGTGTCCGGCGAATATTGCCCAACAGCCGATAGTGCTGGACCAGCGATGCGTTGACTTGCCCCCACGGATAGGTTCCCCGCGACAACGGATCTTTGTACCCGATCATGCCCGCCTCGTCTCCATAATAAATCGCAGGAACACCGACGAATCCATACTGAAAATCTGTGACGAGTTCGAGTTTGCGGACGCCGAGCGACTGCTGACTCTTCGTCGGCTGCCAGGTCACCTGCTGAAAGGGCGTCAGCAGCACAGCATCCGGGGCGCCTTCCAAAATGGTCAGGATGCGTTCGGTGTCCTGTGAGCCCAGCAGATTCATCTCCGCATACATGGACGGTTGCGGATACTGCGACAGCATCTGTTGCAGTATCAACCCGAATGTCGTTGCGTTCACCTGGTTGTTGGTCACGCTGCCGTCCGCGTAGTTGCCCCGGAAAAAGGAGATCACGGCATTGCGAAACGGATAGTTCATGGTCGAGTCCCACGTGCTGCCTGTCAACCAGTCTGTGCCGTTGTCATTGGTCGGATTGTTCCAGTCCTCTCCGATGATCGCCGCGTTCGGATCCACCTGTTTGACCGCTTTGCGAAACGCCGTCCACCACTGAACGGAAAAATTGCTGTTGTTCGCGGAGTCAAGCCGCCAGCCAGAAGCCCCCATCGCAAGCCAGTAGCGCGCCACAGCATTTTTGGCAGGACTCATCGGACTCTGCGGGTCCCAGTTGCCGTAGACGAACTGCTGCCAGCCGCGATCTGCCGTATTGGTCAGCGGCAGCGTGTCCACGCCCGACCATCCGTAGTAAGGTGGATTGGAACCGGGATTCCACTGGTACCAGTTGTAGTACGGCGATTTCACTTTCGGATTCTGAACCTGTTGCCACGCGCCAACGCTGTGATAGTTCCCGAATTTGTTGAAATACAGACTGTCGCTGCCTGTATCCTCAAACACGCCGTCAAGAATGATATGCATATGGCGGGCCTGCGCGGCTTTGACCAGGCTGATCCATGTTTTTAACGTACCAAAGCCGGGATCGATCTGCATGAAATTGCCCGTGTCGTACTTGTGGTTGCTGTCCGCCTGGAAAATGGGCGTCAAATACAGTGTATTTACACCGAGCGACTGCAGGTACGCCAGCTTGTCATCGACGCCCCGCAAATCACCGCCAAAGAAATCGGTGCTCCAGTTGCCGTCGCCGCGCAGTTTCACTTGCTCCGCATAGAGTTTGCTGTGCGGATTGGGAACGATGGCGGGATCATAGGGAAGGCTGTACCAATTCTTGTGAAACTGGATAGGCGCCAGTGTTTCCTTGCCCGCCGCGTTGGTTCCGATCGCCAGTTGCGTCTGCGGCTTTTCGTCATTGGCTTTGTTGCCGTTAAAAAATCGATCCGGAAATATTTCATAGATTATGCCCTGCCGCAACCAAGAAGGGGTTGTAAAGGAGTGGTCGTAGACCGTAATGTGGTATCCCGAAATTTCATAGGCAGCCGTTTCGACGCCGCCCACGCCTCCGTACCCTGCACCGTTATTGCCATAATATACATGCGCACCCCGCTTGCGGATCAGAAAATGATAGCTGACAATGCCCGCTGCACGCATGTCCGCCCCTGGAATGACGCCTTCCCACAAAGTTTGCGATTTGGCCGCAGCAGCGCCAAGCGCGCCTGTTACAAAAGATTCTGGTAATTTTCGCATAGGAATGGTTACAACAGCGTTCTGGTTGCCGTTAAAACGTTCCAGTATAATCGCGGCCGAGGTGGCTGAAAGCGGAGTGCGGAGTCGCAGAGTAACAGGCGCCAGCGTGCGATCCGCTCCAAACGGCGATCGGTAAAGCGTCGAAAACGAATCGTGATAGATCCCTGCATACCAGGGCTGCTTGCCAGTTTGATGGGTTTGTGAAGCGCTGTTCGCCCGCTGGACCGTAACAACGCCAACCCCTCTTGGCGCCTGCGCAGCGAATGCCCATCCCGCTAAACCAACCGCCAGCGCCAGCACTGCCCAGCCGCTTTTTCTCATGTGCCCGCCTCATCCTCTACCTGTTCGTTCTTTAAACATATGTCAAACATATGTCCGCGCGCATCGCCCGAACGCCCACTCGCAATACAAGGGCGCAATGCGAAAATGCACAGGCGCAGCTTTTGTGCAAACGATTTCACAAACTGCGAAAAAAAACCGCTGTCAGAACTCAGTCCTAGTTTGCCTCATTGACAACCATTTAGCAAGAGCGAATTTCTCCTGCTGCATTTGTTTCGTTTTCGCTTCGCAAAACTTCAGGCATGGAACTGACTCTATTGTTTAATATAGGTTTAACGACAGTTTTTGAGGAGAGAAAACCATGCAATTGATTCGATCCCTATGGAATGGCCTGTTGGGCGCGTGGATTCACATTGGCATGGGTGTCTTGCCGCGCACCATTCATCCTATGGTCGTACACTTTCCAATCGCACTGCTGTATCTGGCTGTGTTCATTCAACTGATCGGCTACGTCGCCGGAACCATACAGACGCCGTTCATTCAGCGCGCCGGATTCTGGGTGCTGACCATGTCGCTCTTTGCCCTCGTGGGAGCAGCCGCAGCAGGGGTGATCTCCGAGCAGTATGTCCAGTGGAATACCCATACCGCGTCGATGTTGTCAGCTCATCAACGCGACGCCGCATTGACTATGGGCTTTGCCATCGCCGCCTGGTTTGTGCGCATATTCACCAAATATCCATCATTTTGGACTGGGTATCGGACCGAACGTTCTTTTCTATTCGCCAATCGAGGAAGATCAACCATCTGGTCGGATCTGCTTCTTGTCGGAGCTGTCGTTCTCGTATCTGTCACCGGTTCTCTGGGGGGAACCATGGTCTATCGGTATGGCGTGGGCACACCGCCCACACTGGTTGCCGCCAGGCATTCGCATTCTGCGGCTGCGCCGTTCAGTTCGCACGGCGCCGTGGTGATCGATCGCTGGCTGTCCTATTCACCAACTGTCAAAGTCGTCGACTTGCTGCTGCACGCCGGCGTGAACAACAATTATAATTTTAACGGGTACCAGAATGGCGCGATGACTGTCACCGTACCCGTCGGCTGGAAGGTCGACGTATCGTTTTATAACGACTCCTCCATCTACGCGCACAGCGCCATGATCGTACCCCTGAACGCCATGCAGTCTCCAACGACATTCACACCGGTGTTTCCCGGCGCGTCAACCCCGCATCCCATTCAGGGGATTGCTCCCGGCGGATCGAGCCACTTTTCGTTTACGGCTGGGCAAGCAGGCAATTACGCCATCGTATGTGATGTGCCCGGACACGCAGCGCTTGGGATGTGGGACCACATGAACATTGCGGCGACCGCGGTCAAACCTGGCATTTCCCTGTAGCGATTGTGAAGCGACTGTTCCCGGCAGCCGCTTCACAATCGCTGCGGCGAACTGAGAATAGGCTCGTCGTCTGTGCGAGTGTCCATGGCGAGTCAATCGCCCTTAGCATCTATTGGACTGTAGCCGCATGCAGCGGCTCCCAACCTGACTTGCAGGAGGTTATCGCGATGCATGTTTTTGGACAATACACGCAGTGGGCCGTTGTGTTTCTCATTATCTTCGTGCTGTTCTTCCTGTTTGTGCCCGATCACGCCTAGCGGCAGAAGACAGACGCGTCGGTTCATGACCGAATCCGCAGATGACCGCGGGTTCGGTCTGTTCTCCGTTCAATCAAATACGGCCATTTCGATACGGAGCCAGCACTGCGTAAATGGTCTTGTGGATCGGCGCCGCAACCGCTTCTTCCTCCGCCATTGCGATGAGATCGCCTTGCAGGCTGTCCAGTTCGAGCGGGCGGCCCTTTTCCAGATCGCGATGCATGGATGAGGTCATGAGCGGATTTAACCCGGCCACACGCTCCATCATCGCCGTGTGAAACGTCTCTTGAAGGTCGATTCCCTTCGCCCGCGCCACGGCGATCAACTCGCCAAACATGTGAGCGAGCGTCATACGTGTGCTGTGCTCACGCCAGACTGTTCCGATTGTTGATCGCGTTGCTGCGGTCATACCGCTAAAGGCGCTCAAAAATACGTATTTCTTCCACATCTCGCGCAGGATATGCACGCGCCTGACAGCCGGTATGTGCGCCCGCAAAAAGGATTCCTGAAGGCGGTCCAGCACCGCCTCAAGCGTTTGATCCACAGTATCGCCATCGCCCAGAGCGCCAAAGACAATGTCCCTGATGTCACTGGTTTGCACGATCGCCCCCGTTTCATCGAGTGTCGTCTCGATATGGCAGGAACCTCCCAATACGCGGGTCGCTCCGAAATCGCGTTCCAGGCGTTCCATATGCCGCACGCCGTTCAACAGCGGCAACAACACGGCGCCCCCTTGCGCAAGTATCCGGAGATCGTTCCAGACCCCGTCCAAGTGATACTGCTTGACAGCAATCAGAACAACTTCGCAACCGAGGAGTTCCGCACCGCTGCGCGCCAGTTGCGGTTTTTCCAGAAACAGGTCGCCATGCACGCTTTTCACTGTCAGACCGCGCTGCAGCGCCTGATACCTGTCCTCTCGCACCAGAAATGTGACGTCCTCCCCAGCCTGCGCAAGCAGTGCGCCAAAGTAACCTCCGACTGCGCCTGCACCAATCACTCCGATTTTCATCGCTGCCGCTCCCCCTTTATTCCACGCTAAAATAACGCCCCTCTGGATGGGCGAAAACCATGGCCGAGACAGACGCCTCCGGATCCATCATGAAACCGTCCGTAAGTTCCACACCGATATCCTGCGGCGCAAGCAGTCGAAACAACTGCTCCTGATCCTCCAGCGACGGACATGCAGGATAGCCAAATGACACCCGAATTCCCTGGTATTTCGCGATGTGCCGTTCCCGCATTGTCATGTCCGAGGGGTCCGGAAAACCCCAACTGTCACGCAACATGTGATGCAGACGTTCGGCGAACGATTCCGCGAGTTCGAGCGCAAGCGCCTGCAGGGCATGGGAACGCAGGTAGTCGCCCTGCATTTTCCAGCGTTCCGCCTGTTCCCTTACGCCCGCACCCGTCGTTACGACGAAAAACGCCACATAATCCGTCACACCACTGTCGACTGGACGCAAAAAGTCGGCGAGGCAGAGGTGGGTGTCTCTCTCCTGGCGGGGAAACGTAAACGTTTCGCGAATCCGCAGACGACTCTCCGATTCATAGATCAGAACCCGATTGCCGTCGCTGTTCGCCGGGAAAAACCGATACACTGCCTGGGCGGTGATGCGATCATGCAACCGGGCGTCGCGCAGCAGTTCATCGATGTGGCGCTTTAACTCAGTTGCCTTGACATCGCCCGCTGCAAGCAGTTTTTCAACATTGCCGCGCAGGCCAAGATGTTTCCCGAGCAACATCTGCCAGTTGATGTACGGTTCCAGAAACGAAAGCGGATACTGTCTGAGCACGTGCCGCATCAGATCAGGCGGCGTAAAGACAGGCGCGTCCCGCGCGATGTCAGATCGCGTGATCGGCGCAGAGTTTGTCTTTGGCTCGGGTTTTGCCACGGAAGGCATGACATCCGATTGCAGATGAAGGCGCAACTGTTCAATCAGTTCGGCGCGTTCCTCCGGTCGCGCAAGACGGTTGGCCAAATCCAGTCCTTCCATCGCATCCTTGGCGTATAGAACCATGCCTCCATACTCCGGGGCAATGCGCGTATCGGTAAATTTTTTGGTGAGCGCAGCCCCGCCCACCATCAGCGGCACCACGATGCCGGCGTTTTTCAGATCCTGGGCCGTGATCACCATCTGCTGCGCCGACTTGACCAGCAGGCCGGACAGGCCGATCGCGTCGGGCAGTTCTCTGAAATACGCCTCAATCAGTTGTTCAGGCGGCACCTTGATTCCCAGGTTGATGATACGATAGCCATTGTTTGCCAAGATAATCTCCACAAGATTCTTGCCTATATCGTGCACATCGCCTTTGACCGTTGCAAGAATGATCTTGCCTTTGACCGCGCTCTCCTTGCGCTCCATAAATGGTTCCAGGAAAGCCACGGCCGCCTTCATCACTTCGGCGCTCTGCAAAACTTCCGCCACGATCAGTTCATTGGCGTTAAAGAGTCGCCCCACCTGCTCCATGCCAGCCATCAGGGGGCCATTGATGATTTCCAGAGGGGCGAATGTCTGAAGTGCCAATTGCAGGTCAGGGATCAGCCCTTCTTTCGACCCTTCGACAATATAGCGGGGCAACCGGTCTTCCAGAGAGAGTGATTCCATGACGATTTTTTGCTCCGGTTTTTTCTCCCGATAAAACGCCGCGAATTCTGCCACAGTCTGGTCGCTGGTCGAAAACAGCAAGTCTTCCGCCAATTTGCGCTCAGCTTCAGAAAGCGAAGCGTACCGCTCCAGTTTCTCGGTGTTCACGATTGCATAATCAAGTCCGGCGCGAGTACAGTGATATAAAAAGACGGCGTTCAGCGCTTCGCGACCCGCTGCAGGCAGTCCGAACGACACGTTGCTGACGCCAAGAATCGTGTGACACTTGGGCAGCGCTTCCTTGATCAGCCTGATTCCCTCGATGGTTTCAGCAGCGGCGCCCACATAGTTCACATCGCCCGTACCCACCGGAAACACCAGTGGATCGAAAATCAGGTCTTCCGGCAATAGTCCGAACTGGTGCACCAGGAGATCGTAGCTGCGTCTGGCAATGGCCAGTTTGCGTTCGCGTGTAACCGCCATGCCTTCTTCGTCAATCGTGCCCACCACAAGAGCGGCGCCGTATTTGTGGACAAGCGGAACCACTTCGCGAATGCGCTTCTCACCGTCCTCCAGATTGACAGAATTGATGATCGCCTTGCCCTGACTGTAGCGCAGACCGACTTCCAGAACGGCTGAGTCGGTCGAATCGAGCATCAGAGGCGCCTTGACCAGCTTGCTCGCAATCGCCAGAAAGCGCTCCATATCTGCTACTTCGTCACGATCGGGATCGGCGACACAGACATCGACGACCTGCGCGCCGCCTTTGACCTGTTTGCGGGCAACCTCAGCCGCTTCTTCAAACTGGCCATTCTCTATGAGTTTCTTGAACTTGCGAGACCCAATGACATTGGTGCGCTCGCCCACAAGCAGGGGCCTGTTTTCCGGTTCGACGAAGACAGGGTCGATCCCCGATACGGCGCAAAGCGGTGTCTCTGAAGCGATTCTTGGCGGATATGAGCGCAGCGCGGCGGCCAATTCGCGAATATGCTCCGGCGTCGTTCCGCAGCATCCGCCCGCGATATTGATCCAGCCCTGTTCGGCAAACGCCGTCATCTTCAAGGCGAGACTGGTCGGCGATTCGTGGTAGTGACCATCTTCATCAGGAAGGCCTGCATTTGGATAACAGCTGACAGCCGCGTGCGACAGACCCGCCAGTGTCCGCACATGGTCGCGCATGAACTCCGGTCCCGTCGCACAGTTCAAGCCGACTGACAGCGGCTTGAGATGGGCGACAGAAATATAGAACGCCTCGATATTTTGCCCGGCGAGCGTCGTTCCCATCGGTTCGATCGTACCTGAGATCATGATCGGAACTCTTCGTCCCACTTCTGCAAAGGCGCGTTCAATACCGATTCCGCCAGCCTTTACATTTAACGTGTCCTGTGCGGTTTCGAGCAAAAGCGCGTCGACTCCGCCCCGCAGCAGGCCGCACGCCTGCTCGTAGTACGTTTCGACCACTTGCAAAAAGGTGACACCGCCCGTGACAGACAGCGTCTTGGTTGTCGGACCCATGGACCCGGCGACATAACGCGGCCAGTCCGGCGTAGAAAACCGCAGAGCGGCTTCCTTGGCGAGCCGGGCGGCGGCAATGTTCATTTCCTCCGCAAGATGCGCCAGCCCATATTCCGCCAGTACAATCCCTGTCGCCCCAAACGTGTTGGTTTCGATGATGTCAGACCCCGCCTCCAGATAGGCGGCGTGGATGTCGGCGATCGCGTCTGGCCGGGTCATCGTCAAATACTCGTTGCACCCCTCGTACTCCTCTCCGCCAAAGTCCTCTGCGGTCAGATCCAGACGTTGGATCATTGTTCCCATTGCGCCGTCCAGGATCATGATTTTCTCTCTCAATCGCAGAGCAAGCTCTGTCCGTTCGGACACCGTTTCGAGTATTCTCTCTTCTGCTGCGTTCACGCTCATCGTCTCCCTATGCTTGTGCGCCCGCCATCTGAACAAGCTGGCGGACACTGGAAAAGTAAAGATACACCGCCGACACTTGTCTGCCGTATGCACGCTCAATCGCTTCCCTGTAAAGACCAACCTGCAATTCGTATTGCCTGGCAGACTCCATACAATCACCATACACACGATCCGTTTTATAGTCGAGAAGTATGACGCCCTCTTCATTGACGATCAAACAGTCCGCCGTGCCCTGCACCAGCACGCGATCGCCGTCAGCGTCTGCAAAACGGTCAGAGCGTCCAGCGTTAAGCTTGGACAGCGGCATCGCCATCGTAAATGAGACCTCTCTGCGCACCCGATCTGGAGCACTAAGCATGCGTTGTCCCAGAGGCGACTGAAAGAAGGCGGCGATTTCCCCTGCGCTGACGGCGCCGACGTGTTGCTGCGGCAGAAAACCGCGAGTCGCCAAGGTAGACAACTCAGCGCTCACCACAGATTCTTGCGCCAGATTCCGCGCAAGAGACACATGCTGCATCGCGACATGAAAGAGCGTGCCTCGTTCGGCGCCTGTCAGCGCACGATCACGCTGGACAAACTGCGGACGTTCCAGACGGACGCGCGCAAGCGGCAGAATGCTGGCCCCCGCGTCCAGGCTCTCATCCTCAAGAGTAGCGTCTTGCCAATTGTTTTTCCATTCTGTCACGCTCATCTTCGCGGGCGCGTCGAGCGTTTTTCCAGAGCCCAGCCAGACGCGGTCCGCCACCATGTCCGCGAGCGTCTGGCGTTCTCTTTGATCAACCGTATACAGACTGCCAATGGCGCCTTCCTGCAACTCGCTGACCGCACGCCAGTCAACCGGGTCCCTGGACGCGGCCGCCGCTGCTGGCGCCTGCCTGTCAAACGCTCTCCCCCACAGGGTCACCGTGAAAAGCGGAGAACCGTCTGCAGCAAACCGGTACACCGCAGGTCCGATCCAGTCCAGATAGCGCTTCGCACGCAGCAGCACGGAAGTCTCCAGACAGCGCTGGCCTGCCTGTTGATCCGCCTGATCGGTCCATCCCGTCCAGGCCGCAGCCAGTTTGCGCATGCTGCCCACAAGAATCAGTTTTTCCCTTGCCCGTGTGCACGCCACATAGAGAATTCGCGCCTCCTCAGAGAGTCGTTCCTTCTGTTCCACCGCATCGATCGCCATCACAGCGATGGTGGTCCAACGCTCCATGCGCTGAAGATCAACCATATCCGCACCCAGGCCGAGCGTGCGGTGAAAGCGGACTGGCAATTCTGCGTCGCGCAACCGGAACTGTTTGCCGAGGTCGGCGACGCACACAACAGGGAACTCCAGCCCTTTGCTCTTGTGAATGGTCATCAAACGCACAACATCTTCATTTTCTCCCAGCGCCCGCGCAGAACCAGCGTCGCCTTCGCGCACCTGGTGATCCCTCAGAAAGGCGACGAAGCCGCTGAATCTGCCTTCGTACAATTCATCATACGCCGCCGCCTGCCGTTTGAGCGCTCTCAGGTTGGCCAAACGAACGGCTCCGTCAGGTAGCGCCGTGACGAAATCAGACAGCCCGCTGTCCGTGAGCAGATGCGTAACACTCTCTGTAACGGAATGTGTCCGCGCAAAAGTTCGCCAACCCTGCAGCCGCTCATTAAAGTCGCGCGCACGATCGGCCAGCGCGGCGGCGCCGTCGCAAAGGCCTGTACGGTCCTGCGCCGCACAGCGTCTGACAGCCTGCGCCATACTGTCTTTCGCATACCCTCTCAGCATAGCCAGTTCACTGGTCTGAAATCCACAAATCGGCGAGCGCAAAACACTGGCCAGGGCAATATCCTGCAATGGATTGTCCACGGTGTCAAGCAATGCCAGCGCCAGGCGCATCTCCAAACCAGTATAGTAGCCGCTGTCCGACTCACCGTGAACCGGAATGCCCAGTTGCCTGAATACGCGCAACATGGGTTCTACACGACCCGCTTTAGAGCGCAACAGCACAACCATATCACGCCATCTGATCGGCTGGTGCTCACGAGTGTCCGGTTGCCAGACCAAAACCCGGCTCCTGTGCAGATCCAGCAGTCGCCGGCCAATCACTCGCGCCTCCAGTTCAATGGCTGACAGGCCCTCCGACGCGTCCCGATCGGAAAGAAACGCCTCTTCCTCCGGATTTTCCTCCCCTTCCTCACGGCGAGAATCAGCCTCATCCGCGGCTGGATCTGACGCGTCGTCGGCTGTCCTGTCAATCAGATGCAGTTCCACCGGACCCGCCAGCGACAGTTCACCCGCAAGCGGAGGATAGGCCGCCTGCGCGCGCATGCGGGCGCTCTCATCATAAGTGATCCCGCCCAACACAGGCGCAAATAACTGGCCAAACAGAAAATTCACCGCGTCGACGATGCCCTCCCGGCTCCGATAATTGTCCTGGAGGTCAATGCGCCGGGCGCCCTGGCCGCTGGCATAGAGGTCGTATTTACGCAAAAACAGGTTCGGTTCTGCCATCCGGAAGCGATAGATGCTCTGCTTCACATCGCCGACCTGGAACTCGTTCGCATGGTCGGCATGCGCAACCAGACTCAGAATCGCGTCCTGAATGGGGCTCATGTCCTGATATTCATCGATCAGAATGGCCTCGAAACGCTGTGCGAATTGCACCGCCAACGGCCCTTGACCACCCTGTTCGTCGGCCAGGACACGGTATGACAGGTGTTCCAGATCCGCGAAATCCACACAGCCGCGCAACCGTTTGGCCTCCTGATACGCATGCGCAAATCCGGTCACCAGCTGTGCCAGCGCACGTAACGCGGCGGCTCCCGCAGACAGATCGGCCAGTAGCTCCGCTTCGCTTCTTGCGGCCAGCCGATCCGCGATGTCGATCACCGCCTGTTTGGCCTTGGCGCGCAGTTCCTTCACGCGCTCCTTGCCCCAATCCGCGGCGTCAGGCGCCTGCGCGAGACGCGAGAAGGGGACGGAAGCGGATCGCCTAAGTCCTTCATAATCGCGCTGCAATACGCACTGCACAGCGGCATCGATCTGAACGGCGTCACGTTGCAGAGTCTTTTCATACGCAGCCAGCGCGGCGTCTCGTTCACAGACGATCATGGCTTCCCTCGTTACATCCGCTGCGTAGCGCAACGCGTGTTCGAAAGAGGCAAAGAGTTCCGCCGCGAAACTGACGGTTGAAAGCGTTCGCGTTGCATCCAGTTCCGAGCGCTGCACAGCGGCGTTCAGCCAGTCTTCGGGATGCGGCTGGCTGCGCGTGAAGTCATACAGTTCCAGAATCAGCCGCCCCAGCCGCGCATCGCCGAACGAGCCGCTGTAGCGGTCCGAAAGCGCCAAAAACGCTTCCTCCCCCGACTGTAGGCTGTCGTCAAGGAGCTGTTCCAGAACACTGAAACGCAGCATGCCCGCTTCCTCTTCGTCAGCGATCCGAAAGCCCGGATCGACGGGCAGCTCAAGAGCGGCGGAACGAATCACCTGCAGGCAAAAACTGTGCAGCGTAGAAATCGCCGCGCGGTCCAGCAGATGAATCTGTCTCGCCAGATAAGCGTCAGACGGGCGTTCTGCAAGGGCCTCCCGCAGGGCGCCCGCGATTCGCGCGCGCATCTCGCCAGCCGCCGCTTCCGTAAACGTTACGATCAGGATGCGGTCGATATCGATCGCATCCTCCAGCACAAGGCGTTTGACACGCTCCACCAGCACCGACGTCTTCCCGGAACCTGCTCCCGCCGACACCAGCACAGCCTCGCCGCGCGTCGCGATCGCCTGTTCCTGCGCTTGCGACCAAACACGTTCAGCCACTTTCGTTCACCCCGTCTCCCGGCGCGTCGCGCAGCATCCCCAACCGCTCCCACACGGCCGCAGGCGGCAACTTCGGCAGATTTCTGTAGCCTCCGCTTACACCCGGCTCAAACTGACAGAGCGCTTGCAAAGCGCAGGTGTCACACGCCCGGACATTTCCATGCCGATACGGCGCCACCGCCGTTTCCCCGCCATGGATGCGTCGCGTCAGATCCGTGACAGTGCGGGTTGTGTGGGTGACAAGGCGCTGCCAGTCCGTGTGTGTCACGGTCAGGCTGCGGCCGTCAAAATTCCCGTCTTTCTTCAGAAAACGCGGGAACAGATCCGTTCTTCCACTCTCGTTCAGATGGTCCAGCAGCGGCACTAAAGAGGGCTCGTGGAACAGCAGACCCCGCATCCTGATCCGCGTGCGGGTTGCCGTTTCCGCCTCTGCCAGAGGCGTTGGCGCCGCAACGGACCGGATCGGATCCATCACCGGAAAGTAGAACAGCCCTGCAAAAGAATGCGGAGCGCCCAGCAATTCGACGCTTCTCTGTTCGACGACCTGCGCATACAGAAAGAGTTGTAACGACAGCCCATAGTAGACGCGATCCACCTCGACGCTCCGCTCGCCGCTCTTATAATCAATAATGCGAAACCAGTGTGTTCCATCGTGTTCCGCCGCATCGATTCGGTCAATGCGGCCGCGCAGCACCGCCTTGTATGGACCCCCCGGCCAGATAAATTCAAATGACTGCTCTGTCAGGCGGGGCGAAAATTCACTGCGCTGCGCGTGTTCTGTCAATATGCCGACGGCGCGCACGAGCGTCCGGCGCACATAGTCCAGTTCCCGTTCTGTGCGCGCGCTCACCACAGACAAACGGGAGCGAAAGCGCTCCTTTACGCGTTCGTATACGTCATCCAGTAGAGCTCGCGCCGCAGGGTGATCCAGCGCTCCCCAGGATACGTTCGACTCCTGCAACTGTTCGACATAACGGTGCAGCGTTTCATGCACAAGTTCACCGCGAGTTCGCTGATCAACCGTCAGCAGAGCGCGCGGCCGCAGACGCAGGCCGTATTCGCCAAAATGGGCGAACGGACAGGCTGCAAAACGTTCAAACCGCGAGACGCTGCCGGCGATTTGCTCACCATACAGCGCCCTGGTCAGCGACTTGTCAAGCGGTGCACTGTCCGCTGCGGGCGCGAGCCCCTGCAGCAGCGGCCGCGCGACAGCGCCCGCCATAGAACCTGTGGCGAACGCGTCATATACAGCCTGCCAAAGCGGCGGCAGGTTGTTGATGCGCCTGCTCTCCCGCAGCGCAAAAGCCAGTTGGAAAGCCGCGCGGCGCGGGGTTACGCACAGGTCGAGATCAGCCTGCGCCACGCCGGTAGACCGTTCTGGCCAGGCGATCTCCACCACCTGTCGAGTGTCAAACAGCGACCGAATGTGTGACAGCAGCAAAGACGGCGTCAGAGCCCTGCCCTCTTCATCTCCGAGCGGATAACTCAGTGTCAGCTTGCGCCGCGCTCTCGTGAGCGCCATGTAGACACGATAGCGTTCAAATATTTGCCGTGTGGTCGATGCGGGCGCAATCTGCACAGAGCGGTCAGTCAACAAGTCGCGCTCACTGTCCGTGAGCAGTTCATCTTCATTGGCGCGCTGCGGGAAGAGGCCGTCGCTGCACCCGACCAGAAACGCAGTGTCCACTTCGACCGCCCGCACGCGTGAGACCTCAGTCACGATCACCTGATCGATCTTCGCGGGAATCAGCCCTATGCTCAGCCCCTTGTAGGCGTGCGCGAACAGATCCGCGATGTGCAAAAGCGCCATGCCGGACTCGTCAAAAGCGGATACCATGTCGTCGAGGATGGAAATGGTGCCCTTTAGCGCCTGTTCATGTACAGCCGCCTCATCGAGCGCGCCTGCCTGCCTGGCCTTCACAGCCCACTGTGCGACCCGCTCTGCAGCCTTCACTCGAACAAGCAGTTCCCATACCAGAGTTGCGACATGTTTGACGCTCTGGTCCGGCGCTCTGGATGCATGGTAGAAAGGACCGAGGATGTCGGCGACCAGCAGCCGCCCGCGCTCCACCCTGGACGCGGGGTCCGCGCCCTGTCCGTTACGGGGTTGCCGCGTCAACCATTCTGGGCCGCTCACGCCAAACGCGAGCGCATAATTCTCCAGTTCATCGACAGCGTGGCGCGAAAGTGGAAACAGATCCGTCTTAAGCAGCCTCAGAAGCGGGCCGGTGGCGAATCCTTCTGCACACAGACGCAGCGCGGACAGGACAAATTCGGCCAGCGGATGATACTGTAACGAGCGGCGTTCATCCATAAAATAGGGAACTTCCATTTCTTTGCAGGCGTCAGCGATCAGCGGTCCATAGACCGCGAGATCCGTTACGATGATCGCACAGTCGCGCCAGCGTAACTGCCGTGTCCTGCGACAGCGCAGGATCTCCGCAATCACGCCGTCCACTTCCGCCCGCCGCGTGGGCGCGCTCGCCACCACGAGATCGGCGTCCGGCGGACTCTGCGACTCTGAGGTAAACTGTGGGGCCCCCAGTGTGTACAGCATCTGCTCCAGATGAGCGATCCGGTGCGCATGCGCAAATCGGGATGCTCCGCCAGACAGTCCACAGGTCTGCAACTGCGGCGTGATCCCCGCCTTCGCGGCTCCCGCAACCAGTCTCCGATAGACATCCTGCGCCTGGGCAAACGGCGAGTGCAGCGCCGGGCCGTCAACCATCCACCCGGCGCTCCCCACGCTGGCCGCAGCCATTTCCCCGGCGCCCTCCACACTGTCCGCGGCCAGTTCGCCCGGCATGCCAAGCGTAACAGTGAGTGATCCGGACACCTTCAGAAGCGTCTGCAGCAGCGCGTACTCATGCGGTGTAAACCCGACAAACCCGTCGACATACAGGGTGCTTTCAAAGAGCATGGTCCATTCCTGTGCGCGAGCGCAGAATTGCGGCAACAGATCATGGGGATCGATGAATCTTCCGGCGATGCGTTCCTGATAACTGGCGAAGATCAGCGCAAGATCCGCCATCTTCAACCGCAACGGCAAAGGCGCCAGAGCGTCGTTCGCCAACTGACGCAGCTGCTTCGCAGTCGCCCCGGACGCCTGGAATTCCTCCAGCAATCTCAGCAGCCGGTCGATGTACGCAGTTGTAAGCGTTGCGCGTCCAAGCACGCGCAGATTCGGGAGCGCCTGCAAAATGGCGGCGGCCACCAGCGCATATTTACCAGCCTTCCGGACCGGTTCGAGCGGCAGTCCTCCCACGGCCTGCAAGCCTCGCCAGGCCAAGCGGCGAAAACTCATGACCTGGGCGCGCGCGATTGACTCATCCTGAACGAGTGTGGTGAGCTCTTTTTCCATATAAAAAGTCACCTGGTCGGGAACGATCAGGACAATGGGCGCACCCAGCGGGTCCGCTTTGACAGTCGCCGCAATTTCGCGAAGAATCGTATGCGTTTTTCCGCTTCCCGCTCGTCCCAGAAGGATGCGCAAGCCCCTCACCTCCTAATTCGGGCGCTCTGCCCGTACAATTGGAATGGAGTTCAGCCACGAGACATGCACTGGCAGGTCGTAGGCGTCACTCAGGACCGCGTCGTTCAGAATGTCCTGCTTGGCGCCCGCCGCCAGCAGCCGACCATTTTTCAATACGGCGACATGCGTGATCTCCGGAAGGATTTCATCCGGATAATGCGTCACATAGAGAATTTGCGGACTGCCTCTCTGCGCAATCTGGGACAACGTAACGAGGACATGTTCGCGCGATGGAAAATCCAGTCCCGTGCACGGTTCATCCAGAATCAGCAGTTGCGGGTCTGGCATCAGCGCGCGCGCCAGCAGAACCTTCCCCCGCTCTCCCTGCGAAAGCGTGCCGTAGACGTGATCCGCGATCGCAAGCGCCCCCAGTTCAGCGAGCAGCCCCAACGCGCGCGCGCGTTCCTGCGCACTGCTTTCGCAAAACAGGGCGTGGGTCGCCGCCAGACCGCTGATGACCAGATCCACCGCCTGTTCATGCGGATCAAGCCGCGTATCCATCTGCACACTGACAAAGCCGATGGCCTTGCGCAGTTCCCGCACATCGTACTGGCCAAAGGTATGACCCAGGATGGCCATGCTTCCCCGCGTTGCCCAGAGGTGACCCATGCAGAGTTGCAGCAGCGTTGTTTTGCCGGCGCCATTGGCGCCCAGCAGCGCCCAGTGCTCCCCCGCATGCGTCCGCAACTGAATGTCCTGCAACAGCCACTTTCCCTGACGCCTTATTCCAATACCGTCCATATCAATGATTGCAGGTATCTGTTCGATCTTCATCAACCACCATATCGTTGTCTCTGACATTGATCATTGTACCGAATATCATCTGTTTTTGATATCCAATCCATAAGGATGATACACTGTTAGGGAGTAAGACACCCTGAGGAGTTGAGTCATGTGTACGTGTACCTACTGGCGCCGCTTGCTCTGATGCTCGCAATCGTCGTTGGCTTCGGGCCCAAACGGATTCCCGCGCGCGCAGTGGCCTGGATGTCCGCCACTGTCCTGGCGCTCGCAGTGTTTGAATATCTGACGGGCTTCTTTCCAACGATCAACGTACTGTTTATTCTTTATATTCTCTTATTCACCGCGATGCTGCGCGTTACCCGTATTGTGATGGAACACTCCCTGCCGCGTATGATGAAAAATCGCATTCTGATGATCGTACTCATTGCAGTCGTGGTATTGATGAGTATTGTCGTGTTCAGCGGCGGGGCCATCATTCTCGCCCTTGTTGCCTGGTCTGTGTACCGGAGTACGAAGCGCCCGCGCGGTCCGCGACCAGTGGGTCAGATGGACGGCGTCTCCGCATTTTGGGATAACGCCCGCAAAACGCTGAGCGCCCTTGGCCCGCTCTCTCTTGTCGTCATTGGCACGGTCGTGGCGCTCCTTCTGTCTGGAGAGATCTCCGGTGCGCTGACTCATGTGGCCGCCGCCACCACCTACGCTCCCCAGGTGGCGCTTGTCAAAGCCCGCACGACAAGTACACTGCCTGCGGTCAATGTGATGGATGTACCGATCGTTGAGAGGACCAACGCCGCGCTCGTCCTGTCCAACAGCATTGGCGGACTCGGCCCGCAGTATCATGTCTCCAATCAGGGGCTGTCCTTGGTGAGATATCATGGCCAGTTGGTCTGGGCGTCCCCGCTCGACTATAACAACGGCCTGATCTGGCTGACAAAACACACGACGCCAGGGTATGTGTGGACATCCGCCAGCAATCCGAACGCGAAACCTGCGCTTGTTCTCGGCCAATCCTATCAGATCACTCCCAACGCCGGGTTTGGATACAATCTGGGAAGAATTCTGTACCAGAACTTCCCCACTCTGTACATCGGCACATCCGATTGGGAACTGAGCCCCCAGGGTCAGGGGTACTGGGTGACCTCGCTCTACGCTCCGGCGCCCGGTCTGTCCGGACTCGTTACCCGTGTTCTTGTTGGCAGCGCGCTCACCAATCCCACCACAGGTCACGTCGTTTTCTACCGATTGCACACTCAACCCAGTTGGGTGAGTCAAATTGTCGGACCCAATTTTGCCCAGAATGAAGCACAGCGTTTCGGCTGGGATCGGGCGGGCTTTATCGCCTCGACATTTATGCATCAACTCACGACGGAACCTGTTCACGCAACCCCTTACAACGTACTTCTGAGCAACGGGGGACTCGGTTGGGAGATCCCCATGACGTCTCCAAACAGCGCGGACAATTCCCTGTCGGGAATCATCCTTGTCGACGCCGAGACCAATCAGGTAACCTACACGGCCTTTACCGGCGTACAAAACGATCTGGCCGTCACGCAGCGGATAAACGGCGCAACGCTCAACAGCACACTGAGCTCTGGCAGGCCGCTGCTCTATAACGTGGCGGGCGCTCTGGGCTATATTGCGCCAGTGATCAATCAGTCGGGAATCGTTCAGGAAGTGGCGCTCGCCGATCCCCGCAATACGACGCAACCGATCATCGCCTCGTCGCTCAACAGCGCCTTCACAGCGTGGCAGTCGTATCTGGCGGGAACAACGACGCCTGGCTCCGCCATTCCGGGACTGGTGCATCTCACCGGCTATGTCACGCGCGTGGCCACCTCTCTTGAGTCTAGCGGCGCAAGCGGCGCCACGGTCAAGGAGTACTGGCTCTACCTGATCGGCGGGAACGCGTTTCGGGCGTCCCTGTCGCTGAACCCCAATGTGGTGCCGTTTGTACAGCCGGGAGACCTGCTCACGGTCACCTACATCAAAAACAGCGGCTCGCCCACAACCCTGCAGTCCATATCCGACAGAACCCTGTTGAAGAAGCCCTCGGGCGTACTCCACAAAACTGTCACCAAACTGCCTGCGCCCGTGCACCACAGCGCAGGCTAGAGCCAGATTCGGGCTGCGCCGCCGCGCCAGGCCGTTCCTGGCCAGCGACCGCGCCGCAGAGCCCGTCCGCGTTAGTTCCATACTACTAAAGGAACACCCCCATCTCCAGCTCGCAGAGCGGTGATGGGGGTGTTCCTTTGTTGCTGGCAACCATGCTGATTGTACTGCCGCACAGGCTTTGCGATTGCCCGACGTCAGCCGTGAATCTGCTGCCGCATCACTGCATCAGATGCCTCAGCACCATTTGCAGAATTCCGCCGTTGTGGTAATAGTCCACCTCGATTGCGCTGTCCAGACGGACAGTCGCCGCAAACGTGAGCACCGATCCATCAGGGCGTTCGCCTCGTACAGTCACACGCTGACTCGGCTGCAACGAATCGTCCACCCCAGGAATCGTAAAGAGCTCAGACCCGGTGATCCCGAGACTCTTCCAACTGACTCCAGCGTCGAGTTGAACGGGCAGCACGCCCATACCCACCAGATTGCTCCGATGAATGCGTTCAAAGCTCTCCGCAATAACCGCCCGGACGCCGAGCAGGAATGTGCCTTTCGCCGCCCAGTCGCGGGAACTGCCCGTACCGTATTCCTTCCCGGCAATGACGACAGTCGGACGCTCCGCTTCCTCATACTTCATGGCGGCGTCGAAAATCGACATGACGTCGCCCTCGGGAATATAGGTGGTCACGCCCCCTTCGGTTCCGGGAGCGACCTCGTTGCGAATCCGCACGTTTGCAAATGTTCCGCGCATCATGATCTCGTGATTGCCGCGCCTTGATCCATAGGAGTTGAAGTCATGGATGCTCACTCCGCGCTGTTGCAAAAACAGGCCCGCAGGACTCTTCGGATTGATCGCTCCCGCCGGCGAGATGTGGTCGGTCGTAACCGAGTCGCCAAGCAGCGCCAGGACGCGCGCGCCCGTGATTGGCCGAATCGCAGGCGCCTTGGGAGAGAGACCGATAAAGAATGGCGGTTCCTGTATATACGTCGACTCAGGATCCCAGTCATAGAGCTCTCCCTCAGGCGTGGGCAGTGCGTTCCAGCGTTCATTGCCACGCAGCACATTGCTGTACTTGGTTTTAAACAGTTCCGGACGCACAAAGGACGAAATGGCCTGCTCCACCTCCTGCGACGTCGGCCAGATATCCCGCAGATAGACTGGATTGCCATCCCTGTCATGGCCGAGCGGGTCGTTCATCATGTCGATATCCACTGTGCCAGCGAGCGCATAGGCGACCACGAGCGGCGGCGAAGCTAGATAGTTTGCCTTCACAAGGGGGTGAATACGGCCTTCAAAGTTGCGGTTTCCACTGAGCACGGCCGCTACAGTCAATTCCTCTGCACGAACGGCCTCCTCGACTTCAGGAATCAGTGGGCCGCTGTTGCCGATGCATGTTGTGCAGCCGTAACCCACGACCTGAAATCCGAGTTGCTCCAAATAGGGCATGGTTCCGGAATCCTCAAGGTACTGAGTCACAACAAGCGAGCCCGGCCCCAGACTGGTTTTCACATGCGGGCGCCGCGTCAGGCCGCGTTCGATTGCTTTTTTTGCCAACAGTCCAGCGGCCAGCATGACCGATGGGTTCGAAGTGTTGGTGCAACTCGTAATCGCGGCAATGGCGATTGCCCCAGCCTTCATGTCAGAGCTGGAACCATCAGCCTGAGTCACAGTGACAGTTTTCGCCAGTTGCTCTTCGCCAAGACCGAATCCACCTTCTTTGAGAGGTGCGCGCAACACCTGCCGCCACTGGTTTTTCATCGCAGACAGTTCCACCCTGTCCTGCGGGCGCTTGGGTCCGGCCAAAGAAGGCGTCACCGTGGAGAGATCAAGCGTCACCTCATCCGTGAATACCGGATCCGGGGTCTCGTCGGTGCGAAACAGTCCCTGCGCTCTGGCGTACGCCTCCACCAGAGCGATCTGTTCTTCAGTGCGCCCCGTATTGCGAAGGTAATTGAGCGCTTCTGCGTCGACAGGGAAAAAGCCCATCGTCGCTCCGTACTCCGGCGACATATTGGCAATCGTCGCGCGGTCTGCGAGTGTAATCGCACTGAGCCCAGGTCCAAAAAATTCGACAAATTGCCCGACGACGCCTTTGGCGCGAAGTATATTGGTCACGGTGAGCGCCAGATCGGTGGCTGTTGAACCTTCCGGCAAGCGCCCGGTCAGTCTGAATCCCACGACTTTCGGCGTCATAAAATAAAGCGGTTGCCCGAGCATCCCAGCCTCCGCTTCAATCCCGCCCACACCCCAGCCGAGCACGCCCAGGCCATTGATCATCGTCGTGTGAGAATCCGTCCCCACCAGAGAATCGGGAAACGCGACCATTCCGTGCTCGTCCTGGCGCACCTGCACCACAGACGCCAGATACTCCAGGTTGACTTGATGAACAATGCCAGTGGAAGGCGGCACCACCCGAAAATTCTCAAATGCCTTCGTTGCCCAGTGCAAAAATTTATACCGTTCATCATTGCGTTCAAATTCGAAATCGGTGTTGATGCGCAAGGAATCCGCCTGACCAAAACTGTCCACCTGCACCGAATGGTCGATCACCAGATCGACGGGTACCAGCGGATTGATTTTCTTCGGATCGCCGCCCAGACGGTGCACAGCCTGTCGCAACGCGGCCAGATCAACAACCACCGGTACGCCCGTGAAATCCTGAAGCAGGATGCGCGCAGGCATGAATGGAACTTCCTGCGACTGATCGGGTTGCGCTGCGTTCCAGTTGGCAATCTGACGCACATGATCCTCTGTAATGACGTACCCATCAAGTTTTCGCAAAACGCTCTCCAGGAGAATTTTGATCGAAAATGGCAAACGCGACACTGCGCCAACGCCCAGTTCTTCAAGGCGCGTAATCCGATAGTACTGATAATGCTGTCCGTGTACAGTCAATTCGCTTCTTGCCGCAAACGGATCGTTATGAATGCTCATCCCTTTTACCCTCGCTTTGCTCATAAGACAGGCCGCGCCCCACTTTGTTATGGAAACAAGTGTACGGCCGCCCCTCCACATAAACCTATTGCCAAGTTCGCATGCTATGGCGTAGAGGTATCCAAAGCCTTCCCAGTATCAAATTATACCACATTCGCGAAAGGAGGCAGTCAAGAATGAACCCAGAAACAGACAGACAATCGGTAGACCCGGTTGAGTCAGTCACACAATCGGCGCACGAAAATATTGCAGAAGGCGTTGATCGCATGGCCGACGAGGGCGGTGGAGTGGTGGATCAAAACTTCCCTTCCGGGGCTCCCATTTTGCGCAACGACCTCGTTCGACCAAACGTCGCCAATTGATGCCGGGGGTGCGCAAGCGCCCCTGTCTTCTACGCTACACCCCTCTTCGCCACACCCTCTTCTGCGCCACACCCAAGTGCCGCGTCAGATTCTGTCTTCTGCGCCGTACACTCTGTTGGCTCCTAGGAAATCCTGGGTTGCCGAAACAGTCCCAACAACTTCTGTACCAGAAAAGGATCGCCGTCTATCCGTATCTTTCCCGCCATCAGAGCGGATACCGGATTCAGTTTCCCAAGAACCACGCTGACAAAATCAGCGGCGCTCGTGGTCACTGTGGCGTCGACTTTTCCTTCAAGACCCTCCGTCACTTCCACCTGGGCGTCCGCCACCTTCAGCGTCCACGCCCCGCCTCCATCGCCATTTAGCACATAGGCCACCGAGGCTCTCAGGTCGCCGGCCGCCTCCGTCAAAAAGTTGTTTTTCATACCCGCAAAGACTTCGCGGGCTGTTATCTCTTCCATAGGGCTCACCCCTTTCATTTGGCCATACGCATAGCGTGCGCATTTGAGTGCAATACCATGAGTCCGCGACGATGTCTGCGCAGGATTCGGGTCAATCAGCGGCGGCGCATGAAACTTATCTCACTCTTGTCCGTATAAACCAGTAGCGTCTATTGACCCACAGCCCACGATGTAGGAAGATGGAACTATGGACAATACACAAGGGAATTCACAAGGGGAGATTGCAATGTTACTGGACATCATCAAGTTTATGGCAGCCATATTTCTAATCTATGTCGCGTTCATCGTTTTTAGCGCCGTTCTGTCATTGCTCATCAAAGTAGCTCTTCTGCTCTTTCTGGTCGTTGGCATCTATTACCTTTACCACAAGGCGACGAACCACAGATGGCGCCGGATGTTCTCCAGACGGGACCGATAACGCCGGTTCAGGAATGATCGGGAGCATACGGCCCAATCAGCCGTTCTCTGGCAATGATCTGATCGCCGATTCTGTACACGTCGTTGCGGCCTGGCACTTTGTGCAAGATCTGTTCACCGTTTTCGTTGGCGTCATGCACCCACTTGGCGACGCGGTCGTAACCCAGTGCCGGCGCAACCACAGTAGCCACTGACGCGTTTTTGAGCAGCAATTCTTCACAACGCTCCGGCTGCGCCTCAATGCCGTCAACCAGCTTGTCAGCAAAGTTGTGGACGGAGTTGGCAAGTAGCCGAATCGACTCCAGAACCTTATCCGCACAGAGCGGCCACATGGTGTGCAGTTCAAACTGACTGGAATGGGCGGCAACGGCAACGGCGGCGTCGTTTCCGATCACCTCTGCGCACACCATCAGCAGCGATTCCGCGATCACTGGATTGATTTTTCCCGGCATGATGGAACTCCCCGGCTGCACAGCGGGCAGCCTGATCTCGCCGATTCCCGCCGCAGGCCCCGACGCCAGCCAGCGAATATCATTCGCGATTTTCATGAGTGCCAAAGCAACGCCGCGCAGGCACGCGGAAGCGGCGACCAGTGAGTCCGGGCTGGCCTGCGCCGCCACATGGTTCCCTGTTTCGGAAAGCTTGAGACCGCTCAGTTCTGCAAGCCTGGAGATCGCCTGCGCCGCGAACGACGGATGTGCATTGACACCCGTTCCGACAGCCGTTCCCCCCAGGGCGACGGCGCCCAGTTCCTCAGCCGCCCATGTCGCGCGCCGCGCCGCCGCGCTTGTTTGCCAGGCATACCCCGCAAACTCCTGACCCAGCGATATGGGTACGGCGTCCTGCAGATGGGTGCGCCCCGACTTCAGCACATCCGCAAACGCCTCCGCCTTTCTCGCCAGCGCAGCGCGCAGGGAGTCGAGGGCAGGAACAAGAACCCGTTCCAGTTCCGATTTGATCGCCACATGCGTCGCGGTGGGGATGACATCATTGCTGGACTGGCTCATATTCACATGATCGTTGGGGTGCACCTTCAGACCACTCGCTTGTTGCGCCACATGAGCGATCACTTCGTTCGCATTCATGTTCGTACTGGTTCCCGAACCAGTCTGAAAAACGTCGACCACAAAGTGCGCAGCAAACTCACCGCTGCAGACGCGGTCAGCCGCAGCGACAATCGCCTGCGCCACCTTCGCGTCCAGCATCCCCAGTTCGCTGTTTGTCTCTGCCGCAGCGCGCTTGATCTGACAGAGCGCCACAATAAACGGCTGCGGCATACCCCGCCCGCTGATCGGAAAGTTGTGAACTGCCCTGGCGGTGGACGCTCCATACAGCGCGTTCGCAGGCACTCGCATGTCACCCATGGAATCCCGTTCGACTCGTTCTTCGTTCATTGTTCATCACCCCTCTGTCAGTTTGCGCCGCCATGAACTGTTTAAGCCACAGCGCACTGTCCTTCGGAATCCGCTGCTGCGTTTCATAGTCCACATAGACAATGCCAAAACGTTTACTGTAACCATACGTCCATTCAAAATTGTCCAACAGCGACCAGACATAATAGCCGCGCAGATCGACGCCGTCCGCAATCGCGTCCAGACAGGCTTCCAGATGGCGTCTCAGAAAGTCTGTGCGCGCCGGATCATGCACACGGCCAGCCTGCACCGTATCTGTGAACGCCGCGCCATTTTCAGTGATATACAGGGGAATGTCCGGGTAATCGCGGGCGATCCGCAGCAACAGATCATGCAGCCCCTCTGGTTTGATCGGCCAGCCCATCTCCGTAAGCGGACCATCTGGAGGCAACGCCTCCACCAGCAGAGGGTGAGCGCCCTTACGCACCACATTCGGAAAATAGTAGTTGACGCCCAAAAAATCGATGCTCTGACGCTTCAGCAGGTTCATATCCGTCTGCGCGATGTAAGACAGATCGGCAAACAAGCCGTATGCGGCCAGGATATCCTGAGGATACTCACCACGGCACACCGCGTCCAGAAAGAAACGGTTGAGTTGCCCGTCATAGATTGTCGCAGCCGCGATGTTGTCCGGGTCCGCATCAACAGGATACACAGGAGACAGATTCAGGGTCACGCCAACCTCCACTTTTGCAGCCTGGGCGCGCATCGCCTCGACAGCTTCTGCGTGGCCGACCAGCAGATGATGCGCTGCGCGCAGCGCCTCGCCAATATCGTGATGTCCCGGTGCGTGCTCCCCGAGCAGATGCCCTGCATACGCGACGACAGACGGCTCGTTGAGCGTGATCCAGCGCGGAATCCGGTCCCCCAGACGCTCCATGACGACGGCGGCGTATTCTGCGAAGTAGGAGGCAGTATCGCGATTGACCCATCCGCCCCGTTCACCAAGAGCCAACGGGAGATCCCAGTGATACAGAGTGGCCAGAGGAACGATCCCCTGTTCCAGCAGAGCCTCTGTCAGCCGCAGATAATAGTCGACGCCCGCCTCGTTCACACGACCAGAGCCGGTTGGGAAGATGCGGGGCCAGGCAATGGAGAAGCGGTAACTGGCAAACCCCAGTTCACGCAAGAGTAGAATATCATCCCGATAGCGATGATACTGATCGCAGGCAACATCCCCTGTTTGACCCCTGTGCGTCTTGCCCGTGGTATGGGCGAACACATCCCAGATGGACGGACCGCGTCCATCTTCTCCCACTGCGCCCTCGACCTGATAAGCAGCTGTTGCCGCGCCGAACACAAATTCTTTCGGAAACTGCTTCATGGATAATTCCCCCCTGGTCCACGGCAGACGCCGATCACACGACCATTTCTGCCAGATCAGAGTCGGTGAAGGTACTTGTGCAGCTTCTGGCCAATCCAGTCTATTAAACTGCGCGCCCCGTGGTGAGCGGACGTCATCACGCTGCGCCAGACTTTCTCAATAAGATTTTCCTTAGGATCGGTTACAGTCGCATAGACGGGCGTCTGCAAAACAACGTGGCCGTTTACAGCCACATTCTCAACGCCAACCCGCTGTCCTTTGACAATGGGCGCCTGCAATTCATTCGGAACAACGCTGTACGTGACAGTCTGACGTGTTCCGCGCAGCACATTGACCACCACATCACTATGGGGCGCGACGGCCAGGTTTTGATTCGCCGCGTTGTGAACTGGTATGGAAAGCAACGACTGTCCCGCATTTTGGATCTTTCGGGAAACAAACTGCGTATACCCAAATCCGAGCAATGCAGCTGTATCCTGAAATACGGCCGGAAAAGACTTCGTATCGAGAATCACGCTGATGAGCCGCACATTCCCGCGCTTCGCCGTACCCACAAAACAATACCCCGCCTCACTGGTCGAACCTGTCTTGAGCCCGTCAAGGCCGTTGAATTTCCCCAGCAACAGGTCGTAATTCGTGCCGTATTGACCGGGATGGATGTACATGCCGGGTTCAGACGCGTATTTGAGAACGAGGGGATAACGATTGATGAGGTACCTCGACAGCAGACCTACATCGCGCGCATTCGTGTACATATGGGGATTCTGGAGGCCCGAGGCGTTCGTGTACCGAGTGCCTGTCATTCCCAACTGGCGAGCCTTGTCATTCATCAATTTCGCAAATTCGGCCTGCGTGCCTGCAATCGCATCTGCCATCGCCACGGCTGCGTCGTCAGCCGACACCACATACATATACTCCAGCATCCTGCTCAGCGTAATGTGTTCTGCTGGATTCAGATAGGCAACGGAAAGCCCCGGCGTAAGCGCCACCTGATAGGCTGACTGACTGACGGGAATGATGGAGTGCAGCGACAACTGATGGCGCTTCACCATTTCCAGCGCAATCAGGGAGGTCATCAATTTAGCGAGTGAAGCTGGATAATGTTTCTTCATTACGTTGTTTGCGTACAAAATCTGCCCGGTACTGGCGTTGATCAGTTCTGCTGCCGGAGCCGCCAAAGAGATGGCGCCTGTATTCAGATTGGCTGTAATCGGCAGCGCAGTTTTTTGCGGCAAGACCTGGTTCTTGCCGGTTTCTGCCAGCGCAACCACACTGCCCGCCAGAACGATGATAACCGCCGCTCCGATAAAGATGGAGCGTTTTACTGTTCCCACTGCATACCCTCCTGTACACTGATACACCCTACTCCGCACTCTGCAAAACGCCGCAGGCGCTTTTCCATCCCGGCTGTCGGCGACGTAAATCGCCATAAAGGTCTACTCTGTTCTAATGTTTGTCCACGTCACATTATACACGAATCACTCACTGTGGCATCAACAGTCGCCTCATTTGACGATATGCACATTTTCAGCTCCGAGTTCCGAAAGTTTGCGTTTTACAGAGGCCACTGCGTCCTGTTCAGCCGATACGATGACAAAATGGGAATTTTCTTCATGAGCACTGTCTGGATATGCCTCCAGCCAGTCTCCCAAAATGCGCCCCTGCTGGATGCCGTCAAGTGGTCCACCCATAAACAGGACGCCGAAGCCAGGAACGATATTGGAGACTGTCGCTGCAATGCCGCCAATGGCCGCGAGCGACGATTCGAGCCAATGCCCCTGCTGCCACCAATGCTCATGAGGCGTCGAGGTGCTGAGAGAAACCTGTCCTGGGAACTCTTGCTCCAATTCCACGACACACTGTTCCGCACTCTCATGACTGGAGAATCGACCGATGATATGCGCCTGCATGGAAAATCCCTCCGGTGAAGTATGATGGGCCAGCCCTCAATAACTGAAGATCCGAGTGAGCCTGGTCTGTCGCATGGTCTGCGTCTCAATTGACTCAGGATCTTCATGGTTCGCCTGTGGTGAGCAGACGTCAATCTTGCGGCTCCGGCCTGAATCTCCCCATGGCTAATGCCATGGGGTTCTAAAAGCCTATACCGCTGCACTCTCGTCGGCTCTCGCGCAGGCTTTCGCCCCCGCTACAGCATCCGACGCCTCATGCATGGGCAGACTTTCTTCTTCGGACGACCCGCTCTGACTCGGGCGTCCGAAGACACCGAAGGAGGTTGGCTTTCGCCTTCCACTCGCAGGTTGGTTTTCCGTCGCCTGTTCCCAAGCCGCCCGCAGGAGCGGTTCCGCACCTGACCAAGACGCGTTCGCCTCGGTGACTTGGAGTAGGTTGTCCTTCACGTGCCCGGCCAGATAGGCGCTGAATAGATCCCGTTGCATCTCCACTCCGCAATCACAGGCGTGGACGCGCTCGGATAACCTCTTCTTGTGCCTCTGGCCGCACAGGCACGCTTGCGATAATGCTGTCGTGCGCGTATTGAATTCAACGATCTTCCCGCCGGCGCTTTCAGCCTTGCGGGTGAGGATCGATAAAAACGTACGCGGCGCACGAACGGAAACGGATTTTCCATAGAGTTTTTGAAAGGCGCGGTAGCTTAATTTCTCAGTGTGGATATCGGTTCCGATCGCGAGGATTCGATTCGCCATCTGACCGTGAAGGGTCTTGCGATGCGTCGCCTCACGCCGGAACAGTTCGGCCAGTTCCGCTTGTGTACCCTGTTGTCGGCGGCTTTTCTTGATGGGACGCTTCCCTTTGATCGCACGGCCCTGTTCGTCGTAGCACCCCGGATTGTTCGCCCGCCGCTGCCGGTCGAGTTTGCGTTGCAGACGCCGAATCCGCTTGTGATCCCGCGCCACCGGCTCGCAAAACTGTTCCAGCGACGCCTGTGTCTCGCCAACTGTCGCGATCGTCGAGGGTCCGATGTCCAACCCGACCTTCTCAGTTCCGATGGCATGCTCCGGTTTCTGATACGGGGATCCTTCACAGACCAGTTGCGCATAGTAGCGGGTCCGGCGATGAACCTCCCGGCGCACGATCCGAACATACTTGACGCGCGAGGAGAGACCATGCTGGATCACCGGGTCTTTGCGCGCCGCCTTGACCATGGTCAGTTCGAGTCCGTTCCACAGCACCCGGTCGTCCCGCCAGCGGATGCAGGCTTTGTTATTTTTCCCCTCCAGGCTGTGCAGCCCGCGTCGGCCCTTGAAGCGCACGTTTCTTGCCTTGCCCAATGCCACCTTGTCGACGGCGGCGAAGGCGCGGGCGGCCAGCTTTTGTTCCACATGCGAGTCCAAGTGATCGCCCAGCCAGGTGTCGCGCCGCATCCCGTCGGCTGTGGCCTCCAGCGCGCCGGAGGAGAACCCGTGGGCGGTTCTTGCGGCGGCAAAATGAGCGCGGCGCTCCTCCTCGTCCTTCGTCTGCTTGGCCTTCTTGCACCAGATCGATTGCCGGAACAAGGCCAGACGGCGCTTGGCTTCGCCCAGCAGTGCGTTGTACAGTTGCCGGGCCGCTTCAAAACGAGCGTCCAATTTCTTTTCTTGCCGCCTCGTCACCCGAAGCGGAATCTCGCACGTGAACGAAGGCGTCTTCACGCGGCGGCTAGACGTTTTTTTGATTTTCGATATACTGCTTGATGACCGCAAGCGGTGCACCTCCCACTGTGGAGACAAAGTAGGAATTCGTCCAGAGCGTGGGCAAACGGCTCTTGAGCCAGAGGAACTCCTGGCGCAGAATCCGTGAAGAACGCCCTTTGAGCAGCCTGACCAAGTGGTGAATGCCAAACTGCGGATCGACTTCAATCAGGAGATGCACGTGGTCAGGTATGACTCAGGCATGACTTCTGGTTCAGAATGTCGGCCTGATGCTCCGCCGCCACTTCGCGGATCAATTCCTTGAGCCGCGCGCTGGCGCCATTGATCAGGACTTTGCGCCGATATTTCGGGCACCAGACGACGTGGTATTGGCATGAGTAGACGACGTTGTGATTCGATTTGTAGTTCATGGAACCAGTATACCATACCGTTTTGCATACTGTGCGAACGGCGAAAAAGAACAGGGATCAAAGGCACGCCTTATATCCCCTTGGATAAATCCAGGGGCTTTACGGCGCTTTCAGGTAAACATGCGCCCGACTGTCTACTTGGAACATTCTAGCACGAAACAGGCGCATTCGCATGAACATGGGCAGTTTGCATACGGTACAGTCGATTATACATCATTGGTTACGGGTTGCTCCGATCATACACAAACCACATTCCCACTGACAATTCACAATACTTTATGATGGTCTCCCGTGGGTGTCAAATAGCCCCCACCTGCGAATCGCAAAATACAGAGATCAATACGGGGTGCCGTTGCCCTTCGCCAGTCGAAACATTGTTCGCCATACTACAAAGTCCCCATTACCCATCAGTAATCCCGACTCAGCATCCATGTTTGGAGTTTCGAATTTCACGGCAGGCGGGATTGAATATCCATCCAACAAATTTTATGTGTGGGATCAGTGGGTAGGATCCATCCAGAATCATGCGTTTATGCTGGAGATTGATAAGGAACGCGCGGGCAATTTGTACATCGTAGGAGTGATGTATGGGAAACGATCGCATGCGATCGTTTTGCACAATCCCGTCTGGATCACGAACTTTACGGGAAGCTATGTGGTATTTGCCTCTCCCAATTCAACTCAGGAACATCCATATTATGCGATTAACTTAATGGATGGCAAAGTGCTGCCGAATCAGAACGTTCCGTCATCAGTGGTTTATCAAATGTCTGGACAAACCATGGGAGGCTACGGGTCAGAAATTATCGGGCTGCCTCGGCTATACAGCACTTCGGGGCTTCCTCGGGCAGACAGCAATAGTATCACACAACAGAAATGACAGGAACACGAATAACCCCTTAACTGGGGGGTGATATTGCCGCGTTCAAGTCCAAGGGCGGTCCAAGGTGGCAGGCATTCGTTGGGGCTGCGTTGACGGGAAGCCGCCAACCTAAGCAACAATACGGAGTTGACACCTTAAACAGCGTCCAATATATAATTAGAATCACATTAAGTTGAATGTCGAATTATTATTATAAATCGAGGTGATCCATTACGGAACTGCGCAGGCTCGAATATTTTGTCGCTGTCGCACAAGAACTGCACTTTGGCAGAGCGGCCGCACGCCTGCAGATGACCCAACCACCCCTCAGTCAGCAGATTCAATTGCTCGAAGAGGAACTGGGCGTCAGGTTGCTGGAACGCACAAAACGACGCGTTCAGCTCACAATGCCAGGCGAAGTGTATTTGCGGGAAATACAACCAGTTCTCGCGGGCATTCAAACAGCGGCGGAAGCAGCGCAGAGGGCGCAAAAAGGTGAATTGGGGCGATTGACCGTGGGTTTCGTAGGGTCCGCCACATATGACATACTTCCTGCCATCATCAGGGAGTATCGCAGCCGCTTCCCTGGCGTCAGCGTCAGCTTGCAGGAACTGTCCACGCCCTCCCAGGTGACCGCTCTGCGCAAGGGATCAATTGATCTTGGACTGGTCCGTCCGCCTGTTTCTGACGATACTCTTGCTGTCCACGTTATCCAGGAGAGTCCCTGTGTTCTCGCCTTGCCAGCGTTCCATGAACTGTTGGCGCACGAGCAGATTCGTTTGCAGGACCTCGCAAAGAGCCCGTTTGTCCTGCTCTCGCGGCAGACTTGGGCCGGGCTGTATGATGAGATTTTGGGGCTCTGCCACCAGGTTGGATTCAGCCCATTGATCCGTCAGGAAGCGTTTGAATTTCAAACGGTCATCGGGCTCGTCGCCGCTGGACTCGGCGTCGCAGTTGTGCCCCCCTCTGCGCAGAACCTGCACACGCGCGATGTCGTTTATCGGCAGGTCGACGGTTTGATGCCAAGAGCCGCCATGGGCATTGCCTGGCGGCGTGACGATGCGTCACCCTTGGTCAGTGAATTCATAGACCTGGCAAAACAGACAACGGGAATCACCCCCCCTCTCGCGTCAATCCTGTCACGGGAAGAAGCTGATGACCCACAATCCGATACAGTCCGGCAGCAACGATCTACCCCAGTTGGTCCGGCTCCGTTTTGACACAGAGCGCCGCCCATTCATCGACCTGAAATGTCGTCACCTGTCCAGCCCGCTCACCGAACTCGGCAAAGGTGAACGAGTAATACTGTTGCGCCAGTTCATCCGCAGTTTGCAGACAGTGAACCACTTCTGCAAACTGTTGTTCATCAGCCACGGCTCGCCGCGCCCAACTGGGAACGGCGTGCGTTTTCCGATTCAGGCGCTCGGCCGCTACGTGAAGACCCGCTCGTTCTACGAGCCGTTTCCACTCTGAGACGGCCAAACACCGTACATGGCTGTGATCCCGCACGTGTTCGACCTTATTCATAAAGGTCGCCAGCTGAGCGTCTTCCGGGATCACATTGTCGATGAGCACAAACCGCCCGCCGGGTTTCAGCACACGCGCCGCCTCCGTCACAAACGCCTGCGGCGACGGAAAATGATGAGCGGCGATCCGACAGACGACAATCTCAAACGAGTCGTCCAGAAACGGCAATTTTTCCGCATCCGCCAATACATAGACGCAGTTCAGAACATCCGCTCCAACCAGGTGATTCCTGGCTGCGACAAGCATCGGTTGCGTCAGATCCGTGGCCGCCACCATGCGCACATGGGGAGCCAGCGTTTTTGCGACATGGCCCCCGCCAGTCGCGATGTCCAGCGCCGTCCAGTTCCCCTGCGGCTGCGTCCACTGTACGATTCGTTCCAGATCGTCGCCTCTGGCGTGTGATTCACTGTTCACGTATTCCTCTGCTGTCCGGCCAAACTGCTTTTGCACAAGTTCCTTTGCGTCTCTTTCCATGGTTGCCGTGCACCTCCTGACAACAATACTAGCGCTGATGCTGCGATCCATGTTATAGAATGTACAGGATAGTCAACCGAAACATTCGATGGACTGAAAGGACATTGATGATGAATCTGGAACAACTGGAGACATTTCTTGTGATCGCCCGTTACCAGTCGGTCAACAGGGCGGCCGACACGCTGTTTTTGGCTCAATCCACGGTCACGCACAGGTTGCGCCAGTTGGAAAATGAAGTGGGTCTCCAACTGTTCGTACGCGCTGCGAGCGGAGTCACCCTCACCAGGGAGGGCCAACGTCTGTTGCCGACAGCAACGTCTATCGTGGAACAGATGCGGCTCTTTTTACAGTCGGCGGCCCCAGCGCCGCTCACCATCGTGGCGGGACGGGCGTTTGCCGGCTATGAGTTGCCGCGACTGCTCGGACAATACCGCAGAGAGCATCCCGCTTTCACCTGTTATCTGCGCTCAACACTCTACGACGAGTCCATTCAGTCCCTGCTCTCAGGCACGGCAGACGTCGCATTTTTAGGCAGCGAGGCGTACCACCCGGAACTCCGGCAACGCGCATTGCCCGCTGACGAAGTGGTTCTCATCGCGCCCCCGACGCATCCTTTTGCGCGCTCATTTCCCGGCCTGTTCGCGCTCCATGAAGTGCCGATGGTCGCGTTCGGCACGAAAGCGGCCCCCTTTCGCAGGCGTGTTGACGACTTCCTTGCACAGCGCGAAGTATTTCCTGATGTGATCATGGAACTCGACAGCATCAGCGCCGTCAGACGCATGGTGGCGCAAGGGCTTGGCGTCGGCTTGTTGCCAAAGCGCACCGTCGTCGATGATGTCCAGCATGGGCACCTTTGCGCCGTCGCCATTGAGAACGGCGCCCTCACCCGTCCTTCGCTCATCGTCTATCCAAAGCACAAGGAAGCGGATGAAAATTTTCACCGCTTCCTTGACTGGGTGGTTCGCAACTATTGATACGCGGATCTGGTTTGGAGAATGGTTCACACCCCGCCAGTCGGCCGCAAAACGGCCGCTGTCACTTGACGCGCGCGACGGCAAATCCATCGCGGATCGGAAGCAGCATCGCGTCAAGGCGGTCATCTTGCGCCAATCGCCGGTTGAACTCACGCATCGCTTCCACCGACTCATCGCGAATATCTGGATCAAGCACTCTGTCGCCGAGCAGGACATTGTCCGCCGCGATAATGGCGCCCGGACTGGCAAGGCGCAGAGCGTAGTCCAGGTAGTTGGGGTAGTTTTCCTTATCAGCGTCAATAAAGAAAAAGTCATACTTTGCCCCTTCGTCGAGCAGGGCGGCCAGACTGTCGCGGGCGTCGCCAATCCTGTACTCGACAGCATGCGAAAAACCCGCTCGCGCCAGATTCGCGCGAGCGAGGTCGGCGTGCTTGTCATGCAACTCCAGCGATGTCAATCGGCCTCCCTGAGTCAATCCGCGCGCCAGGCAGACACCGCTGTAGCCGCCGAGCGCTCCGATTTCCAGAATGCTTTGCGCGCCTGACATCGCCACGAGCAGCGTAAGCAGTCTCCCGAGCTCTGCGGGAACCGAGATCGCAGGCATCCCATTCGCTGTGATCGATTCCCGGACAGCGAAAAGCAGTTCATCTTCCCGGACAAACAGATTCTGCGCATACTCTTCTCGCGACTGCATCGCAAATCGCCTCCTTTATCCTGATCAATGTGACTGCCCTGCCGAGATCACAACCCGCGCCGCTGCTCAGACACAGCTGCGCCGAACTCGCCTCGGCGCGGGTTGTGATCCCGACAGAGCGAGTTTTTCATCCTGTTGGCGGCATCCGTCTCAGGCGCAGCATCGCATTTTCGCCTGAGGCAAATTCATAAGGCACCGGCGTCACCTGGGCCGCAAATCCGGCGCTGTTCGCCAGACGTATGATCTGATCCAGATGAGCATACCGTTTCCCGGAAAAATCGACCACAGGAAAGATGCGAATTTCTTCCCGCGCCACTCTCATCAATTCGCGCAACGTCGCCGCATGGAAAGCAAAATCCATTCGATCCGCGTACAGAAAAAGAAAGTGCGCGGACAGTATCAGATCAAAGGCGCCATCTGCAAACGGCAGCGAAGGCAGTTGCGCCGCGATATAGCGACTGCTTCCAGAAGCGGTTTGCGTCTTCCTGAAATCAGCCAGAAACCCATTGAGAGCCTTCATGCGGGTATACTGCAATTCTCCCACACTGCCAAAATAGTTCCAATGGTAGGAGCCGCGATGGCGCTCCACGTCCTGCATGGTGTACAATACGTCGGCTTCGCCATTCGCCGCAAGTTCATCGTAACTATGGGCGTACGCCATGTCGCATGCGACCACCGCGACGCCCCGTGCATCCATCTCCGCTGCAAATGAGCACGGACCCGCCGGACAGTCAAGAATCGTTTTCCCTGCCAGATCCCGTTCACCCAGACGGAACATCCGGCGATATTCATCGTACGTGCGGCCAATGAACACGATGCGGTCCAGTTGAAGGCCCACAGCATGCGAGTTGCTTTTTCCCTCACTCAGCTCGTCTCTGCTCATCTCGTCTCACCTTTCTCTGCTCACTGTCCACTTTCTGCAAGATAGTTCATCTTCATCGCTTCGCGCACTTCCGCCATCGTCTCCCTGGCGATCCCGCGAGCACGCTCAGTGCCGGTCAGAAGAATCTCCGAGATGTCATCCGGCCGGGCCGCAAACCGCTGTCGGCGCTCACGAATCGGTTGCAACACCGCTTCAAGCCGCCCGGCGACCATTTCCTTGCAAGCCTTGCAGCCAATCCGGCCTGCGGAACAGGCTGCATGCACCTCCGCCGCGCCGTCCTCGTTAAACGCCTGCTGATAGGCGAATACAGGACAAATCTCCGGATGGCCGGAGTCGGTCGCATGAACGCGGGCGGGATCCGTCACCGCCGCGCGCAGCTTCGCCGTCACCTCCTCCTGGGTGCTGTCCAGATAGATGGCGTTATTGCGACTCTTGCTCATTTTTCCGTGCCCGTCGAGGCCCGCGAGTCTCGGCACCCTGCCCACAAGCGGCCTCGGTTCCGGAAAAACAGCCCCATAGAGTTCATTAAAACGCCGTACGATTCTTCTTGTCTGCTCAATATGCGGCAATTGATCCTCTCCGACCGGAACAAGCGTCGCCTTGCAAAATGTAATGTCTGCCGCCTGACTGACCGGATAACCCAGAAATCCATAATACAGATCCTTGTACCCGCGTTCTGCGGCTTCCGCCTTGATCGTCGGATTGTGACGCAACGAATTGACTGTCACAAACATGGAATAATACACTGTCAGTTCCGCGATCTCCGGCACCAGCGACTGCACGACGATCGTCGCGTGCCGTGGATCAATGCCCACTGCGAGATAATCGAGAACAATCCCGCGCACAGATTCCCGCAGGCCTTCCGGATGGCTGAAGTTCGTCGTCAAAGCCTGGACGTCGGCCAACAGCAAAAACAGTTCATGGCGATCCTGAAGCGCAACTCTGTTTTGCAGACTGCCGACGAGATGCCCCACATGCAATCGACCCGTCGTACGATCGCCTGTCAGCACACGTTCCCCGCCCGGCATACGTTCTTTACCGTCCACGCCGATGTCAACCCCTTCTGCTTTTCGCTACGTTTCCCCGCTTGCCAGTCGCCAACCATCCTCCATGGCTGTCACCCCCTTAACGCAAATAGGCCCCCATCCCTTTAGGGACGTGGACCGCGGTGCCACCCTAATTAGCCAAACAACTGCCTCTGGCTCACTTTGCGCGCGAAAGCGACTCACAGACGACTGTCTTTCGCGCATCTCCTGTAACGGGGAGACAGTTCCGACTCTTCCTACAGACGAGATTTCACCAGGCGAGATTCCACCAGACGAAATCCAGCTCAGTTTCTGCGCCCATCAAAAGAGTGACTCCGAAGCCCATTTCCGCGTTCGCTGCGCACTGGTTCACACCGGCCACCAGCTCTCTGCCTGCACCCGCAAACGCCTACTCTTCTTCTTCATCGCCGATTCGCGTGTTCATTTGCGATTCATATTACCCGCGCATTCGACTTCCGTCAAGTGGAGAGGTTCAGGCGTTCAGGCTACTTTCTGCCCAGTATCGAGGATAGCACCCTGGGATTGAAGGGCTATTTTGCCTTTTTCAACTCGGTTCGAGTCAACTTGACTTCGTTTTCCATGTGGTCAAAACGCTCGTCCATTCGCTTGAAGCCTTCGTTGATTTCTTTTCGCATGTTGTGCACTGCAACCGCCAAGTCATTTACCGTAGCAAACAGCAATTCAAGTGTCTTGTCTGCCATTCGTTATCCATCTCCTTTGGCTTGATTGTAACACGACTCCTTAACGCCTGGAACCACGTATATTTTGCGGAACTACTCTATGCCGCCTATCAGTATTCTTCCAGTCTCGCTACAATGGTCGTACGCGACTATTGACAAAAGATAAGTAACTATTGTATTGTAATTACAATCAGAAAAACTTACGAATCGTAAGTTAATTCATTGCAGGAAGGCTTAATTCTGATCGCAGATACGTTGGGCGAACAGCGAGAGAGAACTGCGCTGCCAAGGAGGCATTCCAAATGGAATTGAATTTGACAGGGTTTCATCATCTGACCGCCGTCTCGTCACAGATTCGGGAGAATTACCAGTTCTACACAAAGGTCATGGGCATGCGGCTGGTCAAGCGCAGTGTCAACCAGGACGATGTCAGTGCCTACCACCTATTTTACAGCGGCGACAGAAGAGGGGTTCCCGGCAACGACTTGACATTCTTTGACTGGGATATCCCAAAGAAACAGCGGGGCGGCAATAGCATTATCCGCACCTATTTGCGTGTGAACGGGCAAAACGCCTTGTCTTGGTGGGCTGATTGGCTTCGTGAGCACGGGATCAAACACGACGGAATCAGCGAATTGGACGGCCGCGCCGCGATTCTTTTTGTGGACCCGGAGGGGCAAAGACTCGCTCTCGTTGACGACGGAGGACATGGAGATCCGCATGAAGCATGGGCACGCAGTTCAGTACCGGCGGCAAATCAGATTCGCGGTCTGGGTCCGATCATGCTGAGCGTGCCGGATCTGCGCCCCACGGATTTGCTGTTGACCAAAACCCTAAACATGCGTCAGGCGCGTCACTACGCGCATCCGGAGGACGGTATTGTCCATGTCTACGAAATGGGGTCCGGCGGACCTCATGCAGAACTGCACGTGGCGGAACAAACGGATCTCCCGCCAGAGCGGCTTGGCGCAGGCGGCGTACATCATGTGGCGTTTCGGACTCCAAATGAAGAAGAATATCATGAATGGATACGGCGCATTCAATCCTTTCGTATTCCAAATAGCGGCGAGGTCGACCGCCACTGGTTCCATAGCCTGTACTTTCGGGAACCGAACGGCATCCTGTTTGAAATCGCCACAGATGGTCCTGGATTCGCTGTTGACGAGAATGCGGAAACACTTGGCGAAAAGGTCGTCCTGCCGCCATTTTTGGAACCGCAGCGCTCTGAAATTGTTGCCAACCTCAAGCCCATCGATTAATGGATTGGCAACTCATTCGATTGTGAGGTAATGGGTCATGGACTTTATTCACAAATTTATTCCGTCTACAGCGGATGACAACAAGACAACGCTTGTTCTTTTGCACGGAACAGGCGGAAACGAAGATGACCTGATCCCGCTTGGACATTTTTTGGCGCCGGACGCCGCGCTGTTAGGGATACGGGGCAAAGTTCTGGAAGGCGCTATGCCACGGTTCTTTCAACGATTATCCGAAGGCGTGTTTGATGAGGCAGATCTTATTTTCCGTACGCATGAGCTGGCGCGATTCATCGAAGACGCGACCAAAACGTATTCGCTAAATCCCGGACGGCTCGTGGCTGTCGGTTATTCGAACGGGGCGAACATTGCCGCGAGTCTGTTGCTGCTTGAGCCAACCATTCTGTCTGCGGCGGTGCTGTTTCGTTCCATGCTTCCGCTTAATCCGGAAAAACTCGCTGATCTTCAAGGAAAGCATGTTTTGATACAGTCGGGAAGACACGATCCGGTTATCCCGGCAAGCAATAGCGAAAGGTTGGCTGAATTGCTAAAACAGGCGGGCGCCGAAGTTGCGCTCAACTGGCAAAATACCGGTCACGGGCTGACGAATCCAGAGTTTGTGACGGCGCAAAAGTGGCTGGAAACAGTCCTGTTGTGACGCAGCTAGGCAGGCTTTTGCGGGGATTTCTTCCATAAATACAGCGCCAGAATGGCCGAGCCAAGAATCGGCAGACCAAATAGGTCCGGTCCAATCGTCAAGCAAACCGCGAACAGCCCAATTGCGACAGGCCAGTTCGGCGCCGGCGCCGAAGACGGACCGGGATGACCAGTGGTCACAGTCAAGGTGTGCGGTGCACGCGCGGGTGTGGAATCCGCACCAGTCGCACCAGTCGCACCAGTCGCACCGACTTGCACCTGCGTCGTCGTTGTCTGCACTGGACCGGCGCTTGCCCAAACCGCGACGCCGAGTGTGGTAAAAAAACACAGCAGCGCCGAAAGGATGACAAGCCCCGCTATGATGCCTGCGAGTGGTCTGGGGATGACCGGACTGCGAAACAGTCGCCACACCGCCAACGGCCAGAACACCAGAAGAATCCACACCGTATGCCAGGCAGCGGCAAGAGCCGTGGCGTCTCCAGCCAGCTTCCACGGTTCCCCAAAGTCGACGACAGCCGCCTGCAAGTCCGCCATCGAGTGTGATTGATCCCAGATGGTGTTCAAATGACTCCGCAACTCCCGAACGATCTCGTCAATCTGCGGATCCTTCCTTCCGGCGTGGCGCACCCTGCGCAGGAAGGCTTCGATGGTGCGCGCTGCCTGGTCTGACTCGCCTCTTTGGCCATGGTTCATGAGAGATCGACCTCCACAATATTGCTCATATCGGAAATCAACTGCCTCCAAACTGCCGTGAGTTCACGCAGCCGTTTTGAACCGGGCTCGCTGAGCGTATAGACCTTGCGCGGCGGACCGCCGTATGGTTCCGTCCAATCCGCCCGCACCAGGCGGTCGCGTTCCAATCTCCGCAACAGCGGATAAAGCGTTCCGGCGACTCCCATACGGAACTTTTTGCGCCAAGAATATGCGAACGAAACATCGAGATTTCTACGTTTTTTTGGTAAAATAGATAGATCAAGCGGACAAGTCAAGTATTGTTCCGATTTCGTTGTATCGCCACCCCTGTCGTGGGGCCATGCGGTTTCGTGCAAGACGCTCTTCGGCGAAAATAGTAAGAGCGACCGTTTCCACGACGGTCGCTCTGTAAAGGCTATTTCGCTGCTCATCGCATAAACGAAGCCGCATGGCCCCGCTTGATTTATACTATACAACTTGATCCGTTTCAATTCAATCCTCGTCGAAAATAGGTGACAGAAAGAGGGACGAAGTATGACAGACTTCTATATTGTCGATGTGTTTACGCAGGGCAAGTATACAGGCAATCAACTGGCGGTATTTTTGAATGGAGAACGCTTTTCGACGGAAAAGATGCAGACGCTGGCCCGTGAAACCCACTTTTCCGAAACAACCTTCATCATGGGTCCATCCGCATCGTCCAGTGATTCGGCGCGGTACTCCGTTCGCATTTTTACTCCCGCAGCGGAAATACCGTTCGCTGGCCATCCCACACTCGGCACAGCGTTTGTCATAGCGCAAACGCTCCTCGAAACACCCGCCGCGCGCATCGAATTGGCAATGGAAGCGGGCATAATCCCTGTGGACATCACCTACAACCATGGTCAACCAGACTGGCTGACCATGACCCAGAATCAGCCGATCTTCGGTGCAACGATCGATCACGCCGTCATGGCGGAATGTCTGGACGTTCCCGAGACTGCTCTTGATTCAGGATTCCCGGTGCAAATCGTGTCAACCGGACTCCCCTTTGCCATCGTTGCGATGCGCTCACTGCGCGACGTGCAAAGCTCTTCGGTGCGTATTGACGCGTTACGGCGCTTGCTGAGCCGATTCCCGGATCTGAACATCCTCGTATTTACGACCGCTACTGTGATGCCCCAGCATGATTTGCACACCCGCGTCTTCGTGCCTAAACTGGGAGTCTCTGAAGATCCGGCGACGGGAAGCGCGACCGGCTGTCTGTGCGCCTATTTGCTGCGCTACGGCATCCCAGGCGAGTCCGCTTTGCGGGCGACGTTTTCCCTGAAGGTGGAACAGGGCTACCAGATCAAACGTCCCTCCCTCCTGCTGATGACAGGCGAACGCGACCACGAGCACTATAACATCAGAGTGGGTGGACGAGTCGAATGGGTCGCCCGCGCTGAGTTGCTGGGTTGATGTTTTGATTTTATCCACATGTTTCAAACGCGATTTTTGCAGGAAATTGCTGATCTGCGTCGAAATAGGTCAGCACAGAACAGAGATCTAAGGATGTTGGGGTGTTGTCCAATTTGAAACGCATATCGACGACTATTGTCTCGCTGACAGTTGCTATTGTTATGAGCGGATCACTGGCGACTACAACATATGCGAGTTCACTGTCACAAAAAAAGCAGGTCATGTCGCAATTGCAGGCTGAGGTCAACCAGACCAATCAGAGCATGACATTCGCAAAAACACAAGTGGTAACTCTCCAGCAAAAAATCGCACAGTATCAGCGTTCCCTGAACAACATCAAAGGCGCCCTGAGCGCCAATCTCACACAGACGCAACAGACGGAGAAACAGTTGTGGCGCCTTGACACTGGAATCCGCATCGAGAAGCGGCTCCTCGTTCAGGACAAGCGGAGTTTGCGCACACAGCTTCGGGTGATGTATGAAAACGGTCGTGTGTCGTATGTGTCCGTCCTTCTGCAATCGACCAATTGGGAAGATTTTCTCAGTCGCCTGTACATGCTGATTACGATTGCCAAGGCTGATCACCAACTGGAGACCAAGGTGATGTCGTTGAAACAGTCGCTGGTCACGCAGCATCGCGCGAAACTGACCACCTATGATCGACTGGTGAATCAACATTCCGAGTTCGTTGTTTTGCAGCAGGCTGACCAACTGATGGCCGCGCAAAAACAGCAGATGCTGAACCAGGTGACCCAGAGCATCCAGACGGACACTGTCAAGCATGGCGTACTGGAGAGCCAGATTCAGTTGACGGAGAATCAGATCAAACAGATTGAACAGGAGACCGCACAGGCGCAGAGCCTTGTGCAAAACACTACCTATATCGCGCAGACAGAGAAGAATCTGCAGACTGTGAACATACAGTCACTCTTGAATTACGCAGAGTCATACATGGGCACACCTTATGTGTGGGGCGGCACCAGCCCTTCGGGATTCGACTGCTCCGGATTTACACAGTATGTCTTCGCCCATTTCGGCGTGAATCTTTACAGGACATCGGAAGAGCAGTTTGCACAAGGGCTTTCTGTACCCGAAAGCCAACTGACACTGGGCGACCTCGTGTTTTTCAGCACTTACGCGCCCGGCGCTTCTCACGTAGGAATCTATATCGGGAACAATCTCATGGTAGACGCTCAGGACTTTGGAGTCAGCATCGATAATATCACCAATTCCTATTGGGGACCAAAGTATCTCGGGGCGCGACAGATCGTGCACGGCTGAGTCTATGTATGCTCAAGGAGGAACCTCCCCCTGAATCTGTCAACCCAGTTGCTCGGAGCCAAAGTTCGCTTGGGAATGATCCAGGAGTCGGACTTGAATACTGTGTCCACGTGGTATGAAGATGCGACGTTCGCCCGCCTTCTGGATGCGGTTCCAGCCCGCCCGAAGAGCATCGCCGAACTGCGCGAATGGGTTGCGGGAGGACGCAATCCATCAAGTGCATTTCTCTTTGGCATCCGTCCGATTGGCGACGAAACGCTTGCAGGAATCATTGAGATCAGCGATATATTGTGGACACAGCAGGTGGGCTGGATTACCCTCGCCATCGCGCCCGCAGAACAGAAACGCGGATACGGCGCCGACGCATTGCGGTGTATATGTCGCTATGCGTTTGACGAGCTCAACTTGCGCAGACTGCAATTGACCGTATTTTCCTATAACGAGCGCGCGATCGCACTCTATGAAAAAAGCGGGTTTACGCGCGAAGGGTCCTTCCGGGAATTTCTGCACCGTGACGGCCAACTGTTTGACATGCACCTGTACGGACTCCTGGCCAGAGAGTGGCGCAATCAAGCATAATAGGGAAAAGCGTGGGCGGTTCGTTCATGCTTCATGTACCATCCGGCCGCCCACCATCGTCCAGAGCGGCGCACCGTCAGCGGAAAGAGCAACCAGATCGGCGTCATACCCCTCCTCCAGCCGTCCCTTACGCGCCAGACCGAGCCGTCTGGCCGGGTTCGCTGACGCCATCTTCTGAGCGCGCGCCACACTGACGCCTGCAAGACGCTGCACAGTGCGCACGGCCTGCGCCATCGTCAGCACACTTCCAGCCAGCGTACCGTCTGCCAGTCGGCACGCACCGTCCGCCACCCACACGGGCAACCCTCCCAACTCATATTGACCTGGCGCCGCCGCCGCTGCGGCGATCGCATCGGTAATCAGCATCAGGCGTTCTTCATCGACGGCTCTGCACAAGGTGGCGACCATGGCGGCGTCCACATGGATGCCGTCGCAGATGAGATCCGCAGTCATACTGTCGTCCATCACAGTGAACCCAATCGGGCCTACATCACGATGATGAAACCCCGGCATGGCATTGCACAAATGCGTCACATGACTGAATCCCGCCGCACGGGCCGCCTGCATGTCTGCCCACTGGGCGGTCGTATGGCCCGCCGCCGCAATGATTCCCTGTTTGGCCGCAAGAGCGCTCACGACGTGCGCCCCCGGCCGCTCCGGAGCGAGCGTAATCATACGTACGACACCCGACGAGAACCAACTGTTCGCCAGTTGCTCATTGGGATCAATAATGAGGTCAGGCCGCTGCGCCCCCGCTTTCGCCGGATGGATAAACGGACCCTCCAGATGAACGCCCAGCACCTGCGCCCCGCTTCCCTGCACTGTCATATAACGGCGCGCCTCGTCGAGAACAGCCGCAATCCTGTCAGGAGACTCCGTGACCGTCGTCAGCAGGAGCGCTGTTGTACCGAAGCGTGCGTGCGTAGAAGCAATCCGCTCAAAAGCGTCGGCAGTCGCCTCCATCGTATCATTGCCGCCGCCGCCATGAACATGGATATCGATGAATCCAGGCATCAGGAGAGGCAGTGAACTGTTGGCGTCTCCATATTCACGCAGGGAAACAATACGCCCTTTGGCCAGTTGAATCGCTACGGACCGCATTTGCCCATGTGCATTGACGGCGTTGCCTTCTATTCGCATTGCTGCATCCCCGTTTCAAATCCATTGTCGACAGATTCATTATGCACGATTAACCCTTTCACGGCAACGGACTCTTGCTCTGCTGAAGAACAGGCTTGGAACACCCAAACGGGATGACATTTGTCCCTTCCCAGTGCTGCCATGGCGTCATATTGTAGAACAGTTCCGAAAAGGGAGGAATTATAATGGACGGTTGCTTCGGCGGATATACGCGCTGGGCGGTTGTGTTTCTGATTATCTTCGTTCTCTTTATATTGCTGGTTCCATACGGCGCATAACCCGCCGGTGACTGGCATTCGCGAACATGCTCCCCGCCTGCTGTGGGAAAATGGCTTGCGCTCACAAGCAGGCGGGAACTTCTTTGCCGGTTGCCTGGCAAAGCCGCGCATCGAAGCATGGCTCTGCACAGTACCGGCGCAGTATCCAGTACCAGGAGCGTTACGCCTGCCGATAGGAGTCGATTTTACCCTTATACAGCGTGATCAGTTCGTCCGCCTGCTTGCGGCTGCTTCCCTGCGCAACGATTTTGAACAGCGCCTTGTCTTCGTCGGGCATGATCAGCGCCCATCCATCATCCGTCAAAATTTTGATTCCGTCGATCAGTTCAAGCCGCTGCCCTTTTATATCCTCCATCAGACGCCGCATGACGCGCCCCTTGGCGGGAACCGGGCACGGAACCATATCTGTGCTCATGTGAAATTGCGGAAACTGAGCGATGATGGTCTGGAGCGACAACCCTTCTCCGACCAGAAACTGCAACAGCGACACCACAGAATAAAAGCCGTCATAGTGCACCTGTAAGGGTTGCACACGGGAGATCTCCAGCAATGAACGCAAAACCGCCTTCGTACGGACAACAGAAATACCGGCAAACTCGCTCAGTTCCTCAACCACTGAGGGAGCCGTCACAGGCATGGCGACAGAACCCTGTTCCTTCACAGCCATCAGCATCTGCAAAATCAGCAATTCATCGTGGGAGACCGCACGCCCAGTTTCTGAATAAAAGAGAAAATTCTGACCGCTGCTGTCGAGTGTGATCCCGACATCCGCGGCATTGGTTCGCACGATCGCTCCAATATCTGTCGCACCGCCGAATACTGTGACCACCTGACAGCCCAGTTGCTCCAGAATCGGCTGCATAATGGCTGTGATCTGGGCGCTGTCGCACTGAAACACGATTTTAAGCCGCCGCGCCCTGATCGCGTCGACTCGCACACGGGACAGCACCTCCCAGATGTAAAAATCGACGGTCCTTGTCGCCTGCTCGAAAGACCCAACCGCCCGTGAACTCGGTCTCGAAAAGTCTTCCTGAAAGAAGGCGTTCTCAATTTTGCGCTCTGTGCCTTTATCGATGGGTAAGCCTTCGCCGTCAAAGAACTGCAGCACAATCCGCTTTTCCTCTCCCTCGCCGGAACTGCGAATGTGAACACCGCCGGCGCTGTTGGACCTCCTGCACTCATAGCGCGCAACAGGAGTGGGGGCGACGCCGATATCGCGCACCTGCGCGCCAATGGCAAGGAGACTTGAAATCACGGAGAACTTCAGCACACCGCAGTATGGATACTCATCACAACTCACCGACACTGCGGCGCCCGCTTTCAGGCACGAGCCATACGCAGACGCGATGCGTCCAGCCATTTCGGGAATCAGCTCGATATTGGGAATCCCGCTGATTCCCTCCTCATCAAACAGACCCTGAAATACAGAATGGCCCCAGATCAGAGACGTTTGCTGTATTGTGCCATCCCCAACCGCCTTTTCTGGCCAGATTTTTACACCCGGCCGAATCACGGCCAACTCGCCGACGCGACTTTTCTCCCCCACCACAGCAGCCTCGCCGATATCGACGCCAGCGCCAATCTGCACACCGCTGCATAGGGTGGCGCCGGTCAGCATGGCCGACTTGCCGACGTACGTGCGGTTCCAGACTACGGAACGCTCCATGCCTACGCCGGACTCCATCTGGTTGTAGCGACCCAACACCGCGTAGGGTCCAATCTTCGCATTGGCTCCGATCACGGTGCCTGCGCCGATGAAGGAGGGGCCCTGAATCTGACAGCCGGCTCCGATGCTCACCTGCTCTCCGATCCAGACGCGCGGCAACTTCTGTTCCCCTTTGATGGCGACATCCACCAGCCCCATCAACATGTCAAATTGGGTCTGCCTGTATTGATTCAGAGTGCCGATATCAGACCAATACCCGTCGGCCACGCAGCCGTAGAGCGCAAGCCCCTGCTCCAGCATGGCGGGAAACACCTGTTTGCCAAAATCCACTTCCACTCCCTCGGCAACAAGTCGCAGCACCTCTGGTTCCAGTACGTAGATGCCCGTATTCACCGTGTCGCTGAACACTTCGCTCCAGCTGGGTTTCTCCAGAAAACGCATGATCAGGCCATTCTCTTCCGTCATAACGACACCGTAGTCCAGAGGAACGTCAACCTTTGTCAGCACTATGGTCGCGAGCGCCTTCCGGCTTCTGTGAAACGCAATGACATCGCCCAGATTGAAATCCGTCAGCGCATCGCCGCTGATCACGACAAATGTTTCATCGAGAAAATCCTCCGCGTTTTTGACGCTCCCCGCCGTTCCCAGCGGTGCAATTTCTTCGAAAAACTGAAGATTCACCCCAAGTTGCGTTCCGTCTCCAAAATACGTGCGAATCACCTGCGGCAGATACTGCACGGTCACAGCGATGTCGGTGATGCCGTATTGCTTGAGCAAATCAATGCTGTATTCCATACAGGGCCGATCGAGCAACGGCACCATCGGCTTAGGCAGATAACAGGTCAGCGGACGCAGGCGGGTTCCCCTTCCCCCTGCCATGATCACGGCTTTCATCTCAGACGCCCCTCTCCGATACTACGGTCCTGTATACCTCTGTCGTCTGCCGGGCAATGCTGTTCCAGTCATAGGAGACAAGCTCTGCCGTTGCCGCCTCGGCGTAACGCCGCGCCTCCGCCGGTTGCTGAAGCAGTCGGATCACCTGCGCCGCGAGTGACTGCGGATCCTCCGGAATCATCTTGAGGCCCGTCTCCCCGTGCCGAACAACATCGGCCAGACCGCCCACATCCGAAACCACGACAGGAGTTCCTGCGGCCATCGCTTCCAGTGCGACAATGCCAAACGGTTCATACAAACTGGGGAAAACCGCTGCAGACGCCTGATGGAGCAGCGCATTGCGAACTTCATCCGAGACAAATCCGTAGAAGCGCACCGTTTCAGCGAGTCCTGATTCCGCAGTCAGTCGCTGCAAGCCTTCCATTTCCGGACCCTTGCCAAGGATTGCAATCCGGGCCTCCGGGCAAGCGGCCACAATCTGCGGTGCAGCAGCAATCAGCGTCTGCACCCCCTTCTCCCTCACCAGACGTCCTACGAAGAGCACAATCTGCTCCCCGCCATCGTTTGTTTCAAACGCTTCTTTCGCGCGCAAAAGTTCGGGATCGACTCCATTGGCTATGACATGCAGTTTGTCCGGTGACAGGCTGAACAGTTCCGCAACCTCGCGTTTCATATACGTGCTGCAAAGAATAACCTGACTCGCCTCGACAGTGAGCTGCCACTCCAGGTGATGGATGTACCGCTGCAGGTCCGTGAAGATTCCGCCGTTGCGCCCATGCTCCGTGGCGTGAATGGTGGCGACCAGAGGGATGCAAAACTCCTGCTTGAGGGCGCGGGCCGCATACGACACAAGCCAGTCATGCGCATGGATGAGATCAACGCGCAGCCCTTCTGAAAACAGCTTGCGGCCAGCGTCAATCAGCGCCAGATTCATCTGAAACGCCCAGTGCACAAATTCGCCGCCGTCCGGACGGAGAACGGGAATCCGATGGACGTGAACGCCCTCGACCACTTCGTATGCTGGCCATCCCTCCACCTCAGGCGTCAGCACATGGACTTCCAGATCAGCGCGGGTCAGGAAGCGGGTCAGATCGTAGACATGCCGCGAGAGTCCACCGACTGTCATGGGTGGGTATTCCCAGGATAAAAACAGCACCCGATAATGATCCGTCGCTGTGCGCTGCGCTGACCAGGGAACGCTTTGCCTCTCTGTCTGGTAGAGACGATAATCGACGGCCGGAAAGATGCGGTCCATCTCCTCGACGGCGCGCAGCCAGGTTTCTTCGATCATTCCGGATGCAAGCATGGCGTGCAGCCGCAAAAACCGATTCACATGCTGCTGTGTCCGTTTGACGGCGTATTCTACGACTGTTTTTGCGTCCATGATAAATGCAAAATCGCTGCTCTGCGCCAGCATCAGCTCACGGGCCGCCTGTTTGAGAGCACGCTCTTCGAGTGGATCTGGCGCCACATGCCTGTCGGCGAGTTCAGCCATCAACCGCTCGGCGGCGTGGAGGGCCGGATAGATCCAGTCATTGTCATCCTGCAACCAGACTTCGCCATAGCCGCCCCGGCCCCAGGAGGAAAAGGACAGATCACACATCTGATAATCGTCGTAAAGTGAAAGATATTCAGGCGGCGTCACAGGCAGAACGGCATCGCCGCCGCTTTGCAACTGCCGAAAAAACTGATCGATCCATACTGGACCCTCATACCACCAGTGGCCAAACAGTTCCGCGTCAAACGTGGCCACCTGCACAGGCCGCCTTCCCATCTGCGGCAACGCTTCGGCGACGGCGCTGCGACAGCGGTTGATAAAGTGGTCGGCGTGTTGCGCCGCCTTCGCACGGGCGGCGGCGAAATGATAGGGCGCCTTGTCGTGCCCGGCGCCGGTGACGCGGTAGTATTTGAACCCTGTATCCACTCGAATACCTGCGGGATGAATGTAGGGGCGGATGGTCTCAAGATCGAGATCGTGTCCGATATCGCGATAAAACTCCCGGTACTCCGGATCGCCCGGATACCCTTCGAACGCACTCCATACCTGGCGGGAAGCGTCCGCGTCGCGCGCAAAAACGGCGACTCCCGCTGGCGTCAAAATGGGCGACAACGTGCCGAATACGGGTTCTGGTTGCGCCGCCTGCACTGCGTGGGTGTCGCTAAAAAAGAAATCGATGCCAAATTCGCGCAGCACATCGTCCACACCGCTCGTAAATCCGCACTCCGGCAACCAGATCCCCTGTGGACGAGACCCGAAATTCGCCTCATGCACAGCGACCGCATTCGCGATTTGCGCCCGCCAGGCGCCTCTGGTCTTTATATACGGCAGGAATGCGTGGGTGGCCGCGCTGGTGAGGACATGCAGGACACCCTGGTCCTGCATGTTCCGAAATGCTTTGACGATATTGCTGTCATAGCCGAGGTAAAACGCCTTTACATTTTTCAGAATTCGTTCATATTCGAGCGCCGTTTCATGAAATTCAGGCCATGCAACCGTTCTTTCCACTTCCCGCTCTGCCAGTTCCAAAAGCAGATCAAGATGCCGCAAATACCTGCGTTGCAGCAGGCCGTCGGTCAACATCGTTACGAGAGTCGGCGAAAGCGACAGCGTGAGGCGGCATGGAACGCCATCCCGATGCAGCCCTTGCAGCACCTGCAGCAGAGGAATATAGGTTTCGGTGATCACCTCGTATAGCCAGCGTTCTTCGAGAGGATACTCCTCTTCCGGATGACGGATGTAAGGAAGGTGCGCGTGCAGCACGAGAGCGATATACCCGTTTGTCATACTCCGGCGCCCCCTCCCGGCGTCCGCACTGTATAGCCGTCAAACTGTTCTGCATACGGAGCGGCGGGGTCCTTCCCCAAGGCTGTCTGTATTGTGAGAGAATCAGTCATTCGCAACCCGCGCAACCGCAACCCCGCGCGCTGTTCTCCCACCTTTGCGAACAGCGCGCGCGGGCCGCCGCACTGCAGGTCGGGCAAAGGCGGCGTGACAACCAGGTCGGAGCGCAGGATGGTGAAAGGTTGACCGTGGATGGTTCTGGTAGTCAAATCGACAATGTAGACTCCACCAGGCTGCAGTTCACTCACGTAGGCGCGCGACTGTTGCGGAGCGACCGCCTTTTGAACCAGGGGTGCGCTGTCGTGGAGTGGCTTCCCGCCAGCTGCGCTGTGCACCGCCAGTGCGAATGGCAGACTGGCCCAGGACGACTGAAAATGTTCACAAATCAGTCCTTTGCGGCTGTCTGACACCTCCCAATACAGGAAGATCGTCGTGGGGTCCCTGACCAGGGCCGCCAGACGATCCAACTGCCACTCATTTCTCCACGAAGTGTCGTACAGAGATGCGTCGGGCTGTCCACTTCCAGGTCGCGCATTCGTTCCAATCGAGTTCCCCGGCCGATCCGCGAACCATTCTCTCATGCGCTGCCCCTCCATACGGTCGACTTGGCCTCAGTTCATGTTACTAATATTATATGACTAGTTATATGACGAGTAAATACAAACATAGACTGGGTACAGTTGCGCCCAGTCTATGCTGATCAAAAAACTGTTTACTATACGATTTTCGCCTCGATCCTGAGTTTATCCGCCACCATCGCGATGAACTCCGAATTCGTAGGCTTTGCCTTGCTCATGCTGACAGTATAGCCAAATACCTGCCCGATCGCTTCGGTGTTGCCGCGGCTCCAGGCCACTTCAATCGCGTGACGGATCGCTCTCTCCACCCGCGAAGGCGTTGTTGAGAAGCGTTCCGCGATTTTGGGGTACAGGACTTTGGTGACAGAACCCAGAATCTCCACATCGTGATAGACCATCACGATCGCTTCCCGCAGATACTGATATCCTTTGATATGGGCAGGAACGCCAATCTCGTGAATGATAGCCGTAATCAGTTGATCGATGGAACGGTTTTTTGTACTGATCGCCACCACTCTGGCTGTTGTAGAAGAATGGGCAAAGCCGGTATGTTGCACTGCAATTGCGCCGCCGCCCGCGCCAATCGCGGCCCTTGCTCTCTCTATGTACATATCCTGAGACACGACATCGCGAATGCGTTCCACCAGCAGATCCATGTCAAACGGCTTCAGCACATAATACAGTGCGCCAAGATCCAGCGCCCGCTTCGTTACCGCATCCTGTCCAAAGGCGGTAAGCATAATCACACGAGGGGAAGTTTCAAGCGACATCTGTCGTAAGCGTTCCAAAACGCCTATGCCGTCAAGCACCGGCATGATTATATCAAGTATCAACACATCAGGCTGACAGTTCTCAATCATCGTCAGCACATCATGACCGTTGCTGGCTACCCCGACAACCTGCATATCCAGCTGGTCGTTCAGGAACTCCGACAACAGTTCGGCAAACTCGCGATTGTCATCGGCAATCAGAATCCGAGTCATATCCACACGTTATCCTCCCCATTTGTGCAACATAGTATATATTCGACAACCCTCTGTACGTTCCTTGTGAATTGATGTAAAAACTTTACGACCAATTTTGACAATTTTACTCGAAATTTGTCGTCCGACAAAAAAGCAGATGCGATCGTAACGATACGATCGCATCGCGGACTTTATCACTGCTCCCCTGGCCTGATCATGATGCGGACAGAAACCCGATTTTCCCCAGTTGTTTGTTGTTGAGGCCCAGATTTCTCAACATCCATTCCGCGTATACCCCATAGCCCTGCGTAGGGTCGCTTACAAAAACATGGGTGACAGCGCCCGCCAACCGTCCGTCCTGAATAATCGGACTTCCGCTCATCCCCTGTACAATTCCTCCTGTTTTTGACAATAACCGATGATCTGTAATTCGAATGATGAGACCTTTGGTGTCTGCCGAATCCTGGCGCGTTGCCCTTACGATCAGAACGTCGAACGCCTCAACTTTCTGTCCGCTGACAACTGTCAGGATTTTAGCGGGGCCTGGATGCACTTCGGCTGGTAGCGCCACCTGGACTGTATGAATAAAAAAACCATGATCTGGAGGATTTTGCATGAAACCAAAGACGCCAAACTCAGAATTGCGGATGATCGTTCCGAGAACTTTGCGTTCGTTGACGAAGAGTCCGCGTTTTTCTCCCGGTTGTCCTGACTCGCCTCTGTCAATCGAAGTTACCGCAGCGTGCACGATCTGTCCGCGCCCTTCAATCGGGTCTCCTGTATCAACATCCGCAATCACATGGCCAAGTGCTCCGAACCCGTGGTTGGCAGGTACGTAAAACGTAAGCGTACCGACGCCTGAAGCCGAGTCGCGAATATATAGTCCAATCCGGTACGATCCTGTGTCATCGTCCAGGTGGGGAACGATACTGGTTGCAAGCACGCGCCCTTTGCGGTGAAAACCAAAGCGCAGCGGTTTTGCTTTTGCGCCTGCTTCGGCAATCAGTCGCGATACCTGCTCCACGCTGGTTACATGGCGTCCTTCCACAGTGTCAATCACGTCACCAACATGAATATTCGATCGTTCGCCAGGGCTGAACGCCTGCTTGCCTTCGTGCACCAGGTGATAGCCCACCACCAGAATACCTGACGCATGCAACTTGATTCCGATGGATTGACCACCGGCAAATACCTCAACATGATGATCCTGTGCTGACTGCAGTCCTGGAAACAGCCAGCTCCACTGGCTTGCATCCAGTGCAGCGGCGCCGTGCAACGTTCCGGATTGCGCCTGCGTGAAAGCTTGCGTCCTCTGCGCGCCGATCATCGCCTGCGCCCGGGAAACCTGTGGATAAATCGGCGGCAACGCGATCGTGCAGAACAATAGCAGGATCGCCGCCTTTACTGGCCAATGTCTCACCCCGACTCCCCCTCCTCACTCAGTCGTGTCAAACCAATGGTAGTAGCCTGCCCGTACTGGATGAGGTCAATGTCGAACAAAACATGGCTCAGGAGGAACCCGGAGAACTGCGATTCAGGGAGAAGCGACGCGCAACTGCAACTGACACGCAGGTCACAGGGAATCGGATCCCCTGCGCAGCATCTCACGGGCATGCGAGCGCGTCGTTTCAGATATGATTTCGCCACTGATCATTTTTGCGATTTCATCCACCCGTTCCTCTTCTGTAAGAGGTCTGACTGTTGTGAATGTGCGCTTTCCGTCAATTCGTTTGTCAATCAGCAGATGATGACTTGCATAACAGGCCATTTGTGGAAGATGCGTGACGCACAACACCTGGTGACGGCGTCCAATGTGCGCGATGCGTTCAGCAACCGCCTGGGCGGCCCGTCCAGAGATGCCAGCGTCGATCTCATCAAAAATAAGTGTGGGCACAGACGCATTGCCAGACAACACCTGAATCAGGGCCAGCATCACCCTGGACAGTTCTCCGCCCGAGGCGATTTTCGCAAGCGGTTTTTGTGCTTCACCCTGATTGGCGCTGATCAGCAATTCAGCGTCGTCTGCACCCTGTGGACCAGAAGCTGCGGGAGTGAGACGCATGCTCAGACGTACATTTGGCATCATAAGCAGTGACAGTTCCGCAGTCAGCTGTTCCTCAAGCGCCGCCGCACAGGATCGGCGAATCGCCGTCAGCTTATGCGCGGCGGTCTGCAGTTCGCTGTCGGCTGCCGCGCGTTCAGCGGCGAGTTGCGCCATGATTTCCTCGTGGCGCAGGATCCGTTCCTGCTCATCCCGGGCGCGCTCCAGATACTCCAGAACTGCGGACGAGGTCTCTCCGTATTTGCGCAACAGGCGCACAAGCACGGCCATACGATCTTCAACGCGCTGCAGTTCTTCGGGCGCAAAATCCTGATGACTTCTGTAGCGTCGGACGAAATCGGCTGCCTCGCTCAGGTTAACCTGGGCTGTTTCCAGATAATCGTGCAATTCCCCAAGCGACTCGTCATAACGCAGCACCGTTTCCACCACATTCGTGAGTCGGTATACCTCATCAGCGATTGCCGGTATCCGCGAATCGCCCTCGTATACTTTTTCATATACATCATCCGTTGCAGAGCGCAGTTTTTCAGCATGCTGCAGTCTGCTGCGCAACACACGCAACTGGTCTTCTTCTCCGGCCTGAATCCCGGCGTTTGTGATCTCCTGAATCTGAAAGGCAAGCATGTCCAGTCGCTGAGCGCGTTCTTTGCTGTCTGATTCAGCTTGCCGCAACGCGTGCACGGCGCTGGTCAACCGCTTATGACAGGCAGTGTACTCCGCCTTCACCACTGCCAGAGAAGATCCTCCGTACGCGTCGAGCAGCGCCAGATGTTCCTCCGATCGCAACAGGACGGCGCTGTCGTGCTGACCGTGTTGATGCGCCCAGTATGCCCCCAACTGGCGTAAAAACTGCACAGTTACAATCCGGCCATTGACACGAGCGACTGTCTTCCCAGACGCGAACACCTCACGGCTGACCACCAGCTGATCATCCTCGCAGTCAATCCCCTGCTCTGCGCAAAGCAGGCGCAAGGGATCAAACAGTTCGCCGGCGATATCCAGCATGCCTTCCACGACGCCTTTGTCTGCACCCGTACGCACCAGTTCCGCGCTGCCGCGCGATCCAAGCAAAAGCCCGACCGCATCGAGCAGAATCGACTTGCCCGCGCCCGTTTCACCTGTCAGACAGGTGAATCCCGGTTGCAACTCCAATTGCAGTTTATGCAGCAGCGCGATGTTTTCCACCTGCAGTGCTCGCAGCATAAGGTTTCCCCTCTCAAAGTAACCCCTTGATGCGCTCCACGACGACCACGGCGCTCTCCCGCGATCTGGTCACCAGCAGGATTGTGTCATCGCCTGCAACAGTTCCCAGAAACTCCGGCCAGTCAAGCGCATCAAACAGGACGGCGATGGCGTGGGCATTGCCTGGCATCGTCCGCATCACCACCAGATTTTCCGCGTAGTCGATGGCGACAAAGACATCGTTCAGCAAGCGGTGCAGCTTGATGTCCGGCTGAAACGAGGACGGCGCGGTTGGCAGAGCGTATTTGTAGCGACCGTCCGCGGTCGGCGTTTTAATCAGATGCATTTCCTTGATATCGCGTGAAATCGTAGCCTGTGTAACCGCAAACCCAGCCACTCTGAGAGCCTCCACCAATTCATCCTGGGTCTCGATCACATTGTCCGAGATGATTTCCCGAATCCTCAGCATGCGCTGTCCCTTCACATTACCCGTCCTTTCAGTCGCCAAGCCGCCAAGCCGCTCATTCGCCGCGCAGTTTGCTCTGTAAAATGGAAAAGAAAGCCCGTTCCTGCCATCGTACCAGAATCGTCTCACTGGCAGCGCGCGTCACCACAACATCGTCTCCGCTCTGGAGCGGAAAACCCACCTGACCGTCCACGGTCAAACCGAGATCGCTGTGACTCGCCGTGACGTTGACGCGCACCTTTTGCTCAGCTCCGATCACGCATGGTCGAGCCACAAGCTTATGAGCGCAAATAGGAGTCAGGATAATCACCTGCATATGCGGCAGTACGATCGGACCACCGCAGGACAGGGAGTAGGCGGTGGAACCCGTGGGTGTGGATACGATAACCCCGTCTCCCGAGAACTCGTCGTACAGATTATCGTCAACGTAGATCTTCACCCCGATCATCCGCGCAAAAGAGCCTTTGCCAATGCCAGCGTCGTTTAACCCGATGCTGCGGTGAACGCAAGTTGCGTCACGCCATACGCATGTCTCCAGCATCATCCGTCGTTCGAGGTAGAAGTCGCCGTTCAAAACGCGTATGACCGCCATCTCCAGATCCTGCGGCTCCGCTTCAGACAAAAACCCCAGGTGGCCGATATTGATCCCGAGCATCGGTATGTTAAAACTGGAAAAACGCCGCGCCGCGCCCAGCAGTGTACCGTCTCCGCCGAGCACAAAAATCATGTCGGCGCGCTCCGCAAAATCATTCCCTGTCACGGCCAGATCCGGTCTGCCCAGCGCCTCAGCCGTTCTTGCCTCAATGATCGGCTGACCCTGACAGCGCGTAATTGCGGCGATCAGTCGACTCGCGATCGCCTCGGCGTTTGCTTTTGTGTGATTGACCACCAAGCCAATCGTCTGCGCCATCTCGCGCCCCCCTTTCAATGCGACAACGACAGGAGCCAGCCAAGCGCCACTCCTACACTGAGCCACAGCAGGCGCATACGCCAGCGGCGGCGGTAGGTGCGACCAGGATAGTCGAGGGCAAAGTCCACTAAATCAATCATGCCCGTATACGGATTCACGTAAGCGATCGGGGTTCCATAAAGGGTGTACAGTGTCAGAAACTGCCTGCGCAAACGCGCGCCGCTCATGCGTTCCGGGTCGCGGGGAGAGCGCACTTTCACAGGGTACTGCAGTCCTTCTTTTTCGGCGAGATAGTCCACCACTATGTACGATACAAACTTTCGACTGCCATAATAAGACGCCACTTCGTGCGCAATGCGTTCCCCGACGATGCGATAGCCCTGTTCCTGAAGAACTTCTGCCCCCCGGAGCAGATGTTCGCGACGGGACTGGGGCTCGTGATCACCCAGCGGACTGCGCAGATACTTCCCGCGCAGGAACAGGAATGCGACTGTAAGAAACGTGAGAATAGCCAGCACTTCCAAGCGGCGACACCCCCACAGTGACAGTTCGCCGAACGGAAGGGAAATTCCTGCTAACTTTTCGCCGCAGAAAGCGCGTGCGCCTCGGCAACGACTTCGGTCACCCGGAGGTCTGGCGATGCGACTGCCCCGCCCGCCTGCAGCCACATTAAAAATTCGACATTGCCATCGCCGCCCAAAATCGGTGAACAGGTGAGCCCGCGGACAGAAAAGCCCGCCTCCGTTGCAGACTCGATCGCTCGCTTCACCACGCTCTCATGGACTCTCCGGTCGCGCACGACGCCGCCTTTCCCAACCAGCGAAGGCCCTGCTTCAAACTGGGGTTTGATGAGAGTCACCACCGCAGATTCGGGTCGCAGGACGGACAACAACTTTGGAAACAGTTTTGCAATCGAAATAAATGACACATCCATCACTGCGGCGTCAGGCGCCGGATCAAACACATCCGGACTGACATGACGGAAATTCACGCGTTCCATCACCTGCACACGGGGATTTATCCGCAACTCCCAAGCCAATTGACCATACCCCACATCCACACTGTACACGAGAGCGGCGCCCTGTTTGAGCGCACAGTCGGTGAAACCGCCTGTGGATGCGCCGACGTCCACGACCACCCTGTCAGCAAGGGAAATGCCAAAGATGCGCAGAGCTTTTTCCAGCTTCAATCCACCACGGCTCACAAAAGGATGGAGCGCCCCCTTTATGGAGAGCGCCGCATCCTCCTTCATCTGGGTTCCCGGTTTGTCCACGAGTTCGGTTCCATTATAAACAAGACCAGCCATAATCAGCCGCTTTGCCTGTTCGCGGCTTGGTGCGAGTCCCCGTTGTACCAAGAGCGCGTCCAGCCGTTCTTTCCCCATTACCGCCCCACTGTCCTTCTTTCAGGCTTCGCGTTCAGCGTGTGCTCCAGAGCATGCAACGCCACTTCCGTAACATGCTCTGATGTCAGCCCCACGTTGTGCAGCAGTTCCGATCTGCTGCCGTGCTCCACAAAACGATCGGGCAGTCCCAGCGGACGCACTGGATTCATGATGGCCTGCTGCGCATAAAATTCGAGGACAGCCGATCCCATACCCCCTTGCAGCGATCCTTCCTCAATCGTTACAATCGGCATATGGAGTGCGGCCAATTCCCGCAGCAACCCTTCATCCAGCGGCTTGATAAAGCGCATATTGACCACACGCGCAGAAACTCCGCGTTTGGCGAGCATGAGCGCCGCGTTCTCGGCGATCGCAACCATCGGACCCAATGCGACAAGCGCCACATCGACGCCGGAACGCACCGTTTCAGAATGGCCCACAGGGATCAGGTGAAACGGTTCCGTCAAGTTGGCTCCCACTCCGTCTTCGCGCGGATAACGCACCGCCACAGGTCCCGGCAGGGTGAGGGCCGTATGCAGCATATGCCGAAGCTCGCCCTCATCTTTGGGCATCATGATGGTCATGTTCGGAACGGTGCGCAGATATGCCAGATCAAACGCACCCTGATGCGTCTCTCCATCCGGGCCAACCAGTCCAGCGCGATCGATCGCCAGCACAACCGGTAGGTTTTGAATGCAGATGTCGTGGATCACCTGATCGTACGCGCGCTGCAAAAACGTGCTGTACACGGAAAAAACGGGTCTCAGCCCGGCTGTGGCCAACCCTGCGCAGAGCGTGGCTGCGTGTTGTTCCGCAATGCCCACGTCATAGCAGCGTTGCGGATATGCCTGCGCGAATTCATTTAACCCCGAATTCAGCATGGCCGCAGTCACTGCGACGATGCGATCATCCGTTTTGGCGAGTTCAATCAGCGTCTTGCCAAACACAGCCGTATAGGAAGGAGCGGCGGATTTTGCCTTGACCACAGAGCCGCCGATACTGTGCAGTTTGTCCGGGGCGCTTTCCGCAGATTCATACCCCTTGCCTTTTTGCGTGACAACATGGAGCAAAACGGGACCGTCGAGGTCTTTTGTCTGGCGCAAAATCTGCACAAGAGCAGGCAGATCGTGCCCCGGAATAGGCCCGAAATAAGAAAAACCCAGCTCTTCAAACAGTGCGCCCGGCACCATGAAATACTTGAGTGTATCTTTGACTCTTTCCGCCGTCGTCGCCAGACGGCCGCCGATCGTCGGAATCCGGCGCAACATGGACTCCACTTCCGCCTTGATCTTGCCATAATGAGGATCGGAGCGCAGCCGCGTCAAATAATGCGATACTCCGCCCACGTTGGGTGAGATCGACATGTCATTGTCATTCAGGATAAATAGCAGCCGTTTCTTTAAATGACCCGCGTGGTTAAGCGCTTCAAACGCCATGCCCCCAGTCATTGCGCCATCGCCGATCACCGCCACCACATGATGATTCTCCGCGCGCAAATCACGCGCGATCGCCATCCCGAGCGCCGCTGACAAGGAAGTGCTGGCATGGCCCACACCGAAGAAATCATGCTCACTTTCCGAACGCTTCGGAAATCCAGCCATACCTTTAAACTGGCGCAGCGACGGGAACTGATGCTTGCGACCGGTCAGTATCTTGTGCACATACGCCTGGTGTCCGACATCCCACACTATGCGGTCTATGGGCGAATCGAAAACATAGTGCAACGCTACGGTCAGTTCAACAACGCCCAAATTCGCTCCGAAATGCCCACCCGTTGAAGTGATGCTGTTTACTAAAAAATCCCGGATTTCTCCGGCCAACAGCTCCAGTTCAGGGATTGTGAAGGATTTTAAATCCATTGGCCCGTTCACACGCTCCAAAAACATGGCAGCGCCTTCCTTTCCAAAGCCTCCGATACACGTCGTGTATAGTCTATCAGTACACAATATGGTTTAGAAAAGTATAGCATAGGCATGGCTGGCCCATCAAACTGCCAAGCCATGCCAGTCAAAATGGCGCATCCTCCAGTACGACGCTCACTGCCGCAACTTACGAGGCACAGTCCTTACTGCTGCCTGTATTGCGGTTCCTGCTGCTGGATATAGGTCAATCGGGATTGCAGAGTAGTCACAGTATTGTCTACTGTTTGGGCCAACTGGTTAAACATCTGTTTAGCCTGCTGATCCTGGGTCTCCAGAGAGAACTGCTTCAGATTCGCCGCCACACCCTCCGCAGATGCGATCGTTTGCTGCATTTTTATGCCCACCGTCACACGTATCACCTCCCGCGACATATTGTCACCAAAGGCTCGCCCGATTACGCTTGGAATGAATGGAACATTAATGGTCGCGCGAACTCAGGTAATCGGCGACGGCCATCAGCATGTTCCTGTTCTGCACGCCGCCCGCAGACAGCAACGCCGACTTCGCCTGTTCCGTGAGTTCGCTCACCAGCGCCTGTGATTGCGGTACGCCAAATAACGCCGGATAGGTCGCTTTCCCAGCCTTTGCGTCTGTTCCGGCGGAATCCAGCAGATCATCCATAATCTGAAACGCCAGCCCGATGCACTCTGCATAGACGGTCAACTGCGCCAGCGTGTCCGCATCGGCTCCCTGCGCGATGGCTCCCAATCGAACTGCCGCCGTAATCAGCGCCCCGGTTTTATGCCGGTGGATATAAGACAGACTGTCCGGTGTCGCATCCTTGCCCTCGTGCTCAATATCGGCAGACTGACCTCCGACCATTCCAGCCGGACCGCTCGCCCGCGCCAGTTCCAAAACCATCTGCACCACCCGCCCGGCGGGGAGCGCCGAATCCGAAAGCGCACGAAACGCCAGCGCCTGTAACGCGTCGCCGGCGAGCACAGCACCCGCCTCGCCATACACCCGGTGATTTGTGAGCTTTCCGCGCCGATAATCGTCATTGTCCATGGCAGGCAGATCATCGTGGATGAGCGAATAGGTGTGTATGAATTCCAGCGCGCAGGCGGCTGGCAGCGCCGTTGCGCGTTCACCGCCAAGCGCCTCAGCGGTTGCCAAGGCTAGTATCGGGCGCAGGCGTTTACCCCCTGCATAAACGCTGTAACGCATCGCTTCCAACAATTGCGGCGGAACCTCGTCGTCGGCCGTCAGATAACGGTCCATCGCCAGATCGATCTCAGCAATCAGAGCATTCATATAGGTGTGAATATCCAGTTTTATACTCATTGAGTCGTTCCTACTCCTCCAGCCTGAATGGGCTCACGTCGATACCGCGTTCACTGGCCATGACCATTTCGACTTTCTGTTCTGCCGCCTGCAGCTTGTCCCGGCACAGTCTCACCAACTGCATGCCTGTCTGAAACTGTGAGATTGCGTCGTCCAGCGCCAGTTCGCCAGACTCCAGTTTTTTGACCGCGTCCTCAAGCTGCGCCAGCGCCGCTTCGAACGTCAATTCGGCGTTTTTCGCATCAGGATTCGAATTCGTCGTCATCGTGCACCCCCCATACCTGACAGTCCAGCCAGCCACCCTTTAGTTGTACATGGATCGCGTCTCCAGGCTGCACCCCATCGATTCCAGTGATGGCGCGCCGCGTTTCGCTGGCCACCACAACTGCGTACCCACGCTTCATGACCGCGAGCGGACTCAGCAGTTCCAGACTCGTCAAGACACTTTCCAGACGCGTGTTCCGGTCATCGAGAAATCGGCGCAGTGACTGTTGCTGGCGGGTCGCCAGAGCGTCCAGACGCGTCCGTTGCACACCGAGCCTTGCGGCGGGCGACTGCCGGGCAAGCCGCAACTCATACCCCGCCACAGCGCGCGCGCTGGCCTCCACACGCGTACGCAGACCGACGCGCAGGTCGCGTTCCAGTACGTCCAACTGTTCATGCAGGGAAGACGCCAGCCGTTCTGGTTCTGACAGGACTCGGCTCTGTGCGAGCCGCTCCACCCGGTCGGTGCATTGGCTTACAATGCCTGCGACGGCGGTTCGCAATCGGTGTTCGGCATTCCCGAGCCGGACTTCGATATCCCGGATGTCCGTTGTTGCGAGTTCTGCGGCCGCAGTGGGCGTTGCCGCGCGCACATCCGCGACAAAGTCCGCGATCGTCGTATCCGTTTCATGCCCCACCGCCGCTATGACAGGAATGGCGGATGCGGCGATGGCGCGGGCGACAACCTCGGTATTGAACGCAAACAGTTCCTCAAACGAACCGCCGCCGCGACCTACGATCATGATCTCAGCCAGGCGCCGATCCGACACTGCGGCAATGCCTTGCGCAATCTGTCGCGGCGCCTCCTCGCCCTGCACCGCCACTGGTACAACCAACACATGCGCCAGCGGATAACGCCGTGCAAGTGTTGTAATCATGTCGCGCACCGCCGCCCCGGTCGCTGATGTGACAAGAGCGATTCGCTGCGGAAACGGCGGCAGCGTTCTCTTGCGGCTGGCAGCGAAGAGCCCTTCCGCCTGCAACCGCTCCTTCAACTGTTCGTACGCAAGATAGAGGGCGCCAAGACCATCCGGTTGCACTGCATCGGCGTAGAGTTGATAGTCGCCAGAACGCTCAAAAATGTCAATGGCCCCCTGCACGACAACGCTCATGCCGTCGCGGGGAGCAAACCGCAAGAAACGCGCCTTTCCTGCAAACATGACCACACGCAGACGCGCCCGTTCATCTTTCAGAGTAAAGTATAGATGTCCGCTGGCAGGGCGACTGACATTGGACACCTCGCCCCGGACGGTCAAATGAGTGAGCTCCGGAGATTCCTGGACAAGCTGCTTCAACAACAGTGTCGTTTCGTAAACAGACCGTACTGGTTCGATCACTGTCTCCCCCATTGCGGCTAATAGGCCCACGCATGATCGTCTGCTCGAGTCTAGATCCGCACCCGCTCGGCGGCCCCTTTCACCGTGTTGTTTAACAGTGTGGCAATCGTCATCGGCCCGACACCGCCAGGCACTGGCGTGATATGGGACGCCGTCGGTTCTACGTCCGCAAAATCAACATCCCCGCAAAGCTCGCCGTCCAAGCGATTCATGCCTACGTCGATAACCACAGCGCCCTGCTTGATCATGTCGCCAGTGATCATACGCGGCTTTCCGATCGCGGCAATGACAATATCGGCCCGCCTGGTCAGGGAAGCGAGTTCCGTCGTCCGTGAATGGCACACCGTCACAGTGGCATTGGCGGCAAGCAACAATTGCGCCATCGGCTTGCCGACAATGTGCGACCGTCCGATCACGACCGCCTGCTTCCCTTCGAGAGCGATGCCCTCATACTCAAACAGCCGCATAATGCCCAAGGGAGTGCAGGGAATCATGCCTGGCAAGCCAAGCGCGAGCGCCCCCACGTTGAGTGGGTGGAAGCCGTCAACATCCTTGTGGGGCGCGATCGCCTCAATCACGGAGCGTTCGCTTATATGCGCCGGCAACGGCAGTTGTACGAGTATGCCATGGAATCTCTCATCGTGATTCAACTCTTCGACCAGGTTTAACAGCCCTGATTCAGTCGTTGACGACGGCAGGCGAATCACCTCTGAATAGATGCCCGCCTCCTTGGCGGCCCTGTCCTTTCCCCGGACATAGCTCATGGATGCAGGGTGTTCCCCAATAAGGACAACTGCCAATCCGGGCTTGACGCCGCTGTCTGCCAATTTCGCCACAGCGGCCGCCGTTTGCGCCCGATCGTGCGCAGCCCACGCCTTGCCGTCGATCAGGATGGCCATGCCTTCACCTCGGTCACATGTGTGTGTACGCTTATTTCTGTTCCTTGCGGCTGCTGCTGTGACCCGGAAAAAGTTTGGATGTGGGATCCAGATAAATTTTTGCGTTGTTCACCGCCGTGGGGGCCTCCCCAAAACCAGTGGCGATCAGCTTGATCTTACCCGGATACGTCACGATATCGCCTGCGGCGAATACGCCCTGGAGGTTTGTCGCCATGCGCGAGTCAACCACGATTTCATTGCCCTCGATCTCCAGTCCCCACTCCATGATCGGCCCCAGGGAAGCGGAAAAGCCGAGACTCCCTATGATCGAGTCGACTTCGAGTTCTTCCGTCTGCTTGGAGCGATTTTCTATAATCGTGGCGCCCGTCAGCGAGTCGTCTCCATGTACAGCTTTCAGTTCATAAAATGTCTTTACATCAACCCCGGAAATGAGCAGGGATTTGACATTTTCCTCATGAGCGCGAAACTGGTCGCGACGATGAATCATGGTGACCGACTTGGCTATGCCTTCAAGCATCAGCGCAAAGTCCACGGCCGTATCTCCGCCGCCGACCACGAGCACCCGCCTGTCTTTATACCGCTTCAAGTCGTCGATGTAATAGTAAATGCCATTGCCCTCAAATTTCTTCACATTATCCCCTGGCAGAGATTTCGGCGTAAAGGCGCCAATACCTGCGGTGATAATGACCGCACGCGAAAGATGGATCCTGTGATCGGTATGCAGTTCAAAAATACCGTCCTCGCGTTTAACCAGGTGGATCACTTTTTCCCCCAGTTGCACCGCGGGGTGGTATTGACTCGTCTGCTCGATCAGTTGATCGACAAGATCCATCGCGCGGATTTTCGGAAAACCCGCCACATCATAAATGAACTTCTCCGGATAGAGTTCCGACAACTGTCCTCCGAGTTGTGGCAAACTATCAATGATCTTGGTGCTGGCATCACGAATACCCGCATAAAAAGCGGTAAAGAGTCCGACTGGACCGCCACCGATAATCGTGATGTCGTAGACTTTCTCATCATACGGCAGTTGCATGTCTGTTCCCAAGTAATTTCCTCCTAAGCCATTACGTTTCAGCTGTCTTCCGTCTTCGCCAAAACACCTTTCCTAGTATACTACGTAAACTACAGCCCGTTTTGGCAAGCCAATGACAGTTTTGCGAGCAAACAACCATAGATCGTGGCAGCCGGTCACACACTTGCGGACAAAGAGTCGCCAGACAGCCCACTAACTGCCTGCCGATCGGCGTCCATGCCTGTGCGCAATCAGCGCGACTCCAAGCGCATTGTCCGACGCATACGCGGGATCGCAAAAATACAGACCTGTCTCCAGACCGCGATCCGCCCCAAAACGTTTTTCAACTCTTGCCCGGATCAGTTGATTGGAGGCAACGCCGCCGACCAGCAGCGCTTTTTTTGCCCCCGTGGCGGAAAATGCATAACGCAGCATCTTCTCGACCGTAGCTGCGATGGACCGCAATACGCCCGCCGCGACAGCCGCTGGCGCTTCGCCCGCCGCCAGCAAGCGCGTGGCGGCGGTCAGCGGACCGGCAAAACTGGGAGCGCCGCTTTTGACGCTGCTCGGAATGATCGGAACTGGTTTCAGCGCCCACTCACCTGCAAGTTTCTCCAACTGTTTGCCGGCCGGAAAGGGCAGCCCGAGAGCCACTCCAATCCTGTCCACGAACTGGCCGACATGCAGATCAAGTCCACTGGCCACAGTCTCGATGCGATAGTCATTGTCCTGTTTTTCGACCGCCAGCAGATCTGTCGTACCACCGGACAGATGAAGCGCCAGAAACGTCTCCCCGTCCTGAAGCGGTATTCCAGAAGTGGCCACGCCCGCCGCGATGTGACCTGCCTGGTGATTCGTCTCCATGAATGCACACCCGGCTCCGGTCGCCAGCGCGCGCGCCGCAAGCACCCCCGCCAGGAAAACCGGCATGTACGATTCCCTGCCGGGCCGCGGCGCAGCACTCACGCCAATGATTCCCAATCGCGAGGCTGTCAATGCCTCTGACAGTTTCTCCAACTGTCCGGGCAGATTGGAAATGTGCTGAAACAGCGCCGCAGATTGCATTAGCCCCCGACCGCCATCCGGAACCCGCAGGAGGCGCCGTTCTTCAAACACGACATGCCCGCTGTCATCGACGGCGCAGACGGACGTTGTATAGTTGCTCGTATCAATTCCAACAGCCACCGGTTTGCGACTTCGGCTGTCTGTCATGGGGATGTTCCCAGACTGCGTTCACGCAAAACGGAAAGATCCTTCAGAAGACCCGACAGAACGCCATTTACAAACTTTGCGGAATGCTCAGTTCCATAGTCCTTACACAGGGAGACCGCCTCGTCTATAGCCACTGCAACGGGAAGATCATACTCATATATAAGTTCATAAGCACTGATTCGCAGCACATTGCGGTCCACGCCGGGCATGCGCGACACTAGCCAGTCTTCACTATACTGGTTTAAAACTGCATCAATATACGTTTGGTGTTTCAGCACGCCATTTAACACGAGGTTGAAGTAAGACAGGTCGTATGCATTCTCGCCGACCGCTTCAGAAACCACTGTTTGTGTATACGCCGCGGCCTGCCCGGAATCCATCTGGTTAATATCCATTTGAAACAGTGTTTGCAAGGCTCGCTCCCTTGCCATGTGACGACTCAACGAATTTACCCTCCATTCCTGATCTGCCGCAAAGCGTTGAGGTGCCACACACTGCAGTCCGCCGAACTAATCGAACCGATCCGGTTGCCAGATCCGTTCCACCCACTCTTGCCAGTCTGTTTTACCGTCGATCATACGTCCAAGCGAGTATCCCACAGTGATGAATACCGCCAACAGCAAAGTGGGGAAAAAACCGACAGTCAGAATCAGCAGCCAGCACACCACCGCCAGCGCCACTCCGACATAGCGCTTTGGCAACAGGGTTAACTTGCGCAGGACAGTCACAAACTTATCCAACGGCCAAAGCCTCCCTCCTGGATTCACCTCGTCGAGTCCTGGGATACGATCCCCGCCACATGAACATGAACAGCAGACACCGCCAGTGATGTGGCTCCCCGGATGGACTCGCTGACTGCCAGTTGCAACTGCTCGCTCATGACGTTGAGATCCGCGGTGGGAATCGCCCGTACGTCCAGATAGACAACCAGGCCTGTCGGATCTTCCTGAATCCGGGTTTGCAGACGCTCCACACCCCGCACCTGCATGGCCGCACGCCGGGCAAGCTCCCGCACAGTGCCATGCGCAATGCGAATCTCTCCACCGCCGGTATCCCGAACGAACGCATGCGCCGATCGCGGAATGAACCGGAACACCAAAAACCGCACTGCAAGAGCGAATATCACGACAAGATAAACTGACAGGGCCACTCCCTCAACAACGAGAGACTGCGTGGAAGCTATGACCGGTTCCACGCCCGCCAACAGCAGGGCTGCCCAAACAGCGCCGAGAACCACCAAAAGAGAAAACGCGCGCAACAATACTCGGTTTCCGACTGACACCTCTCGGCCTCCTCATAAAAATCGCCCGGTGCTTGATTACTGTCAAGAATCCGGGAAACGGCGCATGATTCGACCCGCAAAACAGCGTCTGCCGATCGTATGCGAACCATAAATATAACACAAACCAGCTCCAGGGTTACTGACGCGCTTTATCCTTGCCTTCATCCTGCTCTTCCGAGCGAAAAGCAATCCCCAATACGCTGACGTTAACGGCCGTCACTTCAAGACCCGTCATTCCTTCGATGGCGCGTTTGACGCCGTCCTGAATCTCAGCGGCGACTTCGGGAATCCGGTATCCGTATTCTGCGATGATGGACAGGTCAATGGAACACTGACGTTCATCCGGCGAAACGTCCACTTTCACGCCCTTCGCCAGATTCTTGCGACCCAAACGCTCCGTGATGCCGCCCACAACACCGCCGCTCATGTCGGAGACCCCTCTGACATCGGTCGCCGCCAAACCCGCGATGACAGCGATGACTTCGTTTGCGATCTGGGTTGTGCCCATGTCTCCCGAACCAACTTCGGCTTGCAACGCTCCGTTTCCCGTCATACCAAATTCCTCCTCTGGCCAGTGCATCACTGCGCCTTGTCTCCATCTTAGCAGATTTCACGGTCAAATCGTATGGAATTCAAGAAACCTGGTGTTCACGTCGCCTGCAACAAACGAGGGATGTTCCAACAGTCGTTCATGAAATGAAATCGTCGTCTTGATCCCAGCGATCTGAAACTCACCGAGAGCCCGCTTCATGCGATCGATCGCTTCCTGACGCGTGGGCGCCCACACGATCAGTTTGGCGATCAGGGAATCATAATAGGGAGACACCGCGTAGCCCTGGTAAACCGCGCTGTCCACACGGACTCCGAAGCCTCCCGGCGGCAGATACGCCGTGATCGTGCCAGGGCAAGGCAGGAACTGTTTGTCCGGGTCTTCTGCGTTGATCCGGCATTCAATCGCATGTCCACGCTGTACGACGTCCGTCTGTGCGCAGGACAGCGGATACCCCGCGGCGATCGTGATCTGCTCGCGAACAAGATCAATCCCCGTCACGAGTTCCGTGACAGGGTGCTCCACCTGAATTCGTGTGTTCATCTCCATAAAATAAAACGATGTTCCGTCTTCATCAAGCAGAAACTCGACTGTGCCCGCACCTTCGTACTGCACCGCCAGCGCTGCAGCCACCGCCGCCTCGCCCATTTTGGCTCGCATTGCAAAAGAAAGCGCCGGTGAAGGGGATTCCTCCAGGAGCTTTTGCAATCGTCTTTGCACGGAACAGTCGCGCTCGCCGAGATGAATCGCGCGACCGTGCTGGTCTGCCAGCACCTGGATCTCCACATGCCGCGGCTTGACCAGATATTTTTCCAGATAGACGCCCGTGTTTCCGAACGCCGACCCCGCTTCGGACTGAGCGAGCGTGAGAGCCGCCCGCAGTTCCTCCTGCGAGTGCACGATGCGTATTCCCTTGCCGCCGCCGCCGGCGGTCGCTTTGATGATGACGGGGAATCCGATGGCGTCAGCTGTCTCCGCAGCCTCTTCCGCGCTTTGAATCAGTCCTTCTGTACCGGGCACCGTGGGTACGCCCGCCAGTTTCATGGTCGCCTTCGCCGTGGACTTGTCGCCCATCTTTTCAATTGCTTCCGCTGTAGGTCCGATAAACTTGACGCCGACCGCCTGGCACACCTCCGCAAAATCGCTGTTTTCCGCCAGAAAACCATAGCCTGGATGAATGGCGTCCGCACCGACGGACGTCGCCACCGAAATGATACTCGCAATGTTCAGGTAGCTCTGTTTGCTGGCAATCGGTCCAACGCAGTATGCTTCGTCCGCCAACTGGACATGCAGGGCGTCGCGGTCCGCCTCAGAATACACAGCAACAGTCGCAATGCCAAGTTCACGGCAAGCGCGAATGATCCTGACCGCAATTTCTCCCCGATTCGCCACCAGTATTTTTTTGAACATGGAAACCTCCGTCACGCCAGTTTAACCCGGAACAGCGGCTGTCCATACTCGACCAACTGTCCGTTTTCCGCGAGCACTTCAACAATCTCTCCGCGCACATCCGCTTCAATCTCATTCATGAGTTTCATCGCTTCCACAATGCAGACCACCGTTTTTTCCGTTACCTTTGCGCCTACCTCGACATACGAGGGCGATGTGGGCGCCGGCGCCCTATAAAAGGTTCCCACCATGGGCGATTTCACAACCGCGCTGGCCGTGTCTTCAACATGCTCAGGCGGTTTCTCCGCCGCCTTTATGGACGCCTCGTGAGCCATCACGGGCGGGCCGACCGGCGCCGGAACGGACCCGGTCGCTGTTTCTGCGCCGCCGCCCGCCGAACGCGAAGTCTCCGCCTTGCGGATCAAAACTTTCAACTCAGCCGTTTCAATATGTAGTTCGTGAATATTCGTTTCATCAACCAACCGGATGAACTCGCGAATGTCGCTGACCTTCAACAACAACGACCACTCCTTATGTGCACAATATAACTGTTAGCCAGTATAGCACAATTAAGGACAGGCCGCGCGTCTCGAAGAGCGATACAAAGGGTCCGTAATCAACCATGAATCTGCTGCGGCGGCGTCAGCCCGAATATCCATCGATCCTGGCCCGGCCGCAGCAGATCGGCTTGCTATTCACCGACAGCGTCAGGCATGCGGACTGACGATCACCTGATTCGACTGGATGCCCAGCGTCTGCGCCACAAGGTTGATCACCTTGACTGCGGCGGTTGGCCCGAGTGACTTCGTTTCAACCCACACATGCACCTGATTTTTAGGGTTGAATACGACAAGAGAATCCGGATACTGTCCGACCAGCAGATCGTGAATGCGGCTGGCTTGCTCCGCTTGCGTCTGAATGGCCGTAAGTTCGGAGTACGCCTGGGATGCAACCTGTTGACTGACCTTCGGATTGGTGAGCGTCTGCTGCAGTGTCTGGATCACCTTCGACTGTGCCTGCGACTGGTCCAGACTCGCCTGCACAAACCAGTCGCTCGGACTTTGACCGGACAGAATGCTGTTTGCGGACGTTGTCGTTGCGCCGGAGGATTTACTGCCACTCCCTTTGCTGGTGACGCCCGCGGGAACGGTGACGCCCGCGCCAACGACAGTGGCGGCGTTTGAACCGGTACCCTGCGCCGTATTTGAAACTGGTGGTGTGCCAAGTGTGTAATAGCCAATCAGCATCAGTGAAAATACCATCATGGTCGAAAGCCATACCGTTTGCCGTTTCACCATCTGAACCCTCATCTCCCTCATCATTCTGTACTGCCGATCTATTTGCGCGGTAATACGGTAATCTCGTAACTGGGGATGCCGAGCACATCCTGGACAGCACTGACGATCTCAGACTGCATCATGACGACATCCCTGCCATGGGCCACAACCAGCACCCCGGTTATTTTAGGCAGTTCCTGCTGAATCACGAGTGGTGTCTGACTCCCATTTGCACCCTGGACGGTCACAGTCTGACTCTGCGTGGATGTTGACGTCGTTGTTGACGTATTGCCCCCGCCCTGCTGTTTTGTCTCCTGTCGGGAAGTCTGCACGTTCTGTCCGTATCGTTCAATCGCTGTTGAATTGACCGTAACCATCACGAGCGCGTCGCTGATTCCGCTGATCTGATCGATCATGCTCTCCAGTTCATGATCGTAAACCGTCTCATACGCGATCGCTCCCCGCAGCGGCGCATCGACAGTTGCGCTTCCTCTGCCGGCTGCGCTGCCATTCCCGGACCCACCCGCTGAATTGACCGGCGTGGCGCCCGGGTTTCCCGAATTCTGGCCAGCGTTTCCGGCTCCGCCGCTCGCGCCAAACAGCAGCAGCAAAATACCAATGGCAGTGATGGCCAATAACCATTTGTTGGCCATCAATTTCTTGATCGCCTCGCTTATCCCACGTCACCCCCTCCTCTCCTGTCAGATTTGCCCGCCGGGGTAGATCACCCGCACAGAGCCCAGAGCGAGCCCCAATGATGTCGCCACCTGCGCCTGAACGCTCGCCGCCACAGCAGGTTTGACAGCCCCGACTGCGACTGTTACAGCGGTAACAGACTGTGCGCCGTCCGCTCCCTGAGACGTTATGACCTGTACACTCTGAACATTCACTCCCTGCAGCTGCAGAATCTCCTGTCGCAGCGTCGCGGCGAGATCCGTCCGGAATACTCCGCCAGTTCCTGATCCTGCGCCGCCTGAGCCGCCGCCGACAAACTGCGCGGACTGAAAGACGGGGCCCGCAAGCCTTGCCGCTGTCGCTTCCAGGTTAAAATGCGTGGCCACAAGCACCCTGAGCGGATCAACCATCGTGAGCATCACCACCAGGCCCAGAACCATGCGTACGTATTTTTGCATGGCATTGCTCGGCAGCGCGTAATCGAGAAACACGGCCAGCAGGATCACGATGACCAGATGACGAAGCCAATCTGACAATGCGCCGATCACGCCCTCACCTCACGAACGCAGTCAAGTTTGTGGTAGCCACCGCGATCACAATCGAAAAGAAGAACATCAGACCGACGACCGCCAGAGCGGCAAACACCAATACGAGACTCTTCCCGACTGTCGCGAGGCTGGTGATCACGGGCGAATCGCCAAGCGGTTGCAGGATCGCCGCTGAGCCGCTGTACACGACGGAAAGAGCAAGAATTTTGAGCGCCGGAAACGCGCAGATCAATAGCAGTACCACAGCGCTCGCGACGCCCGTTGCATTTTTGACAATCAGGGACGCGCCGGCAATCGATTCCGAAGCATCCGACAGGGCTTTCCCGATAACCGGAACAAACGTGCTGGCCACAAACTTTGCGCTGCGCAGAGTGACTCCATCAGCGATGCTGGCAAGGGACCCCTGCACAGACATGATGCCGAGAAAAGCGCTCATTCCGATTCCCAGAACTGCGAGTGTGACATTGCGGATAAAGCCGGCCAGTTCCGTGACGCGATAGCGATTTGAAACAGCGCTCACGATGGTCAGAACAGTCGAGAAAAAGATCATTGGAAACACCCAACTGTGCACCACAATCCCCATGGCGTTAACGATAAACACGATCAAGGGATGAAACGCCGCCGCCGATGTCAGTCCTCCTGACGCGGTGATCAGAGCAAGCACGACTGGCAACGAACCAAGCATGACCGCCGTCATGGTATCGATCGCCCCGCCCGCATACTGAGTCGCCTCTCGAAACGACGACACCGCGAGCACAATCAATACGAGATGAACCACCCAAAACGCGACCTTGCTCACCAACTGTGAGGCAAATGCTGTCTGCACCGTTTCCAGGATCGCGGCCAGCACAGTCAAAATGATGATCACGCCGAGCAAGCGCGCATTCTCCCACAGGACATTAAAGAAATACCGGATCAACCCCTGCGCAAGCCTGGCAAACGGAAACGGCTGATTGCCCGGAAAAAAGGCGGGTACGAATTGCCCTTCGGGACTCATTGGCACGTAACCGCCATAGGTGGCGTCGAGATTGCTCCAGGCCTTCTCGATGGCATTTCCTGAGATCGCCTGATACTGTGACGCCTCCCGCTGCAGGGGCGACTGTGCGCTGCCAACAACAGAACCGGAAGCGACTGTGCCTGCGCTAGTGCTGACGCCTGACCCAGACGCTGGCGCGGCGCCCGTCGTCAGAGTTGTGGAAGCTGGCGGCGGTTCTCCCGACACACCTGGGCCCATGCCGCTCGCATACGCGACAGGAACACTGTGCAGACAGGCTACGACAAACAGAACAGCCAACAGTCTGCGCGCCTCAGTGCTGCGAAACCGCCGCAATCTACCGCGAACCATAGCCACCCCTCCTTCTCTACGGGAGCAAATGCGTCACCGTTTCCACAACCGCTGTCACAATGGGAACTGCGAGCACCAGGATCGCCAGTTTTCCAACGAGTTCGATTTTGCCCGCGATGGAACCGACGCCTGCGTCGCGCGCAATCTCAGCCCCAAACTCCGCGATATACGCAATGCCGATAATTTTGATAATAGTGGCGAAAAAGAGCACGTTCACGTCAGCCAAAGCGGCCAGCCTTTCGATCGGAACAAGAATCCCGGCGACCCGCTGCAACGCGATCAGAAAGAGCACAGCGGAAATCAGCAGAGTGAGCAGAAACGACACTTGTGGCGCGAGTTCACGGACCGACGTCAGGAGCAGAGCTCCGACGATGCCAAACAAAACGATTTGCAGGATGTTCATGGCTGCACCTTTATTGATTTGCGAAGACATTTTGGATTTGCACAAACAGATGGCTGATATTGGTGACCACCACCGCCGCCACAAGAACGAGCGCGCTGATGGTCACAAGCGTTGCAATTTCATCCCGCCCCGACTGTTTAAGCAGGCTGGACAGCACAGCAGCGGCGATCCCCACGACAGCGATCTGAAATAACACGTGCAGTTCAAGACTCATCGGCGAGTCCTCCTTGAACTAGATCAACATGATGACGATCAGCAGACCGGCCAAAACACCCAGTGTCTGATAGACCCGTTCATAACGCCCTCGTTCCTCAACCGCCTCGCGTTCACGGTCTGTAAGCAGAGAGAGCGCCGCATCCAGGTATGCGATCTGTTCTGTCGTTCCTACCGTACCGAGTGAAAAGCCGAGCGTCGCCAGAATTTCGCGATCCTGCGCCCGCAAGGCGGTGTGAGGAACATGTTCCCGTAATGCCGCAGTCCACGCTGTCTGAGCTGTCATGCCGGGTTGCAAAAGCAGTGTCGCGGCCGTCTGAAACAGGGCGGAGAGCGCATGACCTGCTTTTCCCTGTTTGCTGACCCGCGAAAACGCGTCCGCCAGCGGCAGTCGATGGTACGCGATGTCTGTGCGCAGCGTTCGCAGCAGGCTGGTCAATTCCCTGAGATCCTGCGGTCGCTGACTGTACACACTCGCAATCAGGCGCCCCCATACCGTAGAGGCGGCCAGTACAGTTCCTGCGCCGCCAACCTGCAACCACGTCAGCGCCACGCAGTCGTCACCTCGCGCAATTGACCATCGTACACCCGTTCAATCGTACCGGGCCCGTGTTTGCGGCTGACAAACAGGACGCGTTTAATCGCCCCTGCGTAAAGCAAGTCCCGAACCACACCGCGCGACTTCAGATCGCTCACTGTCTGGGCGTGAAGTGTTCCGATGAAACACACACCGGCGCTCGACACATCTGCGATTGCCTGCACATCGGCGGCGCTGCCGATCTCATCCGTCATCAGCACCTGCGGCGCCATGGCCCTGAGCATCAAAACCATTCCCGCCTGCTTGGGGCAGCCGTCGAGAACGTCTGTCAACAGGCCAACGTCAAACTGGGGCGCTCCTTTGTAACAACCCGCGATCTCCGAACGTTCATCCACAATGGCGACGCGCAGCGGTTCCATGTGTGAAGAAAGTTCCCCGTTGCCAAGCAGGCGGGCCAGGTCGCGCAGCAGAGTTGTCTTGCCAGACAGCGGCGGGCCCGCAATCAGCGTGGGCAGCAGACGGTTTCGTTCTTCCACAATGTAGGCGCCAATCGGCGCGGCGCTTCCGATGATTTGCCGCGCCAGGCGAATATTGACCGATCCGATATCCCGAATGCTCATGATATGATCCTGTTCATCAATCACGACTCGACCAGCCACTCCGACGCGATGACCACCCGCAAGGGTTACATAACCCCGCCGCAGTTCCTGCTCGACGGCGTACACGGAAGACCCTGTGACAGTCGCCATGACGTGGCGCAGATGTTCAGCGGAGATGATCATACTGCGCGCGATTGCCACGCCTACCAGTTCCAGCGGACGGTGAAGACGCATGCGAATTTCCTCAAGACGAGCCTGTTGCGCAGGCGTGAGTTGGTGGACAATCATCGCAATATCAGGCGGAAGCAGGCTGACAACAGCTTCTGGCAGTCTGCCCATTGTGATCATCGCTGCGCTCACCACCCATTGTTTACACGTCGCTATGCTTGTTCGATCAGTTAGATGTATATGGGACGAGGCAGGCATTTATACCATTTGCAAATACTAGACAAGAGCAGCGGTCAATGTGCGGATCAGGAGGAATCAGCAGAGTAGCCCGCACGCTGCCAGCGCGCGGCGGATACCATAGATAGAGGCAGAGTTGCCGTCCTCGCGGGAGGAGTTGTGTCATGCACGAATCATTTGCGATGATGACCCGATGGATTGTCGTCTTTCTCGTGATTTTCCTGCTTTGCATGTTGCTCGTCTTCAGTTGGCTCAAACGACCCCGGGAAACGGCGACACCAGTACGCGTCTGAGCCAGGCGCCGGATGCCGGAACGAACAGGGCGGCGCGGTCCGCGCCTGAAAGCCGACGCCCGACGCACGCAAAAAAGGGCTCGCCCCGCCCGCCCCGGCGTGGGCAAGCCCTTGGGGAACTGTGAAATTCGATTGGTCCGTCGCCATACTGAACAGATATAGCGTCTGAATAAGGCCTCAGACGCTATATCTGGAATCACTGCGCCTGCATCGCGGACTTTATCACTGCTCCCCTAGGCTGCCTGTTTGTTTTGCACATCGACATAAGGCGACAAGACTGCTGAGTTCAGGCGCGCGACACGTAGAGACCGGATCTGGTGTCGATAATCAGACGGTCGCCAATATTTATGAAAAAAGGCACCTGAACGCTGTAGCCAGTTTCCAGCCGTGCGGGTTTGCTGCCCCCCGTTGCCGTATCGCCGCGGATACCCGGTTCCGTCTCGACAACTTCCAGTTCCACCGTGTTGGGCAGTTCGAGTCCGATCGCTTCACCATCGTATAACATAACGACGCAGTTCATGTTTTCCTTCAGAAAATTGAGTTCATATTCGAGCTGTTCCCTGGGGAGATTGATCTGCTCAAATGTTTCTGAATCCATAAACGTGTAATTGTCGCCGTCCGAATACAGATATTGCATCTGGCGATTTTCGATGCGAGCGCGAGCCACCTTTTCACCTGCCCGAAACGTCATCTCCCTGACGCCGCCCGTGCGGATGTTTTTCAATTTTGTCCGCACAAAGGCCGCACCTTTACCTGGTTTAACGTGCATGAACTCAATCACGCGCCAGATGGAGCCGTCATACTCGATGGTGGTGCCTGGACGAAAATCGTTGCTTGAAATCATTGGACAGTTTCGACCTCCCGAGAATGCGATCTACAAAATCAATAATTCCTTTGTCGCATGCGTCAATCGTGTGCATCCGTCCGCCGTCAGCACAATATCATCTTCAATGCGAACGCCGCCAAATCCGGGGATGTAAACGCCCGGTTCCACCGTGACAACCATGCCTTCTTGTAACACATCTGCAGACTTGCGCGCAAGTCTCGGCGCTTCATGGACGGCGAGTCCCAACCCATGACCAAGGGAATGGCCAAAGTTGTTCCCATATCCACCGTCCTCAATGACGTCGCGCGCCAGGGCGTCCGCAACCTCGCCGCTCATGCCTGGCCTGATTTCCGCCAGCGCGCGTTCCTGCGCGCGCAGCACGAGCGCATAGACATCCTGGTGATGGTCGCTCGGCGGTCCTATGACTACTGTGCGTGTGATATCGGATGCGTATTCGTGATAGCGGGCGCCAAAATCGAGCGTCACAAATTCACCCCGTCCAAGCAAGCGGTCCGAAGCGACCCCGTGCGGCAGGGCGGACCGTTCGCCGCTGGCCACGATCGTCGAAAATGAGACGCCCGCGGCGCCCTGCCTGCGCATGAATACCTCCAGTTCCAGCGCCACGTCGCGTTCACTCACGCCAGCGCGGATAAACCCGGTAATATGTGCAAACGCATCATCCGCGATCGTTGCGGCAGCCGCTATCCACTTCAGTTCAGAAGCTTCCTTGACCATGCGCAGTTGTTCCACCATAGAATCGAGCGGCACAAGTTCAATCCCGGGAAGAGCATCCTGAAGCTCAAGAAAGGATTTGTATGTAATGGACCCCGGTTCAAAGCCAAACCGCCGAATCGTCAGACGCTTCACCTGCTCGCGCAGAGTTTCCAGCCAGCGCGCGGCATGCATAACCACCGTCACGCCCTGCGCCTGCGCCGTCGCCTGAACAGCATAGCGAGAATCCGTCAGCAGCACGGTTTCCTGCGCCGCCTGCAGCACATACCCGGAAGATCCCGTAAATCCAGTGATGTAATGACGGTTTTCAGGCGCAGAGGTCAAAAATCCGTCGACGCCCGCAGCTTCGATTCGCGTCCATATACGTTTCCTGCGTTTTTCCATGTGCGATTCCTCCTCTGTAAAGATGTGACTGCTCCGGCGGGAACGCACCCTGCGCCGCTGCTCAGACACGGCTGCGCCGAACTCGCCTCGGCACAGGGTGCGTTCCCGCCGGAGCGAGTTTTCTACCTGCTGATGGTGACGAGAGCCCGCAACGCCAGTTCATAACCGACAGGTCCAAACCCGCTGATTTGACCCAATGCGACAGGCGCGATCACAGATTGCGAACGAAATGACTCCCGCGCGTGAATATTCGACAGATGAACCTCAATGACAGGCAGCCGAATGGCGGCAACCGCGTCACGCAATGCGATGCTGTAGTGTGTGTAGGCGCCGGGGTTGATCACGACGCCGTCAGCCCGACCTTGCGCGGCGTGCAGATGATCGATAATGGCGCCTTCGCTATTGGATTGAAAGAAATCCACAGAACAGTCAAGCGAGTCTGCCACTTCCTGTATGCGCTGATTGATCTCTGCGAGAGTGGCGGCGCCGTAGACATCCGGTTCCCGCTGTCCGAGCAGGTTCAGGTTGGGACCATGGATTATCACAATATGACTCATCTGGAAACGCCCCCCGCCGATTCTGAAGCAGGTGCATGCTCAGGCGGGATCGTATACTGTGCCGCTGCTCAGACACGGCTGCGCCGAACTCGCCTCGGCACAGTATACGATCCCGCCTGAGCGAGTTTTTCATCTGCTGATTATGGCGCGTCAGCGATGAGATTTTGCTTCACCAATGATTGTACCATACGGCCCGCATCCAAGCCGTTTCCCAAAAAGCCCGCGCGCCACACACCTCACGGCGTGCGGGTACGGCTCGGCTCACTGCTCTGCAATATGCCGCAAAATGGGGTTGCGCGCCGCCGCCGTCTCATCGAGCCGATCGATCACTGTTTCGTGCGGCGCCAATTTTACAATGTCCGGTGTTTCCTGCGCTTCTCTGGCGATACGAATCATCACGTCGACAAACGCGTCGAGGGTTTCGCGACTCTCTGATTCAGTCGGTTCAATCATCAGCGCTTCCTCGACATTGAGTGGAAAGTAGATCGTTGGCGGATGATACCCAAAATCGAGAATCCGTTTGGCGATATCGAGCGTTTTGACTCCGTGGGCCTTGAACGATTTGCCTGACAGCACAAATTCGTGTTTGCAGATGCGATCGAAGGGCACATGATAGTGAGGCGCCAAACGCCGGAGCATATAGTTTGCGTTCAGCACAGCGTCTTCTGCCACACGCTTCAGCCCGTCCGGCCCCATCGTGCGAATGTACGCGTAGGCGCGCACAAGAATGCCGAAATTCCCGTAAAAACTCTTCACTTTCCCTATGCTGTGCGGACGCTGTTCATCCAGATAAAAAGTTCCGTCCGGCCGTTTTGCGACTGTCGGAACAGGCAGATAAGGAAGCAGGGACGCCTTGACGCCCACGGGTCCCGCCCCCGGCCCGCCGCCTCCGTGCGGTGTGGCGAACGTCTTGTGCAGGTTCAGGTGAACGACGTCAAATCCCATATCGCCCGGACGCGCATACCCCAGAATCGCGTTGGCGTTCGCTCCATCATAGTATAGCAGGCCCCCGGCGGCGTGCACGATTGCGGCGATCTCGACGATGTTTTCTTCAAATAATCCGAGCGTGCTCGGATTCGTCAGCATCAGGGCGGCCGTGTCGGAACCCACCGCGCTGCGCAGGGCGTCCAGGTCCACCGCACCGCGCTCATCGGAGCGGATGGTCACAGTCGTAAACCCGGCCATGGCCGCACTGGCAGGATTGGTGCCGTGAGCGGAATCGGGCACGATCACTTTCGTTCTGTGTTCCCCGCGCTGTTCATGATAGGCGCGGATCATCATCAGACCCGTCCACTCGCCGGCGGCGCCCGCAGCTGGCTGCAGGCTCACGGCGTCCATGCCGGTAATCTCGGCAAGATACGTTTGCAGACGATAGAGCAGTTCCAGTGCGCCCTGTACACTCTGTTCAGGCTGGCATGGGTGAATCAGCGCAAAACCGGGTAACCGCGCGGCCGCTTCATTGCGTTTTGGATTGTATTTCATGGTGCAGGAGCCAAGCGGGTAAAAACCCGAATCCACGCCATGGTTGCGTTTTGAGAGACCCGTATAGTGCCTGATCAGGTCGACCTCGCTCACTTCGGGCAACGGGGGCGCCGCTGCCCGCAAGTAATCCTGGCGAAGCAGTTGGTCCGCGTCGACATCCGGAACATCCAGTTCTGGCAGGCTGTACCCCATGCGCCCTGCAACGCTGCGTTCAAAGATCAGTGGATAATCGGTCGTCTGCCTGCTCACAGCAACGCCTCCAGTCTCTCTGCAGTATGGTCGATGGCGCCTTTGGCCATGACTTCCGTAACCGCCACAAGGACATGCTCGCCGAGTTCCGGGTAATGTCGGCCAAGCGGCAGTCCGAAGTAGACGCCTTCCGCCGCCAGGGCGGATACGATCCGGTCGCGCGCAGGTCCGAGGCGGAGTACAAATTCATTGAAATAGGACCCCGCAACCGCCAGTTCCGCTCCAGCAGCGGTGAATCTGGCGGCCGCATAATGCGCCTTGACAAGGTTTTGGCGAGCGACTTCCCGCAGTCCATTTGGCCCCATGCAGCTTAGATACACCGACGCCGCCAGAGCATTCAGGGCCTGATTGGAGCAGATGTTTGACGATGCCTTTTCTCTGCGAATATGTTGTTCGCGAGCCTGCAGTGTCAGGACAAAGCCCCGGCGGCCATCACGATCCTTCGTCTGACCGGCAATGCGCCCTGGCAGTCGCCGCAGCAGAGCGGACGTAGTGGCCATGACGCCAAGATAGGGTCCCCCAAATGACAGCGAATTGCCGAGCGACTGCCCTTCCGCGACTGCGATATCCGCCCCGAGCGACCCTGGCGCCTCCAGCAGACCAAGGGCAATGGGGTAGGCGCTCACAATGAGCAGAGCTCCGCGGGCATGAGCGCGCGACGCGATTTCCCGGACATCTTCGATCGTACCAAAGAAATTCGGATACTGTATGATGACGGCCGCCGTATCGTCCGAGAGTTCCCGTTCCAGGTCAGGCAACGAGAGTTGCAAAGCGGTCATGGCGATTTCAGTCACAGCGATTGACTGACCCGCGGCGTACGTGGCCAGCACCGCGCGATGGTCGGGATTTACAGTGCGTGCTACGAGCACGCGATTCCGTCTGGTGTGGCTGCAGGCCATCAGAGCGGCTTCCCCGAGTGCTGTCGCCCCATCATAGACGGACGCGTTGGACACCTCCATGCCGAGCAGATTGGCGATCAGCGTCTGATACTCGAAAATGGCCTGCAGAATACCCTGGCTGATTTCTGGTTGATACGGCGTATAGGCAGAATAGAATTCGGATCTGCCGATGACGGCGTCCACCACGCTGGGGATAAAGTGATGGTAGGCGCCCGCCCCCAAAAACGAAACGGCGTCTTCAACGTGCACATTCCGTCCAGCGAGTTCTTTCAGTTCTTTCATTAATTCCCATTCACTGGCGGCTGGGGGCAAGTTCATTGGTTGATCGAGACGGAAGGATGCGGGAATATCCGCAAACAGTTCTGCGACTCCGGAGAGTTTTAGCGAACTGAGCATCTGCGCCCTGTCCTGTTCCGTGTTTGGAATATAGCTGAATGGTTTCAATACACTTCCTCCTCTCGCGCGTCATTGACTGCGTCGATAAAATGGTGTTTTTACTATGGCGCCCTGCACACTTTTTCCGCGGACAGCAACCGCGAGTGTCCGTCCGATCTCCCCGTACTCCCGTTCGATCAGGGCAAGACCGATACTCTTTCTGAGCGTCGGACTCATCGTGCCGCTGGTCACCACGCCGACTTCCCGGCCAGCGATGTACACCGGATGCCCCGCTCTCGCGATTCCGCGGTCTTCCAGGACAAAACCGCACAGTTTGCGCGGTATGCCCTGCTGTTTCTGCGCCGTCAGCGCGGATTTGCCGATAAAGTCCGGTTTGTCGAGTTTCACGAAAGGACCCAGTCCAGCCTCCAGAGGTGAAATGTCGGCAGTCAGTTCGTGACCGTACAGCGGAAGTCTCGCTTCCAGACGCAGCGTATCGCGCGCGCCCAGCCCAACCGGCAACAGGCCCGCGTCCGCTCCCGCCTCCATCAGCACACGAAAGAGTTGGGTCGCGTTCTCAGCCGCTGCGTATAACTCAAACCCGTCTTCACCCGTGTACCCTGTTCGCGATACAAGACAGGGGATTCCCGCCACCGCCACATCTTCGCGAAAGTGATAGTAAGGGATATCGCGCACCTCGGAAGCGGCGACGCGCATCAGGATGGTCTGCGCGAGCGGTCCCTGCAGCGCCAGTTGGGCGATCTCCGGCGAGCGGTTGATAATCTGCGCTCCCCTGCTGTGGCGCGTAAACCACTCGAAGTCCTTGTCGATATTGGCCGCATTGACGACCACCAGATAATGATCGACCGCATAGCGATAAATCAGCACGTCATCCACGACGCCGCCGCGCTCATTGCAAAGCGGTGTGTAAAGCGCCTGCCCGTCTGCCAGACGACTGACATCGTTTGTCGCGAGGTTTTGCAGGAGAGCGAGCGCGTGCGGCCCGGACACGTCAAATTCCCCCATGTGCGAAACGTCAAAAAGACCTGCGCGCGTTCGCACCGCCGCATGTTCGGCCAATATGCCCGTGTACTGAACTGGCAGATCCCAGCCGCCGAAATCGATCGTCTTGCCGCCGTAGCGGCTGTACACATCGTACAAAGGTGTGCGTTTCAGCAATGGTCTACCTCCTTGGTCCATGTCTTGAATTTGCGCAAAAAACAAAAGGAGACACCGAAAACACATCCGGTATCTCCTCTGTCCCTTTACCTGAGAGTTCCCTCCGCGCATGGTCTCCTGAGCGAAGTTTCCCCGTGGGTGGCCATACTGCACACTCTCCAGAGAGGCGTCCAATCGCGGTACTTCTACCTGAGAGATTCACATGCAAGACCGCTCTTGCAGTTTGCTCCTTCGGCGACGGCTCAGTTACACCGTTCTCTCCCGCGACTATCATCCGCATATGCCATTGTGTCTGTAGTATACCTGCTGAATGCGCTGATTTCCAGCGCAGAAAACGGGCATACTATCATATAAATTCGAATCAATCCGGCAGATCCTGTCTGGCGCATGAAAAGCGGGTCTGGATACGACTTGCGCGAGGACGACATCGGAACAACGCGTAACGGCTGCTGCGCAACCAATTTGGGAGTGAATGTGCCTTGTATACCTACCACGAACACACAGAGTTGCGCACCCTATTGGCCGAGCGCGGGGATATGCCCGCTGGAAAATGGTCCATGTTCGCGCTCGCCTACGAGGCGCATAGTCAGTCCATATCGGAATCCTTTGATGAGTTGACCTGTCTCGGTGTCTTGCCGGGGCTTGTGCCGTTTGAACACCAGGTTAAGACGGCCCGGCGGGTGATCAGCGAACTGCATGGACGCGCCCTTCTCGCAGACGAAGTGGGACTTGGCAAGACGATTGAGGCGGGTCTCATTCTAAAAGAATATCTCCTGCGCGGGTTGGTGAAAAAGGCGCTCATACTCGTACCCGCGTCTCTGGTTCTGCAGTGGACGCGTGAACTGAATGAGAAATTCGCCATATCCGCATTTGCCCAGCGCAATGAATGGTCATGGACAACGTATGATATTTTGGTGGCGTCAATCGATACGACAAAACGGGAACCCCATCGCACACAGGTTCTGAACCAGGAGTGGGATCTGTTGATTGTCGATGAGGCGCACAAATTGAAGAACAGCAAAACGCGCAATTGGCAGATTGTCAATCAACTGCGAAAAAAATACCTGTTATTGGTTACCGCCACACCCGTTCAAAATGATATGCGCGAACTCTACAATCTGATTAATTTACTGCGGCCTGGTCAACTCGGCAATCAGGCGGCGTTTCGTTCTGCGCATGTCAGTTCCAAGCGCGTGCCAAAGGACCCGCGCGCGCTGCGGTCTGCCATCAGCGAAGTGATGGTCCGCAATCGACGCCACGACGGCGGCGTCGAATTCACCGAACGTTTTGTCGAAGCGCTGCAGGTGACGTTGTCCCCTGAGGAACAGGGTCTGTACGACGCCGTCACCGAATTTATCCGGGACGAATATGTGCGGCGCAGGGAACGGCAGCGCAGCGTTCTGTCTCTGATCACCCTGCAGCGGGAGATTTGCAGCAGTTCCTACGCCGCCATGTGCACACTCGAAACGATGCAGAAAGACAAGCATCTCACAACCGCTGAACTGGCGCGCTTGCGAGAGCTTCATCACCGGGCTGAGTCGGTGCCCAATTATACAAAAGTGAACCGTGTGATCGAACTGGTCAGAGAGATCGGCGACAAGGTCATCATCTTTACGGAGTACCGCGCCACACAGGACTTTCTGCTGTACATGCTGCAGCAGTCAGACATCAGGACGGTCATTTATCGCGGCGGATACAGGCGGGGGAAAAAAGACTGGATGAAAGACCTCTTTGAGCACCGCGCACAGGTGCTTATCGCAACCGAGGCAGGCGGCGAAGGCATCAATCTGCAGTTCTGCAACCAGGTCATCAACTTCGATTTGCCCTGGAATCCTATGCGCATCGAACAGCGCATAGGGAGGGTCCATCGCTTGGGTCAGACACGTCCTGTGCATATTCGCAATTTCTCAACAGCAGGCACGATCGAAGAGTACATGGTCACACTGCTGCAGGACAAGATCCGCATGTTCGAACTGATCATCGGTGAACTCGATGTGATCCTTGGCGCGAAAGCGTTTGAAGACGATCTCATGCGCACGTTCATGGAGAGTCGCGACGACTCGGAAGTCAAGGCTCGTCTGTCTGCGCTCTCAAAGCGCGTGCAAGTTCGCGGAGCGAGCACGACGCAGACAGCGAATACGACGAACACAGCGCATTATGAGGAGACTTGCCATGACGCCCGCTGAACAGTCACTCTTTGCTTTCTGTAAGCGCTATTTCCGGCAGGTGGGCGCCGTCCAGAAACCGGCGCCGCCCACTGCGCTTTGTGTGGAGCTGCCGCGCGATGTTGACAAGGAATTGACAGACCGCCCCTTTTACTGGATGTGGGTCGAAGCCATGAACGAAAATCCCGCCAACACGGTGCTTTATCTGAAATTTACGGCGGAGAGCGACGACGCTGGCGCACCGCCGCAGTCAAAACCGGAACTCGTGATTCCAGGCTGCTATCGGATGCTGAGACTATATGCCAGCGCCAAGACCCGCGGCGCTTTCGCCGTCGCCTACGAGGCGGCTCCGCTGCTTTTCCCGTATGCGGTCTTCGTGGTCAAGGTATCGTTCGTATCCGATCGCAGAAAAGATTTTCTGGAGTCGTACGCCATCGATTTGCAGACCTTTCAAATCTACCGCGACATCATCAACGGACTGCTGGACCGCTCGCTGCTGGACGAACGCCCGCAGAACGCCCGTCTGATTGCGACGCCAATCGACATGGATCAGATCTTCGCTTTGTTGCTGCGCTGCGTGCGCCTGGATGTGGAAGCCCGCAATCATCACTGGGCCATTGAAGCGAAGCAACGGCTGAAACTGGAACTGGACCGTCTGGACGCCTATTACTCTTCCCTGCAAGGCGAACAACAGACAAGGGGAAAAAATGCTCCGCAAGCGGAGTCAGACGACGCCCGCTTTGTCCTGTCGAAGACAGCGGAACATGAACTGCGCCGAGCAGAAATCGTGTGGCGCACAGAGCCCAAGGTCGAAGTTCGGCCGCTACAGATGGCTCTCGTCTACCTGGCTGCGCCGCCGCAGTCGAACTCCTCTGAACCTACTCCCCATAGCGGCTAAAGCCAGGGGCTTGCGGCGAGGTTGGGGTCAGACAGAAGCGCAACGGTCAGCCTAGGGGAGCAGTGATAAAGTCCGCCGTCCTTACTACACAGACGCACGAGGCGCACGAGCCATACGAATTCCCTGTTCCAATGTTGCGTGTAGAGGCCCAGCCGTCGTAAATTGTCCAATGATGGACTGCAGTTCTTCCGACACGGTCTGCAGCTCCTCTGCGCCGGCGCCGACACGCTGAACGAAATCCACCTGCGTTTCCGAAGCCCACGACACCTGTCTGGCCCGTTCCGACAACGCTTTCGAGAAGTCCACCAGACGACTCAGCGACGCCGAGACCTCCTGAGAACCCGCGCAAACCTCTTCTGCCGCCTGGGCTTCTTCCCTGATCCGGGAGGCCACATTCCCGGCTGATTCGACGATCGCTTCAAACGCTTGGCCAGCACCCGCAGCCATGGTGATTCCTGCCGCCACTTCTTGCACAGTGGTCGTCAAGGCAAGGGCTGAGTGCGCTGACTCCTCCTGCATGCCTGAGATCAGCTTTACAATTTCGCGCGCCGATTGCTGCGCCTCTCCTGCCAGTTTCCTGATCTGGGAAGCGACAACGGCAAACCCGTGTCCATAATCACCGGCGCGAGCCGCTTCGATTGCTGCGTTTAGTGACAGCAGATGCGTTTGCCGTGCAATATCCGTCATAATTTCCGTAATTTGTCCAATCTGCTCCGATCGCTGCTCCAGACTTTTCACACCTTCGCCCAGCCGCTGCACAGAATCCTGAATGGCTTTCAATTGGCGGAGCGCTCGCTCAATTGTGACGTGACCCTCCTCCGCCTGTTGAACCGCCGTCATCGAAAGCGTCGCAACAGCATCGCTTGTCTGGGCGACTCGCTGCATGCCTTGCGTCACTTCATCCAGCGACAGGGCATTCGCTGCAACCTCGGACAACTGTTGTTCAGAGTGCTTGGCGACATCCCCCATCAAGGCGATCACTTCATTTGTGGAGGCAAACGTATGGCCGGCATGATTCGAAAGACTTCCCGACAACCCCGCTATGCGGTCGGACGTCAGACCGACCTGCGACATCACATCATGCAGCGCTGCCGTCATCGTATTTACAGAATTGGCAATCGGTTGCAGTTGGCCGACTCGATCCAGGTTGACCTTGACCGTCAGATCCCCACGCGCAATGAGCAGTAGGGAATCGATAATTGTCGCCATGGGCCGAATAAACCGCTGATAGTTCAGTGCGCCGATCAGTGCGCCAAGCGCAGCGCCGGCAATTGCAACAAAACCCATCCGCGACCACAGTTGCGCCGCCGAAAGCGGACCCAGCGACCACAGCAGGATATACCCGATAACCGCTGCGCCAATGGCCGAGAATACCATTGTGCGCAAAATGTAACGCGAAATAGGAACACCGTTCATAACATATCCCCTCACTCAACTCACCAGATGGCAATATTGATACAGGCAGCAAACGCTAATCGTCCAATAGTTCCATATGAGTTATGCGATAGTCGTCCCCATCCAGATAGGCGACCCGACTGGAACCGATAATGCGACTCTTCAGAGGATCGGTAAACGCAAGCATATCCGAATGCATGCGCCCATACAGGTCAGGCGGCGCAAAATTACTGGCGTATAAAATTGGCAGTTTGGCGGCGAATCGCTGGTTAACAATCCGAAACAGCTTTTCCAGCGTAAATTCATTCGGCCGTTCCTGGCCAATCTCATCAATCGCAAGGACGGAAACAGTGGAGAATAGATTCAAAACCGGTTCAATATCCCTGCTTTCTCCGATCATGCTGCGCAATCGATCAAACAGCGCATCAGCGCGAACGAACATACAGGGAACCCGCCGCTCCTCCAACCGGTTTAACATGGCGTGCAGCAGATGAGTCTTGCCGACGCCGGCAGGCCCAAAAATGTACAGCCCCTTCATCTGGTCTCCCGGCGCAAAGTGATTGGCGAACGCATACGCCACCGAGTACAGTTTGGGTTTGCGGACCTTTTGTTGCTCGGGGAAATTCGCGAACGTCAACAACCGGTCATACTGTGTCCGCAGGGAATAAGAATCGTATTTTGCCGCTCTCTGTACGTCCAGATGCTCTTTATAGGGTTGGCAGTATCCTGTCTCAACAGTCAATTCCCCGTTATATGCAGCCAGGCGATGATACATGCCGCGAGCGTCGCCTATTTTGCCGCAACGATCGTATCCACGACAGTCGCCGCAGATCTGTTCCTGCTCAATCAGATCCAGAAGCAGTGGTTCTGCACGAAGCACTGCTTCATCGGATACGGACAGTTCTGCGAGCGCTGGCAGAACAGACCGCAACTCCTCTGCGGAACGCGCTCCGCGATTCTTGACCAGCTTTGGCAACAATCCCGCCACACGTTCGAAACTCATACGATTGCCTCCGTGAGAATTCGCGTACGCCGAGTCGCCACATGCTCCGATTCTCTCGATACAAATACGCGCGACTGCACAATGTACGTCTCGTGCCATAACAGGAAAATGACTATCGCCCAGATTTTTCTCGCGTTATCGCGGATCCCCAGGCGATGGTCTTCAAGCATCTGCAAAATCAGGTCACGGTCAAACAAATCCGGCAGTTGATTCGACCCAATCAGATCCCGGACAAACTGGTAGTGTTCCTTGCGAAGCCATGTCCTGGTCGGTACGGGGAAACCCAGTTTTCTTCGTTCTGTGACTTCCTTTGGCAAAATTCCCCGTACGCCTTCGCGCAAGACGTGTTTCGTAGTGCCATTGGCCAATCGATACTCTGCGGGGATGCGCGCAGCAAATTCAAACACCTCCTTGTCCAGAAAAGGCACCCGCAATTCCAGGCTATTCGCCATGGTCATCTTGTCTGCTTTCATCAAAATGTCACCTGGAAGCCACGTATGCAAGTCGATAAACTGCATCTTGGTGACGTCGTCCGCAGAAGCAACCTGGCGATAAAAGCGCCCCGTAACGTCCGCAGGGCGCTTCAGGCCTTCCCGCACCGGGTCGATGCGCACAAAGGCCGCCTTGTCCGCTTCGGAAAATAGATAGGCGTTGCCAAAAAAACGGCTTTCCACGGGTTTGGACCCACGCATCAAAAAGCTGCGCCCTTTCATCCCCTCCGGAAAAAATCGCGCCACTTCGCCCATGCTCTGGCGCATGCTCATGGGGATGAAATCAAACATCCGCAGAGAGATCGGCTCCCTGTAGATCGTGTACCCGCCAAAGATCTCATCCGCGCCTTCCCCAGACAGTACGACTGTCACATACTGACTCGCCAATTCAGCAACAAAGTACAACGCGATGGCGGATGGATCGGCCACCGGTTCATCCTGATGAAAGACGAGTCTCGGCAATTCTTTCAAATAGTCGTCCGCACTGATGACCGTGTCCCGATGGACGGTTCCGAGCAGCTTTGCCGTCTCGCGAGCATACGCGATCTCGCTCAGTCCTCCCGCTCCCTCAAAGCCAACGGTAAACGTCTGTACTTCTTCGAGTTCCTTGAGAAGCGCGACTATGGCGCTCGAATCGACGCCGGAAGAGAGAAACGCTCCCCGCGGAACATCGCTGTTCATATGCACACGCACCGAATCGCGGAGTCGCTCAATTGTTCCCTGAATGTAATACTCCATCGATTCCCGGCCAGATTCGAACTGCAACTGATAATAACGCCGTTCTGTCAGTTCTCCGTTGCGGATAACGGCATAGTGAGCCGGTTGCAGCTTGCGGATGCCTTCAAACATGGTCATCGGTTCAGGCACGTATTGAAACGTGAGGTAGTTCCAGAACGCTTCCCGGCTGACTTCCCGAGAAACGCCGCGTATCTGCAGAATACTCTTGATCTCGGAAGCGAACCCGATCTGGTCCAACCCAGAATAATAATAGAGCGGTTTAATTCCAAAAGGGTCGCGCGCCAGAAACAGTTGCTGTTCCCTGCGATCCCAGATCGCAAAAGCAAACATCCCGCGCAGTTGTTTGACGCAGTCGACTCCGTACTCCTCGTATAAGTGGACAATCACTTCCGTATCTGACTCCGTCTTGAATGCATGCCCGCGCACAGTCAGGTCCTGTCGCAATTCTCTATAGTTGTATATCTCGCCGTTAAATACGATCCAGACTGACTCATCCTCGTTGGCGAGCGGCTGATGGCCGCCTTCCAGATCAATGATGGACAGCCGCCGAAAACCCAGACCCACAGGACCGTCGAACACATAGCCATCGTCATCAGGCCCGCGATGCACGATGGCTGAATTCATGGCATATACGTCGACCCTCTCACAATCTCCGCCATGACGGTTCATCAGTCCCACAATCCCGCACACTACAAAGCACCCTCTCTGACGTGTTTCTACACCACTCGATGCCTCGCCGCGACGCAGCGCCACTCCAGCCATTCTGCCATCAGTTGACTCGCTGCGGCGGACAGGCTGGAGGACTCCACCGCAGCGTGGGCGAACGCATACAGGGGCTCTCTTGTCTGGTACAGCGACTCCAGAGAGAGCCGCAGATTGTCGCCGGCAAGCAGGGGACGAGTTGCATCGAAACTCAGCCGTTTCTCGATGACATCGAGTCTGGCAGTGACGTGAACGACGAAACAGCGCTCACGGAGCGTATCACGCACCCGCTTCGATTTCACCGCTCCGCCGCCTGTCACAAGTACGCCATGCGCAACGCCCCCGGCGCACGCGGCAAGGATTTCCTGCTCCTCCAGCGCGCGAAAATAGTCTTCGCCATGGGAGACAAACACATCGCGCACAGACATCCCAAGGCGCCGTTCAATCAGAATATCAGTATCCAGCAGGCGCAGTCCATAGGCGGCCGAAAGCTCGCGCCCCAGTGAGGATTTGCCCGCTCCGGTAAATCCGATCAGGGCAATCACCCGGACACCGTTCCTTCCATTCGTTGCACAAAGGCACGTACACACGATTACACTTACCCCATGTTAACATACTCAGGATAGACTTTCATGGCTGAGTTTTGCGAAGCAAAATCTCATGGCTGAGTTTTGCGAGGCAAAATCTCACTGCTGCGCAGCACCAACAACCGGGAAGAAAATTCGCCTACGGCGATTTTTCGGGATAGCTGAACATACAGATCTGAAAAGTTCCTTCATGGCATCTCGCGCCAGGCGACCACCGACGAAGAGGTCAGGTTGACCGTAACCCACACAGTGGCTGCTCCTCCCCGAATGGTCAAACCTTCAGACTGAATCACAGGTGTATTCGTTCCCGTTCCGTTGACTACCGCCACACGGTAACTCCCCCCGGTCAACGTCCCGTCAAGAGAAGCCGGCGGCTGGCCTCTTGCCAACCGGGAAATCTCCGCTTCAACGCCAGCTCTCGCCAGATCGTAAGCGGTCAGGATATCGACACGCTGACTAACCCTGGAACTGACGCCGATGGCAAGTGTCAGCAGTGTCGTCGCCATGACGGCTGACACAATCAGGAGGAGCAAGGCCACTGGCGCCGCATAACCAGAATCGTCAAAATGAACCCCTCGCAAAAACGAGAAATAAATTGCCGACATATCCAGAGCCCCCCTGTTGCACAGTCACCCACACGCCGGTTCCAGGAACGGCTGTATACGAAAGCCCGCTCATATTAGCTGCAACAGGAACGATGCCGTATCCATTTCGCGATCGTTCAATGAGGTTTGACCAAGGAGACAACCGATAGGAGGCTGTTGATCCATCCTGAAGCGCCACTTCGATCTCATCGCCAGTATAGGAATACCTGACCGCAGATCGAATATCGCTGGCCATAGCGTGATAGAGCACCCACGAATCGTCGATTCCAGCCACTGCTTCTGTCAATTGAAAGAACGTTCGTTCCATGGCAAGCAGCGACCCGACTGCAACAATTAACACAATACCGATAATCCACAGAGACATGATCGTTTCCAGCAACGAAAAACCAGCGTCATTCCGCAACTGAGCGGCATCAGGAAGCCCGTGAGAGCGATCCGCGAAAAGAGCAAATCGATGCGTCGGACTCCGCAGTTTCATAGTTGCACCCTGGAGTACTGCAACGTCTCCAGATCAGCAACTCCCCGCCTGAGTCCGTCGTTAAACGAGACTCGAACGTCGACCTCCAGCAAGTCTGGACCTCTTTGGCCAAGGGTTGTCGCAATGGTGTACAGGACACCGTCTTCTGTCACCTCTGCAGTTGCGACAGGAAACTGACTCCTGCCCAAGTTGCGCGCTTCCGCCTCCAGATAGCCCTGCGCCAGATACAGAGCGCCGCTCAGGGCCATCTCATACTGGACACTTTTCAATGCGTCTGCGGCGGAGCCAAGTGAACCCACGAATATGAAGACAGTGATCCACGCCGCCAGAACAGCCTCCACAACAGTCACCGCCGCACTCCTCCAACTCCGTTATGGTTCAGCGCATACCATCAGCTTACCATGTGTGAAACCAGTCTCATTTCTCCGTACTGCATGTACAAAACGATATCTGCCACCCGCCCGGTTGGACTTACAAACCCAATCTGTCCGCTCTCGCTCACCGTTCCATAGTCGTCAAAACGCACTGTGGGTTCGGGCAAATGCACATACCCCTCGAAGTAAGTGGTTGGCCAGGCAAAGAGACGAAACTGTTCGACGCCCACCAGATCGCCGTACAGAAAATACCACCCCTGATCCGGCGCGAAACGCACCTCCTGATACTGCGCCAAGTCCTCCGCCCGCAACTGCTGACTGCGCAAATCGGACATGGTCTGCGATGCAGTATTTTGCAGCGCAGACCAGTCATACAGCGCCATGATATTCGGAAGCGCGACCGCCGCCGCGATGGACCAGATCAGGAGGACCATAATCGTCTCAATGAGCGTAAATCCCTGATCGGACCGCACTCTAGTCACCCCCAAGAGAACCGTGAACCGTACAGGAGACAGTTGCCGCTGTGCCATTCGCCGAAATGGTGATGATGTAACTGCCGCCGCTCGGACAAGCGGGAATGCTGTCGAGATATCCGGCAGTGACTAAATCCTGCAAATCTCCCTGCACCGTTGTCTCCGCTGGAAACTGGTGTTCGTTCAGATAATATTCGGTCAAGGCTGCGCGAATCATGCGCTGGTTCCCTTCACAACCGGTCTTGGCCGCATTGACACCCGCAACCTGAAGATTCGGCAAGGTGATGGCCATCACAACTGAAACGACAAAAAGCGCCACCACCATCTCCACAAGAGTGAAACCTTCCTCCCGCTTCCTGAAACGCAACGCGCGCGCCATCGCCACCACCGCCTGTTTCATCCGTCGTCCCACCTTACGAGAGTTGTCTTACCAGTTGCATCATGGGCCACATGAGCAACATGGTTGCCAGGCCTACAACGCCGCCCAGAAAAAACGTCAGCGCTGGTTCTACGATGCGAAGCGTACGCTCAAACGAACGATCGAGATAAGTCTCCAGATAGTGCAACAGACGCTCGGATCCGCGCTCCAGGTCACCTGTCCGTTCCGCAAGCCGCATCATATCCTTGACCACAGACGGCAGCAGAGACAAATTGGCGAGAGCGTCCGACAACGGGGCGCCGCCTTCTATCTCCATGGCGGCTTGCGTCCACATGTCTTTCATCTTCGCGGTATCCGCCCGTGCCATGACCCGCAGCGCCTGGAGCAGATCAATGCCCGCGCCAAGCAGCAGATTCAGCACTTCCATTCCTTCGCGCGCTTTCCACATCTGAATCAGGCTGCGACTCAGCTTCCATTTCAGTCCGAGCGCAAGAATACCCGGACGCACCGTCTGTCGCGCCGCCGCGCCAACTGCGGCCAACAGCGCCAAGGCCGCCAGCGCAATCGGCAATACAGCCGCAATCAGTCTGCTGGATGAAAACAGCAGTATCGTCGGTGCACTCAGTTTGAGATTCATCGCATGGTACATATTTTGAAAGTTAGGCATTACCACCGCTGCAAGGACGTAGGTAAGAACCACGCACAAAAACGTCAGCAATATCGGGTAGGCCAGCATCTTCACCAGGCGTGTACGATACTCGCGGTTGCGTTCCAGGTGAAATCCCGTTCGGCCCGCAGCCAGAGCGACATCTCCCGCCAGTTCCCCCGCCTGCAAAAAACCCACGACGGACGCTGTGAATCCGATGGTGGCAAGCCCGTCTGAAAGTGATTGTCCTGACTCGACGCCCCGCAATACTGTCTCCAGATCTTCCGTATGTGCGCCGTTGCGGGCGCGCAGAATCTGCAGGGCAAGATGAAGATCAATCCCTGCTTGCAAAAGTTCACTCAGATCGACCAGCAGATACTCCATAGCCAGTGTTGTCCATCTCCCCCTGCTCCGCAACGATAATCCCCCCTTCCTGCTCCGGTGTGCCTGGACCGCTGTATACAGAGAGCCGCCGATCACCGCCCCGCTGATTCTGGATAGCCCGCAGTGAGTACGAATGAATCCTATTACTGTGCACCGCGCCAACGACTGCAACGATCTGATCCGCTCGCAGCAGTGAAAACACAGCGCGCCGACCGACGAGCCCCAACCCGATACAGTCGTCGCAGCCATGACCTTGACAGCGTTCGCACAAGATTGGCGCCAGCGTCTGCCAGATTACGAGTTGCAGTGCGCTCGCAAGAAGGGGCGCGTCGATGCCCAGTTCCAGTAACCGCAAAACCACTTGCTCGGCGCTGTCGGCATGAATGGTGCTGAGCATGAGGTGACCGATGAGCCCTGCGCGTACGGCGATCTGGGCGGTCGCCTCATCGCGGATTTCACCCACCATGAGTACGTCGGGATCCTGGCGCAGCGCGGTTCTCAACCCCTGTGCAAACGTGAGTCCCACGCGCTCGTCAACCTCAACCTGACTGTAGGCGTCGATGATTCGCTCAACGGGGTCCTCAATTGTCAGCACGGAAGCGCCCGCCTGGTTTCGTTCCGCCAATATCGCGTGCAGCGTCGTGCTTTTTCCAACACCAACGCGACCCGCCACAAGGATCATCCCACCCCTGGCAGCGGTTTTACGGAGTTCCTGCAGCTGCGCGGGCTCCAGCCCCAGTGAGCCGACGGTGCGCCACTGTGTATCCACCGGCAGCAAACGCGCCACGACGCGTTCACCCCTGACGGTGGGCATTGTCGCGACGCGGACATCTACGTCGCCGTGCGGAGTTTCCAGGCGCACCTGACCATCCTGCGGTCGCCGCTGTTCTGCCAATGACATCCTTGCCAACACTTTTAACCGCCCAACCACCTGCCTCGGAACAGTCCGTGTCAAATGCGAGACTGCATCAGCGTCGATCAGCTTGCCGTGGATGCGAAAGCGAATGGCCAGGTGATCAGCGACAGGATCGAAATGAACGTCAGACGCGCGCAGCCATACCGCGATCGCGATGATCTCGTCAACTACCTCTCCGGCCATCGTCACCACTTGAAATCCCTCCCCCAGTGCATGGCAAGATCGCGTTCACAGACCAGTTCTGCAGAGCCAAAGAGCTGCAGAACTACAGTAGAACTACGCAAGAACTACGCAGCCTGTTCTGACCTCACAACAAACCTGTTCTAAGCTGTGGGGTCAACTCCTGTACACCATACGCTCACTGCCATAACATTTTGCAAATAAGCCCTCCATGTGAGGAGTGCGTTGCCAGGCACGCCCGCCAAGTATGCGGCGAGACATACAAAAGCCCTCCCGGTCAAACGGGAGGGCTTTTGACAGACAGGTGCGTTGCGTCGCATGGCTCAACGCCCTGTGATTGGCGCGGCGTCGCTTATTGCCTGCGCCCGCCCATGCACAAGCGATGCGGTCAAAACCAAAACGATCAAAACAGTCAAAACAATCTTGTCAGCGTTTGTCAGCGCCTGACGCGTCGGCTGGTGCGGCAGAAGCGATCACCAGCGCTGCAGGGCGCGCGCAGTATCCCGTAGCTGTGCGCCGATATTGATACACTCGACAGACAGGCGCACCCTTGTGAAAATGCACAACGACGTGCAGCATATCGCGATACCCATAGGCATTTTGCAGATCGACTTGTGATGGCTCGTCGCTGCCGTCAGGATGACTGTGTACAGTTGCGACGACAGACTGCCCCGCGCGGTCGGCGCGCAGGATCGCACGGGTCGCGTGCTCCGCGCGCGCCTGATACCTGCGCGGCGACGGCAGCGCCCCTGCCAGCGGCACAAATTCAGCAGCGTAAAAAGCAGCGCCGGCGCGACTCCCTATGAGAATCCCCCCGCTTTCAAAGGGCGCCCATTTGTCGACATAACGGCCGATCTCCTCAAGCACGGCGTCCGTCACCATCAGGGCGCTTTGGCCGCCCGCACCACACTGATCGCCTGCGCGCTCCACGCCAGCACTTCCTCGGCAACCGACATCGCGCGCATCTGCGCGAGAGTGAACCATCCAATGCCCTCCGATTCGTCATTGGCGACGATATCCGTGCCTGCGACAGGACGGGCGAAATAAATGAGATCAATATGCTGATGTCCTGGCGCAATGTCTTCCAGTTGAATCCCCGCCGGACGCGGCAGTGCGTGATCGAATCCCAGCGGCTCCCGATCAGCAACCAGTTCAACGCGCACCCCGGTTTCCTCGAAAACTTCCCGAACGGCCGCCTGATTCGGCAATTCCGGCGCGTCTATATGTCCCCCCGGCGGAAGCCAGCGCTGCAGTTTACGATGAAACAGCAACAAAACCCGTTCGCCGTCCACAACGATTCCCGTCGCTACAAAGTCGCGCGTGACACCCTCGCTGCCCATAAACATCCACACTGCCTCCCCGCCGCAGTCACTCCACGAAGTCAAACTCCATATCTCCGACTCGAATCGTGTCCCCATCCTTCGCCCCGCGCACCCGCAAAGCATCGTCCACGCCAGAGCGGCGCATGATGGACTGGAACCGTTTGACCGCATCATACTGATCAAAATGCGTCATCGCAACCAGCCGATCCAGTTCCGCGCTTTCCACGACATAGGTGTCCTGATCGCGCGAGATCACAAACTGCAAGCGCTCCGAACGCGCGCGATACACGACCTCTTCATCCGCATTCTGCACTGGGACCGATTCCGCGGCAATCTGGGCGTATACAAGATCGGCCGCTCGCCGCATCAGGATATCGACTCCCATCCCTGTGACGGCCGAGATTGGAATAATCTCCACTTCCGGCAAACTCTCTTTAAACGCCTCCAGGTGTTCGGACGCCTCGGACATATCCATTTTATTGGCCGCGACGACTTGTGGACGCCGTGCCAGCAATTCGTTGTAAACAACGAGCTCCCGGTGGATCGCGTGATAGTCCTCCACTGGATCGCGCCCTTCCGCCGCGCCCATATCAATAACGTGAATCAGCACCTTTGTGCGTTCGATATGACGTAAAAATTCATGGCCCAGCCCATGCCCCTCATGCGCGCCTTCGATCAATCCGGGCAGGTCGGCCAGAACAAAGGACCGTTCGTCGTCTATCGATACAACGCCCAGGTGCGGCGTCAGTGTCGTGAAATGATAATCGGCCACTTTTGGACGGGCCGCGCTGACAACAGACAGCAGCGTCGACTTTCCCACACTCGGAAAACCAACCAGACCTACATCGGCGAGCAGTTTCAGTTCCAGCAGCACATCCCGCTTTTGACCAGGTTCCCCGCGCTCCGCCATATCAGGAGCCTTGTTGCGGGCGCTCGCAAAGCGGGCGTTTCCCCGCCCGCCCCGCCCGCCTTTCACGACAACCGCACGTTGCCCATGCACTGTCAGATCCGCGATGAGTTCCATCGTCAGGGCGTCGCGCACAATGGTTCCCGGCGGCACGCGCACCAGCATGTCGTCCGCGTTGGCGCCATGCTGGCTCTTGTGCCGCCCATTTTCTCCCGCGGGCGCCCGAAAATGCCGCTGATACCGAAAGTCCATGAGCGTTCGCAATCCCTCTTCCACAATAAATACAACGTCGCCGCCGCGCCCGCCGTCGCCGCCTGCAGGTCCACCCATGGGCACGTACTTCTCACGCCGATAGGCGACCATTCCATTGCCGCCGTCGCCCGCTTTAACCTCGATCTTCGCTACATCGACAAACACGTTCCACACCTCCCGACCACACTATTTATGAAGCGATAAAACCCAGTCGCGACATGGCGACTGGGCGCAGTTTCGAAACAGTTCCGCAAGGCTTTGCGTCTGCCGCTTACGCGTTGACGCTCACCGGCAGAGCTGGCTCAACAGGCAGAGCGGGCGCTTCAGCCGCTGGATATACACTGACGCGTTTACGGTCGCGGCCCATCCGTTCAAATTTCACATGTCCGTCCACTTTTGCGAACAGGGTGTCGTCACTGCCCAGTCCCACATTGATTCCCGGATAGATGCGCGTACCGCGCTGACGGACCAGAATGCTTCCGCCAGTGACGAACTGACCGTCTCCACGCTTGACGCCGAGTCGCTTCGACTGACTGTCGCGACCGTTGCGCGTCGAGGAAACACCTTTCTTGTGAGCGAACAGCTGAAGATCAAAACGCAGCATGATGATTACCTCCTACTTGTGTATGGTGTGTCTGTCACTGCTACCCAGTACAACCTCAATGTACTGTCCGTGGTCCTCGGCAAGCTTTAGCAGACCAACCTCCAGGCTCCGGGCCAGAAGTTGCACATCGGGATCCTCTGTAACAATCAGATCGAAAAAACCGCTCTTCACCCGATGCTCCAACGTAAGGCCACAGATCGCCTCAACACTGTTTACAAAGTTGATGGTGAGCGCCGACACTGCCGCGCATACCAGATCGTGGCCTGGAACGCCTGACCCCGCATGACCCTTTACGACGAATCGAGTGATCAAACGTCCATTCTCTGCGCGCCAAACTCTTGCCTGAATCATGTCGGCGTTACACGCTTATGGCGTTCACTTTCAGCTTGGTGTAAGGTTGCCGATGGCCCTGCCTGCGGCGATAGTTTTTCTTCGACTTGTATTTGAATATATGAATTTTCTTGGCCTTTCCATGCTCCACAACAGACGCTGTCACGGAAGCTCCCGGAACATGCGGTGTACCCACGGTCACCTGACCGTCCTTTTCCACCAGAAATACTTTATCGAGCGTCACCGTATCACCTGCGACGGCGTCCAACTTCTCCACATACAGCGTCATGCCTTCAGACACCTTGAACTGCTTTCCACCAGTTTCGACAATCGCGTACAAAACGCGCACCCCCAAGATTCGACTCGCTGCTCCAGGCACGGAAGAGATCCGATTTGTAGAAGCCTTGACGCATGCGGTTAAAACGCAGACAAATGTTCCATACTGCACGCAATATGGTACCACAACATCCCTCACAAAAGCAATTCCGAGATTGACTCCGTCCACATTCCCCGCTCAAATATGGCTTCCAGCACCCGCTGTTCGGTGATCGGTTTTGCAAGCTGTTCGGAGTGCATGGAATCGCGCACGTAGATCATATGATACGCGCCCGGTGAAAAAGTGGCCGCGATATCGCCAATCGCCGCCCTGTCCGACACCACGAGCGCCCGCATCGGCAAGGGGCTCGCATCGTGGTCGCGCCGCTTGGCGTCCAGAAAGCGCAACGTGTCATAGCGACTGTGGCGCTGCAGTGTATACGCCGAAAACAGCAGAAATACGCCCAGCGCCAGCAGTCCACTATCCGCATAACCTAGCCAGAGAGACAACGCGCCCATGATCATGAGCGCTGTTGCAAGATAAAAAGACATCCTGGTCACCGCTCTCGTCGCTGCTTCATAGCCGCGCGTGAGGGCAAGCCCTGCGCGCGCGATCCGACCGCCGTCAAGCGGGAGTCCGGGGAGAAGATTGAACAGTCCAAGGGTAAGATTGATTGTGACAAATTCATTGCTGAAACGCTCCGGGAGCAATCCGGCAACATGCAGCCCCAGCGCGGCGACAGTCAGCAGCAAGTTTACCAGCGGACCAGAAATGGCAATGACCGTTTCATGACGGGAATTCCAGCCCAGATTGCGCGTTCCCAGTTTTGCCACCCCGCCAAACGGCAACAACTCCACGGACTCCGTCCTGTAGCCGTACCTGGCGGCAGCGACCACATGCCCGAATTCGTGGAGCAGCACGATGCCAAACAGCATCAGCGCCTGTACAAGATAATGAGCATAGGCGGCCAGCGCCAGCACCACAAGAAACAGTGGATGGACCCGAATTTTCACCGCAAACAGACTCATTTTGCCGGGCCCAGAATAGCCTTTGGATCACGATAGGAACCGCCGCGAATATACCCGAACGTCAGGTTGCCGCTGGTTTCCGGCAGGTAGCCGATCGTCTCTCCGGCCGACACGTACTCCTGCGCATGCACAACAACTTTGCCCAAATGGGCGTAGAACGTCTGCCCAAAAGCACCGTGGTCAATCATCACGTAGCTGCCGCTCGCCTGGCTTTCCCCCGCGGCGACCACAAGACCGTCCGTGGCGGCCACAACGATTGATCCAGGCCGTCCGTGCAGCACAATATCTGGCGATATCACGGAGAAGGTCCTCGCTATGGAACCACTGATCGGCGCCACGATATCGAGCGGCTGCGCAGTGACGCCGATCGTTGCGGTATGGGCGGCCGCAACGACGCCGAGCGCACTCGTCACCGCGCCGGGCGCATACTGCAAGTAATCCAGCGCAAACAGCTGGCGGATGTCATGGCGCGCCTGCAAGGCGATCGGTTGCTCACTGTGAAACATGAGGGCTGTCGCGCCAAGCAGGAAAGCGGAAGCCAAAATCTGCAGTGTCCATGTGGACGCGCCGCGCTCGTGGAAAGCAGCCTGCGAGTCGCTTGGGCCACGCCTTTTTCGCAGCGCGTCAGCAGAGCGTCTATACAGTTCCCGATCCTGAATTAACGCCGAAGTGGGGGGAAAGTCCGTATGCGGCGGACGCGATTTGAGAAGGAATGTTTCATCCTCTTCTTGCGCGGCAAAGCGGACGCCCGCCTGGGGCGTTCCCTGCGCAGTGGGATCCCCATTTCCAGTCGACCACTGCGCCCCCGTCCATGAACGGGGTGAGCCGTACAGGTCATCGTCCGGAGCGACCGAGTATTCCGGACGGATATCGCGCTTTCTTCTGACGGAGTCCTCTTTTTCGACCATACCCATTCCCCCGGCACAGAGCTTGGCAAGCCAGGAACGACTCGTCCATCTATCTCTATGTACAGGCGGAACCGATTATGCCGTCTAGCGCAGTCCGATCAGTTTGCGCATCCGTCTGAAAAAACCCGCGTCTTCTTCCAGATTCATCAGGGGAACAGAGTCTCCCAGAATGCGCCTTGCGATATTGCGGTACGCGATCGAAGCGCGCGAATCAGGGCGGATCACAGTTGGTTCGCCCTGATTGGCCGCCTTGATGACATGCTCATCATCAGGAACGATTCCGAGCAGATCAAGCGACAGGATGCCTACGATATCGTCGATGTCCAGCATATCGCCGTTTTTGACCATATGCGGACGGATGCGGTTGATGATCAGCTTGGCGGGCGGCAATTTCTCGCCTTCCAGCAGTCCGATGACTCTGTCCGCGTCACGCACGGCCGCCTGCTCGGGAGTGGTCACGACAATCGCCTGGTCAGCGCCTGTGATGGCGACGCGAAATCCATGCTCAATGCCAGCCGGGCAATCAATCACGATATAGTCGAATTGAGTCTTCAAGTTGCGTATGATTGTCTGCATCGCATCTACACTGAGTGCAAGTTTATCTTTGGTCTGGGCTGCAGGCAACAATACCAGATGGTCAAATCGCTTGTCCTTGATCAGAGCCTGCTCCAGACGGCAATTCCCGAGCGCCACATCGACGATATCAAAAATGATGCGATTTTCCAGACCCATCACGACGTCCAGATTGCGCAGTCCAATGTCAGTGTCGACCAGGCACACCTTTTTACCCAATAGAGCAAGCGCTGTGCCGATATTGGCTGACGAAGTGGTTTTGCCCACCCCGCCCTTTCCGGAAGTCACGACAATAGCTTCCCCCATGCGATTACCCCCTTATATGACAGCGTGTGAAGAACGGGTGCGCATGCGGTGTTGCGCCAACACGGACATCTTTTCCACGGCCATCTGATCCCCCTCCAGATAGGCGAACTCCATTTCGGCCGCACGCGTGTACGTTTCCGGGGAACGCCGTACAACGCCTGCAATGCGAACCTGCAAAGGCTCAAAATACGTGGCCGCGACAACCGCCAGGACATCCCCGCCAGCCCCTGCGTGGGCGGAACCACGCAAGCGGCCCATGACGAATACATCGCCTGAAGCGATGATGTGCGCGCCTGGATTCACATCGCCGATGACGACGACATCGCCGTCGTGCTCGATCAGTTGCCCCGAACGCAGAGTGCCCTTGTACACGTAGGGATCTTTGGGTCGCCAGTCTTTGAGGGGAGGCGGGCCATTTAACCCGCTCACAATCAGTTCACCATGAGCGGCAAAAACATACCTGAGCGCCTTCTCCTCGTCCTCGCTCAATTCACGACTGCCTTTTTCGATGTAAGCGCTCAGCGTAGAACCAGACAACAACTGCTGGTGACTGCCAAGCAGCTTGTTCTCCAGTTCAGTCAGGACGTCCGTAAACGAAGCATCGTCTGCGAGCACAAATACCAGACCGTTGCGGATCCCCTTGATTGTAACCAGATCGCGCGTTCCTGCCGACGCCGTCGACTTCGCCGACTTTGCCATGACGTTCCTCCCGTCGCCTGCCTTCCAGTGAGTGTATTCAACGCGTGGAAGAAATTCTCCTGCTAGAAATCGCAAAGAATCGATCAAACATCCCTCTGGCCACCGGGCCCGTCGAATCGGCGCCGTGTCCGCCGCCGGGAACCACCACGGCAATTGCGATACGCGGGTGTTGAAATGGCGCATAGCCGATGAAGACCGCGTTATCAAAACCCGCGATTCCTGTTTCTGCCGTACCAGTCTTGCCCGCCGGCTCATAAGCGCTGGGGTGTTTTCCGTGAAATGTGTAATAGGCCGTTCCCTTTGGGTCGTTGCAGGCCAGAACCATTCCCCGCTGTACGGCCTTTAGGTCCGCAGCGGTAACCCCCAGCCGCGAAAGATCCCGCGCCGCCGCCGCCTGCGGCCGCACTCTTCCCTGGATGCGTTGCACGAGATACGGTACGGGTCTGATCCCCTGATTGGCAATTGTTGAAGCGTATACAGCCAATTCAAGAGGTGTGAACACTTCATTCTGTCCGATCGCCGTATACGGCAGATCGGTTACCTGACCGGAGCCTTCGTTTACGTATCCGGATTCTGCAGCAGGCAAGTCGATGCCCGTGTCGACGCCAAGGCCAACCGCACGCTGGAACTGCTCAAGCCTGTGCAGTGATTGCAGTCGCGACACCGTCAGCCAGTGGGTCACGCTCTCCTGGGCCGGCGGAGGCCACCGCCCGTACAGCAGGCTGGTTTTGTAGAAATATACATCGCATGACTGCGCGAGCGCAGAGACGAGCGATACACGGCCATGGGGAGTCCAGCAATGGATGTATTGCCCGCCTGTCGCGGGAAGTTTCAGCGCCCCCTCACAATCGAAAGACGTGGTGGGTGATATCGCATGCTGCGCCAACGCATACAGTGCTGTCAGCGGCTTCATCGTCGAGCCCGGCGATACGGCTGCCTGTGTTGCCCAGTTGCGTTCAGCAGGCGCAAACAACTGCCTGTAGGTGCGCGCTGAAATGCCATCCACAAACCAGCTGGGTTTATACGCGGGAAAACTGGCTAGGGCAAGCACTGCGCCGGAATGTGGATCAAGCGCCACGGCCATCGCATGATTCACACTGCGATGGCCGTGCATGCGCAGATATTTCACCTGCCGCGCCAGGAGTTGCTGTACATATGCCTGATATTCGAGATCGATTGTCAGAGTTAAATTCCGCCCCGTCGAGGCGTCTCTGCTCTCCGGCAGGATTTTCACCGGCGCTCCTCTGCTGTCCACCTCTACGCAAATCCGTCCCGGCTGTCCGCGCAGCAGCGCGTCATAGGACAGTTCAACGCCGCTCCACCCGATCTTTGCGGACGGCGGAAAACCAGCCTGTTCGATGTATTCCCGCCGTCGCCCGGCAGGAATGGAGTTGATGTAACCGAGAATGTGACAGGCGACGTCGCCATGCGGATAAACGCGAACCGAATCGGGAATCAAACTGATTCCCGGCAGTTCCGACTGATGCTCCCTGACATAGGAAACGACGGCGGTCGAAATATGACTGGCGATGAGCGTGTGCACACCGCCCGCATCGTACTCCTTCATCTGGACGGCCAAAGCGGTCGCCGGCCGCGCCAGAATCGGAGCGAGGGCGGTCGCCACAGGATCGACGGGGCGCTCACTGCGAGCATAAATCAGGCTGAACGACGGCCTGTCGTAGGCCAGCAGACGCATGTTGCGATCATAGATCGCCCCGCGCGGCGCCGGCGTCGCAAACGTATCGACGCCGTTACGCACGGAAAGTGCGACATAGCGTTCATGCGCTGCGATCTGCATGTATCCCATGCGCAAGGTCAAGATGGTCAGTCCAAGCGCCACCCACATTTGTACAATGCCAAAGCGGTGAATTCTGTGCTGCCGTTTTTCATCATCCATGGGGATAGTCCTCAACCCTGCAAGAATCCCGTAGCCCGCCCAGTATCGCTGTCAGTAGTATGCCATGTCAGGATGCGTTCGACTCTTCAGCGTAGGTGGTGCGCGATTTGACGCGAAACCAGCGCCGGTACAGATAGTATAGAATGATCGTATAGCCCATGGTGACAAGGGACGATTGGGCAGACTCCACAACAACAGCATGAACGCCTATCGAGGCCTCTCCAAACAGTCTGCTGATCCCGAACGTCACCCAGGTAAACACCTCCGTGCCGACACCGGTCAGCAACAACGCGAGAAGCAGGCTCTCACGCATGACCAAACTCCGAAAATAGCCGCTCATAGAACCAATCACTGCGTAGGCAAAGGCAGTTTGCCCCAAAAAAGCGCCGTAGCTGGCGTCCTGCGTAAGACCAATCAATACACCCAGTACGGCGCTCACACGGGAGCCGCGAAAGATACCTGCCATCACCAGACCAATCACAACCAGATTGGGCGCGTAAGAAGCGAAAAACGGAATACGAAACAGAGTCGCCTCAAGCACCAGGCTGAGAAAGACGGCGCAAAACAGCAGAATGGTTTTCATGGCCGAATAACCTGCCCAGGACGCGGCACCACGACAAACACATAATCCAGCTGATTCAGATTGGCCGTGGGAACCACCACAGCAGAGCGGGTGATTCCAGTGCCGTCCGCCACCAGTGAATGCACCGTACCGATCGGTATACCGCGTGGATAAATGTCGCTCAGTCCTGACGTTACCACGAGATCGCCCGGTTTGACCCCGTTTGCCAGTTGCGAAATAAACTGCATCGACAAGAGGCTCTGATTCGCATGAGACCCTACAATCACCCCATACGCAGGTGGGCTGCCCTTTGCAATGATCGCGGCAGACACTCCGTTTGGCGTCTGCGTTGAGGTAAGCAATTCCACAGTGCTGCTATACTGCGCAACCGCAACAACGCGACCAACCAGTGCGCCGGACTGATTGAGAACCGGCAAATTACGCTGAACGCCAGCTGCGCTGCCCACGGATATGGTCAGTTGGGAATTCCACGCGAGTGGACTGCGTCCCGTGACCTGACCCGCGATCAGTTGAAACTGCGGAGTCCTGCCCTTGTAGCCAAGCATCTGCTTGAGCACCTTATTCTGCTGCTGTTCTGCAGCGATCTGGATACGCAGACTGGCGTCCTCGTTGACCAATGTCTTGAGTTGCGCATTTTCCGCGTACATCGTCTGTAGATTGTTGACACGGGAAAAAAACGTCTCGACCTGAAAGATTGGTTGATAAAACCACGCACTGACCACCGAATCTGCGTCATGGACCAGTTGCTCAGGCCAGGACATGGCGACCAGACGCGAACGTAAAGATACTCCGGCCAACGCCACCAAAATGATGAGCAAGGCTAGAAGACCCAGCAATCGTCCACCCGAAAACAGTCTTCCCACAAATGCCTCTCTCCCAACTTGGCCTCGTTACCGGCGGTACCGTTTCTGACCTCGGCGTTCACGAAGCATCTCAATGCTGTCCAGCGCCTTTCCCGTACCGAGCGCCACACAGTCCAGCGGATTTTCCGCGACAATCACCGGCATGCCGGTTTCTTTTGACAGATGCCTGTCCAGATTGCGCAGCAGGGCCCCCCCGCCAGTCAGTACAATACCCCGATCCATGATATCGGCCGCCAGTTCCGGCGGTGATTTTTCCAGTGTGACCTTGACAGCTTCCAGAATGCTTGCCACGGTGTCAGACAAAGCGAGCGCCATTTCCTCCGCAGAGATGGACACGGTCTTCGGCAAACCGGTCACCAAATCGCGGCCGCGTATGTCGATTTCCTCGCGAGCATCCGTGATCATGGCGGACCCGACAGAAATCTTCAGTTCCTCCGCAGTGCGTTCTCCGATCATCAAATTGTAATTGCGCTTGATATGACTCATGATCGCTTCATCCATCTCGTCGCCCGCAATCCGGATCGATCGACTCGTCACAATGCCGCCAAGCGAAATAATGGCAACTTCTGTCGTACCCCCGCCGATATCAACGACCATGCTTCCCGTTGGTTCGCCGACAGGAAGCCCGGCCCCGATGGCCGCGGCCATCGGCTCTTCAATGGTCGCCGCCTCGCGGGCGCCCGCCTGCATCGTCGCGTCCAGCACGGCGCGGTTCTCAACCGCCGTAATTCCCGATGGTACGCAGATAATCACTCGCGGCTTACCGGCAAACACCGACTTTTTCCTGAGCGCCTGGCGAATGAAATATTTCAACATGGTTGTCGTCGTTTCGTAATCGGCAATAACCCCGTCTTTCATGGGGCGGACTGCCACAATGTTGCCTGGAGTCCTGCCAATCATTTTCTTGGCCTCTTCGCCAACCGCGCGAATCGCGCCTGTATCCGTCCGCATTGCGACGACGGACGGTTCCCGCACGACGATGCCGCGTCCTTTCATATAGACCAGAGTGTTGGCTGTTCCCAAATCGATTCCCATGTCACGCAAATTACCAAACATACATGCTTCTACTCCCCTCAATGTTTGCAGACCAGCACAACAGGCGACACTTGGACTTTCCGGTCTATCACGGCGAAGTCATGAAGCCTCTCTCGCGCAAACTTATATAGCGTTTGTCACCAATGACGATATGATCGAGCACTTCTACCCCCAAAATCCGACCCGCGGACACCAGGCGCTGTGTCACATCGACATCCTCCTGACTGGGAGTGGGATCCCCACTCGGGTGATTGTGGGCACAGATGATCGCTGCGGCGCTGCGTTTTACCGCCGTTTTGAAGATTTCACGCGGGTGCACAATAGACGCATTAAGCGATCCAATGGATACAATCTCCTCACCCAGCACCTGATGCTTTGTATCTAAATGGATCGTAACAAAATGTTCCTTGCGAAGAAAGCGCAACTTTTCCATCAGATACAAGGCCGCCTCATGAGGAGACGCTATTTTCTGCAGTTCCGCACCAACGCTCATCTGCAGTCGCCGCCCCAGTTCAATGGAAGCAAGAACCGCAACCGCCTTGGCCAACCCGACCCCAGGCACCTGACGAAGTTCATTCACCTGAACGTCGACCAGTTCGCGTATTCCACCGACATGATCAAGCAGTCGTTCACCAACACTGAGCGCCGATTCCCCCAAACGGCCTGTACCAAGAACCAAAGCAATTAATTCAGCGTTTGACAATGCTTGCGCCCCAAAGTGAGCAAGTCGCTCACGAGGTCTTTCCTGCACGGGCAATTCAGCCATTAGTGTACCACGTTCACGAACCGGGCGCTCGTTCAAATTGTGATCAACCTCGCAATTCTATCATGAAAATGTGTAGCCCAGTTCAACCAGGAAACGCGCCGTCAAGGCAAGCGGGAGACCAACCACAGCATAGTAATCGCCTTCGATACGCTCAACGAATCGGGCGCCCATCCCCTGTATGCTGTAAGCGCCCGCCTTGTCAAGCGGTTCACCCGACTGCACATAGGCGGCAACTGAAGCTTTGTCTACAGGCGCCATATCGACGTTCACTCGACAGTAGCCAACCCGCAGTTGCCCACTGGCGCCGAGCACGGCAACACCGGTGAATACCTCATGACGCCGGCCCTGCAAGGAGTAAAGCATCCGCTTTGCGTCAGTTGCGTCCACCGGCTTGCCGTAGATCTCTCCGTCTTTCACCACAACCGTGTCAGCGCCAATCACCCATGCCTGCAACCCCGGCGTCGCCACCGCGCGCGCCTTTTTAAGGGCCAACGATTCCACCACTTGACCGGGGCCTAAACCAGCCGGACTTGTTTCATCCACCTCTGGCGCCGCCACATCGTGCAAAACACCAAGCTGCGCCAACAACTGAGTTCGTCTGGGCGAACTCGAAGCAAGAATGATCCTCACTCCCTTGCACCCTCCATGTACTCCCATTCCCCAACCCTAACATTCCCAAGGAAAGAGCGATCTATGTTTGTGTCTGTTATCGGCAGTATATCATGTCTACCACTCTTGCCCACTCCTATTGTACAGACCAGACTCCCACTGAGCGCCAGGATGTCCAATCATGCGAACCTGCCAGCGTTTCGACGCACCCATTTGTTCCCGGTTGGTTCCCGTCTACTTGCGGCCGATGCCCTCGTAGGCCGTGAGCGCTCCTGTCAACAGCGCGCTGTTGCCACTGTTTTTAGCGGCGCCTGGAAGCTGCGGGGAAGCAGCGCGAAAAGCGCTCTGCACTGCCGCGTGAAACGTGCGGATTTGTTTTCCAACCACACCCAACCGACGCCATTCTGCTCCTCCAATAATCCCAAAAGCGGCCGTGCTCGCCTGCTCCCACTTGCCAACCAAAGGCGCCTGATACCCTGCACGCATGGCCAGCAAACCTTCCAGCACCCGCACATCGTCAACCACCGCCTGCTCCGTCTGTTTGACCGTGTTCAACCCATTCCCTTTCAGCGACAACATTCTGCCGGGGAGGGTCCAGGAACGCATATAAAAAGGCGCCTCAGCCTGCCGCAAATATCGTTCCAACGATGCATTCGCAGCACTGGTCGCCACAGGAGCAAACAGCAGGAGGTAGGGAGGTGTCGCCGATACAAAGGCGCGCACACCGCTCGCCCGCAGATCGCTGGCTTGCGCAGTCGCTCTGGCGCGCGTGGAAAACTCTCCGCCCTCATACATCAATGTGGATATAGCCGGGGTAACCAGAGCCGCATGCGAAGTGGAAGCGGCCACTGCCGGCGCGACATTCACTGTGACCGCCAGCGTTGATCCCGACGCCAATATTCTGGCGCCCGCGCCGCCTGTTTGATTTTGCGCAGGCGGAGCCAGATTCCCTGCCGCTCCATGCACGAAGGCGATCAGCAGCGCGCCGAGTGTAATCCCGATGGACAGCGCCGCAAACGCCACCTCCCGCAACCGGGGCAGATTGATAATTGATCGGAACGGGTCAAATGCAGACCATCTTCTCGATCTGAATGCTGTCTGATGACGGCTGCGGGGCACAAACCGGGCATGCGTCGATTGCCTTCGTCGCCTGGACGACTGATCAAAACGCAGCTCTGGCGCAGGATCGTAAGCGCTGGCCGCTTCCCTGGCAGGGCGGAGCATGTCGGCCAGCCCGCTGTCGTTCTGGATGCCTGTTCCCAGTAAACCCGGCTCCGCTTCTTGGTCAGCCGGCGTCTTGACGCGCCCTGTCTGCGGATCAAGTTGAAAAGTCAATCTGTATGCCAACTCTATCACCCACCAGTTCCTGATTGAACACTAGTAGAATCTATGAATGACTCTGCGAATCTATGAATGCCGATGCACAGGATCAGCACAATCATCAAGTTACCTAGTCTGAGCCTGTCCGTCACCTCATAAAATACAGCGTGACAGCAGACAAATCCGGATATGCAGAGTGAAGAGGAGGAAAGCGTCGGTGCTCACATCGCCATTTTTAACATTTGCGACTGTGTTCGTGATCGCCTTCGCGATGCCAGTTCTGGCTCTGGCGATTCCCAAACTGCGACTGCCCACTGCGATTCTTGAAATTGCCTGCGGAGTACTGGTGGGAACGGGTGGCTTCCAGATCGTACTGCCCCCTGACTGGTTGCGGTTTGTAACCAGAATCGGTCTGCTCTACCTGATGTTTCTCGCCGGACTCGAAATCAGATTGCCGGTCGGACAGCGCAGACAGCGTGAAATTCGCAACAACCCTGTGCGCGCAGGGATCACCCTCTCCCTGTTTTACGGAGCTGTCGTGAATCTTGTGGCGACAGTGGCGCTTGCATTAGCTGCAAGCCATATACTGACGTACTTTGGCGTGACACAAAATCCAAACCTGACCGCGCTCATCATGTCCACTACGTCTCTTGGCGTGGTCGTGCCCATTCTCAAAGAATCTGGACTCATCGAGCGGCCATTTGGCCAACTCTTGCTCGTATCCGCTTTGCTGGCCGATTTTTCGACAGTGTTTGCTGCCTCTTTTGTTTTGCAAAGCCACACTGGACCAAAGGGGTCTCTACCGCTGCAACTTGCAGTATTTAGTTTTTTGGCAATCCTGTTATACGGCGGAGGAAAGTTTGTGCTGCGGTATCTGAATCTGCGGCAACGCATCGTGCGCGTGTCGCAACTGGGTGTCCGCGGCGCTCTGGCCATCATGGCCATCTGCGGCGCGGCCGCTCTCTGGCTGCATGCAGAGGTGATTCTGGGTGGATTCGTTGGCGGTCTTGTCTGCTCATTGCTGGCGGAAGAAAAACATGAGGTATTGCGAGAAAAATTGGAGGTTCTTGGCTACTCGTTGTTTTTGCCGCTTTTTTTTATCACAGTGGGGATGGAACTGGATCTGAGCCATGTGAGTTTCGCCTCAGTTCTTGCCTACCTGCCTATTTATGTTGCCCTCGCTTTCCTTGTCAAACTGGGCGCCGCAGCCGCCTTCCTCCCCTTTCTGTCGAAGCAACAGACAGTGGCGGCGGGAGTTCTCATGTCGACGCGCTTCACGCTTGTCGTGGCGGTGGCCACATTGGCGGTGCGCAGCGGAATCATTGGGGGAACGGAGGAAGGATTGCTGATCGCCATGGCCATGGCGACCGTTCTGATCGCCCCGCCCCTGTTTTCTCTGGTGCACTACCGCAATCGGCAGATCGTGTAGTGCAGGGATCCGCGCAAGAGATCCGCAAGGGATGAAGAGCCATAATTTAGTATTTAAACGTATTATTTTATATTATAAAGTGTTTATGGGGGAAAGAATGAGCTTTTATCCATTGGGAAATCGGCTCAATTGATGGGCGCTACTCCGCAAACGATCCGTAGGCGGCAGAAAGAAGGAAAATCAAAGAGGACCTCGAACGGTACATAAATAGCCATGGAATGACCGTGGAGTTGATGGATGACATGGAAGGAGGCGACGGGCATGGCTTTGATCATCAAAACGATCAAGATCGGGATCCATAAAGAGATGAACAGCGGCAAGCGCCAAGCCATTTTAGACACGCAAACGCTGTACAATCAGGCGATCGCTTTCTATATGGACTTCTTTGTCGGGCATTTGGCCATCTTCGATGAAACGAAGCCGTATCAGAAAAAAGATGGCGTGATCGGTGCGCGTCCATGGAACGCGCAGGAAATTCTCACGTTTGCAGAGATTCATACACTCGAAACAAGAGCGCATCCGCATCCGATCTGGCCGCTCATCGAGACTTCGCCGAGCATTCGAACCATGCCGACAAGTCTCCGCCGCGCCGCCATCAACCACGCCAGCGGCAAGGTCAAGTCCTGGTCCAGTTCACTTGAAAACTGGGAGGCGACCGGGGAAAAGGGCCGGAGCCCTCAACTTGGCGCCCCGAACGAGCCGATCACTTTCTACGCGGACATGGTTCAGAATCCAGACTTTTACTTGCTTGCTCGCGAGGAAGTCCGCCATACCTTCATCGCAGTCAAGCTGTGGAGCGAGGACAAGTGGCAGTCCGTTGCGCTCCCTGTTGTGGTTCACGACAAAGCCCGTGTGGAACTCGCGCAATCCCAGGTTGAGCAAGCACGAATCCGCGTGGAAACGGCAAAAATCAAAGCGGCAAAAGCCACAATAGAATCAAAAGAGCCGTGGAGCGACAAAGAACGCGCCCGTGTTCGTCCGCATCTCTGGTGTGCACAGTCTCCATCGATCTACATCCGCAAGGACAAACAATATCCAGACGACCAGCGGTTTAGCATTCATATTCCGATGGAGATTTGGATCAAGACGCCGAAGAAGGCCGAAGTCCAACGAGCGACCCACCCGGACATGCCGGTCGTCACTGTGGATTTGGGCGTGAACCGCCTGGCGGTGATGGGGGCGTTCATTGACAGTCAACTCGTCGCCACAAAATTTGTCCGTGGCGGAGAACTGAATCATCACCGCCATCAATTGTTGGCCGTGATCAACCGCAAGCGCCAGCAAAGCGGGCGCTTGCAACCGGACGTACAGGACAACGCATCCCTCTGGGAGAAGATCAGGAACCTTGACGACAACGCGGCGCGGCAGGTTGCCTCGCAGATTGTCGGGTTCGCAAGAGTTTGCGGCGCCCAAGTGATTGTGTTTGAGTATTTGCGTCAGTACCGCCCGTCCAAAGAGAAGATGAGCCGCAGTGGGCGCAAGAATCACAAGCGCGGCTACTGGCTGCGCGGTCAGATCGTGAAGTGGGTGCGTGATCTGGCGTTTCGGGAAGGCATCCTGACGGTAGAGCGCAATCCGGCCTATACGTCGCAGATGTGCCCGCATTGCCGTACACTCGGCGAGCGCAAGAGGCATCGGTTCACGTGCCAAAATCCCGATCATGTGTATCAAGCGGATGCGGATTTTGTGGGCATGATGAACTTGTACAAAAAGTGGAACAAGACATTCGTGTATCCGCGCAAGAGCAAGAAGGCGGATGAACCAAAGCCAGTGACCGCTGCGACTGTAGCGGTATAACAACACTGGTCTGAGGCAAAGCCATTGACTGTGCCTCAGTGCCCGCGTGGTACGGGAAGAATCTGAACTTTTCTCTTGAGATGCGGCTTGCCGAACAGGGGGAAGAGTACACGCCGATAAGAACGCCCAATCTCAAGCGTTCTCCACTCGCAGGAGTGAGAAAAATGGTCAGATAAACAACGGGTAATGTCTCCATTTGACCATCAAATGAAGCGACTGTTGATACCACCGCGCCCGGTTATGCCACCCTCTCAGCGATGCCGAGCCAGAGTGTCAGCGAGTGCCTGAACACAAATCGAACCGTGAGATGCATGCCACACGACGACTCCATTTTTCACCAACATGATCTGTGGAGACGCATGCTTGACGTTCAGCCGATCGGCAAGCCAGAGAGAAAGCGGCCTCGACTCAATAACCTTTACCATCAGGATGGGAATTTCCTGTTTCCTGTCAAACGCGTCTACCTCCTGGTAGGCTCTGGCGCTGATGGGTCAGGTGGTGCTGTGTTTAAAGAGCAGGTACAAGCCGTCAGTACTTGCTGCGGCGTTTGTCCACTCATCCTGTGTGGAGATTTCGATCATCATACACCACATCCTTCGCACTTAAAAGGGTACCCCGAACGGTGAATCCGATATACGGGCGCACTGCCCAGTATACCAAAAAGGGGAGCCGCGGCTCCCAACATGTCTAATACGGCGCTGTCCATCCCTTGCGTTTACCCGTTCAGCCAATTGGACGATATGATCTCTGCCTAATGCTTTAATATGTAAACCTTTACTACTTGCCGTCCAAAATCAATGGCCTGGCTGACCGAGTTATAACACAAATCGATGCGATACCCCTGAATTGCTCCCCCCGTGTCATTGGCAACGCCATATCCGTAACCGGGAATGTACAACTTTGTTCCCAGTGGAATAATACTGGGATCGACCGCAATATCTCCGAACCCCGCCGGAGCTCCTGTGGCCGTGAACCCTCCCGGATTCGAGTACGCTGTCGCCACGACAGTGAGCACTTCACTTGCAACGAGCGACGAACTGCTGCGGGCTGTTACCGGCGCCTGCGCCTGTTGCTGCGGTTGCGGCGGTGGCTGCGCGGTGCCCACATCGATGAGTTCTGTCACCGGTTGCTGGATCACGCGCCTTTTCCTTCGCGTCATGACCAACTTGCCGTTTACAAAAAACTTACGCGTTACGATTCGCGCCGTGCCATCCTGACCCGATTGCGCCACCACATCTGTGCCCGTTTGATATGAGCTCGATGCTTGGCGATCAATCGTATAAGGCAATGACACTGACGCCGTATCCACGACAGTTTTCTTTTGCGTGATGATCACGCGCATGCCTACCCGTATGGGCGTGCTGGTAGGCATATTCAGTACATCACCCTTGCCGAGCCGGATTCGCGACGTTTGCAGAAGCTCTCCAACCGTGTTTGCCAGAGTGTGCACCTCAACCGGAGCGTTCGCTCCGTTGCGCAAAGTAATTGCCTTTGCCTTCTTTACGACGATCTTCATTGCGTTTTGAAGTAGTGTCGCTCTTGCTGGTTCAACCAAATCATAACCCGTCACGTGGACGCCCTGCTGCGCCAGAAACTGCCCGACCGTTTCACCGGCGAACGTGCCTTCCTGGCTTGCATGACCATTGACCACCACGTCAACGGACTTGTATGAACTCATGCCCGTCGTAAGTCCAAGCGCCACCAGCGCCGCAGACGTCATCATCAGTCCATACTTGGTTCGGTGGAACTTCTGCACCTGGCCACCTCTTTCCACGTATGAAAAATCTACGGAAAAGGGGCAAAGCATCAGACAGCGCCAACTGCCTTTTAAAGCTATTTTCAAGCTAGACAGTAGTATAGCCCGCAAACGCGAGATAAGCAATGGCAGCGGATGGCAATGGGCAGTTGGCCATGCTGCGCGGGGCTAACCGCTGATCTTAGAAGTGGAGAAGATCAGTTGGACGCCCACCAACTTGCCATTGCCATTGCCATTGCCATTGCCATTGCCATTGCCATTGCCATTGCCATTGCCTTTGCTTTTGTCCTTGCCATTGCCATTGCTTTTGTCCTTGCCATTGCCATTGCCATTGCCATTGCCATTGCCTTTGCCATTGCCTTTGCCTTTGCCATTGCCATTGCCAAATATCGCATCAATCGTCAATTCAACTGAAGCATTAGGGTATGTGCCAGTTGTTCCTGCGGAAGATATCTTTATTTCCTGATGTTTAACAAGACTGACTTGCGCAGCAATAGAATCTTTCGATATACTTTTTATCTGATTCAATTCTCCATTTATCTGATTCAATTCACTTTTTATCGCATTCATGTCAAGATGTTTCTTGTGTTTTATATCTGACCGGATGAGTTCCACAGCAGCATCGACACCCATGCGTGCATTGTACAGCGCCTGTGTTTGATTGATATTAAACCGCACGGCCTGCGAGGATTGCAAAGTAAAGGACAGGATGCTGGCCGTCAGGAGCGACAGAATCAACGCAATCCCAATCACACCAAGCAAAGCAGCGCCTGATTCCCGCTGATCTGGCTGACTCGCGAAACGTTCCCGCATCATCCATCATGCCTCCTCAACACCGATTCAACAACCATGCATATTCAAGCTGGTCTTTCTTGTTGCAAGATCGCGTCTCACCTTAAGTCTGATACAAGTGGTTCCTGCAACTGGGCAACTGGTGACACACGCATCTCTAATATCCGCTCTCACCAATCGAGAACGTGTATGGAATGGCGGCCAGTTGTATTTTGGAGTGATCACCCGACAGGACAGAAGGTTGCAACGTGACAGAAAAAACATCCGAACTCTGGATTTCAAAGGTACTGCCTTTGAAGCTTGTCACTCCTGAAAAGAGCGGAGTAAATGCACTCGGGTCACTCAGTGGATAGAGTTCCAGTACGGTCATGCCACTGTTATACTGAGCAAATGTCGCACAGATGTACCCATTCACTTTTGCCGCCTTGTATACGGCAGAATTCTGGGGTGCGATCCCCGCAAGATTTGTTGACACCTGCAGGACCAAGGTCGTCGTCGTCACCTTCGTACCTCGCGCGACTGTAACAAACTTGTTTGGGTTTCCTCCACTGACCGTGCCCACTACTTGTAACGTGTTCTGAGCGAGCTTTTCCAGTTCCCAATAGACAAATGAGGTGTCCGTCGTCACGCTGGCGTGGACACTGGCACTCTGGTACAACTGGTCCACGGCGTTCCAGAGATAGACGACGGCGAAGCTGACCATGCCGCCGATCAGTACGGCCGCCAACAGTTCAATCAGGGTCAGACCGCTCTCAGAATCCGTACGAACAAAGGGATATGGCGGTTTCCTGAGCGTTTCGCTTATTTGCATTATAAGGCGCACATTCGCACCTCCATTTAGTTCAGACGTTGAACGGCGTACAGTTGGCAAAATCTATGACAACATCTATTACTGTATACTCTCAGCCCGAAATTGCCGGATCAACCACCGTCTCCAAGGAGACGGAGTGCGTTATTCCAGTGTCCGGCTCTATCCATGATACAGTCACCATCCATGAATAGAGCGTCAATTTTGACGATAGAGACGCCATGGACGATATCCAGGCAGGGTGAACGGCAACGATTGACTCAGTATAGGCAATGCCATTGACGGCGGGCAGTGACTCATTCGCCACTGACGCAGGGAACGAAGCAGGATTTTTCAAGTAGGCGTTTAATTCCTGCTGCCGCACAGACTGAATACCCTCTCTGGCATACGTGAACGCCTGCCCCTGGTGAGCATCGGCGGCAAGCCACTGAAATACGTTCACGCCCAGCATCGAAAAGGGGATAATAATGATGGCCAGGATCGTCATTGCAGCCAGTACCTCAATCAACGTGTCACCACGCTGGCCACGATCCATGCGGCGACTCCATATGGGATGAGCGTCTTTGCACATCATGTCATCGCGAGCCACCTTTCGCCAAGAATGATACACCGTTCACTCATAGGGAGGAGCAGACGACTCACACACCCGTATCAATGCTTCAATTCTCATTTCACCAAGCATCCGAGATACACTGCGCAGCTAATTGCCTTGTGGACAGGACATCTGCTACGGCGCTCCGTCGGCGCTCCGTCGGCGTTCCTTCAGCACTCTTTCGGCGCTGCGCGGGAGCGGTCTCTTACTCGCCCAAGATGGCCCAGTCGGCACTATGGGCATACGCCCACAACCGTTTATTGACGGCTTCGCGATCAAACTGCTCGGAATCCCATTCCTCATCGACCATCTCCAGCCACTCTTCGTGCTCCGGATGTTGCGGATCGTTGATGACTTCCAAAAACTCATCGTAGCCCCACGGTCCACCCGAATCTTCAGGCGGACAGGCCCGACTGCCGTCCAGACACTGGGGCACACGCTCACCAGGCGCCGCCTCGCGAATGGTCACTACGCGCAAGATGTGTGACCATTCATCACCGAAATCGTACGTATAATTCAATCGGGATTTCGCACTTGTAACCAGATCCGACAGCCGAACACACTTGGCGTCTTGCATCTCAGTCATATCGGGATTGGCTTCGCCAAAGTAATCATGATCTTTTTCAAATTGATACAGATGATATCCTAACCAACCCATAACACGCAGGATCACCTCGTGCAATTCGAACAGCGAGAGATTGCCTGGCACGGTAACTATTCGCCAAATCGGCGGTTGTATATGTTCGAGTTCCACCCGGAGTTCATACACACGATCATTCGGAACCTTACCCGACACCTTGCCAGCCACCTTACCCGTCACCTTCCCAGCCACCATGGAGACTCCCCTCTCGGTATGTTTTGAACTCAGCACCCTACAGACGAACCAATCGCATTCAAAGACCTGACGCGAGCGAAAAGATCGAGGCCCGCCATCTTATCGGACACTACTCCCCGTCGATAAGCGGACTCAGGGTCGTCACCAGTTCACCGAACGGTTCCTGTTCCGACTCGCATAACGAGTTGAATGCCCCCAGCGCGGCGGTGTTCTTCCCGTCCAGAAAAATGCGCCTAAACACGAAATCGTTCGCGGAATGGAACCTCCCGCCCTCAGTATACTGCATCCAGTAGGCCCGACCAATACGGATTGCCTTGGCTCCTCAAGCCCGCCGCAGCATCCTGACGCGCCTTATATCGTCGCCCGAAAGGACAAGGTTTTACAACGCTACCTGGGCTCAAAATATACGGTGTAGACAATGGAGGTGGAGAGTTCAGAACTGCCCAGACCCGACAAAGCGATTGACTGCACAGTCGTGAGCCTGGCCTCGTGTTCCAGTCGATAGAGAAAGTCCATCAGATGCGTGCGCGTTCCCTGCACGGCGATTGTGATCGAAAACGAAGACAGCGACCCTGACGATGCGGATGAAGGCGTTCCCAATTGAAACGACTGAATCGTGACGCCCGTCGTGTGCGCCAAGGCCGAAGTGCTGACGAGAAGAGCCGGAATATCCGGACTCTTTGGCACGGTCTGACCGAGCAGCGGCAACACCTTGCTGTTGAACGCCTTCTTTTGGCGCAGTGTCGTCTGTAGTGAGGCGACCTGCGACTGAATATTCTGCGCCTTCGAGTGTGTCAGAGTTAACTGACTGAACGTCGTCATATTGAGCGCAGTGAGTCCACCAGCGGAAATCAGCAACAGACCAGTGGCAAGCAGTTCGCGTTTATACAAGCGCAATCTATCCAGCATCATGGATTCCCTCCCTGCTGGGAATTGCCGTTCACGGGAGCTGAACTCGTCATCGTAAATGTCACATCAACGCCGGATTGACGCGCCAGTTGCGGCAATTGCGTCGCCTGCCCGCCGCCCGTGACCGAGGACACCACCACGTTTGTAAACATCCTGTCGGATTGCAGGCGGGCGATAAACTGGGCCGCTACAGCGTAATTGGGAGCCAACACGGTTCCCGCCATCTGCCCCGCTGCAAACGACACCGTGGTCAGTTGTCCACTTGCAGGCACCGTTGCCAGCAGAGACTGAATGTCTTCCTCCGGCGTCGGCGCAAAGGAGGCGATGGATCGCGCCTCCTGGAGCAACTGCTGCAACCCCGCCGACTGTTTCACCTGTTGCGACTTAGCGAGCAGGCTCTGCATGATCAGTTGCTCCTCCGACAGAGTGGTTTGCGCGGATCGCAAAGAGATGGTAGCGCCGTAATAGGTTGCGCCAAGATACACGCACGAAGCGGACAACACGCCAACGATCGTCGTAAATACGATGATCCTGATACGCACGATGGGCGGGTCGGGCGGCATGAGATTGATCTTCACGGCGCCACCCCCCACAGCGACAATCCCATCGAAATATTGACAAGATCCATGCCGCGCCGTTTGATGCCGCTGGCTGTCAACTCATCAGCCGCCGCCACGCCTGCGGCAAACGTGCCTGTCGCGACCACCACCCGCTGCTCCAGTCGTTCACTCAGATGCGCCAAGGCATTCTCGTCCAACCAAAAACCCGGAAGCACATAGACCATCGGAATCGACTGACCACCTTGCAGCAGATTGTACTGCACGAAGTTGATCGAGCGGTCGAGTTCATATCCCAGATCCACCACGTAGGCCTGATGATCAAACACATCGGCAGGCGGCTCGTCCTCTGTCAGTATCCTTGTGAATTGCGAGACGACGTAATCAGCGGGGCGAACCGCAACTTGACGCATAAACATGATGTCGTGGCCGTCAAATACACCAAATTCCACCCCATTCTCACGTAAAACGACAAATGCGTGCAATCCGGGAACATCGAGAGCCAACAGCATGGTGGCGCGATGGGCGGACAGCAACCCCGGTTCCACGAGCACCGGGCGCAGGCCGCTCTGACGCGCCAGATCCACTCGCCAGTCGATCTCTCTGCGAGACGCGGCGACGACGACGACATCCAGGTCGCCGTCCGCTTCCTGTCTCATTTTAAAGGCGCCCTGCGCAACGTCAAAATCATAAATGGGATCGTCAAAAGGAAGCTGCGCACTCGTAGCCAGTTCCGAGCGGATCGCCAGCTTCAGCTTGCTCTTTGGCAGACGCGGCATAGACAGATGGCGTAAGATCACCTGCTCGGCGGGCAGGGAAAGCGCCACCCGCCGGCCTCTCCACCCGTGATCCCTGACTGCCCGTTTCAGATCGTCCACATGCTGTGGCCATGCTGCAGCAAAGTCAGGCGCCGATGTGTCGCCGCCCCCAGATAGTGGTGACTGTATGGGCAAGTTGACACACTGGTCCAGCCCATACGAGTTCCCGAACTGATTCAATTCACCCAAGAACATTTTGTCATCTATAGCCAGCCCCAAAGGCAGAGGAGCTTTTCCAAAACCAAATACCTTCATGCATCTATCTCCTTGACAGTCACAATCGGAAAAGTTGGAGATACGCATGGATTGCGTAGTCTCCGTATAATAATACGGCCAGCGCCGCCAGGCAGATCGCCGGGCCAAACGCGATGTGCTGTTTCGGAGCCAACCGACCCATGGCGCGCAGCGACAACCCAACCACAGTGCCGATGAAAGACGCCGCAAACAGAGTGAGAAGCGTTCCCCATACACCCACCAACAACCCGACGAACAAAAACAGCTTCACATCTCCGTACCCCATGCCGCCGCGGCTGACAAGCGCAACCAGGTACAGTAAACAATATCCCAGAACCGCCCCGCCGATATACGACCACACGCCAAGCGGCTGAAACCACAGGCGGCATGCGAAGAGCAGTGCAATGCCGGGCAACAGGATCTTGTCGGGAATCCGGTGATACGCAAAATCCGCGGCTGACAGCACAGCAAACACACCTGTCGCGAACACGCCCACGACAAACTCAGCCGACCAGCCAAACCGCACCCAGAACACCGTGACGGAGAGCGCCGTGCCGAGTTCGATAAGCGGGTACAGAAACGATACGCGCGCACGACAGGTCCGGCAGCGCCCGCGCAGGACAAGCCAGGACAGGACAGGCACAAGCTCGTACCACCGCAGACGGCGCTGGCAGGCCGTACAATGAGAGGGGGGAGCCACGATTGACTCCCCCTGCGGTACCCGCAACCCAACCACATTGAAGAAGGAACCGAAAATCAACCCGTACAGCGCGATCAGGACTGTGTACATCAAGGTCACGGATTAGTTGTCAACAAATGCCGATGTTGCTTTCGTGGCTGCGTTGAATATATTACTATTGACAGAGCTCGACAACACTCCCATGGTTGGCTGTGACCCAAGCTGATATGCGGAAGTCGAACCCCCACCAGCGAAAATGTACGCACCAGTACTCGAACCAGGCAGGTTAGTGCTACTGAAAGTTATCCCAGAACCAGAAGAGGTTGTCGCCGTCCAATCAGTTGAAACACCCCCGTCCCCAGACAGCAAGATGTATCCCGTGGCCGAGCCATTAGAGGTAGCAGCAGCGCCAGCACTTGTAACTGGGGCATAATAAATGTAGTTACTCCAACCGTCAAACTCAGGAAACTGGTTAGACAGATATGGACCCGCATTTCCGTTGGCTGCAAAATCACCTTTGCCCGTTCCTGTCGTTGAGTACGGGCCTGCCAAGACAGTTAGGTTTGTCGGATAGTACCCCGTCTGGTCATAGTACCTTTGCAATGCGACCTGGATGGTTCCTTCACTATTCAAAGTTGCGCTCACCTTGGCGTTGTTGATCGCACCCGACACCACAGGAATCGCCACAGCCGAAATGATTCCCAAAATGACCACGACGGCCAGCAGTTCGATCAGCGTCACGCCTTCTTCGCGCTGCTCTTGGTTGAGACCCAGTTGCAGTCGTTTCGGCAGTTGCACCCGTATACTCTTTAATTTTGCAAACATCTGCTACTCCCCCAGTTTGATGATTAATGAAGAACACCCCGAAAACAGAAATAATCCGTATACAATCATATCCTTAAGTTACTTGCGTGCAACACTCCATTCTCCCGGATTATAATGATAAATCCAGAAACGTATTGATAATTTCAAAAACAAAACAGTGTTGTTGATTCATGTTGTTCTCAAGATTATATCATCACTCAATATTATACAGGCAGGCCTCTGCAAACGCAACGGATTTTTGACCGTTTTCCGACACTTTCAACGGACGATCCCTCGATCCGAAACTGCCTCACGAACGCTGCCGACGCCCCGACTACACTGCTGCCCCACAACTGCCTCACGAACGCCACTATGCCCTGCCTTTGCCGCAGCCTTAGTGGAAACTGCCGACGCCTCCGACACCGCTACCCCCGCTACGCGCCTTACGCCCCTCCCATATGGGAGATAAGGCTGAACGACGGCAGCAGCACCGCCGTCACGATCGTTCCCACAATCGTGGCCAGGACTAAAATCATGGTCGGTTCCAGCAGCGACTTCAGGCGATCCGCATAGGTCTCCACTTCCGCCTCATAAAAGTCTGCGATTTTCTCCAGCATGAAGTCCAGATTCCCAGTCTGTTCGCCGATTGTGATCATATGCGCCACGAGCGGCGGAAACAATCGGCTCTTGGCGATCGGGCCCGCCAGCGACTGGCCGCCTTGCAGGCTTGCGGCAGAGTCCATGAGGGCGTCCGCCACGACCGTGTTGCCCACAATCTCACTCACGATTTTCAGACTCTGCACAATCGGAACGGCGCTGGCAAACAGTGAACTCATGGTGCGGGCCATCCGCGCCACCACTGACTTTTGGATGAGGACGCCGAATACCGGCAACCGCAGTTTCAGTCTGTCTTTGAAGCGCACCCAGGTCCGCCGCCGATTCAGGACTTTATTGCCGATGACCAGCGCAACGATGACCGTCAGGATGATCCACCAGTCATGCTCAAGAATGTTGCTCACGCCAAGCACGATGCGCGTCGGCAGGGGCAACTGCGCGTGATAGGAAGCAAATATGCCCACAAAGGTGGGCACGATCTTCACCAGCAAAAACACCGTGACCATTATGGACACCGACCCGACCACCAGCGGATAGGCCAAGGCTGACTTCACCTTCTCCCGCAGATAGTACGACTTCTCAAAGAATCTCGCCATCCGGTCAAGGACATCGTCCAGATTGCCGGCCACTTCCCCCGCGTGCACCATATTGACAAAAATGATGGGAAAGATGTCTGGCGTCTCCGCAACCGCTTCGGACAGTTGACGACCTTGCGAGATGCTCTGTGTTACCTGACCCAACGCCTTGCGCAGCGGTTTTGAATCGGCCTGTTCAGCCATCACGCGGACACTCTCCAGGATCGTCACACCGGCACGAATCAGCGTCGCCAGTTGACGGCAGAACATGGCAAACTCTTCAGCCGACACTTTTCTGCCGAAGTAGATCTCCCGCTTCCACCATACGTCATCACTCTGCTGCTTCAGTTTCAGGACGTAAAGACCCTGCTCGCGCAGGAGAGAGGTCGCGGCGGCTTCATCAAACACCTTGACCGTTCCACGCAGGCGCCTGCCCGCTCGGTTGAGCGCCTGATAGGAGAAATTCGGCACATTGTCACCCCCCTTGCATGCGCGAACCACACTTCGCTTCGCGCGTCCACTCCGACTCCGACTCCGACTCCGACTCCGACTCCGACTCCGACTCCGACTCCGACTCCGACTCCGACTCCGCGCGACACGCGCGACCTGCGGGCGGTTCCGTTCTACATCAGCACCGCCGCGCCCCACTCGGCCGCAAACTGCCGATACTGCGCATCGGTGATGCGCTTGGCCGCAGACAGTTCGCGCAACCCCATCTCCATCGTCTGCATGCCGTGTATCTTGCCCGTCTGCATGGCCGTCCGGATCTGATGCACCTTCTCCGAGCGGATCAGGTTGGCGACAGCCGGAGTATTGACAAGCACTTCTGCAGCCGCCGCGCGCGACTGTCCGTCTGCTGTCGGCAACAGTCGTTGCGACACGATGCCAAGCAGCACACTCGCCAACTGGATTCTCACCTGCTGCTGCTGGCCCGGCGGGAACACGTCGATCATGCGGTCAATCGATTGCGGCGCGTCCGGCGTGTGCAGCGTCGCGAAGACGAGGTGGCCCGTCTCCGCCGCCGAGATGGCGGTCGCGATCGTTTCCAGGTCGCGCATCTCGCCGACGAGCAGCACGTCAGGATCCTGCCTGAGCGCGGCGCGCAGGCCGTTCGCAAAGGACTGCGTGTCAATGCCAATCTCGCGTTGGTCAATGACCGATTCGCCGTGTTTGTGCAAATACTCGATTGGATCTTCCAGAGTGATGATATGCCGCTTCTGAGTGTGGTTGATGTAGCCGATCAGCGCAGCCAGAGTGGTCGATTTGCCGCTCCCCGTCGGTCCAGTCACCAACAGCAGCCCCTGCTGTTTGTCGGCAAATGAGCGCACAGTCTGAGGCAGCCCCAGCGACTCAAATTCAGGAATGCTCGTGGGCACGATCCGCACAGCCAGACTGTAGCATCCGCGTTGCCGAAACACGTTCACCCGAAAGCGCGAGACGCCGGGAAGGCTGTAGGAGAGGTCGATTTCGCCCCTTTGCACAAGCATCTCCCACTGCTCGGACGTCAACAGTTCCTGCGCCATCTGCTGCGTATCGGCCATGGACAGCCGTTGCGATTCATCCTGACAGAGCACTCCCGTAATCCGAAATACGGGCGCCGCCCCCACTGTGATATGTAAGTCCGAGGCCTGTCTCCTCGCCGCCTCTTTCAACAATTCAATGATTGCCACGATGCGCTATCCCCGATCTCCTAGAAATCGCGCGCAGCGACTCGAATGACTTCCGCCAGGCTTGTCCTGCCGTCGCTCGCCTTTTGCAGACCATCGCGCAAAAGCGTTCGAAATCCCGTTGTTGCCACATGCTCGCGAATTTCAGACTCTGCGGCTCCGTGCAGAATCAACTGACGGATGTGATCGTCCATGCGCAGTAGCTCATGAATGGCGCTGCGCCCTCGATAGCCCGTGCCGCCGCACTGCGTGCAGCCCCTTCCAACCACGAAATGGCCGCTTTCCACACCATGGGCCGCCAGCAGCTCCTGTTCCACCGGCGCAGGAGCATAGGCGTGCGTGCACTCCGGGCACACCGTTCGCACGAGTCTCTGAGCAATCACCCCGATCAGCGACGAGGCAATCAAAAATGGTTCGATTCCCATGTCCACCAGTCTGGCGACCGTGGCCACAGCATCGTTAGTGTGCAGCGTCGACAGCACGAGATGCCCCGTCAGAGCCGCGCGAGTCGCAATCTCGGCAGTCTCCTGGTCGCGAATTTCGCCAACCATGATCACGTCGGGATCCTGGCGCAGAATCGAACGCAGCCCCTTCGCAAACGTGAGCCCCGTACCCACATTGACCGCCACCTGATTGACCCCCGCCAACTGATATTCGACGGGGTCCTCAATCGCAATCACGTTCACCTCCGGCGTGCTGCGTTCCGCCAGCCCTGCGTACAGCGTCGACGTCTTGCCGCTGCCCGTGGGGCCGGTGATCAACAGCAGACCGTTTGCCGCCGCCAGCATACCGCGAAACAGTTGCGCGTTATCCGGCGTAAAGCCGAGCTGATCGATCTTTTGCAGCGCCGCTGACTGATCGAGAATCCTCAGCACGATCTTCTCGCCGTGAACGGTGGGCAGAGTCGCCACCCGCACATCGACGTCGCGACCCGAAGGGCTGAACCGAAAACGGCCGTCCTGCGGCAACCGATGTTCGGCGATGTTCAGGTTCGCCATGATCTTCAGGCGCGCTGCAATCTCGCTTTGCATGTGTTTAGGCAGCGTCTGTTCTGTGCGCATGGTGCCGTCAATGCGCAACCGCACGCGCAGCCCCTCCGCAGCGGGATCGAAGTGAACGTCGCTCGCCCGCAGTTTGACGCTCTGGGCAAGAATCTGGTTAACCAATCGTACGACTGGCGAATCGTCGTTCACCAGTTCCAGTTCTGCGCTCTCCTGCTGGTCCGCTCCGCTTGCCGCCTGCACAGCCACATCCAGCGAACCCTTCATGGAATACACGCGCTCGATAAACAGGCGAATCTCTTCTTTGGCGGCGATGGCAGGTTCGATCTGAAACCCGGTCGACATCCTGAGATCGTCAATCGCATAGTAATCAAGCGGATCGGCCATCGCCACGATCAGTTTGTTGCGTTCCTTACGCAGCGGCAGCACCAAGTAGCGCGCAGCCAGCACTTCCGGCACCAGCGCCAGGATGGCGGGATCCAGCTTCTGTCGCGCGAGACTGACGTGCGGTATACCCAGCTGAAATTCCAGCACTTCAATCAACTGTGACTCAGTAATAAATCCACGGTCGATGAGGATGTCGCCCAGCCGTTCCCTGGTGCGTTTCTGCATCTCAAGCGCCGCTTCCAGTTGTTCGGTCGTCAATAATCCAGCATCAAAGAGCAGATCGCCAATGCGCTTGCGCGCCATCCTCTTGCCACCGCCCTCTACATGCTCTGCGCACCCAGTTCAGTCTGTTGACGAGATATTCGACAAATCTCGCTGAAACCCTTCCCAGCGGCGCAAAACAGGGCAATGCGCAGAGCGGACGCGGTTCAGCCCTGCGCAGCGTCGACTCCCGGTCGCTCCCCCACCGCTTCCCTGGCGCTTCCCTGGCGGTCCGACAGCCAGGCCGCAAGCGCCTTGCCCGCCTTCCAGATATCGCCCGCACCCATCGTCATGACCAGATCTCCGGGCCGTATCTGTTCCTTCAGGTAAGCCAGGACGTCTTCGTGACCAGGGCAGTATTTGGCCTGCACATTGCTGTTTTCGCGAATTCCCGCGACCAGTTTTTCTGCGCTTACCCCCGCGATCGGCTGTTCGCCAGCAGGTGAGTAAATGTCCGCAATGACAACATCGTCCGCTTCTGCGAACGCGCGGGTAAACTCGTCAAACAGATGAAACGTACGCGTATAGCGCTGCGGCTGGAACACCGCCACGATTCTCTTCCCTGTCGCTTTTGCCGCGCGGATCATCGCGCTGATCTCAGTCGGATGATGGGCGTAGTCATCGACCACCATCATGTCGTTCCCGTCAAAGAGCACCTGAAATCTGCGTAATGCGCCCCGGAATTCTCCCAATGCGCTGACCGCTGTCGCGAATGGAATCCCGACGTCCAGGGCAACCCCGATGGCCGCCAGCGCATTGCCCACATTGTGTACGCCCGGAACATGCAGAGTGAGAGCGCCCAGTCGCTCGCCCTGCCAGTACACGTCGGACCGCGTACCGTGACCGACAAACGCGACGGCGCGGGCCTCCAGATCCGCCGCCAGCCCCTGCGCAGAATAGGTGACCAGCCGACTGTGCACATCCGGGAGCAGGTCGCGAACGTGCAGGTCATCTGCGCAGGTGATCAGCACGCCATGTCCTGGAATCCGCGCAATGAAGCGCTGATAGGCCATCTTCAGGTTGTCAAAATTGCCGTCGTAGTGCTCCAGGTGGTCCGCCTCAATATTTGTCACAATCGCAATGGTTGGTTCATAATTGAGAAACGATCCGTCACTCTCGTCCGCTTCAGCCACCACGTAGCGACCTTTTCCCGCTTTGGCGCCGGTATCCAGATTGGCGACGACGCCGCCGATCAGAAATGTCGGATCAAATCCCGCGCACTCCAGAATCCACGCCACCATCGAAGTTGTGGTCGTCTTGCCGTGAGCGCCCGCCACGGCGATGCCATGACCTTCTTTCATGAGTTCCGCCAGCATTTCCGAGCGGTGGAGAACCGGAATATGCAAAGCCCGCGCCGCCATCAGTTCGACATTGTCAGCCGCGACCGCTGTGGTGTATACGACGAAATCCGCGCCTTCGATGTTCGCGGCGTCGTGACCGCCAAAGACACTCGCGCCCCGCTCTGACAGCCGTCGTGTATACTCTTGAAGCGCCACGTCAGAGCCGGACACCTTATAGCCTTTGTCAAGCAGAATGCTCGCGATCGCGCTCATACCCACGCCCCCAATGCCGACAAAATGGACATGAATTGCGTCTTCTGCACTTTCCCGTTCAACCGCCACTGCTCCGTCACCTCTCGTATTTGCCTTTTTGCCGCTCAAGTCAGCCGCGCCCACGCCTGTTTTGCCTCACTCACCGTGGACAGCGACCCCAGCACACAGACACCGATGCACCCCCCCTTCATCTGAACAGCGCGCGCGGCGGCGAGCGCCTCGCCAACATCGGGGATACTCCATACCGGTACGCGTTCGGCAACCTGCGACCGCGCCTCCAGGGCAAGCGCAGCTGCGCTTTTCGCCCGTTCTGCGCGCGGTTGCGTGACGATCACTGCCCCAGCCAGCGCCGCGACTGCGGCCATGATGCCTGCGCTGTCCTTGTCAGCAAAGACGCCCACGATAAACAGCCACCCCGCCGGAGCCCATGCATACAGCGACGCCGCAAGCGCCCGCGCGCCCGCCGGGTTGTGCGCGCCATCGAGCAGCACCAGAGGATCCCGGGACAACACCTCCAGACGCCCCGGCCAGCGCGCCTTTGCGACGCCTTCCCGCAGCGCCTCCCCGACAGTGGATCCAAACCCACGCCGTTCAAGCAGTTCCAGCGCACACAACGCAACCGCCGCGTTCTCCACCTGATGGAGCCCCAGCATCTCTGTATGCAACCCCAACAAATCATGGTATACCCCGAAATAAGAAAAACTCTGACTGTCCAGTGATCCGCGGCCTTCGCCCACTGCCGCAAATTCGCGACCTAAGCGGTACACGGGGCTCGCAACCGCTGCCGCCGCCTGCGCGATGACCGTGAGCGCATCACCCTGCGCCGCCGTTACCACAGGGCGACCGGGTTTGACGACGCCAGCCTTGTCATGCGCGATCTGCGCCGTGTGAGAACCAAGAATCGCCGTGTGATCCAAATCCACATTGGTGATGATCGCAACTTCTGGCGTCACAATATTTGTCGCATCATGCCGACCGCCCAATCCCGTTTCAAGGACGACGATATCACACTTGCGGGCTGCGAAGTACAGAAACGCAATCGCAGTCGCGATTTCAAATTCAGTCGGATCCAGTTCCGTGCCTGCAAGCGGATCGGCCGCGTCTTTTACCTGAGCCGTGAACCGCCGCAATTCGTGCAAGGGAATGTGCGCTCCGTTTACGGCGATGCGTTCGGAGAATGACAGCAGGCTGGGCGACGTGTAGAGCCCCGTCCTGAAACCCGCAGTCTGCAGGACCGCTGCCAGATATGCGCACGTCGAGCCTTTTCCATTGGTTCCCGCCACATGAATGAAGCGCAGTTGGCGTTCCGGATGGCTCAGGCTCTCAAGCAGGGCTGCGGTTCGTTCCAGACCTGGTTTTATACCGAACCGGCGTCGCGATTCAATGTACGCCAGTGCGTCACTCGCATCATGGTTTGGGCTCATGACCATACATCATCCTATTCTGCGCCATGTCCACTTGACACTGCCAACGCGCGCTGCAGTTCGTTCCTGACCTTCGCGCGCTGCGTTTCGTAGGTTTTCAGCTTTGCGCGTTCCCCGTCCACCACTGTGGGCGGCGCCTTCGCGACAAACGAATCATTGGCGAGTCTGCCCTGCAGCCGCTCCACTTCAAAATCGAGACGGCGCAGTTCCTCGTCGAGCCGTTGCCGTTCGGCCGCGAGATCGACCAGCCCCTCCAGCGACAGGGAGACTTCCACCTCCGCCAGAACGGTCGTCGCCCGCTCGGCAGGCAGTGCGGCGCCAGAATCAATCACCAGCGTCGACGGATTGCAAAGGCGCTCAATATAGGGCGCGGCGACCCGTAAAGCGTCCTGGCGCAGGACACTCGGACGCAAAACAAGCGCCGCCTTTTTGCCGAGCGGGATATTTTGCTCCTGACGAAGCGCGCGGATGGCGCGAATCACTTCCATGACAAGCGACATGTCGGCGAACGCGGCGCTGTCGATTGCGGCGTCCGCAACCGTCGGCCAGGCGGCCCGCATGATGGTTTCGCCGTCATGCGGAAGCGCCTGCCAGATCTCCTCGGTCACAAAAGGCATGAACGGGTGCAGCAGGCGCAGCGCCCGGTCGAGCACGAACAGCAGGGTCTGACGCGCCGGTTCCTTGCTCTTTTCATCCGTTCCGTAGAGAGCCACCTTGCACAATTCAATATACCAGTCACACACATCATTCCAGAAGAATTCATAGATTGTCTTGCCAGCTTCGACAAACTGATAGGCTTCGAGTTCTTTCGTCGCCTGCAAGGCAGTCTGCGCAAGTCGGTGCACGATATAACGGTCGGCGAGACTCTGCCGATTTTTGTCCGGCAAAACGTTCCTGGTGTCAGGAGACAGATTCATGAGCACAAAGCGTGACGCGTTCCAGATTTTTGTCACCAGCGCCTGCGCCTGTTCCACCCGTTCGGTGTAAAACCGCATGTCCTGGCCGATGGCGGCTCCCGTTACGAGCATGAACCGGAGCGCGTCCGCGCTGTATGAAGCAATGACTTCCATCGGATCGATTCCGTTGCCAATGCTCTTGGAAAATTTGCGGCCCTGATCGTCCCTGACCAACCCGTGCATCAGCACATCCTGAAACGGCGCCTGATCCGTAAAGGCGAGCGAGGTGAAAATCATCCGCGCCACCCAGAAATAGATGATGTCAAACCCGGTCGAGAGTACTTGCGTCGGAAAATAGCGCGCAAAATCGCCCTCCGCATCCGGCCAGCCCATGGTCGAAAACGGCCACAAGGCGGACGAAAACCAGGTGTCAAGCACATCCTCGTCCTGTTCCACCGCGCCGCCGCAGTGCGGGCACGTCGTCACATCGGTGCGCGACACCGTCGTTTCACCGCACTCTGCGCAGTAAAACGCCGGAATGCGGTGCCCCCACCACAACTGGCGGGAGATGCACCAGTCACGGATGTTGTCGAGCCAGTAGTCATAGGTTTTGGCAAAGCGATCCGGCACAAAGCGCACCGTTCCATTTTCGACCACTTCCTTGGCGGGCTCAGCAAGCGGCTGCATCCGCACGAACCACTGCGTGCTCAGCCATGGTTCGACCACCGTAGCGCAGCGTTCGCAGTGTCCCAGCGAGTGACTGTGCGCAGTCTTCGTGAGTTGACCTGTCGCTGTCAGCTCTTCTACGATCCGCTTGCGCGCGGCAAAACGGTCAAGCCCGGCAAATGAACCCGCCTCCACGCTCAGTTTTCCGTCTTTATCCATGACGTTGATCGCCGCCAGTTGATGACGAAGCCCCACCGCAAAATCGTTTGGATCATGCGCCGGAGTGATTTTCACAGCGCCCGTTCCGAATTCGGGGTCCACGTATTCGTCCGCAATCACCGGAATTTGCCGATCCGTAAGCGGTAGGCGTAAAAACTGGCCCACCAGATGCCGGTAGCGTTCGTCATCTGGATGGACAGCCACCGCGACATCGCCAAACATCGTCTCAGGACGCGTTGTCGCCACCGTGAGCGCGCCTGGATGAGCCACAAATGGATACGCAATGTGGTACAGAAACCCCTCCGTCTCCTCATGCTCCACCTCGATGTCCGACAGCGCCGTTCCGCACCGTGGACACCAGTTGATGATATAGCTGCCGCGATAGATGAGACCTTGCTCATAGAGACTGACAAACACCTCGCGCACGGCCAGCGACACTCCTGGATCCATGGTGAAACGCTCCCGTGTCCAGTCGCAGGACGCGCCCATGCGCCGGATCTGCGAACGGATGACATCGCCATACTGCTCTTTCCATGACCACACGCGTTCCACAAAAGCCGCGCGGCCCAGATCGTGGCGAGTCTTGCCTTCCTCTTTCAGGAGTTGCGCCTCAACGCGCGTCTGCGTTGCGATGCCAGCGTGGTCGGAACCGGGAACCCATAACGCGTCGTACCCCTGCATGCGCTTCATGCGAATCAACAGATCCTGGATGGTGTTGTCCAGCGCGTGGCCGATGTGCAGGACACCCGTCACATTGGGCGGAGGCATCACGATGGTATACGGTTTTTTGGGCGAAGTTCTGTCAGCAGTAAAAAAACCGCGCTCTACCCACCAGTCATACAGGCGCTGCTCCAACTCCGCCGCATCGTATGCGCCGAGCCGTTCCTGCAGGCCGCTTCCTTTTTGATCCGCGCCTTTTTTCGCGCCATTATCCCTGGCTTTCTCCGCGCCATTCTCCCTGTTGACCGTCATAGTCAGCGACCCCCCATCTCTTTGCACGCCCCCAAAAACAAAAAACCTCCCATCCAGAGAAGGACGAAAGGCAAGCTTCCGCGGTACCACCTTGCATTTTGCGCAGGGCCAGACCCACGCACGCTTGTAGGGCGATACGGGAGCCACCCGCGGTCTGATCTCATGGCAACGCCGTGCGTTGCGGGGTTGACGTTCCATGCGCGCCTGTCAAAGGGCTCTCAGCCAAGACCCTTCTCTCTTTACACCGCTCTCGCATGTACTCCTGCCCAGACCGTCTAATTATGGAGGTTGTTTAAAAATGGGTCAGAACTCCCCGGCGCATTGCCGCGTCAGCGCCAAGAATGCTCCCTCACGTACCCAAAACCATTTACGTTATTATACGAAGGACTGCGGAAACCTGTCAAATGCGATACTGCCTGCAGCCCGAGTGCCTTCCAACCGACTGCCCGACTGCCTGGCTAACCGAACGCCTGCCAGCCCGCCAACCCGGCGGACAGTCATTTTTTGTTTTTGCGATTGTAGCGATGGACTCGTTGCGCCCGCTCTGCCTCCTGCGCTTTTGTCGCGCGCATGCGCGGCCGCTTTGGAAACAGCGTCTGAGTCTGCACCGGACTGGTCGTTTTGTTCTTATCTGCATCATACTTCATGCGGCGCTTCTCAGTCCAGTCCGACAACTTGACGGACAGCCACGAAATGCCAACCACAGCCAGAACATATTCCGCATAGGTGGTGACCATTTCCTTCCACGCGGGCAAAAAGCGGCCTGTTGCAAAGACCAGAATGACTGCGGCCGCTATCAGGCCGCTGAGCAGTCCGGTCGCGATGCCCTGCCAAATGCGATTCGTTTTGGTTCGCGGCACCACAAAATAGGGAGCCATGATCATGGGCAGGCCAACGCCCATACTGAGACTTCCCACCACCGGGCCGCCCGTGCGCCAACCGACGATTCCCCCGATCACGCCCATAGCCAGAGCGGTATAGCCGATCACCCGATAGCGCCAACCTGCCGGCGCCGGCGCCAGTCTGGCCAAACTCCTGTTTTCCTTCTGCTCTCCCTTTCCTGCCACACGCTCACCCATTTCTTACGGCTGCCGCTCTCGCTGACAGCATGTCCGTATCTTTCTCACCCATCATACCACGAGCGCAAAGTTCCACAAACGTCCGCGCACACGATTCATACTTGGCGCCGTACGTTTTCCTGTGCGGCAATCCCGATTCATCCTTGGCGCCGTAGATTTTCCGGTGCGGCAAACCGGTCCATCCTTTGCGCCGCACGCTTGCCTGGGCGGCAACTCACCATCCAGTATAGCCGCGCATATTCTGCTGTATGCCAGGTGCAGGCGGCGCTCGCTCCAGAAGAACGACCGCGCACTGGCAATGGGGGACTCGCCATGCCAAATTTCTTCTATGCGCTCGCTCGTTTCGCAAAAATCATCCTGCTCGGATGCATTTTTTTGACGATGCTCCAGATGCTGTTCTTCCCATCCATCATCAATCTCTTGATCCTGGCAGGACTTGTGATGGTGCTCGTCACTTTTTTTCTCGGTGCGCCCTGACCGGCAGGAGACTGGCAGCTAGCTCGACGGGCGCCACAATCCATTGCGGAGTTCTTGTCTCCGCTCCGCCGCAGACGCAACGCCTGTCGCGGATCCCGGAAAGGCAGTGTTGGTTGAACGGCGCCCCCGGCGAAACGGCGTCCGCTCCTCTCCGTCATCGGCGTCTGCATCGCCGAACACAGACAGCGACCCCATTGACGGCCGCGCATACGGCGCAAACGATGCGGGAACCGCCAGTTCATCTGAGCTCAAGTCTCGATCATCAAGCCGGGGCAACTGGTCTCCAAATTCCGATTCCAAAAATTGTATCCGCGCCTGATCCTCCGCGCACGCTTTTGCAAAGGCGTCGAGAAAATCCTCCTCACCCCAGTCCTGCCGCTGCTCATAATAATTCTCCAGCACGCGCAGCATTCCTTCAGGGTAGGCCAGCAAAACCGCTGCCACAAGTCGTTCCTCTTCAGACAGCGGGCGTTCCTGCTGATAGGCAGCAAGCGCGCTCGCGCACAGACTGCGATCCCAGTCAAAGCGGGCGGCGTACCGCTGAATATAACTCGCCAGATCAAGCATCTGCGGCGCCGCAAAGACGTGGCTGTGATCCAGGATGTATATGCCCTCGCGGGCGCTTATCAGGTTCTGGCGGACCACGTTGCCGTGACAGAGTTCTCCGCGTTTTGCGGCGCGCCTGCACAACCCCTCGTAATTCACCAGCGGCAGATAGGCCAGCGCCCGTACGAGTTGCCGATCAATGTCTTCCCGCACAGCCAGAAACAGTTCATCGAGTGCAGTCGTATTCTGACGATCCAGAGCGCATTCGCGGTAACTGTTTAATTTTACACGGGCCAGCCCCCACCAATAGGGCAGATCGGCGCGCAGCGGATTTGCAAACCGCCCAGGCTCCGCCGCCGCGTTCTGATGCCACGCGCCGAGTGCGCGGGCAACCTCCACAAATTCGCTTTCATCGTCCAGGCGAACGGCGCGCCCAGCAATCTGCGGCAGAACATAAAAATCGCCCGTTTCACACAATACATAAGAATCGCCGTATTTATTTTGCAACATCGGGGGTACTCGCACACCCCGCATGACCAGCCGCTCCGTCAACTCATGAACGGCGTCCAGATCCGCACAGTCCGTCCGCAGCTTTTTGATGTATACCGTCGCGCCGTCCGCAGTCAGGCGCACCGCGTATCCCCGCCGCTCCATACGCCGAGGATGCAGGCCGTACTCATCCAGAACTTCCGGATCGACGCCCAGCAGGTCGCAGAGTTCCCGCCAGTCTGGCTGTTCATCCAAGTCACGTCACTCCCGTCCGTCGCCGCCGTCAGACGCCAACGCTGCCAAGAGCGCCGCGCTCCAGCCAGGATGCTCTTTCTGCCCGCTCTGCCGATACTCTCCAACCAGTCGCGACACGGCGAAGGGAAACGCAGCATAAGCAAGGGCGCGACGGTCTCTGTCCAGTGCTTTGCCCATCTGTTGCCCATAGGCAGAGAGCGCCTCGCTGATCAGGTCGCTCCGTCCTTTTATGTACAGCTCGCGACAGAACGTGTACAGATCCCATTCCGGGTCGGCGCGTCGAATATCGCCGAAGTCCAGAGTCGCCACTCGCTGGCAGCGCGTCCAAGCGGCGCTGGCCAGCCCATACCGCCCGAGAGACAGCGCGTAGTGCGACAGGTCCGAACGCTCACGGTCTGCGAGCCCCGCCGCTTCCATCAGCGAATGGGACAGTTGCGCCTTGTGCTGAACTTTGTCGATATTGGCGCAAAGCAGGTTCGCAAACGCTGAAGGCGCACCGCGACACAAGCTCCGCCCATCCTCCAGAGAGGCGAGAGCTACGCTCATCAGTTCACTGACGCGCGCTCTGGATTCAGGAAACAGTTGCTGACAGGCGCCAGCAGCCAGCGCCGCATGCAACCGCCCGAGATTGTCCGCCGCGGCCGTCACATCGCCTCTGGTCCGTGCCAGCGCAGTATGCCTGAGATTGTCGCTGACCGTACACGCGTATCCTTGCGCCATCACATGATCGTGCCCATACAGGGTGCGGATATGCCGCGGCGTCCTGCGAAAGCGAGCCGCGGCGAGTTCGTCCAGCAGTCGCCCGCGCGCGGCAACCATCCGTGCGTCACGGTCCAGCCGCAGGATTTTTTCACCCGCGCTGGTGTCCAGGACGCAAAACTGTGCACTATGCCATTGCCAGCCGCGCACCTGGAACGCGTAATTTGGCGTCACCTCATGGAGAATGCGTTCTGTCGGCACTCGCTGCCCTCCCCTTCGCAAGGCGCCTGTTCGCGCGTCGCCAGGATCGTATTTCAGGTGTGCAGGACAGGAATGTAGAGCAATGAACCTGCGATGGAAGTATCCATGGACATTTCATTTGCCCGCAACAGTTCCGTGACGCTGATGTTATAATAATTCGCAATTTCCTCGACTGTCTCCGCGACCTGCACGATGCGAAACTTCATCGTAAACGACCCTTCTCCAGCCGGTATGTTCATTGTCTTCCAGAACCACTGCGCAGCGCTCAATTCGACTGGTTCTTCGGGAACGGCGGTGTACGACATCTGCGTGCCGCCCGCCGGATCTGCGACGCCAACCGTTTCGCCTCTCTCCTGCTGCGCCTGAACGGACACCTGCGTTGCGGCCTCAGTTTTGGCGCCGGCTCTTTGGCTCTCAGGCAACGGTTCCGCCGCAGCAGGCAACGATGCCACGATATCAGCCGGCGACTGCGCGCTGTCCTCCAGATGGGTGTGCTCAAAATGATAGGACAGGTGGGGGGAACTCTCATCATCTGATGAAGAGTCCGCAGTTGCTCTTGCGACGTGGAATTCGGGGTCGCTCTCCGGCTGTGGCGGCTGACCAGTCCGAAACGGATGAAAACCACCTGCGGAGCGCTGTTCCGTCAGCAGTGCGTCGGTCGATGCGTCCGCAGGCGCCGCCGCCTCTTTTGCGTCTCTGACATCCGCTGGCGCGTCTGCCAATGACTCTGCTGGCGCCGCCTCTTTTGCGTCTCTGGCATCCGCAGGCGCGTCTGCCTCAGCCTCTGGATGACTGACTCCGTGCAGAGCGCGATCGGCCCCTTGCAACTGCAGCTTCCAACCTGACTCAGACAGGGAACTCTCGACCTCGTCCGCTGGCTGAGACGCCGCGTCGCGAACGACTTCCTCCACTGCATCTGCGGAGCTTTCCACAGACTGCTGTTCTGGAAACTGACCCGTGGGGGCAAACGTATCCCAGACGGGATGTGTGGGTGGTTTCGTCACAGAAAACGGGGCCAGCAGTTCACTGTAATCATAGGGAAACTGTTCCGGGGTCGCGCCTGTCTGTTCGCCTTCTGTCGACTGTTCAGTGCGCTGCGGTTCGTCGGCTGGCGCAAGCGATCCGGGAACCACCACCTCCTGTGCGCCGCAGTGCGCTGCAAAACCGCTGTTGTGCGGCAAGCCTTCCACCTGCAGCACAGCGCGGATATGCAACCAACCCGGCCCAAGCACATCCACAGTCGCTTCAGGAACCTGCACCTGTACGCTGAACAGGCCAGCAGACTCCGCCGCAATTGGAACCGACAGATCAAACGGCATACGGTGTTGCAGATGTTCGACCTCCGCCTGCTGCACTCCCTCTGGTTGGGTTTCCTGCCCACCGTTCCCCGCTTCCTGGTCACGGGCGTCCAGATAGGCCGTGAACAGGATGTTCCCCTCCAGATAGAGGTCGCTTCCACGTCTTTCAAATGTGGTGACTTCCGTATGAGCCGCAAATTCTTCCACCTGTTCATTGCCGCGAACCATGTCGATAAACACCTGCTGGTCAATAAATAACTCAATCGCCGACTGACTGTCTCGATCTGCCAAAAGAATCCCTCCTGCCGCCATATGCTTCTCCCACACCATACGTCAGAATGGGTCCACTTATGACTCCAGAGGCGTTTCAGAGTGGTATAGTGATCGTGATGACGGGGAGGTGAACAAGTGGATCGTTCCACGAGTTTGCTGTACAGTTACGTGGTTGCGGCCAGGCGCTACGAAGCCACCGGGGATCCCGGCTACAAAAAGACGCTGGGTATGTTTCGCCAGCGTTTGCATACACTCGGCATTCGCGTCATATCCCTCGAAGAGGACGAAGCAGGCGGGAACGTCCATATTAACGTCCACATTGTCGTAAATGGAGACGCCAAAATCGTCCAGCTCACGGTGCCGACATGAATGACGCCGCAGTGCGCCGGTCAGACGGTTGTTGTCAGGTTCGCGCCGTGTCGCCCTGTTGCTCTGCTTCCGTAGGCACGCCTTTGGGCATCACAAAGCCGAGCGCCACACCGACGACCGCAGTTGCAAACACCCACCAGAACGCGTGCTCAATTCCTGCCGCCAAGGTGTGAGTCAGCGCCTGCAACTGCACAGCGCCCAACCGGGAGCGCCGAATCGGGTCCAGCAGCACATTGGTGATATCCAGTTTTTGGCCCGGCTTTAGCATGTTGCCGAGCACACCGTGCAAACTCGTCAGGCGACTCTCCATGACACTGTTCATCACGCTGCCGAGAAGGGCGACCCACAGCGAACTGCCAAGCGTGCGGGCAAACATGTTTGCGCCCGTAGACACGCCGCGCTGTGTGTACGATACGACCGTCTGCACGGCGAGCAGCGATGTGGTCGACGCGCCGCCCAGACCAAAGCCAAAAATCGTCATGGCGCCCGCCAGCAGAAAGGGGTTGACGCCCGGCCGCAGCAGCAGGGCGAACACAAGTGTTGCCAGAAGTGTAATGAAGAGGCTCAGCAAACCGGTAAATCGATAGCCATGGCGGATGATGAGCGGCCCGGACAGAATCGCTGCGACTGGCCATCCGATGGACAGCGTGGCAATGATCAGCCCCGCCGCAAGCGAACTTGTGCCAAGGACGCCCTGCGCAAACGTGGGGGTGAATGAGGTAATGCCATACGTGATGCCGCCAGTGACAAGAGCGATCAGGTTGGCCACCGCGATGCTTCTTCGTTTCATCAGATCGAGGGGAAGCATCGGTTCTTTCGCGCGTGACTCGCGCCAGATGAACAGCACGGCAAATACCGCGAACACAGCAAAAGACAGATCGCTTTGCGGTGAACTCCAAGCCCAGACCACGCCTCCCTGCACCAGTGCGAGGATCAGCGACGACGTTCCGATCACGAGAGTGAGAGACCCCAGCCAGTCGATCGAGTGTTTCGTTTTCGTCACTGTTTCCTGGTGGAACACCCATACGCCAATCAGGGTAAGCAGACCGATCGGTATGTTGATCCAAAAAATCCACGACCACCCTATCGTCTGTACAATGAGGCCGCCCAGCGTCGGCCCCACAACGGAAGCGAGCGCCCAGGCGCTGCTGATATAGCCCTGCACCCGCGCCCGTTCCTGCAGACTGTAGATGTCGCCGACGATCGTTGACGCCACCGGCAGCACGGCGCCCGCGCCGGCGCCCTGAATGACGCGCGCAATGATGAGAAACACCATCGTATGCGACGCGCCGCACAGCAGGCTCCCCGCCAGGAAGATCAGGACGCCGATTGCAAACACCCGTTTGCGCCCGATGACATCCGACAGTCGGCCATAGATCGGGATCGTCGCAACCTGCGCCAGAAGAAACAGTGAAAACACCCATGTAAAAAGCGCGAATCCACCCAGGTCGCCGATAATCGTCGGCATGGCAGTCGCTACAATCGTGCCCTCCATGGCCGACAGAAACATCGCGACCAACAGGGAGCCAAGCACCATGTTGCGACGCCCTCGATCCACTTTCCACATTCCCCCTTACTGAGTATCCATCGCGGCGATCACACTTCCCATCGCCTCTACCGTGTCGGCAAGCTGTTGGTCGGAGTGCACCGTTGACACGAATCCGGACTCCAACTGAGAAGGAGCCAGATAGACGCCGCGTTCCAGCATCCCGTGAAAGTACACGCTGTAACGCGCAGCATCGGCCAGTTTCGCGGAGTCGTAATCGACCACAGGACGGGCGGCGAAAAAAACGCCAAACATGCTGCCGACCGCAGCCGCCTGTACAGGAATCCCGGCGCGCTGCCCGGCGTCCAGAAACGCCTGGGCGAGCATTTTGGACGCCTGTCCCAGACGGTCATACACGCGATCCTGCTGCAGAAGCCGAATCGTCGCGAGACCTGCCGCCATCGCGAGCGGATTGCCGGACAGGGTGCCGGCCTGGTAGACAGGGCCAAGCGGCGCCACCATGGACATAATATCCTGGCGACCCCCGTAAGCTCCTACAGGAAGCCCCCCGCCGATCACTTTGCCAAGCGTTGTCAAATCCGGGGTAATGCCGTACAGTTCCTGCGCTCCGCCATAACTCACGCGAAATCCGGTCATCACTTCGTCAAAGATCAGCAGCGCGTCATACGCCCGCGTGATGTCGCGCACCGCCTGTAAAAATCCGCCCTGCGGAAGAACCAGTCCCATATTGCCCGCGACGGGTTCAATAATGACTGCGGCAATCTGTTCTCCGTAGCGCTCAAATACGAGCCGAAGGCTGTCAATATCGTTGTAGGGAACCGTCAGCGTCAGTTCAGCCACCGCCTCCGGCACGCCCGGAGAATCGGGCAGGCTCAGCGTTGCCACTCCCGAACCGGCGCGGATGAGCAGACTGTCCGCGTGCCCGTGGTAGCAGCCGGCGAATTTGACGATTCGGGAGCGGCCAGTAAACCCGCGGGCCAGACGCAGGGCGCTCATCGTAGCTTCCGTTCCGGAATTAACCATTCTGACCAGTTCGATGGACGGGTACGCTCGCTTGATCTCTTCCGCCAGTTCCGTCTCCAGTTCAGTGGGAGCGCCGAAACTAGTGCCCAGTTTCACCTGTTCCGTCACCGCCGCCACAACCGCAGGGTGCGCATGGCCAGCGATCAGCGGACCCCAGGACAGCAGATAATCGATATACTGGCGCCCCTCGCTGTCAAACAGTTGCGCGCCCTGGCCGCTGCGGATGAAACGGGGCGTTCCGCCCACCGCCTTGAACGCCCTCACAGGACTGTTGACTCCACCAGGAATCGCCCGCATGGCGCGGAGAAACGCCTGCTCAGAAGACACGTCTGCAGTGCCGCTCATGTGCTGTTACCCTCCTCTTTTCTGACCGATTCGTCAGACCGACTCGCGCAAATACCGCGCGGCGTCTTTCGCAAAATAGGTGATGAGCACATCCGCGCCCGCCCGCTTCAGTCCAGTCAGCAGTTCCATGACAATCGCACGTTCATCGATCCAGCCGCGCTCTGCAGCGGCCTTGACCATCGCGTATTCACCGCTGACGTTATAGGCCGCAAGGGGCAGGTCGAATTCCTCTTTGACGGCCCGAATGACGTCCATGTAGGCGAGCGCCGGTTTGACCATCAACATATCGGCGCCTTCCGCCACATCGGAACGCGCTTCGCGTAACGCTTCGCGCACATTGGCGGGGTCCATCTGGTAGGTTCGCCTGTCGCCGAATGCGGGTGCGGAATGCGCCGCCTCCCGAAACGGGCCGTAAAAAGCCGATGCGTATTTGACCGCATAGGACAGAATCGGAGTGTGCACGTGTCCGGCGCCGTCGAGCGCCGACCGGATGGCGGCGATGCGGCCGTCCATCATGTCCGAGGGCGCCACCACATCCGCCCCGGCCTGCACGTGAGACAACGCAGTGGCGGCAATCAGTTCCAGACTCTCGTCATTGACAATCTGGTCGCCCCGAATGATCCCGCAGTGTCCTGCGGGGTTGTATTGACACAGACAGACATCCGTCGACACCAGCATGCGCGGGTTTTCGGACTTCACGGCCCGCACCGCCTGCTGCACGATTCCCTCGTCGGCGTACGCTTCTGAACTCAGTTCATCTTTCATTGCCGGTATGCCAAAAATCATCATGGCCGGAATGCCAAGCTCACTGAGAGCGTGCGTTTCCCGCCGCAACTCATCGAGATCGAGATGATCGACGCCAGGCATCGACGAAATGGGATGTCTGCCCTGCTCATGGGTGACAAACAGGGGATAGATGAAATCCGTAACCCGGACGTGCGACTCGCGCACCAAATCGCGCAGCCCGGCGTGGCTGCGCAGGCGACGGTGGCGTTCAAAGGACAGTGTCATATATAATTCCCCCTCAGTGATTCTGATTCCGTTTATGGGCAGCGAAATAGTTGCACAGCGCGGCGACCAGATCAGCGCCGGTCGCAGCCGCAGCCGTCACATCCACGCCGATGCCGTGTTGCCTCAGCAGGCGCGATGTCTGAGGCCCGATCGACGCAATGCGCAGTCCTGCAGGCAGTGAATCAGCGCCAGGCGTTCTGGCGAACACAGCGACAGCGGAGCCGCTCGCGAAGGTCACAACCTGCACTCTCCCCGCCTGCGCATCCGCGACGAGGCGGCGCGCCTCGTCAGGCGCTTCCGTTGTGCGATAGCCGACGATCTCCACAACAGCGCAGCCCAGTGAGCGAAGTGTGCTGGCCAACTGTTCATCCGCCAGATTTCCCCGCACAAGCAACAGACGCCGGTTCACCATTCCGGCGGCCAGCACTGTCTGCGCCAACTGGTCTGCGGCGAACGTCTTCGGTACGGCAAGCACGGTGATCCCAGCCGACTGCGCGGTTGCTGCCGTCTGGCTGCCCACGCACAGCGCGGGCGGATACGCCGTCCACGCACGCTCTCCCGGACTGGACGGCGCGCCGACGCCCGCAAGGTAGGCCCGGACGCCATTGGCGCTCGTGAACACCAGGGCGTCAACATCCTCTGCTGCTGCGGCGCGCAGGGCGTTCCCATCCACTTCTACGGTGATTGCGATCAGCGGATACAGGAGCGCAGCGCCGCCGTGACTCTCGATCAGTCTCACAAGTTCCTGAGACTGATCGCGCGGACGTGTAACAGCCACCGCAATCCCACTCAGTTCCTGCGACACGCAATCACCCCATACCGTCTGTCCGCAGTTCCTCCAGAAGCTCGCGACCGCCCTGCGCCAGCAACTGCTCTCCGAGCTTTCGGCCGATCATGGCAGCGTCCGGACCACGAGCGGCGGCGCGTACGATGCGCTGTCCATCCGTCGAAGCGATCAACCCGGAGAGCGAGCCTTCCGGGTCTCCCGAGCCTTCCAGGCCTTCGTCCGCGCTCTTCCTGAACGGGGCGCTCCAGGCGCCTGCTGCAGAACCGTTGCGGCCAGCGCCTGCAAACTCGGCGCCTGCGTAAGCTGCGACAGGGGCCTGACAACTCCCGCCCACAGTCGCCAGGAATGCGCGCTCCGCTTCGATTTGCCATGCGGAGACAGGATCGTGAAGAGCCCTCAACAGGGCCAGCAGAACAGCGTCGTCCGCCCGCGCTTCCAGCGCCAGCGCTCCCTGGCCCACGGCGGGCAACATGTCTGCCAGAGACAGCGGCAGCGCGCCTGGAACCGTTCCGTCCTGCCGCCGCCAGCCGTTCTCCTTGCGCCAGCCGCCGTCATCCCACCAGCCCATTCGCAGCAACCCGGCGGCCGCCAGAACAATCGCGTCAAGACTGTCCAGCTTCCTCAGCCGCGAATCAATGTTTCCGCGCAGCGTTCTGATCTGGAGATCCGGCCGTGCATGGAGAAGTTGCGCGGTGCGTCGCAACGAGCTTGTGCCAACCAGCGCGCCTTGCGGCAGCGTCGTCAGAGAATGTCCGCTGCGGCTGATCAGCAGATCGCGCGGGTCCTCTCTCTGCGGCACAGCGGCAATCGTCAGTCCGGGCGCCAGCAGAGCGGGCATATCCTTCATGCTGTGAACGGCAAAATCAATGTCGCCGCGCAGGAGCGCATCTTCAATTTCCGATATGAAGAGCCCCTTGCCCCCCACCTGGGACAACGGAACGTCGACGATGCGGTCCCCTTTTGTCACGATCTCCTGCGTATGTATTTGCAGGTTGGGATACCGCGCCTGCAGAGTTCCCACGACCTGCGCTGTTTGTGTTTTTGCCAGCAGACTGCGTCTCGTGCCCACGGTGATGGAGCGCATCCTGATCCTCCTTGTCAGCGATGAAGTTGTGATGCGAACTGTCCGACTACCAGGAAATTCAGGACGATAGCGAGAAAGCAGGCCAGGTTCCACCAGGAAGCTTTGCGACCGCCGAGACGGCCAGTGCTGTGCATATACAGATAAATACCGTACATGATCGCAAGCACAATGGCAAACAGCGGTTTTGGATCCAGAATCAAAACATACCCATACACAAGGGCATACCACACCGATCCGAGAATCATGGCGATCAGCAGCAGCGGCAATCCCACCACCGCTGAACGATAGGCGTACAGATCAAGACGCTGGAGCGGCGGCAGGCGGCGAAAGGGACCACTCTGGAACCTTTTGAACCGCAGCGCCGAATCTGCCAGGAGATATAAAACGCTGAAGATGAACGACAGCGTAAACATGATATAGCTCAGAAAGGCAACGCTGATATGCAATAACAGGAGATCCCCCTGCCCAAAGGGAATGTTCACAGGCTGTCCATGCGCAAATGTGGCAAACGCCACAAACAGAAATCCCAACAGATTCATAAGAAACGAAAAATAGTCGATCCGCGACAGGTAGTTTACAACGATGGATACCGTAATCAGAAGCCAGGAAAAAAAGATCGTTCCCTGGGCGGATGAGAAGAACGGCAGCAGATGATCCATTTTGATCATGACGCCAAGGAATCCGGTTTCCATGAGCCACACAACACAAAGCATCGCTACCCCAAAACGGTTGGCGATGCGGTTGTCTTTCAGAAAATCAACATAAAAAAGCCCCAGGCCAATCAGGTAGCAGAGGAGCATCGCTCCGTAAAATACAGGCGACAGAATGAACGACATAATATTCACTCACAGCGCCGGAAGAACTGCCGCGTTTCCTGAAGCGGCATTCCACCCCTGCCGTTTCCCTTCTCCCTCATCGCGGGCCGCGCTGCGTTCCCGTATCCCGCCGTCCGTGAATGGTGTGTTTGCTGGCGCCGCAAGCGGATGCTGCGCCGCCCCAGCGTTCAGAGGCGGCTCGCCCGAGAGTGCGAAAATCCGCGCAAAGGCAGCAAGCGTCTCGTCCCCGCCCGGTTCCACAGCCATTTCCTTGATGCTGGCAATGGGGTCGCGCAACAACTGATTCACAATGCTCATTGTGTGTTTTTGCAGTATTTTACGCTGTCGATCATCAAGTTCAGGCAGTTTCTGCGCGAGACTCTGCATGACGCCCTGCTGCACGAGCAGCGCCTTTGCGCGGAGTTCCGCGATCAGCGGAACGATTTCCTGTTCCGCGAGCCAGTTTGCGAAGGAGCTTACTTCCTGCTCAATCATGGCCGCCACGCGGACAGATTCCTGTTTACGCTGACTCACGTTCGCGGCGACCACATCCTGCAAGTCGTCGATATCGTACAGATACACATTGTTGAGCTTGGCAAGATTTGGATCGATATCCCGCGGCACCGCAATGTCGATGCAAAAGAGCGGTTTGCGCTTGCGGCGTTTCATCAGCTCGGCTGCCATGTCTGCGGAGATCACGTAGTCCTGCGACCCCGTCGAACTGATGACGATGTCCGCCTCTTTGAGGGCAAATGGGAGCGCGCTCGCCGCAAACGCGTGGCCGCCATAGGAAGCAGCCAATTGCCGGGCGCGCTCATAGGTCCTGTTGACGACCAGAATCTGGCCAACGCCTTGCGCCGCCAGATGTGTGAGAGTCAGTTCGCTCATCTTGCCAGCGCCAATGACGACAACGGTTTTGTCATTCAGTTTATCAAACACTTTTTTTGCCAACGACACGGCGGCGTAACTCACTGAAACAGCGCTCTGGCCGAGTCCTGTTTCAGTCTGCACGCGTTTTCCAAAGGAGATGGCGCGCCGGAAGAGCTGATTCAGCAACGATCCAGTTGCACAAGCGGCCTCCGCAAACAAAAACGCCTTGCGCACCTGCCCAAGAATCTGCGTCTCGCCGATGACCATCGAATCCAGCCCGCACACCACTCTGTGCAAATGTCGAACCACCGTCTGTCCGGTCTCCGTGTACAGATGGGCGTGAAAAGAGTCGGCGGTCAGATTCGAGACCTGCTCCAGCAGACCATACACCACCTTGCGGGCAACCGCCGCGTCTGTCACAACCGCGTAGACTTCTGTGCGGTTGCACGTGGAAACAATCACCGCCTCCGTCACGGCGGGCGATTCCCGCAGCCGCATAAGAGCGGCTGCGAGTTGCGTTTCGGATATACTGAAACACTCCCGCAGTTCTACAGGCGCTGATTTATAGTTGATTCCGACAAGCAGCATATGCATAGCGTTCATCTCCAAAGAAAGCCAGTGATCCACACAAAAGACAACTCAGTTCATCGAACGTATTATACCACCACGGATTCCGAAATAAAGAATAATTTTGTTTGACACTTGACGTCACAACCCATTGCCATCCACAATGTTCTCATGCCAGCGGCGCACCCGCGCGCGACGGCAAGGGGGCCACACATGAAACGTTACATCGCCGACGCGCTGCTGCTCACCGTCACTTTTGTCTGGGGCGCCACGTTCATACTGGTGCAGGACGCCATCAGCATGATCCCTGTGTTCCCGTTTCTCGCCATTCGCTTTGGTGTTTCCGGTCTGCTCATGCTCGCCGTCTGCCTCCTCCATCCGGCGTTGCGGCGGGTGCTCGCCGCGCGCAATCTATGGCTTTCCGGTATGATTCTTGGCGTGTGGCTATTTGCCGGTTACGCGTTTCAAACTCTGGGTCTGCTGTACACCAGCGCTGCGCAGGCCGGTTTCATCACCGGGCTTTCGGTGGTGCTGGTGCCCATTCTTGCCGCTTTGCTTCTGCGTCACAAAACGGACAGATCCACCTGGTTCGGCGTTGCGATCGCAATAGTCGGTTTGTTCCTGCTGTCCTATCACAAGTCAACAGGAATCAACCGCGGCGACGCGCTGGTCTTCCTGTGCGCCGTGTCTTTCGCCCTGCAGATTGTCCTGGTCGGCCGCTATGCCCCGCAATTTTCCGCTCTCCCCCTGGCCACTGTGCAGATTCTTACCGTGGGAGTCCTCTCGGCCATGGTCACGATCGCGTATCCGCCACAGTGGAAACAGGCAGCCCAAACGCTCTTCGCGCCAGCTGTGTTTAACGCCCTGTGGATCTGCATCCTGCTTGCCACGGTCATCGCCTATTTCGCGCAAACAGCATTTCAAAAGTTTACGACGCCCACGCGAACGGCCCTGATTTTTTCGATGGAACCGGTCTTTGCAGCGCTTACAGCCTATCTGTGGGCCAAGCAAGGCTTAGGCCCGGCGGCTTTGTTCGGCTGCGCGCTGATCCTGCTCGGGATGCTCGCGTCCGAGATCAAAGGACCCAAGCGCGTGGTTGCCGACGCCATCGCCGTGAGCGCCAAGAGTGAAGACTACCGCGACGTATAGACGGCTACCGCATCCCATAACTCCGCAATTCCCAGACCTTTTTCCGCTGACGAGAGGATGATTCTGTCCGTGTCCGAGAGCTTAAGGACCGTCCGGATCACCTTGCGATGCTTTTCATGCACACCTCGCGAGATCTTGTCCGCCTTTGTCGCGACAATGAGGCAAGGCCGGCCGATATGGGCCAGCCATTCATGCATCAGCGCATCCTCACGGCTCGGTGGATGCCTGATGTCGACCAGTTGCACGACCAGGGCAAGCGGAGTTCTCTCAATCAGATAACGCTCAATCATCGGACCCCACGTAGCCTGAATATCCTTCGATACTTTTGCATATCCATAACCGGGGAGATCAACCAGATAAAACTGTTCATTAATATGGAAAAAATTGATCAACTGTGTCTTTCCTGGCGAGCTGGAGATCCGCGCCAGATGGCGACGGTTCAGCAATTTATTGAGCAGGGATGATTTCCCGACATTTGACCGACCTACAAACGCGATCTCCGGTTCTCCGTCCACCGGACACTGATCAAGCCTCACTGCAGACGTCAGGAACGTCGCTGAGCGGATGATCATTCCATCACCCGCTTCCTATACCAGCGCATTGTGCAACACGGCGTCCATATGCTGGACAAATACAAATTCGAGGTCATTGCGCACACTCAGCGGGATGTCTTCGATATCTTTCTGATTCTCATGCGGCAACAGAATCTTGCGAATGCCCGCACGGTGAGCGCTCAGACATTTTTCCTTGACTCCGCCGATCGGCAGCACGCGTCCACGCAGAGTAATTTCACCCGTCATGGCAACCCCCTTGCTTACAGCGCGTCCTGTGAGCGCGGAGGCAAGCGCCGTGGCGATCGTGATTCCGGCAGACGGACCATCCTTGGGGATGGCTCCCTCAGGAACATGGATATGAATGTCGTGCGTTTCAGTGAAATCCTGCGGGATCTCCAATTCATCCGCGCGCGAACGGACGTAGGAGAGGGCCGCCTGCGCCGACTCTTTCATCACGTCGCCCAGTTGCCCGGTGATGGTCAGTTTTCCTTTTCCTGCCACCGACGACACTTCGATTGCCAGCGTGTCGCCGCCTGCTTCTGTCCAGGCCAGACCGGTGGCGACGCCCACTTGATCTTCCGTTTCAGCCAAACCGTAACGATAGTGGTACGCGCCCAGAAATGTCGCCAGATTTTTCATAGTGATGGTCACACGCTTTTTTTCTCCCGCAACGATCATTTTCGCCGCCTTGCGACAGAGCGCAGCGATCTGCCGTTCCAGGTTTCGGACGCCCGCTTCACGCGTATACTCTCGGATGACCCTGAGCATGGTCTCCTCGTTGATGACCAGTTTGTCCTTGCCGAGGCCATGCGCCTTACGCTGTTTGGGCAGCAGATAATCGATCGCAATACGCAATTTTTCGAGTTCCGTGTACCCCGAAACATAGATTGTCTCCATGCGGTCAAGCAGTGGCTGGGGGATGCCGTGCACCGTGTTTGCGGTGGTGATGAACATCACTCTCGACAAATCATACGGCAACTCGATATAGTGATCGCTAAAAGTGTTGTTCTGCTCTGGATCCAGCACTTCCAGCATCGCCGCAGCGGGATCGCCGCGAAAATCCGAGGCCATCTTGTCGATCTCATCCAGCAAGAAGACAGGGTTCAGTCTGCCCGCTGTTTTCATACTCTGTATGACCCGGCCTGGCAGAGCGCCCACGTATGTCCTGCGATGCCCGCGAATTTCCGCTTCATCGCGCACACCACCCAGAGACACGCGCACAAATGCGCGATCGAGAGCGCGGGCTACGGATTTGGCCAGTGAGGTTTTGCCTACTCCCGGCGGCCCCACCAGGCACAGGATCGGACCCCGATGCTCTCCGACAAGCTGCTGCACCGCCAGGTATTCGACGATCCGTTCCTTGACCTTTTCCAGTCCATAATGGTCTTCGTCCAGCACGCCCTTTGCCCGCACAATGTTAACCGACACAGTCTCGGCAGGACCCCATGGAAGCGCGAGCAACCAGTCCACGTAAGTCCGGACGACCGAACCTTCCGCAGACGATTGGGGCATTTTTTCCAGGCGCTCAATTTCTTTTTCTACGCGTTCGCGAACAACATCCGGCAGGATTCGTGACTCGACCTGTTCCCGCAGTTCCTCGGCTTCGCCCAGACGCCCCTCTTTGTCACCCAATTCTTTCTGGATCGCCTTCATCTGTTCGCGCAGATAATACTCCTTTTGCGTACGCTCCATCTGTTTGCGAACGCGCTGGCTGATTTTCTTTTCGAGTTCCAGTATCTCCCGTTCATCAGACAGAATCTGAAGCAATGATTCCAGTCTCTTTGTCACGTCAATCGCTTCCAGAATGGCCTGCTTGTCCTTCATCTTCAGCGACAGATTCGACGCGATGGCGTCCGCCAGACGGCCCGGATCCTCAATGTCCGCCACGGCGGCGTGAATTTCCGGACTGTGTTTCTTGGAAAGTTTCAAAAACTGTTCGAACTGTTGTGTCACCGCGCGCACCAGGGCGTCCATTTCGGGATTCCGGCGTTCCGCTGCATCCAGTATCTCAGCCTTTACCTCGAACCACTCGCTGTCATCGATAAATTCCAAAATCCGAGCTCGTTTCAATCCTTCGACGAGAACCCGAATCGTACCATTGGGCAATTTCATCATCTGTTTTACGCGGGCGAGTGTTCCGATCGCATAAATCTCATCCTGAGCCGGATCGTCGACCTGTGTATCCATCTGTGTCGCCAGTAGTATCAGATGATCCTCAACCATCGCCTTATCCAACGCGCGCACCGATTTTTCACGGCCCACATCCAGATGCAGAACCATCGCCGGATACACAAGCAGGCCGCGCAGCGGGAGCAGCGGCAATACACGCTCCGTAGTCAAATCTCCCTGACCCATTGTCTGCACCCCCACATCACTGTCACTGTGCATTTTAGCGAACTTGCATCCCTTTGTCTAACGCAAAGCGACGCCATGACCGTGTGCCTGAATGGCATACCGTCATAGCATCGCCTGTGAACAACAGGATATTCAGACGTTTCCCTGCGCCGCCGCCGATGTCGGCAGAGACATTGTGGGTGAGTACGCGGAACCGACAGGTTCCACAGCCGCGTCGCGCAGCAGTGAACAGGACAGCGCATCCTCAAGCCTTGAGGCCAGCACAATGTCGACGTCACTAAAACGATGCAGGCGCTCCTGGTCATTGTCTGCGGGAATGATGACTCTACGTGCGCCTGCGAGCCGAGCGGCCTCCACTTTTGCAGAGACACCGCCAACGGGACGAACCGATCCATAAATAGAAATCTCGCCCGTCATAGCCACCCTGTTATCGACGGGTATTCCGGTCACCGCAGAATAGATGGCAACGGCCATGCTGACTCCGGCCGACGGGCCGTCAACAGGTGTGCCGCCAGGAAAATTCACATGCACATCGTAATCAGCGAGATTCACAGGCAGGCAGCGACGAAGCGCGGTCACAACATTGTCAATCGAACTGCGAGCGGTGCTCCTGCGCCGCAAAACACGCCCTCCGCCGCCCAGTTCCTCTTCGTCGATCACTCCTGTTACGGATACCGCGCCGTGACCAGAAACCCGGGCAATCACCGCGGTGGCTTCCACCTCCAGCAGCATGCCTGAAGTGGGGCCATACACTGCAAGACCGTTGACCACCCCTACCTGCGGTTTTTCAGGCACCTTGCGTTCTGGACGCGGTGCAATCTGGCTGCTGTGCACCACCCATTCCACGTCTTCGCGGGTGATTTCCGTACGCTTCTCCGCCAGCGCGATGCCAGCCGCAATCTGCACAACATTGACCGCTTCCCTGCCATTGGCAGCATGTCTTGTCACGACCTCAACCGCAGCAGGGGACATCGCGAAGCGAATCTTTTCAGAGGCCCTCTGGACAATCACAGCAATTTCCTCAGCATTGAGTGGGCGAAAAAAGATTTCCAGACAACGGGATCGAATGGCTGGAGGAATATCCTGCGGACTTCTTGTCGTGGCGCCGATCAGGCGAAAATCCGCCGGCAATCCATTTTGGAACATGTCGTGAATGTGCAGCGGTATATTGCTGTCGTCCTGGTTGTAATAGGCGCTTTCAAAGAATACGCGGCGGTCCTCCAGAACCTTCAGAAGTTTGTTCATCTGAATGGGATGCAATTCGCCGATCTCATCGATAAACAGCACACCCCCGTGCGCCTTGGTCACCGCTCCCTGCTTCGGTTGCGGAATCCCCGCGACGCCCATGGCTCCCGCCCCCTGGTAGATCGGATCGTGCACGGAACCAATCAGCGGGTCGGCAATCCCCCGTTCATCAAAGCGAGCTGTGGTGCCATCGAGTTCGCAGAACACCGCCACTGGCAAAAATGGTGAACCGGGCGTCCGTTTGGCCTCCTCCAGTATGACACGGGCGGCAGCCGTCTTGCCTACGCCAGGAGGACCATAGATGATCACATGTTGTGGGTTGGGACCGCAGAGAGCCGCCCGCAGCGTGCGCAATCCATCTTCCTGTCCGATGATGTCTCCAAGGCATGTCGGTCGCGTTCGCTCCGACAACGGTTCTGAGAGAGACACAGCTCGCATCTTGCGCAACCGTTCCAGTTCTCTGGTAGATTCCCTGTCCACGGTCACTCTGTTGTGTTGCTGGGTGCGCATCATGTTTAAAAAGTAGAGACCCACAATCCCTGCAAATATAACCTGCACAACCGCCAGTACAATCAGACTGGAATTCATTCGCTCGCATCCCCCTCCGAAGCTCACATGTTTTACTAAGTATGGCCAAAGCTACGAAAAGTTAAACGACCATTCCAGTGCTCACTGCGGTCGGCATTCTGTCGTGCAAATCCGCATCGGCCCGCCATCCGTACACAGCAAAAAAGACTGCCAAAGGTTTCTCGGCAGCCGGAGGACTGGTTCGTCTATTCAGAGAATGTGTGTGTGCTGTGCCGAACTCGCCTCGGCGCAGCATACGATCCCGGCCGAGCATGGTTACACCTCATACAGGAGGCGTGACAGCCGTTTTCTCTATGCAGTTTCTTCTTTTTTCTTCTTCTTGCGGCCATCGGAAGCAGGTTCGGAATCAACGACCAGAATGGGTTCTTCCCTGTTCACGACCGTTTCCCGCGTCACAATACAACGCTTCACATCAGTGCGCGCAGGCAGTTCGTACATCACTTCAAGCATGATGCCCTCAATGATGGCCCGCAGTCCCCGTGCGCCTGTATTGCGTTTGATGGCTTCTTTTGCAATTTCCGTCAGTGCTTCGTCGGCGAACTCCAGTTCCACGGAATCCATGTCCAGAAGTCGTTGATACTGCTTGACAAGGGCATTTTTGGGCTCCGTCAGAATCTGTTTCAGGGCCGACTCGTCAAGCGCTTCGAGAGTGGTAATGACGGGCAGCCGTCCCACAAACTCCGGAATCAGCCCGTAGCGCAGCAAATCCTCCGGAAGCACCTTGGCCAGAATCTCCGCATCCTGAACCTGCGCTCGCCCCTCTTCACTCGTACCGAAGCCAATCACCTTCTTGCCCAGTCTGCGTTTGATGATCGGCTCCATGCCGTCAAACGCGCCCCCGCAGATGAACAGCACGTGACTTGTATCGATCTGGATAAACTCCTGATGGGGATGCTTGCGCCCTCCCTGCGGCGGAACGCTGGCCACGGTGCCTTCCAGGATTTTTAGCAGCGCCTGCTGAACACCCTCGCCGGAAACATCCCGTGTAATCGACGGGTTTTCGGATTTGCGCGCGATCTTGTCGATTTCATCAATGTAGATGATGCCCTTCTCAGCCTTCTCCACATCGTAATCGGCCGACTGAATGAGCTTGAGAAGAATATTCTCCACATCTTCCCCCACATACCCGGCCTCAGTCAGAGAAGTGGCGTCGGCGATGGCAAAGGGAACGTTCAGAATCCGCGCGAGCGTTTGGGCCAACAGCGTTTTTCCCGAACCTGTGGGACCGATCAGCAGTATATTGCTCTTTGACAGTTCCACATCTTCGTTTTTGGCGCTCGTGTTGATTCGCTTGTAGTGATTGTACACCGCCACCGCAAGCGATTTTTTCGCGCGCTCCTGTCCAATCACATACGAATCCAGAATGTTTTTGATCTCCGTCGGTTTCGGAACATCCTTCAGTTCAAACTCTTCCTCATCGCCGAGTTCCTCCTCGACGATCTCGTTGCAGAGTTCAATGCACTCGTCACAAATATACACCCCAGGACCCGCTACGAGTTTGCGCACCTGATCCTGGGTTTTCCCACAGAACGAGCACTTTAGCTGTCCTTTGTCATCGTTAAACTTAAACACGGGTAATCCCTCCTCATTTAAGGTCCGGGCGCAATATCACCTCGTCAATCAGACCATAAGCCTTCGCCTCTTCGGCGCTCATCCAGTTGTCACGATCAGTGTCCACCTCGATCTTCGCGAGCGGTTGACCTGTGCGTTCCGCATAAATGAGGTTCAGCTTATGCCGCGTCTTTAAAATCCACTCCGCATGGATTTTAATGTCCGACGCCTGCCCTCTTACGCCGCCAAGGGGCTGATGGATCATGATCTCGCTGTTGGGAAGCGCAAACCGTTTCCCCTTGCCGCCCGCCGTCAATAACAGCGATCCCATACTGGCGGCAAGACCCACGCACATTGTGGACACCTGCGGTTTGATGAACTGCATTGTATCAAAAATAGCCATGCCCGCGGTAATTGACCCTCCTGGGCTGTTGATATACAGGCTGATGTCCTTGTCAGCGTCTTCGGAGGCCAGAAAGAGCAGTTGGGCCACGACGGAATTGGCTACATAATCATCAATCGGCGTGCCGATAAAGATGATCCTGTCCTTCAGGAGCCGGGAATAAATATCGTACGCCCGTTCACCGCGGCTTGTCTGTTCAATAACCATTGGAACCAAGTTCATACACTAACCCTCCTATATCCCACCATGACGCTGAATCATAAGGAAAAAACAAGGCATCCCTCACATGCCTCATCATCTCTTGATCCCATTTTACACAATCTCAGGCGCGAACGCTATGGTCGATCAGAAACTCCACAGCCCTGCGCGATTGAATTTGCGACCTGAGACCCAGCAATCCAGGATCTTTGTCCATGAGCAATTGTTTGACGTAATCGAAATCCATTTGTGCAGAATCGGCGATCTTCTGCACTTCCAGATCGAGTTCAGACTCCGTGACCGTGATATTTTCAGCCTTTACCACCGTTTCTATCACCAAAGCGGTTTTCACGCGATTTGCGGCCTCATCACGGAACTGGGCGCGGATTTCGTCCATAACTGTTCCGGTAAATTCCTGATAAGCGTCGAGCGGGATGCCCTGCGCCTCAAGACGCGACTCAAATTCCTTGACCTGGGAGTCAATCTCCTGATTGATCATCGGAGCGGGAATGTCCACCTCGGCCGCCGCCACCACTTTGTCAAGCACAGTGGTTTCTACATAATGGTGATGTTCATGCTCTTTTTGGTGCTCCAGGTTGTGCGCCAGATCCGCTTTCAGTTCTTCAAACGTCTCAAATTCGCTGATGTCCATGGCAAACTCGTCATCGAGTTCGGGAAGTGCCTTGCGCTTGATGTCGTGGACATGCACCTTGAAAGTCGCTTCCTTGCCCGCAAGGAACTTGACATGATACTCCTCCGGAAAGGTAACCGTGAGTTCCCGGTCGAAACCAGCCTGAATTCCGATCAGTTGCTCTTCGAAGCCGGGAACGAACGTGCCGGAGCCCAGTTCCAACTGGTAATTTTCTGCTTCGCCGCCCTCAAACGTTTCACCGTCGACATAACCGATAAAATCCATGACCAGAAGGTCTCCCGATTCAGCCTGGCCATCTTCGAGCACTCGCAGTTCGGCATGGCTCTTACGCAGATTTTCGAGTTCCTGCGCAATCACTTCTTCCGTCACCACAAATTCCTTGTCCTCATATGTAACACCCTTGTATTCGCCAAGGACCACTTCTGGCTTCACGACGACCGTTGCTTTAAACAGCAAGGGTTTCCCCGCTTCCATCTGGACAATGTCGATTACAGGGCGATCAACCGGATCGAGCTTTGCTTCCAGAACAGCCATCGAATACGCTTCTGGCAGCAGAATATCAAGCGCGTCCTGATACAGTGTTTCCAAACCAAAGCGCGCCTCAAAAATGCGCCGCGGCACCTTCCCTTTGCGAAATCCCGGCACATTCACCCGCTGCGCCACTTTTTTGAATGCACGGTCCAGAGCGGACGCCACACGTTCCTGTTCGACTTCAATCTCAAGTATGCCTAAGTTCGGCTCCGTCTTTTCCCACTTCACTGCCATCGAAACGTCCTCCACTCCGTAAATGGCGTCTCAGGAGGGATTCGAACCCCCGACCCACAGCTTAGAAGGCTGTTGCTCTATCCGGCTGAGCTACTGAGACGCAGTGTCCACCACATGTAAAACAGTATCATTATAATGATCCATCCAGCGCCTGTAAAGCCTGCGCTGGATGGCGTCACGCCGATTGCGGCGATCAGACAAATTTACGACGAGGCGCGAAAACGCCGCAGTAACTCAGTAAGCGCAGCCGTTCGGTGGCTCACCAGCTGTTTTTCAGCAGAACTCATTTGTCCAAATGTTTTCGCGGCTGGCGGAAAATAAAAAATCGGATCGTATCCAAACCCCTGCGCACCCATGGGTTCCAGCGCGATCTGGCCTTCACAGTTTCCGATCGCAGTCCATTCACCGCGTCCTGGCACCAACAAAACAAGCGCTGCCACAAAACGGGCTCGACGTTCATAGGGAGGTACTCCGCGCAGTCGTTCAAGCAGCAGCGCCTGCCGTTCCAGATCGCTGGCTCCCGGTCCTGCAAACCGCGCGGAATACACCCCCGGCGCACCGTTCAGGGCATCGACGACCAAACCCGAATCATCGGCAAGCACAGGCACTCGCCAATTTGCAGCCGCGAAGCGAGCCTTGATCAGCGCGTTTTCCAGAAAACTGGACCCTGTCTCTGCCGGAGTCATTGCACCAGGCGGCAGCGGGTCGATGCTGACCGCCACTTCACTTAACGCCTGCGCAAATTCAGAGAATTTCCCGGCGCTGTGTGTCGCGATGATCAATCGTTCCAGCATACGCACGCCTCTCTCCCTGTAACTCAACCGATTGGCGGCACCTTGTTCCGAGCTGCCAATGGATCGTGAAATCATATCGCACTCACGCACTCACTTTGGGCGATCGATCTCTGCCCCTAATTCAGCCAGAACCTGGCGTTGTATCCCGATTAGCTGCAGGATTCCAGCTTCAGCGAAGTCCAGCAGAGAGGACAGTTCGGCGCGGGAAAATGTAGCTGTCTCACCGGTTCCCTGAACCTCCACCAGTTGCCCATTCCCTGTCATCACCACATTCATGTCGACACTCGCCGTCGAATCCTCCTTGTAGCGCAAGTCCAGCAGCATCTGCTGATCCACGATTCCCACACTTGTCGCGGCCAGATAATCGTGCACGGGCAGCTTTGTGAACACGCCGCGCTGGCGCATTGCGCCAAGCGCCTCCACAACGGCGACAAACGCTCCGGTAATGGCAGCTGTTCGCGTGCCGCCGTCAGCCTGAATTACATCACAATCGATCCACAGTGTTTTTTCTCCCAGCACTTTCATGTCGATCACCGTACGCAGAGCGCGTCCAATCAGACGCTGAATCTCCATCGTGCGCCCACCCACTCTGCCGCGTGTTGATTCGCGCTGCGACCGCTGCAAAGTGGCGCGCGGCAACATCGCATATTCAGCTGTTATCCATCCCTGCCCTGTACCACGCAAAAACGGCGGCACCTTGTCTTCAACAGTTGCTGTGCAGATCACACGCGTGTCACCGACACTGATCAGCACCGAGCCTTCCGCGTGCTTGATATAACCCCGTTCAATCACCACTGGCCGCAGATCCCCAGGCCCTCGTCCATCGATCCTCACTCGCCGACCACCCCCGTTTCCATTGCACTTTTCTTACACACTCCTGACAGCTCACCCCGCAGAGCGGCCAGACTTAAACTTCCGCCGCATCGGAACGTTCTTCGCCCTCCCACAGATCGTAATAAGCGACAGATATCGGTTCGCCAAGCCACCTTTTACCGATGTCTGCAAACGTGTCCACATCCCCGCTGGTGAAGAAGACATGGTTTGGTTTAGCAGGATGGGTGCGTGTCAACTGCTTATCTGTCAATACAAAACTAATGTCCCGCGCTGTTTCCTCCGCCGAGTTGATCAGGGTGACATCTGCGCCAAGCGCCTGTTGGATGACATTTTCCAAAAGCGGATAATGTGTGCATCCAAGAATCAACGTATCGATGTTCATTCCTGAAAATTCCCGCAATGAATCCGCAACGACCGGAAGAAGTTCGGCGGTCGCTGTGATTCCCCGTTCAACCAGCGACACAAATTGCGGACACGCCACAGGAAATGTTGCTATGCCGCGATGTGTTAAATGCAACGCCCTGGGATAACTGTTGGAGGAGATCGTGGCCCGTGTTCCAATGATCCCCACGCGTTGATTCGTTGTAGCCGCGATCGCCGCGCGGGCGCCTGGCGCAATCACTCCCAGCACGGGGATATCATATCGTTCCCGCGCCCATTCCAGACATACTGCTGTAGCCGTATTGCACGCGATCACAAGCATTTTCACCCCTTGTTCCACCAGAAAATCAAGGGCTCGAAACGTAAACTCCGCTATTTCCGCAGCCGGGCGATCCCCATAGGGACAGCGCGCTGAATCGCCGTAAAACAGTACTTCTTCACGCGGCAGTTGCCGCCAGATCTCGGACACAACAGTGAGTCCGCCGACGCCCGAATCCATGACGCCAATCGGTTGGTTACGCACAGGATCCCCTCCTTACAGCATACTCGCACAATACGCCCAAACACAAAAAATGCTTCAGTCGCACCTCGCACTCACAAAAGAAGCACTCATTCCATGTCCTGTTTTTAACTCACTCACTCGCGGCAACCACGTTATCTGGAATCATTCTTCGCCCAAATGTTGCTCCAGCACCATCAGGGCCCGCATCAACATATCCTGTTCAGCCGCCCCACTGTGTGAAAGAACACGGCCCAGATACACCCTGCGCGCCTGCAAAACGCGATCGATCAATGCGCCGCCCTCTTCAAGGACACTGAGACGAACCACCCGTTTATCCTCTTGGTCCCTGGAGCGCTCAACAAATTTACGCCGCTCCAGACGATCAACCAGGTCTGTCGTAGTGCTGTAGGCCAAACCCAGTTTGGCGCTCAAATCGCCAATAGTCAGATTGCCCCCATCATTGGCCAGCACCAAGGCGTCGAACTGTGCTGACGTGATGTCGAAATCACCAAGAATCGCTCGCCCCTGCCTGCGCACAGTGGATGAGACTTTACGCAGCAGTGACTCAATTCGATACACTGCGTCATTTTCCCTATAGTCTATCAAGGTCATAACCCTCCGACCATCTTCGAGTGCTGTGAACACTATGCGAACTCAATCATATTGTACACAGGCCTTTTCCATTGACTGAACCACTCCCCATGGCTAAAGACACAGGGGGTTCTAAAAGCCTATACCGCCGCACTTTCGTCGGCTCTCGCGCAGACTTTCGCCTTGGCTACAGCATCCGACGCCTCATGCATGGGCAGACTTTCTTTCTCGGACGACCCGCTCTGACTCCGCTGTCCGTAGACGCCGAAGGAGGACGGTTTGACCCGACCACTCGCAGGTTGGTTTTCAGTCGCCTGTCTCCAAGCCGCCCGCAGGAGCGGTTCCGCACCCGACCAAGACTCGTTCGCCTCAGTGACTTGGAGTAGGTTGTCTTTCACATGCTTGGCCAGATACGCACTGAACAGATCCCGTTGCGCCTCCATACCGCATCCGCAGTGGTGCACGCGTTCCGAGAGACGCTTCTTGTGCTTTTGTCCGCACAGGCAGACTTGAGACAATGTCGTTGTCCGCGTAGCAAATTCATCGACGTACCCGCCAGCACTCTCAGCCTTGCGGGTGAGGATCGATAAGAACGTACGCGGCGCACGAACGGAAATGGACTTGCCGTAGAGTTTCTGAAATGCGCGATAGCTTAATTTCTCAGTGTGGATGTAGATTCCGATCGCGATGATACGATTGGCCATTTGCCCGTGAAGAGTCTTTCGATGCGCCGCTTCACGCCGGAACAGTTCCGCTAGGATTGTCTGTGTTTCCTGCTCTCGATGACTCTTGTTCTTTGGACGCTTGCCCTTGATCGAACGACCTTTTTCATCATAGCAATCCGGGTTATTCGCTCGCCGCTGCCGATCAAGTTTTCGCTGCAGACGACGAATTCGCTTGTGATCCCGCGCCACAGGCTCACAAAACGGTTCCAAGAACGCTTGTGTTTCTCCGACCACCGCGATGGTGGACGGCCCTATGTCCGACCCGACCGTCTCTGTACCGATGGGATGTTCCGGTTTCTGATAGGGGAACCCTTCGCAGACCAGTTGTGCGTAGTACCGAGTTCGCCCATGTAAGTCTTTGCGGACCAGACGAACATACTTGACCCGCGAAGACAGTCCATGCTGGATCACCGGGTCTTTGCACGCCGCCTTCACCATGGGCAGGTCGAGTCCGTTCCAGAGCACTCGGTCTACCCTCCAGCGGATGCAGGCGTCGTTACTCTTGCCTTCCAGACTACGCAGCCCCCGTCGGCCTTTGAAGCGCACGTCCTTGGCCTCTCCGTACGCCACTTTCTCTACGGCGGCGAAGGCGCGATCGGCCAACTTTTGCGCTACATGAGAATCCACATGCTCCCCCAACCACGTTTGACGCATCGCATTCGCGGCGGCCTCCAGGGAATACGCAGAGAATCCGTGAGCGTCTCGATCGGCGGCAAAATGGGCGCGACGTTCGACAGCATCCTTCGTCTGCTTGGCCTTCGTATACCAGATCGATTGCCGAAACAGAGCCAGACGCCGCTTGGCTTCGCCCAAAAGCGCGTTGTAGAGTTGCCTCCCCGCTTCAAAACGGGACTCCAGTTTCTTCTCCTGCCGTCTCGTAACCCGGAGGGGGATCTCGCAGATAAAAGAAGGGGTACGCTCTTTCTTGCTCGACGTGTTTTTGATTTTCGATGTACTGTTTAATAACCGCAAGGGGCGCACCTCCTCCTGTGGAGACAAAGTACGAATTCGTCCAGAGCGTGGGCAATCGGCTATGAAGAAACGGGAACTCCCGGCGCAAATGATGAGAAGAACGCCAAACTGCGGATCGACTTCAACCAAGAGGTGCTCATGATCCGGCATGACCTCCAGTTCAAGGATGTCTGCCCGATGCTCTGCCGCCACTTTGCGGATCAATTCTTTGCGCCTTTCAGCGGCGCCATTCAGCAGGATTTTACGCCGCTATTTTGGACACCAGACGACGTGATAATTGCACGAGTAGACGACGTTTGGATTCGATTTGTAGTTCATAGGTACAGTATACCATACATCTATTGCATACTGAATGAAAAACTAAGGGAGACCGAATATGGGCTCAGACGGCGTTGCACAGAACGGAAATCTATGCTAGACTGAACAAAATTGATGTCTCGGAAGGTGGCAGGAATCATGTGCCAACGCATAGTTCTCATGGTGTCGGCGAGCTGAAAAAGGGGGTTTTGCGCCCTTTTTTACAACTTCCAGCACCGGTGGAGAACTGCGATGGCAACGATTCCTTTTTCTATGCCCTGATGGGGTTTCCCTTGGAAAAACGGCAACGTTTCCCGTTCTGCTCTCCATCGGAACAAGAAAGGTTCTGGTGACGATGAGCATTGTTGAGATTTCTCAATTAAGTCATGGATTTGGAGACCGCACATTATGGCAAGAGGTGGATGTTAATCTGCTTCCGCGCGAACACGTAGCGCTTATTGGAAGAAATGGCGTCGGAAAATCTACGCTGCTGCAGATTCTTGCGGACCACATACCGCACGACAGCGGTCATATCTCGTGGGCGCCCGGTGTGAAAGTCGGTTATCTGACACAACACGCGGATCTGTCCCGATTTCAGACGGTGCGTTCAGCGCTGCAAGAAGCGTTTTTCGATATCTTTGCCAAGGAGCGCTCACTGCAAAAAACTGCTGAACAACTGGCGCACGCGCAGGGCGAAGAACTGGAGCGGCTGCTTGCCCGCTATGCGCGCATTCAGGAGGAACTCGAACACGCGGGAATCTATGAGTTGGGAGCGCGCATTGATACTGTGGCCTCAGGTCTTGGCCTGCTAGAATTGGGCCTGGATCGCCCGGTGGCCGATCTCAGCGGCGGGCAACGGACCAAGGTCATGCTTGCCAAACTGTTGCTGGAACAACCGGATGTTCTCCTGCTCGATGAACCGACCAATTTTCTGGATGTTATGCATATCACATGGCTTACCGACTTCCTGCAAAACTATCCGTCTGCGTTCATTGTGGTTTCTCACGATGCGGATTTTGTAGACAAGGTCGCAACCGTCATCTGGCAGCTCGAAAACACAGCTCTCACCAGGTTCAATGGTTCCCATAAAGCATTTCTCGCTTATGCGGAACAGCGGTCGCTCCAGCACGCAAGCGCCTATTCCAGACAGCAGGATGAGATCCGGCGCATGGAGGACTTTGTACAAAAAAATATCGCCAGGGCGTCAACCACAAAACGCGCCCAGAGTCGGCGCAAACAACTGGAAAAAATCGATCGCATCCCGCCGCCCGCCACGGCGGCTCCTCCGCATTTTGCGTTTCCGCTCGCCGCCGCGCCGGCGCGCTTTGTGATCCGGGCAACGACTCTGGAAATCGGCTATTCGCGCTCACTCCTGCCGCCGCTCGAACTGGAAGTGGAACGCGGCAGCAAACTGGCGCTGATCGGCTGTAACGGCATCGGCAAATCGACCCTCCTGAGGACGCTCATCGGCGAGTTAAAACCGCTGTGCGGACGCGTGGAATTGGGCGACGGCGTGCAGGTTGGCTATTTCGCTCAGGAGCAATATCAGAGCGATCAAGGAAATGCGTTGGAAGTCATCTGGAGCGCGTTCCCCCACATGACCCAACAGGAGGTGCGGGCGGCGCTCGCCCGTTCCGGTCTGAAGCGTGAACACATCCTGCAGTCCGTCCATCGCCTCAGCGGCGGCGAGCAGGCCAAAGTGAGACTCTGCCTGCTCACGCTTCAAAAACACAACGTATTGGTGCTCGATGAGCCGACAAACCACCTTGACCATGCGGCCAAGAACGCGTTGCAGCAGGCGCTCACTGACTTTCGCGGCACCCTTCTGACGGTGTCTCACGAACCCGAGTTCTACAGGCCATTCGTCACCTCTGTGGTCGACGTTGAAGAATTGCTTAGCAGAGGCAAAGCCAGCAAGATCGTGACACGCCACAAACGGTAACCGCGCCCGCACAGCCGATGGCCCGCCAAAAGCGGTAGTCCGCCGCTCAGCCGATAGCCTGCAGTTTCTTCTGCCACCATGCCTCGTCAAGCATCAGCGCTGGCCAGACCGGTGCGACAACGTATCCGGAACCCAATTCGAGGCGCTCGGTCAGTCCTGTGTAGACGACGTCAATATGCAGACGAAACGGTTTGACAGTGCGAACCGCTCTCTGTTCGAATTTGTAGATGAATGCATGCAAGTTGTTCATGGATGTCCAGTATTCCAGCGCAAACTTGCCGCCCGCCGGCATCTCCCACCAGGCGGAAAATGACGGCCAGGCCATCTGGCAACTCCGCCTGAGCCCTTGATGGACCACACCCCGGAACTCCGGCGGATCACACAATGAACTGCCCAAGCGATTCTGCTTCTGTTCCACGGAAAGACGGCGCTCTGCGCACAGGTCCTCCCACCACGCAGACCATGCGGCAGCCATATCGGCGTGCGCCGCCGGAGCTTCAAACATCGGTTGCGGCCAGCTGGCTATGGAACTCTGCGGCTGTTCGCCGCATAACCCGAAGGCGCACGCCAGATACACGGCAAAATTGAGCTCGAGATTGGGATCGGTCGTCACCTGCCAGGACTCAGATCCAGACTTCATCATCGGGAATCCCCTTCCCATGCAAGATCAGAACCGAATGGTTGCAACAGGTCAGTCAACTGCGCCCGGTGAGCGTCCGCCAGATCCAGAATGGCAAACCGTCCTTCACGGATGGCCGCCTGCACGCGGCGGGCCTCCTCATGCGCAAGCGAGTGGTCGAGAGGCGTGATGTCGCCGTTATGCAGGGCGTCGTCGAGTTCATTTTCATCGAGCAGATGAACACGCCCATCGGGCAGTACAGTCACATCAAGATACAGATCATCCAGATAAGGAACGCCCCGTTGATCCACTCCCTGCGCTTTACAGATATCAATGTACCACTGCACCACCCGCCCTGTTTCGTCGAACATGGTCGTTACGGCGTGCCGTTTTTCTCTGGGGAAATGTTGTAACCACTGATGCCCGGCGTCGGCGATGCAAAAACTCTCTGCCCCGTACTCCACCAACAGAGGCGAATCAAACTCCGTCCACTCCAGCAGCGTGACATAGCCCGTAAAGGCGTCTGATTCTATGTATGTAGAGGCAAACTTTCGTTTGGACCCCCGTTTCCACTCAAAACGATCTGCATACCGCCTTTTCACGCCAGCCACGTTCCTCTCCAGGCAAACCTGCAATCAGTCTCACTCAGGAACAAGTTGCACGCATCGTTTATTTAGCACACTGCTTTATGTTGCGTCCCATGGCATAGCATGGCACGGTGCAACTGCTGCGCCGTCTGCACCGTGCCTGTAAACCGCACGTCCCGCGGTGCGCAGTTACACAAGTTGGCCCTCGCCATACAGCTGGCGCAGTGTCTTCTTGGAAAATTTACCGACGCTGGTCTTTGGGATTTCCTGGATAAATACAATTTCATCCGGAATCCACCACTTGGCCACCTTATCGACCAGATATTCTTTCAGATCCGATTCCGTGACCGCAGCGCGCGCCTCCTGCCGCAGGACGACGCAGGCGAGCGGCCTCTCCTGCCATTTTGGATCGGGAATGCCGATTACAGCCGCTTCCAGAACATCCGGATGGCCCATGAGCGTATTTTCGAGATCCACGGAGGAAATCCACTCTCCGCCACTCTTGATTAGATCCTTTGTTCGATCCACGATCTGCAGATAGGCGTTTTCATCCATAGTCGCAATATCGCCAGTACGAAACCATCCGTCCAGAAACGACTCCTGTGTTTTTGCAGGGCTCCTGTCGTATTCGTCGATGATCCATGGTCCCCGGAGCAGCAGTTCACCCATCGCATGCCCATCATGCGGCACTTCCCGGCCATCAGCGTCAATCAGCCGCATCTCCAGACCCGGCGCAAGCAGCCCGCTCTTGGCGCGCAGGCGGTAACGTTCGGGGCCCGTAAGGTTCGCCATGCTCGCCTTTGGAACCGAGACGAACGTCACTGGAGTGGTCTCCGTCTGGCCGTATCCCTGATAGAGTGTCACGCCCAATTCCTCTTCGTACGCCTGCGCGAGCGAGGCCGGCAACGCGGATCCTCCTGACAGCAGGAATCGCACGCGACTGAAGTCGTACTTGCCGGGATTCGCCCTGAGCTGCTGCAGGATACCCATCCAGATGGTCACAACGCCCACGCTGTACGTCACTTTTTCACTGTCAAACAGTGCGCAGAAATCGGCCATCGTCGGACGCGCCCCGGGATACACCTGCCTGGCGCCCGCCCAGGTGTCCGTAAAAGGTCTGCCCCATGCGTTCACATGAAACATCGGCACAATCGGCATTGTGACATCACCGTCATCCACAGAGAGCTTGCCCGTCATCATCATCAGACAGTGCAGATAGAGTCCGCGGTGGGAATAGACGACCCCCTTGGGATCGCCTGTCGTCGCGGATGTATACCCGACAATCGCGGCAGTGTTCTCGTCAAATTCGGGAAATTCATAATCTGGCTCTGCCGCCGCCAGCAACTCTTCGTAAAGATGGACATTCGGCAGTGCTGTGGCTGGCAGCGTCTTCTTGTCAGTCATGACAATATACGTCTCGACACACGGGATCTGCTCGGCAATACTTTCAATAAGTGGCAATAAATCCTCATCAACAAAGAGAGCTCTGTCGTTCGCGTGGTTGATGGTATACACCAACTGCTCCCTAAACAGCCGAATGTTCACGGTGTGCAGCACACGTTGCGAACAGGGCGCCGCGAAGTACAATTCCAGATGACGATGGTTGTTCCACGCAAATGATCCAACCCGATCGCCCACCCCGATTCCCAAATCCGAGAGCGCGTTTGCGAGACGCCGCACTCTTCCCACCATGTCTCTGTAAGTATAGCGGAACATACCCGAGTAATCCCGCGATACGATCTCCTGCTCTGGAAAAACCGTGTCCGCCCGATATAATATCGAACGCAACAGCAGAGGATAATCCATCATCGCCCCATCCACTCCCTCAACTGATCCTCACCCTTCTCTACCCTATCGCAATCCACATGCAGCGTCAATATGAGAGCGGTTTCACGCACTGAACTGCCGCGACATGCATAAATCGCTGCACAAATCGCTGTTGCATATTTCACTCAAGTCGCATATAGTTAAAGCGTGGTTGGCGCGAGGGAAACTTTTTTTCCCGGCTGACATTTGTATGGCCTTCGGCAACACTGTTGTGCTAAAGAAAGTTTTTCGACGATACTGTCTGGTGGGGAGGGATCTTGGATGTCGGTGAACGCTCCCAACCGGGAAGAGGCCGCGCGAGCGCTGGATCGGCTACAAGTAACCCAAGCTCGCCACAGAGGCGGCCGGATGCGTCTGCTCTGGCTGTTGATCGGTCCTGGCATTCTCGTCATGCTCGGCGAGAACGACGCTCCATCCATGTTGTCCTATTCCGCAACTGGTTCGCAGTTTGGGATCGGATTCTTCGTTCCATTTGTCATTGTCACCTTTATGATGGCGTTTGTGGCGCAGGAGATCACCGTGCGCCTGGGGGCCGTGTCAAAAGCGGGCCACGCCGAACTCATCTATCGCCGCTTCGGACGTTTTTGGGGCAACTTCGCCATGATCGACCTGCTCTTTACCAATGTGCTGACGCTGATCACAGAGTTCGTAGGCATCGTTGCGGGGGCCGGCTATTTTGGCATCCCCAACTATGCGGCGGTCGGCGGGGCGCTCGCCGTGATGGCGGCGGCCTTTATGTCTCGCCGCTACTGGTCCTTCGAACGGATCGCCCTGCTGTTGGCGCTGTGCAATCTCGTATTCGTACCGGTGGCTCTGATGGCTCATCCCCACTGGGGCGCCGTGGGACATTCCTTGCTGACCTGGAGTCCCTTCCCCAGCGGATTCGGCTCACAAACGGTCATTATCCTGCTGGCCGACATTGGCGCAACGATCACGCCATGGATGCTGTTCTTTCAGCAGGGAGCGGTGAGCGACAAGGGTCTCGCCGTGCGCGACATCCCACAAGGACGGATCGACACCGCCATCGGCGCCCTGCTGGCCACCCTGGCCGCGATCGCGTGCATCATCGCCACCGCTCCGCTGTTTGTGCACCATATGAACGCCAGTCAATTCGGAGCGGCGCAGTTTGCGCAGGCGCTGGTTCCTTACATCGGCAGATTCGGCGGCGCGCTGTTTGCCTTCGGAATTCTCGAAGCGGGTCTTGTGGCGGCCATCGCCATCTCCACGTCATCCGCCTACGCGTTTGGAGAAGTGACGCAACAGGCGCACAGTCTGAACCGCTCCTTTAAGGAGGCAAAAGGCTTTTACCTCGTGCTCATGGCGGTCGCCGCGATCAGTGGAAGCGTCGTATTGATCCCGGGCTTCCCGCTCGAATTCGTGGTGCTGATGGTCAATGTGATCGCTGTTTTGACCATGCCGCCCGCGATCGGATTTCTGTTGCTCCTCGTGAATGACAGAGAAATCATGGGCGATCACCGCAGCGGGTGGTTTTTAAACGGCCTTGGTCTGTTTGTCGGCGTATTCGTTTCGTTGGCTGGATTACTGTATGCGCTGACCGTGATTTTTCCCAGCCTGCATCTTTAGACGCTGGCTCGACACAATCGTTCGTCATCTTAATCATATGATTTAGGGAGGCAAAACCTTATGGCGACAAATCAGATGGAATTCATCGAGTCCGCCGGACTCAGCAGCCTCCGGTTGACTGACGTATACGAACGCCCAGGCCTGATCGATCAAACACTCCAAGAGCATCTGGACACGCAGGTCAGGATCCGAAAACTCGGTCAGCGCACGCTGAGCCCTTGGCTAAAAACGGTGATTTGGAGTCTGCGTGTATACGTCCTGTTCATGACTGTCGTGGTCATCATCAATATCGTGCAAAGAGTGTAGAAGCAATCCGATCCGACGTGCCGATGAACACAAGTGCACGAAAGGAGGAGTTTCCCTATGTTCAACCTTGACAGCGCCGCACCCGAACTGACCGAACACGGGCATCGCAAAACCTTCGTTCTGCGCATTGTTCAACCTGGCCTCGCTGGGCTTATGGATGGTTCCGTATCGACCCTTGCACCGATCTTCGCGACGGCGTTCGCAACGCACAGCCCGTCTACCACGTTTCTCGTGGGTCTTGCAGCGGCCGTCGGGGCCGCAATTAGCATGGCCTTTTCCGAGGGGCTGTCCGACGACGGCACGCTGACCGGACGCGGGCACCCGATCATTCGCGGCCTGATCACGGGGCTCATGACCCTGATTGGCGGAATTGGCCACACACTGCCTTTCCTGATCCCCAATCTGCACATCGCACTGACCGTCGCCTACATCGTTGTGGGCATCGAACTGATCGTGATCGCCATCATTCGAAACCGCTACTTCCGCACCGCGATATGGATGTCCATTGTCCAGGTCGTCCTGGGCGGAATCCTCGTCTTCGCAGCCGGTGTTCTCATCGGAAGCAGTTGACTTGGAGGCAGTTGTCGGCTGCGGATCGCCAGTCTTCCGCTGTTCCGCAGTTTTCGCAGCGCTCCTGACTTTTTCACTGCTCCCCTAGCGGTCAAAGCGTTTTTGCGCTATGGTCCAACGTTCAAAGCGCTCTTTACGGACACGTGAACCCACCCCTGCGAGCGGTTCCACCGCTAACCAGCCCGGTCGCACAAAGCGCACTGGCGGATCAATCAAATCTTCCACAAAATACCGCGCGCTGGGAGCGGTGTCGCCTGGGAGTGTAAATCCCGACAACGCCGTAAGAGCGATGTTGTGCAAACGGCCAATGCCAGTTTCGAGCATGCCCCCGCACCACAGATCAAACCCTTCCGCCAGACAGGCGTCGTGCACCCGGAGCGCTTCGCCAAAGCCGCCCACGCGTCCAACCTTCAGGTTCACGATCCGACAGGATCCCAGTCTGGCGGCATTTTGCACATCCTCGGCGCAACGAATGCTTTCGTCTAGACAGATTGGGGTCGCAAGCGTCTCCTGCAGACGCGCATGATCCATCAGGTCGTCAAAAGCAAGCGGTTGCTCAATCATCATCAGATTGAACGCGTCGAGACGCTGCAGATGAGCCGCATCAGCAAGGCGATAGGCACTGTTTGCATCGGCCATCAGCGCAATGTCCGGAAATGCGTCGCGAATCGCCGCAAGCGGCTCAAAATCGTAACCTGGGCGTATTTTAACCTTAATACGCGCATAACCCTGCTCCAGATAACTGTGAACTTTCCGGATCAAACCCTCCGTCGAACCCTGCATGCCTATGCTGACGCCAACGGCCACCTCCGTTCGCTTTGCCCCCAGCAGAGTTCCGAGCGGCGCCCCGGACTCCTGCGCAAAACAGTCCCAGAGCGCCATCTCAATGGCCGCTTTCGCCATCCGGTTCCCTTTGAAACGCTCCAGTGTGGAGCGAATCGCCAATAGATCGGCCACTTGGTCAAACGTTTTTCCGATGAGAACGGGGATCAAAAAATCGCTGAGCATATGCCACGCCGTGCCGCCAGTCTCCTCCGTATACAGAGGCGCGCGGCCCGCCGCGCATTCTGCGTACCCAACCGCACCGCCTTTCGCAACCACCTCAACGATGATCACGTCCTTCTCCGACTCCGCGCCGTACGATGCGACAAACGGCTCAACCAGCGGCAAGCGCAGTCGATGTAAAATAATCCTCTCACACTTCATGTTCATCCTCCTATGACAGCTTGTCACCAGGACTGTGCGCCCCGCCATGCGTCGGGTTGTGCTCGCAAACGCGCCGCCTTCCTGCGATTTTATATCACAAACGCTCACAAAACCAATCACCCGCCCGACTGCTCAACACGAGATGACACTACACGCAATGAAAAATTGACAAGATTCATGGTATTATTTACACTCATACATACTGATTGATTGAAGGGATGGCGGGAATGCTCCAAACCCGCGTACGCTCAGTGCGCCTGCAAACCATCTGATGGATAGAGGATGCATCGAATGAAATCACATGTTCAGAACGCTCCTGACAGCCGCATGAGGACAAAGCATAGAACAAGAAAAATGACAGGATTTGTCGGTATTCTGGCAATCTCAGCGACACTCGCAGGTTGCGGCGCGGCGTCGGGAAGCGCACAGCCCGCTGCTGCGCACAAAGCCAAAGCTGTGAATCATCCGTCTGACACAGCCGATGTTGCCTATGCGGGCTCACTGCAACTGGTCAATGACCAATTTATCGCACCGGCCTTCTCTAAAGCCACGGGTCTATCCTATCGCGGACGCGGCGGCGGTTCCTTCGGTGTGGCTCACCTCATCACAAGCGGCCAGATCAGGCCCAATGTATTTGAGAGTATCGGAACCGCACCACTGCGCATACTGATGCCCCGATTGACCGACTGGGCCGTCGGATATGCCAGCGCGCCGCTCGTGATCGCCTATTCGCCAACGAGCCCATTTGCCGGTGCGTTCAAAGCCGTCGCCACAGGCCGCAGACCACTGAAAGAACTCTTCAAACTGATGGAGAACTCCCGGTTCCATCTCGGCCGGACAAACCCCAACACCGATCCACAGGGGCAGGCGTTTATTTTGTTGCTCGAACTGGCGGATCGGTACTATCATCTGCCGCAGGGAACAGCCGCCAGAATCCTTGGCGGTGTGAATAATCCCAACCAGATTTTTGCTGAGGAAACCATACTTTCAAGATTGCAAGCGGGTCAGTTGGACGCCTCAAGCGCCTTTTTGCCTGAAGCGGTGCAGCGTCATCTACCCTATATCGCACTGCCTGCAGCCATCAATCTGGGCGACCCGGCAGACAGGCGCGCCTATGCCCAGGCGCGCGTCACGATCAAGGGCGGCAAAACGGTGGTCGGTTCTCCGCTGGAAATCTACATCACGGAAGTAGCGGGCGCGCCGGATCAAAGCGCCGGCCTGAGATTTATTGACTACACGCTCTCAAAACCAGGGCGAGCGATTTATAAGCGGGAAGGATACACAATGACCGCCCCCGTGATTTTTGGAAATCGGTCAGCCATTCCCCGTTCCATACTCGCTGCGGCCAGGTAACTGGTGCTTGCCACAGACCACAGACAGTCTTGACTGCCGCATTCGCGCCCTTCATGCCATACAACATTCACGTTGAGGCGCGCTTGATGCGGATTTTTGCCGCCGTTCCCGCATGACGCCAGTCCAGGAAGAATACCATCTACGTAGGACGAGTTATGGTGTTCGATTATCCTGGAGGGTCTGCCAATGGAGCGCGCTTTGCAGCAAACGGAACACATTGACTTGCAAATCACGGGCATGAGCTGCGCGGCGTGCGCGACACGCATTGAAAAGGTCGTGGGACGCATTCCCGGAGTACTCTCCGTCCATGTCAATCTGGCGTCAGAGAAGGCGCACATTGAAGTGGCTGAGGGAGCGACGCGGAGCGACGATGTCATCACCGCCGTCGATCGGGCAGGCTACGGCGCCAAGCTGGCGCCGTCTTTGCAGGAACAGCGCAGACGAAAATCAGCTGTCTACCAGTCCGATTTCAATGAATTTCTGATCTCCGCCATCTGTACTGCGCCGCTGATCGCACAGATGGCCGTCATGCTGTTTGGCGGGCCTCTTTTCGCTCCTCCCTGGGTGCAGTGGGCGCTCGCAACGCCTGTGCAGTTCTATATTGGCAGACGCTTTTACAGAGGCGCCTTTCACGCCGTCCGCAGCGGTGGAACAAGCATGGATGTACTTGTGGCCCTTGGGTCGACGATCGCCTATGCCTATAGCGTGCTCTCCATTCTCAGCGGCGGCCGGGATGTCTATTTTGACTGCTCCGCGACAGTGATCACCACGGTCCTGCTTGGGAAACTCCTCGAAGCGAAAGCGAAAATGGCTGCCAACCAGGCCGTCGACGCCCTCTCCGAGCTGCAAACGCAGGTGGCTCATGTAAAAAACGCTCATGGCGGAGAGACGGATATTTCCGTGGAACGCCTGCAAACAGCCGACATCGTCGTTGTCCATTCTGGAGAGACAGTGCCTGGCGACGGCGTGCTCTTGCACGGAACAGCCGTGATTGACGAATCATTGCTGAACGGTACGGTTCTTCCTGTGGAGAGATGGACGGGTGACGAGATCATTGGGGGCACCGTCAACCTGGGGGATCCGATCGCCATCCGCATCACCCGCACGGGCAGTGATACAATGTTGGCGCAGATCATTCAGATTGTTGAAAAGGCACAGGGATCAAAAGCCGCCGTGCAACGAAGAGTGGACTCCGTGACCAATGTGTTCGTTCCCGTCGTACTCGCGCTCGCCGCGTTGACCCTCATCCTCCAGGGTTATCTGGGTGGTTGGCAGCACGCCTGGCTGCCTGCCATCAGCGTGCTGCTCGTGGCCTGTCCGTGCGCGCTTGGTCTCGCTACGCCAACAGCCGTGATGGTCGGCGCAGGCATCGGAGCACGGCTTGGCATCCTGGTGAAAACCACCGAATCGCTGGAGAAAATGGCCGAAATCGATACGATCGTATTTGACAAAACGAGAACCTTGACCAGGGGCGCCTTCCGGATCACTGACGTGTGGTCTACGCTGGGCGCAAAACCACAGACGGTATTGTCCACCGCCGCCGCGCTGGAAGCGCACAGCAAACACCCAATCGCACTGGCCATTGTAAACGAAGCCGTATCACAAGGAATTCCGGTCGTTCCGGTCAGTTCGGTTGAAACTGTTCCTGGGCAGGGGCTGCAGGGGGTCTGTGAAGGACGGTCCATTGCGCTCGGGCGTTTCCACTTCGCGTTGCCGCGAATAGTTGACGCAACTGTGAGAAACAGGGCGCGCCACTTCGAAGCGCAGGGCAAGTCGGTCGTTCTCGTGGCGCGGGACGGCCTGGCTCTCGGAATGATCGCCCTGCTGGACAGCGTGAAGGCAGATGCGGCGGCCACCGTGCAAAGTCTTAAAAAAATGAGGTTGGACGTGCATTTGGTCACGGGTGATCATCTGCAAAACGCACAGTCCGTCGCCGCTCAGGTCGGGATTGACAACCTGATGGCAGGCGCATTACCCGCGGACAAAGCAGCGTTTATTCGCAAGCTCAAAGAAAACGGACGAACAGTGGCCATGGTCGGCGACGGCATCAATGACGCGCCTGCGCTCGCGGCCGCCGACGTCAGCATCGCCATGGCGCCCAGTGGGGAGATCACGTTTGACGCCGCAGATATTTCGATCATGGATCCGGATACGCGCAAAGTGTTGACGGCCATCAACCTCTCGGTAGCCACAATGGGAAAAATTCGCCAAAACCTGTTGCTGTCCCTTATTTATAACGCAATCGTGATTCCAGTGGCGGCGTTTGGGCTGTTTAACCCGATGCTGTCCGGCGCAGCCATGGCGCTCAGCTCACTCACCGTTGTCATGAACAGTCTGCTGTTGCGCCGCAGGTTCACTCACCAGCGGGCATGACAGGATCGGGCTGGGGCTCTTATTGGGGCGACAGGCGCTCTTGCTGAGGCGACTCGACTGCAAATGTTTCTGCCGCCTCAGCGGCCGACCACAGTGTCTGAAAGAGTGCAGCGAACGATTCATTGCGCGTGTTCCAAACCGCGTTGCGTTGTATGACCTGCTCCATGGTCACCCCGTGTTCTCGCCATGCTTTGCCGCCCGTGCTTACATTTTGAACGAATGCCTGCATGCGATCGACGGCGTTGGAAAAGTGGGCTTCCGGCGTCGCCAGTTCTTCAAACTCCCGCCACAAACCATACAGCTCACTTTCCAGATCAGAGGGCAGGAGCGAGAACAGCCGCCTGGCGGCCTCCTCCTCCCGCTCCGCTTTCCCAGCCTGTCCGGATGCATCATAGGCGAATGTATCACCCGCATGGATCTCCACCAAGTCATGTATCAGAATCATCTGCAGCACGCGCAGCATGTTCACCTGTTCTCCAATCTCACGCTGCAAAAGCAACGCGAACATACACATATGCCATGTATGCTCCGCGTCATTCTCCCGTCGCATACTCTCTCCAACGCCGACGTATGTTCTCCGCTCCACCTCTTTCAATGCGTCAATGGTCGTCAGGAAACCCAATATACTCGCGATGCGATCACTCATAAAACGCAGACACGCCCTTCTAGTCAGTCATCCTCTTATCCTGCGCAACAATGGTACCAAAACCACGCCCCCTTGTCATTCGTCGCTCTGTTATAGGATAATGAAACGGATACATTCACCTTGGGAAAAGGGGAGATAAATATGTTCAATTCGGGGAATTCGTCGTCCATCACATCCATGGAAGATGTGCAGCGCGAGTTGCAGGCCATGCAAAGCACTGCCGGAAAAGGAGCCGCCACAAGCAATCTCAGCGCGCTCGATTTCTGGCTCATCAATGACGCGGGTTTCGAACCTCTTGGACTTGTGCTTGGCAACAGCGTTTTTAGCATGGGTATCAGCGGCGGCATAGCCACCGCGTTTAAAGGACTGCAACGCGGCGAACTGACAGCGTTGACACAGCTTATGTACTCCGCTCGCGAACTTTCATTGCAGCGGATGAAGGCGGAGGCCGACACGCTTGGGGGAGATTCCGTCGTGAATGTGCAGATCGAGATCATACACCGTTCGGAAGAAATCATGGAAGTTGTCGCAACGGGCACCGCAGTGAAACGAACCGGTAATCGCTCGGAACGCCCGATCACCCTGCAAGTGTCGAAATAATCCGCCGCTCATTGCAGCCGCAGCTGCCGTTCCCGCACCGTGCGCGGCTGTACGGGCGCGGCTGCAGTGGTAAGTCGAGCGCCTTCCGATACGCCACAAAGCATCAGAATTACGATACACAGGACGCGCCCGACAGGATAACATGTGTAACCAAGACACCGCCGTAGACCGCATTTCCCGTGATCAGTTCCTTGGACAGACCATTTGTTGCCCCCGAAATCAACCAACGTTCCACTCAGCGCCGAACCGGTCTGGCGCAGCGTCATGGTCAGGCTGCTATGAAATTCCTTGCCAATCAAAAGCGCATATGATATATAAATAAATACTCGTAAAATGCAACGAAGACCGTCTACGTCTCGATACCCAGTCAGAGAGCGTAGAGCAAAGTGCCGCATCGGTGCTTCCATGTCGTATGCTGACATTAATATGGATAATATCTTTTCAGGAGGTTGATCATGCACATCCAATCGGGAAAATCGATACTAATCGGCTTACTTTTTTCCCTCGCCCCTTTCATGCTGACGGCCTGCGGCACACAACAATCGGCGACAGCCCCCGTGAAAACATCCCCGACTGTGACGCGATCCCCTACCAAGACGAGCGCTGCGAAGAGGCCTGCCACTCCTCTTTCCCTATTGGCCCTCGCGGCCCAGACCCAGGCAACACAACCCGTGCAGATGAACATCACGATCACTGACACGCTCGGTAACGCTCATGTGCAAATCAGCTCGGCCGTTGATCCGCTGAACAAAGAGTCTGAGTCGATTGATCGTGCGACGTTGAGTGGACTCTCGGGGGCCAATAGCTCGACGGTCGTGGGCAAAACCATTCGCATCGGCCAGCACTACTGGGGGGAGTCCACGCCGCCAGGTGGGGGATGGCATGAGGGAACCGTCCAGCACACTAATCCATTTCTGCTCAGTGAACTCCTGCCCTATATCGTGAACGTTTATGCGGTTGCGGGTCAGTTCATCCGGGGGCACTCGACCCGGGGGTTTACCGCGACTCTCGACAAAAAAGGGGTTCGGGTGTTGGAGAGCTTCGGCGCCGGCAGATCCATCAATCCAGCACAGCAAATTATCATGTCAATGGTTTTTACCATCTGGATTGGGTCGGCTCATCACATAAGAGAGCTTCACCTAACCGAGGACTGCGTGCAAGACGGCCATCCCTATCAGGTTTTCGAGAAAATCGTCTACTTTCACTGGGGGCGCGGTCTGCATTTGACAAATCCAGCCTAAGGCTAAATATGCTAGAATATTTTTCATGGAATGACTGTTGCGTCTGTGAGAGAAGAACAATACCAGGGCAAAAGGCGAGAGTCGTCATCGCAGGGCGTGCCCGAATCATTCCTCAATAACATCAGCCTCCCTTTGGACGCGATGGTTCACTTTAATCTGTCAGGAGGACACCACCATAATCAAAACCATTGAAACCAAACTCATCAAGGTCTCTGCGAGCCTTCCCCCATTGCCGCAGAACGTCGTCACTTGGCTTTCTGTGTGGGCATGGCTCCTGGCGTTGATCGCTGGCATCTTCTCCCTCTTTGCGGCCTTTCAGTTCCTCTCGATGAATGCCTATGCGGCTTTCATTGGGCAAACGCTCTTTGCGATCAATCTGGGAGCCATCCTGACCGCGATCTATGCGGTGATTTATCTTGCAAGCAGCGCAAGCTTGAGACGACGCAAGTACAAAGGTTGGCGCCTTCTCTTCATCGGCAGTATATTGCAACTCATCTTTGGTATTGTCATAGGCCTTCTGGTAGGCGCGGGAACCATTGTCGAGGTCCTGTTTGAAGTCGCCATAGGCTGGTACGTTCTCTTCCAGATCCGCTCATCATTCACGGGGCCCTCGTCATTCTAGCGCTGGACGCGTACCCGAACCAGTTTGCCTTGATGTACATTCATTAAAGTGGGCCCCATTTTCAGATTTCTGAGATAGATCGTATGAACGGCGCGCGAGGTCAGCTTCCCTGATATACGCTGGCTGGTGTTCGGTAACCTAATGATTGATGCGGAAAGAAGCGTATGTGAAAAACTCAGGATAATCCAATCCTACACAATATCATGTGTAGGATTGCGCCAAACCCGACTGCGCCCTGTGATACCAAGGGAACAGGCGGGTTTTTCGCTCCTCAGAAAAGCGCCAGGCACAAGGAAGGTAAATGCTCCTCTACAACATTCCACACGGCTTCGCAATCAACGCGAGCATAATCGTGTATCAGGAAATCACGCAGCCCAGCCACGCGTCGCCAAGGAATATGCGGCGTTGCATCCTTTGTTTCCTGCTTTAGACGCTTGGTCGCTTCCCCGATCACCTCTAAATTGCGGATGACAGCATCCTGTATCAATGCCGATTCTAAAGTGATAAGCCCAATAATCACCCAGTCTGCCAGTCAGTCGCTCCCCTGCTTGATAAGGATTTTCTGAAATATCAGCAAGAGCCCTAATGCTTTCAATTTGAGAATGTCTATCCATTTTTTCAAATCTCGTTCTGCCGATGAGCTCAGTATAATTTGATAACTCACAGACCGAGCTCCTTCACAATTTCATCGAGCGATCTACCTTGGCTGTCTTCACTTCTTCTCGCGTCCAACTCCTCTAAATACAGCTTCGTGATTTGTTTCTTGCGCTCCAGTAATTTCTCTTCAAATTGCTCAGAAGATATTCCCTCTGCATTCAGATCCTTTACAATGAGATCGTCGAATTCATCCAGCAGTGTCGTGGGCGACAAAGTAATTCCGTCATCCGTAACCAGCATACGCAACGAGGATCGAATGCCAAATTGATCTCTCACCTGTTTTGGAATGACGATTTGCCCTCGATCATTCACCTTCACCATGTATTCCTGCACAGCAATGCGCCTCCGAAATCAGAATTATGATTTTATCACGATTGGAATGCAATAACAAGCCGCTTATCAAACTGTCATGGGTAATGGCGGTCATTACGAGTATGCCGTTGACACCAAAAACAACCCCCGACGCACCGGCATCGGGGACCGCGCTAAATCTGAATTTCGCCAAGCCTGACCAGTTCCACTACCGCCTGCGACCTGCCTTTTACTGCCAATTTCTTCATCACATTAGAGATATGGTCAGTTGTGCACCAGCAAAATCAACACTTTTAAAAATCAAACTTTCTTCTTGGAGCATAAAATCGTTTTGATCACCTATCTACATTCTCCGTTTCAGTGTTTTATAGAAATTCTCTCGCGATCCAATTTGCAGAACATACACGACCAGTTTCGTATCTCTAATCTCGTAAGCGATGCGGAACTGCGAACCAGTCACAGAATAGTGATAAGCCCAATAATCACCTAGTCCACCAGTCAGTCGCTCCCCTGCTTGATAAGGATTTTCTGAAATATCAGCAAGAGCCCTAATGCTTTCACTTTGAGAATGTCTATCCATTTTTTTCAAATCTCGTTCTGCCGATGAGCTCAGTATAATTTGATAACTCACAGACCGAGCTCCTTCACAATTTCATCGAGCGATCTACCTTGGCTGTCTTCACTTCTTCTCGCGTCCAACTCCTCTAAATACAGCTTCGTGATCTGTTTCTTGCGCTCCAGTAATTTCTCTTCAAATTGCTCAGAAGATATTCCCTCTGCATTCAGATCCTTTACAATGAGATCATCGAATTCATCCAGCAATGTCGTGGGCGACAAAGTAATTCCGTCATCCGTAACCAACATACGCAACGAAGATCGAATGCCAAATTGATCTCTCACCTGTTTTGGAATGACGATTTGCCCTCGATCATTCACCTTCACCATGTATTCCTGCACAGCAATGCGCCTCCGAAATCAGAATTATGATTTTTAATTTTATCACGATTGGAACGCAATAACAAGTCGCTCATACACTGGACGACCTCCGGTTTCTCACCCCACAGTTGCTGAACATATTTATTCACTTTGCTAGCCTAGACCTTCTTGCATGTTAGCACCCGTTAACCGAACAAAACCCAGATCTCATTTATTCACCAAATAGAAATACAGTAGTTTGTCCTTAAGCTCCTGTTCTCTTAAGAAGCCCAGTCTTTTGAGTAATTTGATAGACCTCTCATTATTGGGGTCAACCATTGCTTCAATCAATTGCAACCCCATACTGTTGAACCCGAAATCGATAACTGGTCTGAGGGCTTCACTCATGAACCCTTTTCCCCAGTGTAATTTGGACAAATCAAAACCAAGTTCTGCTTTGGGGCTCCTGCCAGTTATCCAACAGTGATAGCCACATGTGCCCATCAGTTTGTCATTTGATTTGTCAAATAGCCCCCAACGACAACCAGTATCATCAATATGAAACTGAATAATCTCTTTAGCTTCATCTGAACTCCTACAAGGTTCAATATCCATAAATTTTGCTACACTTTCGTCTGAAAAATGCCTAAATACTTGTTCACTATCTTGCAGTGTTAGCAGTCGTAATAACACGCGTTCCGTCTCTATTGTTGGGAACTCAATTTGCAATGTACTCCACCTCATCCCGCTGTCGCTAATATTGCTCAACTAATCCCTCTTCTAGCACAGAAATTATAATTATTATTATAAATTCCTATTCAAGGATCTTTGTCAACTCGATTGCTCCACTTCCCCATATTTCGGTAAATCTCTGCGATATGTAAAATCCATGCCTTTTATAAAAAGATATCGTGGTTTCATAGATCGGTTTTACTTCTTGTGGCACAGTTAATAGCTTGATTTCCTTGAATTCCATCGTTCTTGCATGTTCAAAAAATACAGATACCAGTTCTGAGCCATAACCCTGATTCTGATAATCTGGATGTGTTGCCATCAACGTAATGTATAGGGTTCCTTCCCAACTGGTGAACATAATAAACGATACAATCTTTTGTTCTATTGTCAAACAAGCAGTATCCTGAAAATATAAATCTTTTCGTGTATCCTCAAGAACGTTCTCAGTAAACCACCTTGGCGTAAGCAAATCTATAATATCAATGATTCCTGGAATGGTGAATTTTTCATCTGGCTTCCTCGAAAACATAATAGTTTTATGCATATTCCTTCCTCCATTGCGAGTTTACTAAGCTGCCCGATAGCCTAGGAACTGCGACACGCCGCATCGCATATTCATGAAAAGTTGGCTTGCCACTGTCATTCGCCGATCATCCTGCGTTATCCTGCTGTCTCATCCTCGACGATAGCCCGCAAACTTCGCTCATTGAGCCCCTTTTGCACAAATTGGAACGATTCACCTGTCCTTCGCTGTACTCTATCCACGATTTGTCCCAAGTGATAACTCGTGTGTTCAATGAGATGATAAATGCTGAACAGGTCTACCACTCTGGACTCATCCGAGAGAAGTTCATGAATAACCCTTTGCCAAGCGGTAAATGTCTCTTCAATTTTCGCAACGAGTTCTTCCGGCGAAAGCTCCATATCCGGAAAATAATCTTCGATGCCAGCAATTGTAACCGTTCCCACCTGATTGTACCTGGCAGTGTGACGATCGAACTGTTCACAGATGTGAAGTAGTATTCCACCAACCGAGTTTGCTTCATGGGTTTCATGTTCCCACAGTTGCTGTGTGTTCAATGAATCTAAACAGCGACGTACCTTCGGAAGATAGAAATCGACCACACGATGTTCTGAAATATGAAGGAATAAATTCGTCGTCTTGTCAGTCATAGATACTGCCCCCTCTTTGCACGAAATCTTCCACATAGACTCGGACATACTCGACATATCGGGTATATTGTCGCATTTCTGTCCGTTAGCTGCACAAAGATTGTGTCGACGCTGGGAATCATTATACGCCATTCCGGTCCGCAGGTGTTTTGAATTTTCGCACCAGTTAGTCCCATACCAATGTGGAAACGAAACTGTTCCACCGCCCATTCCCTTGAAGACGTGAGCACTGCTCAAGGAATATGTCACGGTCTATGGTTTGCCCTGAATTCCATATGTACTTCACATTACGTATGGTGTTTGGAACGTCATTCGCAAACGCCCAACACTGTGCTGCTTGCCAGTGGTATCTCGGCTCGATTTCATTCATTTCATCATAGTGTTTTCCCCAATCCGCCCACTGATCATCATTTAGATCCGTGATATTTTCAATAGGAGGATGTGGGGTATAGCAACTGTATTCTTTGACTTTCACAAACCCGACTCGCTCCGCTACTGTGTACGACCCTATGTTTGAATCGACACAATGCCAGCCAATTTGCCTTATTCCGTTTGCCATGCACTTACTCACTGTTGCAGCCACCGCAATCGTTGCGAGTCCCTGTCTGCGAAATTCAGGGTCCGTTTTGACTCCAATCTCCATCTTATCTTCCACAATACAATCTGCGAGACACCAGCTCACAATTTTGCTGTCCGTTCTGACGTACGCCCCTAAACAACATCCCTTGTAATCATCTATATTTGAGAAATTGAACCAATCAATAACGTTCTCCGAGTTGTTATACTTTAGGTCATCGAGACCGTCAGAATACACATACTCAACAGTGTATTTGCCGTCTAATCCCGTGAAATCAGGTAGAAGTCGTTGAGACAGTTGGTAATACCTTCTGAGGTATTTTCGCACCGCTACGTTGCTGTGAATATCATTAATACGACGTTCCCAATCAGTCGTGTCACACATAATCGCATCCCCACCGAAATCGAGACAGCTTTTAACCCCTACATTAAATTCCGGATTGCCAGCATAACCTGCTACAACATTACATTCAGGCGTCATGATCAGTGCCGATTGGGGTTTCTCAGAATCATCAACATAAATTGCTCCACGTGATTTCCCCTTGATGACTGCCTCAATGCTGAGTTCATGATTGAAGTTCACAGTTAATTTGGCGACCTTATGATAGTCATTGCGTTTAAGTTGTTGAAACAGTGCAGACTCCTCCTTGATAAACGTTCTTCTTCGTCACTCCTACCCATTCTGCAGAACCTTTGCTCGAAATACAATGATATTCCGGCCAATATACAACTTTATTTTGGGGGAACAGGCGCAGTTTAGGAAATCCCGTGTGTGGCACTTTCACCATAGTAACAAAAACGATTCAGAACTAACAAAAATGAATCAGCACGTTTGCAATCCGTTTGCAAACGCCTAGATTTGGGCCGAATCCGTTTGCACCTAATAATCACTAATGCAAAATACTGTTACCTGAGATAGGCAGTGCCTTGGCAATTCGAATTGCCTTCCTCTATCTTTCTTGATGTATGCTTGATTTTAAATGATATCGCACCTCGCATACTGACGAGTTTGCACCCCTTCTAAAGAAGAATGATTGTCGCGAATTTAAAGCATAAACAAACCCAGTTGAAAAGTCAGAACGCATGCAGATGTAGAAACAAGTTGACGAGATTTTAAGGATATTCGTAAAAGTGTATTGAAAAGCCAAAATCAATTTCCGATTTTCTTTACAAAAGTGTCAATTTTGTTATCATATCAGTTATAATAGAGATAACAAAGTTAACCTTGGGGGAGTAAATCATGCAGGAATGGAAAGTTCGATTAGTCGAAAAAATGGAGGAGACAGGTTTGAGAGAAATCGCCCTTCGTGAAGTAGCAAATGCAAACGGCATCAACCACATCAAAAGACAAGATGCACTTGATATTTTGAAACTGTTTGTTAAGCGCAACCCCACATATCGCACGGCACTCATGATTTCTTCGCCAAACGCAAAAGGAAGTATTTTCACAACCGGCGTAGTCACAGAGTTGCAATACGAAACTGAAGAAGAATGGCGAAAAGAAATGGGTTTTACTCAGGGGGAGTAATCTCCCCAATTGTTTTCTAAAAGAATTTGCCTCACTCTTAGAATGGTTGCTTGGGTGGCGGGGATCTTGATCGAATTAGACTTTTATCAAGATTGGATCAGGATTCTCCGAAACCATTTGATTAAGGACGGGTATACTCCTGACCCGAGGGAAATTAAATCATTTTATCCGCACTCTCGCTTCGTCCACTTTCCGTTTGATTCGATCCAGCATCTGTTCGCAAACATCCAGCATTTCCATATCCGTCATCTCCGTTGTCAGAAGCCCCACTATATCTGATTCCGCGCGCGCGATCTTCCGTAAATGCTTTTCAATTTTTACCTTTGTAATTGCTTGTACAAACTGTTCCGATCCCTTCACGCTAAGTAACTGACTGGCCGTTTCGACTGTTTGGCGAAGTCGAAGATTGGGCGGAACTGCGGGCAGGTCTGGAAACTCGGCGTCAATTTCCGATATGGCAGCATCCAATTCAGCTTGCTTACTATGATGCGGGGCAGACGGAACAACATCTTGTTCGACCGGCGACATACTCTCGATAAGCGCTTCGACTACATCGCTCTTGATCTCGTCCTCCAGTCCTCGTAGTTGCTCAAAAACACGAGTTTGTTGTTCCCGCGATAAACGAGACAGTGCAACTCCCGCGCGAATCCCAATTCTCATGCCACTCACCATCGTTCGAAACGGCTCGATCAAGTAGTTTAGACGCAAATACGAGTAAAACTGACGACGGTGAATCCCAATCAGTTGCGCCAATTCATCAACCGTTTGTTGTTCCTGATCTGGATGTTCGCCTGGTCGAACTCCGTATTTGTCCTTTAACAAACGAATTTGATGGGCTACTCGGATGGGATCTTGCTCCTGATTACGACGAGTGCGATTGGATTCTACCAGCCAATATTCCGCTTCCTCCTCGTTGCACTCCAAAAATATGACGGGAACCGTCTCATATCCGAAGTCCTGCGCCAGTGACAATCGCATATGGCCATCAAGGATCTCGCCGGTTTCGGCACGGACTTGCAGTGGAGTCATGATGCCGTTTTTTTCCACGTCCGCGCGGATATACATGTACCTCGTCATGTTCGCCAGGAAATCCGAGTGATAGTGACTATGGCGCGGATGTGGCTGTAACCGTTTTGTTTGCACCTGTACGACTTCGCTCATTGGTGGTACCCCTCCCTATTCGAGAACAGTTTTGTGAGCGCTATAGCTGGCTTGTGACGCGATAATGTCATGCGTGGTGATTTCCGTGCGCAGCATTCTGAGTGGTGTAAATTGATCAGGGCTGAGTTTCTCGTGTTCTTTACTCACCATTCCCTGGTGTGCGTTCAGTGCACGGCTTGCTACCGAGAGGAAAGGTAAATATCCGTCACTTCTTCGCGCGAGTGACCGAGCAACTCGGAAACGCGCAATTTGGCTTCATGAACAGGGACGCCGGATGCCCGCAGTTCTTTATAGATGGATTGCGCATAACCATGACGAAGGCCATGAATTGAAACGTGGCTAGAGGGATCACGATGGTTGTACACCCAGTCCTGAACTTCGCGGATTGCATGATGCGTCAGTGTTCCTTCCGTCACAAATAACTTTTGCCCGCCATCAGTAATGGCAAGCACCCGCTCTAATACCCTTGAAGCTTCTCCTCGCAATGGCACATCCCGCTCACGACCACCCTTGCCCTTTACATGCAGAGAATCTGATTTTACTGCTGCTCGCGCGGAAGCAGTGTCAATTCGATGGACCTCATGAACACGAAGTCCAAGGTCTCGCGCTAAAATAAGAACATCTCGAATTCGATCTGGCGCTTGATCGATCATTCGAAGATCGTGTTCTTTCCACAATTTTTCTCCACCTCTAAAAGATCTTCGCCCAATCTCCATGCGCTCATTGTGTTTTCGAGCTTCCATTAACGGCTTTTTCGTTCCAATGTGTCGGGCCAAATAGCGGATGGCGGACAGTTCTGTTTTGATGTGGCTGACACTACGACCGGCGTCTTGCAAATGCTTTGCGTAATCTTCCAAGTGTTTATTTTGCATGTTCTTCCACGAGTTCAAATGGTAACGATCACCAACAAATTTGGCGAAGCGGGTCGCCGTTTCTTCGTATCGTTCGCGCGTTTTATACGAATTTTCGCGCGAGCCACGAAAGACAGCATTCGCCTGATTTTTTAGTGTGTCGTATGTCGATCCCATTTTTATTTCCCCCTCTCCATTAATGCCGTGCACTTGGTACACAGCATGTGGGCATAGTTTCCCTGCTGACACGATCCCCCGTCTCCGGCGAATCTTTTTACGGTAGACCCTGCACTTCGTTGATAGACCCCGGTTTCCGTCACCCTGTCTCTGTCGTCTGACAGAGACAGGGTGTGCTCAGTGCTATTAAGTTGTTGAGTAAGTTGAGTAAATCCCGGCGCTGACACATCCGAAGACGTGCATCCCTAAACGGGATCGCACCAGCGCGATGACCCGCCCGAAGGCTGGCGATGCTAACACATCCTCGCGCGTTAGAGCAACTGCTACCCGACAGATTTTTCTGCCGGTAAGTCAATATGGATGCCCACACCTTCGATCGGGCAATGTCACTTCCTCTCCTGAAGTATGATTAAAAATCCACCAGACCGATCGTCCAGTGATCTCGATCCCTTCCTCGCATGTCTCTTTCCAGACTGCGGGCTTGGCTCGATCGAGCTAAAACTTGATGAACGCAAAAAAACGCTTACCACGTTGCTCCCTGTCTACTCTGGATCGAGCTGACACTATACGGAGAACGGATAACCGTTGGTCGCTACCTATTCCCGAGGAACTGGTAGAGTCGGCTATAAAAAATGTTGTCTACAAACTATTTATACTCTTTCGAACTCTTGTTGTCAACCACTTTTTCCCACTACAAATGTAGTGATTTCTTCGATCTAAAAATGCAGAACTCCAACGAATCAATCTAAGAAATTGGATGTGGATAGGAGATTCACGTAGCTATGCTCACACATATCTCAACATGGTTTGTCCGAAATGCGTAGCAATGCTCATACATACCCCGCGATCCACGTCGAGGTGTGTATGAGCATTGCTACGCTATATAAGTCGTCAAAATCGTTGATTTAGCAAGGTTTCTAGCGCGAAGTTTAGGGTCGAAGAATGGTTATGTGGTCATGGCATGGATGAGAATGCGAGTATGGCTTAGCACTGGATGGTAGATAATTAGGTGGATGCCTACGTGTTACATGGGATTTCATGGTGGTATATCTCACCGACGGTGAGTGATAGCATTCTCGCTATCGAACAGACTCAAAATGGAATTTGACATTCTCAATCTCAACCGAGTTTGTAAAAGCACTAAACTGCTGGCTCCAAGAATTATAAGAATATATACCAGACGAACTTTTGCGGAACTGAAGATTGTCCGCCATGTCTGTTGACATCCGTCATGGCGGACTAAGCTAAAGAACCCATAAATCAGGACTTACGGGAGACATCCGCATACAATGTACCGCCATGGAGACAATTGTCCATGCCCCATTAGTGAGCGCTATTGTATAGCCACACTCCCTGCGAACTGTTTACTACCAAGACCCCATTGCTATCCAATGACATACTTTTGACATTAAGATGTGATAAGGCTTTATTCCCCTTTCCAATCTGAGTCCACATTCCATTCTTATAGTTCCAAATCCCCTCTCCATCCGTTCCTACTATCAGAGATCCACTGGGAGCAATAACGACTGCCGACAATTGCGGACCCGGACCTGCAATTTGCTGAGTGGTTCCATTCTGAAATTTTTCTATTGTATTTGGAAAAATTCCTGATTTTAAAGAGGTGGAAACGATTGATGCTATAATGTTAAGGGTTGGATCGATTGCAATATCCGGGCCGTTGTTGCCGTCGTCTGGCGCATAAGTATTAGTGATAGCAGTAAATTTCGAACCGTCAAATTCTAATATTCTCTGATTGGTAATGAGCAATATTTTCCCCGGACCAAAAGATTCCATCCCCACTATTATTTCACCTTGAATATTTGGCCAATGTATTTCCGCCCATTTCCCCCCAGACCAATGGTATAAGTTATACGTTGTCGAAACGTAAATGTTATTATCTTTGACGTAATGAAGAGAAAATATGCTTCCATTACCCACGTAAGCACCGAGCGGGCGGGCCAACGATGACCAATGGCGTCCATTGATAGACTTATAGAACAGTAGTGAGCTGCCATTAGACTCTGATATCACAAATCCAGTCTTGTTGTAATAATTTATTGTCTGCAATCCATCTGCGGTTAAAGGAGTATTTATAACACTACCTGCCCTTGGACCAGTCAAACAAATGTATTGACTAAAAAGCGCATTAGTATTCCATAATTCCCCGCCAAAAATTATTGGCTGATACCCAATAGTACCGGGGATAATAGAGAATCTGTTGTTTGCATAAGAGAGTGGCAAGTAAAATCCAAAACCACGATTAGTCCAAATCGCGTTGCCAACGGGTATGGCGTATTGACTGTTAGATTTCGAGATAGATTTCCATCCGCGACTTGTCTCTTCGTAGATTCCTTTGTCTCCAGCAATCTCTAAATTCCCCGATTTTGAAGTAAAAATTGCATTTACATAATGAGAGGTGTTACTATTCAGTGGCACGGTCATCGGACTGGGCACAGGAATCCACTTTGCCCGTTCATACTTGTATAACCCATCTTCTCCCCCCGCAAACAGGAACTTATTCCTAGAGATATATAGCTCCGTTATTCTAGATTGTGCAAAACCAGATTTTTCTGGTCCAACGCTACGCCAACCTGTTTTTCCATATGCCCATACTCCTTCGCCATCTGTACTAACATAGAGCGTGCCAGCACGATCAAATAATACATCTGTGATATAAAATGGTTTACTAAAAACATTCCACTTTTTCCAAAATGATGCCCCGCCGAATTTTACCCACTCCCCATGAATAAATTCAAACAAGATACTTGTTGCCTCCGCGACACTCATACTTACTAGCGGTACACCGGTAGGTGTAAAATAAACGGTTTGTGAACTGCCATACAATGATGGAAAACTGCGATACAGCCAAGGTAACATAGACCATCTTCCGTTCTTGTAAAGCCATTCAGATCCCGAAGTATAATCATGAGCAAGGTAAGATCCTTGGCTACTTACGGCTACAGAGTCAATATATCCTCCCGCGAGAGGTGAGTTTTGCCCACCTACTTGTGACCACTGATTATTACGGTAGATCCACATCCCACTAGAAGTTCCCGCCAAAACACTGCCATTTGGAGTCTTGATATAAGTGATAATATGTAATAGTTGATGAAATCCACTCTCTACTGACGATTTAATCGGATTCGTTGCCGCATTCACTTTCGTTTCTGGAACAAATGCGAGAATAAGCATGGCTGCTAAAATCGACACATATCTCTTCATTGGAAAAGTCCCCTCGCCCGAATAGTCTTGAATAAGAAAGTCATGAACGTGTTCCATGTTTCAGCAAAGTCGCCACCATATGACAAAATCCGCCCACTCGCATATTCTTAGTGTTGAATCACCACAGCGCCTGGCGTACTTGATGGAATGTGACTTCCTTTTGTTGTATTGTAAACTAGCCATGTCTTTGTAGATGGGCTATATTGCATGCTGTAGATCCAATCCGCTTCACTTTTCGAGCCCTGTCCGTAGTAGTACTCAGAATCTGAAACATTTACGCCTACCGCATTATTTGCCACGGAGACGAGTGACAAATTGGGGCTAGCCACCATCTTTAAGTATTTGACGTGTCCAGTTCCACTCGAATTAGTGACAGCTTTGTATGCGGGGCTATTGGGCACGGTATACTGCCGTGATTTCCCATTCGCATAATTTCCACTGGCAACATCTGATACCCATGCAATATTGAATTGGTTGATCGTGTGAGCCAGCGTATTCAACAGTTTTGCATTATCGTTCCCTTGTGTTTGAACCGTGCAACTCCCGTTTTGGACAGTTCCGCTTTCTACAAAGTTCCCCCAAATAAGCTTCCCTACCACACGAATGGTTTTCCCATTGAGATTAGGAAATGGCCCGATTTGCGAAGATGCCGTACTTGAGAATGTACCGTTGTTTTGCAGGTTAATGGGTATGGACTTTCCGCCTATTTCAGCATTTGCTGTACCTTCCATTTCAACCGACTGAATCGTTAACATATCGTTCGAAAATCCAAACTTATCTTGCACATTCCCCGTTGTAGCATCCTCACTCTTGGTTTCGCTAACAAAACCAAGGGTCGACGGAACAGTGGCGGTTACGGTGTATTGAGCAGGCAACACGTTGACTGGCATGTTTACGCTATTCCCATTCATGCTCCATTTCGCGGTCTTTGGACCGGATAGCTGCAATTGAGCCGATGATATTTTAACCCGATAGGATCGGAATCCTCCAAAAAACACTTTGCTCACAGGTCGAACACTAATGGAATTTACGAATAGACCTGCTGTGATGTTATTGGTGGTCGGCGTCAACAAGCTGTTCAACGCATTAGGATGCTTGGCATAGTAGTCGACAAATCCAGTATATGCGCCTTTGGATAATGGCGCATTCGCGATCAGAATGCCTTTCACTGCACTCACGTCTTTATTGGCCACCGCAGTCTCTAAGGACTGTATAGTACCGTTGTACGTCTGTGATGAATTGTAGAGAACCAATGAAGCAATATACAGCACTAAGATTCCGACCGCTCCAAAGATCGTTTTCCCTCGTGTTGTCGAAAGAAATTTCTTCAGACCTGCCATACTCTCCGCAGTTACTTGTTGTACCGTGGCCGATGTCTCTGCAACTGACGTGGATGTCTGAGCCTGATTTAGCTCCCCTTTAAACAACGCATCTACACTCCACTGTTGTGGAAATAGTGGTTCTTTAGTCAACAAGAGTACGTTTCGCACCCCGAAAAGAAGCAGTATCAGGCCAAGAATCAAAGCGAGATAAAATCCGACGCCAGCACTGCCGATCGCCTGGGCAACCCCTGACCCGTTTGTATACGTGGTGCCCGTTAACTGATCAACAGAATTGGAAATGTTCGCGTAGAATCCATTACTGGCCACCCAAACAAGCAAAATCGCACCCAATCCAAGTATAGATTCGACCAGCGCACGAAAACGCAGATGTTTAAGTGTGCTCGCGAGAATCCCCAAAACGCCCAAAATGACAATAAATACACCGGCAGCCCCAAGTTTGTACCCCGGAAAAGATAATTGCGCAACGATCACATTGACTGAAAACCAAGGGATAAATAACGTGAGCAGCAAGCCAACAGAAAGAGCAAGAGTGCGTTTTTCCATAATCACACCATCCCCCATTTGAATCATTGTTATCTAAAAAATCATCGCATTTCGAAGGAACGGGTGACTCTTGTTGCTATTGCCATGTCAACCATTCATCAGCCATGTATGGGATTCCAGAAGGAATCCATGGCGGATTTGTATAGGTGTCGACAACGGAAGCAAAGGGACTGCCGCCGTACAGATGTTGAGCAGCCAGCGCGTTTGCTGGAGACACAGCCACCGTATGGATTAGGTTGAATGCAAATAACGCATTGTTCATCTGGATCAACGCAACCACTGGACTCCCATTGGGAGCCATGGAAACAGAAAAGGGGAAGCCTCCTGTGTTCAAAGTGGACGTTACAAATGGTTTCCCCAATTGAACCAGCGAGATCGATCCGTCCTCACTGTTTCCCACTATTGCGAGCTTGCCGTTCGGCGTGATGCAAACAGATTGAGCGCCCTGGCCTACATTCACCGTCCCCTCAATTCTCCGTTGATCTACATTCAGTACCGTCGCAGTAGCGATACTATTTGCGCCACGAACCACAACCGCCAGATGTCCATTTTGACTCAACGCCACAGACATGACGTTGAAATGGAAATGAATTTTCTTAAAAGAAGCTACCGGATTTGTGCTGCCAATCCAGAGTGTATTCGCATTCGTATCCAGAATTAAGACATTCCCATTCATGGCCGTTGTAATGTGCTGCCCACCAACGGGAATTGTGTGTACAACCTGTTGTTTGCTGATGTTAAAATATTCTGTGGAAAAACTCGAACCCGTGAGGTTTTTTCCGGTCATCAGCAATGTGTGACCACTTGTCGATAGCACTGCGGAATCAGGGGAGAAATTGAGATTCTGCTGATACACGATCTTATCATTGGAAAGTGACAACTCAACCACCTGACCAGAACCCGAACCGCCAGTAGTCATCAGGGCATATGCTCCGCCCGGCAGGATGTTTAAGGAGGTAATCCACTGACTTATTGCGACCGATGTCATACCACCCGTTTGCACGTTCACCAAATCTACATTCTGATTCCCATCCGTTACAACAGCCGTGTTCCCGCTGGGAGTGAACTGAATTTCTACCGCTTGTGACGGTAGTTGAACCGTATGCAAAACTTGCTGAGTCTTGAGATCTACAATGGAAATCTGCTTAGCATTAGTATAACCGACTATGGCTAGGTTCCCATTGGGCGATAATGCTACAACATTTGGTTGGTGCCTGAGTTTTACCGTAGTCGTTGCACTTTGGGGCTTCCAGTTCGGGTTCCAGTTTGGAAAGGGAACGACATCCACCCGTCCTCCTGCTCCCCAGAAAAGATCAGAAGTATAAGAACCACCATGAGACTTGATGATTGATTCCGCATTCATCGCTTCGACCGGCGTCATTGATTGAGTGGAAATTTGCGGAATTCGAATTTTCAGTCCTCGATTCCTTATGTTGACCGGAACGGAGGACAGGGACGGCACGCCAACAAAGGAACCAGATGTCACCAAGTAAGGGACAACATCCAACACTCTACCCGTTTGCGGATCAACGGTTTCTTTTTTCCAGAAAGCAGTAGACCCTTGATAGCCGACATACTGAAACAATCTTTCCACATTACGGCACGAAGGACAATCGGCATGATTATATCCAACATACTCAGCTACTACAAAGGGTTGCCTCTGTAAGACCACCATTCCGGCACGATGCTTGAACAAAGATGGCGAAAATCGTTTATCGTAAAACATGTCATATGGGGCTGGATACCATTGAGTGGGTGTTGCCAGCATACCGTACCAGTTCCCTTTAGCCATTGGACCGTTCTTCATTTCCTTCCAAAGCCACGAAGGACTTGAAGCTTGTTTGATGGCGCTCAATATCGATTGTTGCGATGGAAGACTCACATCTGATTTCGTCTTCCTGATCTTGGCCAGCGCATGAGAGTCCGGAGCCAACAAAATGGGAATGACAACACAACTCAAAATCAGTTTTCCGTACGTTCCCTTCCCCAAACGAACCACCTCCAAAGTTGTCTTCCTAATTTGCCACGCAACTAAGAATCACCTCACGCCGTTTCAAGGCCCACCTGTTCACAAATGCATTCATTTTGCACATCGCATTCCGCTCAAGCTGTCACGTCAGTTTGGGACTGCTGCATTGTCAGCACACTCTTATGCGACTGATGCAACCGATAAAAAGCAAAAGCCACTGCTATAGGAGCTGTAAAGAACCCAATAAGCATGTAGAAAAACAACTGAAAGAGCTTAATCCAGAGGAATGCTGACCATGTCACCCAAAATCCACTGGTGGCACCATAAGATAAATCCCGAATAAAGCGTCGCCCCCAAAAAACCGCGAATCCACTATATGCTCCCATGACCGGATTCCCCCCAGGCCCCTGACCAAACAAAAATATCCCGATAATACCACACACCACACTTATACCCAGCGTCGTATAAACCTGTTTCTGGAATGTTCGATGCGCATCCACTGCGCATTCTGAACAAAGCCTCATCTTTCCAGTGATAGCCATACAGTCAGAACACAGAATCTTTCCGCACCCCAAACACTGCCCTTGACCAGTGCGATCTGAATGAAAATAACAATTCAATTCGATGACCCCCTCTGTATTTCAATTCAGGCCAAACGGTTCATCTTGGAGGTTATTTTTGTCCTACACTCATCCCGTCCTTTCCGCAGCGTCCGTATATAACGCCTATAGTCTACTATAATCACAAAATAATATCAATAGTCTCTCGACCCCTTACTTGAATACCGACTAGGCTCGGTAGAGGGGTGTAGAAATGACGGACATTGCAAATATGGTAGGAGCACGCATACGCAGTCTACGCAAAAGTCGAGGATGGAGTCAGGAAGAACTTGCATCGCGTTGCAAACTACACACCACGTACATCGGTCAAGTGGAGCGAGGAGAAAAGAGTATCACGATCAAGAATTTGGAACGAATTGTTGATGCGTTGGAAGCCGGCTTTTCCGATATTTTTCTAGGGGTTGGAAGTGAGACTCACAAATTGCCGGATGCCGTATCTGAAATGATCACTCTTCTGCAATCCAGAAACTCAGCGGATCAAAATTTCATTCTACTTCACGTAAAGTCCGTCCTGGAGTGGAAAGATACACGATGAAATCATCGATTTTTCATAAGGCTTCGAACTGACCGAAGTACCTGACGCAACTCCGTCAAAATATAGTGCTCGAATTCCGGAGTTATATGGTCAAGAACATACTGTCCGTAGACTGACAGCGTAAATTGTCCCCAAGATGACGGAGCAGGTGATCAGATAGGACATAGCAAGTTCGTTACCTTTGAATGAACGAGCGAATGTTGGTACAGATGAAGTTAGAAATTCTTCCCGCCGTTCAGGATTCTTGCGCACTACATCGGTCAGTTCTTGGGCAGCGTACAACGTCAACCTTCGGTCATTGTGCATTGGCAGCAACATATCCGGAGGTGGTCAACAAAAGCGAATGAGGTTGATATATTGAGAATGTGGCGTCAAAGAAGTTGAGGACCGAGCGGAATCCCCATTGGATTCCGCCCACCAATCAAGTTTTTCCCTTTAAGTATTCAACGATTATTCCATATACCAACACATCTTTACGGATACCCGTTTATTTACGACCGATGATCTCCAAAAACTCTTCGGAACTTAAAACAAGAAAATCGACTGATTTGGCAACATGTCTTGCAAGCAAAATCATATTTCGATCTCTCGTGAGTAAGACGACGGCCATCCCCTGTTTCGATAGCTTTGCTGCCGTGGCAATAATGCACTGATCGGCTACTTTGCCATCCAGAGAAAATGCAGAGAATATCTCCTGATCATCATTCTCGTCAACCAACATTTGATCGGAATTCTGCAATCGAACCAGTACTCCCGTAGCAGACCTCGATTGCTCTGACTTTCCCTGAATCGAAATGCACACTCAGTTCGAACGCACAGAAGTCATGACAACTCTGGTGTCTGAGAATTGTCAGCAAATAGCATCAATTATCGCGGAACTGTCTAGGGGACCTGTGATAAACCCCTACTTCAATAAAACTCGATCCTTCCGACGATCACGACACGCTACATATAGCGTTTATGTGTACCTAAAGGCACTATATGTGGATGACGATGTGTTGAGTTGGCGTCAATTGCAATGATTCAGGGTCTTTTTCACAGGTCCCCTAGAGTACATGACCGTCTTGGACACCTGAATTCTCCATACCAATCAAACCCCGTTTGGCCCGTACATTCCATTTGGGCCACGATTTCCGTCAATCGGATTCCATCCCGGTTGAGGAGCCACGTATAAATTTTCTCCCAATCCCCATAACGTATGAGGAGGATTTCCTTTGAAGTGATAACCACCTGTCGCTGGTACGTTCAAGTTAGGGAAACTACTTTGCGGGAATGGCATGAATGCGGGTTCGATGCTTGTCACAAAACCACTGGAGTTCACAGATTCACCCATCCAATACGATGTCTCAGTTCCTTTGGAATTCGGTCCTTTGCCAACATACTGCAAAGCAATCCAGGATGGCGTACCGCCATTTGGACCGTCGTTCATCATAATGATATACGGTTTCGTTTGCAATACCTTGTTGTTCTTCAAATCGGAGAGTGGAAATCTCTTGTTGAAAAAAATATCGGAAGGATCAGGATACCACTGAGTCTTTGTCGCAAGCGGACTATACCCCGCCAATGTTCCACCGTGTATCGATACATATTCGAATTCATTCATCACCGTAACGAAACCCGCCATGCTTGGGGCCGAAGGCGTGCCCGTATTCGGCTTTGATGTCATTGTGAAGTTCAGATTCCAATGACCGCTCACTCCATTCCACACATCGGTGCCAGGGGTCAGACCGATTGCATTCAATGCCTGCTGGATATACCAAATGGGCATGAAGGTGGTCATCACATGCGAACGCGGGTCACGAGCGACCAAGGTGATGATGTGACTCTCTGCCATTCCAGCATTGATAAGAATGCCGGTTTGTCCGCCTTTTGCAGTTACGTGAAGTTTGACAAACGAACCCGCTCCGCCATCGGTTCCAATCGTCCATTCATGATTCGTGCCGTCCCAATATGCCGTAACTCCCTTGATCCGATTCAGCACTTGCATCACGTACCAAATCGGCATGTAGGTCGTACCGTTGTACACGAACTCATACTGCGTGGAGAACTCGTTTCCATTCACTTTAATGGTTGACTGTTTCATCGTTGGGTGAAAGGTTTGTTGTGCGAAAGCAGGTGGCATCAGCATGGAAGTCGTTACCGCAAGAGCGCCAATTGAAGCCATAATTGTTTTCTTCCTCAATAAAATCTCCTCCTAAGTACCGTTTCTTATCGGCGAGCAACCACTATGTATAACTAATCATCCACACTCAACCCCTTCTCCTCATTGGAGTGGGGATGAGTAACAGAGATGCCCGAAGCGCATGCGGATGATGGTCGTGAAGCATTTCCCCAATAGAAAACCCCCATTTCTTCAATGGTGAAGAATACAGTTTAATATTCTGCACACACGCCCGTTTTCCTTTTTCCGATCTCATTTGGACAGTCTCTTAAGTTTTTCGCGCATATCTTTCGACTCCATGATACGCTTAACTTCTAGCGTTACTAGTCGCTCGATCCACTCCCGCCTAGCTCTCACGCTTTCCTCCGATTCCTTTGGAATTGTTTTCAAAATATACAAGAGCGGGTTTTTTCCAGAGTTTCTACGTATCGTCATGTAAATCACCTCCTAATGAACTACAGCCGATTGCAATAAAATATGCATTCGGGGAATGGGGCGTGCGTGTGCGTAGTACCACGTGACATCGTGTACACCTATATGGCTTGCAAAATCATCATCATCCGATAGCACCAACCATATATCACCATTGTGATCTAAAACCCTGACAGTCTCACAATGCACGTGAGCTATAACAGTTCCGCTCCAACACACCAGTATTTTCTCGTTTCCATTCTCAACCACAACCAAAAACCCAATAGATTCGGCCACTTTCGGCAACATCGACGTTATCCCCAATCGACTTTTCCACCACAATATAATACTACAGTTATGATAAAATGTAAAGTGTTATATAACAGTTTTTCCGACACCGACTATGCGCAATGAGAAAAAAATAAATCGCCCTCACCTTTTGGGCGAGGGCAGAGCAATCTGTTATGGAAAACGGATGCCATTTGTGCTCATCCTCTGATCGGACGAACACCCCCAGAAGGGAGTACTATTATATTATACATTACAATCCTCCGTTTGACTTCATTACTTTTAATTCGTTTTAATGATGCAACGCAAAATACATGTTGTGAACATGAGCCCATAAATATCGACGACAGTCGACCAGGAGGAATGTGCCTTCAGGTCTGTCAGCAGAGTAGAGAGAGTCAAACAAAAACGAAAAAAGGGCATCGGAAGGGACATATCACAAGTCATTTTTACTTTGATCCCTCTAAATTTCTGCTAAAGGGCGAATTGACCGAATACTGACGGAGTAGATGACCACATATTATCGGCGCTCACGATATTTGACGGTGGTGTTCTCACCGCCAATGGCGGAATCGCTGTACCGACAACCCGCCACCCACTGACAACGAATTAGAGAAAAGCTCCGTCTGATAAAGTGAGCGACAACACAAGAACAAGCCTATCACGCCCGCCTTCTCCACATAAAGAATTGGTAACTTATGCACTTAAAGGTGTATCGTGATGACTGCAAAACTCTGCACTTCTTGACTGCGACAAACATGGATTCCGACGCTGACATACACAATGGGCATCCAACTGGCTCGGGTGTCATTCGCACCCATCTATATCGGTAAACAAAAGCTAATGAAGCGACCAATAAAGTAAAGACCCCTTCCTCCGGAATGAAGGAAGGGAAGAATCTAAAACGGAACTGCATGTGCTACTGAATATGCCACATCGCTGATAATATCCGCAAACTGCTGTACTCTTTGCCCTTCCATCGGATCAAATGCTTCTATGATATGATCGTCATACAACAAGTCAACATGGAAGTCCCTCTCATGTGGGTCGATGATGATAAACACATCATAGTCAATCATTTCCTCCTCGGATTTATGCAGATGACGCAAGGCAAAGGCGCGCAAAATTTCAAAAATACCGGGATATGCCTTGCAATCTAAAAACCAAAGTGTGCGAGAATAAAACCCTGCCGGTTCAGCTGCAAAGTTATCTTCTACCAACAATTTATCATATTCCATTTTAACCCTCTCCTTTGTAAGAAAACAAAAGAACACTTTTGCGCGTGATTCACACAAGTGTGAATCTCAATCCCGCAAGCAAGCGGGATTTTCGCCATCCACCTTTGACGGGCGGAAGCTCCATGAAGGAGAAAAGTGTTCTTATACATCCATTTTACTCCGATATTTGGTTTTTGTCATGTTGCTACACATAATTAATTTCTCACACTCCGACCAAATGCGCACGTGCAAGCGCAAAATGAATGAAGCACATCCTAAAAATGATACCTTGCCATTTCGCAAATCAGCAAATTCAATTCCGGTCATTCTGCGCGCCAAACTTTAGACAGGCATTTCCGTCAACTTTCGAACCGATTACTATAGCCGAAACACTTTATAATGTTGTAGTTGCAGCAATGACGAAAATGAAACCAAAAGATGCAGGAGTAAAGAGGTTCTTTCATGACACAAGAAAACCAACGCTTTTGCAACCAAGTGTAACCGAAAATTACCGCATCAATAAAGGGTTTTTGAGTATTCCGCGAATCGGTTACATGGTTTCGCCAAAAATACACCCACTCCACATGTTGTGGCATTTTCACTAGCTTGAGAACATTAGGGAATCAAAAACCACTGTGGTATTGTATTCCTGTAACCTTGTAACTATGTAACTAGAACCGGAAAACCCTTGTCATATCAGGGTTCTTGAGGTTACATCTTCGTTGCAAATCTTGATCCTTTTTGTAACCGTTGCATTTAACACAAGACACCCCCAACTGTGCAGGGGTGTCTTGTGTATCTTTTTTTGCCGTATTCAGATCTTTTTCTTTTCTTTTGCTGGCCTTGGTTCTATGTCAAGCTTGTCACACCGGAAGCATACCATCCGAACTGACGCTTTTGTCTTTTGCGCTTCCATTTGAAATTTCACTGTCCGCTTGACACTGCCATCTTTGTCTGGGCTAATAATGTCATTTTCAAGCCATTCATCATACAAAGTACTCATTTTCTTGTTGTGTTCAATCTTGAGGAACTTGGAAAGCTCATCGGGATTAACAGCAATGTGCATGACCCCATCCAGCGCGATTACCCTGCCGATGTATCCGCCATGCGGATATGCCGGTTTTCCACTTGCGTCTGGTGGTTCCATACCCTCGAATCGGGCTGATTGTGCCAAAATCCATCGTTTTACATTGTCCAAGTATTTCTGCCACTCAATACGCTCGTGCAGTGATTTCAAGATGTTCGATACAATGTCCTCCCACACTTCGTCAATACCCTTTGCATATTCCATATATTCAGACTCGGTCAAACCGTACCCCAGCATCAAGAGATATTTAAGTCCCAATCGAATGAGCGAAATATAATTGGAACGTCTTTGCAGTCCGCTCTTCACACTGTATTCCAGGTCGTCAGGTATGCGGATCAACTTGCGTTCTTCCCGCCAATCCTCTTGCAGTTGATCCTGTAACTTCTCCCAAACGAACTCACACCGATTAAGTAACCCCGCAATCATTGCCGGGCCACCGTTTCCATGATTGCGCGCCAAAGTTTGAAGCATGGACTCGATTTTGTCTTTATTTTTTTCAAGAAAAGGCACAGGACTCTGAAGTGTGATCACTCGATGTTCTGCACCTTGACGAGCATCATCGGGCAATAGCGTATCGTTGCTGGCCAAAATCAAAGTACCATATACCGTACCAGGGGCACGAACTCCCCCTTCTTTAGCACCCTGAATTTTGTCGCCATTATCGGAAAAGGCGTGGACCAACTCTTGCGCAAGTAGGGTATTGCTTTTTTCCCCTTGAATGGCTTGCGCTTCTTGATAAATGACTGGCAAATCGGATGATGCAATCTGGCGTTGAATAATCCCATGTGGCGTACCATGAAGCATGCGGATCGTGCTCGGGCTCCCCCAAGGAGAATATGCATAACTGGCTGTCGTAGTTTTACCACGACCAGCACCGCCAGAAACATACTCCACAATAATGCCAGTCAACTCATGTACTCCATCTTCCCGTGCAATTCGCATTAGTGGTGCAGATGCTGCAACACCAAGAGCAAACGCAAGTTTTGGCCAGTCTTTTAATGCCGAAAGCAACATTTCACACTCGCTGGTTTGACTGCCACGACGATCAAAGCTATTGACTAGCATGTGTAATGTGGCCTTGTTCGGAGTTTGCAGTACAACCCGACTTCTCCTATCATGGTTGATGTTTTCTGTTGGCAAAACAAAGACTACTCTCCCATCCTTCTGTGGATGCCAACCGCAACGCGCAGATGCGATCACCGGAGGAATTTTGGACAGCACCCTGGTCTGTTCATAACTCGAATTCAGATAGATCGCCATAATTTTTGGGTCAACTATTGACAAACCAAGATCCCTAAGCATTCCCGTTTTGCGCGCTTCCGTAAACGTACTTGGAGGAGTAGGGACTTCTGCCCAACCACAGTCAGGCGTTTTAGTGGCAATGACTGCCGTAATATCGCCAGTAATTACATCCTTGCGCCAACCAGCGACGAATGTTGGCTGATTGCACACAACCTTAATGGTTGGCTCTCCATCTTTTCCGTAGGAAACACCAGCTACACTAGTCTCGGTGTACGTATAACCAGAAGGCAACTCAATCTCTTGATAGTCTTTGTCCACGTCTTTCCATACTTCGCCAACCCTTGTGTTTTTGGTGGTTGTAATTTCTTCCTCCATCTTAATTTCAGAATCTGAAATTGGTGAAATCCCAACTCGCTCTTCGCAAGAAACTGTACTCGATTTTGAAACATCATCGGGTTCCGCAGTTTCAAGCAGCGACTCAATTCGCTCTCTTTCTCTCGCCAGGGCAATTCGTTTTTTGTCCATGACCGGATAGCTTGTTGCCGACACAACCAACCTCTCGATCTCATCTTCGGTCAATGGTGGATCACAATTCGTTTGATTTACCCGCGTAATTGTATCCAGCACCGATTCCCTGTCAGATCCTCGGTGGTGTAACTGTGATGCCAGCAAAAAAAGTGTGTTGTTTCGAGTCTTGTCAGCGATCCTCTCAGTAAACCGAAATTCGGATTCTCCACTTCGAGAACCTTCGTGCACTAAATGGAGAGGGTTATTTTTTGGTTTTTTAGAAAAAAACTTGATGAACGGGTTAGGTAATGCTGCAATCTCAATATCGGCGGGGCGATGTTCAAGGTCCCACTCGTATCTGCGACCTGACCGATGGACACTCCCAGCCGACACGACGTACCCTCCCCGTGACTTGATGTCTATCCCTTGATACCCGCCAACTTCAACGGCATTGGGGATGTCAATATCGTTCGGAACATAGTAATACATATGCATGCCACCACCACCGGTTAAAACTGTTACTGTGTCAGGCAACACGCCGACCGCCTGTTCTAGTTCCCGTAGGCTGTCGAATCCACCCTTGTCTGCGTCCAGATCGATAACGACCAAACGGCGATCTCCATATGTCCCGCAAATAATACCAAAATTGCAGTTCTTATATGTCTCTCGCCAGTTCATGATCTGCGCCTGATCAGCGGTTGCGATAGACTGCCAACCCTTGAGAATGGGATGCTTACCCGCGCGCGAACAATCAGCATTTCCGCACGTACACCTACCATCATCATTAATTCCATTAACTGGAAATACAGCTATGCCGAGACGGGCATATGGCAGAACTTCTTCAATTGCCTTGACCAATCCGATGGAGGAATTTACACTACAGATATGGGATTCTGACGTAATCAACTCAGCAAGAGCATCAGGGACAAGGGAGTGTGCCAACTCATCTTGTCCTTCCTTAATTTTTTCTTCGTTCATTTTGACGAACCTCCCGTGTGATTTTTCAAAAAGCCGTTCACACAGGCCGGGCACAGATGCAAACTATGCCCGGCGATTGTTCGCATAGGCAATCGCGGAACGCAAAAAATCCCGCATAGCAGGTTTTAGTCAAAGAATAGACATGTTGTTCTCATCATAGGAAAATTGTGATCTCCGAAAGGCAAAGTCAGAGTGCGATCATAGGGGCAAACTTATTTTCATTATCGGGAAGTTTGTTGTTGTCTCCGAAAGACCAAGACAGAGTGGCATCATAGGAACAGACGTGTTTTCAATATGAGAACGTTTTGATCGCCTGGTGGGCGAAGTAGGGGGTGCCTATCTCTAGAAGAGACTGGCGCTTACACAGGGAATGTAAGATCCGATTGGAATGATATTGCGGATGCGTTCGTCAAAATCATTTACTTTGCACTGAGTTGACGTTCAATCCACTGATCAAAGCGATCCCGCATTACGACATATCGACCCACAAGCAGGAACGCAGGAAAATCGGACTTTTGAACCAACTGATAAGCCTTGTTCTTACTGATACCCAGCCTTCGCGCAACTTCCTTCACGGTCATCGTTTCTTTGTCCACGATGCAGTTCCTCCCTTCGTATCTTCAGTATACATCGATAGTTTTCGTTTGTCCACATCTGTCCACAAATACTTAATTTTGTATTATAAAATCATACAACTAAAGATCCAGCGACAAGTAAACGTTGTCCAACTCATCCTGCGTTATGCCGATGTACGCCAATGTAATACTTGGCGCAGAATGGTTCAGCAGTTTCTGTATGCGCGTGATGTCCACGCCGGACATGTAGGCGTGGTAGCCAAACGTTTTACGCATTGTGTGCGTGCCTATACTTTCCTGGATACCAACTGATTGAGCAGAATCGTGCAACACTTGCCACGCCTGCACTCGTGATAAGCGCCCGCCTTTGCGCGATTTGAATAATGGCTCCGATGGATCATACTTTTCGCGTGTTTCCAAATACTCCTTAATTGCTTTTCGTGCATTATTTGCAATCGGAAAGTCCTTTAATTTATCTGTCTTTTTCTCCCTCAGTGAAATCCGATCACGAATTTTTCCTCGGTCGTCAACAACGTCGCTAATATTCAATGCCAGCAAGTCAGAAACACGAAGGCCCGAGTTGATGCCAACCGTGAACATACAGAAATCCCTTATGCTTGACGACCGAAGGATCTTTTTCATTGCTTCGATCTTCTTCTTGTCCCGGACTGGCTGAACAAATTCCATCTTTCCTCCCCCTTCATTAATCTTACACAATCATATGATTTGTCCTATTAAGTTCTATTATAACACGAAACAATCTTGCTGTCCATATAAAAAAGCCCACAATCCCTTACGTGGCGGTGGTTCGCAGGTTTCCTGTAATCTAACACAATGTAGTTGTGTTCTATTAAGATCATCCCTATACTTTACGTCAAAGATACCTTAACCTTGGTGCTGAATCACGATGCAAGAGTCGGGGTCGTTTTGGTTCAATTGAATGGGCTCCAACACTTTAAAAACCAGATGACTTTTTAAAACCACCTCAAGTTCTTCGGGAGAGAAAGATATCTCACCACTGGATACAATTTCACGGGAACGCTCAATCCATTCTTTAATCTCCATATCTGTCGGTTCTCTCAATTCAGCAAAGAACCTCTCATGGGTTGCTAAATCGGGGTAAGAATCAATGTGTAACCAGTTCGCTAAGTTCATGACAATAATCATTCCCTTTTCAATAAATCTAACCTGATGTACCGGAATATCCGCAAACTCTCCGATTTTTGAATGTTCAGTATCAATCTGTTTAGTAAACTGCGAATGTTCATCAAGCATGCGCAAAAATTGCCAGTCGATCGCGTTCAGTAAGACTAATGTCGCCGGAGTTTCGCGTTCTTTTAGTGTAAGAATTGCTCGCTCTAACTGGACTAGAGCAGCTTCGCGAGAATCGACATTCAACTTCATATGCTTATTCACTATAGGCATCAAAATATTGCGATTCTCGACAGACCAAGGTGGTTCCATCAACCCGTGATGAACCTCCACATAATCAGGTGAATCTACAAAATAATCCTTTGGTTCCTCTTGGAAACGAACGAGGAGCAACTCCTTAAGTTCAGTTCCCGATACAACACGTACACTACCATTCTCATCTAGGGTCTCAAACAAATGAAGACCAAATTTCGTTGTAGATTCTATTATTTCATTCACATAATTCGCCACTTTATCCGGACTCAATTGTGTTTGCGCCAGTCGGTTGTAACGTTCAAGATCTCCATTGTGGGCACTGATCATGAAAGAACGTCTCATGTCTTCACAGACTCCCTCCAAGTCCGTCACTGCATTTTCGTAGAACGGCCTCCAACGGTCTGGTTCGCGCCGAATCTCAGATATTACGGGAGCTATAGAAACATCAAATGCATGTAGAGAGTTCCGGTCTGGCTTCAGTACGCCCCCTGTATTTTTTCCACACAATGAGAGACCAACTAATGCGACAACCCATTGGGCACCAGCATGTGAATCCATAAACATCGGTTGATCCGAACCTACATTGCCGTTGAGAATCCGAAATTGTATCTCATCTTCAATGCCGACCATATTGAACACATCCCATATTTCTCGAAGTTCACCAAATTGGCTTCGTACATGTGAAAACTGCTCTATCGCAGTCGTCTCATCCAGTTTAGACTCTCGATATTCCTTGATCAGATGGGCACCGTACAATAACCACATCTTTTGTTTCGCACGAATAAGGCTTATCTGCTTCTTCTCAAGCTCCTCATGAACAACCTCGTGTGTCGTTGTGACTCCGATTAGATCAGCCCCAATTTTCTCGATCCACTTGCAGATATTAGCAAACTGCCCCACTGGCAATCCGATAAGCAAGTTAGGTGCCAATATGGAAAAGTGCATAATCAATTGTGCAATAGCATACTTCGCCCTCGGTGAATTGAAATCCATCTCGATCTCTGCGTCAATTTCCAGTTCCAAGTCTTTGAGATGTAGCCAATAAAGGTCTACAGGCTTATTGACCTCTGTCGCATATTGGGAAAGTAAAATCAGAACTTCCCTAACCGAGTACCCATGTGAGAAATCACGAGCCCCCCTCAGGAGAGACCTAAGAAAGAAGAGCCAGATATTTAGTAGAGACTCAGACTGCGAGCTAGCGACTGCTTTCCCGATTCGATATAATGGCTCATTCCATACAAATGTCAGTGCAGTATCCGAGGACAGGTTAGGTAAACCCGAAGCTGACAACTGTCTGTCATAAAGAATTGTACGACTCAGAACGGCGCTAAAAGTGTTGAGCACATTTCTTAATTCCATCTGAGCATCCTTCTTACAAGCTTCTATAGCATCGTCTCCTAAGAGCGACAACTCCCTAGCTAAATCGGGAACTTCATGTCTAGAGGATACCCTCCTAAATTTAATTGCAGATAGAAACTTATCCTGGCGTGATGATTCGTTTTCCGATACCACTGCTAGCACTTGATTCATTCCAACCCATTTTTCCAAGCTCAAAAAGACAAGTGCCTTGGTTCCAGAATCCTTTAACTGATATTGAAGTAGTTCCACCCATCGCGAAAGCTTTTTCAAGTTTATATCCTCGACAATTGCTTCTTTGGGAGCACATACGGACGACCCCGTAGGATGACCATAATTCATACGAAAGACGCTATTCTTGTCAGCCCATCTTTCTAATAATGTATTTGAATGCAGGTGCACCGCCCGATCGAAAACGGTCTTGTATAGGTGTTCAAGTATCCGTTGCTCTTGCACAGCTTGTTCTGTAGAATTTCCCAAAAATCTAACCGCATTATATACCAAAATACCGATACCAAGTATTACAAATATCTCACCCATAAGCATACCAACCAGAACCCTCCCCAAAAACAGCGACCCTGAATTATCCAATATTGAAATGCTGATACCTAGGGCCGAGGAAGCTAGATACGCTAATGCAAGGATTACTACTGCATCAAAGGTAGTTCGCCTAAATTCTTTAAAAACAGTCCGTCTGCTTTCTGCAGAAAGAGCAACGCCCATCACTAATGTGGAAATGGCGACTGGAAGTGCGAATAATGTCGCAGTTCCACCCCATAACGCTTCGACCCATGTCAGAATATCGCTAGATTGCGGTACTTCAAAAGACCATATCCCCCCACTTGCGGGTATGATAATTGGCAAGAGTCCAAGCATAAATGCCACAGTAACAGTTGCGGGCCGGGAATCCAGGTAGCCGGCCTTTCTCTTTATAGCCTTGGCGATCTCCTTTGTCGTATCCTTCCGTAGCCATCCCAACTTGTCTACACTTCTGGAACTCCCTCTCACAGTTCGCACTTTAACGGGCAGCAGTGTCACAAACTTACTTAACCTTGACTTTAACTCCACGCGACTCAGCAGCTTTTTCATAGCTACCCACCTTTACGCCTTTCTTGGCCATCAACTCAAATGTCCGACCAGGCTCTATCCGACCGTTCGCCAAAAGGTGATCCACATCCTTGCCGTTGATTTCGACTAAATAGGCTGCAAAATGAATAATAATTCTATCTATCCAATCGTCAAAATCTGCTTGCATTTCAGGTGTTTGCTCTTTGTGTCTCAACCTTGCATTACCCAAACTATTTGCAGCAGTATGCAAGAGATCGTCCGTCGCCAAACCATGTTGAAAGGCCCCATCCACGAGATCCACATAACGATTCACAAAATTATCCGCACCATTCGTGAAAGTAATATCCTCCATCAGTTCACCGATGGCTTGCGTCAGACCTTCAACGAGTTCGGTACGCTTGCTATCTAGCACAATGTGAATCCAACCGTATACAGACCCAATATAGCGTCTGTGTAAGCTATCCAATCGAGGGATAACATCGCGGACTCCTTCTTCGTGCCCCTTTAGCCACAGGTTATTTCCTAAATAATAAATGAATTCCCACGTATCGCTTGTCCATTCGGCAGAATTCTTCTTTAACTCTTGCAAAGCGCAGTCTACAAATCCTTCAGCCAAATCGAAGAGATTTCTATCGAGTTGACGAGACAGCACATGGAAAACATGATCTTGTGTATCTGTTGTTGTTCTTAAAGCGAAGGGTATTAACACACGATACAGTTTTTCAAAAGCCCAACTTACAGTCAAGAACCTGTCGTCGTCGATTGCCCACAATAGGATCTCTCTTTTCACTTTCTCGGTACACGACCCCTGATCTATTTCCCGCCATACAAGCTCCGCTATACGCTCGTCCATTCGCGACATTGCCCCAGAAAGACAATCCTCATAGCAGATGATACGATCCGACGCTTTTGATCTTCTCATGAGCTTAATGAGTTTTCGCTGATCAAATGTGAAATTTAACAATCCGTAAAGTGTCAGTACCATCCCTGAAAGAAATACGATGGTATTTTGATTTGCATCTTGACTGATCAGGAGAGAGTATACCACAATGATACTCATAAGACTGACTGGAAGATAGGTTCTCCAGTTGCGTAGTAAGCGTTTTGCCAAGACGGGCGAATACCTTTCCGCGATGTGTTGAACAGTAAATATTAACCCTGCAAAGTAGACGGCTAACAGCGTCAGTTCTGCACCCGGCATGGTATCGCACCTCCGACAACAAAATTGAAGTGCGTATTCCGATGAATCCCGCCACCCAATACAGTCCATGCCCTGCGAGCGCAATCTGGTCTCTTCCGGCCACTTTCGATCGGCCACTACAGTCTCTAATCTACATACCATGAACCGTTCGTCATTGGCAAGAAATTCTTCATCTTACGCATGGATTCACCCGGCATCTGGATCTTGTGCGCGGTGTGGATCAGTCGATCCAAGACGGCATCAGCTACCGTCGAACTGGCAAAGTGTTGGACCCACAGGTACAACCGGCTGGATGCTGTCTCGGTATCATCGCATCATCGTTTCTGGTTACAAGAGGCGATATAGAGGCTCGTCAACCATGACATTCTTACAGTAAATATATAAATCGGGTGGTGACTCGTAGGCGCCGTCTGGTTGTGCGAGCAGTCTTTTGTTTTCGTTGGTCCAGGTTAGTTCCAGCCGTCCTTGATACTTGGCTTCCATGTCACGCCCCCTCCTCTAGTAGAATGATACCAGAAATCGGGGGAATGTGGCGAACGGAATGCCAGCCGAGTTAAAACCAGCCATTCGTTCATTTGATTATAACGCTCATACAAAATAATGGTGAAATCCTAAGACTCTTTTGTGTTGTATATAGTGTTGTATACAGCACATAAAATTTTGACAAAAACACTATATATGCCACGCGAGCGTTGACGAACTCTAACTCTTAGTCTATTATGGGTATATTTAGAATAAGGGAAATATTTGATGTCGGGCACGCAATTACATTGAACGGTCGGCAGTTAATTTTTTGGACTATGACCCCGCGGAGCGGTCGATTGTCTGCGAACTCAAGCGATTGATCCAGTCTCAAATTCTTTTGTGCCGACTACATAGACTAAAGGGGAGTTTTCAAGTGAGCGATTTGCGGAGATGGGGGTCTGGGGAGATAGTTTTTGAAGTTGATGATGATCGCATTTTATCCTATCCATCAAGAGAAGTACTTTTTACGATTGATGGAGATTACATACGAGAATGGGGTACAGGACAAGTCCGCTACACTATTGATGGGAACTACATTCGGCAATGGGGAGCAGGTGATGTCATTTTTTACTTTGACGGTGAATACGTAAGAAAATGGGGTTCTGGAGAAGTGTCTTTTTACTGATGCAGGTATTGTGGTTCTCATGCGTGGGGCACCGAGAGAACGGATCATGGCGAACAAACGACCATTCGTTGAACCGGTGCTCACTTTAACTACTCGGTCCGAGGGCAGAGCGTAGATCACTGAGATCAGGCGTCAACTTGCCTTGAAAGACCTGTATTGGCTTGTCGTGGCCAACGAGAGAAATTGCGAGCGCGCGGTGGTTTCCATCCCGAACTGTAACCCCATGCTGACGGTCTCGTTCGTCATCTGTGATTACCAACCATCTACGGCAGTCGTTCAACATGCTGGCGAATTCCGTCTTTAGTTTCTCGACGCAGTCGTAATGAGACTGTAAGTCGGCACGGCTACTGCAAGGCCAATGTTGCGAAACACATCCAATCTTCATTTTAGGAGACGAAGCGTTTGGAAGGATGTGTCTGGTCCAGTCGGTAATGACGATCCAAAGGCCATTCAACTCACCTAGGGATATTGTTGTCGAGTACCAAGTGAACTTGTCAACTTCATAAGCACCACCAAATTGGTCGTGCCATTGCATCATAAATTGCTTCTCCAGCGGTATACCGTTTCCTAGACCGAGTGATGTTGTCATCAGACTGCTCCTCTTGAAGCTAGCTACAGCGTTTAACCCCCCAAGTACCCCGCTCTGGTAACTGACGGGTGGTGCGCCCGCAGAGAATCGAACTCTGACATCAGGCTCCGGACGCCTGATGTCTATCCGTGCACGACTGGTCAGTTTCAGGTCGTTGCGAACCAAGAACCGCTTTACTACAGTAATTTTATGCGTAAAACCGCAAACCTGTCAATGGCGCGGACGTTCACTCACCTCCACCTCTGGCACCAGCACAACGGATTCGACCGTAGCCAATGCGGTATTAGACCGGCTATCCACACCGAACACAAGATCCAGGTGAGGGGGAATCGATGCGAAAATTACGGAATTCCTTCCCAACCAAGCGGGCATGATATATAAATAAGTACTCGTAAGGTAGGGGCGAAAGTGGCGGGGAGTTACCGGATTGGGTGGCCGGAATACGCACCCATCTCTCTTGCTGTGCTAAGAGGAATAACCATATGATATTTTACCGCTGATATGATATCATACATGTGAAACTCGGAACAAATGGAGATGCTTAACTTGCCTTTTGAACCGGAAATAAGGGATTATGTAGACAATTACGTTAAGAAACATCTGCCGAGAGAGGGAGCCCAATGGTATATCGACTATTTCTCCTTTATCGATGACCAACAACTTATGACTAAACTTGCTCACGAATTTCTCGCAACTCAGTATATGTACAAGATTTTTGAGGGATTAAAAGCAAATGAATGGCTCCAAGTTGCTCAAGTAAAAATGCAAATCATTCAGTATGCTTCAATTTATGAAGCAGTGATACATCACTTGCTTTTCAAACACATGTCATTTCATCCGAATGTCCAGGCGTTGCAAAAACAACAAGTACTTAAACGAATCTCGGTCAGTAAGGAACTGAACGAACTCTGGCACGATGGTAAGAAAATAATTACTACATACCAGGCCTTCGAAGTTAGAGATATTGCAAAAGTTCGGTTTGATGAAAAAGCACGAGTCTTCCAAGATCTTGGTTTTATTAATGAAAGCCTAGCAAATGATATTATACTCCTTTATAGTCATCGAAATGCAGTTCACTTACATGCGGAAATCCGAAAACAATTAGCATATGAATTGACCCTCTCAAGAATGGCGTATAGGAGAATGCTTCCATTCAAAGATCAGGTGTGTAGACAACTTACTGCTATTCGTATTTTATGAAATTATCCTTTTTTATCAATAATAGTTCAACTAAACACCCTGGTGCTTGATCAATTCTTTTCAATTACATTCTTAATCCAGATCATCCTTAATTATGTTCTAGGGGACCTGTGATAAACTCAAAATCCGGCAAAGTTCGACCTGACCACTATTTACGACACACTAAATATAGTGTGTTCGTGAGTTTTATGGCACTACATGTAGATTCAAATGTATTGGTTTGATGATGTTCATGTTCGCATAACCCCTTTATCACAGGTCACCTAGGTAAGTGTGATAAAGGCCATAAATCATTACAATTGACTCCAACTCAACACATCATCATTCACATATAGTGCCTTAATATACATATCGACGCTATATATCGCGTCGTGATCGCTGGCAGGATCGAGTCATATTGAAGCATGAGTTTATCACACGTTCCCTAGCTCCCCAGAGATCTAGCACGACTTACTGAATCGTGAACAACGTGAGTGACGGTGCTACAAATGAAACCTGCACTCGGATGATTCATAGCTTTCACAATGTCATTAATGATCCACCCTCCGAGAGTCATGCTTAGTCCGACGAATTCCGGCAATCTAGAATTATATGCCAGCGCGATTCCAGGTCTTCCATTCACACCAATCATCAAATTAGCACTACTACTCGTAGGATGCGCCACTAATGAGAATGTTTTGTAAAATCGGATATATAATTCGCGGAAGTTAGGCCTGCCATCTACTTCATGTGAACGCTTTTCCTCCAATTCTTTGCATACGTGGAATATCGAATGATTGACAGGATCTCTTCCTTCCCCTTTTAAAACAGCTTGTAATTTCTTCTCAGAAAGCCTTTCGGCAAAAAGAAACCACCACCAATAATTAGCTTGTCTTGGATGATCAGGAAAGTGACCGCACACTGAGTGCCATTGTTTCCTAATATCATCTCGTTCCTTAGAATTTGGCCCGTATTTAATCGTTTCCCCTTGCTTATCTTCAAAAGTTTCAACCGAACGTAAATAGTAATAGGCTGACGCATGATGAAACTCGTTGAATAGTTGTGATCGTAATTCACTGTCCTGAAGCAGAATCATTTCCGTTGAAAGATAAATCTCAAATAAAGTACGTAGAGATGTACCCGCTTCTGTAATTGCACCAATCTGTAGTGTTGCGCAGACCCCATTTAGGGCATAGCATGTTCGAGCCAAAAGGATGCTAAGTGCAGATGAATTTTTCCCTTTCAGAATAAATAATTCTCCCTCGTCAATCAAAAATCCAATAAACAAAAATAACGAATGAAGATCACTAAAGAAAGGCGAAAATTCCTCTTGTTTAAATTGAATGAGTTTTTGAATTTCTTGATCAACACGATCTGCATATGTGTTCCAATCCTGTTCAGATATAGGTCTCAAAGACAATCACCTCTTGAAAGTCGTTTCTATACTATCATCATGTTAAAGAATTTTCATGATGCTCCTTGCTCGCGGATTATCTCAATGTACGTGACGGTCAACTGGGTGATCGCTACCATTAGATCAGCTTCCGCTTGATCAACGTGAATTGGCGGACGTATTCCCCGTTCATCCCTCGCCTGCTTATCTCGGTGATGGCCAACTTTATTTAGATACGTTGATACACCAGCAAAAAGCGTCTTTAGAGCTTCTTGCTTCTGATCGGGGAGATTGTTTAGTATGCCTTTCCATGTGGCTTCCTTATATGGACCTCCACGTTCAGTTTCATCAATGTGTGATTCCATTTCTGAGAGACAAGCTTCTAAAGCTCCATGAGTATGTCCGTTTCTCAATAAAGTACGAGCTTGCGTTAAGTTTTTTGTAGCCTGAAGCCACGCTGAATTTGCAACTATATACTGAGGCAGATCATGTACATAGGGTGTAATTAATTTTGATTGCTCCATAAACACAATCCAATCCGACTTCGGTATCCTCATAGCTTCCTCTCCTGACAATTGCAATGGAATTGATATAATCAGAGGCTTACCCTGCTTATCGATTCCATATAAGGATGCATTTAGCAATACATCCACTGCAAGATTGATATACACATCCCCATTGCCACGATCCCTCTCAACCGTCCAGATGTCTCCAGCGTCTAGTTGTAGCTTCCAGGAGTTCGATTCTCTGGTACCGAGACTCAAAGGAGATAAACGCAAATCTCCAATTCGTCTATTAGGGGTTGCATTTACCATTACAGTAACTTTTATAGAGAGAATGTCAATGATCCCAAATTGCTCAGGCTGCAAAATTCGTAGCGGGGCGATTGAGAAGTTAATGGACAGGGATTTTCCATCAAGCCTAATTCCATTTATAACTACAGTGGCTAACCATTTATTTTGGACTGCTTGGCTATAGGTTGACAGACGAATTTCTTCCACAAAGTAACCTCCTCGTATCATTGCACTACATTCAAATCAATTGGCTCGGAACTTAATAACAATAACATCAAGCATCCATCGGCCAACCGCCATACTGCTCTTCTGCCTGCTTCACAATTGCCTTGGTCAGAAACGAAAGCTGCTCACCAATGATGTTTTCCTTCATCAACACCATTTTCACGGCCAAATTCACCTTGGAAAATACATCCTGCCTGTGCGGGTTCGTCCAGTCTACGCGAAATTCCCTCTTCATAGCCTGCACAACCTTGTGCACCAAGTCGGCAATGAACTGATTACTAAAGCGTTGCCCCTCCGCGCTCGTCACAATGTCGTAGAAAGTGATCTCCTCTTCGGTTAGACCCATCTCTTCGCGCATTCGGACTTCCTCTTCCATTTTCTTGCGCATCTCGATCATGACCAGGATGACATCGCCCGCTTGTATGATTCGATCGTGATATTCTGCCAACGTCTTCTCCAATAGTTCCAGAAACGATTTACTCTTGGCAGAAAACTGCTTGAATACGAATTTGATTTTATCGGCCAGCAACTTCTCTAACAACTTCAGCCGGAGATCAACATGCTTCTTTTCTACCAAGTCAGCAAGAAATGCTTCATCCAGGACACTGATATCCGGTCGATCGATACCAGCAATGGCAAACAAATCGAGTGGTTCATTCGCTTTCAAACTCTCATCCACAAGTTGACCCACTTGACGTTCAATGTCCTTCGGTCTATTTACAGACCCCTGCGCTACAAGAAATTTGCGTATTTGCGTCGCCAGGATCTCATATAGCAGAACTTCATTGACCAAGTCATTCAACTCATCAAGGTGCTTGACCAACTGATACGCGGAAGCAAGTTTTTTCTGGGCATCCAGAAAATCAGTCTGCCGTTCGCCTAGTAACCCGTTGACCTGTTCGGCGATCCAATCTTCTCGCTCCACCCTTGGCATTCCACGCCAGCCGGAAAGATCAATCCCGGAAGGGAGGAACATCCGAATCACCTTTAATTGATCGCGAAAAACATCGACAGCAGCTAGAATATCGAATGTCGGCTGTCCTTGTCCGCCACCCTGCGTATACTTTTGTGTTGCTTCCTTCAGTGCTGTTGAGATCCCGATATAGTCAACCACCAAGCCACCCTTTTTATCAGGGAATACACGGTTTACCCGCGCTATGGCCTGCATAAGGGTGTGACCTTTCATCGGTTTGTCCACATACATGATCGACAAGGGCTTTGCGTCGAACCCCGTCAGCCACATATCCCGCACGATAACCAATTTCAACGGATCATCTGGATTGCGAAGCTTCGCCTTTACTTCCTCTTTCTCCGCGTCATTTTTGATATGCGCATATTTGCTTCCCGGCTGAATCTGTCGCCATTCCACGGGATCTTCCGATACTTGGCCCGTCATCACAACTTCGACTTGAGGACAGTCTGGAATCAGGCGTAGTTGCGCGTAAAGATCCACACAGATTTTCCGGCTCATACAGACGATCATGCCCTTAGCCTGCGCGGAAGCTGTATCTCGGAAATGCTGTACGATGTCTAACGCCTGCGTCTCTAAGCGTTTTGTTGTGCCTACCACCTTCTCTAACGCTGTCCACTTGGCCCGATAGCGGGTAATCTCGTCATCAGAGTCAGACTGGTCCACAATCGCTTTGTAATCCTCATCAATGTCGGTGTTGGCCAAATCGAGCGGAATCAATCGGGATTCATAGTAGATCGGCACCGTGGACTGATCCTCCACGGATTGCAACATGTCATATGTATGTATGACGTTACCGAAAACATCTTCCGTATCGCGTCCCGCAAACGAAATCGGCGTTCCGGTGAAGCCAATATAGCTGGCGTTAGGCAATGCTTTTCGCAGGTTTCCTTTGAACCCTGCTTCATCATACTGCGTTCGGTGGGCTTCATCGGCAATCACGATGAGATTGCGACGATCCGATAGAACTGGATGATCGGTTTCTCCCTCTCTTAGACGAAACTTCTCGATCGTACTGAAGATAATCTGACCTGCTTCAGTACGCAAGAGATCCCGCAACTGCTCTGCCGATTCCGCGTGGTGGACATGACCAACCACCCCTGCGCCTGCAACGAACGTATCATACAACTGATTATCCAGATCTGTTCGATCCACTTGGATCACGATGGTTGGGTTATTGAGTGACGGATGGCGAATAAGAATGCCCGCGAAAAAAAGCATGGAAACTGACTTCCCAGACCCTTGCGTATGCCAGATCACGCCAATCTTCCGATTGCCCTCTGGTCTGGTCGCACGGATTGATTCTTGAACAGCAAACTGAATGCCAAAGTATTGATGATATTTCGCACCGATTTTCGCGGACAGCGAAGCGTCCTTCATAAATACAATGAAATCTCGGATGTAAGTCAATAGTCGTTCCTTCGGGAACAACCCTTCTATCAACGTTCTCATCGAATTAGCGACATTGTTATCAATCGTTCTTCCATCGATTGATTTCCATGCTGCAAAATACTCGCGTTCCGCAAATAGCATCCCGTGCAAGGTCTGCGTTCCGTCTGAAATGACGCAGAAGGCATTGTATGTAAAAAGTTGTGGGATGTCGTATGTATAGTTGCAAATCTGCGTATAGGCATCCTCTACAGTTGCGTCTTCCTTATAGGGATTTTTGAACTCAAAAACGACGAGAGGCAGTCCATTCACATAGAGAATCACGTCTGGTCGTCTCGCCATCCGCCCGTCAATCGGAAGTTGATTGACGATGAGAAAATCGTTGGCAAGGGGATTCGCCCAGTCAATCGGAGTAACATGGATGTACTTGGTTTCGTCGCCAACCTCATAGCCGAAATCGAAGCCCTTCACCAGTATCTTGTGAAATTGTTCATTCCGTTGATCGAGCATTAACCCATCCGGATCGGCGATCTGTGCGATCAATTTGGGTAATGCGCTGGCAGGAATCGAACGATACGTTCGACGTAGGAACGTATCGAGTCGATCCCGCAAGATCACTTCTGCTAAAGCTGATCGTTCGGGAAGACGGTAAGCCGGGAGATACTCGTAACCCTGTCTTTTCAGACGTTCAATGGTCGTCTCCTCGAAATCAGACTCGTACAGGCGTGTTGACATCGGACATCACCTCCTGAACATGATCTTCGACTATGTCAAGGTTTATTTCGCCCGAGAGAAGACGGGGAAGAAGATAATCACGAGTTTCTATTAATAACTTGTTCTCGCTAATTAGAGAATCAATTTGTGCAAAAATGTTGTGTGAGATATTCAAATATTTCTCGATACCATAAGGTTTTGTTATTTTCAGTGACTTAAAGTTTGATTTACTCACTTCTAGAAATGTACTGCCATTTGCAATAGATAAAATAGCATCCCTGTTAAATCGGAGCCAGCCATAAATCTGATAAAGCGAGAATGACTCATTCGGAATCAGCGTTATAAATCCTTGGTTAGTACACGCTTCAGAACGATTTATTGCAATCTCACCAATTGTCGCCCTACTTGTCATCATAATCGACTGTGGAGGAAATAGCCGAGCAGAACTATTATCAAGCCCGAACTTTGTAATTTTTTTAGATGATTTCTCTATAAATAGAGACCGAGCAGCAGTTAGATCAGTTGGAGAAAACCAGTTGATTGTGCCATATTCCCAATACTCTTTTATCTTAGTGCTTGGTGTTCCACCACCAAGTATCTGGACTGCTGAACCTATGTTTACAACTTCCCATTCCTTTGGAATCAGTCCCAACTCCGAATCAATAAACTCCCCGTCTGGAAATGGGCCAAAATCGATAAACCAATGCTTATACAACGCCATCGCCATTTGCTCCAACGTTTCATTCATACGTCGATTCAGTTCAATTGTGTCGTCCAGTGAGCTCAGAATTTCAGCAATACGGGTTTGGATTTGAATTGAAGGAATCGGAATCAAGGTTGATTTTGAGAAGTCGGTGTATTGAAACCTTGCAACGCCAGTGTGTTGAATCTGATGCACGTCCATTTGTCCTGAATGATAAAGATACTGCAAATACCAGTACAAGTAGGGTGCGTACACCTTGCTCTCGTCTGGGCGCAGAAACCGACTAAAACTAGCACAGATCAAGGGAATTTCACTCTGATTTATCAAACTGTCCTTAATCAATAACGTTCGTCCTGTTGGACGATCAGCAGTACCACCTGCTGTCTCTATTACAATATCGTTTGTCCTGAGTTCCTTCCTTTCAGATATCCTTGTCGGGATAAACCTCCGAGGAAGATTCTCCATGTTTCCAAGACGACAACTCTCAAAATCGGCTCCTCGTATCACTCCCATGAGTCGATAATCAGGGAGATAACTTGCTTCTCCCCACTCTCCGTCCTTGCTCTCTGATAATAGATCAATCAGTAGGGATGTTTTAAATATGGTCATGGCTTAAACTCCTTAGCTGTTCCAAAATGCGACTCTGCAATGTCACACTTTCTGAGAATTGGATTTCAAGACGTTTCGTCAACTCCTCCATCTTCACCTCAAATGGTACATCATCGACTTCCCCAACTTCCGTTCCAACGTAGACTCCAGGAGTCAACTTATAATCATTTTTCAAGACCTCTTCCAAAATTGCAACCTTACACAGCCCAGCTATATCCTGATATTCACTATCCACCGACTTAAACGCATGATAGATCCCGGCGATTCCCTGGATTTCCTCATCCGAGAATACTTTTTGCTTACGGCTCACCATACTGCCTTTCTTGCGAGCATCGATAAACAGGATCTCGTCCTTCCTCACACGGAACCCCTTTTCTCCATTCCGACTCTTGCTCAAAAAGAATAGTGCACATGGTATACCGGTAGTGAAGAACAGCTTATCCGGCATCAGAACGATACAATCGACATAGCCTTCTTCAATAAGCCGTTGCCGAACTTCCTTTTCACCTGTCGTATTGGTGGTCATTGCACCATTAGCCATGACAAAACCAGCCGTTCCGCCAGATTTTACATGATGCAGGAAATGCTGTATCCACATGTAGTTTGCGTTACCATCTGTTACGGGTCCAATCAAACGCGAATCTTGCTTTGACACCCGATCTGCACCCCATAGTTTTTGATTAAAAGGAGGATTGCTTATCACAAAATCAAACTTCTGATCAGCATATTGATCCTGCAACAAGGAATCACCCTGACGAATCTCTGCGTCAATTCCGTGGAGAAGAATGTTCATCTTGCCCAACCGGATTGTCTGATCAATCGATTCCTGTCCATAGAACGAAAGTGCATGCTTGTTGGGCGTATACATTTCCGACTGAATGAACATCCCGCCACTTCCGCAGGCCGGATCAAAGACCGTTCCCTCCATTGGCTCAAGCATGGCAACAAGGAGCTTGACAATAGACGCAGGGGTGAAAAACTCGCCACCCCGGCTGCCTTCTGAGTTCGCAAAATTGCCGATAAAATATTCGTACACCCGCCCCAACACATCGACGCTTGATTCAGGATTAAAAAAAATATCTCGTGAGAAGATTTCGATAAGGCTCGCCAAATTCTCTGATGGTAGATTAGACGACTGATAGATGCGAGGAAGAACACCGGCAAGGGAAGGATTGGCTTCTTCAAGCTTCTTCATCGCCTGATCAATCAACTCTTTAATGTTTGGCTGTTTTGCGTTTTGAACAAGGTATGACCAATGGGATTCTGGCGGAAGTATGTAAACGCGTTCGGCTTGATATTGATCGGGATCGGCCAGAATGACTTCCTGCATCTGCGGGTCATCTGTAAACCAATCGCTCTTGGGATCACGAACCATTTGGATTAGTTCGGATCGACGCTGATCAAAACGAACAGAGACATACCGCAAAAAGATCAAAGGAAGAACGACATGCTTATAGTCAGCGGGTGCAATGCTGCCCCGCATCCGGTTAGCAGCTTCAAAAAGCTCTCTCTCGAAATCAATATCAGCCCTTGGCAATGGAAAACGCTCCTCAATGTGCGAAAGTGGATCTTAGTGTAAATTCGCCATCGAAGAGTATTTCTCCTTCGCGTCATTCGTTTTTGTTGTCCGTTATTTGGCGCATTTAGTCGAGGTGTGTATTGAAACTAAACGTATCTATTGATCCTCTTGCTGCTCAGCCTATCAAGAATCCCGCTCTCCCAATTCATCCAAGACATACATGATTACCAAACAATTCAATTAAGAGATTTACTCGAGTACACTTCAGAAATCCACATGATTAGGAACGAACACAACAATTGAGTTATCACGATAAGCTCATAACACTCCATGCATTGGTTTTTTATTCCATTATTCGTCTTGTAGCCAAATTATCATGCACTTAAATGACGAAAGAAATACAACAGCAGTTTAAGCTCAATACCTTCATTATCTAAGAGATATAAGGAATCAGATCCCTTCCTACGTCTGTCAATACACATTTTGCTCCGTGTCCTTCTATGTTTAATGCAGCAATATAACCCTGTCTGGTGAGTTCTACAACACAGTGAAGCACCCGATTTATCTTATCGTCCCCATCAATTTCTTTCATTTTGCAATATATCTTTGTGAATTCGACTTGCCACTCAGAGGTGATTTTACCACCTATCGCGGAGAATGTTCCTATTCGAAAATCCGGAAAATTGAGACTATCATACATAATTGCCAGGGACTGCGGAGACAATCGTTCGATTTGCGAAAGAGTAAATTTGTGTTTTTCGAACAAGGTTGCGAAATTCCCTTGCTCAGATATAAACTTCAATGCGGATGCGAGTTGCTTAACGAGCTCATAATCAGGAGGCCAGTCGTCTAGGATTCTCAGTATTTTGTTGAATAAGGTATTCCCTTGGGGATCACCCACAAGATTCATTAAACTTCTCAGGGCGGTCTCATGACTATCCGTCTTGTTAAGGTACTCCTCCAAGAGAATCACTTCTTTTGCCGAACTTATTTCCTTTGCCACTTCCTTATTCCAAGTAATCACTGTCTGGAAAACCTGTCCTACTTTCGAGAGTTGAAGAAGTTGGCCAATGACAGTAGCCATAGTCTTTTCACCTACAATCTTCTTTTCGTTCTCTTCGCTTAAGGCAATCTGCTTTAAGCGATCCTCAAGCGTCATTTCACTAACCTTAAAATACTCCTGGCTCCTTGTAACGATGTATCGACTATGTTCATCCATATATATTCAACCCCAATTTAATATTCCTAAAAACATGACAATATGAAGATTTTGTAAACGACAGCATACAAACCAGCATTTTGCAATCCGTTGTTATAACGAAATATTGCATTGCCTTTAGCATAGTAAATGAGATGACCACATTAAACTATTGGAGGAGCAATTCATCAAGATAATTTTCATCAACCTCTCTCCCGTCAAGTCGACAATCGAGGATCTTCTTTATTGACTGACGAACCAAATTTTCTGCTTTTATTGCATCCGAATGAATCTTTGATTGTTGTATTTTTGAATTACTTGCATGAACTATCCTACTTCTAACGGCATACAAATCTTTGACGGTATCCCGGATAGCCTTTCTGCCTTCAAACTCTTCAGTTAAGAACACTGCTGCTCGGTTTCTTATCTTGAAGCTCAAATTATCATGTGATTCTCGGCCACCATAAATCCCCTCTAACGCAATGACCGATGCTACTAAACGTTCCTCATCATTGTATTTGTTATATGCACGGCTAAACAGACGAAAGTAGTGCTCTACTTTCTCGTTTTTTTGAATTACTGGATCTGCAACTTTAGCTAAAATACCCTTTAGCTCCGAGACGTCAATTTCAGTAAGATCAAGACAATCTTCACTAATTGTACTATTAACAGCCCCACTCACTTGGAATGACCCATCCTTACTTATGAGACATTCAAATGGCGTAGATGTTCTTCCACCTTTAAGCAAATATAGTGACTTTATGATATTGGAGGTACGAGGATCAAAACTTTCATAAACGTCGTGGTACTCCTCCGCCAGCGAAGCATCCGTATCATCATCAATTATTACTACAATTGCAACTAGATGTGCTTCCGCAAAGTGTGGAGGAACTATAGCCATATGGAATAAACAATCCTGTAGTGTTCGATGTTCATCAGTACTTAGTAGCCGAATTGTTGCATTATTCCCTAATTCAATAGTGCTAGTCAATGATTTGCAGTAAAAGAGAGGACGGATAAGTTTAGTGACCCGCTCATGGTCGTTCTTCTTTGCACTTCGCATAGTCATGATTGCCCCCGTTCGCAAGATTCATGTGATGGACGATTAATGACATAAAGCGAAGTAGTACTGAGCATGTCCGAACATTCGAGCATCAAAATCCATCCGAACAACGCATGACAATGTAAATTATTATCAAATTATTCGTCCGTGTAGAATTTTGATTAGAAAGCCGTCAATGTCAGATCGTTCCGCTTCATGATCATCAGCCATTCCAAACGGTATACAAATAGTATATCGAATGTGCGTTCTAATTACAATACTAAGCAAAGCATTGGAGCCTGTTTTGCTGCTCACTTCTTGAGAACACCGCTATGATTTGTAGATGTCACCACGAGATGCAACATTCGTAATCCGCCCGCTCGCCAGTCTGCGCGGAATTTTGTAGTTCCAATCCATCATTTGGAAGGCGCTTGCCACAAATAGATATCCACGCCGATCTTCCTGAATAGCCACAAGTAAACGCGTTCCCGCATGATATAGTTCTACCGACCTCGCATAATGCGGGTGCTGCCCGATAAATGTTGGATTTTTAATCGTCTCAGCTAAAATATCTTGCTGACAGGCTAGTACTGACGAGTGGTACGTATTCGCGTGATCGATCCCATGCGAATACGCTCGAACGGTACAATTTCGAAATTGCACCCCGATCAACCGACTTACCATTTTTCTATCCAGCACCCCTGCCACAATGTAATGATTTCGTTCTTTCGCGCGCCAATTCTGAGCAACTGAAGAGTTGGCACTTGTCAATAATGCGATACTTGCCATATCAATCCCCTCCGCTCCATTCGTTTTTGTTCGCGTCTTGCTTCAGTCCAATCTGCACATAGGATCGACCCAGTACTGAACTAACCGCCCATCACGTTCCTCCACATGCCAACCACAGTCGCAATTGATCCCTGTTTCACTCACTCCGATATGCAATCCGCCCACATGTTGACCGTGCCGATAGTCATGCGACTGGCCACAACGACAACAGGTAAGAACAAAACCTTTTGGCGGTTCGTGATTAGGACGCAAAATGCGGAGAATATAATCACCTTCAGCAGCAATTTGTCCACAATCGCACAGGATAAGAAATTGGCCGATTTGCATTTCGCTCTTCTTAGGATCTATCCATTTACTCCATTCCTGCTTACGCCCGCACGCCAAACACCTAATTTCAAACATCCGCGCGCCCCCTAAAAGGATTCAAAAAAACGATATTTCATAGAGCCACATTCCTTTATATTTGAACATTCAGACTTCATTTTGCAAACAAAGCTGCATGTTGATGGCGCGGGAAACCCCTATTTCAGGGGTCAGGGCTGCTTTTTATTCCTTGCATTGCATCCGCAAAACCCAATTTATAATACTCACGACTCGCTTCAATTAAAACATCGTTCCAACTGTTATCGAACTCAGTTACCCGGTCCCGATACTCTTCCGGTAATTCTTTGAGCAAATCCCGGAGTCCGAACAACACAGCGACGAGATTCATCGTATAAGCATCCGATATTTTGGTGCGCGCGCCACCTGCTCCACCAAACCTCTCCTCCAACATCCGGTTACATTCGATTTCCCAATCCGCACGTTCCATTGCGTTGTCCATCATCATTTCCCCTCTCAAATTTGTGTTCTTGTATTCGCGCCCTGTCCGCGTTACAATAAATGCGCGGCGCTAATAAAATTACCTTACAAGGTTATTATAATACTTTTCAGGGTTATTTGCAAGTGAACCGCCAGACAAAATGTAATTATTTTTGGAGGGTCAGAAAATGATTAAGAACCGTCTTAGCAGAATCCTGGGAGATCGTAGGCTGACCCAAAAAAAATTGGCAGAAATGGCGAATTTGCGGCCAAGCACAATTAACGCGATCTATAATGAGCGAGCTACAAGAATTGATTATGATGTGCTAGATAAGCTCTGCGTAGCACTCGGTTGTCAACCTGGGGATTTGCTTGAGCATGTGGCTGATAGCGCTGAGGGTACAAACAAAACCGTTACGTGAGTTGAGTGGACCAGATTGTTGCAATAATAACGGGGAATGTGATCTGTGTTGTCCCAACAAGGGAGCAAAGGATATTTCCCCAATGCTTCGGATTGGCGTGATTCCATATGAGTATAAATTCTACGGTAGTGCAACACTCATTGGTTCGAAGATTGTTTTGGTGGGTGCTGATTCTTCCAGCCATTATGATCTATGGGCTTGTGTCGAAAAATCTGGCCGTTTTAGATTTCTCTCATGTCATGTCTGCTTCTTTATGGACGGGAACGGATGTTTTTTTGGGGTTTTTCTTGGGGCCAGTTTTGAAAAAGTTGCTTCCCGAACAGCGAAAAGCAGTTATTCACTGGATGGTTCCCAAAACCATGTTATATATCCCTGTTTTGGCTTTTACCGCAGGCACATCGGGATGGTATATTGCGATGTGGGAGGGTTTGACGAAGTTCGGCAATCCTATGCATGTGTGGCTTTTGGTGGCTTTTATCGTCGTCATGATTCTCATGATTCAAGGATTGGGTATCATGTTGCCAAACTCCATTCGCATTTATTTGGAATTCCAGAAAGAACAGCCTGATTTCAAGAAGATATTCAGACTCAATAAAGTCAGTAATGTTGTTGCCGGGTTACAAGGTGCATTTCAAATTGCAATTATTATTGTAATGGTCCATATCGCCATTGGATAAGCAATACTAAGACCTACGCGAGAGAACCATTTCGGTCTTGCAGATTGTTTTTGCTGGCAATCAGCAGGCACAAGGTTTACCCATTTGTCAACAGGTGTTTTATTTGCGCGTGATTTCGATAAATAACTGAGTGCTTGCAGAAATTCGTATTTTACATTACACTATACATAATAAAAGACACGATTACCGATGCCGTACAGATTCCGCTCGATGCTGACGCAAAGAGTGGATAGGACATCTAGATCACGCATTAACCACGCGTGTTCCTTGTCCTCCTGTACCCCATCGAGAATCGTGTTTTTTTGTTGTCCATAGTCCAGGACAAATCAAGCGAACAGGCGGTATCCGCATACAGATAGCATGACAGGAGTGTGGGGCAGATGGATGAGCAGCGATCGCCCAATCCAGAGAAATATGAGGAATATATTGAAATCAATAGAGAAATACTCCCTAATGGCAAAACCATTACATTTTATTGCCGTAAAGAAGGACCATCCTTGGATGAAGTCATGGCGAAGGTTTATCATATTGCAGCCGATTCCCTACGGAGAAAGATGGGCCTATGATAACACCGGAATATGGGTAGTCGAGCGAACCGGAATAACCCCGGAACGCTCGATTTTTTATTTCCCGGACTTGTCCATTGCTTGTTGATTCTGAAGTATGATACCATATTACAAGGGTGATGTATTATGAATCGAGCAGCTATTTATGTTCGTGTATCCACGGACACCGATGCGCAAAAGGACTCTCCAGCCAACCAAATCGCAACTTGCAGAGAGTATGCAGAAACAATTGATCTAGAAGTGTCCGATTCCCTTACATACAATGATGCCGGAATTTCTGGAATGGAAATGGAGAATCGTCCAGAAGTGCAACGCATGTTGGCAGATGCAAGGGCCGGTAAATTTGATGCCATTCTTTTTACGGCCATCTCTCGATTCAGTCGTGATCTGAGCGATACATTTGGCACAAAAAAACGACTCGAACGTACTTATGGAATTCGTCTCATTAGCATAGAGGAAGGCTATGACTCGGCTGTTGAGGGAAGAAATTCCGAAATGGTCTTCACTGTTCATGCCATGCTTGCTGCTCACAAGAGTCAAGAGATGTCCAAGTCCATCAGGCGGGGCCTGCGTCAGTCAGCAAAACGCGGGAGACACATAGGCAATGTGACACCTTTTGGATATATCAAGACCATTGACAAGAAACTCACCCCTGATCCGAAGTCTGCGTCTACGGTGCAGGATATCTTTAGTATGTATTTAAATGGCATGGGTTCCAAGACCATTGCGGAAACACTGAATGCTCGTGGCATGCCAACTGCATCGACCCTGCGATCCATACGGGATACTCTCTGGCAAGCGTCTACTATAAATGTGATCTTGCACAATGAAGTCTACATTGGCACGATCATCGCCCACAAACGAACTGCAATACAAGATTTGGAATTCTCCCGTCGCACAGACACTAACGTAAAACGGCTTCAGATCCGAGACGAAGATGAATGGGTCGTCATTACGAATGCACACGAACCGATCATCGACCAGGAGACATTTGATCGAGCACAAAAAATGATGGAGATTAAAACGCGCAACAAGGGAATAAAGAGAAATACAAACCTGCTTGCTGGGCTGATGGTATGCGCTTCTTGTGGCGGGAAGATGATCGTTACTGGTTGTGGCCCGCGCAAGTCCGGAAATATCTACAAATACGTGGTGTGTTCAAAGACCAGACGCATCAGTAAATCAGCTTGTGACAATCACTCCATCACAAAGTATGGAGATCTGTTGGAAGCGATACTCGAACCATTACAACGAATCGCCAAATCTGACCATGTCACCAAGGACATCACACATTCGCTTACCTTGTCAGCAACGAATGGCCACGCTTCTTTGCAAGATCGCGTCAATGCTGTTTATGCAGAACTGGACAACAATGAAGAAGAGCAAAAGCGCAATTTGGAAGCGTATCGCACTGGAATTTTCCCTAAGCATATCATCGAAGATGGTCAACGCGGACTTGTTGCGAAGGCAGAGAAATTGCGAAGTGAAATAGTACGGCTCCAAAAAGAGGAACAAGATCAAGAAGGAATGAAGAAACGACTTATTGAAATTGAATCAGCCCTAAATATTTTCAAAAACATGACTCTGCACGATGATCTAACGCAACGCATGGCGCTTCAAAGCGTCCTTGATAAAATCATCATAGACAAAGAAGGCAATATTGAGGTGAATTGGGCATGGTCGAATTGAGCGGAATGTGCATCCTCGATTTCTCAGAGTTGACGTCCGTGGCTTTTTCGTTCCAAGTCACTTTCATTCTGGCAGTGACCCGCGTCTGATCAGATCGATGGCTTGATTGGTTGTATAAAAACGACCTTCATCGAAGTTCTTTCTTGCTTTTTCGATCTGTTCTCTTAAAGACGGATCTGCTGCCATGTCAGCTTGTGCTTGCAGATAGCTTTGTTCCATTTGTTCGTCTAGATCATCATCCGCAGCAATTAAGGTGACCAATCTCCCTCTAAACAGAATTTCAGTTTGACCGTGCAGATCCTCAACCGTTTTGGCCAACTCTTCTGGCGTATTGCATCGAAGCATGCGTATGACCTCCAGTACACAACTTTATTTTTCGATATACTACTTTATTGTCTGCGCAAAGATAATTTCGCGCATCACAAGGAGTGTTCCTCGAGAATAAAGTCAATCGCTTCCTTTGCGGTGTAAGTACGGCCCAGTCTGATGTCTTCTTCAGACGCCAAAAGAACATCACGCAATTCCGGGTCAGACTCAATTTCATTAGCAATTTCGTCGCCGTCAGCATTCACGACTGTTAGGCGCACCGCTCTACCCATGACATCAGCCACAATGTCATGTTGATCTTGAAGTAAGTTCCAAAGACATTGTTGAATCGTTGGATCTAAAGAGACCTTTTTCGCTCCAGCCATCATTCTCACCTCACACGCGTATTATAACAAACCCATGGTTACATGAAAGCAAGTGTCTACTGACTGCGCCATCCCCGCTCCCCAACTGATTATGAGGATATGCCACATGCGCATGTTTCTTTGCTTATTTATCCATCGACACTCAATCGAATCTCCAAGTTCCTCGCATCAATGACCAGTCCTGCAGATTGGATGAGATTAAAACCCATAATTCCATCCATCGCGTATCCGTAGTCCATCTGCCCTATCTCTACCGGGAAGGAATGGATGACAACATCGCTCACACAAACTGTATCGATGGTTTTGACATACACAAATTCCGTTCCACCAATTCCCCGGATGACATGCGTCACGTCATGTGGTTCCGGTTCAATACCGATCTCGGATACACGATCTGCGTGCAAAATAGTTCCGGCTGAACCGGTATCCAGCAACACATCGCGAAGATGCAGCGACTTCCCTCGAAAGGTAATTGTGATAGAGATAAACGGTAGCCCATCAGCGATACGTACGTTCATCGCGCCCCTCGGATTCCTGTCCACGGACGTTCCATGATGTCCAGTGAATCCCTTGATGTGTGAAAGAAATAATATTCGCGCGCCGGGCTCCTTTTGTGCAACTCATGCTGCCTCTTCATCGCATCGCGAGCTTCCGAGAAGCAATCGATCACCGCCAAGTCGTCGATATGGCGGATGTCATGGTCTGTATGTGCTGACAGTGCTTCAAAAACGACCCACTGCTCCAGATACTGCTTTCGTACATCTTCCCACTTCATTGCAGACACCCCCTCTGTGAAACTTTGTGATCAGTATACCACGTCTCCAAAGTCAGTAGTGCTCGTTCACCTAGCAATGGATCAAGAGAATCCGCGCCAATACTGTTGCACAACTGACTATATATCTTTAGAAATGTGATTGCGGACTGTCTTTTCGCTGATGAAAAGCGTTTCGGCGATATCTCTGGTGGTTTTATCCTGAACCAGCAGTTCGAACACCTCTCGCTCGCGAATCGTCAGGAGTGACTTGACGCGGACATCCCTTACCGCTGACACTTCTCTTATCCCTCCTTGCTCCAGTCCTGATACACAAGGTTTAGGGATACAGTTATCGTATTGTATGAGGCAGTGAAATTGGGTGTGCTACCTTACAGATACATTGGGCAGGGTGGATATCACTTTGTCATTCCAATTTCTGTCGCAGCGATTGCTGAACAGCGTTTCATACTCTTCGAGCGGTTCGCGAAAATCAGTGGCAAGCGGTAATTTCAGAGTCATGCTTCGCTCCTTTTCTGTCGGCTTCAAGAACGCTGAATGATCGTGCAGGTTCTTTCCAGTAAGGAGATGGTGTGCGCAGCACTTCCATGAGATCCTCAATCACCGCGCTCGCTGTCGGCAATTCTCCCGCGCCCCTGCCAATAAAGGTCAAATCGCCCACGACATCCGCCGTAAGCGTAACAGCATTGAACACATCGCGAACTCCTGCCAGCGCATCTTCGCGCGGCAACAGTTGAGGGCTCACCTGCAGATTGACCTGGCGACCATCATAGGTGGCCTCGCCAATCAGCTTGATGACACATCCCCTGCTTTGGGCCGCTCGAATATCCTGTTCCGAAATATGTGTAATTCCCTGACGCTGCACGACGCTCACTGAACTTTTCACAGGAAATGCCATGTTGGCCAGGATGGCCAGCTTGTAGGAACTGTCGTATCCTTCCACATCGCTCTGCGGGTCCGCCTCCGCGTAGCCGAGCCGCTGGGCGTCCTGCAATGCGGCGGCAAACGAAATTCCGTCTTCCTCCATTTTCGTAAGAATATAATTGCAGGTTCCGTTGAGGATGCCCCGGATAGACGTGATGCGATTCGCTGTCAGATACTGCTGAACCATACGCACGATCGGAATGCCGCCGCCTACGCTTGCCTCAAAGAGAAGACGCACACCCTGCCGGTCTGCCAGTTCACCCAGTTCATCGCCGTATTTGGCCAGCAGTTCCTTGTTGGCCGTGACCACATGCTTGCGCGAGAGCAGCGCCTGGCAAATATAGGAGCGGGCGGGTTCCGTTCCGCCCATGACCTCGACCACCACGTCAATACGCGGGTCGCCAAGAATAGCCTCGGGATCGGCAGTGATGTTGAAAGTTGGCGCATCCAGATTGCGCGGCTTCTCGACATGCTGTACAAGCGCTCCCAGCACCTTGATCGAGCATCCCGTCCGAGTTTCGATTTGCGCCCGATTGCTTTCCAATGACCTGACAACACCACGTCCCACCGTGCCGAGTCCCAATAAACCAACATACAGTGTGTGCGCGCTTTCCATGATATCCCTCTTCCTGTCTCTGTTCTAGCCGTCGCATACCGCCTGTTGGACCGCTCTGTCCTGCGTCAGGAATGGGTGTAATAATTGACTGAGTTGTGGGAGTTCAAGCAGAAAGGCGTCGTGTCCATAGATACTTGACAGTTGGTTATACCGAGCGCGCACCCCACTTCGAACTGCCAATTCTGTTGCCCGTCTCAGTTCATCCGGCGGATACAGGAGATCCTGATCAATCCCAATCCATAACAATTCCGCGTGAATACGCGCGAAAGCGCCCGCCAGTCCACCTCTGTCCCGTCCAATATCGTGCAGATCCATCGCCCGGAGTAAGGTCAGGTATGAATTGGCGTCGAAACGTTCCACCAGTTTATCCCCGTGGTGCCGCAGGTAACGCCCGATCTGAAAATCAGCCACGCCGTCAGGGCCCAGATCACGTCCCAACCGCTGTTGAAACAGCTCCGCCGTCCGGTACGTGATCATCCCGATCATGCGCGCGATCGCCAGCCCCTTTTCCGGAGACACCCCAACCTGCGCATAATTTCCGTGCCTGTAATCCGGATCTGAGACAATCGCCTGCCGCATGACTTCATTGTACGCCAACCCCATCGCCGTGAAGGCTGGGTTGGCTGCGATAACCGCAGCCCGCTCCACGAAATCCGGTTGCAGCACAGTCCATTCCAGCGCTTGCATACCGCCCATGGAACCGCCTATCACCAACTGCAGTTTCGAGACGCAAAGTTGTTGCAGCAGCGCATACTGGACGTTGACCATGTCGCGAATGGTGACAACAGGGAAACGCGCGCCGTAAACATGCGCCTCGCCAGGCGCCACACTGGCGGGCCCTGTGCTCCCCTGGCAACCGCCAAGCACATTGACGCAGATTATATAATAGCGATCGGTGTCAAGCACGCAACCCGGTCCAATCAGGCCTCCCCACCACCCAGGACGGCCGTCGCCGTCGGCCGCGTGCGTATCGCCCGTGAGCGCGTGACAGACGAGGATCGCATTGGCTCCCGTTCGATCCAAGCGGCCATAGGTCTCATAAACCAACTCAACGTCTTCCAGCACTGCTCCAAATTCCGTCACAAAGGAGGAACCCATGGTCCACCGGTGAACAGCAGTGGACTGTGGGTGCTGCTCATGATTGCTTTGATTCACCGCCATCCCCCCCATGAAACCATCGCGAAAAACCCCCTCGCAAGAGGGGGTCATCAACTGTCGATTCTCTCCCTCTTATCTTTCAGAGTTTACACTCTGCTGGATTTGGCACCTTTCTTTCGCTTGCGCGAAAGACGGTTGCCGGGCTTCAAAGGGCCAGTCCCTCCGCCACTCTCGATAAGAGTATTTAATTATCAATTTAGAGGAAAATTTAGCACACCAAGAGCCTCGTGTCAAGCGTTTCACTGACAGCGCTTCTCCGACACTCTGACACTTGACAGCGCTTCAGTTGTGCGTTTGGTCATATTTGCTCCAAAATTTGGCGCTTCTCTTCTCCTGTAACGCTGGTGTAACGCTGGCGAGTTGCAAGACCATCCGTTTGCCCGCAGTTATAACAGCCGTCCGCTCCCCCGCTTAAAATGCGATGAAATAGAGACGGGAATTCGCGCATCGGCGCCGCCGTGAACCAGCGCATGGGCCGCTGCCCGCATCATCCAGGGCGTCTCCTCATAGGTGGTCAGCAGTGTCGGCATGTCCTGAAAGAGCGGCGCCCGCAGGTCGTACGGGCTTCGTACAGCGATCACGATGACCGGTTGCCTCGCCGCAGCCGTCACGTCTCGAATGACCTTCAGAAAATGGGGGTTGGCGAGACCGTTTACCGTGACGATGACCAGGTCGGCTGCCTGACTCGTGGCAAGCGCAGTGTCTGCCCCGTAACCATCCGCGCCAATTTCGTAAAGCGATACCGTGACATTTGACAGTAACGCAGTCAATTCATCCCGCAGCACCTGGTTCCTTGCAGATTCGCCAGCCGCGATCATCTGCGGAGACGCCTGATCCCGCAACAAAACGATCCGCTGCGGTGCAGTCTCCCAGGCCTGGAGCGGAAGCGTTCCCCGTTCATTGCGCAGAACCGTCACCGCTTTGGCAGAAATTCGACGTTGCAGTTGCGCAGCCTCCCGAAACACAGTGCCCACATCATCCTGAGGCTGCGCCTGCAACCGCCTGCGTTTTAACGTCCAGACCCGTTCCGCCGCTTCCCGCAACCTTTCGACTGGCAGTTCCCCACTGGAAGCAGCCGCCATGATGGCGGCAAGCGCTTCTTCCTGCTTATCCAGGCGGTGGGAAACGAGCACCAGATCGACCCCCGCGCGCAGTGCGAGTACCGCCCCGCGCCCCACACCGACCGTATCCGAAATCGCCCGCATCTCCAGGCAATCCGTCATGATCACCCCCGAAAAGGCGAGTCGCTTGCGCAGCAGATCCGTTACAACCGCTGCGGACAATGTCGCCGGATCGGCGTTGCCAGCCACCGCCGGGAACACGACATGCGCTGTCATGAGCGCCTCGACGCCAGCCGCAATGGCAGCTTGAAAGGGCGCCAGTTCTACCGCCTGGAGTCGTTCTAAACTGTGCGCAATAAGCGGCAGATCGAGATGTGAGTCAGCGACAGTATCGCCGTGGCCGGGAAAGTGTTTGCCGCACGCGATCACACCGGCCTCCGCCAGTCCACGCGCAAAAGCAGATCCGAGCGCCGCCACGGCGGCGGGATCCTCTCCAAACGAGCGCACGCCGATGACAGGGTTATCCGGATTGTTGTTCACGTCAAGGACCGGCGCCAGATCCATCTGGATGCCAGCCGCACGCAGGAGTCGCCCGGTGACTTGGCCGGCCGCCTGCGCTGTCGCTTCGTCGCCGATCGCTCCCAGCGCCATGTTGCCTGGCAAGCCAGGAAAATCACCCGAGAATCGACGGACGATTCCATTTTCCTGGTCAGCGCAGACTAGCAGCGGCAGATCGTGTCCACTGGACTGGGCGAATGCCTGCAATTGTTCTGTCAATGCCCGCACCTGCGTGAACGACGCAATGTTACGGCTGAATAGAATGATATTTTGCACCCGCAGGCGTTCAATCAACTGTTTTGCATGTTCACCCATCCGTTGCCCGTCAAAACCGGCGCACAGCACCGCGCCCGCCCATTCGCGCAATATCGTTTCCGGCATACACGTTCCCCCATACTCGTCACAATGTTTGACTACGATCCACTCGGGGATGATTCCAGCATATCGAGTTCATGCAGGACACTGCGCAAAAACCCATCCGCCTCAGTCAGCAATTGGCCGGCCGCCCCCTTGTCCACCCCTTTGCGCGCCATGACAATCGCAGTCTTGACATGCCCATCCGCCTCCTGCAGCAGACGCTCCGCATTGGCGTAGTCGATCTCGGCCGCCAGCATCAGAATACGAATGGCACGCTCTTCCAATTTCTCGTTGGTCACTTTCAAATCAACCATCAGGTTATGGTAGACTTTGCCCATTCGCACCATGGCAGCCGTACTGAGCATGTTGACAATCAGTTTTTCGGCGGTGCCCGCCTTCAGTCGCGTGGAACCCATCAGGACTTCTGACCCGGTGTCCACTTCAATGGCAACGTCTGCCAGGCGACTCGCCTCCGCGTTCAGGTTGCAACAGAGCGCTACGGTCGCACTGCCCAGTTGGCTGGCGTAGGTTAGCCCGCCCAGCACATAGGGAGTCCGCCCGCTTGCGGTGATTCCGACCACGACATCGCGCTCCGTAAGATGAATGGACTGCAGATCGGCCTGCGCAGAGTCTAATCTGTCTTCGGCGTCCTCCACCGCGCGAAACATGGAGGAGCGCCCGCCTGCGATCAACCCCTGGACCTGCTCCGCAGATGTACCGAAAGTCGGTGGACATTCCGCCGCGTCCAGCACGCCGAGCCGTCCACTCGATCCGGCTCCCATATAGATGAGTCGTCCACCCTGCTTCATTGCCTTGACAATCACCTCGACAGCCATCGCCACTGAGGACAACGCCTGGCCGACCACCGCAGGAACGGTGCGATCCGCCTCGTTCATCATGATCAGGATATCTGTCGTGTCGCTGATATCCAGATTGGCGTACCGTGTGTCAGACTGTTCCGTATGCAGGTGCTTGAGCGATTGCACCAAATATCCACTCCCCATTCCTGTTGTCTACTCCATCGCCACAGCCGCAACCTGTCGCACTTCCGGAAAGTGACATGCGTGCTGATGATCCTCTCCAATCAAGGCCGGCGCTTCCCTGAAACACCGTTCTTCTGCAAATGGACAGCGATCGGAGAACAAACAACCCGCCGCCACATCACTCTGGGTGTTCATTTCCTTTGCTAAAACAAAGCGGTCTGCGCCCATTTTCTCAAGTCCCTTAAGCACCGGCACGGCGCTGAGAAGGGCCTGCGTATACGGGTGTTGCGGATGGGCGATGATCCCTTCTGTCGACCCCAGTTCAACAATCAGACCCTTATAAATGACAGACATCTGTCCGTCCTGCCCCAGATAACGAGCCGCCGCAATATCATGGGTGATAAACAGGACGGAAATGTTCAGTTTTTCCCGCAAATCGCGCAGCAAGCGCAGGACACCCAGGCGCAATGACACGTCAATCATGGACACCGCCTCATCCGCGACCAGAACCTTGGGCTCCACTGTCAGCGCCCTGGCGATCACGATGCGCTGACGTTGTCCCCCTGACAGCATATGCGGATATTTATACAGAATCGACGCGTGGTCAAGTCCCACCATCGTCAATACTTCCTCCATCCGCTCATGAATCCATGGTTGTGACGCCTTGCCCATTTGCCTGGCCATGATGCGCAGTGGAGCTGACAATGCCTGTTCAATCGTTTGGGCAGGATTTAAAGCCTGATACGGGTCCTGATGGATCAGTTGAATTTTGCGCAGCAAGTCTCGCCGCTCCCTGGCCGGCACCTGACGAATGTCCACTCCATCCAGGCGGACAACGCCGGCGCTTGGCGTTTCCAACCCGGCAAGGATGCGTCCCACCGTCGTTTTTCCGCACCCAGACTCGCCGATGAAAGAAATGGCGCCGCCGTCCGGAATGCGAAAACTGACATCGCGCACCGCCTGCACCTGACTGCGGGTCAGCAGGTTCCCCTTTGTCGTATACACTTTCTGCAGATGTTCGACTTCAATCATGATCGGTCACCTTGAAACATGCGACTTTGCGATCGGCCGACACGGCTACATTTTTCGGTCGATTCGTTTGACACTTCGGCATTGCCACCGGACATCGCAGGTAGAATGGACAACCTGGTTCCAGGTAGGTCTTCAGATCCGCTGGCAATCCCTGCAGCGGCACTGCGCGATCAATATCGCCCGATATCCGGGGAATCGCCTGAACAAGCCCCTGAGTATAGGGATGCGCCGGCTGGCTGAGTACAAGTTCACTCGGGCCCTCCTCCACGATCTCGCCGCCATACATCACTACGACCCGATCCGCCATATCAGCGACCACACCCATATCATGGGTGACCAGAATCGTGGTCAGGCCGCGTTCTTTATGCAGATTGCGCACGATTTCCAGAACCGACGCCTGTGAAAGCATGTCCAGCGCCGTCGTTGCCTCATCCAGAATGACAATCTTGGCGTCCAGAATCAGGGCGAACATAATTCCCACCCGCTGCCGCATTCCCCCCGACAGTTCGTGCTGATAGGAAGTCAGCACCCTGTCAGCGTCCATCCCCAGGCGAGTCAGAAGATCTCGCGCCCTGCGCAACAGATCGCGCAGATCCCTGACATCGTGAGACCGTCCCAGATCCAGTACCTGATGACCGATCCGCCGCAGCGGGTTGAGCGAATTCTGCGCTGCCTGAAAGACCAGCCCCAGTTCCTTGCCGCGAGCCTTGCGTTGCCGTTCGCGGTCAATGGCAAGCATATCGCCAACACCAGGAACCAGCACGGATCCGCTGACTATTTTCCCCGGCTTTCCCACGGAGTTTAACAGCGCCATCACAAGTGTGGACTTTCCGGAACCAGATTCTCCAATGATCCCCGTTATCTTCTCGGCCTCAATGTCAAGGTCGACATCCCGAACTGCCGGGAGATCGCCTTGAGACGTGGCGTACACCACGTTCAGCCCACGCACCCGCACAGCGGGTTCCGCAGACTTTCCATGCATGAGTTCAGCGTTCACTCTGCCTTACACCCCCCTCAGCCTTGGATTGAACATCTCATCCAGAGCATCCAGGAAGAGCACGATGCCAAGCGTCAGGATGAGAATGGCAAGCATCGGCGACAGCAGATACGGCAGAGCCTGCGGGCTCGACATGGCTCCGGCGGAGAAAACCGCCAGATTCAACATAACGCCCCAGTTGTTGACCTGAAACGGCACCACGCCCAAGAAGAATAGGCCCACCTCCGCATAAATGCTGCCGGTCACAGACAGGAGCAGATTCATCGCAATATACGATCCCACATTGGGCAAAATCTCGCGAAATAAAATGTTCAGCGGCGATATTCCGAGCCCTCTGGCTGCCTCGATGAAACCGCGTTCCCGCAGCGACATCGTTTGTGAACGGACAGCCCGCGCCAAACCGCCCCATCCCGTGATACCCAGAACGAACCCCATTGCAATCGGTTGGCCAAAGTTCCACACCGTAGACAGGACGACCAGCAACGGAAAAGTCGGAATCGTCAAAATAAAATCCGTGATACGCATGATGACCGAGTCTGTCCAACCAATGAAGTAGCCGGCGCAGAGACCAAGCACCGTGCCAAAGACGACCGTGAACACCGCCCCCATTGCAGCTGCGAAAAGGACATAGCGCGCGCCCGTAATTACAAGCGCCAGATTGCTGGTACCTTCAAAATCTGCGCCCAACGGATATTGCCAACTGATGGGAGCGTAGATAGCGTTGGGATTGATCGGCAATTGGGCGGGGTACATATAGGGCCCAAAAACGCCGATGAAAATGTACAGCAGAATGATGAAGAAACCAATCAGTCGCCCCGGTTTTCTGGCTATCGTCCGCCAGGCGAACGTCCAGAAGGACTGCCTGTTGTGTGATTGCGAAGGCTGCTTACGCAGGATGGATTTTGGCGATAACATGGACATGACGGCCTACCTCCGAATTCGCGGATCAACCACGGAATATAAAAAGTCCGTTATGATATTGGATACTATGACTGCCACCGTAATGAGGAGAAAGGCGCCGCTCATGAGTGGATAATCACGGCTGTTAATGGCGTTCACAAGTAGATTTCCAAGGCCGGGATAATCAAAGATGTCTTCAATGAACAGCGATCCGCCAAACATAAACCCGATCGACAGCGCCAAAATGGTGAACAGAGGAAGAATGGCGTTATGCGCAATGTAGCCAATGCGCGTCGACGTTTTCAATCCCCGCACTTCAGAGGCCAGGATGAAATCGTCTCCGAGCACGCTGATCACACTGGACTTCATCGTGAGCAGCCACCCGCCATAACTGGACAGCGCATAGGTAATGACAGGCAGCAGCGCGTGTTTTGCGAGCGATGCAATGAACGGCCCGTTGAATCCTGGGGTGAGTTCCGCATTGTACGGAGCGCCAAAGGGAAGAAAGGTCCAAATCGTGGTGAATATGTACGCCAGAAACAAAGCCATGACAAACAGTGGAATACCGTGCAAAACCGAACCAGTAATGGTTATGATGTTTCCTGTCACGGAATTGCGTCTGACTGCAGCGATGACTCCAGCCAGCACTCCGACAAAAAAACTGGCGATGGTTCCGGTCAGTACAAGAATAATCGTCCATGGAGCCGCGCCCAGAATGATCCGCATCACCGGGGTTCCCTCATACGATATGGACTGCCCCAAATTCAGATGCAAAATTTGGCTCAAATAATGCAGGTACTGCAGCCACAACGGCTGGTGCGGGATAAATCCGTACATCACGCGCACTTCGTCCATCGCCTGAGTGGGCGTCAGCCCATTCAGAAGGAGTTGACTATACTTCGCCTGAACCGGATTTCCTGGCATTAATCGGACAAGCAAGAAGGTGAAGGACGCCACGACCAGGATCATGATGACGCCGGCCACCAACCTCTTTGCAAAACGTACCATCACTATTGTCATCGCGTATCTGCCCTCGCCTGTGCAGAGTGTAGGAGTGCAAAAAAAGTGAAGGATGGACGCTGGCGAAAACAGGCGCCCATCCTTCGGGTGTCGATCAAGAAACAGGATGCACGTAGCCTTGCGCCATCCAGACTCCTGCCGGGTTGTTCAGAAGCCCCACATTGTTCAGCGGGAAATCAGTAAAGCGGGTAGTATTGACAAACTGCACATTGATGTAGTTCCACAGTGTGATCATAGGCAGGTCGGCGTTGGCCGCCGCAGCCAGTTCCGCCACAACCGGTCGCTGCTGTGCAGTGGTCATGCTGTTGAGGCTATACGTCAACTGACCGGGATTCACAACCTTGCCGTGCCCCAGCGCAATGACTTGCGGAATGTTGAGCCAGTTGCCTTGGGTCTTGTTGCTGTAGGGATAATGCACAAGCTTGCCGCCCACGATCTGATACCCGTCATTCGAACCGAAAATGCGTTGGTAGGTCGAGTAGGCTTGCGGCCCCAGAGCGTTGATCCAGAAGGAAAGCGCGAACTTGTCCTGAGCCAGTTCCTGCAGGTACTGAGAGTAGCTGCTGACAATGTTGGGCTGCGTCGGAATGCCGAAACTCGTCATCTCACTGGAAATGACCTTCGCGGCTTCAATCCAGTCGCTAAAGCCATTGACGGTATAGATCGACGCCGTCCACGGTTTGCCGTTTGGCATCATCCAATTGCCGTTTACTTTCTTGAATCCAGCCTTCAGGAGTTCCTGTGTCGCCAATTGCACATTATACGAGTATGGATTCAGCGCTTTGATCTGAGCTGCCGACAACCACTGCGGGGTGGCGGCGTCCACCATGCCATCCGAATACTTGGACACCGTGCCGACAACAGGTTCTGCAATCATCTTCACGGCATTTCTGTTGATGACATGCGCCAGCGCCTGCCGCACAGCGAGCATGTTGTATGGATAGATACCCTGGTTAAATGCCAGTGCAGCGCCGACAAAGGAAGGCGTGACCACCTTTTTGTTACCCGCCGTACGAAGAATTTGATCCAGGATGTTGGTTGGCATGGCCGTGAACGGCGCCTGGTCCAGTTGCCCTGAGATCATGTAATTCCAGATCTGCTGGTTGCCCGTGTAATTGCGGAATACAACATTCTGAACTTTGACCTTATTTGCTGCATAGAAATAGGGGTTCTTAACCATGAACGCTTCGCCTGGGTTCAGGCTTTTCAGGACGAAGGGTCCAGCAGATATATCATTTGCGGGAGCAAAGGTTGTTATCTTCTTGCCGAGGTCAGTGAGTTCAGTCTGGGTCTTGCTTGCCAGCGCTTTCAGGGAAGCGTTGTTTCCTGTGTACTGGGATTCGTTGATAATGGTCCATATGTTTCCTGGCATCAGGCGGCCATACTCGAAGCTGGGTACAATGGTTTGTTGCATCAGGTTATTGAAGAATTGATTGTAGTGCTGTCCCGGCACCTGCCTGAATTGTATCTCGGTCGGCGAAATCGCCCTGACCGATCCAAGGAAAAACGCCTGTGCATTGCCCTGGGTGAACGCCACAGCCATCGACGTCACCACGTCAGCGGCAGTCACTGGCTTGCCGTTCGACCATTTGGCGCCCGGTTGCAACTGGATGTTGACAACGGTGCCGCCGTTCAATATTTGCCATTTGCTGGCCAATCCCGGTATGAAATCGTTAACATTAGTAGCTGAATTAGTAAACCAACCAAGTTGCATTTGATCATAGCCATAAAACGTGTTGCCGCTGGAATTGAATGGATTCATAGGCGCTCCAGCGGTGATGCTATGGTATTCGTTGATTGTTGTGAAAGTGCTCCCCTGAGCGCCCTGCGCTGCAAATGCTGCTGGCGCCATCGCTGCGATGAGCATTCCAGAACTCGCAAGCACAGCGAGAAATGCAGTTTTCTTCATCATTTTTCCCCCTTATTTCATGACAATTGCCTTGTACTACATGCAAGAGTTGCTAAATCCAGGCTGCCAGTCTGACCATACGATCCATCACAGTTTCGCAATACTTAACGAAACATTTCACCCCCTCGGGCGATACGATTGACTAATGCAATCATTCGGAAATTCTAAAATCATGTTAGCATTTTTCTAACAAACTGTAAATAGTCAAAAAAAAAATTTCAGAACAGCCCGCGCATTTTTTCAAATGCAGTTCAGGTCATCTGTGCAGGCTCGGCGCTCTCTACCCTATCCGTTGCATGCCGATCCTGGATCGCGGATCCAGAGCGTCACGCAGCCCGTCGCCAATAAAGTTGATCGCAACCACCGCGATGGTGATCGCAAACCCCGGCGCCAGTATCATCACTGGATCTGTGACGATGTAATCCTGGGCAGCGCTTAACATGTTCCCCCAGGAGGGGATAGCCGGAGACAACCCAAACCCCAAAAAGTCCAACGCCGCTTCCGCCAGCATGTTTCCTCCAACGCCAAATGCAGCCGATACCCAAACGGGGGCCAATGCGGAAGGCAAGACATGACGAAACAGAATGTAAGCAGGTTTACATCCGGCCACACGCGCCGAAGACACCAGATCAAGCGTCTTGAGCGAGAGTACCTGCGCCCGCACAATGCGCGCCAATCCACCCCACCCAAACAACCCAAGGTACGAGATCATCAGCAGCACCGACGCTCTTCCACCAGTCAGATTGAGTACGACAAGAAGGAGAAAGATTGCAGGAAAAGACAGCAGCAAATCAACAAAGCGCATCATCAGGCGATCCCCTATGCCCCCCAGATAGCCCGAAATGGCGCCAAAAAGCGTGCCTACTGTGGTCGCGATAACCATGGCTCCAAAGCCAACAAGAAAGGAAATGCGGCCGCCATAAAGTAAGCGCGCCCATACGTCGCGACCCAAGTCGTCCGTGCCCAGGGGATGATTTGGGCCAGGAGGGCTCAGCGTCAAAAAGAGATTCGGAGTCTCTGGATTCTGTTTGGTCAACAAAGGAGCGCAAATTGAACCCAGCACCATAATCGTCAACACGAGTGTTCCCACCAATGCAAGCCGATGCCTGAAAAGACGAACGAAAAAAGGAATCTTCCAAGGCATAAGAAAGCGCCAAGGGGATCTGTCGATAGGTGCCTGTGAGAATTCGATCATCGTCTTCCGAATCCCTGACAGCGGATTCGAGCGCCCCCCTTCCACATGTCAGTCATAATGCACTCGCGGGTCGAGGAACCCGTACGCCAAGTCTGCCGCCAGATTGCCAACGATCAACAAGATCGCCCCGATCAATAGACCAGCCATTTGAACCGGATAATCCCGTTCGTTTAAGGAGTCCAGAAAGAGCCTTCCCATACCGGGCCAAGAAAAAATCTGTTCGGTAATTACCGCGCCGCCAAAAAAACTCGGGAGATCCAGTCCGATGATGGTGATAATGGGCAGCAATGCATTCTTAAGCGCGTGTTTGACAAAAACCATCCGTTCGGTCAGACCCTTAGCCCGCGCCGTGCGGATGAAATCTTCTTTGATTACCTCCAGGATTCCCGCGCGTATAAACCGACTCCAACTTGCGATGCTGCCAAGGCCGAGCACAACGCTCGGCAGAATCAGGTGTCGAAGGAGTTGCCACAACGTGTGCTGGTGATAGACAGACCACATACCGGATGCAGGAAGCCAGCCAAGCTTCACGGCAAATACCGTTTGCAGAATCAATCCAAAAAAGAAACTCGGCATAGCCCATGCGAAAAACGATAAAAATGACAGCGCGTGATCCTGAAAGGAATATTGATGACGGGCGACATAGATGCCAAGCGGAAGTCCGCATCCAAACGATATGATGAACGCGGCTCCCATCAAGATCAGTGTGTTTGGCAGTCGCTCGCCAATCAGTTGCATAACCGGCAATCCTGAAAAATAGCTATAACCCCAATTACCCCGCATAAGAGCCCATAACCAGAGAAAGTACCGAGTATACCACGGTTGGTCCAGCCCAAGCTGTTTCGCAAGAATGGCCAGACGCGCCGGAGTGACCTTTGGATTGTGCAGGTAGACCGCGAGTGGTCCACCAGGAGTGATGTTCATCAGAAAATACGTAACAACCGTTACCAGCAATAGCAGCGGAATCGCCTCAAGGATACGTTGTAGAACGTATCTGCCCACGAACATCACCTTCTAAAAAAGAGATTGCAGGGATACGTGAAGTATCCCTGTGCTCACACTGGAACAGCGGACAAGAATCAGTCGATCCACCAATCCCAAACGGGAGTCGTGTTAAAAACGGTCTGCTGGTAGCCGTGCAGATGTTTCGATATCGCGACGTCACCCTTGTTCCAGTAGAGGAAAATCAGCGGCAGCGTCTGTTGTTCCAAACGTTGGATAGCCCAGTAGACCTGACGGCGGGCCGGACGCGATGTAAGCGAGGTGCCCGCGAGAGTCAGACGATCCATGAAAGGACTGCTGTAATGCTCTACGTTCTCACCAGGTGAAGTGGCAGACGTCACAATAAACTTGGAGTTAAAGTCGATCGTGTCGTCAGGGAAGACGCCCTGCCCCCAACTGAACAGGAGGCATTCCGGTTGACCATTAAATTGGGGACCTTTCGCACCGAATATAAAGGACCAGTCTGCGGTTCTAACCGGAGCGTACACACCGATTTTTTCCCAGGAAGCGGAGACCACTTGCGCGATGTTGGCATCCGTATGTGAAGTGGAGCCTGTCCAAATCGGCGCTTGCAGCTTTTTCCCATTTTTGTACAGCCATCCTCCTGGCCCCGGTGCGAATCCGTCGCTCAGCAGGATCTTGCGCGCAACGGCAAGATTATACTGACGATGGGGAATATTCGGATCATAAAAGTATCCGCCAGGCACTTGGTCACCATGCGCGACGATCGCCTGGTTATGCATGATGTACTTGACAATTTCCGCCTTAGGCGTTGCAAAGTCCAGCGCCTGTCGCACTCGGATATCCTTTAGAAACCCGACTTCAATCGGAGTAATCTGGTTGTATGTGGCTTGGATCGGGGCGATCAAATTGTAATTTGGCGCAAGCGCGCTCACTTGACTCAAGTCTTCCGTTGGCACGGCGCCCATAGTCAACTTCTGTGTCAGCACTTCATTGAACGCCGTCTGGCTATTGGGTATGATCTCGTAGATGATCTTTTGAATGTGGACTTTTGGCCCAAACCAGTATGGATTTGGTGTAAAGGTTAGTGCCTGGTCGCTTACCCAGTTGCTCAGAATGTATGGGCCGCTGCTGATGGGATGGGAATCGAAATAACCGTGATTCAGTTGCGCAGTCGACACCTTGGAGAACGCGGCCTGCGAAACGATGTCAGACGACGCTACAGTAGACAAAAATGGCGCATAGGAACGAGTGAGTGTGAACACCACCGTATCTTTGCCCGTGGCTGTTACATCTTTGACATAGTTCCACCCGGTGACATAGGCGAACTGAAGTTTGGGGTTGGTGTAATAATGCCAGGTATACACCACATCGGCTGCCGTGATCGGCGTACCATTTGACCAGCGCGCCTTGGGATTGATATGAAACGTGTACTGCAGACCATTTGCAGACTGCGACCAGGAAGTGGCCAGTTCGCCCTGCCACTTATCATGGAGATTAAGGAAGATGAGCGGAGCGTTCATCAGGCTCATCGGCCCGTTATCGACCGCCAGGCTCCCCATTCCCGGAGTGAGATTGTCTGGGTTTTGCCCCAGAGCCTGTACGAGAGGAACCGAGGAGTTCGCACCTGTTGCAGCGCTTGCTTCCCCCACATAGCCGAATACACTCGACAGCAGGACTGCCGAAAGACCGACGGAAAACCGCTTTTTCATACATTACCCCCCTCTTGATTGTAATTCCATGTACAAACCATGAAATTATTTTTCTATTTTATTTATTCGATCTTCGAAAGTAGATTCCTGCCATGTCGCGCACTTCTTTAAAATAAATTATTTTTCAGTCGAGTGTGATAGGATGGTGACAAACACTAGACTGAGGGGAACGACAATTCATGATCCTATATCTTGTCACGCAGGCATGGGAACAGTTTTCAGATTACAAAAAACAGGTGGAAGCAAGGACCTCTTTGGAGGAATGCGCAGAGGACTACTGTGCCATTGTGCATTATTCACAGGTTACTCCCGAGTTGCTCCAGACGCTAAGGCCCTGGGCAGTTTGTCATAGTGGGGGACGCCACGCGGGCGCCGTGGAACAGGAGGGGTACCGCTGGTGCGTGACGGAGTACCCCGCTGCGCAAATCGGTTTCTGCGCAGGGCACCAACTCTCTGCAAAAGTATTTGGCAGCGAGATTGGACCGATGCGGAAACCGAGACCTGACGGGCAGGATCTGAATCCGTTGCGGTTTCCGGAAGATTATAAGGAAGAAGGTGTCTTTCAGGTGAAGATTCAGGCGCAAGATTCGCTGTTTGAAGGGTTGGATGACTCGATCAATGTCTGGCAAAACCACCGTTACCACATCATCAATCTCAGTCCGCAATTGCGGCCGATCGCCTCATCGGCGAATTGTTCCATAGAGGCATGGGTGCATCGTTCGAAACCGTTTTATGGCGTGCAGTTCCATCCGGAGGTTCGCCTCGCGGAGCATCCGGATGGATTTCGCCTGCTGACAAACTTTTTTCGAATCGCTCGCTCGGCGGCAGATGCTGCATCGTAAATAGTCAAATGTAGTTCAGGTCATCTGTGTGCACAAACGGTATGCCCAGGCAGCTCTCGTCATGGTCAAAGAGCCAGGCGCCAATCTGCTCAGGCGAAGTGAAAACACGGCTGTTCGCCCCCAGGGCGACGTTCCAGACCCCACTCTGCCCTCTGACCGTTGCCTCGGCGCCGCTTTGTTCACGGATGGCCGGATTGAGATTGCGGAAAAGCGCAGGTACATTCAGCACGCGCACCGTGCCTTGCAACGCAGTGGCGCGCGCTGAGACGCCCCACTCATTTTGCAGATACAGCATCTCTGTATCGCGAATATGCACATGAAAGCGAACGGCGCGCGCAGAGAATGACTGCAAGATATCAGTAAGTGCATGGAGAAAGGCCAGACGGCTGCCCGCATATTCCATGATCTCCACCGTTTCGGGTGCGTTCCGTGTTGCATACCCAACCAGATACGCCACGGGTCGGCCGGACTCGGTCACCTCAAACAGCCGCTGAACATAGTCCAGACGCGCAAACCAGACGGCGTTCAGCAGCACGGCCATCTCCTGTTCCGTCCTGCGATACCGAAACGGCTCCCTGTGATAGAGGGGCAACAGACGTGCAGCGGACGACGCCCGTTCTGCAGCGGAAATCTCCCGAACCTGCGGCGTCGATTCAACTGGCAGTCGCTCGCGCATACGCTGCGCCTGATCTGCAGTAACTTCCACCGCAAACATCCGTCCGACAGGCACACAGTGCGCCCGGCGATACAATCCGCGATCCCCCGAGACCAGCATGAGGGGAATCTGCTGGTCAGTCAGATCGGCCGCCACACGGTCAAGAATGCGCGAGGCAAGCCCCTTCCCCCCGTAAGCAGACAGCGTACCGACAGACCCGATGGATGCCACCGGCATGGCTGCGCCCTGCATGAGCACCTCCTGTACAAGCACCCCCACCATGCTGACAGGCTGTTCTCCATCCGCGATGTAATAGAGGTTGTGCGCATTCTGTTCGCTGAACAAATGGGGAAATTCGCGCGGCATCCCCTCTCCAGGCGGCTGATTGGAACGAAACACCGCGTCCAGCATCGTTCCAAGTTTATGAATCGTTTCTGGCGCACCCCTGTGTATGGCCAATTCCATATGCATTCCTCCCCTTTCCAGCCGGCGTGTACTGTCCAAGCACAGCCGCGTGCGCAGCTCCCGTGACCGCAGGCACGCTGGCAGCCCGCCCGTGTGTGAATTGCCACGCGAAGAGAGCGAACGCCATGGCCTCCTTGGCGTCGCCTGGCACGCCAAAATCCTCCGCGGCCAGAACCGCGGCGGGACGGGCGCGTTCAATCAGCCAGGAGACCAGCGTCTGATTGCTCCTCCCCCCACCGGTCACCACCAGATCAAACGGACCGACAACTGTATCGCGTATCGCCTGCGCAATGGTTGTCGCGACAAACCAGGTCATCGTCGCAACGCCATCCGCCACTTCTCGCTCCACTTCGCCAGCCAGCGGTCGCCCCGGCGAAGGCGAATCTCCGAACCACGCGCGCAGCGTCTCTTCCACGTAGAACTGACCGTACCGCTCCCGCCCCGTCGACTTTGGCGGCGGGGCAGAGAAGTACGGGTCCTGCGCGATCAAGTCCGCAACCCAGTCGTGATCCACGCGACCTTGCGCCGCCAGCTTGCCATCTTCATCAAACGGCAGACGGCCTTCCGTCAGGAACGAGACCGCCCCGTCGATCACCATGTTTCCCGGACCGGTGTCAAAGGCGATCACCTTGTCGAGCGCCCCACCCGCGCGCAGCACCGTCAGGTTGCCGACTCCGCCAATGTTCAGCAGCACGCGCGTCCTCTGCACGTTGCGGAAATACGCATAATCAAAATACGGCACGAGCGGCGCCCCTTGCCCGCCGAGCGCCATGTCGCGGCAGCGAAAGTCCGACACGACGGCGCAACCGGTGTACTCCGCAATGACGCTGGGATCGCCAATCTGGAGCGTAAAACGGCGATCGGGGTGATGACACACCGTCTGTCCGTGCGAACCGATCACGATAATCTCCTGCGGACTCACCCCAGACTTCACGATCAGGGAGTGCGCCGCAGCGCCGAACCATTGCCCGAGTTGCACATGCATCCAGGCAACGTAATCCGCCGTGACAAGCGGATCAAACAGCGCGAAGACGCGCTTGCGCTGCTCCGCCGTATAAGGAACGTAGAGAAAATCCTGCAGAGCTATCTCCGGAAACTCCGATCCCAGACGCTCCCTGACAGCGAGCAGCGCCACATCGACGCCGTCCCCGGAAGTTCCCGACATGATCCCCATCGCGTACCCGTCACCACGAGCGACGGTCGACACATCTCACGCCCCCTTTTGGAAAATCACCATCCCACGGACCGAGAACCTAGCCGTAGACGCCAAAATACGCGCGTTCCAGAGCGTCGTTCCCGTGCAATTCCGCAACCGTGCCTGCGAAGATCGTGCGACCGGAGTCAAGCACATACACGCAGTCCGCGATCTCCAGAAATTTTACATTCTGCTCCGCAATCAAAAATGAGATTCCGTCGTCGTGAAAGCGGTTCACCATGCTGATCACTTCCGATACAAACAGCGGCGACAGGCCCGCGGACGGTTCATCCATAATCACCAGTTGCGGTCGGCTCATGAGCGCTTTCGCGACAGCGAGCATTTTGCGCTGGCCGCCGCTCAGACTCGCAGCCGCCTCCCGCCGCCGGGCCCGTAAATCCGGAAAAAATTCGTACATGGCGGCCATTTGCGACCGCACCGCGCTGGCTGCCAGGTGATAGCCCCCGATACGCAGATTCTCTTCAATCGAGAGACCGGCAACCACACCGACCTCGGACAGATAGGAGACGCCCCTGCTGATCCGCTTGTCAATGCGCATGGCTGCAACAGACTCTCCGTTCAGATGGATGGCGCCCTCCCAAATGGGCAAGAGCCCAACCAGCGCCTTCAGCAGCGTCGTCTTTCCCGCTCCATTGGCTCCCAGCACGATGACCCGTTCCCCGCGCCGCACGTTCATATTCACATTCCACAAGATTTGCAGATCATCATAACCCGTTTGAATATCGGACACATCGAGTAAAGAGCTTGTCTGATTGACCTGTGCCTGTTGATCAGTGCCTGCCATCGCCCGCGCCCACCTCGGATTGACCCAGATACACCGCTGTCACTTGCGGATCCTTCGCCGCCGCAGACAGGGTGCCCTCGAAAATCTCCCGCCCCGCATTCATCACGATCACATGCTGTGTCAATTGATTCACGAACCCCATCATGTGTTCGACTACGATCATCGCAACTCCCTGACTTGCGAGAAACATAAGCTTCCTCGCCACCGAGTCCAACTCTTGCGGATTGAGACCCGCCGCCAGTTCATCCACCAGCAGGAGTTCCGGTCCTGTGGACAGCGCACGGGCGAGATCGAGCATCTTCTGCTGTCCGCTGGTCAAACTGGAGGCAGATCCGTCCGCAAAAGCTGAGAGACCGACAAAATCGACGGGGTCGTCCACGATACGCTTGCGCTGACCGACATACGCTCCTGCAACTTCTACATTTTCCCTCACCGTCAGAGCCTTGAATGGTTTGGGAATCTGGAAGGTGCGATTGATGCCATGTTGAGCCCGTCGAAACATGGGTGTGCGGCCGAGAGAACGACCGTGAAAGGACACGTCTCCGCCGTCAGGTGAATACAGACCCGAGATCACATTGATGCATGTTGTTTTTCCAGATCCATTGGGGCCAACCAACCCCAGTATCTCGCCTTTGTTCAGACTCAGAGACACCCCGTTCAGTGCTGTAAAGCCCCCAAATCGTTTCACGACCTGATTCACATTTAACAGAGCGTCATGGGACATTGATTCCCCTCCTCTTCAGCAGAGAAGTAAGTCCCTGCGGCAGAAACAGCACCAATACAACGATTAGCAACCCATAGATCAACTGAAAGTACTGCGGTGATGAAACGCCGATCGTATTGTACAGACCGTATAGAACAATGGTGCCCACAATAGGCCCAAGCACAGTGCCGACGCCGCCAAAGAGCGTAAAAACGATCGCGAAGATACTGATGGTAAGATCAAAGACGGAACTCGGATAGAAGACAGACACATACCATCCATAAACAGCGCCGACAAGTCCAGCCGCAAATGCGCTTGCCAGCCATATCGCGACCCGATTCCTGACGACGCTTACGCCAGCCATCGCGGCGCTGACCGGATCCTCTTTGATGGCCAGAAGCGACATGCCGAACATGGAGTTCTTGACGTACATGATAGCGGCTGTAAAGATCAGGAGGATCACAAGCAGCGCATAGTAGCTCGTGTTCGGGGCATAGACGCCAGCCAGATTGACGCCATAGGGTCCCTGCGTGATATTTTGCATGTTGGGATTGGATACAATGTAGTATACAATCTCCGAAGCCGCAAGACTGCCGATAGAAAAATAGGCGCCCGACAGCCGCAGGAGCGGCGACAGCAGCAGAGCGACCGCCACGGCAACCAGTCCCCCGCCGATCACAGCGGGAATCACAGACCAATGCAACAAGAGTACGAGAACCGACATGCCATACGCGCCAGAGCCAAAGAATCCGACGTATCCGAAGGGGAGATAGCCGGTAAAGCCATACAGTAGATTGATGCCCTGCGCGAGCGCCATGTAAGCCATCATCTGAAACGGAACGGATTGATTGGGATAGAACAGTGGCACGAGTATGAACAGGATGGCCAAAACCACAAGAATGATCGCGTTGGAGAGCTTGTTCTTACGCATTGCGGGCCCCCTTTCCCAACAATCCGCTCGGTTTGATCAAGAGGATGAGGATGAGCAACACGTAAGGCACCATGTTCGCCCAGGACGACAGGTAGGTTTGCATCAACAACAGCGAAAGTCCGTAGACAAGACCGCCCACCACTGTGCCGATCGGATTGCCGAGCGACCCGATGACGATGACTGAAAACGATGTGATTGTCAAATCAACACCAACGCTCGGATAGATTCCACCCAGCATAAACGGGGTCAGAGTTCCTGCGATGGCGGCCAGCGCCAGGGCTATTCCGAACGCAATGGCGGATATTCTGTTGACGTCGATCCCACTGGCCGCCGCTTCGTTCCGGTTCGCCATGACCGCCCGTGTCGCGATCCCCATCTTTGTTTTGTAGAGATACGCATACAGCAACCCAATCGCAACAACGCTGACGAGAAAACTGATCACCCACGAGGAGCCGAACGTCTGCCCGAACAGTTGAAGTGACAATTGACCGAGCGCGTTGGTGGGAAGCGTGACCGGGTTGGTGCCAAACGCCAGTGTCGCAAGCGCCTCTATGACCTGAGAGATTCCGAAAAACAGGATCAGGGACAGCATCTCTGGATCGTCGGACCGCAACAGCCGCGGAATGATTCCATAGTATAGACCAACGCCAACAACAAGGAACACCACAGCTTCCAGCAGCATCGTCGCAAACGGATTGATTCCAAATACGGTCAGTGCGTAATAGGCTCCAAACGCCCCCAGCATGACGAAATCTCCGTGGGCCAAATTGACTATTTTCATAACGCCAAAGGCAAAATTCAGACCAATCGCCATCAGACTGAAAAAAACGCCGAACAGGATCCCCGATACGACAGCAAACAGAAATGTACTCAACCGCTCTGTCCCCCTTCCTGCAACAATACGGCCGCGCTCCCCGACAGAAACACGATGCGCGGCCGCTTAAGAGAGATCACTGACAAAAAAATTCGCAGGCGAACCCCACCGCTCTAAGGCATAAAATTGACATTCAGTTTGCCGTTTTTGGCGGTAAATTGACCGACGGGTAAGGTTTCTCCTACTTGCGCGCCTTCGTTGTTGATTTTGAACTGCCCATCCAAAGTCGTGATGGACCCGGAGAATCCAGTGACAGCCTGACGCAGGCTCTTCTGGCTGAGACTCGTTGCGGTGGCCAGCGTTTTTTGCAGGATCAGTCCTGTGTTATAACCGGCGACATTCAGAAAGTTTGGAGAAGAGCCTGTCTGTTTTTTGAATGCCTGCTCGAACTGCGTGAGCGGCATCCCGTAATCCACCCCCTGAACCTTAAAGAGCGGCGGAGCGGGATAGGTAAACATGTTGTTCAGGCCCTTCAGGCCGAAGCTCTTTTCAAACAGGCTCGGCAATTGGCCGGGGAAGATGGTGAATGTCATAGGAAACGAACTGCCGCTTGCCTGAAGCGCTTGCATGAAAGAGATATCGTTGTTCGGATAGCCCAATTCGATAACGGCCTGTGGGTGCGTGGCCGCCATGTTGTGAAGAATGACCGTATAGCTGGACGTACTTGTCGGCACCGCATTGTTGTATGTTGGCGTAATCCCCGCTTTGGCCAGCAATTTAGTCAGCGTTTGGTCCTGCGACTGGTCGAAATCGTTTTCACCGTAAACAATGGCAACTTTTTTGTACTGTTTGCTGATCAGATAGTTTGCGAGACTTGTGGGCCAGAGCGCCGATGTCGGCAATGAGGTCAACACAATGTACGGATTGGTCGGCGTGAAAAAGGTGGTGCCTGTACCGCTTTGATCAAATAACAGTTGCTTGTGTTCCTGGGCAATCGGAACGGCGACCGACGTGAGAACTGATCCAAAGTCGGCAACCAGCATGTTGACATGGTTGACTGTGATTAACTGGTTATACAGGCTGGTGGCCGTTTGCGCGGAACTTTGATCATTGTATGAAACGAGGTGAATCTTCTCCTTCTTACCCGCCGCTTTGACATACGTGCCGCCCGCTGCGTTGACCTGATTGATCCAGAATTGCAAGCCCTGGTACTCTGGCATTGAAGAGGTTGCGAACGAACCCGTCGACGCATACAGTGTGCCGATGGAAATCTCGGCTGCAGCTGATTTTGTCTTGGCAGGACCGGAGGCGGGCGTACTTGTGGCTGTTCCGCACCCTGCAAGAAACATGCCGCCAGTAAGCGCAGCAGCAGCCCATAATGTACCTTTCCTAAATCTCGATTGCATGAATGAACCCCCTTTTAATGATCTATTCCGACAAGTGCCGGAACGCCTTCCGACACCGCCGCCTAATGAAATGAATTAAAGATTACTGTAGCGTATCACCAACCAATCATTCGGTCAATATTTGGATAGACTTTCATGCCTGAGTTTTGCGAAGCAAAATCTCAGTTTTGCGCAGCAAAATCTCACCGCCGCGTAGCACCAACACGCGAATGGTGAACATTTGTTTACGGTTTTACTACTGAAGCCAGGTCCACACAACTCCCCCGTCTACTGTTTTGAGCAGTCCGTCCGCCGTCAGGATGAAACCTGTGGCGTTGTCGGCAAAATCGAGTCGCGCACCACTCATTGCCGTCGGCATTTGTAGAGTCGCTGCATCAGGAAGAGAGAAGTCTGTCCATGTTTTCCCCGCGTTATCTGTTACAAGCAGGCTCGGAAGCAGGGTTCCGTCTGGCGCTTGCGTATACAGCAGCACACTTCCGTGGGAGTACGACGTAAAATCGACGCGGGCGATCTGCGAGACCGTGTTTGACTCTGTAAACAGCCGGGTCCAGTGGACGCCGCCGTCCACGGTGCTCCGTAACACGACGGTGTTATGAGAACGCCGGCCTGGGTATTGATAGAGTTGAACCGTTGAACCGCGATAGCCGCGCAAAGGGGTGATAAAAGAATCCGCCACCGTCGCGGGACCGATCAACGTATCACTTTGTTCGCGCCAGGTCACTCCGCCGTCTCCCGACACGAACAATTTATCGCCCACCCCTGTGTTTCTGTCCATTATACCCGCCAGTGAATCTCCTTGCAGCGAGTCAAAAAACTTCAGATAGCCCGGATACGCATCGGCGGCCACCTCTCCAACCACACCGGAAAAAGTCCAGGTCACCCCTCCGTTTTGTGTCCGCAGGATGCGCAAATTTGGGCTTCCCATGTTTCGTTGCCCAACCATCCAGCCATCGTTTGCATTGGCGAACACAAAGGTGGCGTACAGTTGGTTGACACCAGGCGCACTGCCGACCATGCGCCAACTGTTTCCCCCATCGGTCGTTTGCAGCACCGCATAGGGATCACTTGGCAGCCCAATGCCAAACCCGACAGCGGAATTTAGAAATGACACGTTGCCGCTGGGCTGGAGTGCGGGGAGAATTTGCGCAAAGGTGCGTCCGCCATTTGTAGAACGCAGGATAAACCCGGTGGAATTGACGGAGTTGCCCAGCGCATAGCCAACTGTCGGCGTTACCGGATCCACGGCGGACATGCGCCAGCCCCGGTTTGCGCCAATCAGTTGAAACGAGCGGCCGCCGTCGCGTGTGATCCCAATGCCGCTGCGTGTCGCCTGCGTTCCGGCAGCGTCCGCGATCCAGCCTACGTTCGCCGAGACAAAGGCGGGCCCGCCAATGCCGTTTGGAGTGGCTGTTCTGAGCAGGTTGGGCTGCAGGCACTGCCAAGTCCGTCCACCGTCGCCCGTATGATACAGTTGCGCCTGCTGCGCGGAGGTGTTCCGTACGACCAGCCAGCCGGACGCGGCGTTCTGCGACACAACCGCAGACGGAACATAGGACGATGCGCGGGTCCATACGACTGACCAGTGCATCCCCCCGTCCGTAGTGCGCAGTACAAGCGACTTCTGTTGGCCGCTGGTTGACGGTTGAGCGACGGCGCCGCCCTGTATTCCCGCCGCCAGGCCGTCGCGCGCATCCGCAAAAGCGATGGCCGTTGGCACAAATTCATGTACGCCAAAATGGATCCGGCGCCATGTCTGTCCGCCATTTTTTGTGGTCAGACATGCGTTCCCCACAAGAACGACGCCCTGGCGCGCAGCAAAAAAATGCACGTATGGAGACGCTGACGCCTGTGCCCAGGGAACCTTTGTGAGCACAGTCCAGTGGATTCCTCCATCCGTAGTTCGCACGATGGAAAGTTGCGAATAACTTGCTTTCCCATGTCCCATACGAGCGAGCGCATAGCCTAGTTTGGGCGTTACAAACGACATGCGCACAATCGTAAGACCGTGCTCTTCCATCGTGGTCCACGTTGCGCCGCCGTTTGCCGTAAACAGCAGGGCGTCGGGCGACCAGACCGCCACAAAACCAACGTTTGCATTCACAAAATCAAGCGCCCGATAATTTGTGTTTACCGGATGGCCCAGAATACTCGCTGTACGCCGCCCGACAATCAGCGGCGGCTTCAGACCGGGCTCTCCACTCCCCTGTTGCGTGCCCCCCAGACCAATGCCCGGCAGAGTCAACAAACTGGCGGACTGGGGTTGCTGTTTCAGCGGCCCTGCTCCCGTCATTGCAGGGCCCAGGAACAGCCCCGCCTGTCGCTCATTTCTCGCAGTGGTTGGCAGGTACACCAGCACAGCAAGACAGCAGACGATCAGCAAAACGTATCGGAATTGAGCAGAAAAACCCAGCCGTTTTTTGTGATCATAGCGTCGCTTCATAGCTAATCAGAGTCTGACTGGAACACAATCGGATATAGATGCTGTTGACTTTTCATTGAAGAACCTCCCTTTTTGCGCGCTGTCCTGTGTGACTGCACAGAGCGACGGACAGGGCTGGAAAAGGTTGCAGATTGCACGGTCGCAGCGGTCACAATGACTGCAGATGGTTCATGATCTGCCTGGCCAGTTTGTCGCCGACTCCCGCCTTCCTGAACTCCTCCAGCGGCGCGCCGCGCATATCCGTGAGCGATCCGAAGTGGCGCAGCAATTGCTTGCGCCGAGTCTCTCCAACACCGGGAATCTCGTCCAGCAAACTTTGCAGAGTACTCTTGTGCCGCAGATCCCGGTGAAATGTGATCGCAAACCTGTGCACTTCGTCCTGCACGCGCTGCAATAAGTGAAAAGCCGGGGACGAACGGCTGAGCGAGATGGGATTCGGATCTTCTCCGTAGAATAACAGACTTGTCTTGTGGCGGTCATCTTTCGCCAGCCCGCAGACAGGGAGGTCAAGCGACAACTCATTCTCAAGGACATCCAGAGCGGCGCTGATCTGGCCCCGTCCGCCGTCGACCAGCACGAGATCCGGAAGTGGGTGGTGCTCCCGCAGCAGCCTGGTGTACCGCCGCCGGATCACCTCGCGCATCGACGCATAATCATCAGGACCAGACACACTTTTGATCTTGAATTTGCGGTACTCCCGGCGCGCCGGTTGCCCATCCACAAACACAACCATGGCCGCCACCGGATCTGTGCCCTGTGTGTTGGAATTGTCGAACGCCTCAATTCTGCCGAGCAGCGGCAATCCCAATGCTTCAGCCAATTCCTGCATGGCGTTGACCGTACGCTCCTCATCGCGTTCCATCAACCGGAATTTCTCCTCCAGGGCCAGGCGCGCGTTGTGCGTCGCCAGTTCGAGCAGTTCATATTTTTTGCCGCGTCTTGGCGTCAACACCCTGGCGCCAAGAAACTCGGGCAATCCCTCCGTGTCAACACCTTCTGGCAACCACACTTCCTTTGGCACGTCGGGATTGTCAAAATAAAATTGGGCCACATACGATCCGGAGTCTTCGGCCTCTGTGCTGTGGTGGCGAAACACGGCGGCGGACCGTTCAATCATTTTCCCCTGGCGCATGATGAAGACCTGTACGCTCATGTAGCCCCTGTCCGTAAACACCCCAAATATATCCCGATCCACGCGATCAGGCAACGTCACCTTTTGTCTTTCCATGACGCGCGCGATCTGTGTGATCAGATCGCGCAGTTCCGCTGCCCGTTCAAAGTTCAACTGCTGCGCTTCCAACTGCATTTTCCGTTCCAATTCTGCCGTGATCGCCTGATGCCCTCCATTCAGGAAATCGCTGATCTCCTTCACAATCCCGGCGTAGGTTTGCTCCTCCACCACCAATTCGCAAGGAGCCAGGCACTGTCCGATATGATAATAAAGGCAGACCTTGGACTTGAGTCTTTTACACTTGCGAAGAGGGTACAGACGATCAAGCAACTGCTTGGTTTCGGCGGCCGCGCCGCCATTCGGATAGGGACCAAAATAGGCTGCCTTGTCTTTTTTCACTTTACGCACGATTTCGAGGCGCGGATGCTCTTCCCTGGTGATTTTGATGTACGGATATGTCTTGTCGTCACGCAGCATAATGTTGTAGTGAGGCGCGTGATGCTTGATCAGATTGCATTCCAGGACAAGCGCTTCAGCGACCGTGTCTGTGACGATATACTCGAAATCGACAATGCTCGCGACGAGTCGCTGCGTCTTTGCATCATGGCTTCCCGAAAAATACGATCGCACCCGATTGCGCAGCACCTTTGCTTTGCCAACATAAATCACGCTGCCACTCTGGTCTTTCATCAGGTAGCATCCGGGCCGTTCCGGAATAAGAGCCAGTTTTGCGCGCAACCCTTCCCACGCCGTCGTCATTGTGCTTCACCGTTCCCCTGCGACTTAACCTTGTGCAATCAGATGAGTTCTACCCCTGGTTGCGTAGCCTGAAACACTTTGCTGATCGCGCCCATGTTGGCGAGCACATCCACCGCGCCGGTCGGTATGAAGATTGTGTTGGCCGAACCCTGCGCCATGTTTGTAAGCGCTTCAAACGACTGAAAAGTGAGCACCTTGTCGTCCAGCCCCGCAGCAACCAGCATCTCGATGCGATTGCGTTCCCCCACGGCCACCAGGCGAATGCCTTCCGCACGACCGTTTGCTTCCAGAATCAGCGCCTGCTGCACGCCTTCCGCGCGCCGGATATTCGCTTCTTTTTCCGCTTCAGCGCGTAAAATAGTAGACTGTTTCTCACCTTCTGCGCGCAGGATGGCCGACTGGCGCTCACCTTCCGCCTGTAAAATATTGGCCCTTTTTTCCCGCTCTGCTTTCATCTGTTTTTCCATGGACGCCTGAATTTCCATCGGTGGATGAATATCGATCACCTCGACGCGATCGATGCGAACGCCCCATGTTTCTGTCACCTCGTCGAGCGACTGCCTGAGTTCATAACTGATGCGGTCACGCCCCGACAGTGTTTCGTCGAGTTCCATGTGGCCCACGACCTGCCGAATGTTTGAGGCCGTAATGTTCTGAATGCCCTGCACAAAATTCTGGATATTGTAGGTGGCCTGCTGCGGGTCGATCACGGTGTAAAAAAACACAGTTTCAATGTTGATGTTGACATTATCCCGCGTGATGACCTCCTGTTTCGGAATCGCCACCTGCTGGGTGCGCAGATCCAAGTTTTTCTTCACCCGATCGATAAATGGGAAGATCAGGTTAAGGCCCGGTCCAAGGGTGCGATTATACTTGCCAAGCCGTTCAATAATCGCCACCGTCTGCTGCCCAATAATGCGCACGGAACGCCAAACCAAAAGCAGAATAATAAGCACCACGACAATCAGGATCAAAAAATTTGTGAGTTCATGCATGGCGCGACCCCTCCTCTGAAAGCTCTCTACAATCCTGCCCACTGCTGCCCCTGCTGCGTGCCCCTACTTCATGCTCTGCTGCCTACTACTGCTCCTGCTGCTCCTGCGACACCTTGCTGACGATCAGAAGCGCGCTCCTGACTGCGACGACGCGCACGCGCTCACCAGGCTCCATCTGGACATCGGATAATTCGCTGCGCGCGCTCCACACATCGTTTCCCACCCTGACCATGCCAGTCTTTCCTCCGGACAGCCTTGACACGACAGTGCCCTGCTCTCCAACCAACTGCTGCACATTGGACTGATACGTGGATGTTCCCGTATTGCGCCATCGTCGCACCAGCGGTCGGGTGAGCAACAGCAGCACCACGGACAACACAGCAAACACACTCAGTTGAGCGGCAAATGAGTGAACAAGCAATCCGAGCAGTCCGGTAACCAGAGCCGCAATGGCAACCCATAAAAGTATAAACGTGGTGCTCATCAGTTCAATAGCTCCTAGTACGACAGCCAAAATCAGCCAGACAAGGGAGCCCATTTGTCATGCCCCTTCCAGGAAAAATGATATGGTTTCAGGTAATCTCTATCATATTGGGAACACTATGCAAAGCGCAAGTACAAAACGAAGAATTTCCTGAAGATCCTTACAGGGCGTCGCTATACCCACCCGCACGACAAGCTGGGAAAGGCAACCCCACGGGAACCAGACCAACAGGCAACATCGGCCTTCAGGAACGAGAATCCCGCCTTTTTCGCAGCAGAGCGGATGCCGTACAGTTTGCACGACACCCGCACTATATCTTCGGCCAACTGTATCGCTGTCAGTTCAGCCATTATATTTAAGGCATTTCATCCGGCAGGCGTTTACGGTTGTTTCTTTTCCGCCATTCTGGCTTTCAGCGCCGCCAGTTCATCTTCGACTCCATTGTCCCCCAACTGCTTGAATTCATCATCCAGGGACTTGGCGGGCGTGCGCAGTTCGTTGCTCGCCTCGGCCTCTGCCTCAAGTTGGTTCACTTTCTCCTCCATACGTGAAAATCCACGGGCTGCGCTCTCCGTTCCGAAGTTGCCCATCGTGTGATTGATCTGTTTTTGCACCTTCGCAGCGTCAGCGCGAGCGACGAGCATTTCGCGTCTGCCCTTCATTTTCAGAAATTCGTCTTTCATCTGGTCGAGCTTATGGCGCAGATCATCGGCCATCGCCTTTGATTTATCATACTCGCTGCCGTACGTGTCCACCTTTTCCTGGTGATCCTTTTTATCTTGAAGCGCCTTGCGGGCGAGTTCCTCATTGCCCAGTTCAAGTGCCTTGACCGCCTGTTCCTGGCGTTTTTCAACCACCGCCGCAGCCTCGTCCCGCTGTTCCAAAAACCGTTTCTCGATCGCAATCTGCTTGGCGACCGCCACTTCTGCCTCCGCAATCTCTTCCTCCATGTCGCGCAGAAACTGATTGATCATCTTGACTGGATCTTCAGCTTTGTCGAGCATGTCATTAACGGATGCAGCCGTGATGTCGCGAATCCTCTTGAAAACAGCCATATCAATTACCTCCCTCATGTCACTACCTGTATTTACGAAGCCAAATCGAAAAGGTTTCACGTTCCGCAAACAAATTCTATTTGCGTGTAGTACTCACGTAGCACTATTGTATCATGCTTAAAGGGGTTCCTCTGCCTGATTAAGCCTTTAGATAGGTCCTTCTTGTGAAAGACTGATCATGCTGAAAAATATTATCCCTCTCCGCATCCATAATTACGATTACTACCTGGAACGCCACCGGCTGTCTCAGGCTCCTTTCCCTCTGCCAACTGTAGGAACATATTGAGAAGGCGCGACATTGCCACTCCCTACATTGGCGCCGCCAACTACGACTCACGCAGTTTTCGCCTCAACTACGAGGTCTGTGAGGTTTTGTACGATCCGGCGTTCGCACAGGAAAACACCCGTCTGTTCGAACGGAACCTGGAGCTTTCTTCAGCAGTATCGTCGGCGGAACTGGAGGCTCGGATCCATTTTCTGCGCACTCTGTAAAAATGTGCGCGGCTGGTTGCCCCCACCCTCTGACGAGACAGCAACCAGCCGCACACTGAAGCCCACAGGATCGGTCACATGCGAGCAGCCCTGCGCCAAAAATCCAGCCCTGCGCGTCTAGCTGACCGGTTCAAGACGGGGTATCAGTCCACTCTCACGAAGCGCATGCATAAATGCGGCGAACTCTGCGAAGTTCAACTGCTGTTTAGCGTCTGACAGGGCAACGCTTGGTTCTGGATGCACTTCTACCATCACGCCGTCCGCTCCCACCGCCAGCGCCGCCTTGGCCACCGGAATCATGATGTCTTTGCGTCCGGTCGAATGCGTGACGTCCACAAGAACCGGCAGATGCGTTTCCTGTTTCAAAATGGGCACAGCAGAGATGTCCAGCGTGTTGCGGGTCGCCTTTTCGTACGTTCGAATACCGCGTTCACAAAGAACGATTTTCTCATTGCCGCGTGACGCAATGTACTCCGCAGCGTAGATCAGTTCTTCAATCGTCGCTGACAATCCCCGTTTCAGCAGGATAGGAATACGCGTTGCGCCGACCGCCTTGAGGAGTTCGAAGTTCTGCATATTCCGTGCGCCGACCTGGATCATGTCCACGTATTGCAGCGCCATCTCCACGTCGTTGGGACTCACGATCTCAGAGACCACTGCCATGCCGTACTTTTGTCCGGTCTGCTTCAAAAGCTGCAGACCCGGTTCGCCCAGACCCTGAAAATCGTAAGGAGAAGTTCTTGGTTTAAAAGCGCCGCCCCGCATCAGGAGAATACCCTGGGCCTGCAGTTCCTTCCCCACTTTCTCCATCTGATCCGGCGTCTCCACGGAGCATGGTCCGCCCACCACAAACGGTTTCCCACCGCCAATGTCCATGCCGCGCACCGTCACCACAGTGTCAGTGCCTGTGCGGGAACGGCTGACCAGGAGCCCCCTGCGCTCTTCCTGCAGACCAAGGGAAGCCTGGAAAATCTGTTTGAACAGGTGGCGAATCGTACCGTCGTCAAATGGCCCCGGATTTTCCGCCGCCAGCCGGTCAAGCTGTTGTTTCTCCCGTTCCGGGTCAAACGCCGTCATACCGCGAGTATGCTTGATCTGGCCAATGCGCTCGACAATATCGGCCCGCTGGCTTAACAGCGCAAGCAATTCACTATTGATTTCATCCAACTGCTCCCGCAATTCTTTCAACTGTTCCTCTGCCATCTCCAAGTCTCTCCTTTAGGACACTCTATCTATCCCGAAAAATCGCCGCAGGCGAATTTTCTTCCCGGTTGTTGGTGCTGCGCAGCAGCATGGATGACGATCCAATCACTTGCGCCAAAGCCTGCAAACAGCGTTCGTTTTCCTCTGCGGTGCCAATGCTGATCCGCACATAACGATCCAGGCCGGGAAAACCTGCGCGCACAATCACGCCGCGCCGCTGCAACTGTTCAAACACGGCAAGGCCGTCGCCCACATCCGCGATCAGAAAATTGCCCTGTGTTTTGATATACGGAACAGCAAGCGCAGACAACCCGGCGTATAACTGCTCGCGACCTGCCTGATTCGCCGCCCTGCAGAGCGCGACGTGCTCACTGTCCGTAAGCGCCGCGACAGCCGCCGCCTGTGCGACCGAGTTCGCGTTGAACGGTTCGCGCACCTGGTGCATGAAGTTGATCAGTCCGGGATCCCCCAGCGCATAGCCCAGACGGATCCCCGCCAGACCATACATTTTCGAGAATGTCCGCAGGGACAGGACCGTCTTGCCTTCCCGAATAAACTGCAGCGAATCAAGCGGATCTGGTTCATCCACATATTCGAAGTAGGCCTCATCGCAGACGACCACCACGTCATCAGGCACCTGCGCCACAAAATCCGCCGCCTCTCCGTGGCTGAGCCAGGTGCCTGTAGGATTGTTCGGAGAGCACAGATAGACGATTTTGGTGCGTTCTGTTATGCTGGCGAGCATGCGCGGCAGATCGTACCGAAATCCTTGCGCAAGCGGCACATTCACAACCGTGGCGCCCATGATGTGTGCTCCAAAACTGTATTGCGCAAATGACGGAAAGGGCGTGACAACCTCATCGCCGGGTGACAAAAACGTCTCTGCGATCATCTTGATGATCTCGTCCGATCCATTGCCCACAAACACATGAGCAGGCGTGAGACCCATGCTGGCCGCGATGGCTGTGCGGACATCCTGCGCGGCGCCGTCCGGGTATCGGTTGAGCTCCCCCAGCATCCCGGCAATGGCGGCCAGAGCCTTGGGCGACGGTCCAATCGGGTTTTCGTTGGAAGCGAGCTTGTCGACTGCGGTTAAGCCAAACTCCTTCTGGACATCCTCAATCGGCCGTCCCGGTACGTATGGCCTGATCCGCTGCAATTGGGGCCGCACCTGAGACAGCAGACGCTGCGTCACGCTTTTTTGCGCAGATTGTTGTTGTTCATCTTCTGCCACTCGTATCCCGCCCCCTCTGGCACATGTTTTTTGCTACAATGTAACACAGACTGGACTGCGAGCAAAGATCAATTGCAGATCAATCGCAGAAATTTTGGGGGCGAATCGATGAGCATCACCCTGAGTGCAATCCAGGAGGCCAGAGAACGTCTGCATAAAGTGATCGAACGGACTCCGCTAGATTACTCGCAGACACTGAGCCAACTGACCGGCAATCATATCTATCTGAAGCTTGAGAATATGCAGCGCACCGGATCGTTCAAGATTCGGGGAGCGTACAACAAAATTTCCACGCTCGCAGAGCAGGAGCGCAAGGCGGGGGTTATCGCCGCATCCGCCGGAAACCACGCGCAAGGCGTCGCCTATGCCGCCCGCATGCTGGGCATTCCCTGTGTGATCGTCATGCCTGAATCTGCATCGCTTTCAAAGGTCGAAGCCACGCGCGGATACGGCGCGCAGATCGTGCTGCATGGGCAGAGTTACGATGACGCGTACGCAAAGGCGTGTGAGTTGCGCGACGACACGGGCATGACGTTCATACACGCTTTCGACGACGAACACATCATTACAGGACAGGGCACCCTGGGGCTGGAACTGCTGGAACAACTGCCTGACCTCGACGCGATTGTCGTACCTATTGGAGGCGGCGGCCTGATCGCCGGAATCACCATCGCCGCCAAAACGATCAATCCCGCCATCCAGATCTATGGCGTCGAGGCCTCAGGGGCAGCCTGCTTCCGAACGTCACTCGACCGCCATGAGTTGACGACGCTGCACAGCGTATCCACCATCGCAGACGGCATTGCCGTGAAACGACCAGGCGCGCTCCCCTGGGAAACCGTGCGCGAAGCGCTGGATGATGTATGGCTCGTGGAGGATGAAGATATCGCGCGGGCGATGGTGCTGCTCCTGGAGCGCTCCAAAGTGGTCAGCGAAGGGGCCAGCGCGGCGGCGGTCGCGGCGGTCATGAGAGGCAATCTGCCGCACCACGGCAAGCATGTGGCCGTCGTCCTTTCTGGGGGCAATGTCGACGTCATGTTGCTGTCACGGATCATTGAACACGGTCTTGTTGCAGCCGGCCGGCATGTGCGGTTTGTGACTACTGTGCCCGACCGCCCTGGTTCACTGGCGTCTCTGGTGAGCGCGGTTGCACAGGCAGGCGCCAACGTCGTGTCCATAGAGCACCACCGTTTGGGGCAGGCTCTCGTGCTCGGACAGGTGGAGGTGGAACTGGCGGCGGAAACTCGCAATGAGGCGCACATCCAGGAATTGTGCGCGCGTTTTCGATCACTCGGTTATGAATTTCAGATGCGCTGACAGCGCTAGGGGAGCAGTGATAAAGTCCGCGATGCAGGCGCAGCGATTCGGATTATCACTGCTCCCCTAGGCGTTCCGTCACAGTCACAGGAGGCACGATTAACAATGCGCAATCGCGACAAAGAAGCGACCCATAAACGCATCCTGGATGCAGCAATGGACGTATTTTCTGAAAAGGGCTATACGAACGCGTTGATCGACGATATCGCCAAGGAATCAAAGACGTCCAAAGGGGCCTTCTATTTCCATTTTCCAAGTAAGAAGGCGATTTTTGAGGCGCTGCTGCAAACCCTTGTGCAGCGCATTGTTCGCGATGTCGAAGACGCGATCGACTCCCGTCACGGCGCAATTGACAAGATTGAAGGAGCGCTGCACACAGTTCTTGGAACATTCTCTAGGCATGAAAAAGCAACCCGGCTCCTGTTTGTGGAGGCGACCGGCCTTGGCAAGATATTCGATCAGCATGTCTACGCGGCGCATCGCCAATTCGCCAATCTGATCGCGAAACATCTGCAAACCGCCGTGGACGATGGCTCCATCATGCCGGTTGACGTGGAACTCACCGCCTACGCATGGCTGGGCGCGATCCATGAAGCCCTGTTCATGACCCTGCTGAGTCCCGAGAAACGATCTCTGGACAGTCTGACCGATCCCCTCTGCTCGTTGCTGGTGAACTCCCTGCGCCGTCAGTCATCATCCGCAGATTCTTGACATCGCCGCAATCAAATGATTAAATATCTATATCTTATAATTTTATAATATACGAATAGAAGGGGATTTTGATTTGCGAACTCTGCATATTCTGCTCTCGACACTGGCCGGATTATTATCGTTGGCGATTGTTGCACTTGGCTGGTTGACTGTGCGTCACACGTTTCTGGCGTCTCCGATTCTAAACTACGAAATTCTCGCGGGCATTCCTGTCCATGTTGTCGTTTCTCTCACTCCCTTTGGCGGATTGTTTCTTTGTATGCTCGGTATCGTCGGGGTGCTCGCCGCCGTGTACGGAATCGGCTATGGTCAACAATACGAATCGCGTCGCTACGGTGTCTGGCTGGACGTCGGACTGCTCGGCTTTCTGCTTTCCATGGCGGCGGTTTTCGTAGCCGCGAACGTATTCACATTTATCCTGGCCTGGGAACTCATGTCCATCGTCTCCTATATGCTGGTCGTCTATGATTACCATGATCGCGAAAACGTCAAATCCGGACTGATCTACGCGTCTATGACACAACTCGGCGCCGCTTTTTTGCTGGCGGCGTTTTTCATCCTGCACGCCTATACTGGCAGTTATGAGTTCGCGGTATTCGCAAGGTCGGCCAGTACAATTCCCCCTATGGCGCAGGATCTGGCGTTTCTCAGCGCCTTCGTTGGTTTTGCCGCCAAAGCCGGCGTCATGCCGCTTCATATCTGGCTGCCAAGAGCGCACCCGGCTGCTCCCAGCCATGTGTCGGCGCTCATGTCAGGCGTCATGATCAAAACCGCTTTATATGGATTCCTGCTTGTGAGCGTGTTTTGGCTCCACGCTCCCTTTCTGTGGTGGGGCGTCCTGGTTGCCGGAGTGGGCGCAGTCAGCGCCGTTCTGGGAGCGCTTCACGCGGGCCAGGAAACGAATCTGAAACGCATTCTCGCTTACAGCAGCATTGACAATATGGGGCTGCTCTTTCTCGGAACAGGAATGACGCTGATCGAATTGGCGCTTCAGCAACCCGTGCTGGCAGGATTCACCCTGACGGCGACGATCTATCAGGCCTTCAATCACGCCTTCTTTAAAAGTCTGCTTTTCCATGGTGCAGGGGCGGTGATCCATGCGGCTCACACCGCCTCCCTGAACAGGTTGGGCGGCCTGATCAAAACAATGCCGTGGACAAGTGCCTTGATCCTCGGCGGCCTGTTGTCATTCTCCGCCCTGCCCCCCGGAGGCGCGTTCGTCAGCGAATGGATGCTGTTTTCGGCGTTCGCCCGCAGCGACGCTGTTCAACTGCACAGCGTCGTGGGCGCCGTTGCGATGCTCGCGTTGTTGGCGTTTCTCATGACCGGAGCGTTGACTGTGTTTAGCGCGCTGCGCATCTTTGGCGTCGGCTTCCTAGCCGACGCCAGATCTGAGGGCGCGGCAAAAGCACGGGAGGCCCCCATTACGATGCGCATCAGTCTCGCAATGGGGTTGCTCGTAATCATCGCAGCCGGCGTATGGCCTCCCGCCGCAGTCAATTTTATTGCAAGCGGCTTACCGCGGTCTCTGCAGTTCCACGCATGGAGGCTGTGGTATGGGTTCGATCCGCATCTGTCCATGTGGTCGATTCCCATCCTGTATACGGCTATCGCCGCAGCGGCGACGCTCGCATGGCTACTGCCGCGACTGTATCTGGGGCGGACGGACGTTACGCGTGTCCAAACATGGACGTGCGGTGGAAAACGGTCACCCGCCATGTCATACACGGCGTCCGGATTTTCCCAACCCGTTCAGCGCGTCTTTCACGCGGCCGCGTTGCCGCTCGCCATACGATACCTGTACCGCCCGCTGTGGCAGTTGGTGTTCAGCACGACAACCATCTTTCGAAGAGTGCAAAATGGTCACGTACGAGCATACCTCCTGTACCTGTTCATGACGGTGCTCGTTCTACTGGTGGTGGCGCGATGAGAGAAATCATCATAACGGCAGCGCAGATGATCGCGATTATTCTCTTGTCGCCGCTGTTGCAGGGCGTCATCAAAAAAACCAAGGCCGTGATGCAGGGCCGCCAGGGACCTGCCACTCTGCAGCCTTATCGAGACCTGAGAAAATACTGGGCAAAGAGCACCGTCCTGTCTGATTCATCCTCATGGGTCACCCGTCTTGGACCCTACTTTGCGGTCGGGATGATGGTGTGTGCGGCGGCCACTCTCCCTGTGGCGACATTCTCTTCCGACCTTCTCATCGCCGGAGGAAGCATATTTGTCCTGTTCTACTTACTCGCAGGCGCAAGGTTTTCGCTTGTGCTCATCGGACTTGACTCGGGAAGCGCGTTTGCGGGCATGGGGGCCAGCCGGGATCTGCTGTTTGCAGTTATGGCGGAGCCCTCAGTTTTTCTGGCGCTTTTGGCGGTGGGGCTGACGGCGACCCCAGTTTCTCTGCCGGGGATTGGCCTGCCTCTTGAACAGCACCTGAGTCTGTTTTTCAGTCCTATGCGCGTGTTGGCCATGATGGCGGTGTTTCTGATTGCACTCGCGGAGACCGGACGGCTCCCCGTCGACAACCCGGACACACATCTCGAATTGACCATGATCCACGAAGGCCTTCTTCTGGAACTCACGGGTCGCCATCTTGCCCTCGTTACATGGGGAGCCTACATCCGACAGGTGTTGTGGTTCACCATTTTGATCGATGTGTTCTTTCCCTGGGGCATTACGTCAGGAACCGGCGTAATGGCAATCGCCTTCGGATTTCTGCTTTGGGTCGTAAAGTGTCTGCTTCTGGCCGTCATCGTGGCTTTCATCGAAAGTGTATCCGCCAAAATGCGCATCTTCATGGTTCCGCGTTATCTGAGTTTCGCCCTGCTCCTGGCAATGGCAGCGTTGCTGGCAGATACGGTGCTGTAATACAGTTTTGTTGCGAGAGGGTGGCTATCCATGCAGGCCTGGTTTGACTTTCTGACGATCGCATTAATTGGGAGCACGAGTTGGCTGATTGCCGTTCGCTACATCGCATCGGCCATTCGGTGGCTATCGTTTCAATCCGTCATGTTGGCGCTCTATACGTTTGCCCTTGCGGTTCAGTCCGGCCATCCAGAACTGTACTGGATCGCCGTCGCGACGCTGCTGGTGAAGGCGTGGTTAATCCCGTACATCCTGTATCGCGCTTTGCGTCATGTCGGCGTCGATCGACAGGCAGAAAAAGCCTTTGGCCGGGATTTATTGATTGTAGGAGTATTGGCCATGTGGTTGATCGGCTACTACGTCACGCCGCAACTGGACGCTGCACAAGGGCCCAATCTCTATTTGTCCGTGGCCATCGGTATGCTTCTGAGCGGCGTGCTCATCATGATCACCCATCAGAAAGCCATGATGCAAGGCATCGGACTCATCGTGATTGAAAACGGCCTGTTCCTGGCGGCTCTATCTACCAGTCTGGGCATGCCGTTCATGGTTGACATCGGCATTTTCCTCGATGTGCTGGTCATCGTCGTGTTGATTGCCGCCTTGACCCTGCGCATGGATGAGCAGTTTTCCAGTATGAATATCGAGAAATTGAAACGACTGAGAGGGTGACCGACATGTTGCCGATTTTGGTGGTGGCCGTTCCCCTTCTGACGGCGCTCGGATGCGCCGTGTCCAGACGCCCGCATCACAGAGAGCTGGTTCATCTGCTTGGCAGTGTTGTCTCCATCGCTTTTACCCTGTGGCTGGTATGGAAAGTGACAGCGTTCGGCGCATATTCCGCATTGGGTCATTTTTTCTTTATCGATCCGCTCAGCGCTCTCATACTGCTCATCACCGGCGTCGTCTCCTTCACAGCCGCCTTGCACTCCATCGGCTATATTCGCCAGGAGCTGCGGCGCGGCGAACTCAAAAGCGCGCAAACGCGAAGTTATTATGCGTGGTTTCACGGCTTCGTGGCAACCATGTATTTTGTTCCGATGGTCAATAACCTGGGCATCGCATGGGTCGCGATCGAAGCGACCACGATTGCGTCTGCGTATCTCGTGGCCCTGTACAGAAGCGCAGAGGCCCTGGAGGCGGCATGGAAGTATCTGATTCTATGCAGCGTTGGCATCGCTTTTGCTCTCCTGGGCCTCATTGTTCTGTATGGTTCCTCTATAAATGTGTATGGATCCGCCAGCAATCGCCTGGACTTTACGTTTTTGGACCAGGCAACGCGACCTTTGCCTATACATCTGCTTTTGCTTGCCTTCGTTCTTGTTCTGGTCGGATACGGAACCAAGGTAGGATTGGCGCCCATGCACTTCTGGCTGCCGGACGCTCACAGTCAAGCCCCCTCGCCGATCAGCGCCATGCTGTCAGGTGCATTGCTCAGCACCGCATTGTATGCAATTCTACGCATCGTGATCATTGTTGATCGCGCGGGCGGCGGCTCTTTTGTGTCGCATGTCACTCTCGCATTTGGGTTATTGTCCCTTATGGTCGCATTTCCGTTTCTGCTCCTGCAAAATGATATCAAACGCATGTTAGCTTTCTCCAGTGTGGAGCAAATGGGAATCCTCGTCTTTGGAATCGGAATTGGCGGTCCTGCCGGACTCCTGGCAGTGATGTTGCAGATGTTCAACCACGCCATGACCAAGTCCACGCTGTTTATGGCAGCAGGAAATTTTGTGCAATACCACGGCACAAAAAACATGCGGCGAATGGGTGGGAGTTTAAGCAAATTCCCCTTTACAGGCACAGTATTCCTCATTGCCACAGTCGCCTTGGTGGGCGCTCCTCCATTTGCCCTCTTTACCAGCGAATTTGCACTGGCTGCCGCCGGATTCGCAAATAAGCATGCTATTGTTACGATCATTTTTCTGCTTCTGCTCGCCGCCATGTTTGGGGTGGTCATTTACCAGGCAGGCCGCGTCCTGTTCGGTAAAGCCCCGGAACACGAAAGACACGTCGCAACAGACCCGTGGACCACCTGGCCGCTGCTCATACCGCTGTCGTTTGTGGTTGTTCTCGGTGTATTTATACCGCACTCGCTGCAACTGCTCTTCCATCAGGCAGCGCTGGTGCTGGGAGGGAGAATGCCCTGATGAAACCGGAGATTGTCACCGCGTCGCCGCAGGAACTGGGAATTTTGTGCGACCGCTACGGTCAAGCCGGGTATCGGCTTGTAACAATGGTTGCCACAGACGAACGGGAACTGCGAGGGTCTTTTGTTCTACGTTACTTTATGGTGGCTGGCAGCGAGAACGAGATCCTGGAATGCCAGACCGTCGTGCCTGCAACCGATCCATCCTACGCGTCGGTCACGCCGTTTCTTCCCGCCGCAGACTGGTATGAACGAGAAGCGTTTGACCTGATGGGTCTGCAGCCCACGCTGCACCCAAATGCCGAGCCGCTTGTGTTGCATGGAACGCGGATCATGGGCGCATTTCCACTGCGCAAGGATTTTTTGCTGCAAGAAACGCTTCTTCCCGTGCAGCGGCCCGTCCATCAGGCGAACTTGGACGAAGGCCAATTTGAAGTTCCCGTAGGCCCAATTCATGCCGGTGTCATAGAACCGGGTCATTTTCGCTTCCGCGTTCATGGAGAAGACGTCGAGTCGATGTCCGCGCACCTCTTTTATACTCATAGGGGTCTTGAGAAACGGGCGCAAGGGATGGACTTGGAAGAAGGGATCGCGCTTGCGCAACAAACATGCGGCGTATGCAGTGTATCCCATGCGCTATCCTACGCCCAGGCCGTCGAAGCGCTGGCGCAAGTAGAGATCTCGCCGCTCGCCAAACTAATCCGCGTCGTTATGGGCGAACTGGAACGTCTCTACAATCACGTTGGGGACATCGGCAATATCTGCGCCGGAATCGGCTTTTCCTTTGGCGTCATGCAGTGTGGCAGACTCAAAGAAACGTTGCAGCAGTTGAACGACGACGTAACAGGACACAGATACCTGCGTGGAGTGATTGGCGTAGGCGGCGTATTGCAGACCCTCTCGAAGGGAGCGCGCGAACACATAGGAATCATCGTGGACCAAGTGAATCACGAATTAGCCCCCATAGTCGACGCCATCCTGAGTCACGAGATAGTGTGTGACCGATTTCGCAATACCGGTGTGCTGACACAGGATGTCGTACGGAGGTTGGGTGTTGTGGGACCCGCCGCCCGCGCATCAGGCGTGCGGCGGGATGTTCGGATCGACCACCCATACGCGGGCTATGAAACTTTTGCGCTGACCGTGCCGATATTTGCCAGTGGAGACGTGATGACGCGTTTAGAGCAGCGGATAGCCGAGTATTACGTCAGCGCGGCGCTGGTAGCAGAGGCTTTGCAGCGACTTCGCGACCAGCAGTCAGATTCAGTCAGAGAGGCTCTGCGCGCCCCCATTGGAAAGATCCGGCCGTACACGTATGCGCTCGGCATGAGTGAGTCGCCCCGGGGAGAAAACGTACACTTCGTCATGGCCGGAGAAGACAATACCATTTCTCGACTGCGCATCCGTTCAGCCTCCTACGCGAACTGGCCAGCGGTTCCCTATGCAGTGCCGGGCAATATCATTGCGGATTTCCCACTCATCAACAAGAGCTTTGAACTCTGTTATGCCTGTTGCGATCGCTAAATCCGGAGGGATCCCTATGTGGAAACTAATAAAGCAACGCTTGATCTCACCCTCAGTGACCAGAGATATTCACGAGATTCTGGATGACGCAAAGAAACGAGCCGGGGCTTCCCTTGAACCAGTTCCTGCGGACGACCTGACAAACACTTGGCAGAAGCGAATTGCAACCGCATTCGGCGGCTCCCTGCATGTGCGGCACGTCGACACAGGTTCTTGCAACGCATGTGAATGGGAATTGACAGCACTCCTGAATCCCGTATATGATGTGCAGCGACTGGGAATCGATTTTGTCGCCTCGCCCCGTCATGCTGATGTGCTGATTGTGACTGGTGGACTCACCCGCAATTTGGCCGAGGCGTTACAGGCGACGTACGAGGCGACAGCCTCCCCCAAAGCAGTCATTGCGCTCGGCGACTGTGCCTGTGGCTGCGGATTGCTGGGCCAAACATATGCCCAGCAGGGTGAAATTTCGACAGCCGTTCCGGTTTTGCTGAACATACCTGGCTGTCCACCGCACCCGCACACAATCATCGCAGGTCTTATGGAGGCCATGCGATTGCTCGAAGAGGGGAGGAAGACAAATGGACTCCCAACTCCAGCAGTTTAAGGCAGAGTTTTTCAAGGCGCTTGCTCACCCACTCCGTATCCGTATTTTAGAATTACTGCGGACCGGCGATAAATTCGTCAATGAACTGCAGACTGAACTGCGCGTCGATGGTTCTGTTGTATCGCAGCAGCTGGCGTTGCTGCGCAACAAGAACATCGTCATTGGCAGTAAAGACGGAACAAAGGTGACCTACTCTGTCAAGGATCCTCTGATTTTTGAGTTGCTGGATATCACTCGCAGGATTTTTAACAACAGTCTCAACGATACGATCACGATGTTACAGCGGATGGAGAATGACGCCACCAATGACTGGCACTGAATAATCCAGCGCCCTTAACCAGCCGGCGGGGACCGTCTGCCGCCAAAGATGTTCAGGAATGTGATGATATTTGGCGGTTGCTGGACTTTGCTGTCCTGTGAAAGGCCCGCTGAAAATGTGTACTTGATGCCCTCCTCCACGGGCATGTCAAGAATTCTGACCCGTTCTTTGGGCACGATCATGGTCAGTCCGGACATTTGAAAACTGAGCGGAACGAACACCGCCAGCTTGCTTTCATCTGCGACGCCGAAGGTCTCCATGCCCTCCGAACGGGTCAAAAACCCGATCAGTTCAATTTCTGAGTCTGACATGGTGATGACAACAACCTTCTGAAAGCCATGACGACCCCCGACGAATGATTCCACGGTGTCCTTTACGATGCCATAAATGCTCTTGACAACGGGAACCCGCTTCAGCAGTCTGTCAACGTATGCAAACAGGCTCCGGCTGAACCAGTGGGTGGCCAGAGCGCCTGCAATGGTGATCAGGATGACTGTCAGAAGCAGACCGAGACCCGGTATATAGTGATGATCAACCGTCGTCAGTTCCGCGCCGACGAGATTGTCAAAAAAGTTGAACAGTTGCACCACTACCCAAATCACAATTCCGATTGGCACAATCGTGATTACACCGTTCACAAAGTACTTGCGCAAGGTTTTCATCATTCCGGTTTCAATCCACCTGTCTGACAGTTTACGCTTGTCCGCGTTATTGGTACACTACGTATATAATACCTTATACGTCGGGAGTCGATTACACTGCGTCCTATCAGTTCAGAAACGCATCCAGTAAACGGCAGCAACGGCCATCACGGTTCCGTGAGCAGAGTTCGCGCCGGGCGCCATAACGAATTTCACAGCACGCTCGCCGCAGCACTGCGCAGCGATTCCGCAACCATGGGCAGCACTGCGGCGACCGCGCCCGTTGCGCCGTCGGCGCTGACCGGACCGATCGGCGGCGCTTCGACACAGCAACAGGCAGACGCCCTGTTTGCGCAATTGCTGCAGAGTGAGTTGGAAAGCAGTCTCGGCGCATGGCAAACCGGATCGACCCAATCCAGTTCAGTCTCCGGTTTCATGAGCAATCCCCTTACAGGCGGACTGACGAGTTCATCCACACAGGACCCCGCAGTGCTCATGGCCATGCTGACAGCGCAACTGACGGGCGGCGCGAGCGGAAGTTCCGGCGCGACCGCCAGTTCCGGCTCCCTCGCGGCCAGCGCCGCCACTGCAGCGGCAAGCGCCCTGAACGCCTCTGCAACTGGAACAGCGGTGAATGGCGCCCCATTCGCACAAAACGGAAACTTTGCCCAAACGCTTTTGCCCCTGATCGACAAACTCGCGCCACAGTACGGTCTCAGCCCCAGCCTTGTAGCGGCAGTCATTCAGCAGGAATCCGGGTTTCAGCCAAACGCCACGTCGCCGTCAGGAGCCATGGGGCTCATGCAACTCATGCCCGCCACGGCCAGCATGCTCGGCGTCGCCAATCCCTACGATCCACTCGCAAATATGCAGGCCGGTATGAAGTATTTGAGCGGACTGCTCACCCATTACCATGGCAATCTGGCGCTCGCCCTCGCAGCATACAACGCGGGACCTGCGGCGGTGGCGCAGTACGGCGGCATTCCCCCGTTTGCACAAACACAGAATTATGTCGCCGACATCATGTCGCGTCTTGGCCTGCACCCGTAGCGCTCTCGCCGCACGGGAGCGCACAGAGCCGGACGGGTTTCCGATTACACCGGAACCCGCCCGTCTTTGCAAGTCTTATGCGCCTCACTGAGGAATCCGCGCATCTGCCACAGTCGCTGTTCCTGAAACACTGACGGCATTCTCATGCAGTTTTTCCAGGCGCTGCGCCGCCAACAATTCACGAACCACTCTGCGCAGTGGGTCTTCAGGAATCGTGACCGTCGCAGGGCCAGTCAATTTACATTGGCAGGCCAGGCGATACCCTGATTCAATGCGCTCCTCAGTCAAATGCCGTAACTCCAGATTCGTCGGACAGGGCAATTCTGTTTTACTCTCGATCTGTACCTTGCAGGTGCCGCACGTACCGTGACCGCCACATTTATGCGACAAACTCAGCTTACCGGACAGCGCCGCGTCCAATATACTCTGACCGCGCTCGACTGCAATCTCCGCGCGCTGCGGCTGAAAGCGGATCGCCACTTTATCACTCATCAGTCATCCCCACTCAAGATCTGCACAACCGCGCGCATGTTAGCGATCCGACATTACAAACCAGACGTGGTAACCTAGGGGAGCAGTGATAAAGTCCGCGATGCAGGCGCAGTGATTCCGGATATAGCGTCTGAGGCTTTATTCAGACGCTATATGTACCGCCCTTGCGCCTGCCCTAATTTGGATTATCACTGCTCCCCTGGCCTCATCAGCTTCCCACTTCTCTTTCGTATTGTAGCATACCTGACTGCACAGACATGCGCAGAATCGAATAATCGCCTATTCGGCAAGACGACGCCTATCCATGTCGTCAACACTTTCCACTGCGTTCTGTAAAGGCGGATACACATGCACGCGCGTAATGCGCAGGTTATCGATTTCCGCAACCACAAAGCGGGCGCCGTCGTGCTCCACTTCCAGTTCTACCCGCAGCGGCTCGGTGAGCTGCGCGTACACCCAGCCGCCCACCGTGTCGACATCCTCATCGGACAGCGAAAGATCAAACAGTTCGTTAAACTCCTCGATCAGCATGCGGGCGTCAATCGACAGAAAGCCGTTCAGTTCCTCGATCGGCGGGCGTTCTTCATCAAACTCATCCTGGATTTCTCCCACCAATTCTTCGATTACATCTTCCAGGCTGACCATTCCCGCCGTTCCACCGTATTCATCAATGACAATCGCAAGACTGGAGCGTTCTTTTTGCAGCACCTTCAACACATCATCAATGCCCATCGCCTCGGGAACCGACACGGCCTTGCGCGCCAGGGCCCGAATGGAGGCTTCCGCGACGGTGAGCCGCAGTGCGACGCTGAACAGATCCTTGCTGTGGATGATCCCGATCACGTGATCTTTGTCCCCTTCGCACAGGGGAAAACGGGTATGTCGATCCTGCTGCACTTCCACCAGACACTCTTCAATGGTCTGATCTGTGAACAGGCACACCATATCCGTGCGCGGAACCATGATCTCACGGGCGACGCGATCGGCGAAGGCAAAAACATTATTGAACAGTTCACGTTCCGTTTCATCAATGACGCCGCTCTCGTGACTCTGCGCGACAAGCATGCGCAATTCTTCCTCAGAGTGCGCGAGTTCTCCCGGTGTGACGGGTCGCACGCGAGCCATCCTGAGAACTCCACTGGCCGTCTTGTTCAAGATCCAGATTACTGGATACATGACCCCGTAGAAAGCCTTGAGCGGCAACGCCGAAGCCATCAGCCATGTTTCTGCGCGCGAAATCGCCAACGATTTTGGCGCCAGTTCGCCAAACACAATCTGCAAAAATGTAACCAGGATGAATGCCGCCAGTGCAGCGACAAATTCAAGAACGTCCAGCGATACACCACCCACTTGCGCAAACAATGAGACCAGAAGCGGGGTGATGGATCGTTGGGCTGTCCAGCCCAAACCAAGCGAAGCTAGCGTAATGCCGAGTTGGGTGGCCGACAGATACCCGTCAATTTTTGAAATGACGTCCATCGCGTGTTTCGCGATTCGGCTTCCCTGCTGGACATACTGTTCGATTCGCGTTCGCCGCGCGCGCACAATCGCGAACTCAGCGGCGACAAAATAGCCATTTAACGCAATCAGTACAATTGCCCATAAGAAATTGAACACTTCATGTGTGGCAATTCCCACATCTTCCCCGATCTTTTTCCCGTCATACCTGGCGCAAATAGTCAGAATGCACGCAGGAACTGGGGAACTGTAACGGGAATTCACCTCCGACTGGAATTCCCCTATGGATTAAGAATGGAATTCCAGCTTAGTATAACACAGCGTGGTCAATCGAGTCATTTTCTGTATGACCCTATTGCGATATGCTATAATAAACCCTTATCATGGGTCGGATTATGTGCAGACGCACACCGTTGCCTCCTTGGCTGCCAAGGGGGCAATCCGTTCATCCAGACGTGATGGAGCCCCTGGGTGCGACCTCCAATGCCGCCTCTTCTGCACCGAAACATCAGCGATTCCTGAAAACAGGCTCGCGTTTTTCAATAAAGGCGGTAATGCCTTCACGGCTATCGGCAGTCTGAAACACTTCGTCAAAGAGCGCCGCCTCAATCAGCACGCCTGCGGTCAGCGTGCCGGCAAGTCCCTCGTCAATCGCTTTTTTGATTCGGCTGAGCGCGGGCAGACTCCGCCCAGCAATCACTGTGGCCAACTGTTCAGACTCCCGGAGCGCGTCTCCTTTTGCTACGACGCGGTTAACAAGCCCAATCGCCAAAGCCGTTTCAGCGGACACCGGCTCTCCTGTGAATATGAGTTCTTTCGCTTTCGCTTCACCAACCAGCCTCGGCAACCGCTGCGTACCGCCAGCTCCCGGAAAGATACCCAGCTTGATTTCCGGCAAGCCGAGTTGAGTGGTCTCATCGCAAATTCGCATGTCAAACGCCAGCGCCAGTTCCAGCCCGCCCCCCAACACGTACCCGTGAAGAGCGGCAATCGTGGGTTTTGGACAGCGATCAATGAGATTCATGACTTCATGCAAACGCAGGGCCAACTGTTTGGCCTGCCCCGGCTGACCAAGCGCATCCGGAAACTCCCTGATATCGGCTCCGGCCATGAAAGCGCGTTCCCCAGCGCCACAGGCGACGATGGCCGTCACGTCGTCGTCATGTTCCAATCGTGTAAATGTTTCAAAAAGCGACTCCACAACGAAGCGATTCAGCACATTCATCGGTGGATTGACGATTGTGACGACGGCAATACCCTCTGATTTGTCCACGCGAACTACGTCTGACAAGGCGAAACGCCTCCTTTGACTGATCAGTCAACCACTTATAGTGTATCACAATATGGCAGTCATCGTTTCCATTTTTGCGCCAGATATCGTACGACCATGATGACAGCGACAACCGCAGCGAGTGTGTAGACTGCGTTCCCCAACCCGTACATATGAAACTGCGCGCCGACGACCCGTCCTATCCCGGCCATTACGATGGCGACAGAGGCCAGCATCCAATTTTTCAACCCCCGATCCATGAAGGCACCTTCCAATCACATTGACTCACAACTCGTCTGGCGATCAGCCCCGCCTGTCCTGCATGCATGTGCACCGGAATCAGACCACCGCCCGTCGCGCTGGCTGCGCATAACCGTTCCTCTACCAAATATACCGAAAAAAACGCGTCTGCCCTGCCGGGATTGCATCCTGTTCCGCTGCTCAGACACAGCTGCGCCGAACTCGCCTCGGAACAGGATGCAATCCCGGCAGGGCGAGTTTTTCCCTACTGCGGATGGTGCTGCGCAGCAATATCAGGATTCGTTCAGGAAACGGCCGGTCTTGTGTCGTTTGTATCCAAATAAGCGGGATAGACTTTCATGTCTGAGTTTTGCAAAGCAAAATCTCACTGCTTGCGCGCCACCAACAGCCGGGATGAAAATTCGCCTGCGGCGATTTTTCGGGATGGCAAGTCGTTTATGAAGCGCAGGCGGACAGCGCATGAAAACAGGGTGCGCTTATAAGATGCTTCCAAGAGTATAGCATTCTGAGCGCTGTCCTGGCTATCGCGCCGCAATCCGGAACGAATCGCCCGCAGCGCAGAGTCAGTTGCCCACAGTGCGGTGGACTTATTCGGTTGGATCAAACGGTTTTTTGTCTTTGCCGGGACTCAGGATTACCACGGTAAGGAGTTCTCCCGTTCCATAGGCAAAGGGGATAAGCCCGCCCAGGAGCCATGGACCGACGCCCATGGTCAGCAGTCCAAAAAACAGCGCAATCCCCACACAACATGTGATGATCCCGCTGCGCAACCTGTACGTTTGCGACAGTTGACGTTTGCCGTTTAGTCCAGGCAGCATCTGCGGCGCGTCAGGCGCGATTCCCCGCTGAATCATCATCATGTTCTCTTTATACTTGATGTAACGCAATAAAATAATAAATCCCAAAAACACAGCAAGCACAAACACTGGGAACAGGATGGCAACCACCCCCACTCCCATAATTGGCGCGAGCCCTGCGCTTGGAAGCACATTCATGATGCGTTCACCTCACTTAAAGTCACGTTTCCCAGGTTGTTCTGGACATCCAGCGTTCCCGTTGGCGCACCCGACCCCGCAGTTCCTGTCCACGCGCTTCCCGCGCGCCGGAAAGCGCCGGCCAGGGCGCCAACCATGTTCACAGTGCCGAGGTTGGTGGTAACGGTGGTCGCAAGCGCCTGTCGGGAACTCAGATAGACAGCGATATTGCCCATGTGATCGCTGATTGTGGTCCTCCGGCCCAAGACCCCGCTGCAGACGATATTGCCAAGATTGTCAACGATGTCCGTCGTGCCTGCAACATGCGCATTGATATTGCAGTTCCCCATATCAGCGCGTATCGCAAGGCTGGAAAACCGACCTGACACAGTGATATTGCCCAAGTGGTCGATCACCGTAACGGCCATGCCCGACGGCACTTCCACGGTGGCTGCAATCCCGTGCAGGGCCTTGCCGTCCAGCGCATTTACAGTCACGGACGAGGACGATCCCGTCGTCTGCTGCGTCAGACTTGTCCGGGCAGCGCGCCGCTTCGCCTGCGCAAGCGTCTCGCCGGCCATCGTCACCTGCACTGTGACCAGCGCCCGGTTGCCCGTCGCCGGCACAACATGAATCGCTCCGATCGGCGCCGCGAAGGAAAACGCGCTTCCTTTTGGCAACGACAACGCCGCTGTGTGGGTTTGCGTCGCCAATACCGAACCCTGAAACCTCGGACTGCCTACCGAAAAGTTGCCGCCAAAAAAATTGCCGCCGCCAGATCTGAATTGCCTGACTGCTGAAGCGACATTATGGACGGTCTGGTCAATCAGCACCGCAGAAAAGACGATGGAGGCAAGCAGCAAAGCTGACAGCACGGACACCCATATGATTTTTCTCTGACGGGTCAATTCGAACATCGCACTTCCCCCTCCCCCGCTCAACCATATAGAGACAATCAGGCGCGGATTTGTTTCACTTGCGGGAAGCTCTTTCTTTTCGCATAATCAAAATGGTGGAAGGTGTAAAATCAGCATGAAGTGAGTGCCGCGGGAAAACGCGTTCCGGGAAGAGGAGCCGTTCATGCAAAGCGAACAGTGGCGAGCCGTGTATGAAGCATGGCTGCTGCAGCATTACCAGGATGTGTACTCGTGGTGTTTTCGGATGACTCGCAACCAGGAGGACGCAGAAGATCTCGCACAGGAGACGTTCCTGATCGCCTATCGCAAAATGCACATGTTTCGCGGTGACGCCAGCCCAAAGACATGGCTTCTGAAGATTGCCGTCAGGCTCTGCCTAAAAGCCATCAAGCGCCGGACTGCAGCACGCATCCGCACGGAATGGACACCCCCTTTCTATGCGCCGAGCGCAGAGTGCGAAGCCAGCGCTCGGTTTGATCGCGAAGAGTTGTGGCGCTGTGTGGCGAAACTGCCCCCGCGTGAACAGGCAGCCGTGCTTTTATATCATGCAGAGGACCAGTCCTATCTGGAAATCGCCGAGATAATGGATGTATCCGTTGAACGGGTGAAAAACTATCTGCACCGTGGGCGTAGACATCTGAAAACAGCGCTGTATGGAAAGGGTGAGAAGGGTGAGATTAGTGGAACAGAACGGACATCATCGGCAGATTGAACATGACGGACTGCCTGCCGCCGTCGACAGCGTCCTGAAAGAACCGGTCGCCATCCCAGCCCATCTGCTGGCAAGACTGCAAGCAGCCGCTCCGCAGGGTGCTCCGCCGCAGCGGCGACTGCTGCTTGTCGCGGGTATTGGCGCCTGCGCGGCGGGATACGGAGGTCTTACTGTTCTGGGAGCGATTGTTCTGGGCCGCGCCGTTGCCACTGGCGCTCTGTCGACAGCCATTGCCCAAACCATGCCACAGCTGTCTGTCCTGAACAGCTTGGCTCTCACTGGCGGCGCAGTGCTTTCCTGGGGAGCGTTGGGTCTTGCGGCCGCATACGGCACTCAACTCGTGCACAGACAGTGATCGAATCCTGTTTCCTGCGTGGCGCACTTACTGGTCGTTTCGTTGGCTGCGGATGCGTTCCTTCCAGGTGGCCAGCGCTTCCGGGGAATCGTCGCCAAACCACTGTGGATCGTCGCGAAATCGCTGACCATCGGGATTCTGCTCATCATCGATAAATGGATCGCCAAGCAAATGGTAGCCCCGTTCTTCCCAAAATCCCGGCCGATCCTCTTTCATGAACTCAATGCCGCGAATCCATTTGGCGCTTTTCCAGAAGTACAGTTGCGGCACCAATAGACGGAGCGGATACCCATGTTCCGGCGTGAGCGCCATGCCGTCGTGCCTGTACGCGAACATCACGCCTGGCTTGGTCAACTCTTCGAGGGGTATGTTTGTCGAATACCCCTGCTCGGCGAAAGCCATGACATAACGGGCTTGCGGATCGACCGGCGCCAGATCCATGACGGCGCCAAAAGGAATGCCTTCCCATTCGTTGTCAAAGCGCGACCACGTAGTCACACAGTGAATGTCACAGCGGTATGTCGCTTTGGGAAGACGCATAAAATCAGCCCAAGTCAAAGTGAGGTCTTTGTCAAGCAGTCCTTTAATCGTAAATGTCCATGTGTCCAAATCGACTTCCGGCACTGTGCCCGCATGCAGGACAGGCCATTTGGTTGTCAGGTACTGGCCGGCCGGCAAGCGTTTTTTCTGCTGTTCATTCACTGGCAGCGCCTCCTGTCACAAATTCGTCACGCGCCAAGCACATCCATACCCGCCCGCACCGCCAGATGCGCCTCCGTCATCAGACGCGCGATCAGTTCAGACGCTGGCATGATCTCATCAATCAATCCTACACCCTGACCGCAATTTAACCAACCCTCGTCGGTCTCCCCGGCAATCGCCGCCAGGCGATTGCGTTCACCGCGTATATAGGGGGCCAGCGCGGCAAAGTCCAGGTTTGTCGCCTCCAGTTCCAGAATGTGCTTTACAAGCGGCGTTTTCAATACGCGTGTGACGCGGCCCAGGCTGCGTTCGATCACACAGGTGTCGCCTGCCTCTCCCCGAATGAGCAGCTCCTTATAATGGGTGTGCGCTACACACTCCGTCGTTGCAACAAAGCGTGTACCAAGCTGTACACCGTGCGCACCGAGCATGAACGCTGCGGCAATGCCCCCGCCGCTCGCAATGCCGCCAGCTGCCGCCACCGGTACGGAAACCGCCCGCACCACTTGCGGAACAAGAGCCATGGTCGTTATTTCTGCCGGACCATTGTGTCCTCCCGCCTCATAGCCCTCCGCCACGATCACGTCTGCGCCCGCCGTCGCCGCCTTGTGCGCCTGTTCGGCCGTCGACACAACCACAATCACCTTGAGACCGCAGGCCTGAAAGCGTGCGATGTACGGCCGCGGATTGCCAGCGGACAGACTCACCGCCTGCAGATGCGGCGCACTCCGTTCAATGACCGCCACATAGTCCGCGATGTCATGATGCTCACTGATCGGCAGATTGACGCCAAACGGCCTGTTCCCGGCGCGCTCTCTGGCAATCGCAATCTCATCGGAAAGGCTGTTGGGCGATCTGCCCGCGCTGCCAATCTGTCCAAACGCGCCCGCGGCTGACACGGCGCCGGCCAGGAGTCCGTTGCCCACATACGCAAGCCCGCCCTGAATGATGGGATGATCACACCCCAGCACCGCGCAGAGTGAGTCCGCCATACAAAATCCCTCCCGTCTCTTCAGCCAATTCGTTGCGCAGTGCGCAGGCTGTATTCTGGACAGCGCGAGCGAAAGGGGCAATACTGGGAACAGAAACCCGCACTGTATCTGGGCGGAAACTGCTCACGCTGGATCTGATCCCACTTTTCCCGCACCCACGCTTTCGTCTGCTCCCGATCCTCTGTGGAAATATCCACCCACTCGCGGCCACCGTGCACGACGAAGTCAAAATAGCCGCTTTGCGCCGGTTCGCCATAGATCGCTTCACAGGCAAGCGAATAGATGACCAGTTGCCGCATCTTGCGCGGATTGCGCGCCGCAAACACCTTTCCGGTCTTTAGATCAGCGACCATGCGGCCATGTTCTTTCGTATACAGGACACGGTCGATAAAACCTTTTACAGGCGGCGTGTTTGCACCGACATCAAGCAGAAACTCACGTTCCGAAGACACCACATCGGCAACGCGATAGCGACTGAAGCGCGCGATCGCCTGCACCCCATTGCGGTAAAAGGTTACAGCCGTATCGCGATTGGGAAACTCCGGCAGCATCTCCTTAAAGGCGTTGTCATAGCGACTTTTCAAGTCGTCAAACTCTGTGTGGCCAGCCGTGTTGGCGTGCTGCTCGTACAACGCGTGCAGTATTTTCCCGAAGCTGGCATGATGCGTCGGCACGGGGTCCTCAGGCTCCAGATGAAGCACATACTCATAGAAAAATCGGAGTCCGCACGTTTCGAGCAGCGACAACCGACTGTATGAAAGGTATTCCACGCGATCCAGACTCCTATTCTACGGCACAGTGTTTATACTATGATTTCTATGATAGGCATGATCGACGCTGCAAATTCTGAACTGCAAAAGTCAGAGAGCAGAAGGTGAACTCTCTCTGCTCTCTCTGCTCCCTTTTGCCAGGTTTTGACGTCTTCCCGCTCTCCTACCTGGCTGCTGTCAGGCCAAATTGTGCCAGGGTTTGTTCTTTGCCAGTTCGCGATAACAGTCCTCACAGAGTTGGCCTGCCTCCTCAATGAAGTGTTCGCGCAGCAAGATAGGTGTATCGACGCGCACTCCTGTGTCTTTTTCGCACAGGGCGCACTTCTCTGTTGTGCTCTCCACGGTCATCTCTCCCTTGCCCGCCTAAACAGGTTGCGGTGGGAATGATTATACACCTCAGGGTCGATTGCGAGAAGGCATTTTTTCAGAATTCACAGTTTCTCGGAAATGATCTTGGCTTGCAAAAACAGCATCAGATAATCCCGACCGCCCGCCTTGGAGTCTGTTCCCGACATGTTGAATCCGCCAAACGGATGGACGCCCACCAGCGCTCCGGTGCACTTGCGGTTAAAATACAGGTTTCCCACGTGGAATTCACTGCGCGCGTACTCCAGATGCTCCCGGTTGTGGCTGAATACCGACCCGGTCAATCCGTACTCCGTTCCATTCGCGAATGCGATCGCCTCTTCGAAACTGTGCGCGCGCGTCAAAGCTAGAACAGGGCCAAATATCTCCTCCTGAGCTATGCGCGCTTCTGTCTTGACGTCGCCAAACACGGTGGGCGTGATGAAATGACCGTTACCGGGCGCTTTCCCGCCGCCGCAGAGCAACTTGCCTTCCATTTTGCCGATCTCGATATACTCAAGAATCTTGTCGTAGGCGCCCTGGTCCACAACCGGACCAAGATGCACGCCTTCCTCATAGGCTCGGCCCACCTGCAATGCGGACGTCAATTCCGCGACCCGTGCAGCCACCTGATCATACATGTCGTCGTGAATGACGGCACGCGAGCAGGCCGAACACTTTTGTCCGCCAAACCCAAAGGCGCTGTTGACGATGGTGATTGCGGCCTCGTTGACATCGACGTTATTGTCCACGACAATCGCGTCTTTGCCGCCCATTTCCGCCACAACCCGCTTGATCCAGATCTGCCCTGGGTGAACCTCGGCCGCCAATCTGCTGATCCGCAGACCGACATCGCGCGATCCTGTGAAATTGATAAAGCGCGTTTTCGGATGCTTGACGAGGTAATCGCCAATCTCGCCGCCGCTTCCCGGCAAAAAGTTCGCCACACCCGCAGGCAGTCCGACTTCCTCAAGCAACTCAAAAAACTTCGCGGCGATGACTGGGGTCGCACTGGCAGGTTTCACGATCACCGTGTTGCCTGCTACGAGCGCGGCCGACGTCATGCCCACCAAGATAGCCAGCGGGAAGTTCCAAGGGGGAATGATCACGCCGACGCCAAGCGGAATGTACTGCAACTCGTTGTCCTCTCCCGTGATTCGCACCAGCGGCTGGCGGTCGCTCAGACGCATCATCTCTCTGGCGTAGAATTCCATAAAATCAATGGCTTCGGCAACATCCGCGTCCGCCTCGGCCCACGTCTTTCCGGCCTCAAAGCACATCCAGGCGGAAAATTCGTGTTTGCGCCTGCGCATGGCCGCCGCGGCTTTGAAGAAATAGCGCGCGCGCACATCGGCGCTCGTCCGTTTCCAGGTGTCAAACGCATGCAGGGCAGCCTGCATCGCCGCTTCGGCCTGATGCTGATCCGCTTTGGCAACGTAACCCACAATCTGCTTCAACTCGGATGGATCGTGCGAAACGATTTTCGCTTCTGTCGCTACATGCTGCCCGCCGATGATCAGGTCGTAATACTTGCCGAGTTGCCCCCGGACATGGGTTAACGCCCCTTTCATCTTATCTCGCTCAGGTCCGCGGGAAAAATCTGACAACGCTTCATTTACAAAATCGAACATGACAGCGATCACCCTTTCCTGACACTCAGGCTGGCGTGCGAATCGACGCTCTGACGCATGGCGGGGCGCGCTTTTGCAAGCGCGCCCAACCTGAGCCAACCTCTGGTGTTTATTGTACCAGAGCCAAACGCGTTTGGCACACCTTCGCACTGCTCCGGGGATAACTTCAGGATGTGGGGCCTCGCCGCGATGCCCGCTCGAATTCCCGTCCTACTCCGTCCGAAGTGCGTCCGCTGGCATTAAACGCGATGCCCGAAGGGCGGGTAACACACCAAATACAATGCCTACCAAAAGGGAAAATCCCGTAGCAAGGCCAACCGACCCAAGCGTGAGACCCGCTGGAAAACCGGCTATCTTCCCGATTAAGTGACTGGCTATCGCCGATAGCGCCACACCGACGGCTCCTCCCAATAGGGCGAGAAGAACCGATTCAGCAAGAAATTGGATCAAGATATCGCCATCCCGCGCGCCCAGGGCTTTACGGATCCCAATCTCTTTAAAACGTTCAGTGACTGTGACCAGCATGATGTTCATAATCCCGATGCCGCCCACCAACAATGATATTGCTGCCAATCCGCTCAAGAAGACCGTAATGGTCGACAACGTATTGTTGATCGTCGTAAGCATTTGACTGTTTTTTGTGACGGCAAAATCATGTACGGGGTGCCGCTGGTCCAACACTTGGGTCACTGTCGTCGCGGATTGGTTCACGGATTGGTTGCTCTTGGCCTGTACCACAATTTCCGAAATGTTGTTCAGCCCAGCCAGTTTTAGACCGGTAGCCACTGGCACAAACACCGTGTGGTTCGCAGAGTTAGTCAGTCCCGTGGTGGACTTTAGCACGCCGCTCACCGTCAAGACCGTCTTTCCCAGATATAGCGTCCGACCCTTTGGGTTATTAACATGGGGAAAGAGAGCTGTCGCCGCAGCCTGACCCAAAACGATTCCATTGCCCGTGAATTTCCCGCTAGAAAACGCCAATTGTTCGGCCGAGAAATACGCTTGGTCAGTTCCCAGCACCGATAGACCGGAGGAGCCGCCTGGGGTGGCAGAAACCGGAATGGGAAGGATCGCCACCGGAACCACCCGCGCAATCGCAGGAGAATGGCGGCGAAGAATTGCGTTGGTGTCCCCGAGAGTCAATGTGCTGGGCACGTTTTGAGGGGGGCCTTGAAACCTGCCAGGCTGACGCTTTGCAGCCGCTCCGGGCATAGCCGGTGTAATGGTCACCAAGGTGGCCCCGAAAGATTTGAATTGATTTGTCACATAGGACCGGACCCCGGAACCCAATGAGGTTAACGTCACCACGGCAAACACCCCGATCACGATTCCAAGGGCAGTTAACGCACTCCGAAGCCGATGAGTCCAAATGGAATCCAAAGCAATACTTAGTGCATTCATGCCCCCACCTCCGCCGCGTTTTGCGCCAAAATGCGGTCGTCGACCGGACGATCCGTGATGATGCGTCCGTCCTCTAATTCGACGATACGCTTGGCATGGCGCCCCACCAAAGGATCATGTGTGACGATCACGATAGTAAGTCCCAGATCCTGATTCAATTGTTGAAAGAGAGCCAGGACAGCCCGGCCGGAAGCTCGGTCCAGGGCCCCGGTCGGCTCATCCGCCAACAGGAGGTCAGGGCCTGGCGCCACTGCGCGTGCGATCGCGATGCGCTGGGCCTGTCCGCCGGATAATTGGGTAGGCCGCCGGGTAGCGAGATGCGCCAGCCCCACCCTGGCAAGACTCTCTTGCGCACTCTTTTGGCGTTCTTCTGCCGAAAATCTGGCATAGACCATGGGTAATTCCACATTTCGGATTGCACTCAATCGAGGCAACAGGTGAATTCCCTGAAAAACAAAAGCAATGCGCCTACCGCGTAAATTCGCGGACTCGCCTTTGGTGAGACGACTCACGTCTTTACCCGCCAGATGGTAGCTTCCCTTGGTTGGACGGTCCAACAAACCCAGGATCTGCATCAAGGTCGACTTTCCGCTCCCCGATGGCCCCATGAGGGCCACCATTTCACCCTGTTTCACCACCAGATCAATGCCGTTGATTGCCTGCACCGCCGCATCGCCTTGACCATGTTGCCGCATGAGGCCTTTAGCCTCGATCACCACGCTTTGCTCGGTGTCATTCATCCTCAAATGTCCTCCTTAAAATTTCCGGTTTGGCGGCTACGACTGCTGCCACGCGTTGGGCCAGGGCCACCAGTTGGCTTCGTTCTTCTGGGGTGAGATGTTCTAAAATGCCCGCCAACTGCAAGCGCCTGCTCTCTTGAACCTTTTCCGCGATCTGCTGGCCCTTATCGGTAATCTGCACCAGATGTCGCCGTCGGTCTTGAGGATCCAGACATCGTTCCACCAATCCCCGTTTTTCCAGCGCCGAAACGAACTGACTCACCGTCGTCGACCCTACCTCCAAAAGCTGCACCACGTCAGACATGGGAATCGAGCCCTTGCGCGCCACGGCCTGCAACAGAAATCCTTGCAAACGTGTCATACTTCCTGTCGATTTGCGTGGACGGCGGTCCATGGTCATCCGAAATAAATTGCCTAAAGAAGCGATTTGGTCGGCCGCATCTTTTGCCGAGAGTAAATTAATCGTACTCACCAACCCTTCGTATATACATAGTAAAACGAGGTTCTCCTGTTGTCAAACGAACTGACTGAACCCCCCATAAACCCTATCCCGAAAAATCGCCGCAGGCGTATTTTTCTTCCCGGTTGTTGGTGCTGCGCAGCGTTGAGATTTTGCTTCGCAAAACTCAGGCATGGATGTTGTTTTTGTCAAGGTAGTTTTGAGCCACAGTGATCATTTTGAAAGTGAGCCACTTAGACAAGTGGAGGTTCCATTGTTGGGGTTCTACCCCATTCCCCTCGAGAGGGGAAAACGAATGTAT